>Ga0310839_100020_pt1 | contig 409191 bp, 355 predicted proteins | sample SM_ome_7_FD_201305 | JGI IMG/M metagenome (GOLD analysis project Ga0310839, IMG submission 201305) | Sorghum-adapted microbial communities enriched on stacked mutant (SM) sorghum from Joint BioEnergy Institute, Emeryville, California... ...
CCGCATCCACCGGGCCCTCGGCGGTATGCCACCCGCCGAGTCCGAATCGATGTTCTACGCTCAATCCCAGCCACAACCGGTGGCTGCAGCCAACACCTGAACTCTCCACGAAACCCGGGGCGATTCAAGTGGCCTGTTGGGGTGCCTGTGGCCCGGGGGCGGAGGATGCGCCTCGGGTGGGTGGTGTGCCCGGGGGGCCCGTGGGGGTGGTGGCCATCGGGGTGCGCGTGGTGGCCCACCCAGGCCCGGGCGCCACACCCCCGCCCGCCCCGGCCGCGGTCATCCACAGCCACACACCGTGATCGACACCTGATGCCGGCATATCGCGGTGACGACCGGCCACCACATACAGGAAACTGCGCTGATCCGTGCCGGCCGGGCGCGCCAGATCCTGCATGTGGCGCCCTCGACCGGGCCCGGACACCCCCACATCCCAGCAAACGGAGTCGATCAACCCACCCGGACACCCCCACACCCCGGCAAACGGCGGCCCCGCCCCCAATCCGGACACCCCCAGATCTAGGAACCCGTGACGATCACAGGCACCCGCACCAACCAAAGGCCAAGCGAGCCAGGGCGAAACCAACTGAAGGGCCCAGCGGCGGCAGAGCAGCCACGACGGCCCAGGGCAGAACCCCCGAAACCCGGGACCCTCAACACCGAACGGACCCGAGTAGATCACGAATCCCGGCAGCCTCCACCACGCCTGCGCATCAGGCCGCAACAAACCCAACACAGGCCGCCCGCGGAGCAGAGCCCCAGAATGGCACCGAAACGGACATTCCGTCGGATGGAGCCGCCGGCCGGTCAACGCGCCCAGCCGACAGCCGAGCGGCTCATGTCCGGCCGGTGCCGTCTCCGCCGTTAGCATCGGGGCGTTCGAGGCCGAGAGCCGCACCCGCGATGCGCAGCGCCTCCTCTGGCTCAAGCCCGAGCGCCCGCACCGTGTCGGCGTACCGCCGGGCGGCCTCGTACGCGCTCTCCCGGCTGCGCTCGCCTGCGGCGCTCACGAACGTGCCGGCCCGGCCCCGGGTCTCGACCAGGCCCGCCTCCTCCAACTCGCGGTACGCGCGGGCGACGGTGTTGACCGCGAGCCCCAGATCGGCGGCGAGCCGGCGCACCGTAGGCAGCCGGGTGCCGACGACGAGCACACGGTCTCGGATCTGGCGGGCGAGTTGCATCCGCAGCTGCTCGTACGGCGGTACCGGTGAGTCCGCCTCGACCCGAATCATCATGCCGTCGACTCACCCGTCATCGGATCGACCACTGTGGACCGTGTGGCGGCCCGGCTCGCGACCGCCCACACCCCGGCCGCGGTCAACGCGTAGCCGACGTAGACGAGCAGTAACCGGTCGCTGTGGCTGCCCACGCCGGCCACCAGTGCGAGCATCGTCGGGTACGGCACGAGGGCCTGGCGGACATCCTCGCGGCGCAGGAGTTCGTCGTCGAGAAGGGACGCCTCGTCATCGGCGATGGCGGGGCGACGGGACACGTTGGCGGCCACCGCGAGGCCCAGCGCGGCGTAGCCGAGCACGCCAGCGACGAATACCGTCGCGGCCGCCCGGTCGCTCGGGTGGGAGGTGACGAGGGCGGCGGTGCAGCCGACGAGTAGACCGCCGCCGTAGAGGACGATGGCGGCCACCGCGAACCCGCCGACCAGCAGGCGACGGGCTCCGCTGGCGGTGGTGCGGGCGACCCGCTGGCGCAACGTGCCGGCGAGCCGCCGGTCGGCGCGACGCTGGTACCCCAGGGCGACGAGCGTGCCCACGGCGAGCAGCAGGTAGGCCACGCTCATGCCGGCCAGCGTCTCGACGAAATCCCGGTCGGCGGAAGCGGCGTCCGCGGGAGGGTCGGTTACCGCCTGCCACGCCCGCCAGCCGAAGTACGTGGCGACCACGACGATCGCGCCGCCGACACCGATCAGTTCGCCCCGGCGGCGCGCCTCCAGCCGGGCCACGAGCAGCGGTTGCGGGTCCCGGTCGCGGAGAGCGTGCTTGTCGAGCCAGGCGCGTGCCCGCGCCCACCGGCGATCGCGCTGGGACATCTTGCCTCCCTCGTCCGCGGCCGATGCTGCTTCTCGTCTGTCTTACGCACTGTATCACACATGCGCGACATTACTTGAGACAAAGGGAGGCGCGGGCCTCGGCGGGGTCAGAACGGCGTCTCGGCGGCGAGCAGCCTGACGATCTCCTCGTACACCGGGTTCGACGGCTTCGCGCAGTCGTTGTGCACGACGGTCACCGCGCCGGCGGTCAGTTGGTACCGGAACCCGTCCGCACACGTGGGTAGCCGGCCCGCCCCGGCGCCGAGCCTCGGGTCGCCCGCGAGCGTGTGCAGCCGGGTGGTGACGGCCTGGGGCAGACGGCCCGTCTCGCGGCCGCTGCCGGCCGTGTACGTCCACCGCCCGTCCGGCTCGACGACAAGCTCGTGGTGCACCCCGGCCAAGCCGCCGGTGCGCAGCAGCGTGATCCGTACCGGCGTCGGCGTGCCTGCGGGGCGCGGGGTGAGCGTCGTGGAGTCGGGGCCCGGAGCCGGAGGGCGCGACTGGGTGACGCCGGGGGTGGCGCCCGTGCTCCCGCCGGCCGACGGGGTCGCGTGTGGAGCATCCCGGTCGGCCACGCCGACGCCGCGGTCGGTACCGGAGCCGGGTGACCATGACGCACCGTCCGTCGGGGCGCATGCGGCCGATGCCAACGTCAACGCCAACGTCAACGCCAACAGGACCGTGCCCAGCCCGACCGCGCGCCGCATGTCGCGTCCACCCCCACCGTTCGTCCAGGACGAGTGACGGATCGGCCGCGGTGAATCCTACAAGTACGGCTGCACCAGGGTGAGGTAGCGGCGGGCCATCGTCGCGAGCACCTGCTCGCCCGGCATGGCCCAGATGTCGGCGTTGAAGATCTCGACCTCGACGTCCCCGGTGTAGCCGGCCTTGGCGACCGCGCGCGTCAACTCCGGGAAGTCGATGTGCCCGTCGCCCATCATGCCCCGCGCCAGCAGCGCGTCCGGCGGCAGCGGGGTGATCCAGTCGCAGATCTGGTAGCTCGTGATCCGCTCACCGGCGCGGGCGATCTGCGCCAGGACGTCCGGGTCCCACCACACGTGGAACGTGTCCACGACGACGCCCACGTCCCGCGCGTCGAACTGCTCGGCGATGTCCAGCGCCTGCGCGAGGGTGGACACCACACCCCGGTCCGCGGCGTAGATGGGGTGCATCGGCTCGATCCCGAGGGTGACGCCGCGTTCGTGGGCGTAGGGCACCAGCTCCGCGACCGCGTCGGCGACCCGGGACCGGGCGGCGCTGATGTCCTTGTCGCCGGGGGGCAGACCGCCCGGCACGAGCACGAGCGTGCGCGCGCCCAGCGCGGCCGCCTCGTCGATCGCTGCCCGGTTGTCGGCCAACGCCGCCGCCCGCCTCGCCGGATCACCATCCGTGAAGAACCCGCCGCGGCACAGCGAGGAGACCCGCAGCCCGGCCTCGTCCACCCAGCGGCGGGCCACCTCGACGCCCACCTCGGCGACCGGCTCGCGCCACAGCCCGATCGAGCGCAGGCCCGCCGCGACCGCGCCCTCGATGGCCTCGCGCAGGGACCAGTTCGCGGTGGTGCGCTGGTTGAGCGACAGCCGCGCCAACCGGGGATCGCTCATGCCACACCCGCCATCCGCAGCAGCAGGCCGACCCGGTGCGCGGCCAGGTCCGGGTCGGGCAGCAGCCGGGCGTCGTTGGCGAGTTCGAAGATCCGGCACAGGTGGGGCACCGAGCGCGCGGACTGCAGTCCACCGACCATGACGAACCCCGGCTGATGGCCGGCGAGCCACGCCAGGAACGCGATGCCGGTCTTGTAGTAGAACGTGGGCGCGGCGAAGATGTGCCGGGACAGCGGCAGCGTCGGTGCCATCTCCGCGTCGTACGCCGCCAGGTCGCCCTCGTCGAGGGCGGTGAGCGCGGCCGACGCGGCCGGGGCGATCGCCGCGAAGGCGCCCAGCAGCGCGTCCGAGTGGTGGGTGCCGTCGCCGCGGATGAGCTGCGGGTAGTTGAAGTCGTCCCCGGTGTACAGCCGCACCCCGCCCGGAAGCTCGGCGCGCAGGTCGATCTCGTGCTCGGCGGAGAGCAGCGACACCTTCACCCCGTCGACCTTCGCGGCGTGGGCGGCCACGAGATCCAGGAAGGTCTTCGTCGCGGTCGGGATGTCGGTCGACCCCCAGTAGCCGGCGAGCTGCGGGTCGAACGCCTCGCCGAGCCAGTGCAGGATCACCGGCTCGCGCACCTGGCGAAGCAGCGCGTCGTACACCCGCAGGTAGTCGTCGGCGCCGCGGGCCAGCCGCGCCAGGTGGCGGGAGGCCATGAGCACCACCTGTGAGCCCGCGTCCTCGACGACCTCGATCTGCTCGGCGTACGCGCCGATGACATCGTCCAGTGAGCGCAGATCGTCGCGGTGGTCGGTGCCCGCGCCGGAGGCGATCCGTGCCCCGTACTCGCGCGCCTGCGCCGCGCTGCGGCGCACCAGCTCCTGCACGGCGGGCCAGTCCAGGCCCATGTTGCGCTGGGCGGTATCCATCGCCTCGGCCACGCCGAGCCCGTAGCGGAACAGGTGCCGGCGGAACGCCAGCGTCGCCTCCCAGTCCAGCGCGGCGGGCGCGCCCGGCACGTTGTCCCCGAGCGGGTCGGCGATGACGTGCGCGGCGGCGAACGCCACCCGGCTGCGGTACGGCCGCGGGTGTTCGGCCCAGTCCCGCGGTTCGTTGAGCCGCAGGGTCCGCCAGCCGCCGTCGGGGCCGGGTATGCGCACGGTGCCGCCGCTCACACCTGCTCCTCGGCGAGGTCGATCCGCCGGCCCTCCGCCGACGAGCGCAGGCCCGCCTCGACCACCCGCAGCCCGCGCAGCCCGGCGGCGAAGTCGTACGGGTGCGGCCGGCCCGCGTCCACGTCGGACAGGAACTGCTCCCACTGGGCCCGGAAGCCGTTGCCGAACTCCTGGTTGTCCGGCACCTGCTCCCACTGCGACCGGAAGTCCTGGTCGGTAGGCACGTCCGGGTTCCACACCGGCCGCGGGGTGCAGACCCGGTGCTGGATCTTGCACCCGAACAGGCCCGCCACCGCGGACCCGTGCGTGCCGTCCACCTGGAACTCCACGAGTTCGTCGCGGTGCACCCGCACCGCCCACGACGAGTTGATCTGCGCGATCACGTCCCCGTCGAGTTCGAAGATGGCGTACGCCGCGTCGTCGGCGGTCGCCTCGTACCGGTTGCCCCGCTCGTCCCAGCGCACCGGGATGTGGGTCACCGCCTTGGCGGTCACCGCGCGCACCCGGCCGAACAGGTTCTCCAGGATGTAGTTCCAGTGGCAGAACATGTCCAGCACCATGCCGCCGCCGTCCTCGGCCCGGTAGTTCCAACTCGGCCGCTGGGCGGGCAGCAGGTCGCCCTCGAAGACCCAGTAGCCGAACTCCCCGCGCACCGACAGGATCCGCCCGAAGAACCCGGCGTCCACGAGCCGCTTGAGCTTCCGCAGGCCCGGCAGGTAGAGCTTGTCGTGCACCACGCCGTTGACCACGCCCGCCGCGCGCACGGCCGACACCAGCTCGCGGCCTTCGGCCACGGACTCGGCGATGGGCTTCTCGACGTACACGTGCTTGCCGGCCGCGACCGCCTTGAGCACCGCCTTGGTCCGGGCGCTGGTGACCTGGGCGTCGAAGTAGACGCTGGCGCTCTCGTCGGCGAGCGCCTCGTCCAGGTCGGTGGTGAAGTCGGCGATGCCGTGCGCGGCGGCGAGCCGGGCGAGCTTCTCGCGGCTGCGGCCCACGAGCACCGGCTCCACCTGCAGCCGGGCGCCGTCCGCCAGGGGCACACCCCCGTCGTCGCGGATGGCCAGCACCGACCGCAGCAGGTGCTGGTTGTACCCCATCCGGCCGGTGACGCCGTTCATGATGATGCGGATCGTGCGTTGGTTCATGCGCTTACCTTCTCTGGGTCGCAGTGGGCTCGCTGGGCCGGCCGCCGAGGTAGAGCTCGCCGAGCCGGGGGTCGGCCAGCAGGTCGGGTGCCGGGCCGGAGATGTGCACGGTGCCGAGGTCGAGCACGCAGCCGATGTCGGCGTTCTCCAGGGCGCGCCGGGCGTTCTGCTCCACCAGCAGCACCGCCGTGCCGGCGTCGCGCATGCGCACGATCTGCTCGAACACCGTGCTGGTGGTCTTCGGGTCCAGCCCCATCGAGGGCTCATCGAGGAGCACGACGTCCGGCTTGACCATCAGGGAACGGGCGAACTCCACCTGCTTCTGCTGCCCGCCGGAGAGCAGGCCGGCGAGCGTCGTCCACCGCTCGGCGACGACCGGGAACAGCTCCTTGACGAACTCCACCCGCTCGCGCACGACCGCCTTGTCCTTGACCGTGTATGCGCCGAGCAGCACGTTCTCGGCGACGGTCATCTCGGGGAAGACGCTGTGCCCCTGCAGCACGTGCGCCACGCCGCGGGCGAGCAGCTGCCGTGGCCCTTCGCCGGTGACGTCGACGCCGCGGACGAGGATCCGACCGGCGCGGGGCTTGAGCAGGCCGCTCGCCACCCGCAGCACCGTCGACTTGCCGGCTCCGTTCGGTCCGACCAGGCAGACGATCTTCGCGGCCGGCACCCGCACCGTCAGGCCGCGCAGCACCAGGGCGGCCCGTCCGTAGCCGGCCTGGACGTCGGTGAGTTCGAGCAGGTACTCAGACGCCAAGGTAGGCCTCCAGGACTCGCGGGTCGGACCGGATCACCGACGGGGGACCCTCGGCGATCGGCCGGCCCCGGTCGAACACGACCACGTGGTCGGACAGGCTCATGACCATGTCCATGTTGTGCTCGACGATCAGGAACGTCCTGCCCTCGGCGTTGAGTTCGCGCACCAGGGTGCCGATGCGCTCGATCAGCGCCGGGTTGACCCCACCGGCCGGCTCGTCGAGCAGGATCGTCTCCGGGTCGCTCATGAGCACCCCGGCGAGTTCCAGCAGCTTCTGCTGCCCGTACGAGAGGTTGCGCGCCTCCACGTCCGCGAGGTGCTCGATGCCGACCCGGGTCAGCCAGCCGCGCGCCCGGTCCACCTCGGCCCGTCCACGCGGGCTGCGAAGCAACGCCCCGACACTGGCGCGGCGCGCGGCAACCAAAACGTTCTCCAGCACGGTCATGCGGGGGAAGATCCGGCACAGCTGGAAGCTGCGCCCGATGCCCGCCTTGGCGATCCGGTGCGGCGCCTGGCCGGTGATGTCGCGGTCCCGGTAGGTCACCCGGCCCGAGTCGGGTTTGATCATGCCGGTGACGCAGTTGAAGAATGTGGTCTTGCCCGAGCCGTTGGGTCCGATGAGCGCGTTCACCTTGCCGTGCCGGAAGCTGACCGTCGCGGCGTCCACGGCCGTCACGCCACCGAAGCGCTTGGTCAGCCCGACGGTGCGCAGGCCGTCGGTCACCGGCGGGCTCGATGTCTTCCTGGCCGTCATCGCGTCGCCTCCGCGCTCGCCGGTACGGACGCACTACCGGGCTCGCCGCCCGCCCCGGGCTGCGCCTCGCCCGCGCGCTGCGCGAGCAGCTCGGCGGCGCTGACCTCGCGGATCGAGGTCGCCTCGGGCTTGAAGAAGCGGGCGTACAGGTCGGCCACGGCCGGGATGACCCCGTCGGGCATGAACAGCACCACGAGCCCGAGCAGCACGCCGGTCGCCACCAGGTGCAGCTGGGTGTCGCCGTACTCGAGCTTGAAGTACTCCAGCGCAGACCCGACGATGAGCGCGCCGAGCAGCGGACCGAACAGGTGCCGCACCCCGCCCAGCAGCGCCATCAGCACCATGTAGGCGCCGGTCAGGATGGAGAACTGGAAGATCGGGTCGAGGTCCCCGAACCACAGGGCGTACAGGCCGCCGCCGAGCGCGGTGAAGGTCGCCGAGACCACGAACGCGGCCAGCTTGTAGGCGAACGTGGGCGTGCCCAGCGCCTGCGCCTTGTCCTCGTCCTCGCGGATCGCCTTGAGCCCGAGTCCGAAGCGGGACCGGTCGATGACCCACCAGGCGAGCAGGGCGAGGGCGAGCAGCGCGCAGAACAGGTAGAAGAAGACCATGTGGTGCTCGGGGCGGCGCAGGCTGGGGAAGGGCCGCGGCACGACCAGGCCGTTGGAGCCGCCGGTGAACGACGCCCAGCTCTGGAAGACCAGCAGCAGGATCAGCACCAAGGCGATCGAGACGATGACGAACGACGCGCCCCGCACGCGCAGCGACGCGATGCCGATCGGGATGGCCAGCACCGCCACGATCGCGGCGGCGACGACCAGGGCTACGAAGCTCGGCACGTCGGCGCGGGTCACCAGCAGCCCGGTGCCGTACGCCCCGAGCCCGAGGTAGGCCCCGTGGCCCAGCGAGATGTAGCCGGTGAATCCGCCGACCAGGTTCCACGAGGTCGCGAGCACCGCGTAGTTGACGATGACGACGCCGGCGGACAGCAGGTACGGGTTGGGTGCCACCAGCGGGAAGGAGAGCACCAGCGCTGCGCCGACGGTGAGGGCGACAAGCCGCGCCGCGATGCCGAGACGGCTGCGGGATTCAGAACCGCTGCGCAAGGCGACCTCCGAAGAATCCCTGTGGCCGGAACACCAGCGTGGCGAACAGCGCGACGTAGAAGATGGTCTGCGCCCAGGTGGTGCCGAGCGGCAGCTGCAGGAGGCTCTGCGTCACGCCGAGCAGCATCGCGGCGATCGCGGCGCCGGGCACGCTGCCGAGCCCGCCGACCACGATGATCGCCATGAGCGGGCCGATCCAGTGCCAGTGCAGCGACGGGTAGATGGTGGCGTCCAGTGCCAGCGCGGTCCCGCCGACGGCCGCGGTCGCCAGCCCGAGCCCGAACCCGTACCCGGCGACGCGGTCGGTGTCGATCCCGGCGAGCTCGGCCGCCTCCTTGTGCTGCATGGTGGCGCGCAGCGCCTGGCCGAACGTGGTGCGGCGCAGCAGCAGGAACAACCCGCCCAGTGCGGCGGCCGCCAGCCCGAACGCGATCAGCTTTACCACCGCGACCCGTGCCCCCAGCAGCTCGAAGCTCGCGCCGCTGTAGCTCAACTGGGCGCGCCGGTGGGTGCCGGTGAAGACGTACCCCAGCATCCCCTCGATACCGATCGCGATGGCGAAGGTGAGCAGGACGGACATCATGGTGCGGGTGGCCGGACGCAGCCGCGTGATCAGCAGCCGCTGCATGGCCACCCCGATGACGAAGAACAGCGGGGCGGTGACCGCCATGGACAGCAGCGGGTCGAGCCCGGTCCGCAGGTGGAAGTACCAGGCGAGGTACGCGGCGAGGATGAGGAACGCGGAGTGCGCGATCATCACGACCCGCATCACCCCGAAGTACAGCGTGAGGCCCGCTGCCAGGAGGGCGTACAGCCCTCCCAGCAGCACCCCGAGGATCAGGCTCTGGAACAGCAGACTTCCGGAGATCACCTGGTCACCAGTTCGGCTTGGGGTAGATGAAGTCAGCTTCCTTGGCCTCGGGCGGCAGCACGATCTGGATCTCGCCGTTGACGTACTGCTGGATCATGTGCGCGCCCTGGGGCCGGCCGGCCTCGTCCCAGCTCAGCGGGCCGACGACGGTCTCCACCGTGTTCGTGCGCAGCCACTGCACCAGCTTCTGCTGGCACTCACCCTGCTCGGCGCAGCCCACCGCCTCCACCGCGGCGGCGACGACCTGCCCGGTGGTGTACGCGTTCGCCTCGTCCTCGCCCGGCACGGTGCCGAACATCTGTTGGTACTTCTCGACGAACTCGACGTTGCTCGGGTACTTGGCCTTCTCGGTGTAGCCGGTCGGCGCGACGATGCCCTCGGTCTTGTTGCCGATCGCCTTGGCGAACTCCGGGTTCGTCGGCGCCGTCGAGAACGCGGCCAGCTTCGGCTGGTAGTTCAGCTGCTGCAGGGCGACGATCAGGTTGACCGCGTCCTGGTACTGCGTGCCGCCGACGATCATGTCCGCATTGGACGCGGCGATCTTCGCGGCGATGCTGCTGAAGTCGGTGGTGTTCGGGGGGTAGACCTCATTCACGACGGTGGGGATGCCGGCCGCCTCCAGCTTGGCCTTCAGGCCGTACGCCGTGCCCTGCGCGAACGGGTCGTCCATGGCGGCGTACGCGACCGACTTCGGACGCTGGTCAGCGGGCATCGCGATGATGTACTCGGCGAGGTGGTTGTAGTGGTCGTCGGCGACGGCGGGCGCGGCGTAGAACAGGTTCTTGAAGCCCTGCTGGAAGACCTCCGGCGCGGCGCCGGCCGGCTCCACGAACAGCATCCCGTACTCCTCGGCGACGCGCGCCGCCGGAATGACCAGTCGGGTCGAGAACGGTCCGAACACGAGGTCCACGCCGTCCTTGCCGATGAGCTGCTCGTAGTCGGCCACGATGCGGTCGGCGTTGGACTGGTCGTCGAGGATCTTCAGTTCGACCTTGCGGCCCAGCAGGCCGCCCTTGTCGTTGACGATCTTGGCCCACGCCTCGTACCCGCGCTGCACTCCCTTGCCCGGCTCGGAGAAGTCGCCGGTCAGCGGCAGCGAGATGCCAATGACGATGGGATCGTCGGTCTTGTCGCCGGAACCCCCGCCGGCGCTGCACCCGCTGAGGGGGAGCGCGGCGGCCGCGGCACTCGCGACGAGGGCGCGTCGCGCTCGGGTCGTTGCGTTCATCGGTGTGGCTCCTCAGTAGGCCCATGGAAGCGCTTTCGGAAAGCGCTTTCGCACCATAAGCTGATCGGGGCGCACGTGGCAAGGGTCGCTGCGAGATCGACTGGAGGAGGCTGGTGGGCAGGTCGCGCCGTACGTCCAGAAACCACGCGCCGCCGCGGCTGGCGGACGTGGCCGAGCGGGCCGGGGTCTCCCTGGCCACGGCGTCGCGCGCGCTCTCCGGGCGCGAGGGAGTCAGCGAGCGGGTCGCCGAGCACGTGCGCCAGGTGGCGCGGGAGCTTGGGTACGTGGCGAACGTCTACGCCCGGACGCTGGCCGGCGGGACGACCTCCACGGTCGGGCTGATCGTCCACGAGATCGGCGACCCGTACTTCTCCGAGATCGCCAGCGGCGTGCTGCGGGTGGCCGACACCCAGGACCTGATGGTGCAGATCTGCCACTCCGGTCGCGACCCGGAGCGGGAGCTGCGCCAGATCCGCACCCTCATCGCGCACCGCGTCGGCGTCATCATCATCGCCGGTTCCGGGTACACCGACCCTGCGATGCAGGCCGAGGCCAAGGCCGAGCTGGCCGCGTTCCAGGCCTCCGGCGGGCGGGTGGCGGTGATCGGTCGCCACCACGTGACCGCGGACGCCGTGCTGCCCGACAACCGCCCCGCGGGCCGGACCATCGCCGAGCACGTGCTCTCGCTCGGGCACCGCCGGATCGCCGTGGTGGCCGGGCCGCGCCGGCTGACCACCGTCGTCGACCGGCTCGACGGCATCGCGGCCGCCGTCGCGGACGCCGGTCTGTCGTGGGCGGAGGTGCCGGTCATCGAGACGGACTTCACCCGCGACGGCGGGGTCGTGGCGGCCGAGCGGATCCTACGCGAGCACCCCGACGCCACCGCGATCATCGCGCTCAACGACGCGATGGCGATCGGCGTGCTCGCCACGCTGCGGGCCCACGGTGTGTCCGTGCCCCGACAGGTCTCCGTCGCCGGGTTCGACGACGTGGCGGTGGCGGCGGACCTCGCGCCCAGCCTGACGACCGTCCGGCTGCCGATGGCCGGCATGGGGGAGATGGCGCTGGAGATGGCGCTCAAACCCCCGGCCGCCCGGCCCCGGCGGCGGTCCACCGGCCACGAGCTGATCGTGCGCGACTCGACCGGACCGGCGCCCGGACGAGCGCGACCCAGGTGAGCACGACACCGAGGACCGCCGCGAACCCGCCGGGACCACGGGTGGGCAGGACGGCGGGAACGACGCCGCCCGGGCCGAAGATGGCGCGCGTGTTGTCGTACTGCTCGATGACCGCGATCGCGAGGGCGACCGTGACCACGGCCAGCGCGGTGCCGGCCGCGAGAAGCCAGAGTCCCCGCCCACCGGCCGCCAGCGCGTAGCCGGCGAGCAGGTGCAGCACGACCGCGGCGACGACATAGACATGCCAACCGGGGAGCCGGGTGAGCCCGATCGTGAACGCGCCGTAGTACGCCCATGGCAGCCAGAAGATCGCCGCGGCGGTCGCGGCGGCGCCGGCGAGCGCGCTCGGCAGGCCAGGCATCGTCCGGGCCATGTGTCCACCATCGTCGTCCGGTCGAGCGGGTGTCAATCGCCGGTCGGACCCGCAGGTGTGGCGACCCGGGGAATCGGGTATCGCGAAGCGGTCCGGCGAGGCGACCAAGGGGGTGCCATGCGCGACCGCGGGAGCGAGACGGGCCCCGAGTCGAGGGTCACGGATCCCGATCCGGAGGTCACCGATCCGCAGGCGCTTCGGGTGCCCTCCGAGGATCTCAACCAGCCGGACGCGCCGTGGGGGGTCGACGAGGACTCGCCCATGGACGAGGGCAGCGAGGTCACCGCGGTGAGCGAGGCGCGCCGCGGGGAGCGGCGTGCCGGCAAGCCTCCCGAGGAGCCGCCCGAACGGCAGGGCATGCTCCCGCCGGTCGAGCCGACCCGCACGCCGGAGGCCGGTCCCGGCCCTCCCGACCCCGGGGCGGCGCCGCGGGAGCCGTTCCCGGTGATCGAGCAGGTCGACGGCGAGGACCAGCTCGATCGCTAGGCGGCGCCACCCCGCCCTCGCCCGGCGTCAGGCGACCTTCTCGACGGTCCATGCACCGTCAGCCTCGATCTCGATGAGAACCATCCCTGGCGGAATCAGCACCTCGCCGGCGTACTTGCCAATCTCGTTGACCAGCAGATCCGAGTCCTCGCCGTAAACCCAGACCGCGAAGTTGCTGCGCCCGCTATGAGTGATCTTCACGACCGTGATTCCCTGTGTCCCACCCGAAATCAGAAGTACCGCGGAGCCCTTGCCGGACGCGTTGCCGGTCCAAATCGGTGCCTTCTGCGCGACCTGAATCTCGATCCGCCACGAGCCGTCTGCCTCGATCTGTAGAGCGGCAGGTGTCTCGCTGAGGTCCAGCGGCCGTACCCCCGAGTAGTTGCCGATTTCGTTGACCAGGAGGTCCAGCCGCTCGCCCGCAGCGTCAATGCTCCAGACCGCGAAGTTGCTGCGACCGGTGTGGCTGATCTTCGCGATGTGCAGGTAGTCCTCAGCGAGGCTCAGCTTCACGACCTTGGAACCGCGCCCACTGAAGACCTGGTCAGTTGGCAGTGGTTTGGGCTGTGCGACGGGTGCCGCCGTCGAGGGAGGGGCGCTTGCGGTCCGAGCGGTGGCGGTGGCGCGAGCTGATGCGGACGCCGATGGGCTCCTGGTGGTGGTCGCAATTGGTGAGACATGTGAATCCTCAACGAGGATCGCGGCGAGCGTGCCCACGCCGCAGAGGGCGACGGCCACCACCACGAAGCCGACGAGCAGCGGCGAGATGACGCGCCTCGCGGAGCGGGCTGAAGTGGTCACTGGGTCGGTCGGAGCGGAAGCAGGAGCGGGTGCATCGGGGCGAGGATTCGTCATCGGGATCTTCTTCCTGCTGTCATCGGACGCTGCCGCGTTGTGGACGCACCAGCGTCGGCGAACATCCCTCGCACCTCGCGAAGGTTCCCTGTATCGCCAGCTGCGAGAGTAGCACGTGAACACCATACACAGTCGACCTTAAGGACTCGACATCTGTCAGGAAGTCGTCTAGTGTGCTCAGCGGGCAATCGGCCGCGGGTCTGTCCGGCTCGCGCACTCCCTCACGCAGCCTGACGACGGCCGCAGCCTGCCCGGGTCGAGCAATGAGCGACGTGAGTACGTCCATGAGTTGGGGGTGCCGTCCGTGACATCCACCGCCGAGTCGGTGGTCGCTCCCGGTGCCGATCTCACCGCCGAGTTCCGGGTCCCCGGTCAGCTACGGCTATCGCCGGCGGACCGCGGCAGGATTCGCCCGGCGTACGCGCCGATCCCGCTGCCGCCGACCAGCGCGGAGAAGTACTCGTACCGCAAGCGTCGGCTGTGGGTGCTGACGGCCTCGTCGCTGGTGAGCTTCGGGTGCCTGATCGTCAGCCAGACGCTGTTCGTGAGGCTGTCGGCCTGGCTGTGGCTGCTGGCGCCGTTCGTGGCGTTCACGGTCGCCTACTACGTCATCTCGCTCGTCGTCAACTTCGGCACGCCGGGGTTCGATCTCGCGGGGCATCGACGGATTGTGAAGCGCTGGCGTCCGGGGATCTACCCGTCGGTCGATGTCTTCCTGCCGGTGTGCGGCGAGTCCCCACACGTCCTGACCAACACGTGGCAGTTCGTTCGGGAGATGGCGCGCTACTACCCGGGCCGCGTCGACGTGCACGTCCTGGACGATTCCCCCGACGAGACTCTGCGCCGCGTCGCCCGGAGCTTCGGGTTCAACTACCTGCGCCGCCCGAACCGGGGTTGGTTCAAGAAGGCCGGGAACCTGCGGTACGCCTTCGAGCGCACGCACAACGAGTTCATCCTGATTCTCGACGCCGACTTCACGCCGCGCCACGACATGCTCGAGGAGATGCTGCCGTACTTCGATGCCGAGCCGGATTTGGGCATCGTGCAGTCGCCGCAGTTCTTCCGGGTCCACAAGGGACAGGGCTGGGTGGAGCGTGGGGCGGGAGCGGTCCAGGAGCTGTTCTACCGCTCGGTCCAGGTGTCCCGGCAGCACCACGGCGCGGCCATCTGTGTCGGAAGCTGCGCCATCTACCGCCGCGCGGCGCTCGACACCATCGGCGGTACCGCGCTCATCGAGCACTCCGAGGACGTGCACACCGGTTTCAACCTGCGCATGAAGGGCTGGCGGCTGCGCTACATCCCCGTCGCGCTCGCCACCGGCCTGTGCCCCGGCGACGTGGACTCGTTCTTCACCCAGCAGTACCGCTGGTGCGCGGGCTCCATGAGCCTGCTCGGCTCTCGCAAGTTCTGGCAGACAGAGCTGAAGCTGCGCGCCCGGCTGTCGTACATCTCCGGATTCTGCTACTACGTGCACACGGCCTTGTTCACCTTCATCGCACCGCTGATCCCGCTGTCGCTGCTCGTGTTCTTCCCCGGCGAGATCGTGCTGGCCAACTACGTGCTGATCGCCCCGAGCGTCGTGTACAACATGGTGATCTTTCCGCTCTGGCACCGCACCCGCTACGGGCTGAGCGCGTACACGGTCAAGATGCTCTACGGCTGGGCGCACTTCTTTGCGATCTTCGACATTCTCCGCGGCCGCACGATGGGCTGGCAGCCGACCGGCGGCGCAGCGAGGAAGTCCAAGACCCGACGCCTGTGGCTGGGCCTGCGGTGCTGGACCCTGCCCGTCGGACTGGTGTGGACCGGCCTCGCGGCGCTGCGGATGCTCACCGGCAACGCGCCCGACTACGTGCCGATCTTCGCCGCGGGTGTGTTCTTCCTGCTCGTCGCCTGTCAGGCGCTGTTCGTCAAGCCCACCCGCGACGTCGAGGTCGTGCTGTGAGGTCCAAGCACCTGGCGGCGATCGTGGCGATCGCGGCGCTTGCGCTCGTCGAGGTCGCCGTCCTCGACGACGTCGACATCGCCGCGCCCGGACCGGCCGGCGCGCGAGGGCCGGCGGCCGACCACCGCGACGCTCCGCCTCCCTACGACGTGACGCCCCTGCGCAAGCCGGCCGGAAAGTACCTCGGGGTCACCGTGCAGGGCGGAGTCGACATGGCGAGGATCGAGGCGTTCGCCGACGCCGTCGGCACAAGACCCAACCTCGTCTCGATATTCGAGAGCTTCGACGATGAGTTCGCGGCCTCGGAGGTGCGCAAGGTCTACGAGTACGGCGGGTTGGCCGCCATCCGCTGGGAGCCGTTCGACATCCCGATGCGCGACATCGCGGCCGGAAAGCACGACGACTACATCCGGGCGTTCGCCAGAGCCGTGCGCGCGCTCAACCTGCCCATCGCGCTGTCGTTCGCCCACGAGATGAACGGGCACTGGTACTCGTGGGGCACCAAAGGCACCACCGCCGAGGAGTACGTCGCTGCGTGGCGGCACATCCACCAGATCTTCCAGCAGGAAGAGGCGACCAACGTGCTCTGGACCTGGACGCCGAACGTCATCAACCCGGTGCCCCGGGTCCGGCTGGCGCCGCTGTACCCGGGCGACGAGTACGTCGACTGGGTCGGCATCGACGGCTACTACACCGTCCGCGGCGCGAAGACCTTCGACACGCTCTTCGGTCCGACGATCACCGAGATCCGCCGGTTCACCGCGAAGCCCATCCTGATCATGGAGACCGGGGTCGAGCCCAGCGCCTCCCGCCCGGCTCAGATACGGGACCTGCTGGTCTCCGTGGCGAGGAGCCCCGACGTCATCGGCCTGGCCTACTTCAACATCGACGGCTCCGGCAGGTGGAATCTGGACAAGGACGGCGCTGCCCTGCGGGCGTTCCGGGAGAACGCCCAGAACGCCGGCTACGGCTTTGACGTGCGGGACCCGCAGCGGTGACCGCCGTGTCGGTGGAATCCCGCGCCGCCGTCCGCGCACCGGCCGGGACGGGCACCACGAGGCGCACGACCGGGGCGCCACCCCGGCGTGGCGGGGCGGTCGTGGCCCTCGTGCCGGCCGGCGTCATGGCGGTGATCGGCGGGTACGGCATCGGCGCCCGCGACCTGTGGAACGACGAGCTGGTCACGGCATACACGACCCGCCTGTCGATGGGGGACCTTCGCCGGCTGGTCGGCAACATCGACCTGGTCCACGTCGCGTACTACCTGCTCATCAAGGGGTGGGCGGCGCTCGCCGGCGATTCGCCGCCGGCCCTGCGGGTGCCGTCGGTCGTGGCGATGGCCATCGCGGCCGCGCTGATCGTCCTGATCGGACGCCGTCTCGCCGACACGGCCGTCGGCTTCGTGGGGGGCGTGCTGTTCGCCCTGCTTCCCGCGGTCTCCCGGTACGCCCAGGAGGCGCGCTCCTACGCGTTCGTCACGGCCGGCGGCGCTCTGGCGACCTGGCTGCTGCTGCGGGCCATGGAACGCCGCACACGGCTCGCCTGGGTCCTGTACGGGGCGAGCCTCGTCGTCGCCGGATGGCTGCACTTCGTCGTGCTCATGCTCCTCGCGGCGCACGCGCTCTACGTCCTCGCCACCACCGGGCGCGAGGACGACCGTCGGTGGGAGTGGGTGATCGCGGCCGGGGCGGCGATGCTGCCGGTCATTCCCCTCTTGGTCTGGGGCAGCCGGCAGTCCGGCCAGATCTCGTGGGTGCGGGCCGACATCGATGCGGTCGGGCGCTTCCCGGGTCAGCTCTTCGGCACCTGGCAGGTGGCGGCGCTGGTCGCGGCGCTCGGGCTGCTCGGGCTGGCCCTCGCGCTCCTTGAACGGCGGCGCGCGGCCGCGCTCCTGCTGGTGACGTGGGCGCTGGTGCCGCCGGTCGTCGGATACGCCACCTTCGCCTGGCTGCACCTCTTCCTTGCCCGGTACTACCTGTTCACCTTGCCGGCGTGGTGCCTGCTCGCCGCGTACGGCGTCTGCGAGACGGGCAGGGCCTTCTCGCGCCGTCGGCGGCCCGCGCTGTTCCTCGTCGGCGCCGTGCTGGCCGTACCGCCGCTGGTCGTCCTCGGCCTGCCCGCCCAGCGCGAGGTGCGGGCCCCGACACTCCCCGGGCAGCCGGCGTACTTCGTCGCGGTCCGCTATGTGCAACGGGCCGCCGAGCCGGCGGACGGCATCGCGTTCAACGACGAGTTCGGCCGCTCCAGCGACCTGGCCCGGAAGGTGACCGACTACGTGATGCGCGGCTCGCGGCGTCCGCGCGACGTCTTCCTCGCCCGGCCGGCGGCCGAGCGCGGCTGGCTCACCGCCACCGAGTGCGCCGACCCGGGGCCGTGCCTCGGCGACACCCGTCGGATCTGGCTGCTGGAGACAGGCCATTTGAACGACCCGTTCGCGGGCCTGCCCGAGGAGCGGGCACGCCTGCTGCGGGACCGTTTCAGGGTCGTGGAGGTCCGCGCGTTCGACAAGATCCGGGTGATCCTGCTGGAGCGCATGAATGGTTGAGTGCCGCAACACGGTTGCGCGCAGGCGATGATTCCAGTGGCGTCGTTGTGAGCATGGAAGAAGCTGTCAGCCAGTCCCGGAATCGGTTGCCAGGAAGACCCACTGGTTCAGCACCAAGCGGACAAAGCGGTCCTACACGTGCATACTGCTCATTTCTGTTGGCTGCAGCCACTCCCTTGGTTGTAGGAGGCGGCGTCGGAGAGCAGAAACTCCCGGGCGCGTGTCAGTCGCTGGGGTGGGGAGGGTCGTTGGCAGGGGCGGGCAGGTTCTGGGCTAAGAGCTGGGTGAGCGAGGGTCTGTCTCCAGTCCGGCCACCCTTGGCGAGGCTGGCCCCGCGTCTCGATGAACTGCTGCTTCCGTCGGCTGACCGAGTTCTCACTGACCTTCTTCCGTCGAGCCGCCTCAGCGCCGACATCTCCCCGGACAGCACCGACAACACGACGCGCAGCTTCTGCTCGACCGGGAACACTGGAGGACGAATCATCCAAGATCTGTGAGAGAGCCGGGAGATGAAACCTCTCCCGCCTACTCGACTTCAGTGTCTGATGGACGCGAGCGTCCTGGGCGGCGGCGTTTGTTCGCTGCGGGGTGCGACGACCGGCTCGCCGTCGACCATGACCAGCGAGATGCCCGGCAGGTCGCCGTAGGTGAATGACTCGAGTGCGTCGGCGGCCCGGGATCCTACGACCGGACCGAGAAACACCAGGTCGGCGGGGTGCCCAACCTTGATGACCCCTTCCCGCAAGCCATAGAGGCGTGCTGTGTTGCCGGTACCGGCAGCTACCGCGAGATTCGGGTCCAGGCCGCACACCGACGCCAGGAAGCAGATGTTGCGCAACATGCCGCGCGGGATTACACCCGTGCCGCCGGGTGTGTCGGTGCCCAACGTGAGCCGCGAGATCTGACCGGTCGCGCGTAGGTGCTCGACGGTCACCATTGTCGCGCGGTAGTTCATAGAGCTGCAGACCTCGATGCCCGCGTCCGGTAGGTCGTCGATGACCTGCCGGATCTCGTCGTCGGGCATCGGGATCGGTCCGCCGGAGATGTGTGCGACGATGTCTGGCCGCACGGCGGTCACCACATCGTGCCCGGCGACCCGGCTCGAACCTGACCTGGACACCCCGCCGGAGTGCATCTTCACCGTCATTCCATGGTCATGTGCCCACTGCACGTACTGCTGTGCCTCGCCGTCGCCGAGACGGGTCCAGTCGTAGAAGATGAACTTGACGTTTCGGATGTCGTGTTCGGCAAGTCGCGCGAAGTCGCTTTCGTTCAGCCCTGGCACGAGGAGCAGAGTGCCGCAGTGCGCTTTGACCCCGGAGGGCCGAAGACGACCGGTGGTCCGCCGTGATACCACCGCGAGGCCGATGACGAGTTCCGGAGTCAGTTCATCGAACGGCAGGCCGGGTACGTGCAGTTCGCCGGCCGAGACCATTGTCGTCGTGCCGCCGTGAAGGTAGTTGTGGAACCATCCGACGGAGTTCTGCGCCGGTGTCCACTCTCCTGCCGTGGGGTGCACGTGTCCATCGATCAGACCGGGCATGACGGTGAGCCCGTTCGCCGACACGACGCGATCGGGTCGTGCCACGTCGCCGCCGATGTCCGCGATGACGCCGTCCTCGATGACCATGCTCGTGTCACGGATTGGAGCGTCGCCGGTGCCGGAGACGAGCAGGCCGATGTCCGTCACCAGGGTGGTCGTCACTCGGACCTCCTCGGTTAACCTTTCAGTTCGAACAATGTATAAAGGATCCACGGACTGTCAACCGGGAGGGCGGGATGAACGTGCAACCCAGGCTTCTCGTGGCGGGCGAGTGGGTCGACGGCGCCGGTCCGAAGTCGATCGATGTGAACCCGGCGCGTCCGAGCGAGATCATCGCGCAGGTCCGGATGGCGGCCAGAGAACAGATCGATGCCGCAGTCGCCGCGGCACATCGCGCGTGGCCGGCTTGGGCAGCGATGCCCATCCAGGAGCGTGGCGCGATCCTCGCCCGTGCTGCACAACACCTCGATGCATCGGCTGAGGCGTTCGGAGAGGAGTTGACGCGGGAGGAGGGCAAGACGCGGGCGGAGGGCGTCGGCGAGGTGCGTCGTGCCGCTGAAATCCTGAGGTTCTTCGCGAGCGAGGCCTACGCCGCCGACGGGGAGATCTACCCCTCGCCACGCTCCGGTGAGACGATTCACGTGGTGCGTCGACCGGTCGGCGTGGTCGGTGTCATCACACCCTGGAACTTCCCGATCGCGATCCCCGCGTGGAAGATCGCACCAGCTCTCGTCTACGGCAACGCGGTCGTCTGGAAGCCGGCCAGCATCGTGCCTCTCCTTGCGTTCCGGCTCGCGGAGGCGCTCGTCGCCGCCGGGCTGCCCCCCGGTGTCCTCTCCATGATCTACGCCGCGGGCGCCGACGCGCAGACCCTCGTCGAGCATCCTGGCATCGCCGCCGTGACCTTCACCGGCTCCACCCCGGTCGGGCGCCGGCTAGCCGCCCGGTGCGGCGACCTGCTCAAGCCCTTTCAGGCCGAACTCGGCGGCAAGAACGCGGCGGTTGTTCTCGCCGATGCCGATCTGGAAACGGCGGCGGCACATGTGGTATCTGGTGCCATGCGCTCGACCGGGCAGAAGTGCACGGCGACGTCGCGGCTGGTCGTCGAGGATGTAGTCGCCGACCAGTTGCTCGAGTTAATTCGGGCCCGGGTCGACGCGCTCACCGTCGGCGATCCCCTCGATTCCGGGGTCGATCTGGGGCCGGTTGCGTCGAAGGACGCCCGACAGTCGATCCTCGGGCACATCGCCGCCGCCAAGCAGCACGGGGCCGTAGCGCTCTGCGGTGGCGAGCCCTACCGTGAGGGCTTCCTGAGCGAAGGCTATTTCGTCCCGCCGACCGTGCTCGTGCTACGCGACTGCACTGCAGCGCTGTGGCGAGAGGAGGTGTTCGGCCCCGTCCTCGCCGTGGTCCGTGCCGAATCGCGGCGACACGCCCTGCAGTTGGCGAACGACAGCGACTTCGGGCTGTCTGGCGCGGTCTTTACCAACGACCTCGACGCCGTGGTGGACGCCATCGACCATTTCGACGTGGGGGTCTTGCACATCAACTCCGAGACCGCCGGAGCGGACCCGCACGTGCCGTTCGGCGGCATCAAGAACAGCGGCCTCGGACCTAAAGAGCAGGGCCGGGCGGCGCGGGAGTTCTTTACTTATTCGAAGACGGTCTACCTGCGCCCTGCGCGATGAGTGACCGGATGAGACGGGAGAAACGATCAATGGCATCGGACGTTCCGGTCGCGCGCCGCATCCTCAGCGGATTGGCGGACGCCGGAGTCGAGACGGTGTTCGGATTGCCCGGCGTGCACAACCTCGCGTTCTGGCGGGAGACCGGACCCGGCCGGCCGGCCATCGTCGGCGTCCGCCACGAGCAGACCGCGGTGTACGCGGCCGACGGGCTCGCCCGGGCGTCGGGCGGCCTAGGCGTCGCGCTCACCACGACCGGCCCAGGTGCGGCGAACGCGGCCGCGGCGTTCGGGGAAGCCGCCGCGTCCGGCTCACCGGTCCTCCTCATCGCCAGTGAGGTCTCGACACGGTACGCCGTGCCGGGTGTGAAGCGGGGGGTCCTGCACGAGTGCCGCGATCAAGCGGCGATCTTCGAGCCACTGGCGAAGGCGGTGTTCCGCCCGCGTACCGCTGACACCGTCGTGACGGCGCTGAGTGAGGCGATCCGCACCGCGATGACCAGCCCGCGGGGACCGGTGTACCTCGACGTGCCGACTGACATCCTCGATGCGCCCGCTCCCGCGGTACGCACCCGGGCCCCGGCACCGCTCGAGCCGTCGCCAGACGACGTCGAAAAGCTCGCTGAGACGCTGCGCCGGGCGAATAAGATCGTGATCTGGGTCGGTGGGGGCGTTGTCCAGGCCAATGCGGGTGAGGTCCTCGACCAGCTCGCACGCAGGCTGGCCGCACCGGTTGTGACAACCTACGCTGCACGCGGGGTCCTCCCTCCCGAGCACGAATGCCTTGTCGGCCTGCCGCCTCACGAACCCGAGGTCGCCGCCGTAATCGCCGACGCGGACCTGCTGCTCGTCGTCGGGTCCGACCTGGACGGGATGATGACGCGCAACTGGCAGATGCCCGTACCGGCCCGTATCGCGGTCGTCAACTGCGCGGCGGAGGACCTGTCCAAGAACTACCAGCCGGATGTGGCCGTGCACGGTGATGCCCGCCTGACGCTCGAACGACTGCTGGCGCTGCTGCCGGCCGTCAGGCGCGATCCGCCGGATGTGGCGACCCTGCGGCGCGCCGTCCTCGACCGGCTGCGAGCGGATCCGCGCAACCAGGCGCCGTTGACGTTCCTCTCTGTCTTAGACGACGTGCTCGCCGTGGATACACCGGTGGTGGTCGACATGACGATCCCCGGCTACTGGTTCGGCGGGTACGGCACGGTGTCGCAGCAGCGGAGGCTGCAGTACCCCGTCGGCTGGGGCACCCTGGGCTACGCGCTGCCCGCGTCCATCGGCGCAGCCGTGGCGCACGGCGGTCCGGTGCTCGCGATCTGTGGTGACGGCGGGATAATGTTCGCCCTCGGCGAGCTCGCGACGATCGTCCAGGAACGGCTGCCGGTTACCATCCTGCTCGTCGACGACGGCGGGTACGGCATGCTGCGCTATGACCAGGACTGCGCCGGTGACCCCCACCGCGGCGTCGACTTGCTCACCCCGGACTGGGTGTCGCTGGCCCGGTCGTTCGGGATCAGCGGCGTGCTGGTGGATGGGGTCGGTGAGGATCTCCAGGTCGCTCTGCACGAGGCGATCGGCAGTAAGGAGCCACGGATGGTCGTGTGCCGTGCGTCGATGATTCCGCCCCGTACGACGTCCCCCCGGTGGTTCGAATGACCGGTCCACTCGACGGCCTCGTCGTCGCCGATTTCTCCCGGGTGCTCGCCGGCCCGATAGCCACGATGCTGCTCGGCGACCTCGGTGCGGACGTCATCAAGGTCGAGCGCCCCGACGGAGGAGACGACGCGCGGTCCTGGGGGCCTCCATTCGTCCACCAGCAGAGCACGTACTTCCTCGCCGTCAACCGCAACAAACGCAGCATCTCTCTCGACCTGGCCAGCGAGGAAGGCCGCAAGCTGGCTCTCGCCCTGGTGGACCGCGCCGACGTGCTCGTGGAGAACTTCCGGCCAGGCACGATGGAGCGGCTGGGTCTGGGCTATGACCAGCTCGCCGCCCGTAACGAGAGGCTCATCTACTGCTCGCTGTCCGGCTTCGGGCGCGACAAGGGCGCCCGGCTTGCCGGGTATGACTTGCTTGTGCAGGCGGTGGGCGGGCTGATGAGCGTCACCGGCCAGCCGGATGGGCTGCCGACCAAGGTCGGTGTCGCGCTCGTCGACGTGATCGCCGGCCTGCACGCCACCGTCGGCATCCTCGCCGCACTGGCGCAGCGGCAGCGTACCGGCCGGGGCCAACGTGTCGAGGTGAACCTGCTGTCGTCGTTGTTGGCCAGCATGGTGAATCAGGCCTCGGCGTACCTGAACGCCGGCAGCGTGCCGCGTCCGCTGGGCAACCGGCACCCGAGCATCGCCCCGTACGAGTCGTTGCGCGTCGGCGACCGTCTGCTCGTCGTCGCCGTCGGCAACGACCGACAGTTCGCCGCGATGTGCCGGGTACTCGGAAAGGAGGAGCTGGCTCACGACCCTCGGTTCGTTCGCAACGCCGACCGGGTGGCGAACCGCGACGAGCTGGTCGCTGAACTCGAGCGGCTTTTGGCCGACTGGGACGTCGATGAGGTGGTGCAGGCACTGAACGACAACGGAGTGCCGGCCGGTGTGGTCAACGATCTCGCAGCCGCGTTTCGGCTCGCGAAGGACCTCGGCCTCGAACCGACGTTCTCCATTCCGTTTGGCGAGGGAAGCGTAACTCAGGTAGCCCATCCGATTCGCTACTCCAGCGGCGCGGTGTCCTATCGCCTTCCTCCGCCTCGGCTCGGGGAACACAATGACGATGTGCTTCGTTGGCTTAACGTACATTAATCCCGAATCCCTCGGGCTCGATGAAGGAGGAGTTGGTGGCATTCAAGCGACCACCGACCGCTCAGGAGGCGGTGCTGGAAGAGCTGCGCCGCGCCATCCTCGCTGGTGAGTTGAAGCCGGGCACGCAGATCGTGCAGGACGCGTTCGCCGAACGGCTCGGGCTGAGCCGTGTTCCGGTACGGGAGGCGCTCAAGATCCTGGAGGGCGAAGGCCAGGTTCGGTACTATCCGCACCACGGCTACTTCGTCACCGAGCTCGACATCGATGAGCTGCTGGAGATCTACCGGATTCGGGAACTACTGGAGTCCGAGACGGTGCGGGCCGCAGTGCCCCGCCTCAGCGACGAGGACCTCGCCCGCATGGCGCAGGCGATCGAGGATATGGCGGAGGCCATCGACCTGGGGGACATCGTCAGCCTCACCGCGGCCAATCGACGGTTCCACTTCTCCCTCTTTGAGCCGTCAGACATGCCAAGGTTTATCCGAATAATTCGGCATCTGTGGGATTCATCTGACCCCTACCGGTCCCTCTACTTCGCGGAACCGGTGCACCGCGATACGGTCGACCGGGAGCACCGGCAGATCCTCGAGGCGGCGCAGCGGCGTGACGGGGAAGCGCTGGTGCGCCTGCTCAACGAGCACCGGAGCCATGCCATAGCCGGGCTGAAGAAGGTCCTGGAGGCGGCGGCGTCGTGAGGACCGCAGTGCCGGGTCAAGGATGCCCCGCGCCCGGCGTCCGAAGTGTACGGACTAGGCGCGCCAGGGACCAGACGAACAGCGTGGCGGCGGCTGCCAGGACGACCGGGGGCAGGAGCACGCGTGGACCGGCGAGGCTGAGCATGTCGAGGGTGTCGTCCGACAAACGGCTCTCCGGAGGCGCACCTGGCGCTGGGGCGTCGTGCCTCTGCCCCTCATCGAGTATGGATTTGCGCAGTCGGGTGAGGAACTCGTCGATGAGGCGTGCGCTGATGTCGGTGATGGCGCCCCGCCCGAGTTGAGCCACCTTGCCTGTGAGATTGAGGTCGGTAGCCACCTGTACGAGGGTCAGGTCGCCGTCGGGCCGCATGTGTACGGTCACGGTCGCTTCGGCGCTGCTGGTTCCGGTAACGTCGCGGCCGCGTGCCGCAACCACCAGGCGTCGTGCCTGTCGGTCCTTCTCCACGATGCGAGCGAGACCCCGGTACTGCATCACGATCGGGCCGACCTTCACCCTGACCGTTCCCTGGAACTCGTCGCCGACGACCGACTCGAGCCGGGCCCCGGGCATGCACGGTGCGATCCGTTCAAGATCGGTCAGTACTGTCCATGCGCGGTCGACATCGACAGGGACGTGGAAGGTGTTGTCGAGGTGCATGCCGTGACCTTTCGGGGTGACAGGCGGGTGGCAAAGGTTAGCGGAAGGCTGCGATTCCCGTGAGGGTCTCGCCCAGGACTAGCGTGTGGATCTCGCTGGTGCCTTCGTAAGTAAGCACAGACTCCAGGTTGTTCATGTGGCGGATTACCGGATACTCGAGGGTGATGCCGTTGGCGCCGAGAATCGTGCGGGCGGTCCGGGCGATGTCCAGCGCCTCGCGTACGTTGTTGAGCTTTCCGGCGCTAACCTGCTCCGGGCGCAGCTGTCCGGCGTCCTTGCGACGGCCGAGGTGCAGGGCGAGGAGCAGACCCTTGTCCAGCTCCAACCGCATGTCGACGAGCTTTTGTTGAGTCAGCTGGAACGCGGCGATCGGGCGGTCGAACTGGACCCGGCTGGTGGCGTACTCCAGCGCGGCGTCGAAGCAGGAGCGGGCCGCTCCCATCGCCCCCCAGATGATCCCGTAGCGCGCCTCGTTCAGGCACGACAGGGGGGCACGGAGACCGCGGGCGTGCGGAAGCATGGCGTCGCCGGGTAACCGGCAGTCGCTGAGCACCAGCTCGGAGGTCACCGACGCACGCAGAGACAGCTTCTTGCGGATATCATGGGCCGTGAAGCCGCGGGTCCCGCGTGGGACGAGGAAGCCACGGATGCCCTCCTCGGTGCGCGCCCACACGACGGCGATGTCGGCGATGCTTCCGTTGGTGATCCACATCTTGGTGCCGTTGAGGATCCAGTCGCTGCCGTCGCGGACCGCCCTCGTCGCCATGCCAGCCGGATTGCTCCCGAAATCAGGCTCGGTCAGGCCAAAGCATCCGATCGCCTCTCCGGTGGCCATCCGCGGCAGCCACTGCTGCTTCTGCTCCTCCGAACCGTAGGCGTGGATAGCCGTCATCGCCAGTGAGCCCTGTACCGAGACGAAGCTGCGCAGCCCGCTGTCGCCGGCTTCCAGTTCGAGGCAGGCCAGGCCATAGGCCACCGCGGACATGCCAGCGCATCCGTAGCCCTGCAGGTGCATGCCGAGCAGCCCCAGCGAACCGAACTCCGTGGACAGCTCGCGCGGCATGATGCCCTGCTCGAACCACTCGGGAACGTGCGGGAGGAGCTTTTTTCGGACGAAATCGCTCACGGTCTCCTGAACCAGCCGCTCTTCCTCGGTCAACAGGTCGGCGATCCCGAGCAGGTCACCTCGATCGATGCCCGCTGTGTGGGTCGTCGTCGTTCCCATCGGCCCCTCTTCCCATCACCTCGGTGTGCTGCTAGCTTCTGTATATCGGATCCAATCTCGGGAGGCTAGTGGATGTTCCGCAAGGGTTTGGGGTTGTTCCCGACCGAGCCGGTGCCCGTTATGTGTGAGTACACCCGGCTGGCGGAGGCGTTGGGTTACGACAACGTCTGGTTCGGTGACTCCCAGAACATCTGGCGCGAGTCCTCAGTCACGATGGGCGCGGCGGCGGTGGGCACCGAGCGGATCATCTTCGGCACCGGGGTGACGAACGCGGTGACCCGGCACCGTTCGCTGCTGGCGTCGACCTGGGCAACGTTGCACGAGTTCACCGGTGGACGGGTCGCGCTGGGCATCGGTACCGGCGACTCCTCGCTTCGCACAATGGGGCTCACGCCGCTAAAGCTTTCTGAGTTGGAGCAGGCGGTCGAGGAGTTGCGGGCGCTGTTTCGCGGCGAGTCGGTGTTGGAGCGGCGCAGCGGGGCCCGCTTCCGCCTCGGCTACCTGACTGGGCCGGTACGGATCCCGATCTATATCGCCGCGTCGGCACCCAAGATTCTCCAGTTGGCCGGGCGTATCGCCGACGGGGTCATCGTGCTGGTCGGTACGGCTCCGCACTTCATCGAGGCGGCGTTGCAGCGGATTGAGTCCGGCGCCAGGGAGAGCGGCCGCACGCTCGAGGATCTCGACATCGTGTTGTGGACGCCGACCGCGATCAACGATGACCCGGCGGAAGCACATGATCTCGTGCGGGCGCATGTGTCCCGAGTGGTCATCCGGCCCCTGCCAGCCGAGGTGTCACCACATCTACAGGCGGTCGTCGACCGGATCCGTGAGCAGTACGACTACTACCACCACATGGACACCGAGGCGGACCACGCCGACTTGGTGCCCGACGAGCTGGTCGACCTGTTCGCCTTGGCCGGGACCCCTGACGAGTGCCGGGCGCGGTTGAAGGAGATCGCGCGGCTGGGGATTGACCAGGTCGCGATCGTCCCGTTCGTGCGGCCGGGACAGAGCCGAGCCGGCACAATCCGGACGTTCGCGGAGATTGCCGACAGCATCGGATAAACCAGCCGCTGCGGACCCTTGGACGAGCGTTAGCTGCGGGAGGGTGACGTATGACGCGGGTGGAGCCTGAGCGTGAGGGGACCGGCTTCCCGCCGCCCGGTGCGGCCGTGCCCGGCGCGCCTCCCGGCCTGGTTCGACACGGCTCGACGCCACAAGCACGGGACGTTCCGGCGGTCGCGGCGGGCCCCACGGTCGATGCACCCCCGCAGCCGGCTGCCCGGTGGCCGCTCGGCTTCGATCTCAGTGAGCCCCGGCTCCTTTACGCCGTGTCGGGTGCGCTGGTTGTCGCCGCCGGGCTCATCCAGTGGTGGAGTCATCGGCATCTCGCGTCTCTGGCCACGCGGGCGGGTCGGCGACGGGGGGCGCACCGATGACCGGTCCGAACGGTCCCTGGATCGGGCGGCCGATGCCGCGCCGGGAAGACCACCGATTGCTCACCGGCCGCGGCCTGTTCATCGCCGACATCACCCGCGGCTGCGCCCAGGCCTGCTTCGTGCGTAGCCCGCACGCGCACGCGCGCATCGTCGGCATCGAGACCGGGCGAGCCGCCGCGCTTGCGGGGGTCCTCGCCGTCCTGACCGCCGAGGATCTCGGGCTCATCGGTGCGTCTCTGCCGATGCTGCATCAGCCGCACCCTGCATTCGCCGAGGCGACCCGCTTTACGATGGCCGATGCTCGCCTTGCCATCCTCGCTCACGAGCGGGTCCACTACGTCGGGCAGCCGGTCGCGCTCGTGATCGCCGAGAGCAGGCACGTCGCGGAGGACGCGGCGGAACTGGTCGATGTCGTGTACGAGCCGCTACCGCCCGTGCTCGATCCGGCGACCGCGCTCGCTTCGGACACCCCGGCGCTGCATGGCCACCTCGTCACGAACGAGGCCGCGCGCATCGAGATCTCCTTCGGCGACGTGGACCGGGCGCGGCGCGATGCGGCTGTCACGATCTCTGACACCCTGCGTATCGGCAGGCACGGTGCCATGCCGTTGGAGTGTCGCGGCGTGGTGGCCCGCCCGGACCACCGGCGCAGCCGCATCGAGGTTTGGACGTCGAGTCAGATACCCCACCTCGTTCGGCAGGCGCTGTGTACCGTCACCGGCTGGTCTTGCGACGAGGTCCGAGTCGCCGTACCGGATGTCGGTGGGGGTTTCGGGACGAAGGCGAACGTCTACCCAGAGGAGATCGTGATCCCCATCGCGGCCCGGAAGCTCGGGCGCGGCCTCGCCTGGATCGAAGACCGCCACGAGCACCTCCTCTCGGCCGCGCAAGGTCGCGATCAGATCCACCATGTCCGGCTGGCGGTCGACGCGGACGGGCACATCCTGTCGTGGGAGGACGATTTCATCGTCGACATCGGTGCCGCGAGCCTGTGGACCGCGGGAATCGTGGCGAACACGGCGATCCACCTCATGGGGCCGTACCGCATCGGCAACGTGCGGATCACCGGCCGAGCCGCGTACACGAACAAGACGATCGTCGCGCAGTACCGGGGAGCCGGCAGACCGGAGGCCTGTTTCGCCATCGAGCGCAGTCTCGACGCCGCTGCGAGGCAGCTGGGGATGACGCCCGAGGAGATCAGGCGGGTCAACCTGCTCACCGCCGCCGACCTGCCGTACTCGCGGCCTGTGCCGTATCGCGACGGGGTGCCCATCGAGTACGACGGAGGCGACTACCTCGCCTGTTTCGACAGTTGCGTGCGAATGCTGCCGCGGGCGGTGTGCGACGAGCTGCGCGAGAAGTTCCCCGACTACAACCTCGGTTACGGCGTGGCCACCTACATCGAGGCGACCGGCCGTGGCCCGTTCGAGACCGGACGGGTACGGCTGCTGCCCTCGGGGCGGTTCGAGGTCGCCGCGGGTTCAGCCTCAGCCGGGCAGGGGCATGAGACGGTGCTCGCGCAGGTGGCGGCGGACGTCCTCACCGTGCCGCCGGATCGTATCGAGGTCGTCAACGGTGACACCGACGCGGTGCCCTTCGCAATCGGTACGTTCGCTAGCCGCTCGGCTGTGCTCGCCGGCTCCGCCGTGCATCTTGCCGCGCGTCGCCTCGTTGAGCGTGCGCGTGGTCTCGCCGCGACGCTTCTGGGCACCGACCTCGACCGTGTCCTGCTCGGTCAGGGCGGATTCCGGGCGCATGACGACCGCGTCCTCAGCTGGGACGATCTGGCGGCGGCACTCGCTCCTGGCGGCCAACTGGAGGGCGAATCGCCGCTCGACGAGATCGCGCAGTTCCGACCATCGACCGTGGTGTGGACGATGGGCGCTCACGCCGTCATCGTTGGTGTGCACCGCGAAACAGGGCTGACATCGGTCCTGCGTTACGCGGTCTCGCATGAGGGCGGCGTCGACCTGAACCCGGCGATCGTCGAGGGCCAGGTCGTCGGTGGCGTGGCCCAAGGAATCGGTGGCGCGCTGATGGAGGAGTTCGGCTACTCACCTGAGGGGCAGCCGACGTCCACCACGTTCGCCGACTATCTGCTTCCGGGCACCTGCGAGGTGCCGCAGGTCGACGTCGAGCACCGGTATGCGCCGACGGCGGGCAACCCGCTCGGTGCCAGAGGCGTGGGCGAGAGCGGCGTCATCGCGGTGTACGCCGCGATCGCTGCCGCGATCGACGACGCCGTGGGCGATTCAGACTTCAGGATCACCTCGACCCCGGTGTCACCCGAGCGGGTGCTCGCCGCGCTCACTCGTCGTACCTCGATGGTGGCGGCATGAAACCGGCACCTTTCACGTACGTGCGGGCCGAGACGGCGGCGGACGCGATCGCGTTGATCGACGACGACCCAGAGGCCAAGTTTCTGGCGGGTGGGCAGAGTCTGCTCGCGCTGATGAACCTCCGGTTGGTCCGCCCCGGGAAGCTCATCGACATCGGAGGGCTCGGTGAGCTCAACCGGGTGTTCGACGACGTCGACAGCGTCGTGGTCGGCGCGACCGTGCGGCACCGCGCCTTCGAGCTGGATCCGTTGCTCAAGCAGCGGCTACCCCTGGTGGCGGCAGCCGCCCGGCACATCGGCCATGTGGCCATCCGCAACCAAGGGACGCTCGGCGGCTCGCTCGCGCATGCCGATCCCGCCGCAGAGCTGCCCGCCGTGATGGTCACCCTCGGCGCGACGATCTATGCCGAGTCGCGCCGCCGCGGGCGACGGGAGATACCGGCCGAGGCCTTCTTCGTCTCGTTGTACACCTCGGCGCTCGAGCCCGACGAGTTGCTCACTTGGGTGCGGATCCCGACCCTACGTCCGGGCGAGGGGTGGGCCTTCGTCGAGCACGCACGGCGGCACGGAGACTTCGCCATCGCCGGCGCCGCCTGCGTCGTCGGTCTGCGTCGGGACGGGACGATCGAGCAGGTCCGCGCCGGCTTGCTCAATGCCGGTGACCGGCCGCTCCTCGTCTCCGACGAAACGTCGTTGGCCGGTCACCGCCCAAATGCCGAACTGTGGCGTGAGGTCGCGGCCGAATGGGCGCGCCGGGTGGATCCGCCTAGGGACAGCGGCTACGTCCGCGAGGTCGCGCGGGCGAGCCTGACGCGTGCCCTGACGACGGCGTACGGCCGCGCCGTGTCTCATGCGCCAGAGGTAGAGAGATGGAATACGTAGCGGTACGGATGACCGTCAACAAGGTGCCGGTCGAGCGCCATGTCGTGGCCCGTACCAGCCTCGCCGACTTTCTTCGCGACGAACTCGGCCTCACCGGCACTCGCCTGGGATGCGAACACGGCGTCTGCGGTGCTTGTACAGTCTTGGTCAACGGTCGAAGCGTACGCTCCTGCCTGCTCCTCGCGGCCCAGGCGACGGGCGCGGACGTGACGACCGTCGAGGGCCTGCAGCTCTCGGGGCGTACCGGGCGGCTGCGGGAGGCGATGTCGCGCCACCACGGCCTTCAATGCGGTTTCTGCACGGCCGGGTTCCTCATCACCGCCACAGAGCTGTTGCGCGATACGGACGCCGCTGACGGGCTGACGGAAAGTAGGGTGCGCGAAGCGCTGTCGGGCAACGTATGCCGTTGTACCGGGTACCAGGGGATCGTGAGGGCGGTCCTCGAGGTGGCCCGAGATGACGAAGCGAAACGCCGGCGTGGTGCCACGGCGGGCGGACAACCCCGGTTGCAAGCCGGGCACGACTGACCACGGGTAGCGCTCGCCGACTCCACACGGGTCCTTCGCGGACACGTGCGATTGTGCGTGAAAACGCGATGTACCAGATACGTCTTTTCCGCTATTGACGCCGCTCGTATGTTGGATACAGTATCGGGTCATGCGACGTGTGGAAGGCGACACGACCGGCACATCCACCCGCCGCTGGCCCTGGGACGGCATCATCGGCGAGGAGGAGCAGGCCGTCTGCTGGGCGGCCGGCTACGGACGCCGGACGCGGTTCAGCGGAACGTCGGCCCTGCTCATCGTCGACGTCACCTACGCGTTCGTCGGCCTGAAGGCGCCGATCCGTACGTCGATCTTGACCTACCCGAACAGCTGCGGTGAGATCGCGTGGAAGGCCGTGCATGCGATCCAGGAGCTGTTGTCCACGGCCCGCCAGCACGGCGCTCCCGTCGCCTACACCGTCGATGTCTCGAGCAGAGAACCCATGTCCGAGGGTGTGTGGCGCAACAAGCAACAGAACACCGTGGCCCGCCGACCGGACGAAACCGAGATCGTTGCTGAGGTTCGTCCGCAGCCCGGGGACATCGTCGTCACCAAGACGCGTCCCAGTGGATTCTTCGGCACCGACCTACTGCAGCAGCTAAGAAAGCGTGGAGTACAGAACGTAGTGATCTGCGGAGGCACGACGAGCGGCTGTATTCGTGCGACGGCGGTGGATGCCTTCTCGCACGGTTTCAGCGTCGCCGTCGCGCTCGACGGAGTCTTCGACCGCAGCCCGACGAGCCATGCGGTGAACCTGTTCGACCTGAACACGAAGTACGGCGATGTACTGCGCCAGTCCGAGGCGCTGCGCCTCCTCGCCGGTTCATGCGATCAGCCCTCATGACAACAGGACAAGACGAGTCGTCCCGAAGGTGGGGATAAGGTATGTCGATCAAAGTAGCACGCCGCGTCCATGCCGTCCTGATGACCCTGTTACTCGCCGCCGGGGCTGCCGCCTGTGGTGGCGAAGCCGGGTCGGGCGGCGAGGGTGATGGAAAGTCCCTCCGGATCGCCGCGACGAGCTTGGACAGTCTGCCGTTCATGGCGATCCTTCAGGTCGCCGACAAAAAGGGTTGGTTCACAGAGGAAGGCATCAAGGTCTCCTTCATCTCGGGCTCGGGTGGCGGCAACACCTTGCGCGCGGTGACCACGGGCGATGCGGACATCGCCATCACCGGCGGCCCCGCCGTCGTCAAGGCGGCCCAGGGAAACGCGAACATCAAGATCATCGGTTCGTGGTTCCAGGTCAACGATTTCTACTGGATCGGGCCCAAACAGCCGGATCCTGGTGCCCCCGTCACGCTCGGCGTCACCGGCGCGGGCTCCACGACCCAGTTGCTCGGCAAGTACACCGCGCAGAAGCTGGGCAGCCACGTCTCGATCGTTGAACTCGGCGGCGGCATGGGCGACAGTTGGGCAGCGGCGAAGAGCGGTTCGATTACGGCGGGGTGGGCGATGCACCCCTTCATCACCGACAAGGTGAAGAACGAGGGCGCGCAGATCGTGGTGACCGCCCGTGACGTCGTCGGTGACTTCCCCGCCGACCTTGTCGCGGCCAACAGCGACTTCGCCACCAAGAACCCAGAGACGCTCAAGGCGTTCTTCCGGGTCGCGGAGCGGGTCATGAAGTACGTCGTGGAGCAGACCGACCAGGCGGCGGCCGACCTCAGCCCGATCCTGAAGATCGATGCTCAGCTGCTCGCCGACGGGCTGCGGGACACTCCGGAGATGGAACTCGCCTACTCGCTGAAGGTCGACAAGAAGGCGTTGGAGACGCTGTCCGACATCATGGTCGCCAACGGGGAGATCGAGCAGCCAGTCGACTGGAGCACCGCTCTGGACCAGACGTATCTGCCGGAATCGGCACGGGCGGAGCTGTGAGGTCTTCCGCGGGCAGCGGCGGATATGCGTCCACCGCACCCGGTCCCGGGTGCGGTAGACGCGGGGAAGAAAGGACCAGGCCAAGGTGATGTCGCAGATGACGGCGCAGACAGTCAAGGGCGCGGATGCTGCGGCCGCTGCCCGTAGCGCGGCCGACATCGTCATCGACAAGGTCAGCATGTGGTTTCCGACCCGCGACGGCGGGTCTGTGCACGCGCTGGATCGGATAGACGAGAAGGTCGACGCCGGGCGCTTCGTCGCGATCGTCGGGCCCAGCGGATGCGGGAAATCCACGCTGCTGTCGTTGATCGCCGGTCTGCAGTCGCCCTCGTCGGGAGAGATCCGGATCGGCGGCGAGGTCGTCCGCGCGCCCAAACGTACGACCGGCGTGGTGTTCCAGGAGGACTCCACCCTGCCCTGGAAGTCCGTCATGGAGAACGTGTGCTTTGGGATGCGCGTGGCGGGCGTCCCCAAGCGCGAGCAGGTGGCCCGGGCCACCGAACTCATCGGGTTGGTCGGCCTTCGCGGGTTCGAGAAGGCGTTTCCGCCTCAGTTGTCCGGCGGGATGCGACAGCGGGTGGCGATCGCCCGCACGCTGGCCCTCGATCCCATCGCCCTGCTCATGGACGAGCCGTTCGGCGCGCTGGACCAGCAGACCCGGCTGCTCATCGGTGCCGAGGTCCGCCGTATCTGGCGCGAGACACACAAGACGGTCGTTTTCGTCACGCACGACATCCAGGAGGCAATTCTCCTCTCCGAGGAGGTGTGGGTGATGTCGTACCGCCCGGGGAGGATCATCGAACGCGTGGTGGTCGACCTGCCCGAAAGCCGTGACGCGTCGAGCGTCGGAACACCCGAGTTCAGCGCCATCTTCAACCGAATCTGGGGACTCGTCCGAGGCGAGGCTATGCAGGCGTTCGAAGAGCGCGAGCACTCCCAGGCCGGGGGTGCGAATGGCTAGCGGCGAACTTATGCCTCCGGCGCCGCGCAGCAGGAGACGCCGCGGCGCCCTGCCGGACGCGACCCCGTCGGTGCTCCTCGTGATCGCGTTTGTCGGTCTGTGGCAGGCCGGCTCCAGCATGGGGTGGTGGTCGGCTGCGATTGTGCCGGCGCCGAGCGACATATGGGTGGTCGGCGTGAGGGAGATTACCGAAGGACCCTTTTTCGAGGACGCCGCCGCCACGATCATCGCGGTCGTCGCCTCGATGTTCTTCGGCTTGGTTCTCGGTACCTTCGCCGGCGTCGTCTTTTGGCGCAAGCAGGCCCTGGGCAGGATGTTCGAGCCCTACCTGGTCAGCTTCTACACCGTCCCCTTGGTCGTCTTCTATCCGATGTTTCTCGTCGTCATCGGAATCAACCGGTGGCCGATCATCATCCTCGGTTCGATCATGGCGGCCATTCCGATGGCGTTGAACACCTGGGTCGGGCTGTCCGACATCCGCCCGGTCTACCTCAACCTCGGTCGCTCGCTGTGTCTGTCACGATGGCAGACCTTGCGGCTGATCGCGATGCCCGCGGCTGCCCCGATGGTGCTCGCGGGAGCCACCATGGCGGGTATCTACTCGCTCATCGGTGTTGTCGCGATGGAGTTCATGATCGCGCAATCAGGGCTCGGCTACCGGATCAGGTACCGCTACGAGTCGTTCGCGAACGAGGCGATGTACTTCTACATCATCGCGACGCTGGTCATCTCACTCGCGGTGGTGCTGCTCCTCTCGCTCCTTCCGCGGTTGCTCGGCACGTCGAGGAAACTGTCATGACAGTAGCTTCTGATGTCACACACACTGCGGCGACCCAACCGTCCAGGAGTCGACGGGGGCGAGACCGGATCAACGTCTGGACAGGTTCGCTCCTTCTCGCGCTTGGTGCCGTGCTGCTGTGGTGGGTTGCATCGACGCAGATCTTCGTCGTTCCGTCACCGGCTGCGACCATGACAGCACTCATAGACTCCTTTAGGGACGACACGTACCGGGCCCACGTCCAGAGCACCGCGTCCGCCGCCCTCCTCGCGCTCGTCATATCCGTCGCCGTGGGCATCGTTATCGGGATCGGCTTCGGATTGCTGCCATGGCTGAGCCGGGGTTTCGAGCCGTTGGTGGTCGCCTCGAACGGACTTCCGAAGATCGTTCTCTACCCCGTTCTCCTACTGCTGTTCGGTATGGGGACCACATCCAAAGTTGCGCTCGCGGTGCTGATCGGGATGTTTCCGGTTCTCATGAACGTCGCGGCCGGCATACGGAACGTACCTCGGATCTACGCGTTGCTTGCCCGCACGCTGGAAGCGTCGCGCTGGCAGATGTTCTGGCTCGTGCTCGTACCTGCGATCCGGCGTCCACTGATGACCGGGATCCGACTCGCCGTGAGCCTTTCGATGGTCGGAGTCGTGCTCGCGGAGATGTTCGCTACGCAGTACGGCCTGGGTCGGATGATTCTGGCTAGCTACACGGCGGCTCAGTATCCTCGCATGCTCGGGACAGTACTGTTGCTCGGCATCGTCTCCTTCGCGGCGACCACTGCGATGTGGCGCCTGGAGCGGCGAATGCGCTAGGCCTTCAATAAGCATCCCCGGCGGGTGGATCCACCGGATGGATCAAGGGTCTTGTGCACAGTAGAGGCATCGACGTGTCAGCTTGACCGCGACGCGGACGCTGCACGGGAAGAGCCAGATTCAGGCCCTCGGTCGTTCCGCCCCGGTGCTGCCGATGATGCCGGGTACGCCCGAGCGGCGGACCCACGATGACGTCCGGCATGGCATCACCATCCTGTTCGCCGCCCTGGACGTGGCCACCGGCCAGGTGTTCACCGCCATCCACCGCCACCACCGGGCCGTCGAGTTCAACAAGTTCTCGCCACCTTGAACAAAGAAGTGCCGCCGGACCTGGACGTGCACCTGATCTGCGACAACGACACCACCCACAAGCACCCCACCATCCAGCGGTGGCTTGCGGCGCACCCAGTTCCACATGCACTTCACCCCGACCTACTCCTCCTGGCAAACCAGGTCGAACGCTGGTTCGGCCTGCTCACCGACGAGCAACTACGCCGAGGAGCGCATCGGTCGGTCCAAGCGCCGGAAAAAGACCTCCGCACCTGGATCGACCAATGGAACAGCAACCCGAAGCCGTTCACGTGGACCAAGACCACCGACGAGATCCTCGACCGGCTGGCCTCATATCTTCAACGCATTCCCGGCGCAGGACACGAGCAGGCCGCCGGGAAAACCGCCTATCCGCCCGTCGTGGCCGTGCCCGTGTGCGGCAGACAAGGCCGGCCACCACTGCGCCGGCTTTGTTCCGGGATGCGGGAGTTGCGCCGGGCCAACGAGATCCTCTAGGCGGCGTCGCTTTTCCTCCCGTTCATACAGCCGCTGAGCAGTTGTCGCAGGCGAGGCCCCTGTGGACCGCGGACCTGGTCGATCTGATCCTCTTTCAGAACGACCCGGGGGACGCGCTGCCGGGGTAGGTGCTTGCTGTTTCAACTCGGGCCAAACTGTTCGGCCGGAAATCCTGTACACAACCTCCGCTTGAGACTCGACTTTCGTCACGGCTGGCAGTAGAGTTCACACCGCTTCCTCACTCCGGATCCCCGTGGTCCGGTTCTCCAGGTGGCGGCCGCGGCCGAAGAAGGGGAGTGCGGTGCCGAGTGCAGTGACGGAGAAGCCGACGATCGGCGCGCTGGTCGCGGTACGCGGCCAGCGGTGGGTGGTCAGCGAGGTCGAGCCGGCCGGCGACGACAGCACGCTGGTCAGTCTGCAGAGCGTCGAGGACGGGCGCTACAACGACACGCTCGACGTCATCTGGGAGGTGGAGCCCGGACGGCGGGTACTGCCCAGCGGCGCGCTGCCGCAGGTGGCCGAGGGCGGGTTCGATCCGCCGGAGCGGCTCGCGGCGTTCCTGGACGCGGTGCGCTGGTCGGCGGTCACGTCCGCCGATGTCAAGACGCTGCAGGCCCCGTTCCGCTCCGGCGTGGCGATCGAGGACTACCAGTTGGAGCCGGTCGCCCGTGCCGTGGACGCGCCACGGGTGAACCTGCTGCTCGCCGACGACGTCGGGCTCGGCAAGACCATCGAGGCCGGCCTGGTCGCCCTGGAGCTCCTGCTGCGCCACCGCGCCCGCCGCGTCATGATCGTCTGCCCGGCGGGCCTGACCCTGAAGTGGCGCGACGAGATGGCCGAGAAGTTCGGCCTGGACTTCACCGTCATCGACGCCGCCAAGTGCGCGGAGGTCCGCCGCACCCACGGCTCAGCGGCCAACCCGTTCCAGGTGTACCCGCTGACCATCGTCAGCCTGCCCTGGCTGCGCGGGCAGAAGGCGCAGCGCCTGCTCGACGAGGTGCTGCCCGCCCACGGGCCGACCTACCCGCGCACCTTCGACCTGCTGATCCTCGACGAGGCGCACCACGTCGCCCCGGCCGCCCCGAAGCAGGTGTACGCCGTCGACTCGCAGCAGACGAAGCTGATCCGCCGGCTGGCACCGCACTTCACCCACCGGCTGTTCCTGTCCGCCACCCCGCACAACGGGTACCTGTCGTCGTTCACCGCGCTGCTGGAGATCCTGGACAACCAGCGGTTCGCCCGCGGCGTCACACCGGACCGGGCCGCGGTGCGCGACACCGTGGTGCGCCGGCTCAAGCGCGACATCGTCCGGGCCGACGGCGCACCGCAGTTCCCGCCGCGTGACCCGAAGGCGATCCCGGTCGAGTACCCGGACAGCGAGCGGGAGATCCACGGCCTGCTCAAGCAGTTCGCGGAGCTGCGGCGCAGGAAGCTCACCTCACAGCGCGGGCGCAAGGCGACGGACCTGGTCACGCTGCTGCTCAAGAAGCGGCTGTTCTCCAGCCCGGCGGCGTTCGCCCACACCGTCGGCGTGTACCTCGACACGCTGCGCGGCAGGAAGGCGGCGCCTGCGCTGACGGCCGGCGACGACATCCCGGAGTGGCTCGACGAGTACTGGGACGACGTCGCCACCTACGACGACGAGCAGCTCGCCGAGGCGGAGGACGACGCGCTGGGCCGGGTACGCCCGATGCAGCCGGACGCGAGCGACGACGAGGTCGCCCTGCTGCAGCGGATGCTCGACTGGGCGCTGTCGCACGAGGCGCGGCCGGACGCGAAGGCCCGCAAGCTGATCGACTACCTGGCCGCGGTCTGCAAGCCGGACGGCAGGCACTGGACCAACGAGCGGGTCGTGGTGTTCACCGAGTACCGCGACACGCAGCTATGGCTGGCCGAACTGCTGCGCCAGGAAGGGCTGGGCGGCGAAGGGCTCGCCCTGATGCACGGCGGCATGGCCGCCGAGGAGCGCGAGCAGCTGCGCCTGGCGTTCCAGGCCGACCCGACCGAGCACCCGGTGCGCGTCCTGCTCGCCACCGACGCCGCCAGCGAAGGCATCGACCTGCAGCGGCACTGCCACCGGCTGGTCAACTACGACATTCCGTTCAACCCGAACAAGCTGGAGCAGCGCATCGGGCGCATCGACCGGTACGGGCAGACGAGGACGCCGGAGGTGTACCACTTCGTGGGCACCGGCTTCGGCGGGCCGGTCGACAGCTTCGAGGCGGACCTGGAGTTCCTGGCCCGGGTGGCGACGAAGGTCGCGCAGATGGAGGCCGACCTGGGGTCGGTGAACGCGGTGCTCTCCGACGCGGTGCAGCGCCGGATGCTCGGCCAGCAGGTCGACATCGACACGGTCACCGCGGAGCGCCCGAAGGAGGCGGAGAACCTGCCCACCGAGTCGAACGTCGGGGAGCAGGTCCGCCGGCTGCGCGGCAACCTCGACGAGACGGTGCGGGAACTCGGCATCACCCCGGCCGCCGTCAAACGGGTGGTGGACACCGCGCTGGAGCTCGCCCGCCAGCAGCCGCTGCGCCGGCACCTCGACGACCGGTACCCGGTCGAGGGGCTGTACGCCGTGCCGCCGCTGACCGGCTCGTGGCAGCGGGCGACGGTCGGGCTCACCGAGAAGCTGGAGCGCCCCGGTGAGCCGCCGCGCCAACTGCCGGTCACCTTCGACCCGGACCTGGCCCGCGACCTGGCCGCCCGCAGCGTCCCGGTGGTGCTCGCCCACCTGAACCACCCGCTCGTCGCCATGTCCACCCGGCTGCTGCGCGCCGCGGTGTCCAACAGCGACATCGGCCTGCACCGGGTCACCGCGGTGGTCAGCGACGACCCAACGCTGGAGGACGTGCTGGTCGGGGCGTACGCGCGGTTCGTGCTGGTCGGCGCGGACGGGGTGCGGCTGCACGAGGAGGTCCTCTACGCCGGCGGCTGGGCGCCGGAGAACGGCCGGTTCCGCCGGCTGGAGAACCTGACGGTGCTCGGCGGCATCCTCGACCGGGCGCTGACCTCCGGCACCCCCGTGTCCGATGTGGTGTGGAAGCGGGTCGCGGCCCGCTGGGACCGCATCGCCGACGGGCTGCTCGCCGCGATCGACTGGCGTACGTCGACCCGGCGCGAGTCGCTGGGGCGCAAGCTCGCCCAGCGGCAGGAGGCCGAGCGGCGGCGCATCATCGACAACTTCGACCAGTTCGCGGCAACCCTGCGCGGCGCCCTGGCGACCGACGAGGAGGACGCGCTGTTCAGCCGGCTCGAGGTGGAGAAGAGCAAGGAGGAGCTCGCCCAGTACCGCAGGGACCGCCAGTTTTGGGAGGAGCGCCTCACCGGGCTGGCCGCGGAACGGGACCGCGAGGTGGCGGCCGTGGAGGCCCCCTACCGCGATCCCAAGCCGCACCGGTTCCCGGTGGCGGTCGTGTTCGTCGTGCCGAAGCGGGAGGCGATCCGATGAGCCGCACCTTCCGGGGCCGCCCGGCCGCGCCGGACGGCATGCAGCAGCACCGCGAGTGGCTGAGCCTGGTCGACGTGAGCGGGCCGTTCCTCAGCCTGCCCGTGCTGCGCGACAACCTGACGCCGCTCGACGCGCTGGACAGGAAGGAGCGGGAGCGGCTGCGCGCCGCGCACGCCGCCTGGCAGGCCGACACCGCCGCCGGCCAGCGGGAGTGGATCGGGTACGTGCTGCGTGACCTGCTCGGCTGGCGCGACGCCCTGCACGAGGACGGCCTGGAGTCACTCGCGGTCCCCGTCGCCGAGCACGACACCGAGATCCGCCCCTCGTTCGCGCTGGTCGAGCCGGGGGAGGAGGTCAAGCCCGACACCGTACGCCTGCTCGGGTTGGTCTGCCCGCCGGGCGTGCAGCCGACCGCGCGGGTCGAGGGGTCGGCGTGGGCGGCGACCTACGTGGACCGGCTGGCGCACGCGTGCCGGCACCACAACGTCGAACTGGGCCTGGCAACGGACGGCCGCTGGTGGGCACTGGTGTGGGCACCGCGCGGCGGGGTCACCACCACGGCCGTCTTCGACGCGGTGTCCTGGCCGGATGCGGCCGAGCGGATCGTGGTACGCGCGTTCGTGTCGCTGCTGTCCCGGCGACGGTTCTTCGGCGTCCGTGACGACGAACGCCTGGTGCCGCTGCTGCGGGCGAGCCTGGACCGGGCCGAGGACATCACCGAGGCGCTCGGCGTGCAGGTCCGCAAGGCGGTGGAGCTGCTCGTCGCCGCGATCGGCCGCGCCGAGGCCCGCGACCGGGAGCGCGGCGGGCCGGGCCTGGTCGACCCGTCCACGGGCAGGGAGGTGCCCGCGCACGACGTGTACCGGGGCGCGGTCGCGGTGATGATGCGCATCGTCTTCCTGCTCTTCGCGGAGGAGCGCAAGCTGCTGCCGGCCGACAACGAGCTGTACGTGAAGGCGTACTCGGCGGGCCGGCTGTGCGAGGAGCTGGAGCAGCGGGTCATCGAGGGCAGCGAGGAGGACCTGGAGCACAGCTTCGCGGCCTGGCACCGGCTGCTCGCCCTGTTCACCGCCGTGTACCAGGGGATCGACCACCCGCGGCTGAAGCTGCACGGCCACGACGGGTCGCTGTTCGACCCGCAGGCGTACCCGTGGCTGCCGCTGAACATCGACGACCGCACGGTGCTGCACATGCTGCGCGCGGTGCAGTACGTCGAGGTCGGCTCCGGCAGGTCGCGGGAGCGGCGCAAGCTGAGCTTCCGGTCGCTGGACGTGGAGCAGATCGGGTACGTCTACGAGGGTCTGCTCTCCTTCGAGGGGTTCCGCTCCGACGGGGTCACGGTCGGCCTGATCGGCAAGGAGGGGCTGGAGGAGGAGGTCTCCCTCACCGACCTGGAGACGCTGCGGGCGAAGGCCGGCGGTGACCCGACGGCGCTGGCCAAGCTGCTCGCCGAGAAGTACAAGGACTCGAAGATCGGCTCGCCGGCGGCGTTGGCGAAGAGGCTCGCTCCGCTGGAGCCCACCGAGCAGGAGGAGGCCCGCAAGCGGCTGCTCGCCGTGACCGGCGGCGACTACCCGCTCGCCGAACGGCTGCTGCCGTTCGTCGGGATCATCCGCGAGGACCTGCGCGGCCTGCCGCTCGTCATCCTGCCCGGGGCGCTGTACGTCACCGAGTCCGCGCTGCGTAGGAACACGGGCACCCACTACACGCCGCGGTTCCTCGCCGAGCAGGTGGTCGAGGGCGCGCTGGAGCCGCTGGTGTACGAGCCGGGGCCGCTGCAGACGGCGGACAAGACACAGTGGAGGCTCAAGTCCAGCGAGCAGATCCTGACGCTCAAGGTCGCCGACATCGCGATGGGCTCGGCGGCGTTCCTCGTGGCGGCGGCTCGGTACCTCGGTCAGCGGCTGATCGAGGCGTGGGAGAAGGAGGGCGACGAGCGGGCCCGCGCCTACCTCGACCGGGCGGGCGACCGGGTGCTCGACGCCGATGAGGACCCCCTGGTCATCGAGGCGCGGCGGCAGGTCATCGAGCACTGCCTGTACGGGGTGGACATCAACCCGATGGCCGTCGAGATGGCGAAGCTGTCGCTGTGGCTGGTCTCCATGGACCCGGAGCGCCCGTTCACCTTCCTCGACGACCGCCTGGTCTGCGGGGACTCCCTGCTCGGCATCACCTCGCTCGAACAGCTTGAGTACATGCACCTGGACCCGAAGCGGGGCCGCAAGGTGCATGAGGGGACGTTCTGGGACTGGACCGCCGGTGTGCGGTCGTTGGTTGCCGAGGTTGCCGAGGACCGGCGCAAGATCGGCCAGATCGAGCTTGGCGTCGACGGGATGACCGCACTTGCCAGGAAGCGTGAGCAACTCGACATCGCGACGGCCAAGACCGAGCAGCTTCGGCTCTTTGCCGACCTGCTGGTCGGTGCCGCGCTGGCGAACGCTAGCCGAGGCCAGGCCGGTCTCGACACGGCGTCTGTCGAGGCTGCGAAGGTTGTCAACGACGTGGCGACGGGCCAGGTCGCCGAGACGGCGGCTCGCGAGCAGAGTGCGAAGTGGCTCACCACCGACTTGGTGACCGGCACCTTCGATCGGCATCCGCTGCACTGGCCACTGACTTTCCCGGAAGTGTTCGAAAAAGGTGGCTTCGACGCCATCATCGGCAACCCGCCGTTCTTGGGGGGAACGAAGCTCTTGCCGATTGTGGGACAAAGCTACCGCGATCATTTGGTCAACAACATTGGTCGTGGCGTCAGGGGGATCCGAGGTACAGCCGATCTTGTGGCGTACTTCGCTCTGCGGATCCACCACCTGCTAAATTTCCGTGGCCAATCGGGTCTGATAGCCACGAACACGTTAGCTCAGGGTGACAGTAGACGGGTTGGACTTGATCAGATCGTTGGCGACGGCGTTATAATTCGACGGTCAATAAAGAGTTCTCCTTGGCCTTCAAGGAGCGCCGCGCTGGAGTACTGTGCAGTCTGGACCAGTTGCGCCTCCCTTGGTGAAGCGGCAGAACGATTGGCTGACGGCGTACCGGTCAAGGCAATCTTGCCGTCGCTAGATCCGGAAACGCGGGTAGTCGGTAACCCATTCCGACTAAAGGCAAACTCCGGCCACTGTATCCATGGCGTAAAGATTTGGGGTACAGGATTCACACTTGCTCCCGATGAGGCTCGAAAGCTGATCGAAAAGGACAGTCGAAATGTAGAGATCCTGGCCCCATACCTGTCAGGAGAGGATTTGAGCACTCGGCCTGACTGCTCTCCTAGCAGGTGGGTCATCGACTTCAAAGATTGGACGGAGGAGCGAGCGAAGACCTACCCGGACTGCTATGAGCAGGTTCTCCGGTCAGTCAAGCCTGAGCGGGATATGGTCCGGCTCCGCAAGCGGGTCCGGGAAATTTGGTGGCAATTCGCGGAGCGTCGCCCAGACCTCCAAAAGGCGATTGCGGGGTTGGAGCGGGTCATTGTGATCACGCTCGTGAGCAAGATCGCCATGCCAGTGATGGTGCCCACCGGACAGGTTTTCTCTCACAAGCTCGGCGTCTTCGCGTCGGATGACCCAGCCATGCTCGCTTTGCTTTCGAGCTCACAGCATTCCTGGTGGACTCTCAGCAAGTCGTCGACCCTAGGTAGCACGATCAACTACTCGCCGTCCGACGCCTTTGAGACATTCCCGCTGCCGGAGTTGACGCAGGAGATGCGGGAGCTGGGGGACCGGCTCGACACGTACCGGCGGGACGTGATGTTGAGTCGGCAGGCGGGGCTGACCGCGACGTACAACCTGGTCTTTGACCCGACGTGCCGGGACGAGGACATCGTGGAGTTGCGACGTATCCACCAGGCGATTGACGAGGCGGTGTGCCGGGCGTACGGGTGGGACGACCTCGTGGCGCAAGGGCTCGACCACGGCTTCCACCAGGCCGGCGCGTACATCCGGTACACCATCGGCCCGGCGGTCAAACAGGAGATCCTCGATCGGCTGCTGGAGCTCAACCACCAGCGCTACGCCGAGGAGGTCGCGAAGGGCCTGCACGACAAGAAGAAGGCCGGTCGCGGCAGGTCCACGTCCGAGACCCTGTTCTGACTCTTGTCCGAAACGGAGGCGGCGACCATGTTTGCTCGGGGGCACCTCACCCGCCACGGCGGCGTCGACCCGCGTGGCCTGACCTTCGCCGTCCTCGACCTGGAGACCACCGGCCTGGACCCGGATCAGGGGTCCCGGGTCTGCGAGGTCGGGATCGTGCGGATGCGCGGCGACGGCGTCGTCCTGGACGAGTACGCGACTCTGGTCGACCCGGGGCTGCGGATCACCAACGACGAGTACCACGGGATCACCGACGCGGACGTCAGGCACGCCCCGACGTTCCAGCAGATCGCCGGCGACCTGCTGGCGTACCTGAGCGGCGCGATCGTGGTGAGCCACAACCTGGATTACGAGGAGAAGTTCCTGGCCGCCGAGTTCGGTCGCCTCGGCGTCCCCGTCCGCGGCGTCCCCGGGCTCTGCACGCTCGTCACCGCCCGGGTCCAGCTCGACCGGTGGGGCTACAAGCTGGACGACGTCGCGAACCTGATCACCGGGGAGTGGCCCGCGGCCTTGCACTCGGCGCTCGGTGACGCTCGGGCGCTCGCCGCGACACTGTCGAAGCTCATTGCCGAGGCCCCGCAGCCGCTCTACTGGGCCGGTCCGCCGCCGGTACCGCTGCCGAGCCTGCCGCGCACCGGCGTCATCGCCCCGCGGGCCGCCGGGCTGCGCAAGGGCAGCGACGGGTGGCTGGCCACCCTGACCGCCCGGCTGCCAAACATGGCGTACCCGCCACCGCCCCGACCCGACGGGCTGCGCGACTACAAGGCGCTGCTCGCCCACGCGCTCTCCGACGGCCGGATCGTCGGTGACGAGGCGGCACAGCTCGCGATCCTCGCCGCCCGCGCCGGCCTGACCCAGACCACGGCGCGTCAGGTGCACGAGGAGTTCCTCGCCGAAGCCCGAGCCCGGGCCGAGGCCGACGGGGTGGTCACCTCGGCCGAGCTGCGGGAGCTGCAACGGGCGGCCAAGGAACTCGCCGCGTCGCACCTCATCAGCGACCTGGAGGCGGCCGCTGCCGCGAACCGCGCTCGCAGCAACGGGCCGCTCAAGGGCTGGCGCATCATGCCGGTCGGGGACTCGGCCGCCATCACCGAGGTGGTGGACTTCGCCGTCGAGCACGGGGCCAAGGTCGCGGTCAACCTGACCAAGACCGTCCGGCTCGTCATCAGCGACGGCGCCGCGGAGGACGACCCCCGCATCGCCAAGGCGCGCACGGCCGGCATCGAGGTTCTGCCGCCGGATCAGGCGCGCAAGCTCCTGGAGCAGGAGATCGGCAGACCGCAGGGGTCGCTGTTCGCCGACCCCTCCGGTGAGCAGGTCGCCGACCGGCTCGCCGTCGAACGCGCCGCCGCGACCCGGTCGGCCCGCCCCGAGTGGCACGAGTACTGGCGGCCACGGGAACTGACCGCCGCCGAGTACCACGCGATGTTCGTCGAGCGCCGCGACGACTGGGACGAGAGCCGCTACGAGATCCGGATAACGGCACCGAGTGTCCCGAGCGCGCACCCTGCCCGGACGCCGGCCGCGCCGAAGAAGAGCGGCTGCCTGACCGCGGCCGTCCCCGTCGGCGCGGTCCTCGTCGGCGTCGCCGAGCTCATCCGGCAGGTGGTCGCATGACCCGGCTCGGTTGCCGTCGCCGCGGCTCGGTTGTCGCCCGGGTGCCCCGGGTGGCGCTAGTCGCCGACAACCTCGTCGATGGTGGTGGCGGTGCCGGCACGGCGAAGCCAGACGTCGAGCTGATGCAGGTCCGTGCAGGCCAAGATCCGCTCGCGAACGTTCGGATGAGGAGGTCGCGGTGACGGTCGACACGCAGGGAGGGCTGTTCCCGCACCCGAGGGGCGAGCAGACCGCGCTGCCCGTGGGTGACCGTGAGCAGCCCGAGTCGGTGCCCGCGCTGGATATGCCGCAGGCGTTCCCGGAGGTGACCTCCTACCAGGTACGCGACGAACTCGTCGACCTGATCCGGCGGGACCTGCTCGGGCCGTGGGACGGGGAGCACGAGGAGTTCCCGCCCCGGGCGATGGGGCCGCGCGAGCGGTACCTGGTCGGAATGCTCGGGCCCAAGCCGCGGCCGCGCACCGGCCCGGGAGACGCGGTGACCGACCTCGACACGGGCGTCGGCGGAGACGCCGCCGAGGCGGAGCTACCGGAGATCGTCACCCCGCAGTCGCTGGGCAGGATGTGGGCCTCCTCCATGGGCCTGATGTTCGCCGTACCGTCCGATGTGGACGTGCTGGCGGTCACGGCGCGATGGGGGCGCTACGACAGGCGCGAGGCCGAGGACGCCGACGGCCGCAAGCGTAGCCTCTGGGCGCGCGAGCCGGTGTCCTACCAGACCGAGGTCCGCCTCGACGGCGAGCGCTCCTACCGCATCCCGCTCACCGTTGCCGACCCGGACGCACCCGGCGTGCACCTGGCCGTCGAGGTCCGTCCGCGCGACGGCCGGCGGGTCGTCGAGCTCGCGCTGGTCAACACCCAGCACGAGCCGCCCGTCAACGCCGACACCGCCTGGCTGTTCCAGAGCGTCCTGACCGTCACCGCGCTCGACGCCGACTCCGCGATCTTCCTGCCGATCGACGACCCGCTCGACGACACCCGCACCATCGCCAGCGACCCGGAGGAGGCGCACCTGCGCCTGCTCTACCGCGAGCAGCGCCGCTACGCCTCCGGCCGCAACGTGGCCGTCCACCCGTCCGTGCGCGAGGGCGAGCGCCGCGCGTACAAGCTGGAAACCACCTGGCTGCCCACCTACGACGTGCCCGCCACGGTCGCGCCGACCGGCGACGACACCCGGCTCGCCGGGGTGGAGCTGTCCATGGACGCGCTCGCCACCGCCGACCCCGACCGGCTGCGCGCCGGCCTGACCCCGCTCGCGGACGGGTACCGGGCGTGGCTGGACGAGCAGGAGGCGACGATCCCCGGGCTGCCGGAGCCGCTGCGGCCCGCGGCCGAGACCGCCGTCTTCACCGCCCGCCGCGTCGCCGAACGCATCCGCGCCGGCATCGACCTGCTCACCACCCCCGACGCGCCCCGGCACGAGCAGGCCCTGGCTGCGTTCCGGTTCGCCAACCGGGCGATGGCGTTGCAACGCCGGCACATCGACCTCGCCCGGCTGCGCGACGAGCAGGGCCTGACGTACGCCGAGGCGAAGGAGCGCATCGACCAGCGGGGTGCGGCTGCGGCGTCCTGGCGGCCGTTCCAACTCGCGTTCATCCTGCTCAACCTGCCGGCGCTCACCGACCCGGCGCACCCGGAACGGGCCGCCGACTCCAGCGCGATCGTCGACCTGCTGTTCTTCCCGACCGGTGGCGGCAAGACCGAGGCGTACCTGGGTCTGACGGCGTACACCTTCGCGATCCGCCGGCTGCAGGGCGTGGTCGGCACCGGCGCGGCGGCGCGCAACGGCGGCGCCGGCGTCGCCGTGCTCATGCGCTACACCCTGCGGCTGCTCACCGCCCAGCAGTTCCAGCGCGCCGCCGCCCTGGTCTGCGCCGCCGAGGTGCTGCGCCGCGAGGACGAGGCCACCTGGGGGTCCGAGCCGTTCCGCATCGGGCTGTGGGTCGGCGGCGGCGTGTCGCCGAACTGGTTCGAGGACGCCGCCGCGCAGATCGCCGAGGCCAAGGACGCCGGCGACGGCACGCGCACCAACGTGCTGCAGACCCTCGCCTGCCCGTGGTGCGGGGCCAAGCTGCGCGCCCACGAGGACCTCGAACCCAAGGAGGACCGGCGCCGGGTCTTCCTCTACTGCCCCGAGGGCGAGGGCCAGGACGCCTGCCCGTTCTCCCGCACCCGCTCAGCGGAGGGGCTGCCGATCCTCACCGTCGACGAGGAGATCTACCGGTACGCTCCGAGCCTGGTCATCGCCACCGTCGACAAACTGGCCCAACTGCCGTGGAAGGGCTACGCCGGCATCCTGTTCGGCCGGGTACGCCAGCGGTGCCCACGGCACGGCTACCGCCACGACGACCTCGACACCAAGACCGGCTGCACCGACCGGCACCTGAAGAAGGGCAGCCTGGATGCGGTGACCAGTCAGCCGGTGGTGCGGCTGCGCCCACCCGACCTGATCATCCAGGACGAGCTGCACCTCATCTCCGGGGCGCTTGGCACCACCGTCGGGCTGTTCGAGGCCGCCGTCGACGAACTGTGCACCTGGCGGACCCCGGACGGCACCGAGACCGGGCCGAAGATCGTCGCCTCCACCGCCACCACCAAACGCGCCCGCGAGCAGGTGCTCGGCGTCTTCGGCCGGCAGTTGTCGGTCTTCCCGCCGCCGGTCATCGACGTCACCGACACGTTCTTCAGCACGCAGGTGCCGGTCACCGTCGACAACCCCGGCCGGCGCTACCTCGGCCTGTGCGCCCACGGGGTACGGCTCAAGTCCGCCGAGATCCGGCTCGCCGAGATCCTGCTGCTGGCCGGGCAGACCCTCTTCGACACCTACGGCGCGCCCGCCGACCCCTACATGACGCTGGTCGGCTACTTCAACGCCACCCGGGAACTCGCCGGCATGCGCCGCTACTTGGACGACGACGTGACCACCCGGGTGCGCAGCCACGGCCGGCGCAAGGGGCTGTCCGACCGGATCGTCGGCGCCACCCAGATGCTCGCCATCCAGGAACTCACCTCCCGGATCTCCTCGGCCGACATCAGCGACGTGCTCAAGCGGCTGGAGTACCCCTTCGACCCGGAGCTGGATACCACGGCGCGGCGGCGGGCCATTTTGGACAACCTGGGCCAGGCCGTCCGGGACAGGAAGGCGGGCAACGGTGTCTCGGTGCACCCGCTCGCCGAACGGTACTCGCAGCGGCTCCGCGAGGACCGCAGCGCGGTCGACGTGGTGCTCGCCACCTCGATGCTGCAGGTCGGCGTGGACGTGTCCCGGTTCGGCCTCATGGTGGTCACCGGCCAGCCGAAGAACACCGCCGAGTACATCCAGGCGTCCTCCCGGGTCGGGCGCGACCCGCGCCGGCCCGGCCTGGTCATCACCCTGCACAACTGGACCCGGCCCAGGGACCTCGCGCACTTCGAGGACTTCGAGTACTACCACGCCACCTTCTACCGCCAGGTCGAGGCGCTGTCGGTCACCCCGTACACCCGCCGCGCGCTGGACCGGGGCACCACCGCGACCCTGGTCGCCGCCGTACGTCAGGCGGAGGAGTCGTTCTCGCGCAATGTGGACGCCCACGACGTGCCGCTCGACGGTCCGGAGGTCAACCGGATCGTGCGTCGGATGCTGGCCCGCGCCGAGGCCATCGGCAGCGACCGCGCGCGCGACTACTTGGAGGAGCGGATCAAGCGGATCAAGGACCGCTGGAGTCAGGCGAGGACCGGGTCGGCCCGGCTCGGCTACGACGATGGCATGTTCAAGCAGCAGCGGCTGGTCGGCCTGCTGGAGAAGGCGACCGGCCAGCGCTGGGGCGACCTGACCGTCGGGCAGTCCATGCGGGAGACCGAGAACGAGATCAACCTGCTGGTCCCGCCCGCCGGAGAGATCTACAACCCGCTGTACGACGCGCCGGCGTGGTCGTTCGGCGCGGCGGGCGCGGGCGACGACGAGCCCACCGACGAGGAGTTGCCCGACGGCGACGAACTCGGCGCGTCCACCCTCGGGGAAGGCAACCGATGAGCACCACGTACTTCCGCCGGGTCGGCTCGGTGCGCCCCAGCCACCTGATGTTCACCGCGGGTGTCGGCGCGCTGGTCGACCTGCCCAACTTCTCCGTGCTGGTCAAGGGCCTCAACGACTGGGAGGCCTACTACACGGCCGTCCCGGACTGGGAGCCGATCGCCGAGCCGCGGCTGCTCGCTGCGGTGCACTATCTCGGGGAGCGCGACGTCACCGAGTTCCGTCCTGCGCCCTGGCTCGACGGCATCGACCAGGATCCGACCGGGCCGGCCAGCAAGGTGGGGGTGCCGGTGGTGCCGTTCCCGACCTGGCTGCGCTGCACGGTCTGCGACGAGCTCGCGCCGATCGACGCCCGGGTCTTCAATTTCGAGAACGCCAAGGCCCGCAAGCCGCACGAGGCCCGCTTCGTCCACGGCAACTGCCCGCGGGTCAAGGGCCGGCGCAAGCCACTCGCGGTGCCCGCCCGGTTCGTGCTCGCCTGCACCGCCGGGCACCTGGACGACTTCCCGTACGCGCACTTCGTCCACCAGGGCGGCGCCTGCGCCAAGGCCAGCCACCCTCGGCTGCGGATGGACGACCGGGGCGGCAACCTCGGCGCCAACGTGGAGATCAAGTGCATCAGCTGCGGCCTGCGGCGCAACATCCGGGAGGTGCTCGGCGAGCGCGGCGCGCAGAAGCTGCCGCGCTGCCGGGGCCGCCACCCCCACCTGAACACCTTCGATCCCGAGTGCACGGGCGAACTGAAGCTGCTCGTCGTCGGCGCCTCCAACCAGTGGTTCGCGCAGACGCTCTCCGCGCTGGCCGTGCCGCGCACCGGCGCCAGCGAACTGCAGACCAAAGTGGAGCAGCACTGGTCGACGTTCGAAAAGATGGACAACCCGGCGTTCCTCGCGTTCGCCCGCTCCGCCGACCTCCCGGCGATGCGGGAGTTTGCGAAGTGGAGCGACGCGGAGATCTGGGCCGCGGTCGAGCGCCACCGCGCCGCCCGCGCCGGCGCGAAGGACACCGAGAAGCCCGGCTACCCGGACCTGCACACGGTGGAGTGGGAGATCTTCACCGCGAGCCCCACGCCGCCGCCCACCGACGACTTCGCGCTGCGCCGCGACGTTGACGGGGTGCCCGCCGACCTGAAGGGCGTCTTCGCCGACGTCGTCCAGGTCGAACGGCTGCGCGAGGTGCGTGCGCTGGTCGGCTTCACCAGGCTCGACGCCCCCGACCCCGCCGACCCCGACCTGGTGGTCCGCGCGCCGCTGTCGCGCGGGCGGACCCAGTGGGTGCCCGCCAGCGAGGTCCGCGGCGAGGGCATCTTCCTGCGGCTGCCCGAGGAGCTGCTGGCCGACTGGGAACGGCGGGTCGCCGACTCCGACGCGATGCACGTGCACAGGGAGGCGTACGGGCGGTTCCGGGAGAGCCGCTACTCCGGGCGGACCGGCCCGTTCGACCGGATGCGGCACTGGCCCGGTGCCCGCTACTACGCGCTGCACACCCTGTCGCACCTGCTGATCCGGACCATCGCGCTGGAGTGCGGCTACAACTCCGCGAGCCTGTCCGAGCGCATCTACTCCGCCAGCGGCGACGATCCGCGCGCCGGCATCCTCATCTACACCGCCGTGCCCGACGCCGAGGGCACCCTCGGCGGGCTGGTGTCGCTGGCCGAGCCGCGGTCGCTGGTCGGGCTCACCCGGCGGGCGCTGCGCGAGGCGCAGCACTGCTCGTCGGACCCGCTGTGCGCGGAACGGCTGCCGCACGACCCGGCCGAGTTCCTGCACGGCGCCGCCTGCCACGTGTGCCTGTTCGTCTCCGAGACCACCTGCGAGCGCGGCAACCGGTTCCTGGACCGCCGGTTCGTCGTACCGGTCGACGATCCCGATCTGGCGCTGTTCCGGGAGCTGCCGTGAGCTGGGCGGCCGGGTTCGAGGAGGCGGCGGCCGAGGCGCTGCGGCGGCTCGGCCCCGGGCCGCTACGCCTCCTCGCCGACCGTCTCGAGGCCGCCTGGCCGGATCACGCCACCCTCCAGGCGGTGCCCGTGCCCGGGTTCGCGCCCGTCGCCCGTGCCGTGCTCGACGCGCAGGTCGCGGCCAAGATCTCCGACCAGCAGGCGGCGGCGTACCTGCGCGGGCTGGCCGCCGGGTACGCCGAGCACGCCGGGACCGTGCGGATCGAGTCGGTGTGGAGCGGCCCGGGCACCCACCGGGTACCGGTGCGGGCCACCGCGCAGGTGCTCGTCGACCTGGTCGAGGAGGCGAGCCACGAGCTGCTGCTGATGACGTACTCGGCCAAGCCGTACCCGCCGCTGCGGGAAGCGTTGACCGCGGCGGTGGGCCGCGGCGTGACGGTCGACGTGGTGGTGGAGACGCTGGCCGGCGCCGGCGGCGCGCTCGGTGGGGCCGAGCCGGCGGCGGCGTTCGCCGACGTCGCGGGCATCCGGCTGTGGCACTGGCCGAGAGCGCAGCGGACCGAGGAGGGCGCCAAGATGCACGCGAAGATAGCCGTCGCCGACCGGCGGGTGCTGCTGGTGTCCAGCGCCAACCTCACGCAGTCGGGAGTCGGCAGGAACATCGAGGCGGGGCTGCTCGTGCGCGGCGGTACCGCGCCCCGGCGCGCGGCCGAGCACATCGCCGAGCTCACCGCGAGCGGAGTCCTCGCCCGCCTGCCGCTAGGAACGTAGGGAGAACCGAGTGGACGCTGCCAAGAGCAGAGCGACACACGACGGGGCCACGGTCGCCGCGCACGACATCGCGCGGCTGGCGGACGTGGGCCGGGCGGCGGTCAGCAACTGGCGTCGTCGCTTCCCGGACTTCCCCCAGCCCGTCGGCGGCACCTCGGCCAGCCCGCTGTACTCGCTCGCCGAGGTGGAGGAGTGGCTGACCCGCCACGGCAAGCACTTCCAGCTGCTGCCGGGTGACCGGATCTGGCAACAGATGCGCGGGGTCGTCGACGACCTGCGCCTCGGGGAGCTCATCGGGTACCTCGGCGCGTTCCTGGTCTTCCTGCGCCGCAAGCCCGGCGTGTGGCGCACACTGGCGCGCCGCGGCGACGAGGCCGTCGCCGCGGCGCTGACCGACGCGGTGACCAAGGCCGTGCCCGAGCTACCGGGTCCGTTCACGGAGGAGCTCGACAGCGCATGGGTGCCGATCATCCGGCTGACCGCCGACGCCGCCGGCGACCAGGGGCACAAGGAGCTGTTCGACTACCTCTGCGAGCGCTACCTCGAGGCCCACTCCCGGCGGTACTCGGTTACCCCCGCCGAGGTGGCCGAGCTGATGGTCGAGCTGGCCGAGCCGGCCGGGGGCGTCGTGCTCGACCCCGCCTGCGGCACCGGCACGCTGCTGCTGGCCGGGCACGCGCGCGGTGCCAGCGCGCTGCTCGGGCAGGACAGCAACCCGACCATCGCGCTGCTCGCCGCGGCCCGGCTGCTGCTGCACGACAGCCGTGCGCGCGTCGCCGCCGGCGACTCGCTGCGGTCGGACGCGTTCCCGGGCGAGCGCGCCGACGTGGTGCTGTGCAACCCGCCGTTCAACGAGCGGTCCTGGGGCTACGAGGAGCTGACCAGCGATCCGCGCTGGGAGTACGGCCTGCCACCGCGCGGCGAACCGGAGCTGGCGTGGGCGCAGCACTGCCTGGCCCATGTGGACCCGGGCGGGCGGGTCGCGATCCTGATGCCGGCCAGCGCGGCGAGCCGCCGCGCCGGCCGGCGCATCCGCGGCAACCTGCTGCGCGCCGGGGTGCTGCGGGCGGTGATCAGCCTGCCCGGGGGCGGGCCCGGCAGCGTCGCCCCGGATCTGTGGATCCTGCGCCGTCCCGAGCCCGGCGAGCCCGCGCCGTCGCACGTGCTCATGGTGGACGCCGCCGCGGACCTCGACGGCGCGGTGAAGGCCTGGCGGGCCTTCCGCGCCGACCCGCAGGGGCCCACGCCAGCCGCGAGCCGGTCCGTGCGCATCATCGACCTGCTCGACGAGGAGGTGGACGTCAGCCCGGCGCGCCACCTGGCGGTGGCGGCGGCAGGCGAGGCGAGCGCCTTCCCGTCGGCCCGCGAGGCGCTGCTGTCGACCGTCGCGGATCTCGCCGCCACGCTGCCCGACCTGGCCTCCGTGGACGGGCAGGAGCCCTTGCCGATGACCACGCTCGGCGAACTCGTCAAGGCCGGCGTCGTGGCGGTCCACCAGGCGCCGGTGAAGATGACCACGGACGGCGGCGACACCCCCGTGCTCACCGCCAAGGACGTCCGGCTCGGCCGTTCACCGTCGGGGCGGTCGACCGCCGGGCCGGGTTCGGTCACGGTCCAGGCCGGCGACGTGGTGGTCCCGGTCGCGTCCGAGCACCCCGTCGCACGGGTCGTCACCGAGGGTGGGGCGCTGCTCGGTCCGCAGCTGGTGCTGTTCCGGGTGGACCCCGACCGGTTCGACCCGTACTTCCTCGCCGGTTTCCTGCGCGCCGCGCAGACCACCGGCGCGGTCCGCTCCTTCATGCAGATGCGCACCGACCAGCGGCGGGCGCCGATCCCGCGACTGCCGCTGGACCGGCAGCGGGATTTCGGCGAGGCGTTCCGGCGGCTTACCGTGTTCGAGGACCAGGTGCGCCACACCGCGTCGCTGGCGGAGACGCTGGTCCGGTTGGGTTTCGCCGGGCTGGCGGACGGCACGCTTCGGCCCCGGTCCGGCGTCGCCGCACACGATTGAGCGCGATCGAGGGCTCCGGGGAGAGGCCGTGTCCGGACGGACGGTGATCAACGGTCGGTACGAGCTGGAGGAGCTGCCCCTCGCCAGGGGCGGTATGGGCGAGGTCTGGCCTGGCCGCGACACCAAGCTCGAACGGAAGGTCGCGGTCAAGTTCATCCGCTTCCCCGACGGCGAGCGCGACGACGAGCTGGTGCGCCGGTTCGTCCGCGAGTCGCGGATCACCGCGCGCCTGGAGCACCCCGGGGTCCCCGCCGTCTACGACGTCGGCACCCACGAGGGCCGGCCGTACATCGTCATGCAGTACGTCCAGGGGATCAGCATCGCCGAGCTCATCGCCGAGCACGGCCCGCTGCCGGTCGGCTGGGCTGCGGCGATCGCGGCGCAGGCCTGTGCGGTGCTCGCCGTCGCGCACCGCGCGCCGCTGGTGCACCGCGACCTGAAACCCGCCAACCTCATGCTCGAGGCGGACGGCGCCGTGAAGATCCTCGACTTCGGCCTCGCGGTCGCCCTGGACCGGGGGGAGGGCTCGCAGATCACCCGCACCGGGCAGGCCCTGGGCACCGCGGCGTACATGGCTCCCGAGCAGATCCTCGCCTCGTTCAGCGGGCCGGCCACCGACCTGTACGGCCTGGGCTGCACGCTGCACGAGATGCTCTCCGGCAGGCAACTGTTCACCGGGCCCACCGCCTACGCGGTGATGAACAAGCAGGTCAACGAGCGCCCCCGCCCGGTGCGCACCCTGCGGCCGGACGTGCCCGTGGAGCTGGAGCGGCTCATCCTCGAACTGCTGGAGAAGAACGCCGAGGACCGGCCGGGCAGCGCCGAGGAGGTCTACCAGCGGCTGCTGCCGTTCGCCACCGGACTGGGGCCCCTGCCCGGCGTGCTCACGCCGCCGACGACGCCGAGCCCGCTGCGGATGTACGCGCGGGTGCTGGAGCGGGTGTACGCGGACGGGCGGGCTCCCGTCGACTCGGCATCCGCTGGACCGGGCTCGGCCGGCGGGGCGCAGCCGGCCCGGCCCGGCCCGGTGCCGCCTGTCGGCCGAGCGGCGGGCGTGCCGCGCCCGCGGCCGGCCGGATTCAGCCGGGGTGACCTGGACCGGGCCCGGAAGGAAGCGAACCGGCTGGTCCGCGAGTCCCGCTACAGCCAGGCGGCCGAGGTGCTCAGCGCGGTCGTGGAGCCGGCCAGCCAGGTTCTCGGCAGCCGCGACGACGAGGTGCTCAGCCTGCGGCGGCACCTCGCGGAGATCCTCTACGAGGGCGGCGACTACCGGCGCGGCGCCCAGGCGTACCAGCAACTTGCCGCCGATCTCGCCGAGCGGTACGGGGAGGACGCGGAGGACGTTCTGTACTGCCGCCAGCAGGAGGCCAACTGCCTGGCGATCACCGGCCAGACCGGCAAGGCGCTGCGCCGCTTCGATGCCTTGGTGCGCGACGCGCGGCGGGTCTTCGGCGAGGACGACCCGCGCACCCTCGAGCTGCGCCGGCAGATCGGGCTGCTGCAGATCGCGGCCGGTCAGCGGCACGCAGCCCGGCGTACGCTGCGTGAGCTCATGGCCGACGTGCGCCGCCTGCGCGGGCCGGACCATCCGGATGTCCGGGGGATCGGCGATCTGCTCGACGGCCTGGCCGACCCCGCCGGTGTCTGATCGCCGACGATCTGATATCCACACTCGACAGACAAAGTGAATAGCGCATGCGCCGTCGGGGACGGCGCTCGAGGGGGAGGGACCATGGCGCAGCCGGCCCAGTCGGTCGAGCACATCTCGATCCGGGTGCCGTGGCACGACGGCGGGTGGAACGGCACGGTGTGCCGCGACCCGCGCGGCAACGGCACGTGCGTGCTGCTGAACAACATCGGCCAGCGCCGCAACGACCAGCGGGAGCAGGAGCTCGCTGGCGTGGCGATCGCCGACCTGCCGCTCGCCGACACGCCGCCGTGCGTGGGGGAGCGGGCCACGTTCATGTCGCCGCGGCCGATCCAGTTCCAGCGGGTGCACCCCTTTACCGAGAAGTCGCCGGCGTTCGCGCACTTCCTGCCCACACCGCAGCCGATGCCGCCGTTCTCGGCCCAGGCCGTGCCGTTCCGGTGGATGACGCGCAAGGGGGCGGAGGCGCTCGACGAGGAGCGCCGCATCGGGCTGCGGCCGGAGCTCGAGGAGCTGGTGGGCTCGATCACGGGCTGGCGCGACACCAACTGGGTGATGCACGGCGACAACCAGCGGGCCATCCTCGAGGCCTTCTTCAGCACCGTCCACCCGGAACAGAGCCTCGTCTTCTTCTACGCCAAGCACAGCCCGCTCAGCGACGATCCCCGCCGGCTCCTGGTCGGGGCCGCCCTGGTCACCGGGGTGACGCCGACCGGCCCGTACCGCAGCCGCGGCGGTGAGCGGTTCCCGGCGCAGATGTGGGAGACCACGATCACGCACTCGCTGCGCCCCGACCAGAAGGCCGGCTTCCTCCTGCCGTATCAGAAGCTGCTCGCCGCCCGGGACGCCAGGGGCGTCGACATCGACGACGCGCTCGCGTTCGCCCCCGAGGGCGGCTGGGAGGCGTTCTCGTACGTGACCGAGCACGTCAGCCACGACCTCGCCATCGACGCGCTGCTCGCCCTGTACGCGGCGGGCCGGGAGGCCCGGCGGATCCTCGGCGACGCCGCCGGACCGCTCGGGTTCGACTGGCTGGAGGCGCAGCTGACCCGCGTGTGGAAGCTGCGCGGCCCGTGCCCGGGTCTGCCCAGCGCGCTGGCGGCGTTCGGCGTGCCGCAGGCGGTGACGTTCGCCCACATGGTCGCCGCGGCGGCCGGCCCGAACCAGGACCCGTGGCCGACGCTGGAGCAGGCGATGGACGACCCGGACCGGCTCGGCGTTACCGCCAAGAACCACCTGACGCCGAACCTGCGGGCCACCTGGCGGGCGCTGCGGCCGGAGCGCCGCGAGCTGCTGCGACTGCTCAGCCGCTTCTCGCTGACCCGCGAACAGGCCGAGCGGTTCTTCATCGTCGAGGAGCGCGACCCCGCGCTGAACGACGAGGCGATCATCGCCAACCCGTACCTGCTGTTCGAAATCGATCGGGGGCAGCCGGACGCGGTGCCGTTCACCACCATCGACCGCGGCTGCTTCCCGGACCCGGTCGTCGCCGCCGAGCACCCGATGCCGGCGCCGAGCGCGATGGAGGACGCGCTCGACCCCCGCCGCGTGCGGGCCCTGGTCGTCGACGAGCTGGAGAAGGCGAAGGCGGCGGGTCACACGCTGCTGCCCCAGGCGGACATCGTGACCCGTATCCGCGGGCGGAAGCTGAGCGTGACGTGCCCGGTTACCGGCGACGTCCTCGACGCGCATCGGCTGTCCGCCGGCACCGTGGCGGCCGGTGGGCCGCTGGCCGGCGTCATGCTGCCGGACGGCTCCCCGGCGCTGCAGCTCGCCGAGCTCGCCGAGGTCGGGCGGCTCATCCGTGATCACGTCGAGCGACGGTTGCGCGCCCCGGAGATCGAGGGTGCGCCGAACTTCACCGAGGCGCTCGACGCGGCCCTGGGGGCGATCACGAGCGAGCTGCCCGGTGACGAGCGCGCCGCCGAGCAGCGGGCGAGGGAGGAGAAGGTCGCCGCCCTGAACACGCTCTTCTCATCGCGGATCAGCGTGCTCATCGGTTCGGCCGGCACCGGGAAGACGACGCTGCTCAAGGTGCTGCACGACACGCCGTCGGTCAGGGCCGGGGGAGTGCTGTTGGTCGCGCCGACCGGGAAGGCCCGCGTGCAGTTGGCGAACCGGGTGGGCGCGTCCGCGGTCACGCTCGCCCAGTTCCTCGTCGCCACGAAGCGGTACGACCCGCGGACCGAGCGGTACGTGGTCACCGGTGACGCGCAGACCCGCGCGAAGAACTACAAGACGGTGGTGGTCGACGAGGCGTCGATGCTCACCGAGGAGCAGCTGGCCGCGCTGCTCGACGCGGTCACCGGTGTCGAACGCCTGGTCCTCGTCGGCGACCCGCGGCAGCTTCCCCCGATCGGCGCGGGCCGGCCGTTCGTCGACATCGTGCGCCGCCTCGCGCCCGACGACATCGCCAGCCGGTTCCCGCGCTGCGGACGGGGGTACGCCGAGCTGACCATTCCCCGCCGCCAGGCCGGGCAGGAGCGCGACGACCTGGTGCTGGCGAGCTGGTTCGCCGACGGTGAGCTGTCGCCCGCCGCCGACCTGGTGTGGCAGCGGCTCCGCGCCGGTGAGCGGATGGAGAACCTGCGGGCGGTCCGCTACGAGCGGTCACGGCTGTTCACCACGCTGCTCGAGGTCCTTCGGGAGGAGATCCCGGAGCTTCGGGACGTCCCCGACGAGGACCTGGCGAACGCGTTCGGGCGCAGCTACGGCGGCGAGGTCTCCAGGCTAGGCAACCTCTATTTCCCGAGGGGCGCGGGCGGCAGGGTGGATGCCTGGCAGATCCTGTCCCCGGTGCGCGGGCGGGCCTGGGGCACCACGGAGATCAACCGCACGCTCAAGGACCTGTTCGGCCAGCGTGCCCTGGAGCAGGCGATCGGGCCTGACCGCCACCACGCCAAGCCCATCGGGCCGGAGCGGATCGTCGTCGGCGACAAGGTGATCAACATCCGCAACCACACGTTCAGCGAGCGGAGGGTCTGGCCGAGGGAGTCCGAGCGCTTCGTCGCCAACGGCGAACTCGGCGTCGTCGTCGGGCAGAGCAGGTCGAGGTGGGTCACCTGGCCACCGAACAAGACCGAGGTCGAGTTCAGCGGGCGGAGCGGCGTCAAGTACGACTACTACGACTGGTCCGATGACGCCACCAGCGCCCCGATGCTCGAGCTCGCCTGGGCGATCACCATCCACAAGGCGCAGGGCAGCGAGTTCGGCGTCACGGTCGTGGTGCTTCCGTCCGGCAGCGCCGGGCTGAGCCGGGAGCTGCTCTACACCGCGCTGACCCGCCAGACCAAGCGGGTGGTCCTGCTGCACGAGGCCGACCTCGACGAGGTCGCCGAGCTCGGCTCCGCCGTGCGCTCCGACACGGCCCGGCGGCTGACGAACCTGTTCGTCCCCTCCGAGCCGGTCCGGGTCGGCGACGTCGTCGTCGACCGGGGCCTGGTGCACCGCACCAAGCGCGGCGAGCTCGTGCGCAGCAAGAGCGAGGTGATCATCGCCGACCTGCTGCACGAGCTGAACGTCACGTACGCCTACGAGGTGCCGTTCACCGGCGACGACGGCCGGACGGTCCGGCCGGACTTCACCATCACCACCGACATCGGCACAACCGTCCTGTGGGAGCACCTCGGCATGCTCGGCGACCCCCGCTACGAGGCGAAGTGGGAGCAGAAGCGGGCTTGGTACGCCGCCAACGGCGTGCTGTCGCACGACGAGGTCGGCGCGCGCAGGGCGACGCTGATCGTGACCGAAGAGCGCAACGGCGTCGACGCCCAGGCCTGGCTGAAGCAGGCCCGCAAGGTCCTCGGCCTGTGACCGGGGCGCGCCGCGCTCGCACGGCGAGCGCGGCGCGCCCCGGTCACTGCGGGATGTCGGTGACCGCGATCCGCTTGCGGAACACCCAGTACGTCCAGCCCTGGTAGACAAGCACCACCGGGGTGCAGATCACCGCCACCCAGGTCATGATCTTCAGGGTGTACGGGCTGGACGAGGCGTTGGCGACGGTGAGCGTCCCGGTCGGGTCCAGTGTGGACGGGAGCACGTTTGGGAAGAGCGCCGTGAACAGCGCCGCCACGGCGAGTCCGATGGCGGCGGCCGTCCCGACGAACGACCAGCCCTCCCGGCGTACCCGATTGAAGGCCAGCCCGGCGACGAGCGCCAGCGCCGCGGCGACCGCGAGCCCGACGGCGGCCGGGTTGGAGCGCAGGGTGAGCGTCCAGGCCAGGAACGCGACCGCGAGCACGGCGGCGACCAGGCCGACCCGGCCCGCGAGCCGGTTGGCGCGGGCCCGGATCTCCCCGGCGGTCTTGAGCGCGAGGAAGACCGCGCCGTGGGTGACGAAGACGGCCACCAGCGCCGCCCCGCCGAGCAGGGCGTACGGGTTGAGCAGGTGCAGCAGGCCGGCGGCGTACTCGTGCTGCGCGGTCAGCGGCACACCGCGCACGATGTTGGCGACGGCGACGCCCCACAGCGCGGCGGGCACCAGGGAGCCGACGAAGATGGCGAGGTCCCAGCGGCGCCGCCAGCTCGGCTCGTCGCGCTTGCCGCGGTACTCGAAGGCGACCCCGCGCACGATCAGCGCGAGCAGGATGAGCAGCAGCGGCAGGTAGAAGCCGGAGAAGAGGGTCGCGTACCACTCGGGGAAGGCGGCGAACATCGCTCCTCCGGCGGTGAGCAGCCAGACCTCGTTGCCGTCCCAGACCGGGCCGATCGTGTTGATCAGCACTCGGCGTTCCCGGTCGTCGCGGCCGAGCACCGGCAGCAGGATGCCGACGCCGTAGTCGAAGCCTTCGAGGATGAAGTACCCGGTGAACAGGACGGCGATGAGCAGAAACCAGACGGTGGGCAGGTCCACTGTGGGCTCCGGTCAGTAGGCGAAGGTGAGCGGGCGGTCTTCCTCGGCGAGGTCCCGGTCGGGTTTCGGAGGAGGGGCGACGTCCGGCAGCCCGGCCTTGGCGTACCGGATGAGCAGCCGGAACTCGATGACCGCGAGGACCGCGTAGACGAGGGTGAAGGCGGTGAAGGAGGTGAGCACCTCGCCGAGCGAGACGCTGCGCGAGACGCCGTCACGGGTGAACATCTCCCCGTAGACGATCCACGGCTGGCGCCCCATCTCGGTGAAGATCCAGCCGAAGCTGTTGGCGGCGAGGGGCAGCAGCGGCGCGACCACGCCGGCGCGAAGCAGCCAGCGGGAGGAGGGGGTGCGGCCGCGCCGCTGCGCCCACAGTGCCCAGCCGGCGATCGCGGCGGCGACCAGCCCGAAACCGATCATGAAGCGGAAGCTCCAGTAGGTCACCGGGATGATCGGCGTGTAGCTGCCGGGGCCGTACTGGGTGGCGAACTGGGCCTGCAGGTCGTTGATGCCCTGGACCTCCGCGTCGATGTCCCCGGTGGCGAGCCAGGACAGCAGGTAGGGGATCTTCAGCGCGAAGACCTCGCGGCTACCGTCGAGCGTGCCGATCGTGAAGACCGAGAACGCGGCGGGCGACTCGGTCTCGTAGAGACCCTCGGCGGCGGCCATCTTCATCGGCTGCACCTCGGTCATGATCTTGCCTTGGATGTCGCCGCTGATGATCACGGCCGCGGCGGCGATGAGGCTGACCAGCGCGCCGAAGCGCACGGCGGTACGGTGCGCGGGCGCGTCTGCTTGGTCGCGCCCGCGGATGAGGTGCCAGAGGGAGACCGCCAGGATCAGGGATCCGGCGGTGAGGAAGCAGCCGGCGATGGTGTGCGGGTAGGTCACCAGGGCGACCTTGTTGGTGAGGACGGCGAGGAAGTCGGTGAGCTCGGCCCGGCCCGCCTCGGCGTTGACCCGGTAGCCGACCGGGTTCTGCATCCAGGAGTTGGCGGCGAGGATGAAGTAGGCGCTGAGGTTGCTACCAATCGCCACCAGCCAGATGGTGGCGAGGTGCAGGCGCTTGGGGAGCCGGTCCCAGCCGAAGATCCACAGCCCGAGGAAGGTGGATTCCAGGAAGAAGGCGACCAGCGCCTCGATGGCCAGTGGCGCGCCGAAGATGTCACCGACGAAGCGCGAGTAGTCGCTCCAGTTCATGCCGAACTGAAACTCCTGCACGATGCCGGTGACCACGCCCATGGCGAAGTTGATCAGGAAGATCTTGCCGTAGAACTTGGTGAGCTTGAGGTACCGCTCGTCGCCGGTGCGCAGCCAGATCGTCTGCAGGATCGCCACCAGCAGGGACAGCCCGATGGTCAGCGGGACGAAGAGGAAGTGGTAAACGGTCGTGACCCCGAACTGCCATCGAGCGACGTCGAGCGCGTCCACTCGGACCCCCTACACGTCTTACTACACGACGTAGTAGATACTACATGCCGTCGTAGACGGCCGGAACCGGACGGTCCGGGGTGTGACCGGTTCAGCTCGCGGCGGTAACGGTGACCGGCGCACCCGGGTGCGGGTAGCCCCGTTCCGCCACCCACTGGCTGTGCCACTGCTCGGCGTACCACCCCGGCTGCGCGACGAGGTCGGCGTGCCGGCCACGCTGCACGACCCGACCGCCGTCGAGGACGAGGATCTCGTCGAACGCGTCGAGCCCGGTCAGTCGGTGGGTGACCACGACGACCGAGGCCGGGCCGGCGGCGGCGAGCACGTCGCGGAGCACCCGGTCGGCGGCGCGCGGATCAAGGCCCTCCGTCGGCTCGTCGAGCAGCAGCACCGCGGGCGCGGCGAGGACCGCCCGGGCCAGGGCGAGACGTTGGCGCTGGCCACCGGACAGCTGCGCGCCGTCCTCGCCCACCGTCGTGTCCCAGCCGTCCGGCTGGTCCTCGAGCCAGTCGCGCAGTCCGGCCACCGTCACCGCCGCCCACAGGTCGTCCTCGGTGGCGTCCGGCCGGGCGAGCAGCAGGTTGTCGCGCACGGTGGCGTGGAACAGGTGCGGATCGGCGAGCATGCCGGTGACTGCCCGCCGGAGGTCCGCCTCGCGGTACTCGGCGAGATCCCGGCCGTTCGCCGTCACCCGCCCGCCGTCGGTGGGCAGCAGCCCGGCGAGCACGCCGAGCAGGGTGCTCTTGCCGGCGCCGCTCGGGCCGACGACGGCCACCCGGTGTCCGGGCGGCAGCCAAAGGTCCACATGGGACAGGGCTGGCGACCGGTCGTCGCGGTAGCGCACGCTCACGCCGTGCGCCACCAGTTCGACCGGCGGCACCAGCGCCCGGCCGGCCGTGGCGCGGTCGGCATGGTCGGGTGGCGCGTCGAGCAGGTCGCTCACGCGGCGCACCGGGGCGCGGATCTCGACCCAGCGGCGGGCGGCGGCGACGAGCGCGAGCGACGCCTCGACCGCCATCAGCGCGGCGACGGCGAGCACGCCCGTAGCCACCCCGCCCGCGCCCGCGCGCAGCGCGGCGACGGCCGCGCCGGCCGCCGTGGCGCCGGCTACCAGCACGCCGGCGCCGTCGACCGCGAAGGCCGCCCGGGCCAGCCGCCGCTCCAGGGCGGCCAGGCGCCCCGCTCGCGTGGCCGCCCGCCGCAGCGCCGTGTCGCTCGCCCCGTACGCCGCCAGGTCCGCCGCGCCGTGCGTCAGGTCGACGGCGTCGGTGGCGAGCGCCCCGCGCAGGGGCGCGACCTGGTCGGCCGTACGCCGGGCCAGGGCGGCGGCGAGCGCGGGCAGGGCGACGCCGGCGACCAGCAGCCCGGCGGCGACGACCGCGCCCGCGGCCGGGGCGACGACCAGCGCCCCGGCCACGGCGGCCAGCGCGACGACCGCGGCGGCGGCCCCCGGCACGAGGCAGCGCAGCAGCAGATCCTGCACGGCCTCCACATCGGACACCATGCGGCTGAGCAGGTCACCGGAGCGCTGTGTCGCCCGGTCCCGCGCCGCGAGCGACGCGTACACCCGGGCTCGCACCTCGGTGAGCAGCCGCAGCGTCGCGTCGTGGCCGGCGAGCCTCTCGGCGTAGCGCAGCACGCCCCGGCCGACGGCGAGGGCCCGCACCGCGACGATCGCGACGGTCAGCGCGGTCAGCGGCGGCTGGTCCGCCGCGCGCACCAGCAGGTACGTGGCGGTGGCGAGCAGGGTCAGCCCGGCGAGTTCGGTCAGTGCCGCGAGCACCCCGGCGAGCAGCAGCCGCGGCAGGTACGGCCGGGCGAGGCCGGCGAGCGTGCGGTAGCGGCCGATCTTTCCGGCGCGCGGCCCCGTCATACCGGCACCGCCTCCCGGACCAGTCCGTCGTGGACGTGCAGCACCCGGTCGACGTGCTCGAGCAGCGCGGGACGGTGCGCGACCAGCAGGGCGGTCCGCCCGGCGGTCAGGCGGCGCGCGGCGGCGAGCACCGCGGCCTCCGACGCCGAGTCCAGGCGTGCGGTCGGTTCGTCGAGGAGGACGAGCGGTCCGGTATCCGGCCGTCCCGCCTTCTGGTCCAGGAGTCGGCAGCGCAGGAACGCGCGGGCCAGCGCCACCCGCTGGCGCTGCCCGCCGGACAGCCCGTGCCCACGTTCGCCGAGCACGGTGTCCAGTCCGTCGGGCAGATCGGCGACGACGGGGTCGAGGGCGGCGGCCCGGACCGCCTCGCGCACCTGCGCGAGCGGCGCGTCGGGCGCCCCGAGGCGGATGTTGTCGACCAGCGACGCGGCGAACAGGTGTGGGCGCTGCGGCACCCAGGCCAGCCGGCGCCGCCAGCGGTCGAGGTCCAGGTCCCGCAGGTCGACCCCGTCCACGGTGATCCGTCCGTCGGTGGGCGTGACGAACCCGAGCAGCAGCGCGAGGATCGTGGACTTGCCCGACCCGGACGGCCCCACCAGCGCCACCCGCTGGCCGGCGCGGATCTCGAACGAGGCGTCGCGCAGCGCCACGCTGCGCTCGTAGCGCACCGTCACCCCCTCGAACCGGATGACCTCGAAGCGCTCCGGAGCCGAGGGGGACGGGCCCGGGAGGTGTGACCGCGCCGGCGGGTCGGGCGACGGTACGCGCAGCGCCTCGTCCAGCGCGGTGAGCCCTTCGACGCTGGCGTGGAACCGCGCGCCGGCGGCGCGCAGCGGCAGGTACGCCTCGGGGGTCAGCAGCAGCACGAGCAGCGCGGTCTGCAGGGGAAGGGCCCCACCGAGCACGCGCAGGCCGACGGGCACCGCGACGAGCGCCACGGACACGGTGGCCACCAGCTCCAGCACCAGGGCGGACAGGAACGCGATGCGCAGGGCCCGCATGGTGGCGACCCGGTGCGCGTCGGCCATCCGCCGCACGACGGCGACCTGCGCCCGCGCCCGGCCGAAGACCCGAAGCGTGGGCAGGCCGGTGACCATGTCCAGGAAGTGCCCACCCAGCCGGGACAGCCGCCGCCACTGCCGCTGCGCCGCGTCCTGTGTCTGCCAGCCGACGAGCACCGCGAATACCGGGATCAGCGGCAGCGTGACCAGGATGATCAGCGCCGAGCCCCAGTCCGCGACGACGAGCCGGGCGAGCACCGCGACCGGGATGGTCACGCCCACGATCAGTTGTGGCAGGTAGCCGGTGAAGTACGCGTCGAGCGCGTCGAGGCCCCGGCCGACCAGGGTGGCCAGCGAGCCGGCCCGCTGACCGGCGAGCCAGCCCGGCCCGAGCCGCTGGGTCGCCGCGAGGAGATCCCTGCGCAGCGCGGCCTTGACCGACGCGGCGGTGTGCGCCGCGATCACGCCCTGCGCCCACAGCAGCGCGGCGCGGGCGGCCACGGCGAGCAGCAGGCCGGCCAGCGCGGTCCGGTCGAGCCGTCCGTCGGCGGCGGCCGCGAGCAGCGCCGCGAGCGCGGTGGCCTGGGCCACGACGGCCAGCGCGAGGGCGACGCCGATTACGCCCAGCGCACCCAGGGGGCGCCGGACGGCCGGGACACGGCGGATCAGCCGCGGATCGAACGGGCGCATCGGAGACCAAACTACTACGGCTCGTAGTAGTTCAGCCGAGGAGCGAGATCGATGTGGCCAAGAGCACCAGAGCCACGCTCAGGGCGTACGCGGGCAGCGCGTGCGACGGGCGCGCGCTGTGGGCGCGCTGGAGTTCGAGCACCCGCTCGATGCGGGCGGCCAGCTGATCGTCGGTCGCGCCGGCGCCCTGGTGGCCGATGACGCCCAGCGCGCCGGCGGGGGCGGGCGCCCCGGTGGCGGCGAACCGCTGCAGCGCGGCGGCGAGCCGGTCGGCGCCGTGCTGGCGCAGCGCGCGGTCGTCGGCGCGCATCTCGATCAGTAGCGCCACCGCTTCGAACGCACTGCGCGGCCAGCGCCGGCCCGGCAGGGCGGGACGCCGGGCGACCCGCCGGCACAGCTCGATGAACCGGCACAGCGCCGTGAACGGCAGCAGCACCAGGTCGTGGCGCTCGTGCGCGTGCGCCCGCTCGTGGGTGAGCACCGCGGCCAGTTCGACGCGGTCCAGCAGCGCCAGCGCCCCGGCGCTGACCACCACGGTCGAGCGCAGCCCCGGCAGGCAGTACGCCGCCGCGGCGGGATGGTCGAGCACGAGCACCCCCGGCGCGGCGGCGTCGCGGCGCGCCACGAGGGCCAGCAGCGCCCGGTGCCGGGCCCGGGCCCGGACCGCCTGGACGAGGCTGGACACGTGGGTGGCCACGAACAGCGCGCCGAGCGCGAGCCCGAGGCAGATCGCGATCAGGCGCCACGGCGCGGGCAGCAGGCCGCGCGCGACGTCCACGGTGAAGGCGGGCAGCGCCTCGACCAGGCTCTCGCCGTACGGCTCCAGGCCGATCGACAGCGGAATGCCGACCGCGGACAGCGCCCACGCGAGCCCCACCGCCTGCCAGGTGACGATCGCGGTGCGGGTGGCCCGCCAGGTCCACCGCGCGCGGATCAGCGCCCACATGACCGCCTGGCTGGCGAGCAGCACGGCGGCGAGGAGCGCCGCGGTGATCATCGTTGCTCCCCGGGGGCCTCCTGGCCGCGGGCGCGCCGTCCGGCCGGCCGCGGCCCACGGTCGCGCTCCCCGCCCGCCTGCTCGCCGAGCGCCGCGCGCAGGATCTCGGCCTCCTCGCCGCTGACCGATCGGGCGAACCGCACCAGGGCGGCGTCCCGGCTGCCGGCCAGGTCGAGGGCGTCGAGCATGAGCTGCGCGATGTACGCCTCGCGGCTGGCCGCCGGGCGGTAGCTCCAGGCCCGCCCGACCCGCTCCCGGGTCACGAACCCCTTCGTGGTCAGCCGGTCGAGCACCGTCATGACGGTCGTGTAGGCGAGCTTCCGGTCGGCCAACGCGTCGGCGACCTCGCGGACGGTCGCCGGCTGCGCGCGGTCCCAAAGGGCGTCCATGACCGCGCGCTCCAGGTCGCCGAGCCGGTTCACGCATCCGAGCCTACCCGGTCCACCACGCCGCGTAGTACTACGGGCCGTCGTCCTGGCGACGCTGGCGGCCCAGGTGAACACCGTGATCTCGGACGACAGACGACGAGCTGTGGGCGGACCGGTGCCGGCGTCCGTGCGGGCCAACCTGCGCCCCGACCAACCTCCGGCGGCTGCTCGCGCGGGCCGCCGCGTCGACCATCCCGGCACCCGGCGGCCGGCTCCCGCCCGGGCCCGTCGGACCCGCGGACGTGCCGACGGGCCCGGTTTTCACCGCGTGGTGCGGGAGCGTCGAGGAGGAGCGGCTGTCGGCGCTGGAGGACTGCGCACAGGCCCAACTGTCCGTAGGCGACGCGGACCGGGCGGCCGTCCTGAACCGCTCTCGGTAGCACGCCGAGCGGGCGGGCCATTGCCCGGTGCGCCGCAACGCGCTGGTGCGCATCGGTCGCGAGTTCAGGGTCCGTGTAGGGGCCGCCCAGCAGCTCGCCGATGTTGTCCCCGGGCGCGCCGAACTCGTCCCACGTGGCGAGCGCGTCACGGACCAGGTGCTCGACGACGTCTACGTTGAACAGATGTCCGAACACGGTCGAGAACTCGTGAAGGCGGACACGTCAGCCTCCCTTCTGGTGTCCGGCTGTGCCCCGGACGAACGGCGGGGGTCCACGAGATAGATGTGTGGCGCACATTCGATGCAGCGCCGTGGTCCGACCGACCGTCCACGAGGCGGAGACCCGGTGAGCCGATTCGCTACGATCCGGTGGGTGGGCGGCAGGCGGCGTGCCGGTTCGGGACGCACGAGCCGTCGCGGCGGCGGTGAGGGGCGAGTAGATTCACCAGACAGGCACGGGTGAAGTGGGAGTCATGGCGCGTACACTGACCGTCTCGTCGCAGCGACCCGGAGCGTTTCCGACCATCCGGGACGCCTTGGAGGTGGCCGAGGACGGCGCGGTTGTCTCGATCGATGCCGGCGTGTACACCGAGGCCATCCGGCTGCACGACCGCAGGGTGAGCCTGGTCGCCGCGGGCGAGGACGGCTCGGTCACGGTCGACGCGACCGGCGAGCCGGCTCCCGCGGTCGCGTGCCGCGGCGGCGAGGTGACGCTGCGCGGGCTGGTGCTCAAGTCCGGCGACTACCCGGCCGTCAGCGCGGCCGGCGGCCGCGTGACGATCGAGAAGTGCGAGGTCAGCGCGCGCTACGCCGCCGCCGTCAGCGTGACCGACGGCGCGCAGCTGAGCGCGACCAACGTGACGGTCTCCGCCGCGCAGTACGGGTTCGTCGTCGAGGACGCCGGTGGGACGATCGACACCTGCCAGATCAGGGACGTCGCCGACGACGGGATCATCGTCCGCCTGGGAGCGGACCCCACGATCCGCAACTGCACGATCACCGGTTGCGGCTTCCGCGGCATCTATATCTACCAGGCCGGCCGCCCGACCATCGAACGGTGTGACATCTCCGCCATCGCCGGCGTCGGCATCTCGGTCGCCCACGGCAGCGCGCCGACCATCAGCGACAGCTGGGTCCACGGCACCCAGGGGGTCGGTATCCAGTTCGGACGTGGCTGCGGCGGGCTCGTCCAGGGCACCAAGGTGGAGGACACCGCCTCGCCCGGAATCCAGGTGGAGGAGGGCGCGAACCCGACGATCAAGGAGGCCGACCCGGCGGGACACCTGTCGAGGGTCGGGGTGGCCGCGGTGGAGGGCGCCACCAAGCAGGACACCGAGAAGGTCGACAAGCTCCTCGCTGAGCTGGACTCGATGATCGGCCTGGCCGGGGTCAAGCGCGAGGTGCGCGCGCTCATCGACGAGATCCAGGTCAACGAGTGGCGGCGCAGCGCCGGGCTGGCGGTCGGCACCGTCAGCCACCACCTCATCTTCACCGGCGCGCCGGGGACCGGGAAGACCACGGTCGCACGCATCTACGGCCAGCTGCTCAAGGCGCTGGGCGTCCTGCCCAACGGCCAGTTCCGCGAGGTGGCTCGCCGTGACCTCGTCGGGCAGTACATCGGACACACCGCGGAGAAGACCACCAAGGTCTTCGAGGAGGCCCTCGGCGGCGTGCTGTTCATCGACGAGGCGTACACCCTGTCGCGGTCGGCCGGCGCCAGCGCGGACTTCGGCCAGGAGGCGATCGACACCCTGGTGAAGCTCATGGAGGACCACCGCGATCAGATCGCGGTGATCGTGGCGGGGTACACCGCCGAGATGGCCGACTTCCTGGATGCCAACTCCGGCCTCGCCTCCCGCTTCGCCAAGACGCTCGAGTTCGAGAACTACTCGCCCGAGGAGCTGGTGCTGATCGTCAACCGGATCGCCCGCAACGACGACTACGTCCTCGGGCCGGGCCTCGACGACGCGCTGCTCGAGTGGTTCAGCCAGATCGAGCGGGACCGCAACTTCGGCAACGCCCGCGAGGCCCGCAAACTGTTGGAGGGCATGCGCAAGGCGCAGTCGGGCCGCCTGCGGGCCATGGGCCGGATGCCCACGCGGGACGATCTGCGCACGCTCGTGGTGGAGGACCTCCTCGCCGCCACCCGGTGACGGTCATGCCCGATCGGCGCCGGCCAGTGTGTCCGTTCGCTCCGATGTGGATCACCGCACCGTGTGCCCGCGAGCGGCGACGGCTCGGGACCACCCCTCGCGGCCCTGTCAGCCGTAGGGTAGCCGTGCGACTCGGGGCATCAACGGGTGTGACACGCGCGCCGTCCGCGACCGGGCGGTCCGGATCAGGGACGACCGCGGCGCAGATCATCATGGGACGACGTCCCTATGATGATGAGGCGTCTGACTGGGCGGTGATCGAGGCAGGGGGTTAGCCGACGGCATGACCGTTACTGGAACGCCGCAGCCTGGGCCCGTCGCTGCGCGGGTCAACGACGCCTCCGCCCGATCCGAACCGGCGATCCTGCTGCCGCGCCGGTGCCCCGGCCACATCGGTCCGGTGCACCTCGCCCAACTGCTACTGATCGAGGCGGCCGTGGTGGCGGTGGTCGTGGCGCTGCACGGCGGCATCCTCGCGGTCGGCGTCACGGTCGTCTGTGGAGTGCTGGTGCTGCTGATCAGCCTCGGACGCAGACGGGGCAGGTGGTGGCTGGAGCGCCAGCTGATGATCCGGCGGTACCGCCGTCGCCGCGCCGTCGCCAGCGGCACTCCGCACGCCGAGGACCCCCGCCTCGCGGAACTGCGGCGGCTGGCACCGGGTCTGACCGTGGAGAACGTGTCGGTCGCCGACGGCGCACAGGTCGGCGTCGCGCGCGACGACTCCGGCTGGTACGCGGTCGCCACGGTCACCCCGCGAGCGTCCGGCGGCGACAATCCCGGTGGCCTTCCCTTGGACCTGTTGGCGGCGGCGCTCGCCGAGGCGGATCAGCCTGGCGCGGCGCTGCAGGTGGTCACCCAGACAGTGCCCGCGCCCAGCCTGGACACGCATCCGTCCTCGCCCGCGGCGCAGTCCTACCGGCAGCTACTCGCGAGCTTCGGTTCGCTGCCCGTACCCGCCGACAGCGTCACCTGGGTCGCGGTCCGACTGGATGCCCGGTCGCTGGCGGAGGTCGTGCTCGACCGCACGGCTGACTTGGACGTCGCGCCCGCCGTGGTGGCCGCGCTCGCGCGGCGCGTCCTCAAGACGCTGCGTCACGTCGGTGTCTCCTACCGGCTGCTCGACGCGGACGCGCTGCTCGACGCGCTCGCGCGCGCGTGCGATCTGGCACCGGTCACGGACCCCGCCCAGCCAGCGCCCGAGCCGCGCGAGGAGTGGCAGACGTGGCACTCCAGGCGCCTGGCGCACCGGTCCTTCTGGGTGCGTCGCTGGCCGCCGGTCGCACAGGCATCGGCGTTCCTGGACTGGGTGTCCACGACGCCGTCGGCGACGACGACCGTGGCGCTGACCCTCGTGCCCTGGGAGGACGGACGCATGGCCGACCTGCGGGCCCTGGTACGGATGGCCGCGCCGGACGATGCGCTCGGCGGAGTCTGCGAGACGCTGCTGCGAGGCGCCGAACAGATGCGGGCGGAGCTGTTTCCGCTCGACGGCGAGCAGGGCCCGGCCGTCTACGCGTCGGCACCCACCGGAGGTGGTGCGCGATGACCGATCCCGAACGCGACACGGCGGGCCGCCACCCGTCGCCGCCACCCACACCCGGGGCGGCCGTCATCGGCCGCGAGCCTACGGTGCTCAACCCGACTGTGCCGCAGCCCGCCCCGTCGCAGGCCGCACCCACCGGGTACGGCCAACCGGCGGCGCAGGCGCAGCCGGCACCGTACGGCCAGGCAGCGGCGCAGCCGGCACCGTACGGCCAGGCAGCGGCGCAGCCGGCACCGTACGGCCAGGTAGCCGCGCAGCCGGCACCGTACGGCCAGGCAGCCGCGCAGCCCGCGCCGTGGGGTCAACCCGCGCCGCAGGCTCCGCCCGCGGTGTACGGCCAACCGGCGCCGACCGCGTCTCCCGTGCCCACCGCGGTGCCGTCCCCCTCGTCTTCGGCCCAGACGACGGCCGCGGGGGGATCGGCGACCGTGGCGCGGCCGAGCGCGCAGGCGGCCGCCGCCGGCGCGGAGGCCCCGCCGGCGACCGCCCTGTCCCGGGCCGGGTCGCTCGCGATCGGCGACGCCGGACGCTCGGGCCCTCCTGTCCAGGACGACCGCGGACCGCGCCCGACGCGCCGTCCGATCAGCCTCTCCGGCAAGCTGCCCCGCCTGCGCATCGGCTCGCACGTGGTGTCCCGGTCGGCGCTGGCGCAGATGCGCGTCGGGTCCTTCGGCACCGGACTCGTGCTCGGGGCGGACCGGGACAGGAAGCCGGTCTCGGCACGCGTGTTCCGCCCCGGGCCCACCCGGATCACTCTGGTCGGAGGCGTCTGGGCCGGCCAGCTCGTGGCCTTCCGGGCGCTCGCCCTCGGTGCCCGGGTCGCGGTCGTGACGACGGAGCCGCACGCGTGGCAGGGGCTCGGTGAATGGGCGACCGGGCGCACCGACCGGGTCTCGGTGATGACCGCGCTGCAGCCGCTCGCGGTCGCCGCCGATGCGCGTCAACCGCTGCTGATCATCCACGACTTCGGTCTCGTCGGTGCGGCGGCTCCGCAGCCGCTCGAGTCGTGGCAGACACAGCTGACCATCCTGCGTCAGCTCGACCATCCCGGACTCCCGGCCGTTCAGGACTGCGAACTGGTGATCATGCAGCGGCTCGGCAACGCCGAAGCCGCCCTCGTCGGGCGGGCGTTGCGGCTGCCCGCCGCCAGCACCCAGTTCCTGCAGGTGATGGCCGATGACATGGTGGCGCTGGTGGGTGACGGCGCCGACCGGTACATCTGGCTCACCCAGAGCGATGTGGAGCGGCAGTACGCGGGGGTGCCCCGCCGCTGAGCCGCCGCCGCCCTCTCCCGGGCGACCCCCTCCGGCAGGCCGACCGGCGCCCGCCGCGCCGGGGTCGGCCGGCGCCGCCGGTGGTGGTCAGATCGCCGGCGGCGTCCACGCGAGCTGCACCAGGCGCGCGCCGTGCCGGCGGGTGAACAGCCAGGCGCGACCGGGCGGCAGAGGCTGCGGCTTGATGGTGCCGAACAGCGGACCCTCCTCCCGCGGGCCGGACATCATGATGCCGGGCGAGGCCAGTTCCCGGATCCGGCTGATGACCGGGTCGAACAGGGCCCGGCTCGCCCCGCCGATCCGGCGGGTGATGACGACGTGCAGACCGATGTCCCGGGCCTGCGGCAGGTACTCCAGCAGCGGCGCCAGCGGGTTGTTCGTGGCACTCGCCACCAGGTCGTAGTCGTCGACCAGGAGGTAGAGCTCTGGGCCCTTCCACCAACTGCGGGAGCGCAGCTGCTCGGGCGTGACGTCCGGTCCCGGCAACCGCTCCTGCATCACGGTCGCCACCTGTTTGATGAGGTCGGCAGTGGTCTGCTGAGACGTGCCGAACCCGATCAGGTGGGGGGTGTCCACGCAGCCGAGCAGGCTGCGGCGGAAATCGACCAGCAGCAGTCGTGCCTGGCTCGGCTCGTAGCTCGCCGTGACCATCTTCGCCAGGGTGCGCAGGAACGAGCTCTTGCCGCTCTCGATGTCGCCGAACAGCAGCGCGTGTGGCTCGGCGTCGAAGTCGAGGTAGACGGGCTGCAGGTCCGACTCGGCGATGCCGATCGGCAGGCGACCGCCCTGCGGGGCGGGCAGCGCGCTGTACGGCAGTTCGGCGGGCAGCAGGCGCACGGCCGGCGCCGGGGGAGCGGTCCAGTACGTCTGTGCCAGCTTGACGAACTCGGCCACCGCGTCGGCCAGGTCGTCCACCTGCTGCTTGCCGTCGATCCTGGGCAGTCCGGCCAGGAAGTGGAAGCCGTCCGGCGTGAGCCCCCGCCCCGGTGTGCGCTCCGGCACGTTCACCGCGGCCCGGCGGTTGATGACCGAGTCGCTCGGCTCGCCCAGGCGCAGCTCGATCTTCGTGCCGAACATGTCCCGCACATTGGACCGCACGTCCGACCAGCGGTTCGTCGCGGCGAGGATGTGCACACCGTAGCCGAGGCCGCGGTTGGCCAGCTCGTTGACGACCGGCTCCAGATCCTCGAACTCGGCCCGGAGCGTGGCCCAGCCGTCCACGACGAGGAACACGTCCCCGAAGGGATCCTCCGTGTACCGTCCCTGCTGCTTGGCCCGCCGGTAGGCGGCGATGCCCTCGACGCCGTGGGTAGCGAACATCGCCTCCCGGGCCTGCACGAGCCCGTGCAGCTCCGCGATGGTGCGCCGCACCTTGTCGACGTCGCGGCGGGTGGCCACCCCGCCGACGTGCGGCAGCCCCGTCATCGCGGTGAGCCCACCGCCGCCGAAGTCCAGGCAGTAGAACTGCACCTCGCGCGGCGTGTGCCGCAGTGCCAGGCTGCCGATGAGCGTGCGCAGGAAGTTGCTCTTGCCGCTCTGCGGGCCGCCGACCACGATCAGGTTGCCGGCGCCGCCAGACAGGTCCAGCCACATCGGATCGCGGCGCTGCTCGAACGGCTTGTCGATGATGCCCACCAGGCCGTGCAGGGCGAACTGCGGATCCAGCGACTGCACCGACAGGCCCCGCTCGGGCGAGTGCACGATCGGGCCCAGCAGCTGGTCCAGCGTCGGCGGCTCGCTCAGCGGCGGCAGCCACACCTGGTGGGCCGGCGGGCCCTGGCCCTCCATCCGCCGCACCAGCACCTCGAGCAGGGTGTCGCCGCCGACCGTCTCCTCCGGCTCGGCCACCTGCTCGGCTGGCTTGTCGTCGCGCTGCGGCGCCACGTAGTAGGTGGTGAATTCGCGCACCGGGTCGACCGCCCGGCCCCCGGCGCTCGTCGGGGTGCCGTCCTGGCGGATCACACCGGACACGTACGCGGCCTTGAACCGGACCATGCCCTCGGTGCCGGTGCGCAGGTAGCCGTGGCCGGGCGCGCGCGGCAACTCGTACGCGTCCGGCACGCCGAGCACGGCACGGCTGTCCATTGAGGAGAACGTGCGCAGCCCGATGCGGTACGAGAGGTGCGTCTCCAGCCCTCGCAGCCGGCCCTCCTCCAGCCGCTGCGAGGCGAGCAGCAGGTGGATGCCGAGCGAGCGGCCCACCCGCCCGATCTGCACGAACATGTCGATGAAGTCGGGGCGGGCGGTCAGCAGCTCGCTGAACTCGTCGACGATGACCAGCAGGCTCGGCAGCGGATCCAGCGGCACGCCGGCCGCCCGCGCCCGCTCGTAGTCGCGCTGCGAGGCGTAGTTGCCCGCTCGGCGCAGCAGCTCCTGGCGGCGCACCAGCTCGCCCTGCATCGCGCCGAGCATGCGGTCCACGAGGGACAGGTCGTCGGCCAGGTTGGTGATGACCGCGCTGGTGTGCGGCAGGCGGTCCAGGGCGGCGAAGGTGGCGCCGCCCTTGAAGTCGACGAGCACGAAGTTGAGGATCTCGGAGCTGTGCGTGACCGCGAGGGCGAGCACCAGCGTGCGCAGCAGCTCGCTCTTGCCCGACCCGGTGGCGCCGACCAGCAGACCGTGCGGCCCCATGCCATCCTGCGCGGACTCCTTGAGGTCCAGCTCGACCGGCCGCCCGTCCTGGCCCACGCCGATCGGCACGCGCAGCCGGTCGCGGTTCGGGCGGCTCGCCCAGGTCTTGGTCAGGTCCAACTCGTACGGTGAGCCGAGTTCAAGCAGGTCGGCGAGGCCGAGGTCGACGCTGACCGGCGAGTCCTGGTCGGTGTACGAGGTGGCTGACAGCCGCAGCGGGGCCAGCTCCCGGGCGAGCACCATGGCCTGCGCGGCGTCCAGGGCGTCCGCCTTACCCACCTGCGTGCTGCCGTCGGTGGTGGTGCCCGAGACGATACCGTTCTCGTCGATGTCGAGCACGACCGCGGTTTCGTCCAGCAGCCGGGGCGGATGGTTGGACAGGTCGAGGATCGTCACACCGGCGACGCCGCCTTCGGTCATCAGGTGGTCGGAACCGGCGGTGGCGCCCCCGTCGATGACCACCAGGATGTGCGGGCCGGGGAACGCCTGCGCCGCGGCCGGGTCGAACCGGGGCCGGTTGGCCAGCACGTCGTCGAGCATCGCCTCCAGCGAGGCGACGGTGGGGGCGAAGAGCCGGATCGGGCCCACGGCGTCCACCTTGGTCGGATGCTGCGCGTGCGGCAGCCACTTCGCCCATTCCCAGTGCGGCCGCTGAGCGTCGGCGACGCACAGTCCGATGAGCAGATCGTCCGGGGCGTGGAAGGTCACCACCTGCGCCAGCAGCGCCCGGACCAGGTCGCGGACCGCCTGGTCCGGGCCGCGCAGGTAGACGTGCGAGAAGTCGCGCAGCGCGATCGCGACCGGCAGGTCGGGCACGACCGAATAGGTGGCGACGAACTTGCGCAGTGCCATCGCGCACAGCGGCTCCAACTCGTCCACCGGGCGGGTCTGCGGCGGGACGAGCGGCGTGGCCAGCTCCTGGTCGCCGACGCCGATCCGTACGACGGTGAAGTCCGTGTCGCTGCGGCGCCGTTCCCACAGGCGGCCACCGCCCACCATGGACCACAGCGCGTCGGGGTCGGGATGCCGGTAGTAGACCGCCTCACGCTGATCGCGGATCGTGGCGCGGACCTGCGCGCGCAGCTGCGCCAGGCGGCGCATGTACTGGCGGCGGGCCTGGATCATCTCCTTCTTGCCCGGGCCCTGCTGGTTCAGCACCATCATCGCGATCATGCCGAGGATGGAGACGCCGTACATCGCGCCCGCGACGTAGATGAGCGGTCCACCGCGCTGCACGCCCATCATCAGACCCATCGCCGCGGCTCCGGCCGCCATCGGCAGGATCATCAGCATCCGGGTCCAGGCCTTACCGGACGGTGGGGGAATCTCGGGCGGCGGCTCCAACACCACCTCGCCGCTCGGCAGCGGTGGCGCGGGACGGCGTGGTGGCCGCTTGACGATCACCGATGTCACCGCTCGACCTCCCCTCCCAGCCCGCATCGGGCGGGCCAATCCTATAAACCGCCAGCACCCCTGACGGATCACCGTGGGCGGCGGTGGTCGGCGTGCTAGGTTGAGCGCTCGGAGAGCGGCGGCTAGTGCGCAGGTGCGGGGAGGTGACCAGCGTGACGGCCCCCGGCGGCCTCAGTCTGGCCAGGGTTACGGTCTCGGCGCCGAAACGGCGGATGGACGTCGCGTTGCCCGACAACATGCTCGTCGCCGAGTTGCTGCCCCATCTTCTCCGGCACGCCGGCGACGAGCTGGCCGACACCGAGGACCGGTACGGCGGATGGGTTCTGCGGCGCACGAACGGCGCCGTGCTCGAACCGACCCGTACCCTCGCCACCCAGGGCGTGCGCGACGGCGAGGTGCTCCACCTGGTGCCGCGGCGCGACGACTGGCCGGAGATGGCCTACGACGACGTGGTGGAGATGATCGCCGCCGGGGCGCGTCGGGCCGGGCGGTCCTGGGGGAAGGCGGCCACCCGCCGCTGCGGGCTCGCGGTCACCAGCGCTGTCCTCGCCTTCGGACTGTTTCCTTTGGTCACGTCCGGGCCGCCGTGGCCGCTGCCCGCCGGTGTCGCGTTCGGGGTGGCGGCGATCCTGGGCGTTGTCGGCATCCTTCTGTCCCGCGCCTTCTCCGACGCGTCGGCGGGCGGCGTTGTCGCCGCAGCCGGGCTGCCGTACGCCTTCGTCGGCGGTGCGCTGCTCCCCGCGCCCGACACGGTCGGGCTGTCCGGGCTGGGGGCCGCCAACCTCCTGCTGGGGTCGGCCGCCCTGCTCGTGTTCAGCATGATCGGGTACACGGGTGTCGCCGCCGTGCACGTGCTGTTCATGGCCGGCCTGTGGACGAGCCTGCTCGGGATGCTGGCGGCGCTGCTGTGCCTGACCGGCATGTCCCCAGCGGGGGCGGCCGCCGTCGCGCTGACCACCGCGATCGGCCTGCTGCCCGGCTATCCGCTGTTGGCGACGTGGCTGGGCCGGCTGCCGGTGCCGGAACTTCCCGACCGTCCGGAGCAGATCCTCGAGGACCGTCCGGTGCCCAAGCGCACCGACGTGTTCGCGGCGGTGGCCCGGGCCACCGAGCTGCTCAGCGGCATGCTGCTCGGCGCGGCGGTGGCCAGCGTCTGCGCGATGGTGTTCCTCGGCACTGTGGATGATTCGACCGTCGGCGGGATCCTGGTCCTCGCCGCGTCCGTCGCGCTGCTGCTGCGGGCTCGGCTGTTCGCGCTGCCCCGCCAGCGGGTGCCCTTGCTCGTGGGCGGGATCACCGGCCTGGCGCTGCTCGCTCTCGGCACGGCGTTGGTGGCCGAACCCGGATCCCCGCGGCTGCTTGTGGTGGTCGTGCTCGTCCTCCTCGCTGTCGGGGTGCTCGCCGCGGCGCTCGTCTACAGCCGCCGCAGCCCGTCGCCCTACGTCGGGCGTGCCGCCGACATCCTCGACGTGCTCGCCATCATGGCTCTGATCCCTCTGGCCTGCGGGGTCATCGGTGTCTTCGACGACATCCAGGGACTGTTCGCCTCCATCGGCGGGTGAGACCTGATGGCGACGCGACGCGACCAACTCCACTCGTACCAGTTCCTGACCCAGCGGGTCATCTCCGCGTTCGTCATGCGAGAGACCGACCCCCAGCAGTCGCCGCTGCGCCGGGGGGTCGGCGCCATCTTCGCCGGGCTGATGATCACCATCCTGGTCGCGGCCGGATTCGGCGTGTACGGGATCATCACCAAGGTCGGCAGCGACCAGTGGCAGGTGGACGGCGCGGTCGTCATCGAGAAGGAGACCGGGGCCAGCTTCGTCTACCTCGACGGCATCCTGCATCCCACGCTCAACTACGCCTCGGCGATGCTCGCCGCCGGCCGCCCCAGCCCCATGGTGTTCCGGGTGGCGAGCAACTCGCTCGGTTCGGTCCCGCGGGGGACGACGATCGGGATACCCGGCGCTCCCGACTCGCTGCCCCCCGCCGGAAAGCGGACCGGTCTGCCGTGGACGGTCTGCGCCACGTCCGGTACCGACAGGTCCGGCAGTCGGGTGAGCATGAGCGCCCTCGCGCTCGCGGTCGTCCCGGACAACGCGACCCGCCTCGAGGACGAGGGCGTCCTGGTCCGCCAGGCGGGTGGGGACGACACGTATCTCGTCTGGCACGGCCGGCGTTACCTGGTGAGGCAGCCCACCCGCCTGGTGCCGGCGCTGTTCGGCGCGGTCACCCCGGTGGCCGTGGACACCGCGTGGCTCAACGCGCTGCCCGCGGGCAGCGATATCGCCGTGCCGAGCGTGAGTAACCGGGGCAAGCCGTCAACCGCCGTGCGGAAGTACGAGAACGGGGACGTGCTGACCGTGCAGACCGGATCGGGGCGGCAGCACTACCTGGTCCTGGACAGCGGGGTGGCACCCATCACGGAGCTGCAGAAGACGATCCTCGGCGCCACGTACCAGGTGCAGGTCGACGAGGTGGCAGCGTCGGTCGTCACGTCCCTGCGGCGCAGCAGCCAGGTAGTCACCCCGAGCGGCGAGGAGGCCCCTCCGGCCGCCGTGCCCAGGCTGCAGATGTCCGGCGCGGACGGCCTGATCTGCGCGGTCACCGCGGACGCCAAGGCTCCCCCGACCCTGTACGTGGGGGGCATCCTGCCGGGCGTGGAGACCGCGGCCCCCACCGCCGGCACGTCGGGCGACGGGGTACCGCTCGCCGACCGGGTGCTGGTGCCGGCGGGACGGGTCGCGACCATCCGGGTGCTGAGCGCGCCGACCGCCGAGTCCGGCCCCTACTTCGTCGTCACCGATACCGGCGTCAAGTACCCGGTCCGTTCGCCGGAGGTGCTGATGATGCTGGGCTATTCGCCTGACGAGGTGGTCGACGTCCCGGCCGCGCTGGTTGCCCGGCTCCCGACCGGCCCCGTTCTGGACTCGGAAGCGGCCGCCCGGCCGGCGCCGGTCACGACCGATCAATAGAGCGCGGGCTCTCCGCGTGAGCGCGGGTCTCCGCGTGCCGCATCGCGGTGATCGATAGACCTCTCCCGGTGCCACCGATGCCGTGGCTGAGCTCCCGGCGGGCCTCCTGGAAACCTGCGTGCCGGGGAGGGCTGGCCGCCCCCGTTCGGGCAGGGCCAACGCCGGCCACCGCCCCTATCATCTCGGCATGCCGGACCCGCAGGCACGATGCGGTCGGCGTGCCGTGCTCCTGGCCGCCGCCGGGGGGCTGCTTGTCGGTTGCTCGCGGCAGCCCGAGGTTGAGCAGGTCTCCCTGCGACTGGCCACTGGGCCGGTGGGGGCGGTATACCGCCGCATCGGCGGCGCGCTGGCTGAACGCATCTCCGACCAGGTGCCGGGTGTCACGGTGACCACCGTGCCGAGCCGGGCGTCCACCGACAACATCCGGATGCTGCTGGCCGGCGACGTGCACCTCGGGCTGACCAGCCTGGACGCGCTGATCACGACCGACGGCAGGGCGCCCGAAGGGCTTTCGGCGATATGTCGGCTCTACGACAGCCACCTGCATCTCGTTGTCATGGCCGGTTCACCGATCGACGAGTTTCGGGACATCGAGGGCAGGCGCGTATCCCTCGGTGCCCGCGACTCGGGTACCGAGTTCACGTCGCTGCGGCTCCTACAGCTTGGTTCGGTGAACGTCGACGGCCGGCGCCTCAGCCAGGCCGAATCGGCGGCGGCACTGCGCGACGACCGGATCGACGCGATGTTCTCCCTGACCGGCGTCCCGACGCCTGCGATCGTGGAGCTGGCGCAGCGGCACCCGATCCGGCTGATCCCCTTGGCCGCACAGGCAGAGGCGCTCTTCACGGCGTTCCCGGGCCCCTACGCCCCCGCCACGATTCCCGCGACCGCCTACGCCGGCGTCCCGGCCACCCGTACCATCGCGGTGCCGAACGTGCTTCTCGCACGTAACGACCTGCCCGATGACCTGGTCTACGCGATTACCGATACGATCTTCAGATACACCGGCTCGATCACCTCCAACGGCCAGAGCGACGCCGAAGCCGTTCCGGAAGCGTGGCAGATCAACGTGCGTACTGGGATCGCCACGGGATCGGTCCCGCTTCATCCGGGCGCGGCCGCCTGGTTCCGCGACCAGAAGCGCTGACCCCCAGACCATGACAGGCCGGCGACGGATCCCGGTGCCTCAGACGGGCGACGGGGCCGGGGTGCCGGGCGGCGACGCCACCTGCGGAGCGACCGGCAACTCAACCACGGCGGCCAGTCCATACCCGGACCCGTCCGGGCGCGGCAGGCCGTCCTCCAGCCGCAGCTCACCTCCGGCCGCCCCGACCAGGTCGGCGCAGATCGCCAGCCCCAGGCCGGTCCCGGGCACGTTCTGGTGCCTCGGCGAGCGCCAGAACCGCCGTAGCGCCTGGGTGCGTTCGGACGGGTCGAGCCCCTGGCCGTCGTCACGGACAGCGATGGTGATGGTGCCTCCAGCCGCGGAACCGTCGCTGCGTGCGGCGCTGCCACGAGCAGGGACGGTTCGGGCGCTCACCTCCACCAACCGCCCGTCCGACAGCCGCAACGCATTGCTGATCAGCTCGTCGAGGATGCTGCCCAGTCCGCCTGGTGGCTCCATCAACCGCAGCCCAGGCGGCACGTCGAGCGCCAGGACGTGTCCCGTCGTCGCCGTCAACGCCCGCCACCGGTCTACCCGGGTCGCCAGCACCTCGTCGAGGTCCACCGGCGACGCCGTCCGCATGCTCTCCATCCGGGCAACGGCCTGCAGCGAGTTCAGCAGCCGATGCATCGCCTTCAGCTCGTCGATGGCAACCTCGTACGCCTGCCGAGCTTCACTCGACGGGCGCACGTGTGGCGCCAGGCTCTCCACGGCGAGCCGGAGGCTGGTCAGTGGATTGCGCAACTGGTGCGACGCGTCGGAGACGAACGCCCGCTGCCGCTGCACGGCGTTCTCGACCGCGTCCATCATCGTGTTGAACGACTCCGCCAGCCGCCGCAGCTCGACCGGGCCGGCCTCGACGTCCGCGCGGATCGTGAAGTCGCCTCGTGAGATCCGCGAACTCGCCGCGTCCAGTTCCCGCACCGGCCGCAGCACCCACGCCGATACCGGCCAGGCGACGGCCACCAACGCGATCAACGGCAGCAGCCCGAGCCCGGCGAGCCAAGCCCATCGCACGAGGATGCGGCCGCGCGTCTTCGACAGGTCGGAGATCGCCACGACCGCGCCGACCACCTCGCTGTCCCGGCCCACCGGCTCGGCGACCACGAGTGCGGAGTCGTCCCACGGTGCCCATTTCCCGGACGGTTCGGACCTCGCCCCGGCCAGCGCCGCGGTCACGATCCGGGACAACTCCGGCTCGGCCCGCGCCGCCTCCTGGTACGCGCTGGCCGGTCCGAGCAGCACGGTACCCGATGTGTCGATCACCGCGACCGGGATGCCGTACAGCTCGTGGTAGCGCGTCAGCTCCTGCTGGAGCGCCTCGGTCCGCCCCGTGGACAGCGCGGTCTCGGCCAACGACGCGAACCGGCCGACGTCGTTGAGCCGGTCGACGTACGTCTCCTGCATCTCCCGCTCGGCTACGGTGACCCCGAGCGGCACCCCGAGCGCCGCGACGAGCAGCACGGCGAGGGGCACCAGGACGACGAGCAGGCGACGGTGCACGGCGCGTCAGCGGATCAGCTCCGGGCGTCGGCCAGCAGCCGGTAGCCGACCCCGTGGACGGTGCGGATGAGCACGGCCGACCCGAGCTTCTGCCGCAACGCGGCGATGTGGGTGTCCAGGGTGCGGCTCGATGATTCCCACGTGGCGCCCCAGACCTGGTCGAGGATGACGTCGCGGCGTACCACGTTCGGTGCCCGCCGGGCCAGCAGCAGGAGCAACTCGAACTCCTTGCGGGTCAGCGTCACGGGCCTGCCGTCGACGGTGACCTCGCGGGTGCCGACGGCGATCCGCAGCGGGCCGAGGACGAGCGGCTCGTCCGGGTGGCTCAGGGCACGAGCCGCCCGGGTGCGGCGCAGGACGGCGTCGATGCGGGCCAGGAGCTCCGGGACGCCGAACGGCTTGACGATGTAGTCGTCGGCGCCGGTGCGCAGGCCGCGGACCCGCTCGTGCTCCTCCGACCGTGCTGTGACGGCGATGACCGCGGTTTCCGGGTGGTCACGCAGCTTGCGGATCACGTCGAGTCCGTCGCCGTCGGGCAGATTCAGGTCGACGAGGACCACGTCGGTCGGGGCGGCACGCATGGCCTCCGCCGCGGTGGCGATGCGGTGGACCTCGAAGCCCGCCTGGGCCAGGACGGTCACCAGACCCCGCGCCACGCGGTCGTCATCCTCGACCACGGTGACCCGCATAGCGGCGAATTGTATGGTCCGGTCCGCCTTTCGCGTTAGCCCTTCGATTCTTAAGGTTTCTCTGACATCCGCGCGCTTCTTGGGATTTCTCCGACACCCATCCGTGTCCCTGCCGGCCGAGACTTAGCCCGCTCACCAACCCCGGGGACGCGTATGGGCTGACGAGGAGGCCTCGACATGAGAACGACCAGGCACCGGATGGCCGCGCGGTTGATCGCCGCGATCGGCGCCGTCTCGCTCCTGGCCGCCTGTTCCGGCAATGGCGGCAGCACAGGAGATGCCGGGAACTACCCGGAGCAGAACATCACGTTCGTTGTTCCGTTCAGCGCGGGCGGCCCGACGGACACCGTCACCCGAATGATCGCCGAGCCGATGGCCGCCAAGCTTGGCGCCAAGATCGTCGTTCAGAACGTCGAGGGCGCGGGCGGCACGGTTGGCGCGGGCGAGGTCGCGCGGGCCAAGCCCGACGGCTACACCGTGCTCATGCACCACATCGGCATGTCCACGGCGCCCGCCCTCTACAAGAACCTGGGCTACGAGCCGCTCAAGGACTTCGAGATGGTCGGCCTCGTCACCGAGGTGCCGATGACGATCGTCGCCCGCAAGGACTTCCAGCCCGAGACGCTGCAGGACCTCGTGGCGTATGTGAAGGCCAACGCCGACAAGGTCACCCTCGCCAACGCCGGCGTCGGCGCCGCTTCCCACCTGTGCGGCCTGCTGTTCCAGGACGCCGTGGGCGTCAAGCTGCAGGAGGTCCCGTACAAGGGGACCGGCCCCGCGCTGACCGACCTCGTCGGCGGCCAGGTCGACTTCATGTGCGACCAGACGACCAACACCAGCGGCCAGATCTCCGCGGGTGCGATCAAGGCGTACGCGGTCACCACCCCGGAGCGGGTGAAGAGCCTGCCCGACCTGCCCACCACGGCCGAGGCCGGGCTGCCCCAGCTGCAGGTCAGCGTCTGGCACGGTCTCTACGTCCCGGCCGGCACGCCGGAGGAGATCGTCGAGAAGCTGTCCGAGGCGCTGAAGGTGGCGCTGGCCGACCAGGGGGTCATCGACCAGATGGCCAAGCTCGGCACCGCTCCGGTACCGGCCGAGGATGCGACCCCGCAGGCGCACCGGGCCAAACTCGAAGAACAGCTCGCCACCTGGGCAAAGATCATCGCCGACGCCGGGGTCGAGACCTCCTGAGATGGAGCGCCGGCGGTCCTTCCCGGACGTCCTTGCCGGGGGAATCTTCGTACTCATCGGCGGCGCATTCGCGGTGGGGTCGCTCGGCTACGAGCTGGGCACCCCACTGCGGATGGGCCCCGGCGCCTTCCCGCTGCTGGTCGGCGCGGCCATGGCCGCCCTGGGCCTGGCGATCGTGATCAAAGGACTCATCGCCGGCGAAGTGGTCTCGTTCGGGTCGATACCGTGGCGCGCGGTGGGCGTCATCGTGCTCGCGCTCGTGTTCTTCGGATACAGCGTGCGGAGCCTCGGATTCGTGCCGGCGTCGGTCGTGACCGCCCTGCTCACCAGCCTGGCCAGCCGGCGGTTGCGGTTGCTCACGGCCCTGGCCTTGGCCACCGGGCTGACCGCAGCCAGCACGCTCATCTTCGTCGCCGGACTCCGGCTGCCGATCCCGCTGTTCGGCCCGTGGCTCCCGTTCTGACGCGGCACTCGGATTGAGGCATGGAATTTCTCGACAACCTCGCGCTGGGCTTCTCGACCGCCCTTCTGGTCCAGAACGTCCTCTTCTGCTTCCTGGGAGTGCTGCTCGGGACGGCGGTCGGCGTGCTACCCGGCATCGGGCCGACCGCGACGGTCGCCATGCTGCTGCCGATCACGTTCAGCCTCGAGCCGGTCACGGCGCTGATCATGCTGGCCGGCATCTACTACGGCGCCCAGTACGGCGGCTCGACGACCGCCATCCTGATCAACCTGCCCGGTGAATCGTCGGCGGCGGTCACCGCCCTGGACGGGCACGAGATGGCCCGCCAGGGACGGGCCGGTCCGGCCCTGGCGGTCGCCGCGATCGGGTCCTTCGTCGCGGGCACGCTGGCCACCCTCGTGCTGGCCGTCGCGGCGCCACCGCTGGCCCGCGTCGCGTTGAAGTTCGGCCCGGCCGAGTACTTCTCGCTGGTGCTGTTCGGCCTGATCATGTCGATCGCGCTGGCGCGTGGCTCGGTGCTCAAGGCACTGGCGATGATCGCGCTCGGCGTCCTGCTCGGCACGGTAGGCCAGGACATCTACACCGGCACGCCCCGGTTCGTGTTCGGCCAGCGCGAACTGTACGGCGGCATCGACTTCGTCTCGGTTGCCGTCGGTATGTTCGGGGTGGCGGAGATCCTGCGCAACCTGGAGAACGAGCAGACCCGCCAGGCCATCGCCACCAAGGTGAAGAACCTCTGGCCGAACCGCGAGGAGCGGCGGCGGATCGTCGGCCCGATCCTGCGGGGCACGGGCCTCGGCGCCGCGCTCGGCGTCCTGCCCGGCGGCGGCCACGTGCTGGCCTCGTTCACCTCGTACGCCGTCGAGAAGCGGATCTCGAAGCGGCAGCAGGAGTTCGGGCGCGGGGCGATCGAGGGCGTCGCTGGCCCCGAGTCGGCGAACAACGGCGCGGCACAGACGTCGTTCATCCCGCTGCTCACCCTGGGTCTGCCCGCCCACCCGGTCATGGCCCTGCTGGTCGGCGCGTTCATCGTCCACGGCCTTGTCCCCGGCCCGAACATCATCAACGACGAGCCGGCGCTGTTCTGGGGTCTGATCGCGTCGATGTGGATCGGCAACGTGCTGCTCGTGCTGCTGAACCTGCCGCTGATCGGCATCTGGGTGCGCATGGCGCGCATCCCGTACCAGGTGCTGTTCCCGATGATCATCCTGTTCGCGGCGATCGGCACCTACTCCCTGGGGTTCAATGCGTACGACGTCTACGCGATCGTGTTCTTCGGGATCCTGGGCTACATTCTGATCAAGTGCGGCTGCGAGCCGGCGCCCCTGCTGCTCGGCTTCGTCCTCGGACCCCTGCTCGAGGAGCACCTGCGGCGGGCGCTGATCGTCTCGCACGGCGACACGTCGGTGTTCCTGACCCGACCGATCTCCGCGGTGTTCCTGGCCCTGGCCGTGGTGGCGCTCGTCGTCGCCATCCTCCCCGCGATCCGCAAGCGCCGCGAGGTGGTGTTCACCGAGGAGGGGTAGCAGGCGATCAACGGCCGGTGTCAATGATCATATCAAGGCGGCTCACTGTCCACGGTGTAGGTGAGGCGACCTCCCGGCCGAGTCTCACCGGATCACCCCGGCAGGCTGAGCGACAAGCTCAGTCGAGATAGCGGCCGGTCTCGGGGTCCTGGCCAGAGATCTCGCGCGCCCGCCGCACGTACTCCCACGCCTGTTCCGGCGTGGGGCTGCGCCGGTTGGGTCCGTCGGCGCCGTCCGGCGTCCAGTCGATGTCGTCGATGCCGTACTTCTCGGCCCACTCCTCGCGCCACCGCGCGAGCTCCATCAGCCTGCGCCGGCGCTCCGGATCCATCTGCAGCGCCATCGTGACCTCCCGGTGTGTACCGCGTGACGCGGTGGTGCTGCGCCCGTCGCCGCCCGGTCCCTCGCCCTCGGCCGGGGAGGTTGTGCCCGGATCTTACGACAATGCCCCTGCTCATGGTCGGGTGGATCCGGGGTGGCCTCAGTGGACGATTGACGCTACCGTTCGGAGGGCGAGTTGTGGTGCACGAGTATCGTGTGCCCGAAAAGGGGAGGCTCCCCGGCCGGGGGGCGTGTGACAGAGGAGCGGGGTGAACCCAGCGTGACAACTACTCCAGGCGTCGGTACGGTGCACGCCACGCAGGAGCAGCTCAACGCGATGGCCCAGCGCTGCGTGGACACCGGTGACCAGCTGGCGAAGGGGATGTCGAGCCTGATCGAGCGGATCCAGGCGCTGAGCGGCACGGGCATGAGCGGTGCGGCCAACGCCGCACTGCAGAGCGTGTCCGCCGATCTCAACGACGGCCTGCGCACGATCCTGAACGCGCTGAGCGAGCTCGCAAGCAAGATCAGCGATGCCTCCACGCAGTACGGCAGCCACGACGAGGAAGCGGCCACCGACATCCGCAACGCCGGATTGACCGGCAGCGTCGCGGACGCGCTGCGCGGCTGACGCCGAGGCCACCAGGATCGAGACGTTGAGAGGCGAATGACGATGACGACCCCCATCACCTACAACTTCGGCGCGATCAGCGACGTCGCCACCGCCATCTCCATGTTCCAGGCCAACATGGACCGTTCCCTCGAGGACCTGTACACCGCCTTCACCCAGCTCTTCGCCAACGACTGGTCGGGCGCGGCCGGCCAGGCCTGCGACGAGGCGCGGAGGAAGTGGAACCAGGGCGCCAGCGAGATCAAGGAGGCGTTGGCCCGCCTCGCCACGCAGCTCAGCGCCTCCGCCGAGCGGATGCAGTCGGTGGACCAGCGGTTGTCGTCCAGCTTCTGACATCGCGACATGGCAGGCGGTGCCCGGGCGGAGTCCTGAGTCGGCCGGGGCACCGCCTGTGTCTGCTGGCGCTGGGGTAATAGGCTCGAACTCGCGTACGGGAAGCGCATCGGGGGAGGCAAGGTGGCAGTCGTCGCTGACGGCGGAGGTGGCGGCCCCTCCGTCGACTACGAGTCCTTCAACGGACCGGACGTCAAGGTCAACATTACGGACCTCGTCAGCTTCTATTTGGAGATGCTCGACGTCCAGACGGACGCCACCGGACCGGCGACGATGACGTTGTCTCCGATGGCCCAGATGATCCGCGAAGGGCTCGAGCAGCCCACCGACGCGGGCCCCTTCCCGGAGGGCGTCTACGCCGCCCGCCTCCTGCGTTGGCGGCTGAGCGACTTTCAGCACTTCGTCGACGACGTGCTCGACGGCATCCGCAACATCGGCTCCGCGGCGGCCGTCATCGCGGAGATCTACGAGAACGCCGACAGTGAATCGGCCGCCGACATCAACGACGTGGCCTTCGCCTTCGGCGACCCCGGCGCTACGGCTCCACCCGGATTCCGCTCTGTGGAGTCGTGGTCGGAGTACGAGCGGCGGATGGCCGAGCAGAGCGGCGAGATGCTCATGGCCGCGCAGGGCGACGACAGCCACGCCCGGGTATACCACGTCGCGAACGGGGTCACCCTCTACATCTACCCGGACGGCTCGACGAAGATGGTGACGGTCACCACCAAGGGCTCCGACTCGTCGTACCAGTCCGACTCGACGATCATCACGACGACCATCTACGCGCCGGGCGGCAAGGTCGTCTCGACCACCACCGAGGAGAGGTTCACCACCTACGGCGGCGCGAAGGTGGAGCGGACCACCACCACGCAGGGCGACGAGCAGAACGGCACCACGTCCACCACGTCGACCGTCACCGACTCCACGGGTCGGGTTACGGTGACCAACGAGACGACCGTGCGGACCAACGGCGAGGAGCGCACGATCAGGTCGGACCCGGTGACGGTGGACCCGGGCGACCGCGGCGGTCGGGCGGACGCCGAAGCCGGCCCCATCGAGCAGGCCGTGGAGCAGCTGGACACCTACGGCGAGGACTATTTCGTCGAGGAGTTCGGACGAGGCTACTGAGGGCGGCGCCATGACCGGAGACGGACCTTACTTCGGGTACGAGACTGCGCGGAACGAGCAGCTCATGAACGCCCGGCGGATGGCCGCCAAAATGGGCGACGACATCCGCTACTACCCACAGCCGCAGGACGGCGGGGAACTGCCGGACTTCACCATCAACTGGGCCAATGCACCGGAAAGCGTGAAGGATAGCGCCGAGGCGGAAGCCAACGACACGATTGAAAAGATCTACAAGCGCATCATGGCGCAGGATGCCGGCGCGTTGTACCAGCTTAAGGACCAGTGGTGGACGATGTACCTGGTCCTCGACGACATCGCCGGGCGGGTGCGCAAGGCGGCCATGGGTCTGAAGTACGGCGGCGATGGTACCTCGACCAGTGGGACGGGATGGACCGGCAAAGGGGCCGATGCCTTCCTGGCCCGCGGCCCGGGCGCGACGTTGAAGTCGCTCGACGACTGGAAGGACGCCGCGTTGAAGAACTACACGGGCACGGCCGCCCTCGCCGGGGTCATCGTGAGGCACCAGGAGCGAATGAAGGACCTCTGGGACGAGTACTGCCGGCACATGGTCCAAGTCAGCAACGAATGGCTGCAAATGCGAACCTCCTATTCGTCCGTCAGCGAGATCCCCCCAGGCACCCAGACAGCCAAGGATTACGTGACCCGCATGCGCGAAGAGGCGCTGACATGGCACGGCCGGGCCCGGACGATCCAGTACGAGATGGCCCAGGAGTACTGGTCGGTCATGAATGAGGAGCTCGGCGGCGGGCGCGCTACCGTCTACGAGGGACCGACCAATGCCCTACGGGAGAATCCAGAGTTCATCGCGCGGTGGCAGGCGGGGCAGTTCGGCATCCCCAACGTCACACCACCCAGCATCGGCACACCGAACATCGGGCATCCCGACATCGCCCCGCCGAACATCCAGGCCCAGGTCGACATCGGGCAGGTCACGCCGCCGACGGTCACCCCACCGACGGTCACCCCGCCGGTGGTGGCGCCGCCGGACGTGGCGCCTCCGGCTGTGGCGCCGCCGCTCGCCGGCCTGCCCGTGGTCCCGCCCGTGGCGCCCCCCGTGCCCAACGTCGGCCAGCCCTCGCCTGCGCCCGCGGTGCGACCGCCGGCGGCGCCGAACACCTCGGACCTGAGCCGGCTGCTGAGCAACACCAAGGGCAGCGGTGTGCCCAGCGTGCTGCGCCCGGGCAACGCCGGGCTGCCGGAGGGCGGGCGTACACCCGGTCTGCCGCAGCCGCCGGGCAAGGGGCAGCCGCACCCGCCGGCCCAGATCAAGCGCCCCGGCCAGGACGCCCCGGCCACGCCGCCGGGCAAGCGTGGCGACGGGCCGACGACGAAGACGCCGGCCCGACCGGCGGCGCCCGGTCAATCCCAGTTCGGCGGCCCCCCGTCGCGTACCCCGGCCTCACCGGTGCTGCGTGCACCCCGCCCCGCACCGAACCAGCCCGGTCCCGGTTTGCGCTCCGGCCAGTCGGCGCCGCTGCGCCCCGGCGCCGCTCCACCCGTGCTCAACCGGCCGCGTCCCGCCGCGCAGCAACCGACGCCACCCGCCCGCCCTTCGGCGCCGCCGACGGCCGACCGCGCCCCGCTGGCGCCCCCGAAGCCCGCCACCGCCGGCCCGGTCGTGGGCCGTTCCGCGAAGCCGGTGGCCGACGCGGCGCCCCGGCCGGAATCGTCCAGCGGGATCGTGGGACGCCGCCGCCGGTCGCCCGGGTACGAGGCCGAACTCACCTCGCGCAAGTTGGACGGGGCCGAGGCACGCTCGAGGGTGGACGAGGAGTTCGAGAAGATCCGCAGGCTGCTCGACCAGGAGGGGGCCTGGACCGTGTCGACGCCGGGCGGGGGGGTGCTCGACGGCAAGCCCACCAAAACCGCTGCACCGACGGTCGAACCCAAGCCCACCCTGGGGACGTGATGTCCGCTCTCGCACGCCTCCGGGTGGCGGTGGCGCTCGGGGTGCTGCCGCTCATCGCCCTGCTCGGCTGCTCTCGACCGGATGGGCCAGCGCGCCCCATCGACATCGCCCGCGACTCGACTTCCGAGGACAGCGGCGCAGCGCCGAGCCCTTCCCCGACGCCCTCGGAGACCGAGGTCGTGTACCAGCTGCCGCAGGCCCTGTGCGGGATGGTGGACGACAGCGCGCTCAAGGAGATCTTCCCGATCGACGGTGGACAGCCCATCGCCGACGCGCCCGGCCTCTGCGCTACCTCACGGTCGTCCTCGGCCATGGCGGTCGGCCTGTCCGTCGACGCCGAGCTGTTCCGCAACGGTCAGATCGCCAGGGACTTCTTCGAGATGGCCCGCGCGACGGCGGACTCGGCACCGACCGAGCTCCCGGGTGTCGGGTCGGGTGCGTTCTGGTTCGGCGGCAGGAGCGGGGTGCGGCTGGTCGCGTACCACGGCAACCTCGCCCTCACGATCGACTGCGAGACGGTCAGCGCGCGCCATCAGCTGCCCGACGACATAGCGCAGCGGCTCGGCCGCGTGGCCGCCGGCACGTTCGCCCGCCTCGCGCCATGACCACACCGGACCGCCAGAACGCGGGGGACCGTGCCCCCCTGCCTCCGGGGGCGCGCTTCGCGATGAGCATCATCCATCCCGGTTCGCCCGCCCTTCGCGTGCGCTACCGGCAGGGCGTGCTCGTCACTCCCCAGGGGTACCCGGACTGGCCGCTGTGCGCCCGGGCGGTGGTGGAGCTGCCGCCGCCCGTCGACGGCCTGACCCTCGACGAGGCGAGGGTGGTGGACGTGCTCGCGGCCAACCTCGCGATGGCCCGCGCCGCCACCGGGCCCGACGGCGACCCGCTGTGGTCGCCGGCCCAGCCGGCCGGCGCGGTGGCGACCCCGGCGGGCTGGTGCTGGGCCCACGTCGCCCACACCCGTCAGCTTGCGCTGGTGCCGATCGAGCTGCACGGAGCGTTCCGGCACGCCGGAGGGGTGCGCACGATGGGCATCTCCGCACGCGGGCTGAGCGTGCCGAGCCCGGCGCCGCCGGTGCCGTGCGCGCCCGGCGAGACCGTGCCCGACGACGTGCTCGACCTGCTGGAACGTCTGCTCGGCTGGCCGCTGCCCCCGGCGTACCGGCGGTTCCTCGCCGAGACCAACGGCGCCGGTCCGGCCGCGCCCGGCGTGCTGCCCGGCTTCGGGTTCGTCGCCGACCAGCCGTTGTTCGGCCTCGCCCGCGCGGACCGGCACCAGGAGCTGTCCTATGTGGGGGAATGGGTCCGGGACCGGCTGACGCTGGACTTCCTGCCGATCGGGTACGTCCAGGGTGGGCTGCTCGCGGTCAAGGTGTCCGGCGACGACCTGGACTCCATCTGGTACTACGACGACGACGATCCGCGCGACCGGGACGACGTCGATGCGGCGTACATCTGCACGCACCTGCTGCACCGCTGCGCCGACACCATCGACGAGTTCCTCGCCATGCTCGTGGCGCCGCCGCCCCTGTTGCTCACGCTGGCCGAGGAGTGGGTCGCGGCCGGGCGCGTCACCGAGGTGCGCGACGAAACGGTCGGCGCGGGCCTGCCGGCGCGGATGCGGGCGCCCTGGCAGCCGCCGCCGGCGCCCGGGCAGGACCCGTTGACCGCACTGTTCGAGGCGCGATGACCGGCGGCGCGTGGACCCCCGCGAACGAGGTTGAGCACCGGCTGCGCGAGGCGGCGGAGGCGGGCGACGCCTCGCAGGTCCTGGCCATCCTCGCCACCGCGCCGCTGGTGCTGCCCGGCTTCGCCGAGGACGAGACGCCGCAGCGCAGCCGGCAGCGCCTGCTGACCCGGGAACGCGACGGCGTGCCGTACCTGCTCGCCTTCACGTCCGTGGAGACGATGCGGCGGACGGTGAACGTGGACGGATGGCGCGCGACCAGCCTGCCGGAGCTGGTGCGGGCGTGGCCCGACCTCGACACGCCGGAGCCGTGGGGGTTGGCCATCAACCCCGCCACCCCGATCGTGGTGCTGGTGCCGCCGGAGGCTGTCGCGACCCTGTTGCCGACACCGGCCACGCTGGCGCCCTTCGTGCCGCACAACGAGGTGGAGCGGTTGCTGCGCGACGCGCTCGCGGCGCCGGACGCGCAGGTGCTCCTCGACGTGCTGGTGACCGCGCCGGTGACCGTGCCGCACCGGTCCCTGGTCATCGACGGGACACCGGCGGTGACCGTCTTCACCTCTCCCGAGCGATGCGCGGAGTACCTGCGCGCGGCAGGGCTCGACGTGCCGACCGCCACCGTCGACCTCATCGCGGTGCTGCGTCGCTGGCCCGACACGGCCCACCGGCTGGTGGTCAACCCCGGTTCGCTCATCGAGTTCTCGCTGCCCGGCGACCGCGTGCCGGCTCTGCTCGCCCACGCGGCCGGGTTGGCGCGCGACGCGGCCCCTGCCCGCGGCCTGGAGGACGAGCCGGTGCCGCTCCCCGAGCCGCCACCCCCCGGTGATATCACCGACCTGCTGCGGGGACGGGACTGAGGCCGATAGGTGTTCCGGTCCTCTATTGTCGGAGCATGCCCGTCGGTGCGCGCACGCGCTGCCATGGGCCACGGGGAGGTGATGGTGTGGAGCGTCCGCAGTGGTCGGCGATCCGCGATGTGATCGGCGATCTGCAACAGACCCTGAAGAACGCCGCCCAGACCCGCCAGCAGATCCTCGAGATCACCGGCACCGCCTGGTCGGATGACCGGCTGATCAAGGCGGTGGTGGGCCCGCGGGGTCAGTTGCTGGAGCTGGAGATCGACCCGAGGGTGTTCCGCAATCCGAACTCCAAGGCGTTGGCCGCGTCGATCCTGTCGACCGTGCGGGCCGCGGTCGAGGACGCCAACAAGAAGACCAAGGAGATCCTCGACAAGGCGATGCCGAAGGACCGGGGCCTCGGGCTGATGGGCGCCACGGATTTCGACAAGCTGGTGACCAGTCACGACGCCGACCTGCCGCGGATCCTGAAGAAGGAGGAGGGCCATGGGTACGTACCTTGAGATCGACGGCGACCCCAACGAGATCAGCGCTAAGGGCGCCATCCTGCGGTCGATCGGCGAGACGTTCCGCGCGAGGATCCAGGGCCTGCAGAGCGAGATTCAGGCGATCGAGGCGGAGCGGCCGTGGGGCAACGACAAATACGGCCAGGCGTTCGAGTCGACCTACAACGTCGTGCCCGAGGGCAGTGAGACGCGGCTGCGTGACGATCTGAGCGACGGCATGTCCCGCGCGGGTGAGGGCCTGATCAAGGTGGGTGACAAGACCGTCATGGCGATGACCGAGTACCAGGCCGTCGATGCCACCAACGAAGTCGAGATCAGGAACACGTACCAGGCGTAGTCGCGTCGACGGGTGCGGGACGCGGGCGAAAGGCTGGTGATGGGCGGCAGCGTCGAGATCTACGTGAAGTACGCGGGCGAGTGGCATCGCCTGGCGCACCGTGTCGCCGAGGCCCTGGAGGTGGTCAGCTACTTCTACTCCGGGCATGACCACGTGCTGCCCGTGGATGCCCGACGGTGGATCGGTGTCGACGGCTGGGCCCAGCTCCGCCTGGACCGCACCGAGCTGGGTGAGGACGGCGAGCCGGGCGCCGCGCAGGACACCGCGTTCGCGCCGTACGAGTACGAGCTGAGCCTGGCGTTCCGGGCTGGCGACGCAGCGGTGCTGGAGCGGTTCGGGCGCGCCGTGTTCGACCGGCTGACCAGCCTGGGCCTGCCGTTGGCGTACGGCGGCGCCGGCCTGGTCTTCGCCGACTTCCTGCCCGGCCGAGGCGTGCGCGAACTGCCCGCCGGAACCGACGCCGAGGAGGACGGTCGGGCGTGGTGGTTCGAGCCGCGGCTGCACGAGGAACCGGCCGCGTCCTGGCCGGGTGAGCTTCCCGACCACTCCGCCCCGCCGCGCCCGGTGGTGGCCTTCGAAACCGACGGGCTGCTGCAGTTCGTGCCGGTGGCAGAGGAGGACGGGCAGCTCCACTGGCTCACCCCGGTGGCATCGGCGCGGTCCAGCGCTGGCGCCCGGGAGCTCGGCCTGCTGCTCGGCTGTGCGCAGGCCACGATCGCGGCGGCCACCGACGCCGACGCGCGCGAGCGGATAACGGCCTCCCTCGCCGGCAAGGCCCGGCTCTCCGTTGAGGACTTCTTCCGGCACAGCGTCTGCCTGCAGATCCGTCCCGGTCAGGAGGAGCTGATCATCGAGCCGCGCACCGCCCACGCAGCCGGACCCCAGGTGCCCGGCGCGGCCGCGGCTCACCTCGCTCGCCGCATCCCCAGATCAACGCCACCCGATGCCGTGGGCGGGCTGCTGCTCAGCCTGGTCGACGCCGTGCGCTCGCACACGCCCGCATGACCGCTCCCGCGCGCTGTATGGCCGGTCGCGGTTGAGGTCGCCGAGGGGAGGAGCAGGTGGGCGACAACGTCGTCGAGGACGCCGCCGATGCCGTACTGGAGGAGGTACGGCAGTTCTTCGTTGAGCTCAACGAATGGATCCCGGTCCTCGGCGACTTCCTCGAGATGATCCTCGAGTGGCCGGAGGCGCGCCACGACCGGCTCTTCGACCTCTCCGACGCCTACCGCGCCGCCGCGCAGCTCTACAGCGACCACCTGGAGGAGATCAGCGGCTACCTGAACGACCTGAGTGCCTGGCAGGGTGACGGTACCGCCGCGCTGGTGCGCGAGCAGCTGCAGGCGTACCTCGACGAGGCCGCCGGCATGGCCGAGGCGCTGGGCGCCATGCAGGAGAACGTGCACGCGAAGGCGCTCGAGATCGAGAGCATGAAGTGGATGGCGATCATCAACCTCGTCATGCTCGGGATCGCCCTCGTGCAGATGATCATCACGGCATGGACGGGTGTGGGAGCCGCCGCGGGCGCCCTGCAGATCGCGGGCACCAAGATCACCATCCGGACGCTGGCCAAGCAACTGCTGACGCAGCTCTGGAAGCAGACGATCAAGGGCGGGATACGGAACTTCATCCGCGGTGGGCTCCGCGGGGTGGCGAAGACCGCCCTGCGGGGCGGGGCGGCGTACTCCGGTTTCATCCTGGCGAGCCAGGGCGGGATCACGCTGCTGCAGGCCGCGGAGGGGCACGACCCCTTCACCGACGACTTCGCCGGCCGGTTCACGATGCAGCTCGTCGACGGTTTCATCGCGGGCGCGATCGGCGGGCCGTTGATGTTCGGCATCGAATCCCGGGTGGTCGGGGCGGTGGCGTTCGGGCTCGGCCAGACCGCCGACAACGTGCTGCAGATGGGGCGGGACGCCTTGCTCCGGCAGCTCGGCCTGGAGGAGTGGGCCAGGAGGAACGGCCTGTGGAGCGGTATGTCGCTGGGGGACCTGACCAGCGGCCTGACCCCTGCGGCCCTGCTCGGCGAGATACTCACCGAGACCGGGCGCGGGCGTCGCCCGGACCTGGCCACGCCCCAGGTCAACCTGGGATCGGCGAACCTGTTCGGCGACTCTGCCGGATCACCCGCGGCGCGCGCCGCGGACCTCCCGTCGCTGGCTCCGGCGGGCGCGCCGTCGGGTCTGCCCGACGGCGCACTGCCGCCGGCGGCGGCGCCGGCTCCGTCGACCTCGTGGAGCCCGTCAACCGCCGGGGACGGCCAGTCCGGTGCGACGGGACGCGGTTCGGGGTCCAGCGGCTCAACGGGCTCGACGAGCCCGACCACGTCGGGCACCGGCGGTTCACGCGCCCAGGACTCCGGGTCCGGCTCCACGGCTTCCGGCACCAGCGGCGCCAGCGCCACCAGCACCACGTCGGCGGGTACACCCGCCGACGGCTCCCCGGGCAGCCGGGCACCCGACTCCACCGCGGACACCGGCCGACCGAGCGGCGGCCACGCGGACGGCGCGGACGCGGCCTCCACACCGCCGTCCCAGCGCGAGGCGGTGGCTGCCACCGCGACGCCGGAGAGCAGCACACCCACAGTAGACGGTGGACGGCAGACCGCGGACGCGGCGCCGGCCGGGGATTCGACCTCCAGCATCGACGGAGGCCGTACCGCGGACGGGACGCCACGAGTGGAGGCCACGGCCAGCGCCGAGGGAACGCCGACCATCGACAGCACACGGACGGCGGAGTCGACGCAGACGCCGGGCGGCACGCCGACGGCCGATTCGACGCAGAGGCCAGGCGCTACGCCGACGGCCGAATCGGCGCAGACGCCGGGCGGCACACGGACGCCAGAGACGACGTCGGGTCCTCAGACGACCGGCGGCACCACCGCAGACGCTGGCCATCAGGCGACCACCGACGCGAGCCAGTCGGGCCGGTCCGCCGCGCCGGACACCACGCGCGGCGAGACCGGGACCGACCAGGCGACCGAGCCGACCGGCGACACGACGAGCCGGGAGGAGAAGCCGCACTGGTGGGAATGGCGCAAGAAGGCCGAACTGCGGTTCCAGCAGGACTACGCGCGGGCCGTCGCCGAGCACTTCAGCGGGTCGAGCCAGGCGGGTACGGCACCCGCCGCTCCGCGCCTGACTCCCGAGATGGTCCAGCACGCACTCAGCGTCCGCCCGGACTCGCTGAACCCGTTCGGCAGGCGCCTGCAGAGCTACCTCGAACAGCACTTCACCCGCGTCGACGCCGACGGCACCCGGCGGCCGTTGGACCAGGCCGGCATAGCGGCCAAGCTCGAGGAGCTCCGCGGCGACGCGGCAAGCCGCCATCGCGGGCCGACGAATCAGCCGGACCAGACCGAGGCGAGCCTGGCGGAGACGCCGACGGAGACGCAGGTCACGCCCGCACGGCAGGAGCAGACTCCAACCGCCGAGGCGCAGCCGGCCCCAGCCGAGAACGCGGCCGACACGCCGCAGGCGCAGATCCCCCAGCAGATGCCCGCAACGCCGGTCGCCGCGCAATCGGCGGCGGCTGGGCCATCGGTCGCGGGGGAAACGACGGCCGACGGCGGCGTCCGGCAGGCGGGACCGCCCGATCCCGCGGGGCGTGCCGAGGCGGCGGCGAGCGGCGACCGGGGTGATGGCGCCGCTGCGGACGGCACGGGCGGCGGCGACGGCGGCGGCCGGCCGGGCACTCCCACTCCCGAGCCGGATCCCGACGATCCGCACCGCCACGACGTGCCGCGCGAACACTTCGGCGACCTGGACCCGGAGCGGCCGGGCCCGCTGGGCGACCGGTACACGCCCGGAGTCCACGACAACTACGCCGGCACGCCGCACGGCTTCGACGACAACGAGCGGGCCACCGCGAACATGCGGGCCGAGGAGGGCCGCCTGGTCACCCGGCTGCGCGAGCACCCGCTCAACCACGAGGGCTACAGCTCGCTGGAGGCGCGCGAGCGTACCGGTCCCGACGACCCCGGCCGGGAGGTCGAGTACAAGGACGTCAGCCGCAACACCCGGTCCGCCGTCGACAGCCAACTGAAGCGGGCCTTCGCGAAGTTCGGCCCGCAGCCGGACGGCAGCCGCCTGGAGGGCGACATCGTGATCGACGGCCGGCGCGGCGATCTCGGCCTCGACCACGCGGTGAACTCCCTGAAGTCCAGGCTCGGGCGAATGCTGGGCGACGGCGATCCACGCCTGGCGCAGGTCGGGAGGATCGAGATCTACCTCGGGGACGGCAGCCGTGTCCTCTACCAGGACGGCCGGATCACGCACGTCACCGAGAGCGGCGCGCGGATCCTCGGCGAGTGGAGCCCGGACGGCGGGCGGTTCGCCGAGCCGGGGCCGTCGAGCACACCCGACAGCGTCGCGGCCCGGCCCGACACGCACACCGCGAGTCCCGTCCCGGAGACCCGCTTCGTGCCCGACGGCCGACCGAGCCACCTGTTCGACGTGTCACCCGGCGAGTTCCGCGACGCGGCGCACTCGGTGTCGCCGGAGGACTTCGGTGGCGGCCATGTGCTGCGTGTCGTGCCGGACGGTCCGTTCGTCCGCGTGGACACCGCCGACGGGCGCAGCCACTACTTCCGCCCCGAGGTCGACTACGGCATGGCGAACGTGGCCGAGACCACGGTACGCCGCGGCACGCCCGACGACCCGCACGTGGTGCGGGTCAACCACCGGGTGGCGCCTGACCAGCTCGCCCGCGTCTGGGTGCACGAAGTCTCCGAGACGATGCAGATGCGGGCCGCCGCCGACCGCGGGCAGTCGCAGGGCGTGGGGCGGGGTCTGTTGCGCCGGCTCGGTCGCCTGTTCGGGCTCGGCGAGCCGACCACCCGGCCGGAAGCCGGCACCGATCCGCACACCGCCGCCCGCCTGGACGAACGCCGGCACCTGTTGCGGCGACTCGGCGAGACCGAGAGCGCGGCGGAGCGGGCCCGGCTGCGCGCGGACATCGAGGGCCTCGACGCCGACCTCGCCCGGCTGGGGCATCCGACGCACGAGCTTCCCCCCGTACCCGCGGCCGGCACCACGCCCGAGCCCGCGACCACCCTGTTCGACCCACCGCGGTCGTTCGATCCCGCCACCCTGCTGGGTCGGTTCGATCCGGCCACGCATCCCGACTCGGCGCCGTCGCCGGAGCCGCCACCCTCGCCCGAGCCGCCACCACCAGCCGAGAGCACGCACGACGAGATCTGGAGCGATCCGCCGTGGCACCGCGAGGGTCGGCGGCCGTCGTTGGACGAGCTGATCCCGGAGACGAATGCGGAGGTCGACCGGTGGGAGTCGGTCATCCGTGAGGAGGTCGTCCGGCTCTTCGACGGCCGCGAGTTCGCCGGGTTGCGGGTCCGCGCGGACCTCGACGACCCGTACACCGTGTCCGTCTACCGCAACGACATCACGGTCCGCCTCGATGTCTACGACCCGGAGCGCGGCCACGTCGGCAGGATCGTGCGGGTGTTCCGGCGCGACCACGACGGCAGCATCGTCGTCGAGCACAACACGCTGCGGTTGTCGCCGAACGCGCAGGGCCGCGGCTTCGCGGCGGCGTGGAACCGGTTCATGGAGGACTGGTACCGCTACTGCGGGGTCGACCGGATCGAGGTGCACGCGAGTTCGACGGTCGGCGGCTACGCCTGGGCGCGGGCCGGGTTCGACTGGGCGCCGAACACCGAGCACCGCGCCAACGCGGTGCTGGACCGGCTGCGGGCGGAGATGAGCCGCCTCGACCGGGACGCCGATGTCGTCAGGCGCTGGGCGGCGGGCGACTCCACGGTGGACATCGAAGGGCTGCGGGCCCGGTACGGCATCGAGGATCCCGACGCGCTCATCGCGGATCTGCGCCGTCAGCACGAGGCAGGGCAGGAGATTCTCGACCGTGCGGCGCGCCACCCCTTCGGCAGCGCCGGCTACCCGACCCCGGAGGAGATCAGCCTTGCCGGGTGGAACGGCCAGCGTGGCCGTGACGCCGTGTGGCTCGGCAAGGCGGCGCTGCTCGGCTCGGACTGGAAGGGTGTCATGCCGATCAGCGAGGGCGGCCCCTTCTACCCGCGCAGCGCGCACGCGGCCGGTGGCACGCACTCGCCGTCCGGCGTCGCCGCGCCAGACCGGACGCGGCCGACCGGAGGACCGGATCGCGACGACGGGGACTTTGGTCCGCCGTGGGGCTGGGATGGACCGGACGGGGGAACGCCGGAGGGCTCCGGCGGCCGACCGGGCGGGGGAGCGCCGTCGCGGCCTCCGGCCGGTGGACGGCCGGGGCGTACCGGCAAAGACCTGGATGTTTCATGGGGACCGGAGAGCTCGCATGACGATTCTCGTGGACTTCGAGAAGGTCAGGGAGGGGACACAGGAGGTCGAGTACGCGTTCGGCTTTCCCGAGATGAACCGCCGGCTGGTGATCCGGACGGACTCTCAGGAGGGCAGGCCGTTGGACGGGAACGAGAATCTCCTGTATCAGAAGGCGTTCGGCCAGATCATCCGGTCCCGGATCAGCGAGGGGACCTGGCCGGAGAGGGGATCGTACGCGGCGTAGCCGACGACCCGGCGACACCGGACGTCCTGGACTCACGGCAAGGGACGAGCACGCATGGCGATTCTGGTCGACTTCCAGAAGGTCCGGGAGGACAACCGCGAGGTGGAGTACCGCTTCGGCCTCGTGACGGGAATGGACCGCCGGTTGGTGATCCAGAAGGAGTCCCAGGAGGGCGCGCCGCTGGATGGGGCGAGGGATCCGGCGTTCGCCGGAGCGTACGTGAAGATCCTGCGCTCGTACCGCAGTCTCGGGACCTGGCCGGAGAGGGGAGCGTACGCGGCCTAGGCGATCACGCGGGCACTGCGGGTCCTGGGGCTGTCACGGGCGACGCACCGTCGAGCGTCGATGCTGTCGCCGTCGGCGGCGCCGATGCGCAGCCTGTGCCGGATACGGCGACGGCTGAACGCTTTGTCACGCTGGTCGACGGTACGCGGGTGCGGCCGGCGTTTTCGCGTGAGGCGTTGGCGGATCTGCCGTCGTTCGCCGACACGCTGCCCGAGCGGCTGCCGGAGGGCGTGAGTCTCGAGGAGTGGGGGCGGCTGCGGCGCGCGGCGCCGCACGAGTTGACGCCGGAGCAAGCGGAGCTGGTGCGGCGGGTGCGCGACAGCGTGGAGGTTCCGCAAGGGACCGTGCTGCAGAAGGCGATACCGGCCGAGACGCTGCGCAACTATCTGTCGAACACGGCCATACCTGGGATCTTTGATCCGACGACGGCGGGTGGGTTCACCTGCCGGGCGGCCGATGTTGCGATTCTGCAGACTCCCGAGCAGGTGTACGAGGGGCTGCGGCTGGACTACAGCGACCCGGGCTACGTGAGCCGCAACGGCCGGCCGCCGTACCTGCCGAGCGATGCCGGCGTGGCGGTGCTGCGCTTCCCAATCCGTGACCCTGACAAGCTGTCGATTCCATATGGTGGGCCGACAGAAGCCGACCGGGCGCGCATGGGTGGCGACGCCCCCTATCCTCCGCCGTTCACGGGCAACGGCTTCACCGGCAGCGCCCGCTACGACATACCCGAGTTCGAACTCGCCAAGGGGACGCCGCTGCCGCCAGGCTCGGAGATCTGGCTGCTGAGTCGGGACGGCAGGGAGACCCTGCTGGCGGTCTTCGACGATGAGGCTGGCGGCTGGCTGTTGACCGAGTCCGCGCAGGCAACGTTATCCGAGGTCGGTGAGGAAGGTGGGCATGGTGCGGCCGGAGATGCCGGACGGGCTGTACATCAAGTGGCAGGGCCGGGTCCGGCCGACGCGCGGGACGAAGTTTCCCGAGAGAGTGGTGCTGGTTCGTTTGGAGCCTGGGGAGGAGGCGCCGGCTCGGTACGAGAGGCATTGGCGCAACCCTCGGGCGATCTACGTGCCGGAGAGCGAGCTGGAGGAGTACTTCGCCCTGGAGACGTACTGCCGGTGGCAGGGGATGCGCTGCCGCGTGAGCCAGTGGCGGGGGGAGGACCGGATTCTGATCGACGTGAACCGAGTCACTCCGGAGCAGGCGGAGGAGTTGGGGTTGACGCCGACGCTGGAGCGGGGGTGGTACGTCAAGGAGGTGCCGGTGTCGGAGGTGACCGAGCTGCGCCAGGAGCGGCGCGACCTGCTGTAGGCCTGACTTCGCCGGGGCCGTCTGCTGGATGGCATGGAGGATCTGCCGTCGACGGCGTACCCGGGCTGGAACCCGACGGCGTCCGGGATCACGATCCGTCCGAGACACGAGGGCCGGTGTCGGATGAGGGACCTGCCGGTGAGGTAACGCCGCTGGTCGGGGGTCTGGCCGACGGGGTGCCGCCGCTGGCCAGTACCCGGACGATCGGGCCGGGGCATCTGGCTCCTGTCGAGGATCCGCAGTTTCAGCGGGACATCGAACAGAGCCTGGCTACCTCGACCGGTTTTCAGGTCGGTGCGGATCCGTCCACGCACCCCTACGGGCGGCTGGTCAACGACGGTGGCCCGACCATGCCGGGCCGGTCGAACAACTGCCTGGACTGTGCGCTGTCGGCGTTGTCCAGTTTCTACGGCCAGCCGGAGGTGTCCGCGCCCCGCTGGCCCGACCAGCTCGCGGACGGCGTCATCGACTACCGTAGCGGCGAGGCGGACGGCATCGACCGTGCGGAGCGGTGGCTCGGGGGGTCCTGGTCCGGCCCTCCGGCGGACATGCCGACCGATCCGGTCGGTCGCGCCGCGGCCGTCGCCGACCAGTACCAGCGCCTGCACGACCAGATCGCGGCCGCTGGACCCGGGTCCTCCGCTCTCGTCGTGGCCGAGTGGCTGGCGCGCGATCCGGAGACCGGCGACCTGGTTACCGACGAGAACGGCCGCGTCCAGGCCGGCGACTCCCACGCATTCGTCGTGGTCCATCCGGTCGGCGGCGACGGACCGGTGTGGTGGGACCCGCAGACCGGGGAGGCGTGGACATTCCCGCCGATCGACTACGTGACGGAGACCCACAGCCTGTGGTCGATGCGCGCCGACGGGCTGGCGCGCAGTTCAGGCACGTCGCCACAAGCGGCCCAGCAGCACCGCGACGTGGCCACGGTGAGCGAAGGAGCGAGACATGAGTACGGAGCGGGAGCTGACGCAGGACGAGGCGAAGGCGCTGATCATCCGGCTGCTGGGCAGGGGCGCCCGGGTGAATCTGTTCCCGTTCGAGTACGGGTGGCTGGCTCAGCCGGTCCTGACGGAGCAGGAGCGCAGCCGGGGGATGCAGCTGGGGAGCGGCAGGTTCATCATCGACCGGACGGGAGTGGTCACGGAGCATCCCAGCCTGCCGATACCGCTGCTGATCAGGCAGTACAGCCAGGCGCGCAGAGAGGGCCGGATCAGGGGCCGGCAGGTCTGGCCGACCACCAGCCCGGCGGCGTAGACCCGTTTGACCCGCAGGAGATCGAACGGGCGTACGTTGACGCCCTCAGCCCTGACGAGCGGGCGAGGTTGCAGGCCGCGCTCGCGGACGCGGCACCAGTGGCAGAGCGGCTGCGGACTGACCTGAAGCTGGTGGAGGCCGAGCTGCGGGAGCGGTTCGGCACCAGTGACATCGAGGTGATGGGCGACGGCAGGCACGATGTCAAGACGTTGCCGTCCCTGGCCCGCAAGTTCCTCACCGGCGATGACCGGTTCGGCATCGGTGCATTCATCGGCGAGGTGAATGACCTGGCGCGGTTGTCGCTGCGCGTGCCGGAGCAGAGCTACACCGACGTGGTGGCCGCGGCGCTCGAGCGGCTGCGGGAGATGGGCTACGAGTACGACCCAGCGGCGGACAAGAGCTTCTGGCGGCCGGGTAACCGGTTCTACGGCCGGAATGTCACACTGCGGGCGCCCGAGATACTTCTCGACGACGGGCGTGTGCTCGCCGGGCACAAGGTCGAGGTGCAGTTCCCGACGCAGGCGTCGTGGGACGCGGGCAAGCGGACGCACCGGGCGTACGAGATCGTGCGGCTGAATGGCGCGGATCCGGTCACGGGGGCGGAGTACTCTGCGCAGGAGCAGGTCGAGGCGTTTCTTGAGATCCTCAAGGTCAACCGGGAAGCGGGGCTGGCCGGCAGGATTCCCGAGGGTGTTGATCCCACCCGCACCGTCGATACCAGTTTCGCCAAGTGGATAGCAAGGAATCCAAGGCTTTGGGAGCGGTATCTGGCGTGGTTGAACGGGCAGGGTCGCTCGTTCGCCGACGAGGTGACCCGGCGCGGTCTCGGGGTGGAGGACTTCCCGGTAGACCCCAGGCTGGAACAGGAGAACGGGCTCGATGACCGAACGCTTCACCTACTACGCTCTCTACCCCCGCGACTACCGGACGGACCGGCCGGTGGGCCTGCTGGCGCAGGGCTGTCTCGAGCCGGATCAACCGCTACGGGTGGTGGGCTGGAGTCACCGCGCCAGGACGTGGAACGAAGCGGGGGCGTCGCTCGGGGAGATCACGGTAAATCCGGACTACGAGGACCGGTTCCGGATCGTGGATCGGGCGACGGCGGAGCGGATCGCTCGGGAGAACCTGGGGGCGGAGCTGCCGAGCGAGGAGGAGCTGTACCGGATCGCGGACGAGGAGATTCAGGAGCGGCGTCGCCGCTGGGCGCAGCGGACGCGGCGGACGCAGTACTAGCTCCGGCCGGTGGCCTGGCGGATGGGGTGCCGCGGCTGGCGAGCACGCGGACGTTCGGTCCCGGGAAACTCGCGCCGGTGGAGGATCCGCGGTATCAGGCGTACGTCGAGCAGTTGCTGCGGACGCCGTCGGGGTTCGAGGTCGGTGCGGATCCGTCGACCCACCCGTACGGCCGAGCGGTCAATGACGGTGGCCCGGACCGGCCGGGCCGGTCGAACAACTGTCTGGACTGTTCCCTGGCGGCGTTGTCCAGTTTCTACGGTCAGCCGGAGATCTCCGCGCCGCGGTGGCCGGACCGTCTGCCGGACGGGTCGATCGATTCGGGGACCGGTGAGGCGGACGGGATCGAGCGGGCGACCCGGTGGTTGGGTGGCTCCTGGTATGGCCCGCCGGCGACCATGCCCGTCGATCCGGTCGGACGCTCGGCCGCGGTGGCCGGCCACTACCGTTGGTTGCACGAGGAGATCGCGAAGGCCGGTCCGGGCGCGTCAGCCCTGGTCGTTGCGGAATGGGTTGCCTACGACCCGCGAACCGGTCAGCCGTTGACGGACCAGAGCGGAGCTGTTCAGGCCAGCGGGGCGCACGCGTTCGTGGTGGTCTACCCGCGCGGCGCCCAGGGCCCGGTGTGGTGGGATCCGCAACACGGCGTCACCTGGACGACGCCACCGCCGGAGTACGTCGCCGAAACGCACACGCTGTGGTGGCTGCGGGGGGAGGGGATCGCACGGATCGATCCGGCAACCTGGCGCGTATCCGGTCACGGCGTAAGCCCGACGCAGAGCGAGGGAGCATCGGATGGCGCAGGAACGGGAACTCACCGAGGAACAGGCCCGGGAGTTGATCACTCGGCTGGTGGGCAGCCGGCACATGGTGCTGCACCGGTTCGAGTTCGGGTGGCTCGCCCAGGGAGTGCTATCGGAGGAGGAGCGCCGCCGGGGGATGCACCTCGGCCAGGGCAGCTACATCATCGACCGGACGGGAGTAGTGACCGTCCATTCGAGTCTGCCGATCAGACTGGTGATGCGGGAGTACGGTCAGGCTCGGCGGGAAGGCCGGATCACGGGCCGACAGGTCTGGCCTCCGATCGAGCAGACGCCGAACCCGCCCCGGTAACCACCGACCAGCGAGACGTCGAGCAGGGCCTGCGGGTCGCCGCGGACCCGGCGGGGCACGGCCGGTCGGTCGACGACGGGCGGCTCGCGCCTGATCCCGCCACCATGTTCCGCGATCCCACCGCTGAGGACCTGCGTGCCCTCGGCATCGGCGAAGCGACGTGGCGCGATCTGGGGCTGGATCCCTCGGCGTTGGAGCCGGAGGTGCGACAGAACCTGAAACGCGCGCTGCGCCAGACGGCGATGGTCGCGCCGGAGGAGATCCGGTTCACTCAGCGCAGCGTCAGCCCGCAGACCAGTGACGGCATCAGCGCGGCGGACCTGGCGGCGACCATGCGTGACGGTGGCTGGCGTGGCGGCCCCGTGCACGGCGTGCGGTGGGGCGACGGGACGCTGACCAGCCTGGACAACCGGCGGCTGCGGGCGGCACGCGACGCGGGCCTCGAGCAGGTGCCGTTCTGCGTGCACAGCCCCAGCGAGCGGCTGGACGCGTGGCCGCAGGACTGGCCGGCCGACCGGCGGGAGCGCAACGCGTTGGGCGTCGACATCCGCGAGTTGCCCGACGGGCGTTGGGTGGTCGGAGGTGACGAGGGGCGCATCGTCTACGCCCGGGGCACGGTCCCCCAGACCTTTGGGGAGATAGCGCTCTTCCGTGCCGCCGAGCAGCGCAGCCTGCTGCCCGGTCACCTCTTCGGCGCGGACATCCGCCCGGTCCTGTTGGCCAAGCCGGAGCTGCGGACCTTCGAGGTGTCCGATACCGAGGCGGCGGTTCTCGACGAGCTGCGCGGCCGGGCGGAGATGGTGGCCGACGCGGTTCAGGCGGAGCTCGAGTCGGTCGGCCGCCGGGTCACGCAGGAGCTCGGGCTGAGCCAGGCGGCGGAGCTGACCAAGACGGAGAGCCGGATCAAGACCGCCGAGTCTCTTGCCCGCAAGTACCTGACCGACGTCGAAGTGAAAGGCGTCACGGTGCAGCAGTTCGCCTCTCAGGTCAATGACGTGCTCCGATTCACGATGCGGCTCCCGTCAGGCACGGAGTACGCACCGGCGCTCGACCGGGTGCTCGCGGAGCTGGAACCCGTCGGGTACCGGGTCGAGCAGAAGAAGAACTTCTGGGCCTCGGGAAACCGATACCTCGGGGTGAACGCGACACTGCGCACGCCGTCTGGTCAGCCGTTCGAGCTGCAGTTCCACACGGATCTGTCGCTGCGCGCCGGCGCCCTGACCCACGACGCCTACGAAGTCGTCCGCCGCGATGACGAGAGCCCGGTTCGGCGGGTGCACGCGTTCCTTTCCATGATGGCGGTCAACAAGCGGCTCGGTATCACCGACGCGATCCCGCCTGGGCTCGGGGAGGCTATCGGCAACGGCTTCACTAAGTGGATCTGCGGGGAGGCAGATATGTGGAAATATTACCGGGAGTGGTTAGAACTCAACGAGCGAAGCTTCCTGGACATCGCCGCCGAGTTCGGGCTAGGCCCCGGCGACTTCGTCGTCTCGCCATCCGTTGCCGAGAAGTTGGAGCAGATAGATGCTGACCTACTACATCATCTACAAGTCGGAGACTGACCGGACGCCGGCGGGGATCATTGTCCGTGGCCGTGGGGGCGTTGACGCGCTGATCTGGAATCACCGGCTTGGTGCGTGGCAGTACAATCCGCGCACGGCTGTGGATTTCCTGGGGAATGATGAGAACTGGGACTCCTACGAGGCCGTGCCGCGGGAGGTGGCCGAGCGGGTTGCTCCGCAGGTCACCGGCGGGGAGGAGTTGCCCGACGAGGATACGATCCGGTGGATCTTCCAGTGGAAAGGCGAACCGCCCCAGCGCGAGGATGACTAGCCGCACCGCACGTCGTGCCTCCGACTACTCGTCCGATCCGGCCGGAGAACGGGTTCGATGACCGAACGCTTCACCTACTACGCTCTCTACCCCCGCGACTATCGGAAGGACCGGCCGGTGGGTCTGCTGGCGGAGGGCTGTCTCGAGCCGGATCAGCCCTTGCGGGTGGCCGGCTGGGACCACATCGAGCAGACGTGGAACGAAGCGGGGGCGTCGCTTGGGGAGATCACGGTAAATCCGGACTACGACGAGCGGTTCCGGATCGTGGATCGGGCGACGGCGGAGCGGATCGCTCGCGAGAACCTGGGGGCGGAGCTGCCGAGCGAGGAGGAGCTGTACCGGATCGCGGACGAGGAGATTCAGCAGCGGCGCCGCCGCTGGGCGCAGCGGACGCCCCGGGGTCGGGGCGGGTGCGGGTCCGTCAACGCATCCGTACGGGTGGGCGGTCAATGACGGTGGCCCGGACCGGCCGGGCCGGTCGAAAACGCCTGGACTGTGCGCTGTCGGCGTTGTCCAGTTTCTACGGCCAGCCGGAGATCTCCGCGCCGCGGTGGCCTACCAGGAGTGGTTGCAACTCAACGAGAAGCCTCCTGCACGCCGCTGCCGAGTTGGGGCTTGGCCCCGGCGACTTCGTCGTCTCGCCATCCGTCGCCGAGAGGTTGGAGCAGGTAGATGCTGGGCTACTACATCATCTACAAGTCGGAGACTGACCGGACGCCGGCGGGGATCATTGTCACCGGCGGTGGGGGAGTTGACGCGCTGATCTGGAACCACCGGCTTGGCGCGTGGCAGTACAACCCGTCCACGGCAGGTGATTTCCTGGGGCCCGAGGAGAACTGGGACCGCTACGAGACCGTGCCGCGGGAGGTGGCCGAGCGGGTCGCTCCGCAGGTGACCGGCGGGGAAGAGCTGCCCGACGAGGACACGATCCGGTGGATTTTTCAGTGGAAAGGCGATCCGCCCCAGCGCGAGGATGACTAGCCGCTCCGCGGTGACCCGGGGCCGAGCTGCGCTTCGGATGGTCACGACGAGTTCGTCCGGCTGGTGCTGCAGCCCGTTCCGGTGTCGCTTCCGCCCAGCCGTTTATCGTCACGGCGTTGCCGACAGGCAGGGGACTTGGGCATGGACCTCTCTGGCGGTGGCATGGGGCTACGTCGAGGACCCATTCGATCCCGACCGCACCGAGGTGGTGCCGCTGCACCTGCACACCGACGGCCAGTGGTGTGGTCGGAGCCGTTGGTCTACTTCGCGCAGTGGTACGGCGTAACGCCCGAGCCGGAGTTTCTGGAGCACATCCGGCGGCGGTACCAGTGGCCGGACCTGGACGACGAGGAGCTGCTCTGCCCTCTCGCTGCGCCGCGCTTCTCGCCGAGTGCCGTCGGCGCCCCGGCGATGGCAACGAGACGATGCTGGCCCGATTCCGGGGGCGAGACAAGCAGTGGATCCTGACAGAAGCGGGCCGCGCGGTTCTGGAGAGGTCTGAGCCTGCGGTCATGAAGGAGGGCGGTGGAAGTGCGGCCGGAGATGCCGGATGGGCTCTACGTCAAATGGAAAGACCGGATTCGCTCGGCACACCCCACGGCGTACCCATCGGGCACTGTGCTGGTGCATCTGGATCCGGGCGAGGAGGTGCAGAACAGGTACCAGACGGACGAGGGCGATCCTCGCTGGACTTACGTTCCGGAGAGCGAGCTGGAGGAGTACTTCGCCCTGGAGACGTACTGCCGGTGGCAGGGGATGCGCTGCCGCGTGAGCCAGTGGCGGGGGGAGGACCGGATTCTGATCGACGTGCACCGAGTCACTCCGGAGCAGGCGGAGGAGTTCGGGTTGACGCCGACGCTGGAGCGGGGGTGGTACGTCAAGGAGGTGCCGGTGTCGGAGGTGACCGAGCTGCGTCAGGAGCGGCGCGACCTGCTGTAGGCCTGACTTCGCCGGGGCCGTCTCGCGGATGGCATGGAGGATCTGCCGTAGTCGACGGCGACCCGGGGTCCCAGTGCTTCCACCCTGGTCGTCGCGGAGTGGCTGGCGTAGGCCGGCCACTGGTGGCCTCGTCACCGATGAGAGCGGGCGCTGTTCAGACCGATGGAATTCGAAACCGTGACGCGGGGTTCAGCGAAGGAGCAGGCAATGACACAGGATCCGGAACTGAGCGAGGAGCAGGCGCGGGAGCTGATCAAACGAGTGGTCGGCAGCCGGCAGGTGACGATGCATCCGTTCGAGTTCGGGTGGCTGGCGCGCCCGATACTGTCGGAGGAGGAGCACCGCCAAGGGGGAGGGCTCGGCCTGAGCAGCTACATCGTCGACCGGACCGGGGTCATCACCGTGCAGCGCAGCGTGGGGGTGCCGCTGGTGATCAAGCAGTACAGCGCGGCCCGGCGGGAGGGTCGGATCACGGGTCGGCAGGTTTGGCCGCCGACCGAGCAGACGCCATCGGCTCAGTAGATGGGGACGGCCTCCCCGCTCGGCCAAGCCAGCCTTCGCGTGTCGACCCGAGGTTGGAACAGGAGAACAAGCTCGATGAGCGATCGGTTCACCTACTACGCCCTCTACCCCCGCGACTACCGCACGGATCCCCCGGTGGGATTGCTGGCGTACGAACACCGCTCAGCGACGGAGCCGATCCGGGTGATCGGCTGGGACCACTTTGAGCAGACCTGGAACATAGCCGTGGACATGTTCGGGGTGATCACGGTAGAGGAGCGCTCCGAGAACCGGTTCCAGATCGTGGACCGGGCGACGGCGGAACGGATAGCCAGGGAAAACCTCGGCGCGGATCTGCCGAGCGAGGAGGAGCTGAGCCGGATCGGGGAACGGGCGGCGCAGGAACGCCGGCCGCCGAGGTAACGCCGCCGGCCGGGTCTGGCTGACGGGGTGCCGCCGCTGGCCAGTACTCGGACGCGCGAGGATGGCTAACCGCACTCGGGCCATGCGCTCCGGCTCGCGCTGAGGGCTCCCCCGAGCGCTGCTTCCTACTTCGGCGCCCTGATGTACGCCACCAGACCTTGCAGCAGCCACACGAGCCCTCGTACGGCGACGACGGCGGTGATCACGAGTACGAACAGGACGAGCAGCGCGATGAAGCGGGCGAAGGGGAAGTCCTTGCCCGACACAGCCACCATCGCCAGGATGCCGAGGATGAGGCCCACGGCCCCGACAGCGAAGATCTTCCACCCATTGATCATCAAGTTCTTCGCCGTGGTCGTCGGGCTCAGGTCGCTACCCGGGGTGGCCGGCTCCTGACCAGCGTTACTGGTGTGGCCGTATCCCGTCATCGGTCCTCCCCAGGATCGATCCCGAAATCGCCGAGGCGCCTTTGGGCACCCGCCACGTCGTGACGACGCTACCACCACTCCGCCAAGGTGGTGGGTCTCGTCCGCGTCGCCGGCGGGTCGCGACGCTGCTAGATTGGCGCTGCGTCGGCCGCTGACGGGGAGGTGACCATGCCGCTGCCGATCGTCCACCGCTCGGTCGGTGCCCATCCGTGTGCTGACAGTGTGGGGAAGGCTGGGCTCGCGGATCGATGACCGGGCGATCTCGACAGAGGCCGCGGACGCGTGGCGCCGGGCGGCTGCTGCGCCTGGCGGCGGCGTCGTGTGTCGCGGTGGCGGTGTGCGTGGTCACGCCGGGGCCGGCGTGGGCGGCGCCGGCCGCGCAGGAGTGCGCCGAACCAGGGCAGACCATCCGTGATGCCCCGTGGTCACAGAAGATGCTGGGGCCGGAGCGTGTCTGGCCGTTCACTCGGGGCAGCGGGGTCACGGTCGCCGTGCTCGACTCCGGTGTGGACGCCAACCATCCACAGTTGCGCAACCGCGTGGACGCAGGTTTTGACGCCGTTCGCGGCGGCGGCCCGGCGAACACCGACTGTGTGGGCACGGGTACCCAGGTCGCGGGCGCCATCGCCGCCCGCCAGGCGTCGTCCATCGGGTTCGTGGGAATGGCGCCGAACGCCACCATCCTGCCGATCCGGGTCATCTCCGAGGAGGGCGCGAGACGCGGGGAGGCCGACCCGGCGGTGCTGGCGCGCGGCATCGAGGAGGCCGCCAAGCGGAAGGCCGACGTCATCGTGGTATCCGCGATCACCTACACCGACACGCCCCAGCTGCGCGACATCGTCACCGAAGTGCAGCGAAAAGGGATCATCGTGGTCGCGGCCGTCGGCGATCGCGGTGACGCCGACGGCGGCAATCCGACCCCTTACCCGGCCGGCTACGGAAGCGTCATCGGCGTCGGGGCCATCGACCAGAACGGTCGACCGTGGGCGAAGTCCCAGCGCGGCAGCTACGTCGACCTGGTCGCACCGGGTGTTGAGGTGGTGACGCTGCAGCGCGGGGGCGGCTTGACCGTGGTGACCGGGACGCATGTCGCAGCCGGATTCGTCGGGGGCGCGGCGGCTCTGGTGACCGGGGAGCGGGGGGCCGAGACCACCGGCAGCGAGGCCCGTCGGCTGCTGCTCGCGACCGCGGTCCCCACGGTACGGGACGAGCGCCACGGATACGGCATCGTGAACCCGTACTCGGCGGTCGTCGACCGCCTGGTCACGGCCAGCCCGGAGCCGCTGCCCGCGCTGGTGCGCTCGGCAGCCGAATCCTCGCCGGAATGGGCGCGCGCCAGGAGCCTGGCGACGATCGGCACGCTGGTCGCGGTGCTCGCCGTGGCGGCGGTGCTCGTCATCGCGGTCGCGGTGCCGCGTGGGCGGCGGCGGTACTGGCGGCCGGTCCTGGCTCAGGACCCCCCGTCGGTTGTGGAGCCGGACGAGCCGCCTCCACCGGCGCTGCTCTTCGACGATCGGGCGCGTTGACGCCCGCGGTCAGCCGTAGAGACGCTCGGCGTACTGCTCGCCGTAGTAGCGCTCCAACTCGGCGAGCGTCTCGGGCGTCTCCTGGACGCTCTTGACGATCTGCGCGTGCGACGGCAGGGCCTCGGGGCGCCACGTCTCCGGCCGCCACAGCGACGCGCGCATGAAGGCCTTGGCGCAGTGGAAGAAGATCTGTTCGATCTCGACCACCAGCGCCAGGATCGGCCGGTGACCCTTGACCACCATGCGGTCGAAGAACGGCGCCTTGCGCACGAGGCGGGCGCGACCGTTGATGCGCAGCGTCTCGTTGCGACCGGGCACGAGGTAGATCAGCCCGACGTGCGGGTTGACGAGGATGTTGCGGAATCCGTCCGCGCGCCGGTTCCCCGGTCGGTCCGGGATGGCGATCGTCGTGTCGTCGAGGACGAGCGTGAACCCGGGTGGGTCGCCCTTGGGCGAGACGTCGCAGGTGCCGTCGGCGCCGGCCGTCGCGATCAGGCAGAGCGGGGAGGCGGCCAGCCACTCCCGGTCACGCTCGTGCAGCCGTGTCCGCTCCTTGGTGACCGCCCGGGGCATCGGCGGCCCGAGCAGTTCGCGCAGTTCGGACTCACTGGTGACCTCCACGAGGCGTCGGCTCGCGTCCGCCCTCGGCTCTGACCGCAGGTCCACCACCGTCTCCGCTCCTCCCCATGCCCCGGATCCTGTGATCAGCCTACTGCCCGGGCCTCGTGTCGATCTCAGGCCGGAACCCCGCCGGGTGCGCGTCGACCGAACGCGTGCGCGGCGCGGCCCACCACCAGCGGCACCAGGCTCATCGCGCCGATGAGCAGCCAGCCGCGTGGTCCGGGGTCGACCACCGCGAGGGCGTCGGACCAACCGGGCACGTAGACGCCGGCGAGGAGCAGCCCGGTGCACAGCACGATCGCCCCCCAGACCCACCGGTTGCCGGTGACCTCGTTGACCAGGACCCCGGAGGCCGGATCGGCGGCGTTGAGCACGTGCCAGAGTTGTGCGAAGGCGAGGGTGAGGAACGAGACGGTGGTGGCCTGGGTCCCGGACATGTCCAGCCAGGTGATGGCCCCGGCGAGCGATCCGAGGGAGGCGGCGCCGATGAGAGCCGCGAACCCCGTGATGCGCCGCCAGTGTGCGCCGGTCAGCACGGGCTCGGACGGGTGGCGGGGCGGCCGGCGCAGCACATCCCCCGCGCTGGCTCCGAGCCCCAGCGCGAGCGCCGGGAACACGTCCGTGACCAGGTTGAGGAAGAGGATCTGCAGCGGCAGCAGCGGCAGTGGCCCGCCGACCACCGTGGCGAGGCCGACGACCAGGATCTCGCTGAGGTTGCAGGACAGCAGGTAGATGATGAACTTGCGGATGTTGTCGAAGATCGTGCGCCCCTGCTCGATCGCGGCCACGATCGTGCCGAAGCGGTCGTCGCGCAGGATCATGTCGGCGGCTTCCCGCGCGACCTCGGTCCCGCGCTGGCCCATCGCCACGCCGATGTCGGCCCTGCTCAACGCGGGCGCGTCGTTGACCCCGTCCCCGATCATCGCGACGATGTCCCCGCGCTCCTGGTACAGCGTGAGCAGGTCGATCTTCTGCTCGGGCGAGGCGCGGGCGATCACCACCGCCTGGCGCAGGCGGTCCCGGTCGGCGGGGCTCAGTTGTGCGCTCGGACGGATCTCGCTGCCGGGGACCGCGGTGTCGCCCGGTCCGAGCAGCCCGATCCGCTCGCCGATCGCCTGGCCGGTGCGTACGTGGTCGCCGGTGACCATGACGACGCGGATCCCCGCCTTGCGGCAGGCGCGCACCGCCTCGGGCACGTCCTGCCGCGGCGGGTCGAGCAGCCCGACCAGACCGACCAGGGTCAGCCCCGTGTAGGGGTCCTCGTCGGCGTCGTGGGTGGTGCGGTCGGCGAGGGCGAGGATCCGCAGGCCGTCAGCGGCCAACGCGTCCACCCGCTCGAGCCACCGGCGGCGGGCCGCCTCGTCGAGGTCGGCGTCGCCGTCCGCCGTGGCCACCCGGCTGCAGACACGCAGGACGGCCTCGGGCGCACCCTTGACGGCCACCAGCAGCGCTCCGCCGTCGCGGTGGATCGTGGCCATCATCTTCTTCGCCGGGTCGAACGCCTCGGTGCGTACCCGGGGCTGCTGCTCGCGCAGATGCGACTGGGGCAGCCCGGCGGCGGCCGCGGCCTCCAGCAGGGCGACCTCCATCGGGTCCCCGGTCGCCGCCCCGTCCTGACCGGTCCCGTCCTGGTCGGTTCGGCCGTCACCGTGCGCGCCCAGGCTCGCGTCGTTGCACAGCGCCCCGATGCGCAGCGCCCGCAGCAGATGGGGTGGTGGCGAATCCCCCGGGTCCCGCCACGCGGAAGCCTCGACCGGGCCGGTGGAGAGCTCGACCATGGTCACCGTCATCCGGTTCTCGGTCAGCGTGCCGGTCTTGTCGGTGAGGATGACGTTGGTCGAGCCCAGCGTCTCCACGGCGGACAGGCGTTCGATCAGCGCGTTGCGGCGGGCCATGCGCAGCATGCCCCGGGCCAGGGCGAGCGTGGCGACGACCGGGAGCCCTTCCGGGATCGCGGCGACGGCGAGCGCGATGGCGGTCCGCAGGGTCAACGAGACGCCCTGCCCGCCGACCAGGCCGGCGACGACCACCACGGCGGCGACCCCGGCGGTCACCCAGATCAGGCGCCGCCCGAGGCGGTCCAGCCGGGCCTGCAGGGGGGTGAGCTCCCCGTCCGCCTGCTGCACGAGCGAGGAGATGCGGCCGAGTTCGGTGCCCATGCCGGTGCCGACCACGACGCCGACGCCGCTGCCCTGGGTGATCGCGGTGCCCTTGAACAGCATGCTGGTGCGGTCTCCCAGCGGCGCGTCCACGGGTACCGGCTCCACGGACTTGGGCACCGGCACCGATTCACCGGTCAGGGTGGACTCGTCGGCCTCCAGGCGGGACACCTCGAGCAGGCGGACGTCCGCGCTGACGACGTCGCCCGCGCCCGCGAGCAGCACGTCTCCGACCACGAGATCCTCGGCCGGCACCCGGCACACCTCGCCGCCTCGGCGGACTGTCGCCGTGACCTGCCCGAGCCTGCGCAGCGCCTCCACGGACCGGACGGCGCGCAGTTCGGTGACGAAGCCGATAGTCGCGTTGAGCGCGATCACCACCACGATGGCGACACCCTCGGCGACCTCGCCGAAGGCGAAGGAGATCACGGACGCGGCGCCCAGCAGCGCGACCACCAGGTCGCGGAACTGGGCGAGCAGGATGCGCAACCAGCCGCGCCGGGCGACGCTGCGCAGGAGGTTGGGCCCGTTGGTCGCCAACCGGTCCGCAGCCTCCTGCGGGGTCAGCCCGTGCTGCGCGTCGGTGTCCAGCTCGTCGACCACCTGCTCGGCCGGGCGTGCCCACGCCTCGGTGCTGCTCATCTGATCGTCTGACTGCGGAATGTCATGGATCCTTCCGTTGCAATTGTCACCTACCGGTCATCCTGCCGAACCATGGCCGGCGCCGCCGCCCGAACAGGCTGCCTCGTGAACTGGCGTGCCCACCTTCGCGTGGGTTAGGTTGCCGCCACGGCTCCATCGAGCTATAGGGGAGAACCGATGAAACAGACCCGAAGGCTGTTCTACGGCGCGATCGCGGCAGCCACCGTGTTCGCGCTCGGTTCGGGTGGTCAGGCCACCGCCGGCACCCAGCCCAGCCAGGCGTCAGGAAACATGACCGACGCGTCGGTGGGCGCCCGCGTCGACACGACCACGGCCCTCGTACAGCTGCGCGGTGAGCCGCTGGCGACCTCACCGAAGACCCGTCCCCCCAAGGGCAAGAAGATCGACTTCTCGAGCGACGCCGTGAAGTCGGAGCGGGCCAGGCTCGCCGCGCTGCGTAACGACTTCAAGGCCTGGCTGCGCGCGAACGCGCCCAAGGCCAAGGTCACCGGCGAGTACGACACGTCGCTCAACGCGGTCGCCGTGGAGCTGGGCGGCGAGTCGCTGGACACGATCGCCGCCTCGCCGTACGTGCAGCGGGCCGAGTATCAGGGCCTCTACCGGCCACTGGGGACCGACCCGGACCTGGCGATCATCAACGCCGTGCAGGCGTGGGAGCGTGCCGGCGGCGCCGCGCACGCCGGTGAAGGGGTGAAGGTCGCCATCATCGACACCGGAATCGACATCACCCACCCGTGCTTCGACGACGCCGGCTACCCGCCGGTCAAACAGCTCGGTGACACCCGGTTCACCAACAACAAGGTGATCGCGGCGAAGGTCTTCATCAACAAGCGCGGCTTCACGCCCGAGGCGATCCAGGACCACGGCACGCACGTGGCGGGCACGGTCGCCTGCAACTTCGAGACGCCGGCCACGGTGGCGGGCGCCGAGATCCCGTACAAGATGTCCGGGGTGGCGCCGCGGGCACTGCTCGGCAACTACAACGTCTTCCCCGGCACCGTGGCGAGCGCGCGCAGCGAGGACATCCTCAACGCGCTGGAGGCCGCGTACGCCGACGGGTTCGACGTGGCCAACATGAGCCTCGGCGGCGGCGCCAGTGGTAAGCAGGATCTGCTCACCATGGCGGTGGACAACCTGGACCGGGCCAACATGGTGGTCGCGGTGGCGGCGGGCAACTCCGGCCCGGGCCACCGGACGGTGGAGTCGCCGGGCAGCGCCGCACGCGCGCTGACCGCGGGCGCGAGCACCGTGCCGCACTTCGTGGGCGCCCCGGTCACCGTCGCCGACGTCACCGTCGGCGGCGCGGTGGGCGACTTCGCGACCGTGTCGGAGGACCTCACCGCCCCGCTCGCGGCGGTGATCACGGGCACCGTCATCGGTTCGACCGGGCTGTCCGACGCGTGCGCGCCGCTGCCGCCCGGCAGCCTGGCCGGCAGCATCGCGCTGATCTCGCGCGGCAACTGCACGTTCTCCCAGAAGATCCGTAGCGCCCAGGACGCCGGGGCGGTCGCGGTGCTGGTGGTGAACAACGTCGGCGGCGACCCGACCGCGATGGGCCGGGGCGGGATCCCCAACGAACCGACCGTGCCCGCCTACCAGCTCGGGCTCGCCGACGGGCTGGCGGTCAAGGGCCACGACGGTGAGGCGCTGACCATCGGCGCGACCATGGCCTACTTCGCCACCGACAACGTCGACATCATGGCCGGGTTCTCCAGCCAGGGCCCGACCGATGTGGACTTCCGGGTCAAGCCGGACGTCGTGGCGCCGGGCGTCAACGTGCTCAGCGCCGTCACCACCAGCGAGAGCTGCCCGGTCCAGCCCTGCTTCGCGTTCTTCCAGGGGACCTCGATGGCGACGCCGCACCTGGCCGGTTCCGCCGCGGTGGTCCGTGGCCAGCACCCGGACTGGACGGCGGCGCAGATCCGCTCGGCGATCGTCAACACCGCCGACGAGGGCGTGCTGCGCAACTTCACGGCCAGCGGCATCGAGACCGACGTCAACGTCGTGGGCGCCGGCCGCGAGAACCTGCTGGCGGCCGTAAATGCGGCGGTGGCGCTGGACCCGGTCAGCACCAGCTTCGGTGCCGTGCCCGCGGGCTCCGGCCAGAGCCGCACGGCGACCGTCACGCTGACCAACATCAGCGGCGGCCCGATGACATACGGCCTGTCGGTGGGCACGGCGACCGGCCACGGCGTCGGCTACTCGGTGAGCCCGTCCTCGGTGACGCTGGCGCCGGGCGAGTCGGCGACCGCGACAGTGACGATGACCGCGGCCAAGGGCGCAGGCTTCGGCGATCACTTCGCCATGCTGCGCGTCCACGCCGGGGGCGTCGAGGTCGCGCACGCCGTGGTCTACACGCTGATCAAGTAGCGCATCCGGTTCGAGGTTCGGGGGCGGGCCGCGAGCGGCCCGCCCCCGAACCGTGTCCGCCAGGCATGTGTACCGGGGCACGTCGTACCGCTTGGCCAGATGATGCTTCCGGGAAAGTTGCAGGTGCCCCGCGCCGTCGTGCATACTCGGATCCTATACCCAGGGGGGTATTCAGGTCGGCCGGTTCCCGACGGGGCCCCAGGGCACCACGTGGATCGGCCGATCCGCCCTGACCGGTGCGGCGGCTTTGTCGGTCCGCCGACCTGACCCCAGCAAGCAGACCTGATGTGGAGACCTTGATGACGACCAAGAATCCGACGTCCAGCATCGACGTGGCCACCGCCCGCGCGCTGATGGCCAACAACCCGGACATCCTGATCGTCGACGTGCGTACGCCCGGGGAGTTCGAGACCGCGCACATCGCCGGCTCGATCAACCTGCCGCTGGACCAGGTGGATGCGCACCTGGAGCGGATCGTCCGGGACGCCGGTGGCCGGATTCTGCTGATGTGCCAGTCTGGCAACCGGGCCACCCAGGCCTGCCGAAAACTGGTCAACGCCGGGCTGAGCAGCGCCAGCGTGATCGAGGGCGGAATGAACGCCTGGATCGCGGCCGGGGGCCCGGTCGAGCGGGGTCGCCCGCGGTGGAGTCTGGAGCGCCAAGTCCGCCTCGTCGCCGGCCTCATCGTCCTGTTGTCGGTGCTGGCGAGCATCTGGCTGCCCTCGGCGCGCTTCGTGGCCGGGTTCATCGGTGCCGGTCTGGTCTTCGCCGCGCTCACCAACACCTGCGCAATGGGGATGTTGCTGGCCAAGCTGCCCTACAACCGGGGAGCGGTCTGCGACGTCGACGCCGCCATCGGCCGGCTGCGGGCCGTCGGGAGGTAATCGTGACGACGACCGGCTACCCCACGCAGGACCGCTCGGGGTCGGCCCGGCTCCTGCCGCTGCTCGGGTGGCTGCGCACGTACGACGGCGCCACGCTGCGCCACGACATGATCGCCGGTCTCACCGTCGCGGTCATGCTGGTGCCGCAGAGCATGGCCTACGCGGCGCTGGCCGGTCTGCCACCGGTGGCCGGGCTGTACGCCTCGATCGTGCCGCTGCTGGTCTACGCCCTGCTGGGCACCTCGGGATCGCTCGCGGTCGGGCCGGTGGCCATCACCGCGCTGATGACCGGCGCGGCGCTGGCGCCCCTCGCCGAGGGCGACCCGCGCCGCTACGCGGCGCTGGCCGGCCTGCTCGCCCTCATGGTCGGGGCGGTCCAGCTGCTGATCGGCGTACTGCGCCTCGGGGTGCTGGTCAACTTCATGTCCCACTCGGTGATCTCCGGATTCACCTCCGCCGCGGCTATCGTCATCGCCGCCAGCCAGGTCAAGGACCTGCTGGGACTGAAGGCCGGCCGGGCGGAGAGCTTCCCGGAGATCGTCGCATCGGTGTGGCGGTCGGCCTCGACGGCGCACGGGCTGACCATCCTGGTATCCCTGGCCAGCGTCGCCGCGCTGGTCCTGCTCGGCCGGTATGCGCCGAAGCTGCCGGGTGCCCTGATCGTCGTCGCCGGGATGACCGCGGTGAGCGCCGCGCTCTCGTTCGGCGAGCGCGGTGTCAAGATCCTCACTGAGGTGCCCCGGGGGCTCCCCGCGCCGTCGTTGCCTGCGCTCGCCGCCACCGACATCCAGGCGCTGCTGCCCGCGGCCGTGGCGATCGCGCTGGTCGCCTACATGGAGGGCATCGCCGTGGCCAAGGCGCTGGCTGCGAAGTCCCGCCAGCACGTCAACGCCAACCAGGAGCTGCTGGCGGTCGGCGCCGCCAACGCCGCGGCCGGCATCTTCCAAGCCTTCCCGGTCGCCGGGGGCTTCTCGCGCAGCGCGGTCAACTTCTCGGCCGGTGCGCGCACCCCTGTGGCCTCGGTGGTGACCGCCATCGTGGTGGCGCTCACCGCCGTCGCACTGACTCCGGCGTTCTACCACCTGCCGAAGGCCGTCCTCGCCGCGATCGTCGTCGTCGCGGTGCTCAAGCTGGTGGACCGGAAGTCGGCGGTGACGGCGTGGCGGGCCCGCCGCTCGGACGGCCTCACCGCGGGCGTGACGTTCCTGGTCACGGTGGTGTTCGGGGTCGAGCCCGGCCTCGCCGCCGGTGTGGCGTTCAGCGTCGGGGTGTTCCTGTGGCGCTCCGCCCGGCCGCACACCGCCGAGCTCGGCCGGGTTCCGGGTACTGACACCTACCGCAACGTCGCCCGGTACGCGGGCCTGGTCACCGACCCACGGATCACGATCATCCGGATGGACGGCCCGCTGTTCTTCGCCAACGTTCAGCTTCTCCAGGACCGGCTGCTCGAACTCGCGGAACGGCGGGAGGGGCTGACGGCCATCGTGCTGGACGCCAGTGCGATCAACGACATCGACGCCGACGGCGCCCATGCCCTGCGGGACGCGCGGGAACAGCTCGCGGCCCGTGGTGTGGCCCTGCACCTGGCCACCGTCCGGGGACCGGTCCGCGATCTGCTCGACCGGGCCGGCGTGTGGCGGGCGGTGCGGGAGGCCGGCTGCGTGCACGGCGATATCACCGCGGCGCTGGCGGCGACCGGGATCGAGCGGTCGGCGCCGCTGCGCCGCGACCCGCCCGAGCCGGCCGCGGCGCCAGTGCCCCAGGAGGTGTGGTGACCGTGCCCGATCGGTTCGCGACCCTGTACACCTGTATCGACGGGCGGATCCAGCGCGCCCTGGAGACGTGGGTGCGGGAACACCTCGGTGTCGAGTACGTCGACACGATCACCGAGCCCGGGCCGGAGGCCGTGCTGGCCACCTCCGGTGAGCAGTCCCTGTCCCAGATCGTGGAAAAGATCGGGATCTCCCAGCGCGCCCACGGCAGCACCACGCTCGTCGTGGCCGCCCACTCCGACTGTGCCGGCAACCCCGTCTCCGACGAGGAGCACCGCAACCAGTTGCATCAGGGCCTTTCCCGACTGGCCGAGCGGCTGTGCGGTACGAAGCTGCTCGCGGTGCACGCGAGCCGGTGCGGCGAGCGGTGCTGGGAACCGGAACTCGTCGCCGAAATGATGCCGACCTGCGGCGACGCCTCGGCTCTTGAGTAGGCGGGATGGCCCATCGTTGACCGAGTCCGGCGTCTGTACCTCCGTCCACTCGCCGGGCATCCGCTGTCGAGCCTTGTTATATACCCCAGGGGGTATAAACTAGTGTCGTAGCCATTGCCGGTCATCACTGAAAAGGAGCTTGGTGGCAATGCTCTTCACGCAGTACTACCTGGATTGTCTGTCCCAGGCGGCCTACCTGGTAGGTGACGAGAGCACCGGGCAGGCGGTGATCGTGGACCCGCGTCGGGATGTCTCGGAGTACCTGGCCGACGCGGCAGCGCACGGGTTGACGATCGTGGGCGTGATCAACACCCACTTCCACGCCGACTTCATCTCGGGGCACCTGGAGCTGGCCGCGCAGACCGGGGCCTGGATCGGCTATGGACAGCGCGCCGAGGCGGAGTTCCCGATCCGCAAGCTCGCGGACGGGGAGCGGATCAGTCTCGGCGACGTCACACTGCAGATCATGGAGACACCCGGGCACACGCCCGAGTCGATCAGCGTGCTGGTGTACGAGCACGCCGACGACGAGATTCCCTACGGCGTGCTCACCGGCGACGCGTTGTTCATCGGTGACGTAGGCCGGCCGGACCTGCTGGCCTCGCTGGGCGTGACCGCCGAGGAGCTGGGCCGGATGCTGTACGACAGCGTGCACAACAAGCTGATGGCCCTGCCCGACGAGGTGCGGGTCTTCCCCGCGCACGGTGCCGGGTCGGCCTGCGGCAAGAACCTGTCGACCGAGCGGTGGTCGACCATCGGTGACCAGCGGCGGACCAACTACGCCTGCGCGCCGATGAGCCAGGAGGAGTTCCTCGCCCTGGTCACCGCCGGGCAGCCCGCGGCACCGGACTATTTCGCCTTCGACGCGGTGCTCAACCGCAAGGCGCGTGAGCTGTTCGACCACACGGCGGTTCCCCGACCGCTGTCTGTGACGGAGTTCCGGCAGGCCCGTGCCGATGGTGCGGTCGTGGTCGACGCCCGTGACCCACAGGAGTTCGCCGCAGCCCACGTGCGTGGCGCGCTGAACGTCCCCGCCGACGGCCGGTTCGCCGAGACCGCCGGCATGGTCGTCAAGCCAGGCGACAAGATCCTCGTCGTGGCCCCGCAGGACCGCGAGGAGGAGGTCGTCGTCCGGCTGGCGCGCATCGGGTTCGACCAGGTGGTCGGCTACCTGCGCGAGCCCGAGGGGGCCTTCCTCGAGATGGTCGGTGACATGTCCCGCGCCAGCCGGCTGACCGCGACCCAGCTGCGCGACGCGCTGCAGCGGCCACAGCCGCCGCTGGTTCTCGACGTCCGCAACGTCGGTGAACGCGAGCAGGGCGCCATCGAGGGCTCGATGCACATCCCGCTGGCCGAGCTGCCTCGTCGGCTCGCCGAGGTGCCCACCGACCGGCCCGTGGTCGTGCACTGCGCCGGTGGCTACCGCTCCTCCGTGGCGGCCAGCCTGCTGCGCAACGCCGGACACCCCGACGTCTCCGATCTGCTTGGCGGCTTCAACGCCTGGCGCACGCTGTGCAGTCCCGCCGCGGCGTGACCAACTCGACCCCAACCAACCGCGGGCCCCGGACTGGTGTCCGGGGCCCGCGGAACGGCCATGAGCGGGCAGGGGCATCGTGCGCGGGAGGACATGAGGACATGCACAACCGGCGCCCACTGGTTGACGAGGATCCGATGAACGCCCTCGCGCCGGCTCGCCCGGTGCGGCTAGGGCTGCGCGCCAACCTGGCCCAGTTCACCCTCCTCGTCGCGGTCAACGCCCTCGTCGGCGCCATGATCGGGCAGGAACGCACAGTGCTGCCGCTGCTGGCCGATCAGGTCTTCGCCGTCGGGGCCTACACCGCGTCGCTGATGTTCATCGTCGCCTTCGGCGTCACCAAGGCCCTGACCAACCTCGCCGCGGGCGCGCTGTCCGACCGGTACGGCCGAAAACCAGTCCTGGTCGCCGGCTGGCTCATCGGCCTGCCTGTGCCGCTGCTGCTGATCTGGGCGCCGCACTGGGGCTGGGTCATCGCGGCCAACGTCCTGCTCGGGATCAACCAGGGTCTGACCTGGTCCACCACGATCGTCATGAAGATCGACCTCGTGGGGCCGCAACGGCGTGGTCTCGCCATGGGGCTCAACGAGGCCGCCGGGTACCTCGCGGTCGCCGCCACCGGCATCGGCACCGGCTGGCTCGCCGCGCACTACGGGCTGCGGCCGGTGCCGTTCCTGCTCGGCCTGGCCTTCGCCGCCCTCGGCCTCGGGCTGTCCGCTGTGGTCGTCCGGGAGACCCGTCACCATGCCCGGCACGAAGCCTGCACCCACATCCCCCGGCACGACGACCAGCAGGATGGACTCCCCGGGCGGCGGATCTTCATGCTCACCAGCTTCAAGGAGAAGGCGCTGTCGGCGGCCAGCCAGGCCGGCCTGGTGAACAACCTCAACGACGGGCTGGCCTGGGGTCTGTATCCGGTCGTGTTCGCCGCCTCCGGACTCGGCGTCGCCCGCATCGGGGTTCTCGTCGCGCTCTATCCGGCCGTATGGGGGATCGGCCAGATGCTCACGGGCTGGCTGTCGGATCGGTGGGGCCGCAAGCGGCTCATCGTCTCCGGCATGCTGGTCCAGGCCCTCGGCATCGCCCTCGTCGCCGGTGCCAGCGGTTTCGCCGCGTGGGCCGTGGCCGCCGTTCTCATGGGCGCTGGCACCGCCATGGTCTACCCGACCCTGCTCGCCGTCATCGGCGATGTCGCGCACCCCGCCTGGCGGGCCCGCGCGGTCGGCGTCTACCGGCTCTGGCGCGACATCGGCTACGCCGTCGGGGCGCTGGCCGCCGGTGTCACCGCCGACGTGTTCGGCCTGCGCGCCGCGATCTGGCTCGTCGCCGCCGTCACCGCGGCATCCGGCGTGGTCGTCGCGCTGCGCATGTACGAAACCTCTCGCCCCGTGCCGCGGGGCGTGGCGGCGCCGACGGAGGGTTGACGGGAATCGACATGCAGCCATCAGGGCCCGAATACCCGGGGATGTATCGTTGACGGGACGACAGGAGCCGGTGGAGGGAGTTTGCGGTGCAGGTCGAACAGGACACCGTCGCCGACGTGGTCAAGCGGTTGCGTCGCGCCGAGGGCCAGATCCGCGGTGTGATTGCGATGCTGGAGTCCGGCCGTGACTGTGCGGAAGTGGTCACCCAACTCGCCGCAGTGTCGCGGGCGTTGGATCGCGCCGGGTTCAAGATTATCGCTAGCGGTCTGCGACAGTGCGTGGTCGCCCGCGACGCCGGGCAGGACTCCAGTGTGGATCTGGAGCGGATGGAGAAGCTGTTCCTGTCGCTGGCCTGATCCGTTCACGCCCGCGTGGCGTACCACACTCCTCGGAATAGCCGGGCGTCGTTGGCCGTTCAGATACCCAGAGGGGTATTTACGAGCTCTGGAGGACTCATGGCCACCGTCACCCTGACCAAGCACAACTTCGAGCAGGCGGTCACCGCCGACGGCATCGTGCTCGTCGACTTCTGGGCCGCGTGGTGCGGACCGTGCCGCCGCTTCGCGCCGGTGTTCGAGCAGGCGAGCGAGGAGCACCCGGACATCGTCTTCGGCAAGGTCGACACCGAGGCCGAGCCGGAGCTGGCGGCCGCCGCCCGCATCAGCTCGATCCCGACCCTGATGGCCTTCCGCGACGGCGTACTGGTCTTCGCGCAGCCCGGTGCCCTGCCGGCGGCCGCGCTCCGCCAGGTGATCGACGCGGTGCGCGCCCTGGACATGGATGAGGTGCGTGCGAAGCTGGCGGACAGTTCAGCCAGCTGACCGTCAACCGCCGCCGAGCTTGACGGTCGGCGTGACCTTCACGATGACCCGCTGCTCGCCCGGCTGTCGGAACGGGTAGGTGTCCTGCCCCAGGTACTTCTTCGCCAACTTGTCGATGTGCTGATCGGCACCCTCGTCGATCATCTCCACCGTTCCCTTGACCCACAGGGTCCGGTAGTCGTCGGCCTTGTCCACCACCGAGATCGCCACGTTCGGGTTGCGCAGCAGGTTGCGGTGTTTGGCGCGGCCCTTGGCCGTGTTGAAGAGGATGTGCTCGCCGTCCGTGTCCACCCACACCGGGGTCACGTGCGGCGAGCCGTCCGGCTCGACGGTGGCCACGTGGGCCAACTGGGGCTCGGAGAGCAGGGCGAGGTCGTTTTCGGTCAGAACTGCCATGCCCGGAATGTACGGGGCACGGCTCGGCTCCGCTGTCACATCCGACGAGCCGGGCCGGAAGTGCGCAACCTTTTCGTCCGCCTGGGTGGTGGCGTGGGCGCCACGACCCGGGCGCGCGCGGTCACCGCATCGTCGCCGACGTTGTCATCATACCCCTAGGGGTATATAGTCTCTGATGGATACCCGGCGGGGTATTAACGCCCCGCCCTCCGTCGGACGTCGGCACCAGAAAGGATCCTCAATGGCAGCGACATCACTGGTCGAAGTCATCGTCATCGACACACCGTCCCTGGGGGACCGCAGTTACCTCGCGCACGACGGGCAGTACGCCGTGGTCGTCGACGCGCAGCGCGACATCGACCGTGTCCTGGAACTCATCACCACGCGTGGGCTGCGGGTCACCCACGTGCTCGAGACGCACATCCACAACGACTACGTCACCGGCGGCTACGCGCTCGCCCGCGAGGTCGGGGCGCAGTACGTGGTCTCCGCCGACGACCACGTGAGCTTCGAGCGACTCGCGGTCCGCGACGGCGACGTGCTGGAGGCCGGGCCGCGGATGCGGGTTCGAGTCCTGCACACGCCCGGGCACACCTTCACGCATTTGTCGTACGTGCTCGAGGCGGACGGCCGGCCGGTCGGGGTGTTCACCGGCGGCTCCCTGCTCTACGGCTCGGCGGGCCGGCCCGACCTGCTCGGCGCCGAGCACGCGGTGACGCTCGCCCGCAGGCAGTACAACTCCGTGCGCCGACTCGCCGCCGAGCTGCCCGGGGACACCCCCATCTACCCCACCCACGGGTTCGGCAGCTTCTGCTCGGCCACCCAGTGCCCGGGCAGCGCCTCGACCATCGCGGCCGAGACGGCGGCGAACCCGGCGCTCACCCAGGCCGAGGAGGAGTTCGTCGCGAACCTGCTCGCCGGCCTCGACGCGTACCCGGCGTACTACGCGCACATGGCCCCGGCCAACAGTGCGGGTCCGGCCGAGCCCGACCTGTCACCGCCCAAGCCGGCCGACCCCGCCGAGCTGCGTCGCCGGATCGAGGCGGGCGAGTGGGTGGTCGACCTGCGCAGCCGGACCGCGTTCGCGGCAGGGCATCTGCGTGGCACGCTCAACTTTGAGCTGTCCGACAGCTTCATCACCTACCTCGGCTGGCTCATCCCGTGGGGCACCCCGGTCACCCTGCTCGGGGAGACCGCCGACGAGGTCGCGGCCGCGCAGCGCGACATGGTCCGCATCGGCATCGAGCGGCCCGCCGCGGCGGCCACCGGCCGGCCGGAGGACTGGGCGGGCGGTGAGCCCTTGGACTCCTACCCGACGGCGACCTTCGCCGACCTCTCCGAGCGGCTGCGGCGGGGCGAGCGGCCGCTCGTGCTCGACGTGCGGCGCACCGACGAACGGCGACAGTCCCATCTCGAGGGTTCGCGGCACATCCCGATCCACGAGCTGCCCGCCCGGCTCGACGAGGTGCCCCGCGACCGCGAGGTGTGGGTGCACTGCGCCGGCGGCTACCGGGCTGCGGTCGCCGCGTCCCTGCTTCGCCGCGCCGGGGTCGATGTCGTCGCGGTCGACGACCAGTACGAGTCGGCCCGCACCGCAGGCCTGCCCCTGGCATCGGCCGCCTGACCGAACTCCGCACAACCGAACGGGGACGAATGGCTTCGGGCAGGCACCGGGAGCCGTGGCGCGCGCGCCACGGCTCCCGGTGCGACGGTCGTCCGTCGCGGCTACGACTGTTCCTCCGAGCGTCGCCACTGGCTGCCGGCCTTGGCCAGGCCGCGGCTGATCAGGTATCCGATGGTCAGCAGGGTGATGAACCACCAGGCCCGCTCCGCCCGAAACGGGTCCACACCCTGGGCATTCGTGCCGACCAGCTGCGCGGCCGCCAGCACGCCCACCACCGACGCGAGGTACACCCAGAACTCGGTCGACCGCAGCGACGGCTTGGTCTCGCTCCCACGGACGCGGTCCGCCCACATCCGCAGGTCCTCTGGCATCTGTCTGGGCTCGGGCCGCGCAGTCGCGGTTGTGGTGCTCATGCTGTTGCCCTCCTTCGGTTCTCGCGAGCGGCGCTCGGGAACCGCTCTCCGGTTGGCGCCACCCTGTGTCCTACCCGGCCGGTGGGGGGCATAACGATGCCCGCCACCGGTCAGGCGCCACACGGGTCACACCAGGCTCGGGCACCAGCCTGCGCCCCGTCAGCGGCCACGCGGCCCGTGCACGATGGCGACGGGCGCGGCGGCGTGGTGCAGCACCGCGTTGCTCACCGAGCCGAGCAGCAGCCCCGTGAAGCCGCCCCGCCCGCGCGATCCCACCACGAGCAGGGCCGCGCCGGCCGCGGCCTCGACCAGCACGCGCGCCGGGCGGCCGCGGACGATCTGGGACAGCACATCCACGTCCGGGTACTTCTCCCGCCAGCCGGCCAGCGACTCGGACAGCAGCCGGGCGGCGCGGTCGCGCAGATCGCCGAGGTCGTAGACCAACGGGAGTGTGGCGTCGGCGACGGCCGGTTCGGACCAGGCGTGCACGGCGGTCAGGCCGAGCCCGCGCAGGGACGCCTCCTCGAACGCGAAGCCGAGTGCGGCGTCTGACAACGGGGAACCGTCGACGCCGACGACGACGCGGTCGGCGGCGCGGTCCGGCTCACGCGCGACGACGACCGGGCAGGCGGCGTGCGCCGCGACCTGGGCGGCGACCGAGCCGAGCAGCAGGCCCGCGAACCCACCCCGCCCACGGTGGCCGACGACCACCACGGCCGCCGAGCGAGAGGCGTCGCGCAGCACGGCGGTCGGGCTGCCGTCCACCACCCGGCCGTCGATGTCGAGGTCGGGCGCGATGTGGCGGGCGATCGCGAGGCTCCGCTCCAGGATCCGCGCGGCGTTGGCCTGCAGCTCCTCCTGCACCACTCCGTACGGCCGGGCGGTGTAGGACATGCCGAGCAGCGCCCAGTCGAACGCGTGCACCAGCCGCAGGGGCCGGCGGCGCAGGCGCGCCTCGGACGCCGCCCAGTCGATCACCTTCTGCTGGTGGGACGACCCGTCGACGCCGACGACGACGGGTGCCGTGCTCGTACTCATGACACGCCTCCTTGGCTGCGGGCCTCGCCGGCGGCGACCGTCCGTCACCTCCGGCTACGCCCTCAAGTCAAGGCCGCGGCCGTGCGTACCGGTAGGACCCTTGGACACCGCGCCGGGTGACCATCGGCCCGGCCGGGCGTCGTGACGGTTACCCGAGGTTCGTCGCGCGGCCGGGGGCGTTGTCGCGGCTGCCGCGCCACACGCCCGTACCGATGCCGCTCGCGCCGATCAGCGCGGCACCGGCGACGAGCAGGATGAGGGCGCCGCCGACCGCCCCGTCGGTGAGGTCCCACACCGCCTCGGGCGCGACCACCGCGAGGCCGACGACGCCGGCGACGAGCAGGACCGGTGCCCGTTGACTGCGGTACAGCGCGAAGCAGGCCAGGGCGACCGCCAGGGTCAGCAGGTACGCCCATCCGGCCGTGTCGTCGTCGCTGAGCGGCAGCTGAGCCCCGACGAGCGCGATCGCCGCGCCGAGCCCGAGACCCAGGTGTCTCGGCGGGGCCAGGCCCAGCGCCGCGAGCAGCGCCCACGCGGCTCCGAGCACGAGCACCACCGCGCCGAGCGCCACAGGGGTCGAGCGCCGAGATGGTCCACAACCGACAGCGCGCCGACGACGCTGAACGCGGCCGCTGGCGAGCTGCCCGAACGCCGTGGGCAGCACCGCGCAGCCCGCCACCGCCAGCAGCAGGCCGGTGAGGCTCGCCGCGGTCAGCGTCGCCGGGCCCTCGACGAGCACACGCCGACGGTCCAGGCGGCGGTGCCGGACGACAGGGCGACGAGCGCGCCGACGACCCGGCGCCGTGCGGACGCGCCCGCGCGCAGCGCCCACAGTCGTCGCGGACCACCCGCGATCACCAGCGCTCGGCCGAGCAGCGCCACGGTGACCGCGGCCAGCAGCCCGCCCGGCCCTCGTCGGTGAGCCGGTCCCACGATGTCGCCAGGAGCACCCCGGCACCACCCAGCATCAACACGCCGCCGACGTAGCCGGCGAGCTCGGCCAGCCACCGGGCGGGCCCGCGTCGGGGCGCGGCGCGGCACCGACGACCGGCGGGTCGGAGTCCGCGGCGGGTTCCGTGTGCCGGGCGTAGGGGTATGCGGACGGGATGGGTGTGATCCTGCACGACGGGGGCCGTCGTTCGGCAGTGAGGTGTCGACCGGGGGGAGCGCGCGCATGATGGTGGTCACCGGAGCCAGCGGCCGGCTGGGGCGGCTCGTGATCGAGGATCTGCTCATTCGCGGGGTGGCGGCGGGCGAGATCGTGGCGGTCGTGCGCACCCCCGAGAAGGTCGCGGCCCTGCGAAGCCGCGGCGTGGGGGTGCGCCGGGCCGACTACGACGATCCGGCATCGCTCGCCGCCGCGTTCGCCGGCGCCGACAAGGTACTGCTGATCTCCTCCAACGAGCCGGGCCGGCGCCTCGTGCACCACCGCAACGCGGTCGACGCCGCGAGCGCCGCGGGCGTAGGGCTGCTCGCGTACACGAGCATCCTCAACGCGGACACCTCCCGCTTGATGCTCGCGGCCGACCACGCCGCCACCGAGGCCATGATCCGCGAGGCCGGGCTGCCGTACGCCTTCCTGCGCAACGGCTGGTACGTGGAGAACTACACCGCGAACCTGGCGACGTGGCTGCGCGCCGGGACCATCCCGGGCTGCGCGGACGAGGGACGCGTCGCGGCCGCCGCCCGCGCCGACTACGCCGCGGCCGCGGCCACCGTGCTCGCCACCGAGGGGCACCACAACGCGGTGTACGAACTGGGCGGCGACGAGCCGTTCACCTTGGCCGAGTTCGCGGCCGAGGTGACCCACCAGAGCGGGACCGCGGTGGTGTACGTGGACATGCCGCCGGAGGAGTACGTGCGGACCCTGGTCGCGCAGGGGCTGTCGGAGCCGGAGGCCGCCGCGCTGGCCGACGCGGACGCGGGCGTGGCCCGCGGCGAGCTGACCACCGACGTCGACGACCTGCGCCGGCTGATCGAGCGGCCGACCACCAGCCTCGACGAGGCCGTCGCGCTCGCGCTCGCCCTGCTGCCCAGGTCCGCCGCCTAACCGGGCCAGGTCCAGTTGCGGATCTCGGGTGCGTCCTCACCGTACCGTCGGGTGTGGTCGCGGGCGGTCTCCCGTGCGTCCTGCATCCGCTGGCGCAGGTGCGCGGCGGTGTGGCCGAGGCTGGGCAGCCGGTCGATGACGTCCATGACCAGGTGGTAGCGGTCGAGGTTGTTGAGCATGAGCATGTCGAACGGCGTGGTGGTGGTGCCCTCCTCCTGGTAGCCGCGCACGTGCAGGTTGGCGTGGTTGGCGCGGCGGTAGGTCAGCCGGTGGATCAGCGTCGGGTAGCCGTGGTAGGCGAAGATGATCGGCCGGTCCCGGGTGAAGATCGTGTCGAAGTGGGCGTCGGGCAGCCCGTGCGGGTGCGCGGTGTCCGGCTGCAGGCGCATGAGGTCGACGACGTTGACCACGCGGACCTTGAGGTCCGGCAGGTGGGTGCGCAGCAGGTCGGCGGCGGCGAGGGTCTCCACGGTGGGCACGTCGCCGGCGCAGGCGAGCACCACGTCGGGGTCCTCACCGCCGTCGGTGCTGGCCCAGTCCCAGATGCCCAAACCGCGCCGGCAGTGCAGGTCCGCGTCCGGCATCGGCAGCCACGTCGGCGTGGGCTGCTTGCCGGCGATGACCACATTGATCAGATGGCGGCTGCGCAGGCACTGGTCCATCGTGGCCAGCAGGGTGTTGCTGTCCGGCGGCAGGTAGACGCGCACCACCTCGGCCTTCTTGCTCGCCACGTGGTCGATGAAGCCGGGATCCTGGTGGGAGAAGCCATTGTGGTCCTGCTGCCAGACGTGGCTGGACAGCAGGTAGTTCAGTGAGGCCAGCGGCCGGCGCCAGGGGATGGCCCGGCTGACCTTGAGCCACTTGGCGTGCTGGTTGAGCATCGAGTCGATGATGTGGATGAACGCCTCGTAGCTGGTGAACAGGCCGTGCCGGCCGGTGAGCAGATACCCCTCCAGCCAGCCCTGACACAGGTGCTCGGAGAGCACCTCCATGACCCGGCCGTTGGGGGACAGGTGGTCGTCACCGGGTTCGATGGGCAGCATGAAGGTACGGTCGGTGACCTCGAGGACGTCGCCGAGGCGGTTGGAGGTCAGCTCGTCGGGTGCGAAGATCCGGAACCGGTCCGGGTTGGCGTGCACGACGTCGCGCAGCCACCTGCCCAGCACCTTTGTCGGCTGGGACCTGGGCGAGCCGGGCCGCTCGACGGCGACGCCGTACCCGTGGTAGTCGGGGAGCACGAGGTCGCGCAGCAGCACGCCCCCGTTGGCGTGCGGGTTGGCGCTCATCCGCCGCTCGCCGCGGGGGACTAGTTCAGACAGTTCGGCGACCGGCGCGCCGGTGGCGTCGAAGAGCTCCTCCGGCCGGTAGCTGCGCATCCAGCGTTCCAGCTGCTCGCGGTGGACCGGGTTCTCCCGGACCTCCTCCAGCGGCACCTGGTGGGATCGGAACGTGCCCTCCACCGGTTTCCCGTCCACCTGCTCCGGCCCGGTCCACCCCTTCGGCGTGCGCAGCACCAGCATCGGCCAGCGCGGGCGCGCCAGCGTGCCGCCGGTGCGCGCGTGCCGCTGGATATCGGCGATGCGGTCGCACGCCGCGTCCAGCGCCGCGGCGAGGTCCTGGTGCACCTGGTACGGGTCGTCGCCGGAGACCACCAGCGGCTGGTAGCCGTAGCCGTGCATCTGGTCGAGCAGGTCGTCGAGCGGGATCCGGGACAGCACCGTCGGGCTTGCGATCTTGTAGCCGTTGAGGTGCAGGATCGGCAGCACGGCCCCGTCCCGGGCCGGGTTGAGAAAGGCGGTGGACAGCCAGCTCGTGGCCAGCGGCCCGGTCTCCGCCTCGCCGTCCCCGATCACGCAGACGACGAGCAGGTCGGGGTTGTCGAACGCCGCCCCGAACGCGTGGACCAGCGCGTAGCCCAGTTCGCCGCCCTCGTGGATCGAGCCGGGCACCTCGGCCGCGACGTGGCTGGGGATCCCGCCCGGGAAGGAGAACTGCCGGAACAGCCGGGCCATGCCCGCCTCGTCGCGGCTGACCGACGGGTGCAGCTCGCTGTAGGTACCCTCCAGCCAGGTGTTCGCCACGATCGCGGGCGCGCCGTGCCCGGGGCCGGTGATGAAGATGGCGTTCAGGTCGCGGGCGACGATGAGCCGGTTGACGTGCGCGTAGATGAGGCTCAGGCCGGGGTCGCTGCCCCAGTGCCCGAGCAGGCGCTCCTTGACGTGCTCCGGGGCGAGCGGCTCGCGCAGCAATGGGTTGTCCAGCAGGTAGATCTGCCCGACCGTCAGGTAGTTCGCCGCCCGCCAGTACGCGTCCAGCAGCCGCACCTCGCGCTCGGACAGTGGCCGGGCGATCGTCTGCGCCTCCATGCGGCCATCCTCCCGCGACCGGCCCGCTCCGGCTGGGGTTACCGCACGCAGCCACCTGGTGGGCGCCCCCCGGTACCCGGCCACATCCGGCGATCGGACGTATTTCGGAATTCAAGGCTTATTTAGACGTGATCCGCTCCTATCATGCTCATCAGCGCACAACTGGTGCGTGCAGGGTGAGTCTCCCGGGCCGCAGCGGCCCGGGCCGGCGGAGGTGGTGGTCGTGGCCGAGGGCAGCAACGACAAGTCGAGCAACGACAACAAGACCGCGATCTGGATCGCCGTGGCGGCCGTGGTGGCGTTCATCGTCATCATCCTGGCCGCGACCAGCGGCGGCAACGAGGTCGGGCAGTAGGACCCGGACCAGCGGCGGCGGTGCGACGGCTCAGCGCAGCAGTTGGGCGAGCTCGGGCAGCCGCTCGAGGTACCGGGCGAGCATGCGCCGGGCGACGGCCACCGAGTCGACCAGCGGGTGCAGCGCCAGCGCCTTGAGCGCGAGCGCCGCCGAGCCGGAGAGCGCGGCCTCGATGGTGAGCTGTTCGACCGCCTTGACCTGCTGGACGAGGCCGAGCATGTGCCCCGGCAGCGGATCGGTCGCCAGCGGTCGCGCGCCATCGGCGCCGACCACGCACGGCACCTCCACCACGGCGTCGGCGGGCAGTCCGGGCACGGCCGCACCGTTGCGGACGTTCAGGATCATCGTCGACCGGGCATCGCCGGCGATCGCCGCCATGAGGTCCACGGCCACCCGCTGGTATCCGCCGCTGGCCAGGTCCTGCGGCCGGCGCTTCCCGGCGCCGCTGCTCGCCCGGCCCTCGGCCATGTACGTGGCCTCCCGCTCGGCCCGGGCTCGCGCCCAGATCCGCCAGGCGGACCGCGGGTCGCGCTCCACCGCGGTGTAGAACTCCTCCTGCTGGCGGCGCAGGAACTCGCCGCGGGTCGCGTCGGCGCCGCGGATCGCGGCGATCGCGTCCCGGGTGAAGTAGTAGTAGTACAGGTACTCGTTCGGGATGGCGCCGAGCGCGCGCACCCAGTCCAGGCCGAGCACACGCGCCTCCTCCAGCTGCGCCAGCGCCGCGTCATCGGCGAGCAGGTCCGGCAGGCGGTCCACGCCACCGACCCGCAGGCCGCGCAGCCAGCCCAGATGGTTGATGCCGACGTAGTCGAACGCGACCCGGGCGGCATCGACCTTTAGCAGCCGGGCCGCCCGCTGGCACAGGCCGATCGGCGAGTCACAGATGCCGATGACCCGGTCGCCGAGGCGCCGGCGCATCGCCTCGGTGATGATGCCTGCCGGGTTGGTGAAGTTGATGACCCAGGCCTCGGGAGCGAGCTCGGCGACCCGGTCGGCGATGCGCATGCAGACCGGGATGGTACGCAGCGCGTACGCGATGCCACCCGGCCCGGTCGTCTCCTGCCCCAGCACGCCCAGGTCCAGCGCGACCCGCTCGTCCACCGTGCGCCCGGCGAGCCCGCCCACCCGAATCGCCGAGAACACGAAGTCCGCGCCGACCAGCGCGGTGTCCAGGTCGACCGTGGCGCTGACCGCCGGCGCCTGCGGCACTCCGTCGGCCAACCCGGCCAGCACCGCCCGCATCGCCTCCAGGCGCCGCTGCGACACGTCGTGCAGGACGACCTCGCGCACGCGCGGGCCGGACCCGCGGGAGAGCAGAGCCTGGTAGACCAGCGGCACCCGGAAACCACCGCCGCCGAGGACGACCAGCCTCACGCGTAGAGCACCTCTGCCCGTGCGTCCGCCCAGACCGCCACCGCGGCCTCGTCGACGCCGCGGTTGGTGACGAGCACGTCGACATCCTCGGGCCCGCAGACCCGCAGCAGACCGGAGCCGGGGAACTTGCCCCGGTCGGCGAGCACCACGGTCTGCTCCGCCGCGGCCATCATCGCCCGCTTCACCGGCACCTCGACGAGCGTGCTGTCCATGATCTGGCCGTCGCGGCGGATCCCGCTGGTGCCGAGGAAGAGCCGGTGCGCCCGGATCTGCTTGAGCGCCTCCTCGGTCAGCATGCCCACCATGGACAGGTAGTTGCGCCGCAGCACGCCGCCGAGCACGACCAGCTCCACCGCCTCGTCGTCGCGCAGCTGGTCGATGACCGCGAGGCTGCTGGTGATCACCGTGACCCGGCGTCCGCGCAGGTAGCGCGCGAGACGGGCCGTCGTGGTGCCGATGTCCAGCAGCAGCACCTCGCCGTCGCGCACCAGTTGAGCCGCCCGGCGTGCCACCGCGTCCTTCTCGGCCGCGGCCACGGTGTCCACGGTGTCGAAGGGCACCTCGTCGGCCTCGACCGTGCCCGCACCCCCGCGGATGCGGCGCAGCGCCCCCTCGGCGTCGAGGGCCTGGAGGTCGCGGCGGATGGTGGACGCGCTGACGCCCAGGTCCGCGGCGAGGGTGGCGACGGACACGACGCCCGAGGACCGCACGCGGCGCAGGATCTGCTCGTGGCGGGCGACCGGAAGCACGGCGATGAAGGTAGCAGGCAAGCCGCGCACCGAACAACCATGAACGAGCAGAAGCACTCATTTTCATGCAGTATTGCGTGACTGATGCTTGCGATGTGCACCATCGAGCAAGCAAAATGTGTCAGTCGGTCGATCGCTGCGGATGCGCGAGGACGAACCGGGTGGGAGCAGCAGGAGTGAGCAGCGCCTCGGACAGGGCTGCGGCCGCGGGGTCGCGGGCGCCGCAGTGGGACCCGCTGGCGGGCGTACGAGGCCGCGACTGGCCCACCTTCGACGTGTTCACCTCCGGCATGGTCTTCCTCGACATCGTCTTCACCGGACTGCCCGTGCCGCCCACGCCCGGCACCGAAATCTGGGCCGCCGGCATGGGCTCGTCCCCGGGCGGCATCGCCAACCTCGCGGTCGCCGCAGCCCGGCTCGGCCTGCGCACCAGCCTCGCGGCCGGCTTCGGCGACGACGCGTACGGCGACTTCTGCTGGCGCACGCTGGAGGAGCAGGAGGGGGTGGACCTGTCCCGGTCGCGCCGCTTTCCGGAGTGGCACTCGCCGGTCACCGTCTCCATGGCCGTCGACGGCGACCGGAGCATGCTCACGCACGGCCACGAGCCGCCGATGGGCGCCGATGAGATGATCGGCCGTCCGCCGCCTGCCCGCACGGTCATCGCCAGCCTCGGCGACGGCGCCGGGAAAGCGCAGCTGCCCGAATGGGCGCACCGCGCCCGGGCCGAGGGAGCCCTGGTCTTCGCCGACGCGGGCTGGGACCCGTCCGGGACCTGGGATCCCGCGCTGCTCACGCAGCTGCGCGACTGCCACGCCTTCATGCCCAACACCGTCGAGGCGATGTCGTACACCCGCACCGACACACCCGAGGCGGCCCTGCGCGTGCTCGCGGACCTGGTGCCGCTGGCCGTGGTGACCTGCGGCGGGGACGGCGCGATGGCGATCGACTCGAGCACGGGAGAGCACGCGGTGGTGCCCTCGCTGCCGGTGGACGCGCTCGACCCGACCGGCGCCGGCGACGTGTTCGGGGCGGGCCTGGTGCTGGGCACCCTCGCCGGCTGGCCGCTGCGGGAACGGCTGCTGTTCGCCGGTGTCTGCGCCGGCCTGGCGGTGCAGCACTTCGGTGGCTCCCTGGCCGCACCCGGATGGGGGGATCTGGTGGACTGGTGGCGGACGATGACCGCACGCGCCCGGGCCGGTGACCAGGACGCCGCCGAGCTCACCAGCAGGTACGGATTCCTCGGCGACCTGCTGCCGAGCACGCCGGTGTGCGCGGTGCGCCGGGCACACGCGACGATCGCCCGTTACTCCGATGTGGACACGCCCGCGTGATCCACACGGCTCGCGTTCGACGGTGAAGGAGGACACCCGCATGTCCGCTAGACCGGCACGGTTGCGCATCGCGGCCGGCCTGATCGGCGCGCTCGCCGTGATCGGCGTCGCGGCCTGCACCCCCGGGTCCGAGAACCCCAACCGGTCGGGGCAGGACCCCGACCGCGTCGTGGAGACCGACGCGTCGAAGCTCGGTGACGTCACGCTGACCGTGTGGGACCAGGAGGTCCGGGGTGGGCAGGACGAGCAGATGAAGCGCCTTAACCAGGCGTTCCAGGACAAGTACCCGAATATTAAGATCAATCGTGTTTCACGCTCGTTCGAAGACCTCAACACCACCCTGCGGCTCGCCTTGTCCGGCAACGACGCTCCCGACGTTGTGCAGGCGAACAACGGCCGGTCCACAATGGGCCAGTTCGTGACCGCTGGACAGCTGCTGTCGCTGGAGCCGTGGGCGAAGGCGTACGGCTGGACCGAGCGGTACCCGGACAGCGTGCTGCAGTACGTGCGGTACACCCCGGACGGCAAGACCTTCGGCGAGGGCGACATCTACGGCCTGCCACAGGTCGGTGAGCTGGTCGGGGTGTTCTACAACAAGACCAAGCTGGCCGCGCTCGGGCTGACCCCGCCGAAGACCTGGTCGGAGTTCACCGCCGCGCTGGCCACCGCCAAGCAGCGCGGGGAGATCCCCCTGCAACTGGGCAACATCGACAAGTGGCCGGCGATCCACGTGTTCGGCACCGTCCAGGCCCAGCACGTCGGTGTGGACACGATCGCCGATCTCGGCTTCGGCCGCGCCGGCGCCTCGTGGACGACCCCGGAGAACACCAAGGCCGCCGAGGAGCTGGTCTCCTGGGTGGACGCGGGGTACTTCAACGACAGCCCCAACGGCACCGACTACGACAAGGCCTGGCAGAACTTCGCCGCCGGCCAGGGGGTGTTCCTCATCGCCGGGTCGTGGCTCGGCGCCGACCTGGGCGCGGCCATGGGCGACCAGGTGGGCTTCCTCGCGCCGCCGACCGGCGCCTCCGGCAAGGTCGCCGCGACCGGCGGCACCGGCCTGCCGTTCGCCATCACCAGCAAGGCCAGGAACCCGGACGCCGCGGCGGCCTACATCAACTTCATCACGAGCCCCGAGGCCATGAAGATCCTGGCCGAGACCGGCAACCTGCCGGTGGTGGAGACCGGCGACCAGCAGGTGGCCACGGGCGTGCAGGCGGACATCTTCACCGCGTTCGCCGCCGTGGCCGAGTCGGGCGGCCTCGTGCCGTACCTGGACTACGCCACCCCGACCATGTACGACACCATCGGTGCCGCGCTGCAGGACCTGATCGCCAAGCGGGCCACCCCGCAGCAGTTCCTGCAGACGCTGCAGGACGACTATGCGAAGTTCGTCGACAGCAACACGTGACCGGCCCCGGATACGGGCGGTGACCGGCGCCGGGCAGGTGCCCCGGCGCCGGTCACCGGACCGGCGGCGGCTGCTGCCGTTCGCCTACGTGGCGCCCGCCTTCGTCGTCTACGGGGCGTTCCTGCTCTACCCGCTCGGGCGGTCCGTGCACCTGTCGCTGTACGAGTGGGACGGGCTCACGCTCGGCACCTTCGTCGGCCTGGCCAACTACGTCGAGGTGCTCACCGACGACGAGCTGCGCGCCGCGTTCGGGCACGCGCTGGTATTGATCGTCTTCTACGCGCTCGTTCCGCTCGCCGTCGGGCTGGCCCTCGCCGCCCTGCTGTCCCGGGCCAGGGTGCGCGGGCTGCCGTTCTTCCGGACCGTCGTGTTCCTGCCGCAGGTGGTCGCGATGGTGGTGGTCGCCGTCGCCTGGCGGCGCATCTACGCCCCGGATGGGCCACTCAACCAGGCGCTGTCCGCGGTCGGGCTGGGTGGACTGGCCCGCGGCTGGCTCGGCGACTACACCTTCGCGCTGCCGGCGGTGGGCATCGTCGGCACCTGGGTGCAGACCGGCCTGGTGACCGTCCTGCTGATGGCGGGCATGAGCCGGATATCCCGGGAGCTGTACGAGGCGGCGCGGCTCGACGGCGCGGGCCCGGTGCGGGAGTTCTTCACCGTCACGCTGCCCGCGGTCCGCGGCGAGATCGTGGTGGCGCTCACCCTGACGATCATCGCCGCGCTCAAGACGTTCGACCTCGTGTACGTCACGACGAGCGGCGGGCCGGGCAACGCCACGTCCGTACCGGCCTACGAGGTGTACCGGCGGGCGTTCCAACTCGGCCAGGTCGGGTCGGCGGCCGCGGTCGCGGTCACCCTCACCGCGCTGATCTTCCTCGTCAGCCTCGGCGTCACCCGCCTCGGCGATCGGCGGCAGGCATGATCTCGCGCGCGGAACGCACGGCGAACTACGTGATCCTGTTCGCCTTCGCCGCGTTCGCGCTGTGGCCGGTGCTGACCATCCTCGGCGCGGCGCTCGGGCCGAACGACAGCGTGGTGGGGGCGGCCGGCCGCGGCGACGGGGTGTTCGGGCTGCACCCGGAGAACTTCGCCGCCGCCTGGGAGCAGGGCCGGTTCGGCCGGTCGATGCTGACCAGCGTCACGGTCGCCGCGTTCGTGGTCGGCGTGGGCACGGTGCTGTCGGTGCTCAGCGGCTACGCCTTCGGCACCATGCGCATGCCCGGCAGCAACGTCCTGTTCTACCTGTTCCTGCTCGGCATCATGGTGCCCACCGAGGCGATCGTGGTGCCGCTCTACTTCGACCTGCGCACCCTCGGTCTGACCAACACGTTCTGGGCGATCGCGCTGCCGCAACTGGCCCAGTCCGTGGCGTTCGGCACGTTCTGGATGCGCGCGTACTTCCGCGCCAGCCCGGCGCCGTTGATCGAGGCCGCCCGGCTCGACGGCGCCTCCTCCTGGTCGATCCTGTGGCGCGTCCTGGTGCCGATCGGCCGGCCCGCGGTGACCACGCTGATCGTGCTGACGTTCATGTGGACCTGGAACGAGTTCCTCATCCCGCTGGTCATGGCCACCGACGAAGGGCTGCGCACCGCGCCGCTGGGGCTGGCCTTCTTCCAGGGCCAGTACACCACCGGGTTCACCCTGCTCGCCGCCGGCGCGGTGATCGTGGCCGCGCCGGTGGTGGTCGTCTACCTGTTCCTGCAACGTCGGTTCATCCAAGGAATGCTCGAGGGCGCCGTCCGGGAGTGACGGCCGGGGCCCGGGAGCGCGTACGGAAGGGGAGGACACGATGCCGCTTGCACCACCCCGATCGCGGATACGCGATGGCCGCCCGACCGAGGGCTGCGCTACACCCCGCCCGCGCGCCGCCGGACGCGCGGCGGCCACGTTCGCGGCGGCCGTGCTGGTCGCGGCCGCACTCGCCCCGACGCCCGCCGCGGCGGGCGAACCACCGCCCGCGCCGTCCACATCGGCCGGTCGCCCGGTCGACCTCGACGTCATGTTCGTCGGCGCCCACCCCGATGACGAAGCGGGCAGCCTGTCCACGTTCGGCCAGTGGCGGGAACGGTACGGCGTGCGCACGGGCGTGGTGACGATCACCCGGGGCGAGGGCGGCGGCAACGCCGTCGGGCCGGAGGAGGGGCCCGCGCTCGGCCTGATCCGCGAGGCCGAGGAGCGGCGCGCCGTGGGCCACGCCGGCATCACCGAGGTGTTCAACCTGGACAAGGTGGACTTCTACTACACCGTCTCCGCCCCGCTGAGTCAGCAGGTGTGGGACGAGCAGGACACCCTCGCCAGGATCGTCCGTCTGGTCCGTCAGACCAGGCCGGAGATTCTGGTGACCATGGACCCGGCGCCGTCGCCGGGCAACCACGGCAACCACCAGCAGGCCGCGCGGCTGGCGATCGCCGCCTACTACGCCGCCGCCGACCCGCGGGCGTTCCCGGAGCAGCTGCGCGAGGAAGGGCTCGCCACCTTCGCCCCGGCCAAGGTCCTGCTGAACCGGGCGCGCGGCACGGGCCCGACCGGTCCCGCATGCGTGGACACCTTCCAGCCCGTCGACCCGTCGCAGGACGTCTACGGGGTGTTCTCAGGCACGGTCTCGGCCGAGCAGGGTCGCACCTGGGCGGCGATCGAGCGCGACGCGCAGCGCGAGTACGCCTCCCAGGGCTGGGCGGTCTTCCCGGACGTGCCGACCGACCCCGCGCTGCTCGGCTGCGACCGGTTCACGCTCGTCGACTCCCGCGTCCCGTACCCGCGGCCGGGCACCCCGGCGGCGGCCGCCGCCACCGCGATCCTCGACGGCGCCCTCGTGCGCGCCGACGGCACGGTGCCGCTGGGCACGGGGCTGCAGATCGCGGCACCGTTCGACGTGCGGCCCGGCACGCCGGTGCCGGTGACGGTGCGGGTGAGCGCGCCGAAGGGACACAACCTCGGGAAGTCCACGGTGCAGCTACGGGCCCCGGACGGCTGGACCGTGGTCGGAGAGGGGGCGCTGGGGCGGGTGACGCCCGGCCGCACGGCGACCGCCGCGTTCACCGTGACACCCGCGCCCGACGCCACCCCGGGCACCCGCGCGCGTCTCGAGGCGTTCCTCGCCACCGCGGCCGGCACGGGGTACACCGCCGAGCAGGTCGAGGTCGCGCCGCAGGTGCGCACCGGCCAGCAGCTGCTGCCGCAGGTGGCCGAGTTCGAGTCGTGGGCCGACGAGATGGGCGTGGCGCAGCTGCGCGGGTTCGTGGTCCCGGTGCTGACGCTGGCGTCCGGCGGCTCGCGCGACATCCGGTACACGGTCACGAACACCAGCGACACCCCGCAGTCCGGCACTGTCACCCTCGACCTGCCCGACGGGTTCGCCGCGCAGCCGGCGACCCGGTCGTTCGTCGACCTCGCCCCGGGGGCCACGACGACGGTGACGTTCACGGTGACCAACACCGACGCCTCGCTGCCCACCTCGGCCGAGGGCGGCACCCTCGGGGCGGCGCCCGGCGACTACACGTACACGGTGACCACCACCACGAGCGGCGGCGCGGTCTCGGTGGCCCACCCCGCGCTGGAGCTGGTGCCGACGACCACGATCGGTGCGGTGGCCCGGGCGCCAACCCTGGACGGAATCGTCGCCGACGGCGAGTACCCGGGCGAGCCGATCGACGTCTCGCGGCGCTGGGAGGGCAGCCCCTGCGACTCCGCCGACGACTGCTCCGCCACCGCCCGGCTGGCCCGCCACGGCGACACCCTGTACGTCGCGGTGCAGGTCCGCGACGACGTCGCCGGCACGCCGCTGGAGACCGCGGACTGCAAGCGGCACTGGCGCACCGACAGCGTGGAGATCGCCCTGGATCCGCGCGGCACGAGCGAGAACACGTCGACGACGTTCAAGCTCGCGGTGCTGCCGTTCACCGCGGAAGGCCCGGCGTGCGCGCTGCGCGACGCCGACAACCACCAGGGGCCTATCGCGCAGTCCGCGCCGGGCGTGCGGTGGGCGAGCCAGGTCACCGCGCCGTTCACCGGGTACGTCGTCGAGGTAGCGATCCCACTCGCCGAGCTGCCGGCCGCGGTGGACCCGCAACGGCTCGGCCTCAACGTGCTCGTATACGACTCCGACACCCAGGACAAGACGGGCCAGACCCGCATCGGCTGGTCGGTCTGGGGCGGGGTGCAGGGCGACCCGTACCGGTGGGGGCTGGCCCGGCTGGCCGGCTACCCGGCGCCGCCTGAGCGCCCCGCGGACGCGCCCGTCATCCCCGACGAGGCGCTGTCCAGCCTGGACTCACCGCAGAGCATCGAGCAGGCCGCGCGGATCAACGTGCCGCTCTCGGGCGGTGCGGCGGCGCCCCGGAGCGCGAGCGGATGGGTGACCTCGGCGCACGCCGGCCCGAACGGGGTGACGGTACGGCTCGTCGCGAGCGGCCAGGGCGAGTTCCGGCTGTTCGTGGTGGACGCCTCGGGCACGCTCGGCACGCTCGTGGTACCGATCGGCCGGGCCGGGGCCCGGTCGGTGACCGTCCCGGTGACCCGGCCCTGGTCGGACGAGGTTCGGGTGGTCGCCGGCTGGAGTGCCTCGGCAGGCGGCACGCTCGCCTCGGCGGCACCGCTGCCGTGACCGTGCGCCGTGCCGGCCGGGCGGGCGGCGCCCGGCCGGCCGGCACTCCGGCGTCCACTGTGGGGCTGTAGCAGTACCTGCGGCTTCGGGGTATCGCGATCAGGCGGCGGGGTAGGCCAGCACAGCGGTGCCCGCGGCGTGGCCGAGTCGCGCGTCGAGGGTCACGACGGGGGCGGCGAGCATTTCGGCGAGGGCGACGTACGCCGCGTCGTACGCGGTGAGGGTGTGCCGCAGCGCCCAGATCCGGTCGGCGAGGGTGGCGTACGGGTACAGCTCCACGGCGAGCGCGACGAGGTCCGCGTGGGCGAGCGTCGCGGCGCTGTGGTCGAGGACCCCGGCCAGCGCGTGGCGGCGCAGGATGTTGGCGACCTCGAACGGCATCAGCTCCGGTGCGAACAGAGTTCCGCCGCGGACGGTCTCGGCCACCCAGGTCCCGGCGGGGCCGGCGTCGACGAGCAGCGCCACGGCGGCCGACGCGTCGAGCACGAACCGCGGGGGCGGCGCGCTCATCGGCGGTCGGCGTCGCGCGCGGCGAGGATCTGTCGGGGATCCAGGCGCGTGCCTGTCGCCACCGCCCGGGCGCGTGCCCGGGCGATGATGTCGTCGACCGCCGGCCGGGACGCGAGGTCGGTGAGCTGCCGCAGCAGGTACTCCTGCAGGGAGCGTCCGGAGCGGGCGGCCCGGGCCGCGAGCTCGTCGCGTACCTCGTCGGGCACGTTGCGGATGGTGATCGCCACCGGCATGCCTGCATTCTAGCGTCAATGACGCTGGTATGACAGCAAATGTCCCAGGCGGACCGTACGATCGGGTCATGGCCCCCATCCCGGTGTACCTCGAGATCGGAAAGAGCGCGTCTTCGCCTGCTCGGTCGACTGGCCGGGCTGGTGCCGCTCGGGGCGCACCGAGGAGGCGGCCCTGGAGGCTCTCGCCGCGTACGCGCCTCGCTACCGGATCGTGGCCGAGCAGGCCGAGGTCGCGTTCCCGGCCCGCGCCGGCGACGCCTTCGACGTGGTGGAGCGGGTGACCGGGAACGGCACCACCGACTTCGGCGCCCCGGGCAGGGTGCCCGCCTGCGACGCCCGCCCGCTCACCGCGCGGCGGGCGGCCCGCGACGCCGCGCTGGTCGCCGCCGCGTGGACGGTGTTCGACCGGGTCGCCGCCGCCGCGCCGGAAGCGCTGCGCAAGGGCCCGCGCGGGGGCGGACGGGACCGCGACCAGATCGTCCGGCACGTCGTCGAGGCCGAGGCGGCGTACGCCCGCACGATCGGTATTCGGCGCCCGTCGCCTGACCCCGCGGACACCCCGGCGGTGGCCGGCCTGCGCGCGGCGATCCTCGAGGTGCTGCGCGCCGCACGGGCGGGCGAACCCGTGGTCGCCAAGGGCTGGCCGCCGCGGTACGCCGCGCGGCGCATCGCGTGGCACGTGCTCGACCACGCGTGGGAGATCGAGGACCGCGGCTAGCCGATGCGGGTCCGTCCACTCTCACCGGACGCGCTCGTCGACGAGCTCGCCGACCGCCTCGCCGCACTCGAGCCCGGCCGCCGCCTGCGGGTGGCGTTCGACGGGGCGCCGGCCGCCGAGCCCGACCGGTGGGCCGACGCCCTGGTCGACCCGCTGCGGGTACGCGGCCGCGCGGTGCTGCGGATATCCACCAGGGACTTCCTGCGGGCGGCCTCCCTGCGCTACGAGCACGGGCGCACCAACCCGGACGCGTTCTACGAGCGCTGGCTCGACGACGCGGCGCTGCGCCGGGAGGTGCTCGACCCGCTCGCGCCCGGCGGCAGCGGCCGTGTGCTGCCGAGCCTGTGGGATCCGGTGACCGACCGGGCGACGCGGGCGTCGTACGTCGCCGTTCCACCGGGTGGGGTGGTGCTGGTCAGCGGGGCGCTGCTCCTCGGGGCCGGGCTCGCGTTCGACGTCGCGGTGCACTTCGCGCTCACCCCGAAGGCGCTGGCCCGGCGTACCTCGCCCGACTGGCGCTGGACCCTGCCGGCGTTCGCCCGGTACGAGGCCGAGGTCAACCCGGCGCGCCTGGCCGACGTGGTCGTACGCATCGACGACCCACGCCACCCCGCCGTCGTCGACTCGTGGTGACCGACCCACGGGAGTTCGGCCCCCGAATGGCCGTTTGGCCCCAGCAGCCCCGGGTACGCGTGCCTGCAAGGAGGCGGCAGACGTGCTGTGACCACCGTGGGGACGTCCGGCCGGCGGCGTCGGGACCGCGCCGCCGGCCCACCCTTCGGCGTCGCCGTGGGCAGCGAGGAGAGACGACGTGTACGACCCCGACGAGGCGCGGCAACTCGCGCATCCGCTGGCCGGTCCCGAGACGTGGACCCCGCTGCTGGACCGGATCGCGGACGCCAAGCTCGTGCTGATCGGTGAGGCGAGCCACGGCACGCACGAGTACTACCGGTGGCGGGCCGACCTGAGCAGGCGGCTGATCGCCGAGCGCGGCTTCTCCTTCGTGGCGGTGGAGGGGGACTGGCCCGATTGCGACCGCGTCGACCGCAGCGTGCGCCTGGACCCGAGCGCGCCGGACGACCCCCGCGCGGCGTTGGAGCAGTTCCACCGGTGGCCGACCTGGATGTGGGCCAACGAGGAGGTGTGCGACTTCACGCGGTGGCTGCGGGACTTCAACGCCGATCGGCGCCCCGAGGACCGCGTGGGCTTCCACGGCCTGGACGTCTACAGCCTGTGGGAGTCGCTGCGCGCCGTCATGCTGCACCTGCGCGAACACGACCCGGACCTGGTCGCCGACGCGCTCGCCGCCTACCGCTGCTTCGAGCCGTACGCCGAGGACCCCCAGGCCTACGCGCTCGCCACCCGGTTCGTACCCGAGGGTTGCGAGCAGGAGGTGCTCAACCTGCTCGTGCAGATGCGCCGCCAGGCGGTGTTCGAGGGCGGCGAGGCCTTCTCGGCCTGGCAGAACGCCGAGGTGGTGGCGGGCGCCGAGCGGTACTACCGGGCGATGATGCGCGGCGGCGCCGACTCCTGGAACGTGCGCGACATCCACATGGCCGACACGCTCGACCGGCTGCTGCACCACTACGGTCCGACGGCGAAGGGGATCGTGTGGGCGCACAACACCCACGTGGGCGACGCGCGCGCCACCGACATGGCGGCCGGCGGCATGGTCACCATCGGCCAGTTGGCCCGCGAACGCCACCACGCCGAGGACGTGGTGCTGGTCGGCTTCGGCGGGTACCGGGGCACGGTGATCGCCGGCGCGCACTGGGGCGCGCCGATGGAGACCATGCGGGTGCCACCGGCGGCGTCGGAGTCTCTGGAGCACCTGCTGCACGAGGCCGGCCTGGACCGCTCGCTCTTCGTCTTCCCCACGGAGCGGCAACCCGACTGGCTGGCGGACTGGATCGGGCACCGGGCGATCGGGGTGGTCTACCACCCGGACCGGGACCGGTCGCTGAACTACGTGCCGACCCTGGCGGGCCAGCGCTACGACGCGTTCTGCTGGTTCGAGGACACCACGGCGCTGCACCCGCTGCCGGTGGCGCCCGCGCCGCAGGAGCCGGAGACCTTCCCGACCGGGGTATGAGAGCCCGACCGGAGGGTGGCACGCCCGAACCGACCGTTGCCGACACGCCGCAAGGACAACGACGCCGCAAGGAGGCCACGATGCCCCACCTGGACCAGGAGCAACGCATCGGGGTGGACGGGACGGTCCTGCAGGCCGACGTGCGGCTGCCGGACCGGGCCCGCGGGGTAGTGCTCTTCGCCCACGGCAGCGGGAGTTCGCGCCACAGCCCTCGCAACCAGGCGGTCGCCGAGCGGCTGCGCCGCGAGCACTTCGGCACGGTGCTCGCGGACCTGCTCACCGAGCCGGAGGAGCGCGAGGACGAGGTCACCGCCCACCTGCGCTTCGACATCGGTCTGCTGGCCGACCGGCTGGTCGGCATCATCGGCTGGCTGTCGGAGCAGCCGGACACCTACCGGCTGCCGGTCGGGCTGTTCGGGGCGAGCACCGGCGCGGCCGCCGCGCTCGTCGCCGCGGCTCGCACGCCCCAGCAGATCCAGGCGGTCGTGTCCCGGGGCGGGCGTCCGGACCTCGCCGGCGCCGAGCTGCACGAGGTACGGGCACCCACCCTGCTCATCGTCGGCGGCCGCGACACCCCGGTGCTCCAGCTCAACGAGCAGGTCGTCGACGCGATCGCGGCGCCCGTACGGCTGCACGTGGTGCCCGGCGCGACCCACCTGTTCAGCGAGCCGGGCACGTTGGAGGAGGTGGCCGACGAGGCGGCGGACTGGTTCGCCGAGCACCTGCGGATGCCCCGGTGAGCCGGGGCAGGGCCCGGCCCCGGGGCGCGGCACCGGCAGGTTTGCCACCACCGGCCTGGGGCAGTACGAGCGCAAGGGGACGACACAGAGGGGGGCGACCCTGATGCAGCACGACGAGATGATCGGGCAGATCCAGCACCGCGCCCGGTTGGCCAGCCGAGGGGAAGCGGAGCGCATCACCCGGGCCACGCTGGAGACGCTGGGGGAGCGGCTGACCGAGGGTCTCGCCGACAACCTCGCCGCGCAGCTGCCGGTCGAGATCGGTGAGCACCTGCGCCGCACGGAGGTCCTCGGCGGGGCCGGCACCGGCGAGCGGTTCGACCGCGACGAGTTCGTCGACCGGGTCAGCCAACGCGCGGGCACCGAGCCGCCGCAGACGGTCTTCTACATCCGGACCGTGCTCGAGGTCGTCGACGAGGCGACCAGTGGCAAGATCATGCAGCACGTGCGGGAATCGCTGCCGCCGGATCTGCGACCACTCGCCACCGCCGGCAGCCTGGGGCAGATGCGGGGCTGACGCCATCGTGGAACTGGGCTTCCTGCGGCGGCTGTACGACGAGCCCGGGCCGTGGGTGTCGGTCTACCTCGACGCCACCCGTCGCACGGAGGACGCCGCGCAGGCGATCAACCTGCGGTGGCGGGGCGTGCGCGCCGACCTGGCGCAGCGCGCCGTCGACGAGGCGACGCTCGCGGCCGTGGACCGGGCCGTCGAGCGGCCGCCGCGCGACGGCGCGCACGGCTACGTGCTCTTCGCGACCCGCGGGCGGCTGGCGATGACGGCACGCACCCCGACCCCGCCCGCCCGGGACACCGGCCACGTCGGCCCGCTGCCGCACGTCGTACCGCTGCTCGCCGCGCTCGGCGAGCCAGTGCCGTGGGTGCGGGTGGTGGTGGACCGCACCGGGGCGGACATCCTCGCCGCGCCGGGATGGCGGCCGGCCCAGGCCATCGAGGTGGTCGGCGACGAGCAGTGGCCGCTGCGGAGGGTGGACGCGGGCGGCTGGCTGCAGCCCCGGTTCCAGCGGTCCGCGATCGTGTCCTGGGACCGCAACGCGGCCAAGGTGGCCGAGGCGGTGGTCGCCGCCGCGGAGCGGGTCAACGCGGAGACGCTGGTGGTCGCCGGCGACCCGTACGCCCGCACCCTCCTGCTGGAGAACCTGCCGGTGCGCTGGGCGTCGATCGCCCTGCAGATCGAGGGCTCCCGGGCGCCGGGGGCCAAGCCGGACCACGTGGACGCGGCGACGGCCGAGGCGGTGCAGGCGGCGGCGGAGCGGCGTCGCGAGATCGAGCTGGACAACTTCTCCGCCCGGCGGGCGTCCGGCCGGGCGCGCTCGGGCCTGGACGGCGTGGTCGACGCCGCCCGCAAGGGTGAGATCGCCACCCTCCTGCTGCCCACCACCGGGATCGGGACACCACTGTGGATCGGCGAGGCGCCCACCGAGGTGGCCTCGGACCCGGGCGACCTGCGCCTGGGTGACGGCACGCCCGAGCCGCTCGCGGTGGCCGGGGACACCGCGCTGGTACGCGCCGTCGCCGCCACCGACGGGACGCTCATGTTCACCGAACCCGGCGAGCTGCCGGACGATGTCGGCGCGGTGCTGCGCTACCCGGCATGATCGTCACTGTTTCGCCACCAGGCCGCAGGGTAGCTCGTGGACATGAAAGATCAGCCGTGGTGGCGCGGGGCGGTCATCTACCACATCTACCCGCGTTCGTTCGCGGACAGCAACGGCGACGGCCTGGGGGACCTCGAGGGTGTGCGCCGCAACCTGGACTACCTGCAGTGGCTGGGTGTGGACGGCTTCTGGCTGAGCCCGTTCTACCGCAGCCCGTTCGCCGACGGCGGCTACGACGTCACCGACTACTGCGACGTCGACCCCCGGCTGGGCACGCTGGAGGACTTCGACCGGCTGCTCGCCGACGCCCACGCCCGTGGCCTGAAGGTGCTCGTGGACTGGGTGCCCAACCACACCAGCGACCAGCATCCCTGGTTCCGTGACGCGTTGACCGGGCGGGACGCCAAGCACCGCGACTGGTACCACTGGGTCGACGAGCCCAACAACTGGCGGGCCGCGCTGAACCAGGGCAGCGCATGGGAGCTGCACGAGGAGACCGGCCAGTACTACCTGCACCTGTTCTTCGCCCACCAGCCGGACCTCAACTGGGCCAACCCCGAGGTCGTCGCGGCCATGCACGACACGCTGCGGTTCTGGCTCGACCGGGGAGTGGACGGGTTCCGCATCGACGTGCCGCACTGCCTGGGCAAGGACCCGACGTACGCCGACGACGACCGCTGCCTGGCCGGCCGCCCGGTGCTGGACATCAACCACCAGCCCGCGACGCATGACATCCTGCGCGGAATCCGCAAGGTCGTTGACGCGTACGGCCCGGACAAGGTGACGGTCGGCGAGGTGGGTCTGCGCACCGTCTCGGAGGTCGTCGAGTACTACGGCAGCAACGATGAGCTGCACCTGGTGTTCAACTTCTCCCCGCTCGACGCGCCGTGGGATCCCATCGTGTGGCGCGACGTGGTCCGCGAGGTGGAGCGGCAGCTCGGCACCACCGACTGCTGCCCGGTGTGGGTGCTGTCCAATCACGACAACGCGCGGCTGTACTCCCGGTACGGCCGCTCGGACGCCCGTGCCCGCGCGGCGGCGGTGCTGCTGCTCACCCTGCGCGGCACGGCCTTCATCTACCAGGGCGACGAGCTCGGTGTCGACGACGTGGACCTGCCGCCGAGCCGCTGGCAGGACCCGGGCGGCCGGGACCTGGCCCGCGGTCCGATGCCCTGGACCCCCGAGGAGCCGCACGGCTGGACCGGCCGGCAACCCTGGGCGCAGTTCCCCCCGCACCCGGAGCAGCACAATGTGCAGACGCAGCGCTCCGATCCGGGATCGCTGGCCAACCTGTACCGCACGCTCATCCGGCTGCGCCGGGAGCATCCGGTGCTGGCGCACGGGCGGTGGGAGGAGATCCGCACCCCGCCGGGTGTGTTCGGCTACCGCCGCACGCTCAACGGGGAGAAGCGGGTGGTGCTGCTCAACTTCGCCCGTAGGGAACGCCAGGTGAGCCTGCCCGGAGAGTGGCAGGTCGAGCTGGACAGCGCGGCACGCCTGCCCGAGCCGGGGAACACCTTCGACGGGATCGTGCGCCCCGACCAGGCGCTGCTGCTGCGCCCCGGTTTACCGGGGCGGTAGGCGGGTAGCCCGAGCGCATGGAGCGCGGCAACACCAAGCACGGACCGAACGTCGACGACCAGATGGCCCACGAGGTCCGTGGCCTGCTGCAGGGCGGCCCCATGGACGGCCGTGGGGAGGAGTGGCGCGAGCCCGAGCCGCCGGGTGAGGACCAGCCGGAGGCCACCGTGATCCCCGCCGGCGAGCGGCGCGGGGGCGCCCCGGCGCCGTTGACCGCCGAGGACGTCGAGGCGCGCAGCCGGCTGGGCCGCTACATTCCGCTGTCCGCGCTGCCCGGCGACCGCGACAGCCTGCTGCGGGCCGCCGAGGAGAACGAGGCGCCCGACGCGGTGCTCGCCGAACTGGGCCGGCTGCCGACCGGGCGCGACTTCGAAACGGTGTCGCAGGTGTGGGCCGCGCTCGGGCACACCAACGAGGAGAGGCGCTGGTGACGAGGGCCACCGGTGACGGAGAGGCGCGCAGATGAGCGGTGTCACGGAGTCCGTGGACGTGGCGGTGCCGGTGCGGACCGCCTACAACCAGTGGACGCAGTTCGAGCAGTTCCCCCGCTTCATGGAGGGCGTCGAGCAGGTGAGCAAGCTCTCGGACACGATGACCCACTGGAAGATCGAGGTCGCCGGCGTGCAGCGGGAGTTCGACGCGCGGGTCACCGAGCAGCACCCCGACGAGCGGATCGCGTGGGTGTCGACGGCGGGCCCCAAGCACGCGGGCGTGGTCACCTTCCACCGGCTCGCACCCGACCGCAGCCGGGTCACGGTGCAGATGGACATCGAGCCGCACGGGGTCACCGAGAAGGCCGCGGACATGCTCGGCCTGCTGCGCCGGCGGGTCAAGGGCGACCTGGAGCGCTTCAAGGAGTTCATCGAGTCCCGCGATGGCGAGACCGGGGCGTGGCGGGGTGACATCGAGCGCCCACAACCGTGACACGCGGGCTGCGTACAAGCCGGCCGGGGGTTCGGCGCGTGCGGCCGCGGTGTGACGCGGCCGCAGGCGGCTACAAGTCAGCCGGGTAGGTGACGCGGCGGGTCAGGGCGTCACGCAGCTTGTCGGCCACGCCGAGCGCGGGACCGACCAGCTTGTTCCACGGTGGGCGGTCCGGCGCGCCCGGGTGCGGCCGGGTCGGCGCGGCCTCCTCGGCGACCAGGATCCGGTTGCCCAGCCGGACCAGGTCGGCGTCGGAGCAGACCTCGCGCAGTCGGGGCAGTACGCGCTCCGTTGCCTCGTCCGTGTGGCGCTCCAGTTGGGCGCGCAGCGCCGCGACCAGGCGCCGGTACGCCTCGCCCCCGGCGCTGCGGGCGGCGTCCAGCCGCCGCAGGGTGCCGAGCAGCCGCCGGCCCGCCGCGGTCTCGTCCGCCGCGATCCGCTCGCCCTCGGGCAGCACCGCGCGCACGGTCGGGTAGAGGTACTGCTCCTCGGCGGACACGTGGCGCGTGATCACGGCGGTCAGCACGTCCGCGACCCGGGCGCGTTCGGGTGCGGCGGCGCCGCTGAGGCGGGCGCAGAGGGCCAGCGCCTGGCGGTGCTCGTCGGCGAGGATGTCGACCATGCTGCGTCCGGTCGGCTCGTCGCCCCAGGCGCTCACCGGCGGCAGCGGTGGCAGGGGAACCCGCACGTCACCTCCCGTTCCGGTCGCGGTCACGCTCGCCGCGCGTACCCGGTGGCGGGCGTCGCCACGCCTGCCGCGCCTGCGGCCAGCGCCCGGACCACCTGGGCGTACCGGGTCTACTGCGTACAGTAACCGGTGACCCCGGTGGTCGGGCCCGAGGCGGCCTCGTGTTGTCTATGCGGCATGACCGACGTCCTGGCGCAGGCGACGACCGAGGTCGTCGAGCTCTGCCGTGATCTGCTGCGCATCGACACCACGAACACCGGCGACACCGCGACCAGCGCCGGGGAGCGGGCGGCGGCCGAGTACGTGGCGGCCAAGCTCGCCGAGGTCGGCCTGGAGCCGCTGATCACTGAGTCGGAGCCCGGGAGGACGAGCGTCGTCGCCCGGCTGGAGGGCACCGACCCGGGGCGCTCGGCGCTGCTGGTGCACGGGCACCTCGACGTCGTGCCGGCCGACGCGAGCGAGTGGTCGGTCCACCCGTTCTCGGGCGAGCTGCGCGACGGCTACCTGTGGGGCCGCGGGGCGGTGGACATGAAGGACTTCGACGCGATGGTGCTCGCGGTGGTGCGCGCCTGGCGGCGAGCCGGCGTCGCGCCGCCCCGCGACATCGTGCTCGCGTTCACCGCCGACGAGGAGGCCGGCGGCGATCTCGGCGCCCACCACCTGGTCGACAACCACCCCGAGTGGCTCGACGGCTGCACGGAGGCGGTCGGCGAGGTCGGTGGCTTCTCCTACTCGGTCCGCGACGACCTGCGCCTGTACCTGATCCAGACCGCCGAGAAGGGCATCGACTGGCTGCGCCTGCACGCCCGTGGCCGGCCGGGGCACGGTTCGATGCTCAACGACGAGAACGCGGTCACCGCGCTCGCCGAGGCGGTCACCCGCGTCGGTCGCCACCGCTTCCCGGTCACGGTGACCCCGACCGTGCGGGCGTTCCTCGCCGAGGTCTCCGACGCTCTCGGCATCGAGCTCGATCCGGACGACCCGGAGGCGGCGTTGCCAAAGCTCGGCGCAATCGCGACCATCATCGGCGCGACGCTGCGCAACACCGCCAACCCGACGCGGCTGGATGCCGGGTACAAGGAGAACGTCATCCCGAGCCGGGCCACCGCGACCATCGACTGCCGCACCCTGCCCGGGCAGAGCGAGGAGTTCGAGGCGCGGCTGCGCGAACTCGTCGGCCCCGACATCGAGATCGAGTACGTGCAGCGGCAGCCGGGGTTGGAGACCACGTTCGACGGGGCGCTCGTCGACGCGATGGCGGCGGCGCTGCGCGCCGAGGATACCGGCGCCCGCCCCGTGCCGTACATGCTCTCCGGGGGCACCGACGCCAAGGCGTTCTCGCGCCTGGGCATCCGCCACTTCGGCTTCGCACCGCTGCGCCTGCCGGCCGGGCTGAACTTTCCCGCGTTGTTCCACGGCATCGACGAGCGCGTGCCGGTGGACGGACTAGAGTTCGGCGTGCGGGTGCTCGACCGCTTCCTGCGCTCCTGCTGACCGTCGACATCCCGCACGACCGACGACGACAACGATGCCGACCACACTCTCGAGCGGGAAGGTCACACCAACCATGACAGACCGGCAAGCGGAACTCGACGCCGCGCTGGAACGCGTGTTCGCCGCCGCCCGCGAGCACCTTGCGGCGGTCAAGGCCGCGGACGGGCGCGTCGACGACGACTCGGTGTGGCAGGCGTACGTCAAGCTCAACAACGTCTCCCACGAGTACGACCAATTGCTGCTCGACGTCTACGGAGAAGTGACCCCGTGGGACGTCGAGGCGATCGATCCCAGCGAGCTCGAGCGGGGGGTCGTCGAGCAGGAGGCCGACGACCCGTACCCGTTCGTGGTGTCGGTGCGCCAGCGCCGCGACTACCGGGTGCCGAGCGTGTCGGCGCTGCTGGCCGCGGCCGAGGCGGCACGCGGCGGCGGCCTGGTCGGCAGCGGCGAACCCGAGGAGGGGGTCGAGCCGATCGCGTCGGTCGGCGAGGCTGTGCTCGAGCTGCTGCAGTCCGGGGACGGCTCCCTCGCCGGGCTGGACGTCCCGCAGCTGGAGCCGCTCGACGGCGTCGTCGCGGTCGCCGAGGTGACCACCCCGCTGGACCTGGAGGCGTACGCCGATGACGACGGCGTGGGTGCCTTCACGATCGACCCGGGGGACCGGATCGTCGGCAGGCTCGACGAGCGCCCGTACGTCGAGCTCGACGAGGACATTGAGCTGGACGGCGAGGCCCAGACCCGCTGACCGCCCGGCCGGGGCCCGGCGATCGTCGCACGCGAGGACCCGTTGTCCGGCGGGGTCGGGCTGGGCCACCCGGGCGGTGCGTCCGCCGGGCCGCGATCAGTTCGCCGGCGCCGCATCGCCCCCGTGGCTCAGGTGCGCGCGGCAGAGACTGGGCTCGACGAAGGGTTCGAGTCGGTCGGCGGTCACCGGCGCGCGCATCTCGGCCAGCGCGCCCTGCATCAGACCCAGGTGGATGGCGCAGACGATCTGCGGGCTGTGTTCGGCGATCTCCCGGAACGGGCAGTGCCGCAGCAGGATCTGCGGCCGGCGCCCCCGCACCACCTCGGCGGCGAACCCGATCTCGTTGAGGATCCCGGTGAGCTTGTCGATGGCCTGGTCGGCCCGAACGCGCTCGTAGGGGGCGGGCCGGTCGGCGAGGTACTGGCCCCAGGTGCGGCCGGTGTCGGTGGCGACGGCGGCGGGGTCGGTGGCCGCGCGCATCGCCACGCCGGTGAGGATCTCGGCGAGCAGGCGGTAGCTGCGGGCGCCGGGGACCGCGCCGGTGGTGACGGCCCGGTAGACCACACGCGGACGTCCGGGCTGGTCGCGGCTCTCGGTCTGGCGTTCGGCCAGGCCGGCGTTGACGAGCCCGTCGAGGTGGAACCGGGCGGTGTTCGTGTGCACCCCCGTGGCCTTGGCGACCTCCTGTACGCCCAGCGGGCCTGCGGCGGACCGGAGCAGCTCGAGGATGCGGAGCCTGCTCTCACCCAGCCCCGCCGTCTGGTCGCGGTCGATCCACTGGCGCCTGTCCACCAGCCGAGTTTATCCAATAGTTACTAGTAGAAACAAGGAGACGTCACCCCTGTCGTTGGGGCGCCGGCGGCCGACGCAGCCGCGGCGCCCGGCGCATGAGGAGCAGGAGGTGCGGGAGCCCCACCGCGGCGAGCACCGCGATCTCCACCGGCCGGTGATGGCGGACGAGCTCCACCCCGACCAGGACGAGCGCGATCGCCGCGACGGCCAGGGCGAGCACCCCGTGGAAGCGCCCCACCTCGGAGTGCGGCCAGTCGGCCGGGTCGGCCGGGCTTGGCGCGTCGGGCACCGCCCGCCGGTACCCGGCGAAGACCCGCGATGCCCAGGCGCTGGTGGGCTGCCGGGCGTAGATGTCCAGGACACCCACGACGACCAGCAGCGCCACCACGTACCCGGCCACGAAGGCGGCCTCGCCGCTCATCGGGCCACCTGCGGAGCGGGTTGCGCAGGCTGCGACCGCCCCGGTCGATCGTCCGCGCGCGCGTCGCCGCGCTCCCCCTCGTCGGGCACCACCTCGGTGAACAGCAGGGTCTCCGCCTGCGTCTCGGGGGGCCGGGTCTGCCTGCTGCGGTGACGGAGACCGAGCCAGGCCATCCAGAGCACGGGGAGCACGCCGCCGACGATGAAGACCACGTCTCCGGGTAGCCGCAGCCACTCCAGGATCACGTTGGTCTCGCCCTGCAGGTAGCCCAGGCTGCGGGCGTCGGCGTACCCGGCGTCGACGACCTTGTAGAGCTGCAGGGCGCCGGCGGGCAGCAGCGTGGCGAACGACATCCACGCCAGGCCAAGGTTGAGCGACCAGAACGAGACCGACGCCAGCCTGTCCGACCACCGCTCCTCGGGAATCAGGTAGCGCAGCACGAACATGGCGAAGCCGATGGCGAGCATGCCGTACACGCCCATCATCGCGGCGTGCGCGTGGTTGGCGGTGAGCCCGGTGCCGATCTCGTAGTAGGAGACGATCGGCAGGTTGATGAGGAATCCGAACACCCCGGCGCCCAGGAAGTTCCAGAACCCGACGGCGGCGAGGAACATGACCGCCCAGCGGTGCGGGAACGGCGTGCTCGACGTGGTGTGCCGGCGGGCGCCCAGTTGCAGGAAGCTCCACGCCTCCACGGTCAGGAACAGCAGCGGGATGACCTCCAGGGCGGAGAACGTCGCGCCGAGGGCGAGGTGTTCGGCCGGCTCACCGGAGAAGTAGAGGTGATGCATGGTGCCGATGACGCCGCCGGCGCTGTACAGGACGATGTCCAGGAAGATCACCGCGAGCGCGACCCGCTCGCGCACCACGCCGAGCAGGACGAACAGGTAGGCGACGGTGGCTGTGGTGAACAGCTCGAGGAAGTCCTCGACCCACAGGTGCACCACGATGAACCGCCAGAAGTCCGCGGTGGTGACGTGGGTGTCGGGGCTGGCGAGCAGGCCCACGGCGTAGAACGCCGGCAGGGCGAGGGCGGCGAGGAAGAACAGCCACGGCATGTTGGCCACGTGCTCGTGGCGCAGCCGTCGGCGCAGGCCGCGGTAGAGGATCACCACCCAGACGGCCATACCGCCGACGAGCAGGGCCTGCCACACGCGCCCGAGGTCCAGGTACTCCCAACCCTGGTTGCCGAGGTATGCCCACAGTGGGCCAAGCCAGCCCCGCATGCCGGCCAACTCGCCGAGCAGGCTGCCGACGACTACCACGACGAGCGCGCCGAGCAGCAGCCGGGTCAGCAGCGCCTGCCGGCGCGGCTCGAAGCCGCGGGCGATCAGGGGCGCCAGGAAGATGCCGACGGCCAGGTAGGAGGTGACCACCCAGAAGATGGACAGCTGGACGTGCCAGGTGCGGGTCAGGTTGTACGGCAGCCAGCGATCGAGCGGGAAGCCGAAGAAGCTCTCCAGGTCGGCCCGGTAGTGCTGGGTGGCGGCGCCGAGCAGGGTCTGCACGAGGAACAGCCCGGCCATGACCAGGAAGAACCAGGCGGTGGCGCGCTGGGCGGGCGTGAGGCGGATGTCGCGCGGGGAGCGGAAGCGCAGCTCGCGGTGGTCCCGGCCGTGCCAGCCGAGGAAGTTCCAGCGGCCGAAGGCGGCGAACAGCGCGCCGGCGCCGACGAGCAGGAAGATCAGGGACAGGACGCTCCAGAGCACGGTGTGCCCGGTCGGTTCGTTGCCGACCAGCGGCTCGGACGGCCAGTTGTTGGTGTAGGAGTACGTCTTGCCCGGCCGTTCGGCCGCCGCGGCCCAGGCCGTCCAGCCGAAGTACGCGGTCAGGTCGTGGATCTCGGCGGGGTCGGTCACCGCGTTGGGGCGGAGCCCCTGCTTGCCCTCGGGCGAGCCGAGCAGCGTGGCGTAGTGCGCGGTCAGCTCGGTGAAGGCCTTGGCCTGGGCGTCCGTCCAGACCAAGGTGCCGGTGCGCTCGTCGTACCGGTTGGTCCGGAAGTCCTCGACCGTGCGGGCGTGCCCGGCGTCGGGGCCGCCGTACTGGTCCTGCACGATCGTCGCGGCCCGGTGCAGATAGTCGGCGGTGAAGTCGGGGCCGAGGTAGGCGCCGTGGCCGAAGATCGAGCCGTACTGCATGAGGCCGTTGCGCAGGAAGGCCTCCTGGCCCTGCCGGATGTCCTCGCCGGTGAAGAGCACCCGCCCGTCGGGGGTGACCACCCGCTCCGGGATCGGCGGCTGAGCCTGGTAGGTGCGTACCGCCAGCAGCCCCAGGACGAGAAAACCGCCGAGGATGACGAGGACGGCCGCCTGCACCCAGCCGCGACCGATCATGCGGGGTCGCTTGCCGTCCGAGGCAGCGTGGCCCGCGCCAGCTGTCGTGCGCTCGTGGGCCGTGGCCTTCTTCAGCGCCATGGGATCTCCTTCAGCATGCGAGGGGTCGCACGCCGGGTGGCGGCACGACCCCGTGCCAGCAGGGAGACCGTAAAACAGAAGGCCTACGTTAAAAAACTGGGTACCTTGTGATAACCCTCATAACGCTCGCTCCGCCGGAGCATCTACTGTGGACGGTACGACCGGCGTTCCGCCGCCGCTGCTCAGGAATTCCTTTGCTGTGGACACTGGGCGAGCCGCCCACCTGACCTGCCCTGTGACCGGTATCTCGGACCGATGCCCCTATCGTTGTTACGAATAGCCTTGTAAAAAGGAGCCGAGCCACGACCACTCTGTGGAGGACGCGATGACATCCGACCGGGAGCTCGACGTGCGGAGCCAGGCTCCAGCCCGCCGTCATGACCTGATCTTCGCCACCTACACCTCGCTCGGTGCGGGGGAGAGCTTCGTGCTCGTCAACGACCACGACCCGAAGCCGCTGTACTACCAGTTCAGCGCCGAGTACCCGGGCCAGTTCACCTGGGACTACCTGGAGACCGGCCCCGAGCGGTGGCGGGTGCGCATCGGCCGACCGGTGCACGAACCCGCGGGGTCCTCCTGACCGCGCCCCACGGTCGGTCAGGAGGCACTGCGCGCGGGACACGCCTCGCTGCGACCGCCGCCGGCGGCGCGCGCCGCACCGGCGCGGGTGCCTCAGGTGCGCCGATCGCAAGAGCCGGCGGTACGGGGGAGACGAAGCACGTCCTAGTAGGAGAGCCCCGGCAGCGGCTCGGCGGCCCGGCGGCGGCGCAGCGTCACGTGGCGCGTGCCGTCGCGGAACAGGCGCACCCGGGCCAGCTCCCACCCGCCGAACTCCGCCCGGATCTGTAGCTGCACCGCCGCGGTGCTCCGGTCGACCTCCGGTGGTAGCCGCAGCGGTGCGTATTCGTAGTCCATGCGCCCTATCCTGGCCCGGCGGCACCGCCGGCACCAGCCCTGTCCGCTGTGCGGTGCCCCTGGTCGCTGTGCGGTGCCCCGGGCCTCAGCCCTGCCGCTCGGGGTAGCCGAACGACACCGCCGACACGTCGTCGAGCGCGCTGCTGATCTCCGCCGGCAAGGTGATCTCCTCCACCTGCAGGGCGCCGACCAGCTGACCGACGGTGCGGGCGCCGAGCACCGGCGCGACCACCCCGGGCCGGTCACGCACCCAGGCCAGCGCCACCTGCACCGGCGACACCCCCAGCCCGTTCGCCGCGGTCACCACGGCCTCGACGATCGCCGAGCAACGCGGGTCGAGGTACGGGGCGACGAAGAGTTCGAAGTGCGGCGACGCGGCCCGCGAGTCGGCCGGGCGGCCGTGGCGGTACTTGCCGGTCAGCACCCCCCGGCCCAGCGGGGACCACGGCAGCACCCCCAGCCCGAGCGCGGTGCACGCCGGCAGCGCCTCCCGCTCGATGCCGCGCTCCAGCAGCGAGTACTCCAGCTGGGCGCAGACCAGCGGTGCCCGCCCCGGCCACGCGGCCTGCCACGTGGCGGCCTGCGCGGTTTGCCAGCCGGAGAAGTTCGAGATGCCCACGTAGCGGGCCTTGCCGACGGTGACCGCGTGGTCCAGCGCCGAGAGCGTCTCCTCCAGCGGCGTGTCCGGGTCGTAGCCGTGCACCATCCAGATGTCGACGTATTCGGTGCCGAGCCGGCGCAGCGACGTGTCGAGGGTGCGCAGCAGGTGGCCCCGGGAGCCGTCGCGGCGCCGTTCGAGGTCGGGGCGCAGCCCGGCCTTGGTGGCGATGAGCAGCTCGTCGCGGTCCACCAGCGTGCCGAGCAGCGAGCCGATCAATGCCTCCGCCTCGCCGTCGGCGTACACGTCCGCCGTGTCGATCAGGATGCCGCCGGCGTCCAGGTAGGTCTTCAGCTGCGCCGCCGCGTCGTCGGGGTCGGTGTCCCGGCCCCAGGTCATCGTGCCGAGCGCCAGCCGGGACACGGCCAGCCCGCTACGGCCCAGCGGTCGCTGCTGCATGCATGCACCTTATTCACCACCCCGTCGACACGGGCGGCGACACAGCGCACGGTAGCCTGGTTGGACTTTTCGCCACACCCACCGGAGGGCGCATGCGACTGGGTCTCAGCCTCGGGTACCAGACGGCGTGGACCACCCCCGCCGACCACCTGGCGTTCGCTCAGGAGGCGGAGCGGCTGGGCTACTCGGTGGTCTGGGCGGCCGAGGCGTACGGCTCCGACTCGCCCAGCATCCTGGCCTGGATCGTCGGCCAGACCACCCGCATCGACGTCGGCTCGGCGGTGATGCAGATCCCCGCGCGCGCCCCCGCGGCCACGGCGATGACCGCGGCCACGATCGACACGCTCTCCGGCGGCCGGTTCCGGCTGGGCCTCGGGGTGTCCGGGCCGCAGGTCTCCGAGGGCTGGTACGGCGTCCGCTTCGCCAAGCCGCTGGCCCGCACCCGCGAGTACGTGGAGATCGTGCGCCGGGTGCTGCGGCGCGAGACCCTGGTGTACCAGGGCGAGCACTACACGCTGCCGCTGCCGGACGGTCCGGGCAAGGCGCTGCGGCTGAGCTTCCACCCGCCGCGCGCGGACATTCCGATCTACCTGGCCGCGGTCGGGCCGCGTAACGTGGAGCTGGCCGGCGAGATCGCCGACGGGTGGCTGGCCATCTTCTTCGCGCCGGACGCCGCCGCCGAGCAGCTGGCCGCCGTCGCGGCCGGGCGTGCCCGCGCCGGCCGCACCATCGAGGGCTTCGACATCGTGCCCAGCGTGCCGGTCGTCGTCGGCGACGACGTGGCCGCCTGCGCCGAGCTGGTGCGCTGGTACGCGGCGCTGTACATCGGCGGCATGGGCAGCCGCGAACAGAACTTCTACAACCAGCTCGCCGTGCGCATGGGGTACGCCGACGCGGCCCGCAAGGTCCAGGACCTCTACCTGGCCAAGCGCCACCGCGACGCCGCGGCGGCGGTGCCGCTGGAGTTCATCGACCGCACCTCACTGCTCGGCCCGCCCGAGCGCATCGCCGACCGGATGGCCGCGTACGCGGAGGCCGGAGTGACCACACTGTCGGTGACGCTGTTCGCCGGCGACCGCGAGAGTGGCATCGCGACGCTGCGCACCGTCGCCGACGCGCTCGAGCGCTCCGGGGTGGGGGAGTAACGCGGTGGAGGTCTGGCACGCCATCGTCCTCGGCGTCGTGGAGGGCATCACCGAGTTCCTGCCCATCTCCTCGACCGGTCACCTGACCATCACCGAGAAGCTGCTGGGGCTGTCCGTCAACGACCCGGCCGTGACCGCGTACACCGCCGTCATCCAGGTCGGCGCGATCGCCGCGGTGTTCGTGTACTTCGCCAAGGACATCGCGCGACTGTCCGGCGCGTGGGTGCGCGGGCTGTTCTCCGCCGACGCCCGCCAGGAGTTCGACTACCGGTTCGGCTGGTACGTCATCGCGGGGTCGATCCCGATCGGCGTCGTCGGGTTCTTCGGCCAGGACGTCATCCGCGGGCCGCTGCGCAGCCTGTGGTGGGTGGCCGGCTCGCTGATCGTGTGGAGCTTCGCGATGCTGTTCGCCGAGCACGCCGCCACCCAGACCCGCTCGGAGCGGCAGCTGACCCTGCTCGACACGGTGATCATCGGGCTCGCCCAGTGCCTGGCGCTGATCCCGGGGGTCTCCCGGTCCGGCGCCACGATCACCGTCGGTCTGCTGCGCGACATCGACCGGGTCACCGCCACCCGGCTGTCGTTCTTCCTGTCCATCCCCGCGCTCACCGCCGCCGGCCTGTACGAGCTGCCGAGCGCCCTGTCGGACACCATCGGGCTGGTCCCGATCGTCGTCGGCACCGTGGTGAGCTTCGGCGTCGCCTACGCGTCGGTGGCCTGGCTGCTGCGGTTCGTGGCTCACCACACGCTCGCCGCGTTCGTCTGGTACCGCCTCGTCCTGGGCGGCCTGCTCATCCTCGCTTTGTGGCAGGGGTGGATCAGCGCCACCTGACCGTTGCGGCGGGCGCGTTAGGGTGGGTCGCGTGGCGATCGTCCTGCTCCTGCGGCACGGCCGCACCACCGCGAACGCCGACGGGGGCCTGGCCGGGCGCCGGGCCGTCGAGCTCGACGAGGTCGGGCGTGCCCAGGCGCTCGCGGTGGGCCAGCGGCTGACGGGGCTGCCGCTCGCGGCGGTGGTCACCAGCCCGCTCAGCCGCTGCCGCGCCACCGTCGAGCTCGCGCTGCCCGGGGTCAGTCCGGTGGTCGAGGAGCGGCTCACCGAGTGCGGGTACGGGGAGTGGGAGGGCCAGCCGCTCAAGGTGCTGGCCAAGCACCGGCTGTGGCCGGTGGTGCAGAGCCATCCGTCCGCCGTCACGTTCCCCGGCGACGGCGGCGAGTCGATGGCCGCGATGGCCGCCCGGGCCGTCGCCGCGGTGCGCGAGTGGGACGCCAGGGTCACCGCCGAGCACGGGCCGGACGCGGTGTGGCTGGCGTGCAGCCACGGCGACGTGATCAAGGCGATCGTCGCGGACGCGCTCGGCATGCACCTCGATCTCTTCCAGCGCATCGCGGTCGATCCGGCCTCGGTCACCGCCATCCGGTACGCACCGCTGCGCCCCTTCGTGCTGCGGCTCAACGACACGGGGGCGGACCTTGCCGCGCTGCGCCCGCCGACCCGCCGCCGGCGTCGACCCCGGCGGGTCTCCTCGGACGCGCCCGTCGGGGGTGGCGCGGGCGTCGCCGCGGTGCCGCCAGCGGCGGACGGCGGCGCCGCGGTGTCGACGGCGGCCGACGCCACGGCCGGCGCCCGCACGGCCGCGAACGGCACGGCCGGGAGGCGTACGCGGGGCGTCGCCGGATAGGGTCGGGGTATGACCCACCAGGTGTACGCCTTCGAGCCGCCGGAGCGGTTCGTCGCCGGAACCGTGGGTCCGCCGGGGGAGCGTACGTTCTTCCTGCAGGCCCGAGGTGGTGGCCGCCTGATCAGCGTGGCCCTGGAGAAGGTGCAGGTGGCGCTGCTTGCCGAGAAGCTCGAGGAGCTGCTCACCGAGGCGCAGCGCCGGTTCGGCATCGAGCTGCCCCGGGCGGACGCGGAACCGGCCGACAACGACCCCCTGGAGACGCCGGTCGACGAGGAGTTCCGGGTGGGCACCCTGGGCCTCGCGTACGACGTCGACTCGGCCACGGTCGTGATCGAGGCGATCGCGGCCGGGGAGGGCGTGCTCGAGGGCGAGTCCGAGGACGAGATGGAGGAGCAGCTCGCGCACCTCGACCGGCTCCGGGTGCGGCTGACCCCGGCGGCGACGCGGGCGTTCATCGACCGGGCCAGGCGGGTCGTGGCCGCCGGGCGGCCCCCGTGCCCGCTGTGCGGGCAGCCGCTGGACGCGACCGGCCACCTGTGCCCCCGGCACAACGGCTACCACCGGTGACCGGGCCGCGGTGACCTCGCAGGCGCTCACCGACGACCTCGCCCTCACGCTCGTCCGCGACGGCTCGCTCGAGCTGGAGGGCCGGCTCGTCGACGCGTCCAACACCACGCTGCGGGCTGTGGTCACGCTCGACGGCGTGCAGGCGCGCTGCGTCTACAAGCCGGTGCGCGGCGAACGTCCGCTGTGGGACTTTCCCGACGGCACCCTGGCCGGGCGCGAGGTCGCGGCGTACCTCGTGGCCGCGGCGACCGGGTGGAACCTCGTCCCGCCCACCGTGCTGCGCGACGGCCCGCTGGGCGTCGGCGCGTGTCAGCTGTGGATCGACGAACCCGACGACGCCGACCCGCTGGTGGGCTTCGTGCCGGCGACCCGGGTTCCGGAGGGATGGCGTGCGGTCGCCGCCGCCCGGGACGACGCCGGGCAGCCGTACGTGCTGGCCCACGCCGACGATCCGCGCCTGGCCCGACTCGCCGTGTTCGACGCCGTGGTCAACAACGCCGACCGCAAGGGTGGCCACGTGCTGTGCGACGCCCAGGGCCGGGTGTACGGCGTGGACCACGGGGTCTGCTTCCACATCGACGACAAGCTGCGCACGGTGCTGTGGGGGTGGGCAGGGCAGCCCCTTCCGGCCGAGGCGCCGCCGGTGCTCGCGCGGCTGCGCGCCGCGCTGGACTCCTCGCTCGGCGCGGCGCTCGCGGCGCACCTGTCCCCGGCGGAGGTCGTGGCGCTGCGCCGCCGGGTGGACCGGCTGCTCGCGACCGGGCACTTCCCAGCGCCGAACCACGACTGGCCGGCCCTGCCCTGGCCGCCCATCTGATCGCCGTTCGTGATCACGATACGCTGACGCCATGGAACCGTGGATCGAGGTTGAGGTGCCGCGGCTGCCCGGCCGTGGCGAGCCGCTCGCGTTGTACGACACGGCCCGCCGCGCCGTCCATCCCAGCGGCGTGGGGGCGAGCGCGAGCATGTACGTCTGCGGCATCACGCCGTACGACGCCACTCACCTCGGCCACGCCGCCACCATGATCACGTTCGATCTGGTGAACCGGGTCTGGCGGGACGCCGGCCTGTCGGTGCGGTACGTGCAGAACGTCACCGACATCGACGACCCGCTGCTGGAGCGCGCACAGCGCGACGGCGAGGACTGGGTGGTCCTGGCGATGCGGGAGACGGCCCTGTTCCGCGAGGACATGGAGGCGCTGCGGGTGCTGCCGCCGTCGCACTACGTGGGGGCGGTGGAGTCGATCCCGAAGATCGTCGGGCGGGTGGCGGCGCTGCTCGACGACGGCGCCGCGTACCGGATCGACGACGGCACCGGGGACGTCTACTTCGACCTGGCCGCCGCGCCCCGGTTCGGCTACGAGTCCCACCTGTCGCGCCAGGAGATGCTCGCCCTGTTCGCCGAGCGCGGCGGCGACCCGGACCGGCCCGGCAAGCGCGACCCGTTGGATCCGCTGCTGTGGCGGGGTGCCCGGGACGGGGAGCCGGCGTGGCCCGGCGGCCCGCTGGGCCCCGGACGACCGGGCTGGCACATCGAGTGCGCCACCATCGCCCTGGACCTGCTCGGTCCGCAGATCGACGTGCAGGGCGGCGGCAGCGACCTGATCTTCCCGCACCACGAGTGTTCGGCGGCGCACGCCGAGCGGCTGACCGGGGTGTCGCCGTTCGCGCGGCACTACGTGCACGCCGGCATGATCGGGCTCGACGGCGAGAAGATGTCGAAGTCGCTGGGCAACCTGGTGTTCGTGTCGAGGCTGCGCGCCGACGGCGTGGACCCGATGGCGCTGCGCCTGGCGCTGATGGCCGACCACTACCGCGCCGACCGCACCTGGACCGACGATCTGCTCAAGAACGCGCAGCAGCGGCTGGCCCGCTGGCGAGAGGCGGTCGCCGCGCCGGCCGGGCCGTCCGGGCCCGAGGTGCTGGCCCGGGTACGCCAGCGCCTCGCCGACGACCTCGACACGCCCGGTGCGCTCGCCGTCGTCGACGACTGGGCCGACGCGGCCGTGGGGGGCGTCGGCCGTGACGCCGACGCGCCGGCCCTGGTGGCGGCCACGGTGGACGCCCTGCTCGGCGTCCGCCTGTAGCCGGCGCGTGCGCGGCCGGAACGGCCGCGAACCGCGCACCAGCTCAGGCGAGGGCGAGTCCGGGGTCGGCCTCCGGCTCGGGGCGCGGGGCCGGCACGGGGTACTGCTCGACGAGCGCGGTGACCGGCCCCGGCCAGGTCGCGGTGGCGACCTCGATCGGGCGGTGCTCGGCGTCGTACGCCACGTGCAGCAGGTGCAGCACCGGAGTGTCGGGACGGATCTGCAGCAGTTCCGCCTCCTCGCGCGTGGGCAGCCGGGCGGTGATCTGGTCGGTCGCGGTGGCGTACCGCCGCCCGGTCTCCTCCTCGACCTCCTGGTAGAGCGGCCGGCCGAACGCCTCGAACCGCTCCAGAGAGGTGCCGGCGGCGTCGGAGAGCCGGAACCACGACGCGCCGACCTCGACCGGTGAGTCGCCGGTGCGGACCAGGTGGCGGCGCACGATCAGCTCGGTCGAGTCGGAGACGCCGAACGCGTCGGCCACCTCCGGCGGGGCGGTTGCCCGGCCGACGTGCAGCAGGTGCTGGCGGTACCGGGCGGCGAGGTCGGCGTGGTAGCCGCGGTGGGCGCCGTACCGGCCCCGCGACAGCCGGTTGAGCCGGCGGCGGGTTCCGCGCACGTAGGTGCCCGAGCCGGGTTTGGTGATCAGGAGGCCCTCGACGCGCAGCTGGTCGATGGTGCGCTGGACGGTCTGCTTGGCGACCCCGTACATGGCCGCGATCGCCGGGATCGACGGGAGCCGCTCGCCGGGTGCCCAGTCCCCGCGCCGGATCCTGGCGCGCAGCTCGGCGGCGATCTGCCGGTGGGGGAACTCCGCGGCGCCTGGATTGATGCCCATACGTCTCAACCTAGTGTCCTAGGAAGCGATAGGCGGTGTGACACGCCGAGAGTTGACGGAAGGCTCCTCGAGAGCGAGCGGGCGGCTTGCGGCGGACGGGAGCGGCCGGCTACCAGGAGCCAGAGGTCGGACCGGCCGGGCCGCCCCGTCGGCGCAGGTACCTCTCGAACTCCTGGGCGATCTCGTCCCCGGTCAGCGGCTCGATGCCGGTGTCGCCCGACCGCTGCTCGAGTTCCCGCACATACTCGCCGAGTTCGGCGTCCTGCTCGGCGGCCGCGCGGACCCGCTTCTCCCACTCCGCGGCCTGCTCGGCGAGGTCGGCCAGGGGCACCGGGAGATCGAGCAGCTCCTCGACCCGGTGCAGCAGGGCGAGGGTCGCCTTCGGGCACGGTGGGTTGTTGGCGTAGTGGGGGACGTGCACCCAGAACGAGACGGCCTCCACCTCGGCGCGCACGCACGCCTCGTGCAGCACCCCGACGATGCCGGTGGGCCCCTCGTACCGGGTGGGAATCAGCCGCAGCCGGGCGCGTGCCCCGGCGTCCGAGGCGCTTCCGCTGACCGGCAACGGCCGGGTGTACGGCACGTCGGCGAGCAGCGCACCGAGCAGCACGACCCGGTTGACCTCGAGGCTGTGGCAGATCTCCAGCACCTGTTCGCAGAAGGTGCGCCAGCGCATGCTCGGCTCGATGCCGCGGATCAGCACGACATCGCGGTCGGCGTCCGGGGGAGAGGCCACCGAGAACCGGGTGGTCGGCCACTCGATGCTGCGCGTCTCGCCCTCCGCGAGCGTGACGGTCGGCCGGTTGACCTGGAAGTCGTAGAAGTCCTCAGGGTCCAGCGCCGCGACAGGCCGCGCGCTCCACACCTGCTCCAGGTGCTCGACCGCGGCCGTGGAGGCGTCCGCGGCGTCGTTCCATCCCTCGAACGCGGCGATCGCGACGGGGGAGCGCAGCACGGGCAGGCCGTCGAACTCGGTCACCAGCCCAGCCTACGGCCACCCGCGCGATCGGACCGGCCTGCCGCACCGGCGGAGCGCGGTGGCGGCCCGTCCGGGCCGGCCCAGGGGGGGGCACAGCCGGCCGCCGGGCCGGCCCAGGGGGGAGGGCACAGCCGGCCGCCGGGCCGGCCACGAGGGACGCGTACCCGACCATCGGGCCGGCCCTGAGGGGAGGCGGTGGGCGAGCGGGAGCGACTAGCCTAGGTGTTTGTGACCTCGTTCTTGGACGCGCTGGCCGACCGGGTACTCATCGCCGACGGCGCGATGGGCACCATGCTCCAGGCAGCGAACCCGACCCTGGACGACTACGCCGGCTACGAGGGCTGCAACGAGATCCTCAACGTGACCCGGCCGGACATCGTGCGCGGGGTGCATGACGCGTACCTCGCCGCCGGCGCCGACTGCGTGGAGACCAACACGTTCGGCGCGAACCTCGGCAACCTGGGCGAGTACGAGATCGCGCACCGGATCAGGGAGCTGTCCGAGGCCGGCGCCCGGCTGGCCCGCGAGGTCGCCGACGGGTGGTCGACGCCGGACCGGCCCCGGTACGTGATCGGTTCAATGGGGCCGGGCACGAAGCTGCCGACGCTGGGCCACGTGCCGTTCGCCACGCTGCGCGACACGTACGTCGAGAACGCCGCTGGCCTGCTCGCCGGCGGAGTCGACGCGCTCATCGTGGAGACCTGCCAGGACCTGCTGCAGGCCAAGGCGGCGGTGATCGGGGCCCGGCGGGCCATGGCGGCCGAGGGCCGCACGGTACCGCTGATCTGCCAGGTGACCGTCGAGACCACCGGCACGATGCTGCTGGGCAGCGAGATCGGCGCGGCGCTGACCGCGCTGCAGCCGCTGGGCATCGACCTGATCGGCCTGAACTGCGCCACCGGCCCGGCCGAGATGACCGAGCACCTGCGGTACCTGGCCAGGCACGCCCGGGTTCCGGTGTCGGTCATGCCCAACGCCGGGCTGCCCGAGCTCACCGCCGAAGGGGCGGTCTACCCGCTCACGCCCGACGAGCTGGCCGAGGCGCTGCACCGGTTCGTCACCGAGTACGGCGTCGGCCTGGTCGGTGGGTGCTGCGGGACGACACCCGAGCACATCCGCGCCGTGGTGGCGCGGCTGGACGGGGTGGAGCGAGCTCCGCGTGAACCCTCCCCCGAGCCGGGACTGTCCTCGATCTACCACCACGTCCCGTTCGCGCAGGACGCGAGCGTGCTGATGATCGGGGAGCGGACCAACGCCAACGGGTCGAAGGCGTTCCGCGAGGCGATGCTCGCCGGCGACTGGCAGCGGTGCGTGGAGATCGCCCGGGACCAGGCCCGGTCCGGTTCGCACGTGCTCGACCTGTGCGTGGACTACGTGGGCCGCGACGGGGTCGCCGACATGCGGGAGATCGCAGGCCGGTTCGCCACCGCCTCCACGCTGCCGATCATGCTGGATTCGACCGAGCCGGCCGTGCTCGAGGCCGGCCTGGAGATGCTCGGCGGCCGGTGCGTGATCAACTCGGTGAACTTCGAGGACGGCGACGGTCCCGGCTCCCGGTACGCGCGGACCATGCCGGTGGTGCGCGAGCACGGGGCCGCGGTGGTGGCGTTGACGATCGACGAGGAGGGCCAGGCCCGGACGGCCGAGTGGAAGGTGCGGGTCGCCTCGCGCCTGATCGACGACCTGACCGGCCGGTGGGGCATGGCTCTGTCGGACATCCTCGTGGACTGCCTGACGTTCCCCATCGCGACGGGTCAGGAGGAGACCCGCCGAGACGCGATCGAGACGATCGAGGCGATCCGGGAGATCTCCCGGCGGTACCCGGGCGTCAACTTCACCCTCGGCATCTCCAACGTGTCGTTCGGTCTCAACCCCGCCGCGCGCCAGGTGCTCAACTCGGTGTTCCTGCACGAGTGCGTCCAGGCCGGGCTGACGTCGGCGATCGTGCACGCCTCCAAGATCCTGCCGATGGCGAAGATCCCCGCCGAGCAGCGTGAGGTCGCGCTGGACCTCGTGTACGACCGGCGGCGCGACGGCTACGACCCGCTGCAGCGCTTCATCGAGCTGTTCGAGGGGGTGGACGCGGCGGCGGCGCGGGCCGGCCGCGCCGAGGAGCTGGCGGCGCTGCCGCTGGAGGAGCGGCTGCGCCGGCGCATCATCGACGGCGAGCGCAACGGCCTGGAGGCCGACCTCGACGAGGCGCTGCGGACCCGCTCCGCGCTGGCCATCATCAACGACACGCTGTTGGAGGGCATGAAGGTCGTCGGCGACCTGTTCGGCTCCGGGCAGATGCAGCTGCCGTTCGTGCTGCAGTCGGCCGAGGTGATGAAGGCGGCCGTGGCGTACCTCGAGCCGCACATGGAGAAGACCGACGACGGCGGCAAGGGCCGGATCGTGCTCGCCACGGTCAAGGGCGACGTGCACGACATCGGCAAGAACCTGGTGGACATCATCCTGTCCAACAACGGGTACGAGGTGGTCAATCTCGGCATCAAGCAGCCGATCTCCGCGATCCTCGAGGCCGCCGAGCAGCACAACGCCGACGCGATCGGCATGTCCGGGCTGCTGGTGAAGTCCACGGTGGTGATGAAGGAGAACCTGCAGGAGATGACCGCCCGCGGGGTCGCCACCCGGTGGCCGGTGCTGCTCGGCGGGGCCGCGCTCACGCGCGCCTACGTGGAGGACGACCTGCGCGCACTCTTCCCCGGCGAGGTGTACTACGCCCGGGACGCGTTCGAAGGGCTGGCGCTCATGGACCGGGTGATGGCGGCCAAGCGGGGCGGCGCGCCGGTGGTGGACGCCGAGCGGGAGGCGGCGCTCGCGGCCCGCCGCGAGCGCCGCGCCCGGCACCGCACCGCGGTCATCGAGGACCTGCCCGGCCTGGACGACACCTCGGTGCGCTCCGATGTGGGCGAGGCGGAAATCCCCGCGGCGCCGTTCTTCGGTACCCGGGTGGTCAAGGGCATCCCGTTGGCCGAGTACGCGGCGATGCTCGACGAGCGGGCGACGTTCCTCGGCCAGTGGGGCCTGCGCGGCACCCGCGGTGGCGGGGGGCCGTCCTATGAGGAGCTCGTGGAGACCGAGGGCAGGCCCAGGCTGCGCTACTGGCTGGACCGCCTCGTCGCCGACCAGGTCCTGGAGGCGGCGGTGGTGTACGGGTACTTCCCGTGCTACAGCGAGGGCAACACGGTGGTCGTGCTCGGCGAGGACGGCCGCACCGAGCGGGCCCGGTTCGACTTCCCCCGCCAGCGCCGCGACCGGCGGCTGTGCATCGCGGACTTCTTCCGGCCCCGCCCCGCAGACGGCGACGGCGGCCTGGACGTGATCGCGTTCCAGCTCGTCACCGTCGGCCAGCAGATCAGCGAGTACACGGCGAAGCTGTTCGCCCGCAACGCGTACCGCGACTACCTGGAGGTGCACGGCCTGTCGGTGCAGCTGACCGAGGCGCTCGCCGAGTACTGGCACCGGCGGATCCGCGAGGAGCTGGTGCTGCCCGACGGGCGACGCGTGGCTGACGAGGATCCGCCGGACCTGGCGGGCGTGCTGCGCACCGAGTACCGGGGCTGCCGCTACTCCTTCGGCTACCCGGCCTGCCCCGAGCTGGAGGACCGGGCGAAGGTGGCGGAGCTGCTCGGCGCGGAGCGGATCGGTGTGACGCTGTCGGAGGAGTTCCAGCTGCACCCGGAGCAGTCGACCGACGCGCTGATCGTCCACCACCCCGAGGCGAGCTACTTCAACGCCAAGTGATTGGCGGGGCGCGCTCGCGCGCTCTGACCTGCGGTTTCACGCTGTCACCCCCTCCGCGGGGGCGCACACGCCGGGATCGCCCGGTACGCCGCTTTGTTCTTCAGCGGGGCGACCCGCGTGCCGACGGGTGCGCGTCGCGTTCGTCGACGGCGCGGCGCGGCACGCGGCCGTCAAGACCCAGTGCGGCGACCAATTGCTCTGCGGCTCGTCGTCTGACGAGGTGAGGATGGCTTCACGGTGACCTGATTCGGCACCCTGCGTAAGATTCGAACAGGCGTCGGTCGTAGCGATCGTGGCGATTATCGGCAGCGTGGCGACCACCTGGCTGAGCCTGCGCAGCCACTGAAGACCTACCTGGACGCGGCCGGCAGTTCAACCAGCGATGGATCATCGACACAAGTCGCTTCGCCGAGGTGTAGCGCGTTCCGGCCATCCGGCGGCGCCGGGCGGGTTCGGCTCGAAGCCGACCACGGGCAAGGCGGTCGCCTGGCCGGACCGGCGTAGGAAACGCAGTCCCTTCTTCAGGAAGGCGCGGGGGTTGGCGTCGAGGTAGCGCGCCCAGGCCGGATCTCCTTCCCCGCGCATCCACGCGTAGCAGGCCAGCGCGTAACCGAACATCGGCTCGGTCAGGTACCCCATCCGGCGGGTTCCCCAGGAGTAGGCGTTCTGCGAAAACTCAAAGGCGCTGTTCGCCGTGAAGATCCCGAGCCCGAGGTATACGGTCAGCAGATCCGTGAGCGGCTCATAGTCGGGCCGATCGCATGCGATCCGGCCCTCACCGCGCAGTCGCTCGTGCGCTAGTTCGTGGGCGATCGTCGCGATCAACGCCATCGGAGTGCTCCCGAGGGAGTCACTGAGCGAAATAGTAGGCCTGCCGTCAACGATGCTGTAATACCCCGACGCCCCTGACCAGCGGATCCTTATCGGCAGCTTCTCCGCCCCCAGCCTGGTTGGATCATGCCCGCCGTGGAAGGTGACACGCACCCGGTCGGGATCGATCCCCATATACACGCTGACCCGGGCCACCGTGCGCCGGATGTCCTCCTGCGAACCGGAGTACGTGCCGGGAAAGAACTCGTCCGTGGGCAGCACCACCGGCGAGCGCAGCCACGAATCCCCGAACTCGCCGACAAACCACGACAGGTGCTCCTCGATCCAGGCCTGTTCGTCGGCGACCACCGGGCACCTGGCCTCGAACCATGCCATGCCGCACCTCCCACGATGCCGGCGACGAGCGTAATCGGGTGATGCACGTCGTAGGGCCGTCGACCGGTGGCCGGGCAGGTGCTCACCGCTCGATGCGTAGGAGCCGATCGTCCTCGGGCTTCGGCGACCCCCGACCGGTGGGAAAACGCCGGTAGTTACCCACAGGCTCGGGCTTCGAGGAACTGGCGGGGTGTGGACGATGGCGCGGCCTGGCTGGACCTGCGGCTGCTGCGTCGTGCCCTGCGATCTGCGGACGCTGCCCTGCTGCTCGGCGAAGCCTGCGGGTTTCAGCTGTCCTGGATCGATCCGCTGGACCGTTCGGCTTTGTGGGAGCGGTTGCGGCGCAACAGTGCGGGGTCCGGGGTGTCGTCGACGGCGACTACATGGGGAATGAGGTCGTCAACCGGTGAACGCCTTGTCTACATCGAACAGTGGTGCTCGTCGGCCGCGGCCAGACCAGGGGCCCGTTACCCAAGGTGGACGGCCTGATCGTGGCCTGCGGACGTGCTCGGCCAACCGTGGGGGAATCAGCGCCGAGCGCGGCGGTCCGCCATGGCGTACGACGCGGCTGCGGTGACCGCCGAGACGGCCAGCACGGCGGGCCAGGCACCGATGCGCTTCGCCAGCGGATGCGACACGCCGAAGGCCCCGAGGTAGGCCGCCACCAGCGCCGTGGTCACCGCCGGGCTCGTCCGTCGGGCCCACTCGCGTCCCGCTAGCACACCACCGGCCGCCAAAACCAGGCCGCCGAGGGGACGGTTACCGGTCCGGCGGGCGAGCTGCCACCCACCGATCAGGGAGCCGGCGGTGGTCACTGCGGTAGGTATACGCACTCCCCGACCGTACATCGCGGGAAAACCGCCTGCGGCTCGTTGCAGCCGCCGCATGCCGCGATCCGCGCCCTGTCGCCGACCGTCCGGGCCTGCGCGAGCACGGCCCGAGCATCTCCGCGTCACACACGGGGGGCGTCGCCCGGAGGCGCTCGGGCGGTACTAGGGCGGCACAAGACGTCGCGTGAGGGCCGCGGCGGCGACGCCGAGCGCGGCACCGGCCAGCACGTCGGACGGGTAGTGGACGCCGGTGACGACCCGGGACGCGATCACCCCGGCCGCCAGGGCACCCACGGGCAGCGCAAGCACCGGCATCTCCATCGCCACGCCGGTGGCGAAGGCCGCCGCGGACGCCGCGTGCCCGGACGGGAAGGAGCTGGTCACCGGCTCGCGGCTCAGCCGCCGCTGCGGCGGCACGCGATCCACGACCGGACCGACCCGGCCGGCCAGCCCCTTGGCGAGCAGGTTCGCGGCGACGGCGGCGATCGCAAGACTGGCCACTCCGCGCGCCGCCGCCCGCCGGCAGCGGGCGTGGCCGGTCAGGGCGAGCGCTGCGGCGATGGCGAGCCAGAGCCTCCCGCGGTCGGACGCGGCGCCCACCATGGGCAGCGTCCGGTCCAGGTGCGGTGACTCGGCGGCGGCGATGCGGTCGACGACGCGCTGCTCGAACGCGGTCAACCGGCGGGCGAGCCCGTCCAGCGGGCCCGGCAGGCCGGGCCGGCGCCGGCGTGCGGCCCGCCCGGCGCCCCGACGCCCGCCCGCCGTCGCCGTGGCGCCCGGCGCCGTCTCGTCCGACCGTGCCGACCCGCGCACCCAACCAGTGTCGAGCAATCGCCCGCCCTGCGGAATTCACCGGTCCGGTGACTCGGGTCCGCCCGTGGCGGCGTGAGCCTCGCCACCCGGCGATCCCTGTCGCCGGCCGGCCGGGCATGATCAATCTGTGACGCGTCTGGCCGCCGTGCTCTTCGACATGGACGGGACCCTCGTCGACAGTGAGAAGGTCTGGCAGGTCGGGCTCGCCGAGCTCGCCGCCGAGTACGGCGGGGTGCTGTCCGAGACGGCCCGGCTGCGCATGGTCGGCACCAGCATGGCCGAGTCGATGGCGATCCTGCACGAGGACCTCGACCAGCCCTGGCGCGACCCGCAGGAGAGCATCCTGTGGCTGGAGACGCGGGTCATGGAGCTGTTCGCCGACGGCCTCGCCTGGCGCCCGGGCGCGCGCGAGCTGCTCGCCGAGTTGCGGGCGGCGGGCGTGCCGACCGCACTGGTCACCGCCACCCGCCGCCCGCTGGTCGAGGTGGCCCTGCGCACGCTCGGGCGGGAGAACTTCGACGCCGTGGTCTGCGGCGACGAGGTGACGCTGGGCAAGCCGCACCCGGAGCCGTACCTGACCGCGGCGAGCCTGCTGGGCGTGCCGATCGGGCGGTGCGTGGCGATCGAGGACTCGCCGACCGGCGTGGCGAGCGCCCGGGCCGCGGGGGCCCGGGTGCTCGCCGTGCCGTGCGAGGTCGACCTGTCCCACCTGGACGGTGTCGCGCACGCCCCGAGCCTGGTCGGCGTGGACGTGGCGTACCTGTCCAGCCTCGTCGGCCCGGCTGCCGCGCAGTAGCTGCGCGGCAGCCGGGCCGCCCCCGTCACTCGTACGCGATCGCGCGCAGCACGTTCGTGCGCGCCGCCCGGATCGCCGGCAGCACCGCGGCGAGCACCCCGACGACACCGGCGAGGACCAGGTACGTCGCCATCTGTGTCCAGGGCAGGGCGAGGTCGCTGATGCCCTGCTCCTCCAGCGCCCGCACCACCGCCGCGCCGAGGCCCGCGCCGACCACCACGCCGAGCAGCGCGCCGAACACGGCGATCACCACCGCCTCGACCGTCACCATCCGCATGGTCTGGCCACGGTCCAGGCCGATCGCGCGCAGCAGGCCGAGCTCGCGGGTGCGCTCGAGCACCGACAGCGCCAGCGTGTTGACGATCCCGAGCACCGCGATGAGGATCGCCAGCGCCAGCAGGATCTGCACCATCAGGAGGATGCTGTCGACGCTGCTGGTCTGCTGGGCGATGAAATCGCTGCGGTCCGCGACGCTGACCTCCGGGCTGTCGGCCAGCAGCGCGGCCACCTGGTCGCGCACGCCCGCGACGTCAGCGCCGTCAGTCACGTCGATGAGGGCCATCATCGGCTGGGAGACGGTGAGGTCCCGACCGTCGGCGGCGGAGATCAGCCATCCGCTCACCAGCTCGTGCTCGGCGTAGACGCCGCGGACGGTGAACGTGCGCGGCTCGCCACGGGCGAGTTGCACGGTGACGACGTCGCCGGCGGTCACCTCCGCCGCGGCGGCGGTCTTGGCGTCCACGACCACCTGCCCGGCCGCCAGGCCGTCCAGGGAGCCGGCGGTGGGCCGCAACGAGACGATCTGCCGCAGCGCGGCCAGGTCGCTCGTGGCCGACACGCCCGTGCGGGCCCCGTTGACGAGGGCCACGTCGAACGCCTGGCCCGCCACCGCCCGCACGCCCGGCAGCGCGGCGACCCGGTCGAGCACCGCCGGGTCGAACGTCGGCGGGCGCGGCCCGGCCTGCTCACCCGAGATGATCAGATCCGCGTACACCTTCTCGGTGAGGACCCGCTCGAGGCTCTTCGTCGCCGAGACCAGCACCGTGGACACCCCGGTGATCAGCGCGATGCCGACCATCAGGGCCGCCGCGGTGATCGCGGTGCGGCGTGGGTTGCGGCCGGAGTTGAGCCGGCCCAGCCTGCCCGGCACCGACCAGGAGAACAGCCGCCCGATGGCACCGACCACCGGCCGGGCGATCGCGGGCGTGAGCAGCGCGACGCCGGTGAAGGTGACCAGCACGCCGGCCAGCACCATCCACAGCGTGGCGTCGCCGGCGCCCCGCAGGCCCACGACGAGCAGCGCGACGCCCGCCGCGAAGACGACGCCTCCGGTGACGGTCAGCCGGGTCAGCGGCCGGTCGGGGGTGGCCGCCTCCTGCAGCGCGGCCACCGGTGGGATGCGCGAGGCCCGCACCGCGGGCAGCAGGGCGGCGAGCAGCGTCACGGGGATCCCGACCCCGAACGCGCCGATCACCGCGGTGGCCGGAACGCCCAGACCGGCCAGGTCGAGCCCGCCGCCGAACGCCGCGACGACCCGGGCGAGCAGCGCACCCACACCGATGCCCGCGCCCAGGCCCACCGCCGAGGCGACCAGGCCGATCAGCAGCGCCTCCAGCAGCACCGAGCCGACCACCTGCCGCCGGCTCGCCCCGATCGCCCGCAGCAGCGCCAACTCCCGGGTGCGTTGCGCGACGATGATCGAGAACGTGTTGACGATCAGGAACACGCCGACGAACAGCGCCACGCCGGCGAAGCCGAGCAGGATGTTGTTGAAGAACGACAGAAACTCCCGGAAGCTACCGGCCTGCGCCGCGGCGGCCTCCTCGCCGGTGCGCACCCGGTACCCGTCGCCGAGCTCGGCACGGATCCGGTCGCGCAGCTCGCTGGGGGACACGCCCGGCGCGGCCCGGACGGTCACGCTGCTGTAGACGTCCGGCTCGCCGAGCATCAGGCGCTGCGCCACGGGCTCGGTGAACGCGACCATGTGGGTGCCGCCGAGGGAGTCCTTGCCGCCCTGGATGCCGAAGACGCCGACCAGCTCGAAGGTCTGCTTGCGCCCGAAGGGCGTCAGGATCGCCACCCGGTCACCGACGGTGAGTTTGGCCGCCTTCGCCAGCGCGGCGTTGAGCGCGACCTGGTCGTCGGCCTGCGGCACGTGACCCTCCCGCAGCTCGAGCAGCGGGTCGTCGTACCAGTTCATGCCGAACTGCGGGGGGCCGCCGGTGGACACCACCTTGCCGTCCGCGCCGATCACCCGCGCACCGTCCGCCGTCACCTGGCCGTACGCCTCGGCGACCCCCGGTACCTGCCGGACGACGCCGACCAGGCTGGCCGGCAGGTTCGCCGGCACCTCTTCGCCCTCGAGCTCCGACACGGCGATCTTCGGTTCGCCGGTGACCTCGACGTCGGTGTTGGCGTACACGCCGGCGAACAGGTTGTCGAAGGTGCGCCCGAGGGTGTCGGTGAGCACGAACGCGCCGGAGACGAACATGACGCCGAGCACGACCGCCAGGCCGGACAGGACGAGGCGCAGCTTGCGCGACAGCAGGCTGCGCAGCGCCGCCTTCAGCATCAGTCCACCGCCTCCACGGCCGTGATCGGGTCCAGCCGCTTCATCGTGTCCAGCACCGACTCGGGAGTCGGATCGGCCAGCTCGGTGACGAGCCGCCCGTCGGCGAGGAAGACGACGCGGTCGGCGTATGAGGCGGCCGTCGGGTCGTGGGTGACCATGACGACGGTCTGGCCGAATTCGCGCACGGACCGGCGCAGCAGCCCGAGGACCTCGGCCCCGGAGCGGGAGTCGAGGTTGCCGGTCGGCTCGTCGGCGAAGACCACCTCGGGCCGGCCGACCAGGGCCCGGGCGCAGGCCACCCGCTGCTGCTGGCCGCCGGAGAGCTGGCTGGGCCGGTGGTCGAGGCGGTCGGCCAGGCTCACGGTCTCGATGACCGTGGCGAGCCAGTCGCGGTCCGGCTTGCGGCCGGCGATGGCCAGCGGCAGCAGGATGTTCTCCCGCGCGGTCAGCGTGGGCAGCAGGTTGAACTGCTGAAAGATGAAGCCGACCTTCTCGCGGCGCATCCGGGTGAGCTGGGCGTCGCGCAGCCCGGCGAGCGGCGTGTCGCCGATGTAGACCTCGCCGCGGGTCACCGAGTCCAGGCCGGCGAGGCAGTGCATGAGCGTCGACTTGCCGGAGCCCGACGGGCCCATGATCGCGGTGAACCGGCCGCGGTGCAGGTCGACGTCGACATCCCGCAGCGCGGTCACCCGGGCCTCACCCTGCCCGTACACCTTCCACACGCCCCTCGCGCGGGCGGCAACCGTCGTCAACGTGGGACCTCCAGGATTCGCTGGGACCGACCGGCGCGGTCGCCGACCGGATCACTGTTCCGATGGTTGTGCCCGACGACGCCGGCCACATCCGTCCGCGGACGTATCCGACCTCCGCATCCGCGCTGGGTGGTGCCCCCTACCCGGGATCGGGGTTGACCCTGACCGTCATCCCCACCGACGAGCGTCGCGTCCGTCAGGCGCCCGGTTTCACCAGCCCGGTCTCGTACGCCAGGACGACGGCCTGGACCCGGTCGCGCAGCCCGAGCTTGGTGAGCACGTGCCCGACGTGGGTCTTGATGGTGGTTTCGCTGACCGACAGCACCGCGGCGATCTCCGCGTTGGACAGTCCCTTGGCCATCTGGACCAGCACCTCGCGCTCCCGGTCGGTCAGCACGTCCAGGGAGCGGGGCGGAGCCGCGTTCGGATCGGGCAGCGCGGAGGCGAACCGGTCGAGCAGGCGTCGCAGGATGCGCGGTGCGACGACCGCCTCGCCGCGGGCGACCGTGCGGATCGCGGTGACGAGGTCCTCGGCGGGCACGTCCTTGGCGAGGAAACCGCTCGCCCCGGCCCGCAGCGCCCCGACGATGTACTCGTCGAGTTCGAAGGTGGTGAGGATGAGCACCCGCACCGGCAGCCGGGCGTCCACGATCGCCTTCGTCGCGGCCACCCCGTCCATCCGGGGCATGCGGATGTCCATGAGCACGACGTCGGGCAGCAGCCGCCGGGCCAGCTCGACCGCCTCGACCCCGTCGCCGGCCTCCCCGGCGATGTGCAGGTCGTCCTCGGCGCCGAGCACCATCCGGAACCCGGTACGCAGCAGCGGCTGATCGTCGGCGAGCAGCACCCGGATCGGCTGCGACGTCACGTGTCGGCCCCCTTACCGTCGAGCTGGTCCAGGGGAATCCTCGCCGACACCCGGAACCCTCCGCCCGGCCGGGGTCCGGTGCGCAGCGTGCCCCCGTAGAGGGCCACCCGTTCCCGCATGCCGAGCAGCCCGTGTCCGACGCGGTCACCGTCCGGCCTGGGCCCCCGCCCGGTGTCGGAGATCTCCAGGTGGAGCCAGAGCCGGCCGAAGTCGAGGCGGACCTCCGCGGTCGCCTCGCCGGCGTGCTTGAGCGTGTTCGTCAGTGCCTCCTGCACGATCCGGTAGACGGTCAGCGCCACCCCGGGGTCGAGCGGCACCCGGTCGCCGCTGACCCGCAGCGTGACCGGAAGCCCGGCCTCACGGACCTGCTCGACCAGCGCCTCGATGCCGGCGAGCCCGGGCTGGGGCGCCAGTTCGGCGTCCGGCTCGGCCTCGGTGCGCAGCACGGTCAGCAGCCTGCGCATCTCCCGCAACGCGGTGCGGCCGGTCTCTTCGATCGTGGTCAGCGCCTCGTCGGCCGCGGCCGGGTCACGGGCCAGCACCCGGCGCGCGCCGGTGGCGAGCACACCCATCACGCTGACGTGGTGGGCGACCACGTCGTGCAGCTCCCGGGCGATACGCCGGCGTTCGTCCGCGACCGCCTGCTCGGCGAGGGCCTGCTGGTTCTCTTCGGCGGCTCGCGCCCGCTCCTCCAGGGCCGCGGTGTAGGCGCGTCCGTTGTGCACGGTACGCCCGACGAAGAAGGCGACCAGGGCGATCATGAGGTTGAGCGCGAGGAAGTACCAGATCGGCACCTCCGTCGGCGCGGTCGGTGACCAGATGGTCCCGGCGAGCAGCACCGGTGCCCACAGCGCGGCGGTCGCCACCAGGGCACGCCGCAGCGGCAGGTACGCCGCGACCGTGTAGCCGACCACGATGAGGGCCAGCCCACCGAACTGCACCGCCGGGGAGAGGAACAGGCTGGCCAGCGACGTCAGCGACGCCAGCGCCACGGCCACCAGCGGCCATCGGCGGCGGATCACCACCGCCAGCATCTCGATGGCGCCGAAGCCGGTCGAGGCGAGCCACGACGTCGGCCAGAACTCCCTCGGGCTGAGCAGCCACAGCGACTGCTGCACGACGAGCAGCCCGACGGCGAGCAGCGCGTCGCCGACCAGGGGGTGGGCCCGCAGCCTCGCCCGTACCCTGGTCCACAGCCTGGACACCGTACTGGCCATACGGGCGACCGTAGCTCGCGGGCGTGGCGGAGATCATCGTCGCCGAGGAGGAGCCGGTCATCCTGCCGGAGGAGGCGCATCGCCCGCGGCGACCGGGGCGGGCGGCTGTGTATCGTCCGGCGCCACCGCCACGCCGCCGGGCGCCGCCGACACGCCGTCGTGCGGCGCGGTCGTCTCCGGGTACGGCGGCGGGGTGCCGCCGAAGGCGGGGCACTTGTCCTGGTGGGCGCACCAGCCGCACAGCCGGCTCGGCTTGGGGCGAAAGTCGCGCTCCGCCGTCGCCTGCGCGATCGCCCGCCAGAGCGCGAGCAGCGTGCGCTCGAAGCGCGCCAACTCCTCGGCGTCCGGGGTGTAGTCGCACGCCTCGGCGTCCTTGAGGTAGAGCAGGCGGAGCACCCGCGGCACCGCGCCCCGCGAGCGCCACAGCACCAGCGCGTAGAACTTCAGCTGGAACAGCGCCTGCGCCTCGAACGCCTCGCGCGGCGCGCCCCCGGTCTTGTAGTCCACCACCCGCAGGTCACCGGCGGGCGAGATGTCGAGGCGGTCGACGTACCCGCGGATCAGCAACTGGTCGTCGATCACCGTCTGCACGAAGTGCTCACGCTCGGCCGGCTCCAGCCGCCGTGGATCCTCGACCGCGAAGTAGCCGGCGAGCAGGTCCCGGGCCGACTCCAGGAACTCCTCCGGGTCCACCGGGCCCTCCGCCGCGCCCCGCGTCGGCTCCGCGGTGAACAGCTCCCGGAGTTCGGGGTGCTCCTCGAGGAGTCGACGCCACTGTGGTGCGACGAGATCGACGGCGGCCTGCGGGGTGCGCGACGCCGCGGGCAGGTCGAACAGACGCTCGAGCACGGCGTGCACCAGGGTGCCACGGGCCTGGTCGACGGTCGGCCGCTCGGGCAGCTTGTCGATGGCGCGGAACCGGTACAGCAGGGGACACGTCTTGAAGTCCGCCGCCCGTGACGGGGACAGCGTCGGCAGCGGGGGGACGTCGTCGCCGGGGTCGGCCCCGATCTCCGTGATCGTCTCGAGCGTCATGGCGATCAGGCTAGGCGACGGGTGTGACGCGACCCCGTAGCATCGCAGGATGGCTGACCGTCGATCGGACGCCACCCGCACCGGCCCGCCGCGGCGCCCGGGCATCCCGCTCGGGCGGGTGCTGGGCGTGCCGGTCCACTTGCACCCGTCCTGGCTGCTGCTCGCCGCCTTCGTGACGCTCACCTATGGGGAGGCGGTCCGGGTGCGGATCGGCCTCGCGCCCGCACCCGCGTACCTGGTGGGGTTCGGCTTCGTCGGCTGCCTGCTGGTGTCGGTGCTGCTGCACGAACTGGGGCACGCGCTGGCCGCCCGGTGGTACCGCATCGGGGTGCGCGGGATCACCTTGGAGCTGCTCGGCGGCTACACCGAGATGGACAGCGACGCGCCCCGGCCGAGGGTGGAGCTGGTCGTCTCGCTCGCCGGCCCGGCGGTGTCGCTGACGCTGGGCCTGGCCGCCACTGGCGCCGCCGTCGTGCTCTCCACCGAGACGGTCGCCTGGCTGATCGCGTTCCAGGTCGCCGCCGCGAACATCATCGTCGCCCTGTTCAACGTGCTGCCCGGCCTGCCGCTCGACGGTGGGCGGGCGTTGCGGGCGGCGGTGTGGGCGGTGCGCGGCGACCGCAACGCGGGGACGCTGGTCGCCGGCTGGACCGGCCGGGTGGTCGCCGCAGCCACGCTGGCCGGCGCCGTGCTGCTCTACGCCGCCACGCTGCTCGGCCCGATCGGTCTGGTGTTCATGCTCCTCGTGGCGTTCACCCTCTGGCAGGGCGCCACCGGCGCGATCCGGCTCGCCCGCATCACCAGCCGGTTGCCGCTCATCGACCTACGGAAGCTGGCGCGGCCGGTGTATCGCGTGGTGACGGGGACGCCGCTGGCGGAGGCGGAGCGGCGGGCGGCCGAGGCGGGTCGCTCGGACGGGCCGCTGGGGGTGACCGACGCCACCGGGCGGCTGGTGGCGCTGGTCGAGCCGGCCGCGGCCGCGGCCGTGCCGGCGCAGCGGCGCCCGTGGGTGATTGTGGACGCGGTGGCGCGCAGCGTGTCCGAGATGGGGCTGATTCCGGTGGACCTGCGCGGCGAGGCGGTGATCCAGGCCGTACAGCGGCACCCGGCTGCGGAGTACCTGGTGACCTCCGGGGATGATGTGGTGGGCGTGCTGCGCCTGACCGACCTTGCCCACCTGCTCGAACCCAAGGGGACGCCGACGTCGTGACCGCATCCGACCAGCCTGCGCCGGCTGTACAGGCGCGGCGCGGGCCGTTTGGGCCCGGCGACCGGGTGCAGCTGACCGACCCGAAGGGCCGCGTGCACACGTTCACCCTCCAGCCCGGGAAGGTCTTCCACACCCATCGCGGGGCCGTGCCGCACGACGACCTCATCGGCGCGCCGGAGGGCAGCGTGGTGGTGTCCACCGGCGGCACCGCGTACCTGGCGCTGCGCCCGCTGCTCGCCGACTACGTGGTCGGCATGCCTCGCGGCGCGCAGGTGATCTACCCGAAGGACGCCGCGCAGATCGTGGCCTTCGGCGACATCTTCCCCGGCGCCCGGGTGCTCGAGGCGGGCGCGGGTTCGGGGGCGCTGACCTGCTTCCTGCTGCGCGCGGTCGGCGAGGCGGGCTCGGTGGTGTCGTACGAGGTGCGGCCCGACTTCGCCGAGATCGCCCGGCGCAACGTGGAGGCGTACTTCGGCGGACCGCATCCGGCGTGGTCGCTGCGCACCGGCGACGTGGCCGGGTGCCCGGAGCGCGACTTCGACCGGATCGTGTTCGACATGCTGGCACCGTGGGAGCTGCTCGACCTCGTCGCGTCGGCACTGGTCCCCGGCGGTGTGTTCGTCGGCTACGTGGCGACCACGCCCCAGTTGTCGGAGTTGGTGGAGGCGCTGCGGGCGCACGGCGGCTTCACCGAGCCGCGCGCCTGGGAGACGCTGGTGCGCGACTGGCACGCCGAAGGGCTGGCGGTGCGGCCCGACCACCGCATGGTGGCGCACACGGCGTTCCTCGTCACGGCGCGCCGGCTGGCGCCGGGCGTGGTGGCACCGCCGCGCCGCCGCAAGCCGAGCAAGGGCACCGAAGCGTACGCGATGCGCCGAAACGAGCGCATTGAGTAGCTTTCGCCGGTGTGCTCTGTGAGCGCAGCCGGTCGCCTGGGCGGGACGCGCCTCAGGCCGCCGTCTGCCCGGCCACCTCGGCGGCCTGCGGCCCGGCCACCTCGACCCCGTCCGAGCGCCGCAGCACGTGGATGCATTCGCCGGGGCACTCCCTGGCCGCGTCGATCACCTCCAGGCGCAGGTGGTCGGGGACGTCCGCGCGCGCGCCCGGGGAGGTGAGCAGCTCCTCGCCCGCCTTGACGTACGCCAGGCCGTCGACGTCGAGCTCGAACACCTCGGGGGCGTACTGCACGCAGAGGCCGTCGCCAGTGCAGAGATTCTGGTCGATCCAGACGCTGAGCTCGTCCGCGGGCACCGCCATAGGCCCGACCGTACCTGATGCGGCGCCGACGATTTCTCACAGGATCGTGTGACCGCGGTGGCGGGTAGGGCCGGATGGGGCGATCAGCGGCTAGGGTGGAGACCACGATGTTCGAGCCCCGGGGAGGTGGGACGTGGCACGCAGCGACGACGCGGAAGCGCGCGCCGCGCGGTGGGAGCGGGAGGCCCACGAGCTCTCCACGCAGGTCGCCTTCCTGCAGGAGGAACTCGCCCACGTGCGCCGCAGGCTGACCGAGGGCCCCCGGCATGTCCGGCAACTCGAGGAGCGCCTGGCCGCGACCCAGGCCCAGGTTGCCCGGCTGACGGAGAACAACGAGCGGCTCGTCGCCACCCTCAAGGAGGCGCGCGCCCAGATCGTCACGCTCAAGGAGGAGATCGACCGGCTGGCTCAGCCGCCCAGCGGGTACGGCGTGTTCCTCGACCGGCACGAGGACGGGACGGTCGACGTGTTCACCGGCGGGCGCAAGCTGCGCGTGTCGGTCTCGCCGACGATCGACGTCTCGACCCTGCGTCGGGGCCAGGAGCTGCTGCTCAACGACGCTCTCAACGTCGTCGCCGCGCTCGGGTTCGAGCGCACCGGCGAGGTGGTCATGCTCAAGGAGGTCCTCGACGGACCGGACGGGCTGCCCGAGCGGGCGTTGGTGATCTCCCACGCCGACGAGGAGCGGGTGGTCCGGCTCGCCGACACCCTCGTCAAGGAGCCGCTGCGCGCCGGGGACTCGCTGCTGATCGAGCCGCGCTCCGCGTACGCGTACGAGCGGATCCCCAAGAGCGAGGTCGAGGAGCTGGTCCTCGAGGAGGTGCCCGACGTCGACTACAGCGACATCGGCGGTCTGGACCGGCAGATCGAGCTGATCCGCGACGCCGTGGAGCTGCCGTTCCTGCACGCCGACCTGTTCCGCGAGCACAAGTTGCGCCCGCCCAAGGGCGTGCTGCTCTACGGCCCGCCGGGCTGCGGCAAGACGCTGATCGCCAAGGCGGTCGCGAACTCGCTGGCCAAGCAGATGGCCGCGCGCCGCGGCGAGGAGAAGCACACCAGCTACTTCCTCAACATCAAGGGCCCGGAGCTGCTCAACAAGTACGTCGGTGAGACCGAGCGGCACATCCGGCTGATCTTCCAGCGGGCCCGGGAGAAGGCCAGCGAGGGCACCCCGGTCATCGTGTTCTTCGACGAGATGGACTCGGTGTTCCGCACCCGCGGCTCGGGCGTCTCCTCCGACGTGGAGAACACCATCGTTCCGCAGCTGCTCAGCGAGATCGACGGCGTGGAGGGCCTGGAGAACGTCATCGTCATCGGTGCCTCCAACCGCGAGGACATGATCGACCCGGCGATCCTGCGCCCGGGCCGGCTCGACGTGAAGATCAAGATCGAGCGGCCGGACGCCGAGGCGGCCAAGGACATCTTCTCCAAGTACATCGTGGACGACCTGCCGCTGCACCCCGACGACCTGGCCGAGCACGGCGGCTCGCGGCAGGCGTGCGTCCAGGCGATGATCCAGGCCGTGGTGCTGCGGATGTACGCGGAGACCGAGGAGAACCGGTTCCTGGAGGTCACCTACGCCAACGGGGACAAGGAGGTCCTCTACTTCAAGGACTTCAACTCCGGTGCGATGATCCAGAACATCGTGGACCGCGCCAAGAAGATGGCTATCAAGGAGTACCTGGCCACCGGGCGCAAGGGGCTGCGGCTGCAGCACCTGCTCGACGCGTGCGTCGACGAGTTCCGCGAGAACGAGGACCTGCCCAACACCACCAACCCCGACGACTGGGCCCGCATCTCCGGCAAGAAGGGCGAGCGCATCGTCTACATCCGCACGCTCGTCTCGGGCAAGGGCGCCGAGGCCGGCCGGTCCATCGACACCATCACCAACACCGGCCAGTACCTGTGACGCGGCCGTCGCTTCGCCGTGTCACCTCTGACGCGGTGACACATGTGACGCGGTGATGGGGGCCGCGGACCCGCGGCCCCCATCACCGCGTCCGGTCAGCTCCGCCGCACCGCCACGACCGTGTCGCCCGGCAGGTCGTCGAAGACCACCCAGGCGCGCGTGTCGAACTGCTCGCGGCTGAACCGCGTGGTGCGCCACAGCCAGTCGTCACCGTCACGCTTGAGGACGAAGATGTCGATGGGACCGAACTGCGTGGTGGCCGACGCGTGGGCGAACTCGACCGGGTCGCGGATGGCGGCGATCCGGGTGATCTCGTCCATGCGGCTGTCCCAGCGGGCCAGGGTGCCCGACGCCGTACGCGACACCGTGGTGTAACCGGGCCAGGGCAGGAACGCGTACAGCCGCTCGTCGTAGGAGAGACTGACCCGCTGCGGGTCCGGGCCGAGCACGCTCTCGACGGCCTGCTCGATGGGCTCCACTGGAAACCAGGGCGCTCGACCGTCGGCGGGTGCGTGACGTGGATAGGTGCCGTCCGGTCGGGGCTCCAGGTGCGCCTGGGTCGCCTGCGCCAGCGGCTGGTTGGCGTCGGGCATCCACGCCCTCCCGGTCGTGTAGGTGGACCAGGCCAGCAGCAGCGCCAGAGCGGCGGCGCCCAGACCAGGCGCCGGCTTGAACCGGGCCACGATGTGCCGGCCGGCGTGCCCGATGACCACCGCCCCCGCCGCGGTCAGCGTAGCGATGACCAGGGCGGCCGAGTAGGCCATGAAGCTGGTGTGGCCGCTGGCGACCAGCCGGATCGTGGCCAGGACACGGAAGGCCAGCGTGCCGACCGTGATCGCCAGCAGCGGGGTGGCCCACGGCGTCGAGGTGCGCAACCACAGCAGGCCGACCAGCCCGACCAGTTGCAGCACGCCGAGTGGAGTGGCCGCAAGGAACGGGAAGACGTTGTCGTGCACGCTGCCGAACAGGTACTGGTCGGAGATCATCCTGCCGTCCTTGGTGAGGACCGCCCACTCGAACGGCACCACGTACCAGGCCGACAGCACCGCGGCGGTCACGACCACGCCGGCCAGGTGTCTCAGGTACGCCCGCCGGTCCGTCGCCGTGCGCCAGGTCAGCAGCGCCACGGTGGCCGCGCCGAGCGCGCCGAAGACCAGCCAGGCCTGGTAGGTGGTCGCGATGACCGCGCCCAGCACGCCGGCCGGAAGCCAGTGCAGCCCGCGGGCGGGGCGCCCGATCGCCAGCAACACCCAGGGGACGAAGATGGCGAGCGTGAACGTCTCGTACGGCTTGCGCGGATCGAGGTAGGCGACGACGGCCACGGCCGCGACCGCCACGGCCACCCATCCGGGCACCAACCGCTGCCAGAGCAGGAACAGCACGACGACGGTGCCCGCGATCACGAACGCCGCCACGTCCGCCAGCAGGCTCCACGCGGGAATGTCCAGCAGCGCCGCCAGTCGGCCGGTGACGAGGAAGTACAGCGGCGGGTACTCCGCCGGCAGCCCGGGAATCCAGGCGTCGGACGGCACCCAGGTCGCGCTGTGTCGCACCGCCATCGCGCTGATGCGCCCGGCGTCGTCGCGGAGACCACCGAACCCGAACGGGGTGCCGTGCAGCGACACCCGCAGCGCCAGAATGGTCCAGCTGGCCAGCAACCCGGCGGCGACCGGAGGCCAGATCGGCCGGGGGAACCGCAGCGCGACGGCCAGGCCGACGGCTACGGCGGCCAGGGCCGCGCCGATGGACAACCCCACGGCTTTGGGGTAGAACGGGTTGAGCCCGGCGTAGGTCGGCAGCAGGAACGCCACCGGCGCGGTGAGCAGCCACACGAGCACCGCGAGCGGCGCGGGTCGCAACCACCAGCGTGGAGCGGCCGTTCGGGCGCGTACACGGACCGAGCCGCCAACGGCTGGATCTGGACTGTCTGGTGAATCCGACGCCCCTGCGGTGGTGAGCCCACCGGTGTCGTCATGCTGATCGCGCATCGGCGGGGAGTGTAGTGGGACCCTTGTCACGGCGCGACACCGTTCGATGACGCGGGAGACCCGCCTGTCGCGGCCGGGGCCGGTGTCGTCGTCGGGCGGGACGTGCCGGACGCCGACCGCGCGGTGTGCCGCTCGGCCAGCCGCGCCACCTGGCCGACGAGGACCGCCACCGCGACGATCGACGCGGGCAGCACCGGCAACTCGTAGCGGAACGCGGTCACCGCGGGGTTCATCAGGAAGACCCCGACCGCGCCCAGCCACGCCGGGATGACCAGCCACGGCACCACGGTGCGCCACGCCGTCACGCACGCGACCAGGGACAGCACGACGAGCAGCAGCAACGGCCAGCTACCGGCGATCTCCCGCAGCTCGTCGACCCCGCGGATCGGCACCTGCTCGCGGAACCAGGGCAGCGCCTCCCGGTAGCTGCGGGCCCGGCCCCCGGTCATCGCGTTCAGCAGGGTGGCGGTGGTCAGCGGGCGGGTGGCGATCCGGGTGTAGACGAGGCCGATGATCACGCCGACCGCCGCGCCCGCGCTCACCGCGGTCCACGACCAGCGCCGGCCGCGCTGTGCCCACATCGCCCACAGCCACAGACCGGCCACCGCGGCGACGGTGAACGGCACGATCGTGCGTGCCGCCGCCGTCGCCGCGGTCAGCACCGCCGCCGCGCCGACCGTCCGCCACGTGGCGGAGCGTTGCCACGGCATCACCAGGAACAGCAGCGCGTGCAGCAGCAGCGCCAGCGAATCGGTCAGGCCCCCGACGCTCCACTGCACGACGAGCGGCGAGAGCAGGGCCAGGCACACCGCCACCACTGCGGCCGGGGCCGGGGCGTGGCGAGCGGCGAACCGGTAGCAGACGTAGATGGCGGCGGCGAAGGCGATGCCGGGCACCACGACGATCGCCCCGGGGCCGAACACGGCGACCAGCGGCGCGGACAGCAGCGGCAGCAGCACCCGCGGCCGGGTGCTGGGTACCGCGGTCGGCGACCCCCAGATGTAGGCGTACGGTTCGAACGTCGCGTGCTGGTCGATGTAGTCGAGCACCATCCGCTCGGCCGTGTCCGCGTCGTAGCCGAGCAGTCGGTAGGTCCACGCCAGGTAGTACTGGGTGTCCGGATAGATCTGGTGCGTGCTCAGGTACGTCCAGACCATGGCGGCCGCCGTGGCGGCGAGCACGACGAGTGTGGTCCGCTGCGGCCTGGGCAGGCGGCCTCGCGATGTCCTGATCCTGCCGACCACGTCATGCTCTGCCATGCGCATCTCCTGACGAACGAGGGGTGCGTTCCAGGCGCGTCCAGCGCTGCGCCACGCCTAGCGCCCGGATGCTACCGGCCCGCGCCGGTCATCGCTGCCCAAGGCGCCTCCGGCTAGGCTCGATGCATGAGCGTGCGACGGATCATGGGCACCGAGGTCGAGTACGGCATCTCGGTCCCTGGACAGCCGGGTGCCAACCCGATGGTCACCTCGTCGCAGGTGGTCAACGCGTACGGCGCCCGTCCCGAGCTCACCAAGGGCGGGCGGGCGCGGTGGGACTACGAGGAGGAGTCGCCGCTGCGCGACGCGCGCGGCTTCACGTACTCCGGCGCGGTGTACGACCCGGCCGAGGCGCTCGCGGACGAGGACCTCGGCCTGGCCAACGTCATCCTCACCAACGGCGCGCGGCTCTACGTCGACCACGCTCATCCGGAGTACTCCACGCCCGAGGTGACCAACCCCCGCGACCTGGTGAAGTGGGACAAGGCGGGGGAGAAGGTGATGGCGGAGGCGGCACGCCGGGCGGCGAGCATCCCGGGCAGCCAGCCGATTCACCTGTACAAGAACAACACGGACAACAAGGGCGCCAGCTACGGCGCGCACGAGAACTACCTGATGCGCCGGCAGACCCCGTTCGCCGACATCGTCACGTACCTGACCCCGTTCTTCGTGACGCGGCAGGTGATCTGCGGGGCGGGCCGGGTCGGCATCGGTCAGGACGGCTCGCAGCCCGGCTTCCAGATCTCCCAGCGCGCCGACTTCTTCGAGGTCGAGGTGGGTCTGGAGACGACCCTCAAGCGGCCGATCATCAACACCCGCGACGAGCCACACGCGGACGCGGACAAGTACCGCCGGCTGCATGTGATCATCGGTGACGCGAACCTCTCGGAGATCTCCACATTCCTCAAGGTCGGCACCACCGCGCTCGTCCTCACGATGATCGAGGAGAAGGCACTCACGCCGGATCTGTCGATCGCCGACCCGGTGGCCGAGCTGAAGGCGGTCAGCCACGACCCGTCACTGAAGCACCTGATGCGGCTGCGCGACGGCCGCCGGCTGACCGCGCTGGACGTGCAGTGGGCGTACCTGGAGCGGGCCCGCGCCTTCGTGGACTCCCGGGGCGGGCCGGACGAGGCGACCGCGGAGGTGCTGGACCGCTGGGAGGGGGTGCTCAGCCGGCTGAGCCGCGACCCGATGCTGTGCGCCACCGAGCTGGACTGGGTGGCGAAGCTGCGGCTGCTGGAGGGCTACCGCGAGCGTGAGCACCTGGACTGGGCCTCCCCGAAGCTGGCACTGGTCGACCTGCAGTACGCCGACGTGCGCCCGGAGAAGGGCCTTTACCACCGGCTGGTCGCGCGCGGCGCGATGCAGACGCTCTTCGACGACGAGGAGGTGCGTGCGGCGATGGTCGAGCCTCCGGAGGACACCCGGGCCTACTTCCGCGGTCGCTGCCTGGCCCAGTACAGCTCGGAGGTGGTGGCCGCGAGCTGGGACTCGGTCATCTTCGATGTCGGGCGCGAGTCGCTGGTCCGCGTGCCGATGATGGAGCCGGAGCGAGGCACCAGGGCGCACGTGGGCCCGTTGTTCGACCGGTGCCCGAGCGCGAAGGACCTGCTGGAGGCGATCACCGGGCGGTGACGGAGGGGCCGTTCGTCGGTCGGGAGAGGTACGTTCGCACCAGGCACGACACGGAAGGGGCGTAGGACATGGCAACCCGGGACACGGGCGGGCAGTCGCAGGCCGGTAAGGCGCGCCGGGACCAGGAGGTCGACGAGGTTCCGGCGCCCGAGGTCGACGCGGAAATCGCCGAGCGGCACGAGCAACTGACCGAGGACGTGGACAATCTGCTCGACGAGATCGACTCGGTCCTCGAGGAGAATGCGGAGGAGTTCGTGAGGGGTTATGTTCAGAAAGGGGGACAATAGGCGGGAATGTCCGCTGGCGGCCCCTCGCTCTCCCGCATGACCTGTGCCGGTGGCCGTTCGAAGGTCAGGAGACGCACGCGCGGCGTGAGCGGGGCGCGCCGAGCCGCGGCGGCGCAACGGGGATCGGGCGGATGCACGTGGCGGAGCCGCCGGCCGAGCAGGGCGGCCTCCGCACGGTCTGCGGCGCGCCGGACCCCCAACCCGTCGACCACGCCCACCGCACCAGATCCGTAGGCGGAATACTCTGCTTCAACGGCAACCGCCGTCTCGGCCAGTTTCGGGACAGCGTCGAGTACCTTGGCAAGGCGATCGACTACCTGAAGGGAACCACGTGGCAGCGGTTCTTGATCCATCCGGGCGTCTACCAGCTGCGTTCACCGTACCGAGGACGTCATCCTTCACGGAGTTCCTGAGCATCGCAGCCCCGGAGCTGCTGCCTGGCCGGCGGCCCCTGCCGCCCGGCGCCGCCGCCGAACTCGCCCCGCACGCCACCACCATCGTCGCGATCGCCTGCTCCGGCGGCGTGGTCATGGCCGGCGACCGGCGGGCCACGATGGGCAACCTCATCGCCAGCCGCGACATCGAGAAGGTGCACCCGGCCGACGCGTACTCGCTGGTCGGCGTGGCCGGCACCGCTGGGGTGGGCATCGAGCTGATCCGGCTGTTCCAGGTGGAGCTCGAGCACTACGAGAAGATCGAGGGCACGATGCTCTCGCTGCACGGCAAGGCGAACCGGCTCGCCACGATGATCCGCAACAACCTCGGCGCGGCGCTGCAGGGGCTCGCGGTGATCCCGCTGTTCGCCGGGTTCGACGTGGACGCCGCTGACCCGGCCACCGCCGGGCGCATCTTCAGCTTCGACGTGGCGGGCGGCGTGTACGAGGAGACCGGATACGACGCGATCGGGTCCGGCTCGCTGTTCGCCAAGTCGGCCCTGAAGAAGCGCTACCGCCCGGGGATCGACGTCGACGAGGCGGTACGGCTGGCCGTGGAGGCGCTCTACGACGCGGCCGACGACGACACGGCGACCGGCGGCCCCGACCTGACCCGCAAGATCTACCCGGTCGTCATGACCGCGACCGCGGAGGGCACCCGGCGCCTGACCGACGAGGAGGCCGGGGCGGTCGCCGAGGCCGTTGTGCGTGACCGCATGAGCAACCCCGGCGGCTGAGCTCCGCACCGGCCGCCACTCCCACGCGACCCAGAACCGTCCACATCGAACGCGGCAAAGGAGACCGTCCGCAGTGGCCATGCAGTTCTACGCCTCGCCCGAGCAGATCATGCGCGACCGCTCGGAGTTCGCGCGCAAGAACATCGCGCGTGGGCGGCCGGTCGCCGTGCTCTCGTACGAGGGCGGCGTGCTCTTCGTCGCGGAGACCCCTCCGTTGACCACGTTGCACAAGGTCAGCGAGATCTACGACCGGATCGGCTTCGCCGCCGTGGGACGCTACAACGAGTTCGAGAACCTGCGGGCGGCCGGCGTGCGCATGGCCGACCTGCGCGGCTACTCCTACGACCGGCGCGACGTCACCGCGCGGGCGCTCGCCAACGCGTATGCCCAGACCCTCGGCGCGATCTTCAGCGAGCAGGGCAAGCCGTTCGAGGTGGAGCTGTGCGTCGCCGAGGTGGGCGCGACGCCGGAGCAGGACGAGTTCTACCGGCTGACGTACGACGGCTCCGTGCAGGACGAGCCGAACTTCATGGCGATGGGCGGGCACGCCGACACGATCGCCGCCGGGCTGCGGGCCGGGCACCGGCCGGACATGTCACTCGCCGAGGCGCTGCGCCTGGCCGTGTCGGCGCTGGGCAGCGTGGGCGGGGAGGGCGGGCAGCCGCGCACGCTCGCCGCGGACCAGTTGGAGGTCGCGGTGCTGGACCGGCGGCGGGTGGGCCGCACGTTCCGGCGGATCACCGGGGCCGCGCTCCGGTCGCTGCTGGAGTCCGCGCCCGCGCCGTCGGGCGCCGAAGCCCCGTCGGGCGCCGGGGCCCCGCCCGCGGCCGGCCCCTCCGGACAGGCGGCGCCCGCAGGGCAGCCCGAGGCCGCCGCGGGGCCGACCGGCCAGACTCCGCCGGAGGAACCGCCGCCGACGCGCGACGACACGAGCGCCTGACCGCGCTCTCTCCGCCGGGAGAGCGCGGCGGACGGTCACAACCGGTCGGGCAGCAGAGGGCGGGCCAGCCGCCAGTAGGCGGCCGCGATCGCGTTGTACACCCCGATCCCCGGTGGCGCCTCGATGTTGGTCGGGTCGAACCGGGCCGTCATCCGTGCCGCCACCACCCGGTCGGGCACCGTCCGCTCCCGCTGCAGCTGCCGCCGCCGCTCCCGCAGCCACGCCCGGTGCCGCCACAGCCAGACCCATCCGCGCACCTTGGGGCGCAGCCAGCCGCCGGCGGCCGCCGCCGCCACCATCGCCGCCTCGGTGAGCAGCAGCATCGGCGCGAGCACAGCGAGCGACCGCCCCTGGTAGGTGGTGAGCAGCGTGGCGAGGCGGTTGCGCTCGAGCAGGTAGAACTTGCGCGGGTTGCGGGAGAACTCGTAGTGGTGGGCCACGACGGCGTCCGGCACGTACTCCACCGACAGCCCCTGCTGCCACAGCCGCAGGCTCAGCTCGGTGTCCTCGTGGTAGGCGAAGTACTCCTCGGCGAACCCGCCGAGCTCCTCCCACAGCTTTCGTCGCATCACGAAGCAGCAGCCGCTCACCGACGCGACGGCGCGGCGTGCGGGGTAGGCCGTGGCCGGCTCGCCGTTGCCGCCGGCCCAGGACAGCCCGGCGAAGTGCAGCGGGTTGCCGGCCGTGTTGATCAGATCCGGTCGGGCCCCGAGCCGGATCGAGCCCATCGCCGCGCCCACGCCGGGTTCCGCGGCGACGGCGACCAGCCGGGCCAGGGCGGGCGGGGAGACGATCGCGTCGGAGTTGACGAACGCGAGAAAATCCCCGGTCCCGGCCGCGGCGCCGAGCCGGCAGCCGCCCGCGTACCCGGTGTTCGCGCCGGGCTCGATCACCCGCACCCCGGGCAGGTCGCGCACCTTCTCGACCGCGTCGCCGGTCGCGCCGTTGTCCACCAGCACCACGTCGACGTCGACGCCGGTCGAGTCGAGCACCGCCCGTACCGCCTGCTCGAGCCACGGTTCGGCGCCGTACGCCAGCATCACCGCGGTGAGCCGCGGAGCCGTCACCGTCCACCTCCCGCCGGTACCGACGCCGTGTGGTCGTGCGGTGGCGCCGCCGCGGGCGCCTGGAAGCGGCGCGCCAGCAGCACCGCGGCGAGCGCCACCGCGACGAGCAGCGCGCCGGCGGCGTAGCCGAGCTCGACCCGCAGCGCGACGTCGCCGGGCGCCAGCGTGACCGCGACGAGCAGCGCGCCGCCGGCGACCCAGGCGGCCGCCTGGTCGCGGTGCCGGCCGCGGACGAGCACGCCCTGGCCGAGCACCAGCGCCCACAGGTAGGCGAGCGTCCCGACGGCCAGCAGCGCGAAGTCGGCGCGCCCGAGCGCGTCAGGGGCGTCGAACAGCACCCGGATCAGCACGGGGCCGGCCGCGACCGCGACGGCTCCGGCGGCGACGGCGAGCACGGTCACCACGCCCAGGGCCCGGACCAGCAACCGTCGCCACGCCCGTTCGTCGCCGGCCGCGAGCGCGGCGGACAGGCCGGGCAGCAGCGCCGCCTGCAGCGAGCCGAACAGGAACAACGGGATGCGCACCAGCACCAGCGCGGCCAGCAGGGCGGCGACGAAGGCCACGTCCCCGGGGGCGAGCAGCCGCGCGTTGACGACCGGCATGTTGACCACAAGTTGCGCCATGAGCGTCGAGACGGTGAGCAGCGCGAGCCCTTTCACGAGTGTCGACCAGCCGACGAACGGACCGGGGCCGGTGGGGCGCAGCGCCGGGCGCAGGGTCGCGAGCGCCGACAGGGCCGGCGCGAGGATCAGCACGGTGCCGTACGCGGCGGCGGATTCGACCCCGGCCAGCCACAGCCCGCCGGCGATGAGCAGGCGCAGGACCCCGTCGAGGCCGAGCTGCGCGCCGTACCAGCCGAGGTGCCCGCTGCCCGCGAGGATCCCGCGCGCCACGTGCGCGACGGCGAACGCGGCGACCGAGCCGCCGAGGATCCACACCTGCGCCGCATCCCCGGCGAAGAGCCGGTCGGCGACCGGGCCGGCGACGAGCGCCAGGGCACCCAGCAGGACGGCCAGGGCTGCGCCGCACAGCACGGTCGCCCGCCGCACCACCTGCCCGGTGCCGTCGCCGCGGGCCGTGCCGGCCGCGACCAGCCGGGTGATCTCCTGCTCGACCGGCAGGAACACCCCCTGGCTGGCGACCAGGGAGACCGACCACAGCACGGACAGGCTGGAGAGTCCGGCGTCGTCCAGCGCGTGCCCGGCGATCGCGAGGTGCCCGTACGTGCCCACGCCCAGCACGCCGAGCCCGGCCCCGACGGCGATGGTGCCGTCGGGCACCAGCCGTCCCAGCGCGCGAACCGCCGCGCTCACCGGCGGACCAGGCACAGCAGCAGAATCGTCACGGCCCGGACGAGGTAGGCCACGGCCTTGACCGGCGACTGGCTGGGCACCCCGGCCATCCGGGGCCGCATGGCGACCGGCACCTGCCGGATCACCACGCCCCGGCGGGCGGCGTACACGAGCGTCTCCACCGTGTCGCCCAGGTACTCGACCGGGTACCACCGCGCGAACAGCTCCACCGCGCGCCGGTTCGCGGCCCGGAACCCCGAGGTCGTATCGGTCAGCCTGGTCCGGGCGATGCGGGAGAGCACGACCGAGAACATCGCCATCGCCCAGCGGCGCGGCCCGCGTACCCGGTAGCTGCCCTCGCCGGCGAACCGCGCGCCGACCACGAGGTCCGCATCGGCCAGGGCGTCGACGAGCTTCGGCACGTACCGGGGGTCGTGCTGGCCGTCCGCGTCGATCTGGACCACCACGTCGTAGCCGTGCTCCAGGCCGTAGCGGTAGCCGGCGCGCATCGCCCCGCCGACGCCGAGGTTGTACGGCAGGCGGATGAGCGTGGCGCCGGCGGCGCGGGCGACCGCCGCGGTCTCGTCGGTCGAGCCGTCGTCGACCACGAGCACGTCCACGCCCGGCAGCTCGCCGCGGACCTCCTGCACCACGGTGCCGATGCAGGCGGCCTCGTTCCACGCGGGAATCACCACGAGGACGCGTCTATCGTTGATCATCGGACGCCCCCGCCTCGATCCTCACCCCGATGCCGGTCCTGGCCTCGATGTCGGCCCGCAGCAGGGCCAGCTCCTCGGCCAGCGTGCGGGTCTCCTCCTCCAGCTGGCTCACCTCCCAGCTGAGGTGCACGCAGACCAGCAGCAGGAACAGGAAGCCGAGGAACAGCACCAGGCTGACGCCGCTCGCCACGCCGAGCATCTCCGCGGCGCCGTCGAGCAGCCGGGGGAAGAAGCCGAGTGGCAGGACGATGACGCCGACCGCCAGCCACAGCATCGCGTACTTCTCCCGCAGCCGCCGCCGACGCAGCAGCTCCAGGATCACGCCGAGCACGAGGAGGCCGGCGAGCGCGGTGACGATGTTCAGCCTCATCCAACCACCTCCGCCGCGCGGCCGGCCCCGGCGCGCACCGCCTCGCCCAGTGTCGTGCGCCAGTGCGGCAGCGGCGCCACCCCGGTCCCCGCCCATCGGTCGTGGCCGAGCACGCTGTACGCCGGGCGCCGGGCGGGCCTGGGGAACCGGTCGCTGGTCGTGGGGCGTACCCGGGCGGGGTCCAGCCCGTGCAGGGCGAAGATCGCCCGGGCGAACCCGTACCAGGTGGTCTCGCCCGACGCGGTGCCGTGGTAGACCCCGGCCGGGGCGCGGCCGGCCAGCGCGGCGTCGGCGAGCGCGACCAGTTGGCCGGCGAGCGCCCGCGACCAGGTCGGCTGGCCCCGCTGGTCGTCGACTACCTCGACGGTGTCCCGTTCGCCGGCCAGCCGCAGCATCGTGGTCAGGAAGTTGCGCCCGTGGGTGGCGTACAGCCAGGCGGTGCGCACGACGTACCCGTGGTGCGGCAGCAGGCGGGCCACCGCCCGCTCCCCGGCCAGCTTGCTGCGCCCGTACGCGTTGACCGGCGCGACCGGGGCGTCCTCGGCGTACGGCGCCGTCGCGTCGCCGCCGAACACGTAGTCGGTGGAGACGTGCACGAGGACGGCGCCGGTGGCGGCGCAGGCGCGGGCGAGGTGCGTGACGGCCGTGCCGTTGACCGCGGTGGCCTCCGCCTCGCACGTCTCCGCACCGTCCACATCGGTCCACGCGGCCGCGTTGAACACGACGGTGTGGCCGGCGACCGCGTCGGCCACCGCCTGGGCGTCGGTCACGTCGAGTTCGGCGCGGGTGAGCGCCGTGGTGGTCACGTCGTCCCGCCCCCGCAGCACCGCCACGAGGTCGCGGCCGAGCATCCCGCCGGCGCCGGTGACCAGCCAGTTACCCATGGGCGGCCTTCAGCGGCTCCCACCAGGACCGGTTGGCGCGGTACCACTCGACCGTCTCGGCCAGTCCGGTGTCGAAGTCGACGGCCGGGGCGTACCCGAGCTCGTTCTGGATCTTGGTGATGTCCAGCGAGTAGCGCCGGTCGTGGCCCTTGCGGTCCTCGACCTGCACCACCCGGTCCCAGCCGGCGCCGCACGCCTCGAGCAGCCGCGCGGTGAGCTCCTTGTTGGTCAGCTCGGTGCCCCCGCCGATGTGGTAGACCTCACCGGACCGCCCGCCGTGGCGCACGAGTTCGATGCCGGCGCAGTGGTCGGCGACGTGCAGCCACTCGCGCACGTTGCCGCCGTCGCCGTAGAGCGGGACGGTCAGTCCGTCGAGCAGGTTGGTGACGAACAGCGGGATGATCTTCTCCGGGAACTGGTACGGCCCGTAGTTGTTCGAGCAGCGGGTGACGACCACGTCGAGCCCGTAGGTGCGGTGGTAGGCGAGCGCGAGCAGGTCCGAGCCGGCCTTGGCCGCCGAGTACGGCGAGTTCGGGGCCAGCGGCCAGGACTCGTCCCACGAGCCCTGCTCGATCGAGCCGTACACCTCGTCGGTGGACACGTGCACGAACCGGGGGATCCGGTGGCGCACCGCGGCGTCGAGCAGGGTCTGCGTGCCGAGCACGTTGGTGATCACGAACGGCGCCGCGCCGCGGATGGACCGGTCGACGTGCGATTCGGCCGCGAAGTGGATGATGGCGTCGTGTCCGGGCAGCACCTCGTCGAGCAGCCGGGCGTCGCAGATGTCGCCGTGCACGAAGCGCAGCCGGGGTGACTCGCGCACCGGGGCCAGATTCTCCAGATTGCCGGCGTAGGTGAGCTTGTCGAGGACCGTGACCGACGCCCCGGCACTGGTCGGATATCCGTCAGACAGAACCGTACGGACGTAGTGGGATCCGATGAAACCGGCGCCGCCGGTCACGAACAGGTTCACGGCGTCGAGAGTCTACGCGAAGACCAGGCGTGAGCACAGGGTACGCTGCCGCGGGTGCGGGCAATAATCCTCGCCGGCGGCACCGGCTCACGCCTGTGGCCCATCACGCGGGCCGTCTCCAAGCAGCTCATGCCGGTCTTCGACAAGCCGATGATCTACTACCCGTTGAGCACGGTGGTGATGGCCGGCATCCGGGAGATTTTGATCATCACGACGCCCGAGGATCAGCCGCAGTTCCAGCGCCTGCTCGGCGACGGCAGCCAGTACGGGCTGCGCTTCTCCTACGCCGTGCAGCCGCGCCCGGAGGGGATCGCGCAGGCGTTCCTCATCGGCGCGGACTTCATCGCCGGGGAGTCGGTCGCCCTCATCCTCGGCGACAACATCTTCCACGGGGCGGGGCTCGGGCGGCAGTTGCGCGAGCACACCCGGGTGGTCGGTGGCCGGGTGTTCGCCTACCCGGTGGCGAACCCCGAGCAGTACGGCGTCGTGGAGTTCGACGCGGACGGCCGGGTGCTCTCGATCGAGGAGAAGCCGGAGAAGCCCAAGTCGAACTACGTGGTCCCGGGGCTGTACTTCTACGACAGCACGGTGGTGGAGATCGCGCGCGGGCTCAAACCGAGCGACCGCGGCGAACTGGAGATCACGGCGGTGAACGAGGAGTACCGGCGCCGGGGCCAACTGCACGTCACCGTGCTCGACCGCGGGACCGCCTGGCTGGACACCGGCACGTTCACCTCACTGGTCCAGGCGTCGGAGTTCGTGCGGGTGATCGAGGAGCGGCAGGGCCTGAAGATCGGCTGCCTGGAGGAGGCCGCCTGGCGGGCGGGGTTCATCGACGACGACCAGCTGCGTGCGCTCGCCGAGCCGTTGCGCAAGAGCGGCTACGGCACGTACCTGCTCGACCTGCTGGAGTGGGAGCGGCGGTGAAGATCCGGGCGTTGGGCATCGAGGGCGCGTTCGAGATCACCCCGGTCCAGCACGGGGATCAGCGCGGGCTGTTCCTGGAGTCGTTCCGGGCCGACCACCTCGCCGCCGAGGCCGGCCACCTCATGCCGGTGGCCCAGGTCAACACGTCGGTCTCCGCGCGGGGCGTGGTGCGGGGCATCCACTTCGCCGACGTGCCCCCCGGGCAGGCCAAGTACGTGACGTGTGTGCGGGGGGCGGTACTGGACGTGGTGGTGGACATCCGCGTCGGGTCGCCCACCTTCGGGCGGTGGGAGGCGGTGCGGCTCGACGACGTGGACCGCCGCTGCGTCTACCTCGCGGAGGGGCTCGGACACGCGTTCTGCGCGCTGACCGACGACGCCACGCTGACGTACCTGTGCTCGGAGGTCTACCGTCCGGCGCACGAGCACGCGGTGCACCCGCTCGACGCGGACCTGGGCATCGACTGGCCGACGCGGACGCCGATCCTGTCCGCGCGCGACGCGGCGGCCCCGACGCTGGCCGACGCGCGCGCCGCCGGTGTGCTGCCCCGGTACGACGATTGTGTCTCGTACTACGCTATGCGCCGTGCCGGGGGCTAGTGTCTGGACATGGACCGGCGCATCTTCGGGCTGGAGACGGAGTACGGGGTCACCTGCACCTACCGCGGGCAGCGGCGGCTGAGCCCGGACGAGGTGGCCCGCTACCTGTTCCGCCGGGTCGTGTCGTGGGGGCGCTCGTCGAACGTCTTCCTGCGCAACGGCGCCCGGCTGTACCTGGATGTGGGCTCGCATCCGGAGTACGCCACACCCGAGTGCGACTCGGTCGTCGACCTGGTCGTGCACGACCGGGCCGGGGAGCGGATCCTGGAAGGGCTGCTCGTCGACGCGGAGAAGCGGCTGCACGACGAGGGCATCGCCGGGGAGATCTACCTGTTCAAGAACAACACCGACTCGGCGGGCAACTCGTACGGCTGCCACGAGAACTACCTGGTCTCCCGGCACGGTGAGTTCGGCCGGCTGGCCGACGTGCTGATCCCGTTCCTGGTCACCCGCCAGCTCATCGCCGGCGCCGGCAAGGTGCTGCAGACGCCGCGGGGCGCGGTGTACTGCCTGTCCCAGCGGGCCGAGCACATCTGGGAGGGGGTGTCCTCGGCCACCACCCGGTCCCGGCCGATCATCAACACCCGCGACGAGCCGCACGCCGACGCCGAGCGCTACCGGCGGCTGCACGTGATCGTCGGCGACTCGAACATGAACGAGGTGACCACGCTGCTCAAGGTGGGCAGCGCGGACATCGTGCTGCGCATGATCGAGGCCGGGGTGCCGATGCGGGACCTGTCGCTGGAGAACCCGATCCGGGCGATCCGGGAGGTCTCCCACGACATCACCGGGCGGCGCAAGGTGCGGTTGGCCAACGGCAAGGAGGCCAGCGCGCTGGAGATCCAGCAGGAGTACTTCGCCAAGGCGAGCGAGTTCATCGAGCGCCGGGGCGGCGACCAGACGGCCAAGCGGGTCATCGAGCTGTGGGGCCGCACGCTGCAGGCCGTGGAGAGCGGAGACCTGAGCTCGGTGGCCCGCGAGATCGACTGGGTGACCAAGCTGCAGCTCATCGAGGCGTACCAGCGCAAGCACGACCTGCCGCTGTCGCACCCGCGGATCGCGCAGATGGACCTCGCCTACCACGACCTGCGCCGCAAGCGCGGCCTGTACGCGCTGCTGGAGCGGCGGGGGCAGGTCGACCGGGTCGCCACCGACCTGGAGATCTTCGAGGCGAAGGAGCGGCCGCCGCAGACGACCCGGGCGCGGCTGCGCGGGGAGTTCATCCGCCACGCCCAGGAGCGCCGGCGCGACTTCACCGTCGACTGGGTGCACCTGAAGCTCAACGACCAGGCGCAGCGCACCGTCCTGTGCAAGGATCCCTTCCGCGCGTACGACGAGCGCGTCGAGCGGCTCATCGCGAGCATGTGACCGGAGGCGTGCGTCCATGGCCGAGGACCCCAGGCGGGTGCGACAGGGCTGGCTGGAGCGCCGCCGCGAGAGGGTGATCGCGGAGATCGAGCGCAACCGGCGGGGGGAGTACCGGGTGCCGACCTGGGTGCTCGTGGTGACGCTGCTGGCGTTCCTGGCCGGCTGGGCCGCGTTGATCATCTTCGCGTGACACCAGCACCCGATCGGGGCGCGCCCCTACCCGAGCAGGGTCGCCGCGTGCCGGCCCGCCGCCGCGGCCGCCAGGAAGTACGGGTAGTCCTCCTCCAGCGTGCGGCCCATCGTGGACAGCGGAACCGGCGCGGCGCGCAGGGCCGCGTTCAGCCCGTCGACCGGCACCCGGACCAGCCGGTGCCGGGCCGCCAGCGGGGCCAGCGCCGCGTCGACCGCCGCGGCGAGGTCCGGGTCCAGGCCCTCGGGCACGACCAGGTCCGCGGGGGCGAGCGCCACCCGCCCGTACGCGGTGAGGCTGTGGTGCGACACGCCCCGGTGCCGCGGGCGGGGGTCGGCGACGGAGAGCCGCAGCGACCCGACCGGCCGGCCGCCCAGCGCAACGGCGGCGTTGACCGCCTCACCGACCGCCACCCCCGAGAAGCCCCACCGGCTGCCCGCTCCCAGGTTGCCCGGCCCCTGCGCCACGACCGTCACGTCCGCGCCGAGCGCGTGGCGGGCAGCCAGCAGTCCACTGTGCACTGTGACGGCCTCCAGGTCGCCGCCGAACGCCTGGCCGACGGTGACGGTGCCGACCAGCCGCTCGCGCAGCGCGTCGAGGGTGCGCGAGAACCAGGCGGGCAGCGCGCCGCCGTCGGTCATCACGTACGCGACCCGGGCGTCCGGGCGGGTCGCGTACACCCCGGCGAGGATCGGGGCGAGCGCCGAGTGCAGGTCGGCGGTGACCACCGGCATGCCGTCCACGCTGTCCGCGTCGGCCAGCGCCGCCCGGTGCGGGGAGGCCTCCTCGTCGACGCCCAGCACGATCGTCTGCAACGGCGTGTAGCGGGCCTTGACCAGGTGCCCGGCGTCGCGTCCGGCCGCCGCCTGCGGTGGATCCGGCGGCAGCCGGTCCGGCAAGGCCACCACCAGCGCGTACCCGCCGGTGCCCAGGCCGAGCGCGACCGCGCCGAGGTTGAGCAGCACCCGGTCACCAGCGACGGGTTCGCCGACCAGGGCGGGGTAGGCGAGGGCACGCACCACGCGATCGCCGACCGGGTCCCCGTCGAGCGCCACGTCGAGTTCGACCGCGCCGTGCCAGCGACGGCGCGGCGCGACCACCGTCCCCGCGCGCCAGCGCACCACGGCGTCAACGTACCTGGCGGCCGATCGGGACCGGGCGTGGGGGCGCGGCGACACCGCGTGGCCGTATGCGCACAGACGTTCGGATGCTGCTAGCGTCACACACGTGTCGCGGAGTCGTACCGAACGCCTGGTCAACCTGGTGATCTGCCTGCTCTCGACGCGACGGTTCCTCACCGCGGCGCAGATCGCGGCGACCGTGCCGGGGTACGAGCACGACCCGGACAACCCGCGCGAGCACGAGGCGTTCCAGCGCAAGTTCGAACGGGACAAGGCCGAGCTGCGGGAGCTCGGTGTGCCGCTGGAGACCGGCACGTCGAGCGTGTTCGAGACCGAGCCGGGCTACCGGATCGCCCCGCGCGAGTACGCGCTGCCCGACATCCCGCTGGAACCCGACGAGGCGGCCGCGGTCGGCATCGCCGCCCGCCTGTGGCGCCACGCCGGCCTGGCCGCGGCGGCGTCGTCGGGCCTGACCAAGCTGCGCGCGTCCGGGATCGACGTCGACCCGCACGCCACGCTCGGCGTCGAGCCGGTGGTCGCCGTCGACCCGGCGTTCGCGCCGCTGACCGCGGCCGCCCGGGAACGCCGGGCGGTCACGTTCGCCTACCGGGTGCCCGAGGACGACGCCCCGACCACCCGTCGGCTGCAGCCCTGGGGCGTGGTGTGCTGGCGGGGACGCTGGTACGTCGTGGGCCACGACCTGGACCGGGACGCGCCCCGGTGTTTCCGGCTGTCGCGCATCGTCGGGGCGGTCCGCGCCACCGGTCCGGCGGGGGCGTTCGAACCCCCCGCCGACGTCGACCTGATCAGCTACGTGGCCCGCTGGTGGGGCCCGCGGCGGTCCACCGGCACGGCGACGGTCCTGGTGCGGCCCGGCCGCGCCGCCGGGGTGCGCCGGTGGGCGGACCAGGTGACCCCCGGCCCCGACGGCGACCGGGTCACGCTGTCCTACCACGACCCCGACGGGCTGGCCTCGTGGCTGGTGCGCTACGGGCCGGACGTGGTGGTGCTCGACCCGCCCGAGGTGCGCGACGCCGTGGTGGCCCGGCTGCGCACGGTGCTGGCCGGCCACGTCGACGCGCCGCGGACGGCGGCGGTGGCGGCGTCATGACCGCGCCCGGGCAGCGCGCACCGTCCCGGTCCGCCGGCGACCGGCTGGGCCGGCTGCTCAACCTCGTGCCGTACCTGCTGGCCCGCCCGGGCATCAGGATCGCCGACGCCGCCGCCGACCTCGGGGTCAGCGAACGGCAGCTGCGCGAGGACCTGGAGCTGCTGTGGGTGTGCGGCCTGCCCGGCTACGGGCCGGGAGACCTCATCGACATGGCCTTCGACGGCGACCGGGTGACCATCACCTACGACGCCGGGATGGACCGGCCGCTGCGGCTCACCCCGGACGAGGCTCTCGCGCTCGTGGTGGCGCTGCGGCTGCTCGCCGAGACGCCCGGCGCCGCCGACCGGGACGCCGTCCAGCGGGCCCTCGCCAAGATCGAGACGGCGGCGGGGCGCGCCGCGGAAGCGCCCGTGGCGGTGCGGCTGCCGGGCGACGACGACCGGCTCGCCACCATCCGCGGCGCGGTCGAGCGGCGCCGGGCGCTGCGCCTGACGTACTACACCGCCGCCCGGGACGCCACGACCGTGCGGGTGGTGGACCCGATGCGCGTGCTCGTGGTCGGCGACCGCGCCTACCTGGAGGCGTGGTGCCGGCGGGCCGAGGCGGTGCGCATGTTCCGGGTGGACCGCATCGACGGCCTGGTCGAACTCGACGAACCGGCCGCGCCGCCGCCGCAGGCCCGGCCGGTCGACGTGGGCGACGGGATCTTCCGGCCCACCCCGGACCTGCCGCTGGTCACCCTGCGGGTGGGGCGCGGCGCGCGGTGGATCACCGAGTACTACCCCTGCGAGGAGGTGCGCGAGGAGTCCCCGGAGGCCTGGGTGGTGTCGCTTCGGGTCACCGACCTGGCGTGGGCGCGCCGCCTCGTGCTCGGGCTCGGTCCGGATGTGACGGTGCTCACGCCGGCGGAGCTGGCCCGGGACGTCGCCGACGACGCCCGGGCCGCGCTGGCCGCGTACGGTGTCGATCCCTGAATCGGGGCGCCCGGCGGCGCGGGTGGGTAGGCTGCCGGAGTGATCTGGTTGGTCCCGCTCGGCGGTCTCCTCGTCGCCGCGCTCGTGCTCGGGCTCGCCGCCCTGCCCCTGGCGCGGCGGCTGGCGGGCCTGGACCGGGCTGTGCGCCGGCTCGCGGCACGGGCCGGGGACGCGCGCGCCCTGGAGTCGAGCGCGCGGGCGCTCCAGCAGCGGATCGAGGCCCTCACCGCCGATGCCGGGCACCTCGCCGCGCGCCGCCCCGCCCGCGCCCGGGACTCCGCCGGCTAGCGGCGCTGGCGCTGGCCGGGATCACACGTACGATGGGCACGAGGCCCGTCATCACCGCAGGAGGCAGTCGAATGCATGCCCTGAAACCATGGCACATCGCCATACTGGTGGCAGTGCTCATTCTCCTTTTCGGCGCCAAGCGTCTGCCCGATGCGGCGCGCTCGCTCGGCCGGTCGCTGCGCATCATCAAGGCCGAGACCAAGGGCCTGGTCGACGACGACAACGACCTGGCGGAGAAGGCCGACGCGCAGGCGGCGCGGCAGCCGCTGCCGCCGGTGGTGGACGGCCAGGCGTCGGCGGCGCCGAGCGCCGAACCGGTCCAGCGATCCCGCGATACCTGACCCCGCCCGACGGTCGTGGCGTTCCTGCCGAAGCGGCGCGGCCCGAGCCAGTTCCAGCGGGCCGCGGACGGCTCGATGACGCTCATGGAGCACTTCCAGGAGCTGCGGAGCCGGCTGTTCAAGGCCTCCCTGGGCGTCCTCGGCGGTCTCATCGTCGGCTTCGTCTTCGCCGACGACGCGCTCGAGGTCCTCAAGCGGCCGTACTGCAACATCCTCACCGCGCAGGGCCACGAGTGCACCTTCACGCAGCTCGAGGTCGCCGGCGCGTTCATGACCACGCTGAAGATCGCGCTCTATCTCGGGCTGATCATCGGCGGACCGGTGTGGCTCTACCAGCTGTGGGCGTTCATCGCGCCCGGCCTGCACCGGCACGAGCGCAAGTGGGCGTACATCTTCGCCGCCATCGCCGCGCCGCTGTTCGCCACGGGCGCGGTCATGGCGTACTTCCTGTCGGAAAAGGCGATCTACTTCCTCCAGCAGTTCGCGGGCACCGACGTCTCCACCCAGCTGGAGTACGTCCGCTACATCGACTTCGTCACCGGAATGATTCTGCTGTTCGGCGCGGCGTTCGAGTTCCCGCTCGTGCTGCTGCTGCTGAACTTCACCGGGCTGGTGAGCGGGCGGCGCATGCTCGGCTGGTGGCGGGTGGCCGTCTTCATCTGCTTCGCGTTCGCCGCGGTGACCACCCCGGACCCCGGTCCGTTCGGCATGACACTGTTCGCCGCCGCGCTCAGCCTCCTCTACTTCGCCGCCGTGGGGGTCGCGCTCCTCAATGACGTCCGGCGCCGCCGCCGCGAGCCGGACTACTCGGGCCTCTCCGACGACGAGGCGTCGCCGCTGGAGTACGACCTGGCGCCGGTCGAGGCGCCCGAGCCCGTGGGTGGTCCCGCGCCGCTCGACGAACGGTACGACCGGACCGAGTCCGAGCCGGTCAGCCGGCGGGACCGGTACGACGACGCCACCTGAGCCGGCGCGGTGGCGGGGCGGCGCCGGCAGCGCGGGCAATGTAGCTTCTGCGCGTGACCGTCGCCGTCCTCGCCAACCCGCTGGCCGGTAAGGGCCGCCTCCGCGGGCTGCTGCCCGCTCTCGTCGACCGCCTCGGCGCGGCCGGGCACACCGTCTGGCCGCTGTCGGCGCGTACCCGCGAGGAGGCGCAGGAGGCGTGCCACGCCGCGGTCGCCGACGGCGCGTCCTCACTGGTGGCCATCGGCGGGGACGGCACGGTGCACCTCGCCCTGCAGGCCGTGGCGGGCACGGACGTCGCGCTCGGGATCATCCCGGTCGGCACCGGCAACGACTTCGCCGCCGCGGTCGGGGTGCCCTCCGAGCCGGTGGCCGCCGTCGAGGCGTGCGTGCGGGCGCTGCGCGCGGGGACCGGTACGCGGGTGGACCTGGCCCGGATATGCACCCCGGGTGGCGAGGAGCGCTGGTTCGGCGCGGTGCTGGCCGCCGGGTTCGACGCGGTCGTCAACGAGCGGGCCAACCGCATGCGCTGGCCGCGCGGCGACCGCCGCTACGACATCGCCATCTTCCGGGAACTCGTCGGGCTGCGCCCGCGTGCGTACACCCTTCGCCTCGACGGGGCCGAGCACCGGGTGGAGGCGGTGCTCGTCGCGGTGGGCAACACGGCGAGCTACGGCGGTGGGATGCGCATCTGCCCGCAGGCGGACCCCACCGACGGCCTGCTGGACGTCGTCGTGGGCGGGGCGTTCAGCCGCACCGAGCTAATCCGGATCAAGCCGCGCGTCTACACCGGCACGCACGTGGGGCACCCCCTGGTCACCACGTACCGGGCGTCCACTGTGGAGATCATCGCGGACGGGATCACCGGATACGCCGACGGGGAGCGGACCATGCCGCTCCCCGTCACGGTCACCAGCGCGCCCGGCGCGCTGCGTGTGCTTACTCCTTGACCTCTCCCTCGATGGTCTTTCGGCCGCCGGACCGGATCGCGATCTTCCGGGGCGGCTCCACCGGACGGGTCACGTTGCGGATCCGCACGCGCAGCAGGCCGTTGTCCATCTCGGCCTCGACCTGATCCGCGCCCACCCCGTCGGGCAGCTGGAAGCTGCGGCGGAACGAGCCGTAGCGCATCTCGCGGACCAGCATCCTGCCGCGGCTCTCCTCCCACCGGTCGCGCCGCTCGCCGCTGACCGTCAGGCGGCCGTCGCTGACCTCGATGTCGACGTCGGAGCTGTCAACGCCGGGCAGCTCCAGCGTGATGACGACGTCGCCACCGTCGGTCGCCATCTCCACCGGCGGCACCCACTGGTACGGCGTGGCTCCGAAGGTGCGGCGCACGAGTTCGTCGAACTCCTCGTCGAGCCGGGCCAGCGCGGTGAACGGATCCCAGCGCAGCATCGGCATCTTTGTCACCTCCGTCGATCTCTCTTAGCACTCTCGTCACGAGAGTGCCAGCTACATCGACTGGGACACCCGGGAAGCGGGGGCGATTCCCGCCGGAGCTATGGTATGCGTCACACCCGCCAGGTCGAGGGCGCCGGCCAGGCCGTTGACCTCGCCCGGGCCGCGGGCGGGCAGGACCAGCACCCGGCACCCCACCTCCACCGCGCCCGCGTCCGCCCGCGTGTCGCCGACCATGAGCGCCCGTTCCGGGGCCACGCCGAGCAGCCCGCACGCGTGCCGGAAGATCTCCGGGTCCGGCTTGCACCGGCCCACCTCATACGAGAGGACCACCGCGTCCACCAGCGGGGCGACGCCGAGCGTCGCCAGCAGCGGCCGGATGTCGAAACCGATGTTGCTGACCACCGCCACCGGGATGCCGGCGGCGCGCAGTGCCCGCAGCGTGGGCACGGTGTCCGCGTAGGCCACCCAGCCGTCGGGGCACAGCAGCCGCTCGTACAGCGCGTCGGGCAGGCCCTCGATGCCGCTTGGCACCGTCGCCGCCAGGCCGGCGTACGCGGCGCGGTGCGCCTGCGGCGACAGGTCACGGCCGGCGAACACCTCGGCCAGGTGCGCCGGTACGCGCCGCGGCGGGGGACCGCCGGCTCGGCCCGCGGCCACCAGCCGCTCGGCGAGCTCCTCGGCCCGCGGGCGCCCGAGCCGCACCCCGCACGCCTCCGCGGCCCTGACCACCCAGTCCACCGGGTCCTCGACCTGCGCGAGCGTGCCGTGGAAGTCGAACAGCACCGCGTCGACGGGGCGACGGTCCGCGGACCGGCGGGGTGCGGGCGGGGTCGTGGGCACGGTCAGCACCCTAACCGGTCGGCGGCGACCGGCCGGTTACGTGCGCCCGCCCCGAGTGTCGGCTGCAGTGACTAGCCTTGGTGGCATGACGAGCCCCGCCGAGCGGTACGCCGCGGCCCGCCGGCGGGCCGCGGCGTACGCGCGCAGTCCGGCGCTGGCCGAGTTCGCCAGCGGCCTGGACTTCGAGCTCGACGCCTTCCAGCGCGACGCGTGCGAGGCCCTCGAACGGGGCAGCGGGGTGCTGGTGTGCGCGCCGACCGGGGCGGGCAAGACCGTGGTCGGGGAGTTCGCCGTTTTCCTTGCGCTACGCCAGAACCGCAAGTGCTTCTACACCACGCCGATCAAGGCCCTGTCCAACCAGAAGTACCACGACCTGGTCGAGCGGCACGGCGCCGACCGGGTGGGCCTGCTCACCGGGGACAACGCGATCAACGGCGACGCGCCGGTGGTGGTGATGACCACCGAGGTGCTGCGCAACATGCTCTACACCCACTCGACCGCGCTGGACGGCCTCTCGTACGTGGTGATGGACGAGATCCACTACCTGGCGGACCGGTTCCGCGGCGCGGTATGGGAAGAGGTGATCATCCACCTGCCTGAATCCGTCCGGCTCGTGGGCCTGTCGGCGACCGTGTCCAACGCCGAGGAGTTCGCCGACTGGCTGGTGACCGTGCGCGGCGAGACCGAGGTCGTGGTCAGCGAGCACCGCCCAGTGCCGCTGTGGCAGCACATGCTCGTCGGTCGACGCATGTTCGACCTGTTCCACGACGCGGAGGCGGCCGAGAAGCACGAGGTGCACCCGGAGCTGCTGCGCTACACGCGCGAGCTGCTGCGCCGGGCCGAGTGGGACGGCGGCGGGCGGGGGCGGCAGGCGGCCGGACGCGCCCGCCGCTGGCTGGTGCCCTCCCGCTTCGAGGTGGTCGACCGGCTCGACCGCGAAGGGCTGCTGCCGGCGATCCTGTTCATCTTCAGCCGCGCCGGCTGCGACGCCGCAGTGCAGCAGTGCATGGCCGCCGGCCTGCGGCTGACCACGCCCGAGGAGCGCGCCGAGATCCGCCGGATCGTCGAGTCGCGGGTCGCCGCCATCCCCGGCGAGGACCTGTCCGTGCTGGGCTACTGGGAGTGGCTCGAGGGTCTGGAGCGTGGGCTGGCCGCCCACCACGCCGGCATGCTGCCGACGTTCAAGGAGATCGTCGAGGAGCTGTTCGTCCGAGGGCTCGTCAAGGCCGTCTTCGCCACCGAGACCCTGGCTCTGGGCATCAACATGCCGGCCCGGTGCGTGGTGCTCGAGCGGCTGGTCAAGTTCAACGGCGAGGCGCACGTCGACCTGACCCCGGGTGAGTACACGCAGCTGACCGGGCGGGCCGGGCGGCGCGGCATCGACGTGGAGGGCCACGCCGTCGTGGTGTGGGCGCCGGACGTGGAGCCCCGCCACGTCGCCGGCCTGGCCTCCACGCGCACCTACCCGCTGCGGTCCAGCTTCCGGCCGTCGTACAACATGGCCGTCAACCTCGTCGGGTCGGTCGGCACGGCCCGGGCCCGCCAGCTGCTGGAGGCGTCGTTCGCGCAGTTCCAGGCCGACCGGTCCGTGGTGGGCATCGCCCGGCAGGTGCAGCGCAACGTCGAGGCGATGGCGGCGTACGCCGCCGAGATGGCCTGCGAGCGGGGCGACTTCGAGGAGTACTTCGCCATCCGGACGGCGATCGCCGAGCGGGAGCGGGCGCTCGCTCGGCAGGGCGCGGCCCAGCGGCGGGCGGCCGCCATCGCGTCGCTGGAGCGGCTGCGCGTGGGCGACGTGATCCGGGTGCCGTCCGGACGGCGGGCCGGGCTCGCGGTGGTCCTGGACCCGGGCGTCGCCGGCTTCGGTGAACCGCGGCCACTCCTGCTCACCGAGGACCGCTGGGCCGGGCGGATCCCCGCCGCCGACTTCGTGGCGCCGGTCGAGCCGTTGGCCCGGCTGCGGGTGCCCAAGCACTTCAACCACCGGTCGCCGGCCGAGCGCCGCGACCTGGCCTCCGCCCTGCGGGCCGCCGACGTGGGCCCGTCACCGCGCCGCCGCGCGGGTCGGGCACGGGGCAACGGCGAGGACCCCGAGCTCGCCGAGCTGCGTGCCGCGCTGCGCCGCCACCCCGTGCACGCCTGCCCCGAGCGGGAGGAGCACGCCCGCTGGGCCGAGCGGCGCGCCCGGCTCGCCCGCGACACCGAGGCGCTGCGCGCCAAGGTGGCCAGCCGGACCGGCTCGCTGGTGCGTACCTTCGACCGGGTGTGCGGCCTGCTCACGGATCGCGGCTACCTGACCAGCGACGGGCAGGTCACCGACTCCGGACGCATGCTCGCGCGGATCTGGACCGAGACCGACCTGCTGGTGGCGGAGTGCCTGCGCCACGGCGTGTGGGACCGGCTCAACCCTGCCGAGTTGGCCGCCGCGGCGTCGGTCGTGGTCTATGAGGCGCGCCGCGAGGGCGAGGAGCGCGCGTCGGTGCCCCGGGGGCCGATCGCCGAGGCGGTCGAGCAGACCCTCAAGCTGTGGGAGGAGCTGGAGTCCGACGAGGCCGCCCGCGGGCTGGAGCTGACCCGCGAGCCGGATCTGGGCTTCGTGTGGCCGATGTACCGCTGGGCGCGGGGCGAGTCGCTGGCCGCGGTGCTCGCCAGCGGCCGCCAGCTCGACGGCGAGATGCCGGCCGGTGATTTCGTCCGGTGGGCCCGCCAGGTCGTCGACCTGCTCGGCCAGCTCGCCGAGGCGCGGCCGGCCGGCCCCGGCGACGAGGCCGCCCGGACCGGGCTGCGCAAGACGGCACGGGCGGCGATCGACGCCGTCTCCCGCGGCATCCTCGCCGTCCACGAGGTGTGACGTGCGCCACCGGCTCGTCGCGCCCCGGATCGCGAAAGGCGTTCGGGCCACCTGCCCCATGGGGCGCGCGGCGACCGTTATCCTCGGCGGCGTGACCTCGCTGCGCATCGGAATGCTCGTGGTGAGCCAGTACGAGTCGGACCCCCGGGTGCGCCGGCAGGCGGAGGCGCTGGCCGCGCGGGGAGACGACGTGACCGTGCTGGCACTGCACAGCGAGGACCGGCCGCGCGAGGAGATGATCGAGGGCGTGCGGGTGATCCACCTGCCCGTGCGCAAGTACCGCGGCGACTCGGCCAAGGCGTACCTGGCCCTGTACGGCTCGTTCGCCGCCCGTGCCGCGGCCTGGCTCGCCCGCCGGCCGCGGGCGTTCGACCTCGTGCAGGCGCACTCCATGCCGGAGGCGCTGGTGTTCGCCGCGATCGGGCCGCGCCTGGCGCGGCTGCCCGTGCTGCTCGACGTGCACGACCTGACCTCGCAGCTGTTCGCCTCCAAGTTCGCTGGCCGGGCCGCCCTGATGGCGCTGGTGCGGGGGAGCGAGCAGGCGGCGCTGCGCTTCGCCACCGAGGTCATCACCGTGCACGAGGCCTACGCCGACCTGCTGCGGCGCTGGACCCGACGGCCGGTGCACGTGGTGATGAACTGTCCGGACGGGCGGCTGTTCGGCCGGCCCCGCTGGCGGTCGTGGGACCCGGCCGGTGAGGTGGTCTTCAGCTACCACGGCCTGATCGCGCCCCGGCACGGGCTGGACAATGCGGTGCGCGCGCTGGACGCGGTCCGCCGGGAGCTGCCCGGCGCGCGGCTGCAGGTGCGCGGCAGCGGCGACGGGCTCGGGGCGCTGCGCGACCTCGTCGGCGAACTCGGCTTGGGGGACGCGGTCGATCTGCCCCAGCGGTTGCTGACCCTGCCGGAGGTGGTCAGCGAGATCGACCGGGTGCACATCGGCCTGGTGCCGAGCGTGCGCGACGCGTGGACCGAATGGGTGCTGCCCACCAAGCTGCTGGAGTACGCCGCTCTGGGCATCCCCGTCGTGACGTTCCGCAACCCGGTCATCGAACGGTACTTCCCGGAGGACACGGTGTCTTATGTGGACCCGGCGAGCCCGGAGAACCTGCGCGCGGCGATGCTGGACCTGGCGCGCAACCCGGAGAAGGCGCGCGCCCAGGCGGCCCGCGCCCAGGCCGTGATGTCCGAGCTGAGCTGGGACGTGCAGCGGCAGGTCTACTTTGACATCGTGGACAACGCGGTGGCGCGCCGGCGTGGCTGACGTCCGCGGTCCGGGCGTGGTGCGCACCGGGGCGCTGTCGATGGTGGGGATGGCGGCCCTCGGCCTGACCCGGCTGATCCACGGTTCGCTGGTCGTACGGGCCACCGACGCGCAGACGTACGGCCGGGTCGGGGTGCTCATCGCGGTCGCCACCATCGCCAGCCTGCTGCTGCCTGCCGGGGTGTCCAGCGCCCTGCCCAAGTTCGTGCCGTTCCTGCACGGGCGCGGCGACCCGCGCGCCGCGCGCGCGGCGTACCGGCTGCTGTCGCGGCTGGGGCTGGTCGGCGCGGTGGTGTTCGGGCTCGCCGCGGCGGCGGTCGCGGCGGCGGTGCTGGACCTCTCGGTCCGCGACACCGCCCAGCTCGCCGCCCTCGCGATCGCCTTCTCCCTGTACAGCATCGACAAGGCCGCTCTCTACGCCTACCAGCGGGTGCCCGCGTACGCGCGGCTGGAGCTCGTCACCTCGGCGCTCGCCGTGCTCGCCACGGTGGTGGTGGTCGCGGCCGGCTGGCCGGTCTACCTGGCACCGCTCGTGCTGGGCTACACGGCGTTCGCGGTCGGCGCGCGGCTCCTGCTGCGCGACCAGGTGGCGCGCGCGCCCCGGTCCGGCGGCCCGCGTCAACCGGTGACCGGGCTCGGGCCGGTGCCGCTGGCCGAGGTGTTCGGCTACGTCGCGCTGGCCTGCCTGGGCACCCTCGCCAGCCAGGGGTTCCTGCAGGGCACGCAGCTGCTGGCCGAGGCGTTCGCCACCCCGACCGAGGTGGGCTACTTCGCGGCCGCGGTCACCCTGGTGACACCGATGTACTTCCTGCCCCGGGCGCTCAGCGTGGCGCTGTTCCCCACGATGGCCCGGGCGCACGGCGCCGGCGACGTCGCCGCGGTCCGCCGCCACGCCGACCTGTCCACCCGCGCGCTGTTCGTCGTGCTCGCGCCGGTGTTCGCCGCGGCCATCCTGCTCGCCCCGGAGGTGCTGCTGCTGTACGGCGGCAGCGCCCTGACCGCCGGCAGCGGCGTGCTGCAGTTCATGCTCGCCGCCACGTTCCTGGCCGTGTGCGCGGTCGCCGCGGTCAACACCCTGTCCAGCGGCGACGGCTGGCAGGTGCGCACCCCGGTCGCCTCGGCGGTGGCCGGCGCGCTGACCGGACTCGCCGTCGTCGCGCTGCTCGGGCGGCCCCTGGGCGCGCTCGGCGTCGGTATCGGGTACCTCGCCGGGACCGCGGTGACCGCGGGCGGTCCGGTGGTCGCCGTCTGGCGCCGCCACGCCATGGCCTGGCAGGGCCCGGTCCTGACGGCGCTCGGGGTCGTCGCCGCCGCGCTCACCGTCGGCGCCGTCGTCACGTCGGTGCAGGTGCCGCCGGGCACGCGGGTCGCGCTGGACGTGGGGTGCGCCCTCGCCGTGGTCGCGGCCTCCGTGGGGCTGCTCGCCGGTCACCTGCGCACGATCCTGAGCGACGTTCGCAATGCCCGGGTTAGGATCTGACACGGGGGTCCGCTTCGTGATCGTTCTCTGATCGGGCGCTGACTGCCGTGCGGCCCCAGTGTCGAGGACGACAGGGTCGGGGGAGATGGTGCCTGGAGCGACGACGGACTCCGCCGTGCCGACCACCACCGCCGCGCGGGTGTCCCGCCTCGTGTCGTGGGCGCTGATCGGGCTGCTGACGCTCCTGCTCGTGGAGGTGCTCTTCGAGGCCTGGATCCAGATCCGGCTCGGCACCACCTGGGTCAACGAGGATGGTGACGTCGAGGCCGATCTGCCGCAGTGGCCCAAGAATCTCAAGAACGGCATCTACATCACCCTGGCCGTACTGAGCGTCGCCAAGGTCGCCCTGGACCGCCGCTGGCGGGAGTTCACCACCAAGGCCGACGTCGCGCTCGTCGTGCTCGCCGCCGTGCTGGCCGTCGCCGGGCTGGTCGGCGGCTCGGGTCTGACGCTGACCGCCGAGGGCGTCTACGTCTACCTGCGCGGGGTCATCGTCTTCTACGCCTGGCGGGCGCTCGCCCCGCCGTTCCGGTGGGTGCGACCCGTGCTGATGCTGGTCGGCGGGATCGTCGCGGCCAACGCGGTGCTGGCCGTCGGCCAGAGCCTGCTCGGCAAGGAGAGCTACCGGGCGCTGGGCTGGGTGGACCTGACCTGGGCGAAGATCCACCGCGCGCACGCGCTGCTCGACCATCCCAACCACCTCGGCCATGTGCTCGGCTTCGCGGTGCTCGGCATGATGGCCTGGTTCGTCACTCGGCGCGACCGGCCCGAGCCGCGCTGGTGGCTGCTGTTCGGGCTGCTGGCGTTCGGCCTGTCGGCGACCCAGTCCCGCGAGTCCGTCATCGCCGCCCTCGCCGGTGGCGGGTTGATCTGGGCGCTGCGCCGCGGTCGCGGGCGCATCATCGCGGTGTGCCTGCTCATCGTCGCCGCGCTGTCCGCCGCGCAGGTCGCGCTGCGTCCAGCCAACCGCATCGAACTGCAGCGTCGCCTGGCCGGCGTGCTCATGGCGTTGCACATCGGCAGCGGTGAGGAGCCGGAGGGCGCGTGCGTGCAGGGCAACCCGGACTGCACGGACGACCAGCCGCAGATCCCGCAGCGCGAGATCCGCATCCTGTTCGCGCAGCAGGGCGTCCGGCTGTGGCTGCGCAGCCCGATCATCGGGTACGGCGTGGGCCAGTTCGGCGGCATCGTCGCGCACAAGCACGACCCGAACTGGAACATGGACCCGCGGTTCGGCCCGGACGGGTTCAACATGTACGGCTTCGACGTCCAGCAGGTCGACTCGTTCTGGCTGCACCTGCTCGTCGAGACCGGTGCGGCCGGCGTGCTGGCGTACCTGGTGTGGCTGCTGTTCCTCGCCCTGCCGCTGCTGCGCGCGCTGCCCGAAGGCCGCCGTGACCGGATCCGTGGCCCCACCGGGCCCGGCTCGCCGTTCACGTACTGGGCGCTGGCCTCGCTGCTGTTCGCCGTGCTCGTCGCCGCGCTGTCGCCCTCCCTGGAGGATCCGATCCTGCCGGCGCTGCTGTTCACCATCGTGGGGCTCGCCTGGGTGGACCTGCGCCGCCCACTGCTGCCCGCCGGCGCGCCGGGTGGCGCGCCCGCGCCGGAGCCCGGGGACGACACGGCGCGTTCCAGCGGACCCGGAAGCGGCGACACACCCCCACGCGCCGCGCTGGCGCCGTGAGCGTAGTCTCGGGCCAGCCCGTGTCGGGCGGCGCGGCCACCCGTGAGGACGGGCACGAGCGGACGAGGCACGAGCGGGAAGAGGATGGTGTGGTGGCAGATTCGGTCGCTCTGGTCGGTTTCGGCTACTGGGGTCCCAATCTGGCGCGGAACCTGCAGAAGCTGGCCGGCCCGCGCTGGCGCTACCTCGTCGACGCCTCGGCCGACCGGCGCGAGCGCGCCGCGGCCCAGTTCCCCCAGGTGACCGTCACCGGCGATCTCGACCACGTGCTCGACGACGACGAGGTGACCGCCGTGGTCCTGGCCACCCCGGCCGCCACCCACGCACCGCTCGCCCGCCGACTGCTCGAGGCGGGCAAGCACGTGATGGTCGAGAAGCCCTTGGCGCTCTCCACCGATGACGCGGTCGCGCTGACCCGGCTGGCCGAGGAGCGCGGCCTGGTGCTCATGGTCGGCCACACCTTCGAGTTCGTCCCGGCCGTGCGCAAGATGAAGAGCATCATCGACGCCGGCGAGATCGGCGACATGCTGTACCTGCACTCGCAGCGGCTCAACCTGGGCCGGATCCAGAGCGACATCAACGCCTTCTGGTCGATCGGGCCGCACGACGTGTCGATCTCTAACTACCTGATCGGCCGCAGCCCGGAGTGGGTGTCCGCCCGCGGGGCGCGGTACCTGCAGGAATCGGTCGAGGACGTCACGTTCGTGACGGTGGGCTACCCGGGCGGCGTGCTCTCCCACATGCACGTCAGCTGGCTCGACCCGACCAAGACCCGGCGCACCACCGTGGTCGGCAGCCGGCAGATGATCGTGTACGACGACCTGGACGCCGACGCTCGCCTGCGGGTCTTCGACAAGGGCGCCGACCGGTTGGAGCCCGACGCGTACGGCGCCTGGCAGTACCGGCTGCGCGACGGTGCCATGTACGTGCCGCGCCTGGAGTTGGTCGAGCCGCTCGCCGAGGAGCTGCGCCACTTCCTGGAGTGCGTGCGGACCGGGGACCGGCCGTGCACCGACGGCTGGAACGGCGTGGCGGTCGTGGCCGTGCTGGAGGCGGTCGACGAGTCGCTGCGCCGGCACGGGGCCGAAGTCAAGGTCGACATGCCGGTCGAGGCGATGCGATGACGGTCACCCGCGACGAGGTCCAGATCAGCCCCCTGTCCGTCGTCGCCGACGCGGTACGCCTCGGTCCCGGCTCGGTGGTCGAGGAGCTGTGCCTGGTGGGGCGGCACGGCAGCGGCGAGACGGTGATCGGCGCCGGCGCGCGGATCCGCAGCCACACCGTCATCTACGCCGGCAACCGCATCGGTGACCGCTTCGCCACCGGGCACCACGTGCTGCTGCGCGAGGCCAACGAGATCGGCGACGACGTCTCGGTCGGGTCGCTGTCCGTGGTCGAGCACCACGTCACGATCGGAGACGGGGTGCGCATCCACTCCCAGTGCTTCATCCCCGAGTACTCGGTGCTGGAGGAGGAGGCGTGGATCGGGCCGCGGGTGACGCTCACCAACGCCCCGTTCCCGCGCTGCCCCGACGTGTCGCGGTGCCTGAAGGGTGTCCACGTGGGGCGGGGCGCCCGCGTGGGCGCGAACGTCACTATCCTGCCCGGGGTGCGCATCGGGGAGCGGGCGCTGATCGGCGCGGGCGCAGTGGTCACCCGGGACGTGGCCCCGGGCGCGGTCGTCGTCGGAAACGCCGCCCGGCAGGTCAAGACCATCGACGACCTGCTGTGCCCCGAAGGACTGGACCACCGCCCGTACCCGCCGCTTCGCCCAACCATGGAGTGATGAGATGTCGAAGATCCCGCTGGTAGACGTCAAGGCCAACTACCTCCGGCACCGCGACGCGATCGACGCGGCGATGCGGGAGGTGATCGAGAGCACCAGCTTCATCCAGGGTCCGGCGCTGGCGGCGTTCGAGGAGCGGTACGCCCGCTTCTGCGGGGCGCGGTACGCGATCGGTGTCGGCTCGGGCACCGCGGCGCTGCACCTGGCGCTGGCGGCGCTCGGCGTCGGCCCCGGCGACGAGGTCGCCGTGCCGTCGCACACGTTCATCGCCACCGCCGAACCGGTCACCTGGCTCGGCGCCACGCCGCGGTTCATCGAGATCGACCCCGCGACCGGGGCGATGGACCCGCAGGCGCTGCGCGCGAAGATCGACGGGGTGAAGGCGGTCATCCCGGTGCACATCCACGGCCGGGTGGTCGACCTGGAGGCGATCTGCGCGATCGCCGACGCCGCGGGCGTGCCGGTCATCGAGGACGCGGCGCAGGCGCACGGGGCCGAGTACACGAAAGCGGACGGGACCGTGGTACGCGCCGGCGCGTACGCGCTGGCCGGGTGCTTCTCCTTCTACCCGGGCAAGAACCTCGGCGCGTTCGGCGACGCCGGCGCGGTCACCACGAATGACGAGGAGTTCGCGGCGAAGGTGCGGATGCTGCGCGACCACGGCCGGATCTCCAAGTACGAGCACCTCCTCGTGGGCTACGCGCACCGCATGGACACCCTGCAGGCCGCGGTGCTCGACGCCAAGCTGGACAGCGTCGACGCCGACAACGCCCGCCGGCGCGAACTCGCCGCCGCGTACTCCGCGAAGCTGGCCGGGGTGGGCGACCTGAAGTTCCTCGCCGAGCCGGCGCACCGCGGCACCGTGGTGCACCACTACGTGGTGCGCACCGGGCACCGTGACGCGCTGCGCAAGCACCTCAACGACGCCGGGATCGGGGCCGGGATCCACTACCCGCTGCCGCTGCACCTGCAGCCCGCGTACGCCTCGCTCGGGTACCGGCGCGGCGACCTGCCCGCCACCGAGGCCTTCGCCGACGAGTGCCTGTCGCTGCCGATCTACCCCGAACTGACCGACGAGCAGATGGACCGGGTCGTGGCCGAGGTCACGGCGTACTTCGACCGGGCGGCCTGAGTTGGGTGACGCCCTGCGCGTGCTCGCCGTCACCAACCTGTGGCCGACGGGCGGGAGCTTTCGCGGTATCGCCGTGCGCGAACAGGTCGAGGCGCTGCGCCGGCTGGGCCACACCGTCGACGTGGAGGTGGTGGCCCAGGAGCGGGGCAGGGCCGACTACCTGCTCGCCGCGCCCCGCATCCGCCGGCGCGTCGCGGCCGGCGGCTACGACCTCGTGCACGTCCACTACGGGCTGACCGGGTTCGCCGCCCGACTGGCCGGCGCGAAGCCACGGGTGCTGTCCATGTACGGCAGCGACATCAACACCGGGTGGCAGCGGCGGATCACCCGGCTCGGGTGGCCCGGCACCGCTGCCCGGATCTACGTCTCGCAGCGGCTGGCCGACACGGCCGGCGACCGGGCGGGCATCGTCATCCCCAACGGCGTGGACTTCACCGTCTTCGCGCCCCGCGACCGGGCCGAGGCCCGCGCCTCGTTGGGCCTGCCCGCCGACGGCACGCTGGTGCTGTTCGGCGGCGCGCCGGACAACGCGGTCAAGCGCTACGACATCTTCCGGGACGTGCTCGCCGCCCTGCGCGCCCGCGGGCTCGACGTGCGCGAGCTCGTGCTCGCCGAACCGCACCAGCCGCGCGAGCGAGTGGCCGCCAAGTTCGCCGCCGCCGACGTGCTGCTGTTCACGTCCCGACAGGGCAGCGAGGGCTCGCCCACCGTCGTCAAGGAGGCCGCGGCGATGGGCCTGCCGGTGGTCACCGTCGACGTCGGGGACGTGGCGGAGATCCTCCGCGACGTCACCCCGTCCGCGGTCGTGCCGTTCCCCGGGCCCGACGAGCCCGACGCGCGGGCCCGGCTCGTCGGGCGGCTCGCCGACGCGACCGCCGAGGTGCTCGCCGACGGGCGGCGCGCGGACGGGCGTGAGAAGGTGGCGTGGCTGGACTCCCTCGAGGTGGCGCGCCGGATCGAGGACGTCTACCGGGAGGTGCTGACGTGCGCGTGATCGTCACCGGCGGGGCGGGCTTCATCGGCTCGCACCTGGTCGACCGGCTGCTCGCCGACGGCGCGACGGTCACCGTCGTCGACGACCTGTCCCACGGCCGGCCCGACCACCTGCGCGCCGCGGTGGAGACCGGGCGCTGCGAGCTGATCTCCCTCGACGTCACCGACCCCCGCCTCGGCGACGCCGTGGCCGCCGCCCGCCCGGAGGTCGTCTACCACCTGGCCGCGCAGATCGACGTGCGGGTCAGCGTCGCCGACCCGCTGCGCGACGCCACCGCGAACGTGCTCGGCACCGTGGCGGTCCTCGAGGCCGCCCGCCGTGCCGGGGCGCGCAAGGTCGTGCTCGCCTCCTCGGTGGCGATCTACGGCCCGCCGGAGACGCTGCCGGTGCGCGAGGACACGCCAACCCGGCCGCTGTCCCCGTACGCGGTCTCGAAGCTCGCCGCGGAGCTCTACCTGCGCCAGTACGCCGACCTGCACGGGCTCGCCACCACCACGCTGGTGCTGACCAACACGTACGGGCCGCGCCAGGATCCGCACGGCGAGGCGGGGGTGGTGGCGATCTTCATGGACGCGCTGCTCAGCGGGCGGCCGACGCGGATCTTCGGCGACGGCGGAAACGTGCGTGACTACCTCTACGTCGCGGACGCGGTCGACGGGTTCGTGCGCGCCGCCGATCCGGCCGCGGACGGGCGCCGGCTCAACCTCGGCACGGGCGTGGGCGTGACCGACCTGGAGCTGCACCGGGCGGTGGCCGATGCGGTCGGTACCAGTGCGCAGCCGCAGTTCGCCCCGCCGCGCCTCGGCGATCTGCGGGCGATGGTGGTCGACGCGACCGAGGCTGACCGGGTGCTCGGCTGGCGTCCCCGCACCACACTCGCGGAGGGGCTGGCCCGCACCGTCGAGGCCCTCTCCGCTACGTCGCGCCGCTGACCGTCCCGACCTCGACGGCGCCGCCGAGCCCGGGGCCGTCGACCTCGACCGGGCCGCCGCCCTCCGCCACCGCGTGGAGCGCGTCGACCAGGCGTTGGCACGGTCCGGCGAGGTTCCAGCGCTCGGCGAGCGCGAGCAGCCGGTCCGGGTCGGCCGGCGCCGCCGGCAGCGCCGCCGCGAGCGGCGGCAGCGGGCAGTCCCGGGCCACCCGCACCACTCGTGGCGCGACCGCGAGGTAGTCGCGCGCGGCGGCGAGCTTGGCACGCAGCCCGGGCGCGAAGCCGGCATCCGGGTCGTCGAGCGCGGCCAGGATCGCGTCGAGCGTGCCGTAGCGGGCAACCAGCCGCGCCGCCGTCTTCTCCCCGACACCGGACACACCGGGCAGCCCGTCGCTCGGGTCCCCGCGCAGCGTCGCGAAGTCCGCGTACGCCGCCGCGGGCACCCCGTACTTCGCCCGCACCGCCGCGTCGTCGCACACCTCGAGCTTGGCCACGCCCCGGCCGCAGTAGAGCATGCGTACGGGCACGAGGTCGTCAACCAGCTGGAACAGGTCCCGGTCGCCGCTGACCACCTCGACCGGGCCGGGCTGGGTGGCCGCCAGGGTGCCGATCACGTCGTCGGCCTCGAACCCGGCGCAGCCCACCGTGGCGATGCCGACCGCCTCGAGCACATCGAGGATCACCGGCACCTGCGGTACGAGGGTGTCGGGCACGACCTCGCTGTTCGGCGAGGCACCGTCGGGGGCGAGGCGGTGCGCCTTGTACGACGGGAGCAGCTCGACCCGCCACGCCGGCCGCCAGTCGGCGTCGAGTGCGCACACCACCCGGTCCGGCGTCCGCGTGCGGATCAGGGTGGCCAGCATGTCGAGGAATCCGCGCACCGCGTTGACGGGCGAGCCGTCGTCGGCCCGCGCCGCGGACTCGGGGACCCCGAAGTAGGCGCGGAAGTAGAGGCTGGGGGTGTCGACGAGGAGGAGTGGCCGGCTCACCCCACCACTATGCCGTCAGGCCCGCGTGACGGCCAGGTCGGGCGTGGAGGTCCGCGCTCCTCGCTGCGACCGCATCATTCCCCGGTGTCGGTGGGCCGGTCCCCGCCGACGCGGAGCCGCGAGTCCTGCTGCAGCACCTTGCCGTGCTGGGGGCGGCCCCGGGCGGCGGCTTCCCGGGCCTCCTTGGAGGTGTCGACGGCGAGGTGGGGGAACTTGGCGTCGAACGCGGGGCGCTCGGAGCGGATGCGCGGCATCTTGTTGAAGTTGCGCAGCGGCGGCGGGCAGGAGGTGGCCCACTCCAGCGAGTTGCCGTGCCCCCACGGGTCGTCGACCTCGACCACCGGGCCGGTCCGGTACGACTTCCACATGTTCCACACGAACGGTAGGAACGACACGCCGAGGATGAACGCGCCGACCGTCGAGATCGTGTTCAGCGTCGTGAAGCCGTCGGTGGGCAGGTAGTCGTAGTAGCGGCGGGGCATGCCCTCGTTGCCCAGCCAGTGCTGGACCAGGAACGTGGTGTGGAACCCGACCACGGTCAGCCAGAAGTGCAGGCTCGCCCACCTCTCGTCGTACATGCGCCCGGTGATCTTCGGGAACCAGAAGTAGACCCCGGCGAAGACGGCGAACACGATCGTGCCGAACAGCGTGTAGTGGAAGTGCGCCACCACGAAGTACGTGTCGGACACGTGGAAGTCCAGCGGCGGGGAGGCCAGCATCACCCCGGTCAGCCCGCCGAGCAGGAAGGTGGTCAGGAAGCCGATGGCGAACAGCATCGGCGCCTCGAAGGTGATCTGTCCGCGCCACATCGTGCCGATCCAGTTGAAGAACTTGATGCCGGTCGGCACGGCGATGATGAACGACAGGAACGAGAAGAACGGCAGCAGCACCTGACCGGTGGCGAACATGTGGTGCGCCCAGACGGTCATCGAGTAGGCGGCGATGGCGATCGTCGCGCCGATGAGGCCCTTGTAGCCGAAGATCGGTTTGCGGGAGAAGACCGGGATGACCTCGGTGACGATGCCGAAGAACGGCAGCGCGATGATGTAGACCTCGGGGTGCCCGAAGAACCAGAACAGGTGCTGCCACAGCAGCGACCCGCCCGTGGCCGGGTCGTAGATGTGGGCCCCGAGCACCCGGTCGGCGAACAGCGCGAGCAGCGCGGCGGCCAGCGGCGGGAAGACCAGCAGCACCAGCAGCGCGGTGATCAGGATGTTCCAGGTGAACACCGGCATCCGGAACATCGTCATGCCCGGGGCGCGCAGGGTCAGGATCGTGGTCATCATGTTGACCGCGCCGAGGATCGTGCCCAGACCCGACATGGCCAGGCCGATGATCCACAGGTCGCCGCCCACCCCCGGGGTGTGCTCCCAACGGCTCAGCGGGGTGTAGGCGAACCAGCCGAAGTCCGCCGCCCCCGTCGGCGTCAGAAACGCTGCGAGGACGAGCAGGCTGCCGAGCAGGAACAGCCAGTACGAGAAGGCGTTGAGCCGGGGGAACGAGACGTCCGGCGCCCCGATCTGCAGCGGCACGATGTAGTTGGCGAACGCGAACACGATCGGCGTCGCGAACATCAGCAGCATGGCAGTGCCGTGCATGGTGAACATCTGGTTGTACTGCTCCGGTGACAGGAACTGCCCACCGGGCCGCGCCAGCTCCGCACGCATCAGCAACGCCATGACCCCGGCTGCCGCGAAGAACACGAACGCGGTGATGCCGTACATGATGCCGATCTGCTTTGCGTCCGTCGTCCGCAGCAGCCGGGCCAGCGCCGAGCCCTTGATCGGCTGCCGAACCGGCCACGGCCGCGTCACGATCGGCTTCGGCCGCTTCGGCTTCTGTCGCGAGCTTGTCATTGCGTCCCAAACTACGGATACCTTCGAGGATGCTCAGCTTAGGTGGCGAAGGACCGGTTGTACCTGGATTGCCCTAGTTGGTCACCCGTCCTCGTGGCTGAGCGCGACTCGGGAGAGCCGGGGCCCACGGCGCCGCTCCGTGCACCGGCTTGGTGCGCCGACGAGGCGACGCGGGCCATCGAGCGGTGCTGGGTCGGTCGCGTCATCCGGCCGGGCATACCGGAGGCCCGGGCGGGGTACGCCTACACCATCGGTCTAGCAATGGAGGCGAGCGATGGTGGGAAAGATGGTACGGCGTGGTGCGGTCGTCGCGGTCGCGGCGCCGCTGGTGGCGGCCGGGGCCCGGCGGATCAGCCAGGCCATGGAGGCCCGGCGCGGGCCGACGCGCACGAGCGGCATGCTGCGCCGCTCGGCGGAGATGATGCAGCGGCCGTTTAAGCGGACCATGGGCGGCGGCCGCCGGACGCGGTAACCACACACCGCACGCGGCTGCCGCTCGAGCCGCCCCCCAGGCGACGGGCTCCCACCCGCCCGCGCGGTGTACCTTCTCGCCGTGGAGGAGATCGACCGCGCGATCGTGGCGGCGCTGGCCGCCGACGGGCGACTGTCGTACACCGACCTGGCCGAGCGGGTGGGGCTGTCGGTGTCGGCGGTGCATCAGCGGGTGCGGCGGCTGGAGCAGCGCGGGGTCATCAAGGGGTACGCGGCGCGGCTGTCCTACGAGGCGTTGGGGCTGCCGCTGACCGCGTTCGTGGCGATCCGCCCCCTCGACCCGTCCCAGCCCGACGACGCGCCGGAGCGCCTGGCCGGGCTGCACGAGATCGAGGCGTGCTACTCGGTCGCGGGGGAGGACTTCTACCTCCTGCTGTGCCGGGTGGCGAGCCCGGGCGACCTGGAGCGGCTGCTGCAGGAGATCCGCTCGGCCGCCAACGTCACCACCCGGACGACCGTCGTGCTGTCCACGCCGTACGAAGGCCGGCCGCCACGGCTCAGCTGAGGTCCGCCGACGCCGGCGACTGAAGATCACGACTTTCGGTACCCGAACCTGCGGTGCCGCCAGGGGTCGTACCCGGGGACGCCGATCGCGAGTCGGCGGCCGCGGCCTTCAAGCTACAACCTGGGTTCCTAGGATGCTGTACACGATGTGCCTACCGCCACAAGCGGCAGACCAAACACTTCACGACAGACGTGGCACCGGGGTTCCGACAGTCCGCAGTGGAGCCCGCCTCACACCTCGTACTCGGACCGCGCGCCTGGAGCCAGCAGGTCCCAGCGGCCGATAGGGACAGCCGCTGGGACCTCGTGACCGTGTGGTTAGCCCCGGTCGCTCTCCCGCTGCTTGGCCCACCACTGCTGGCCGGCCTCGGGCAGCGTGTCGATCGGGTCGTAGTACGGGTAGCGGCGGGTCAGCGCCTCCGGGTCGTCCGCTTCGATGGAGGTCCGGTAGTTCTTGGTCCAGTATGAGATGCCGTGCTCACGGTCGTACTCGGTCACCATGTGCACCCAGCGCTTGCCGACGAACGGCACGTCACAGACGATCCGCGGGGTGGCGTACCCAGGCAGGTAGCCCATGATGTCGTGCTGCAGCTGCTGAGCCTGCCACACGGCGACGCGCCAGTGCTCCGCGTTGGGGATCATGTCGCACATGTAGAAGTAGTACGGCAGGATGCCCGCCTCGCCCTGTAGGGCGAAGCACAGGTCGAGCAGGTCGCTGGCGGTCGCGTTCACGCCGCGCATGAGCACGCCCTGGTTGCGCACGTCCCGCACCCCGACCTCGAGCGCCGTCCGTGCCGCCTCGGCGACGAGCGGGGTGAGCGAGTTGACGTGGTTGACGTGGGTGTGGATGGCCAGGTTGACCCCGCGCCGGGCCGCGGTGCGGGCCACCCGCTCCAACCCCTCGACCACCTCAGGCGCCAGCCAGTGCTGCGGCAGCGCCATCAGCGCCTTGGTCGCCAGCCGGATGTCCCGGACCGTCTCGATCTCCAGCAGGCGCATCAGGTACGACTCGAGGTTGCGCCACGGCACGTTCGCCACATCGCCACCGGAGACCACGACGTCGCGGACCCCCGGGTGGGCCTTCAGGTAGGCGATGTGCGCGTCGTAGCGGTCGACGGGCTTGAGGGTGAGCCGCAGTTTGGCCACCTGAGGCGTGGAGTTGCCGACCAGGTCCATGCGGGTGCAGTGCCCGCAGTACTGGGGGCAGGTGGACAGCAGCTCGGCGAGGACCTTGGTGGGGTAGCGGTGCGTCAGGCCCTCGGCGACCCACATGTCGTGCTCGTGCAGCGAATCACGCGTGGCGTGCGGGTGGGAGGGCCACTCCGGGTGGCGGTCGGAGCGCACCGGGAGCATGTAGCGACGGATCGGGTCGGCGTAGAAGGCGTCGGTGGTCACCGGCCCGGTCGGCACCATCGTGTTGAGCATCTGCGGCGGAACGAGCATCGACATGGTGGCGAACTCCGCCTGGTCGGCCTCCAGATCCGCGTAGAAGCGGTCGTCGACCAGGTCGCCCAGGACCTCGCGCAGTTGCCGGATGTTCTTCACGCAGTGGGCGCGCTGCCACTGCGCCGAGCGCCACTCGGTCGCCGACACGTTCCGCCACCCGGGGAACCGGGTCCAGTCCGGCTCGACGAGCTCGACCCGCCGGTACTCGTACGGTTGACCCGTCGTCATGGTCTCCACGCACCCCAATCTGGAAAACTTCTCGTGCCAACACTATTCTTCAGAAGAATCTTCTGGCAAGACTGGAGAGGTCGCGAAGGATGACGTCGCCTGTCGGGCTGCACCGGGTACTCGAGCCGGCCGGGACGTTGCCGCAGGGCGCCTGGCGTCTCGACACGCGCCCGGAGATCGGGCCGGACGAGGTGCGCATCCGGGTCGAGCGGCTCAACCTCGACGCGGCGAGCTTCCGGCAGTTGTCGGACAAGCACGCCGGTGACGGCGACGCGATCCGGGCCGAGGTGCTGGAGATCATCCGCACCCGGGGCAAGATGCACAATCCGGTGACCGGGTCCGGCGGGATGCTCATCGGCACCGTCGAGGAGGTCGGCCCGGCCTCGCCGCTCGGCCTGCGGCCCGCCGACCGGGTCGCCACCCTCGTCTCGCTCACCCTCACCCCGCTGGCGATCACCGACGGACTGGCCCGCTGGGACGGCCGCAGCGAGCAGGTGCCCTGCGAGGGGCACGCGATCCTGTTCGCCCGCTCGATCGCGGCGGTGCTGCCCGACGACCTCGACCCGGAGCTGGCCCTGGCCGTGTTCGACGTGTGCGGGGCGCCGGCGTTGACCGCCCGGGTGGTGGGCCGGTACGCGAACCCGACGGTGGCGGTGCTCGGTGGCGCCGGCAAGAGCGGCTCGCTGTCGCTGGCGGCGGCCCGGCGCGCGGGCGCCCGGCGTACCGTCGGGGTGGTGCCGAGCGCGGCGGAGCGCGACCGCCTGGTCCAGGCCGGCGTGGCCGACGCTGTGGCCCTCGCCGACGCCCGCGATCCGGTCGCGGTGGCGGCAGCGGTCAGCGACGCGCTCGAGCGTCCGGCGGACGTGACGGTGGTCTGCGTGGACGTGCCGGGCTGCGAGCACGGCGCGATCCTCGCCACGGCCGACGGCGGCACGGTGATCTTCTTCTCGATGGCGACGTCGTTTTCGGCCGCCGCACTGGGCGCGGAGGGTCTCGCCGCGGACGTGACCATGCTCATCGGCAACGGGTACACGCCCGGGCACGCGCAGATGGCGCTCGACCTCGTGCGTGCCGAGCCCGGGGTGCGCCGGCTGTTCGAGGCCCGGTTGGCCGCCGATGCCCGGCCCGCGCCCGGCCCATCCGGGGTGCCTGGCGGCATCGAGTCGACCGGTGGGCACCAGGCAGACTGAACGCCATGAACGGCCCTGCCATCCTCTACCGCAACGGGCGCGTCTACAGCCCGGCCGATCCGCGGGCGACCGCGCTGCTCGTCGCCGACGGGCGCGTCGCCTGGCTCGGCACCGACGCCGACGCGCCGGCCGCCGACGAGGTCGTGGACCTGGCCGGGGCGCTGGTGACCCCGGCGTTCGTCGACGCCCACGTGCACACCACCGACACCGGGCTCACCCTCGGTGGGCTCGACCTGTCCGGGGCCCGCTCGGCGGACGAGGTCCTCGATGCGGTCGCCGCGCACGCGGCCGGGATGCCGCCGGGCGCGGTCGTGCTCGGCCACGGCTGGGACGAGTCGGGCTGGCCGGTCAAGCGTCCGCCGAGCGCCGCGGAGCTGGACCGGGCGGCAGGTGGTCGCATGGTCTACCTGTCCCAGGCGTCGATCCACTCGGCGGCGTGCTCCGCGGCGCTGCTCGCCGCCGCGCCGGCCGTGGTCGAGGCCCCCGGGTACGACCCGTCCGGCTGGGTGCGCCGGGACGCGCACCACGTGGTGCGGGGGGTGGCGTTCGGCTCGATCTCGACCGGGCAGCGCCGGGCGGCGCAGCGGACGGCGCTGCGGGCCGCGGCGGCGCTGGGCGTCGCGGCGGTGCACGAGTGCGGCGGCCCGGGCACGTCGGGCGAGGAGGACTTCACGGGGGTGCTCGCGCTCAGCGGTGACGGCCTGCCGGAGGTGTACGGCTACTGGGGCGAGCTGCTCGCCGCGGCCAAGGCCCGGGAGCTCGGTGCGGTGGGCGCGGGCGGTGATCTGTACGCGGACGGGGCGCTGGGCGCGCAGACCGCGCACCTGCGCGAGCCCTACGCCGACCGTGCGGACGGCTCGTGCGGGCACGCGTACCTGACCGTCGAGCAGGTGCGCGATCACCTGCTCGACTGCGCCGAGCACGGCGTGCAGGGCGGGTTCCACGCGATCGGCGACGCGGCGCTGTCGACGGTGGTGGCCGGGTTCGCCGCGGCCGCCCGTACCCTCGGCACGGAGCGGCTGCGGGCGGCCCGCCACCGTGTGGAGCACGCCGAGATCCTGGACAAGGCGCTGATCGCCGCGTTCGTGGAGTACGGGATCGTGGCGAGCATGCAGCCGGCGTTCGACCGGCTGTGGGGCGGCGAGGGCGGCATGTACGCGCAGCGGCTGGGGGTGGCGCGGGCGCTGGAGGCCAACCCGATGGGCGCGATGCATGGCGTGGGTGTGGCGCTGGCGTTCGGCTCCGACTCGCCGGTCACCCCGCTGGATCCGTGGGGCTCGGTGCGGGCGGCGATGTGGCACCACAACCCGGTGCACCGGATGAGCGTGCGGGCGGCGTTCGCGGCGCACAGCCGCGGCGGCTGGCGGGCGCTGGGCGGCGCGGCCGCCGGGAGCGCGAGCGGCGAGCCGCACGGCCGCCGGCAGTTCGACGGGGAGGGGGTGCTGGTGCCGGGGGCGCCGGCCACGTTCGCGGTCTGGGAAACGCCGGCCGGGGTGGGCCCGCACGGGCTGCCGAACCTGCTCGCCGACGACCCGGAGCAGCGGGGGCCCGACGATCCGACGCCGCTGCCGGTCTGTCTGCGTACCGTCCTGCGTGGACGGACCATCTTCGACCGCTCCGAGTGCGGAGAGGAGGGCGTGTGAAGCTCGACCTCGACCCCACGCTGGTGCGCCGGGCGCGGGAGTTGGCGCGCCGGGCGGGGCAGCCGGTGGTGGAGCTGGCCCGCACCCACACCACGGTCTCCGTGGAGCGGGCGGTGCTGCGCCTGGCCGGCGTGACCGGCGCGGACCCCGACGGCATCCCGTGGGTGAACCGGCTCGTCGACGCGGTCGTCGCCGACGTCGGGCTGGGGCACGGGGTGGCGTTGCCGGTGTGGCACGCGCTGCGCACCGAGGGCATCGACGACCTGACCCTGCTGGCGCAGAAGGCGGCCGCCGGTTCGGTGCGGTTCACGGTACCGACCGGCCGGGCCGCCGAGGCGGCGCGGCGCGCCGCGCGGCGGGCGACCGCCGCCGGCATCCGGCGTATCGACCGGCGCCGGGCCGAGCGCGACCGGCTGATCCGCCGGTACGGGGATCCCCCGCGCCGGCCCTGGATCTACCTGATCGTGGCGACCGGTGACATCTACGAGGACATCCCGCAGGCGCAGGCGGCGGCGCGGGAGGGTGCCGACGTCATCGCGGTGATCCGCTCGACCGGGCAGTCCCTGCTGGACTACGTGCCGGAGGGGGCGACCCGGGAGGGGTTCGCCGGCACCTACGCCACGCAGGAGAACTTCCGGCTGATGCGCGCCGCGCTCGACGAGTCCAGCCGGGAGCTTGGCCGCTACATCCGGTTGACCAACTACGCGTCAGGGCTGTGCATGCCGGAGATCGCGACGCTGGCCGGCCTGGAGCGGCTGGACATGATGCTCAACGACTCGATGTACGGGATCCTGTTCCGCGACATCAACCCGATCCGCACGTTCGTGGACCAGCGGTTCTCCCGGCAGATCCACGCCCGTGCCGGCATCATCATCAACACCGGCGAGGACAACTACCTGACGACCGCGGACGCGGTCGAGGCGGCCCACACGGTCACGGTCTCGCAGCTGCTCAACGAGTACTTCGCCCACGAGGCGGGGCTGGCGGACTGGCAGCTCGGCCTGGGGCACGCCTTCGAGATCAACCCGGACCTGCCGGAGTCGTTCCGGCTGGAGCTGGCGCACGCGCTGCTGGCCCGGGAGCTGTTCCCGAACGCGCCGCTGAAGTGGATGCCGCCGACGAAGCACATGACCGGCGACGTGTTCCGCGGCAACCTGCTCAACGGCTTCTTCAACCTGGCCGGGGTGCTCACCGGGCAGGGCATCCTGCTGGTCGGCATGATGACCGAGGCGGTGGCCACCCCGTGGCTGTCGGACCGGGACATCGCGCTGCAGAACGTGCGGTACGTGCTGAACGCCTGCGGCGGGCTGGCCGAGGACTTCGTACCGGCCCCGGGCGGGTTCATCCAGCAGCGCGCCGCGACCGTGCTCGCCGAGGCGGTGGCGCTGCTGGAGCGCATCGTCGACGAGGGGCTGCTCACCGCGATCGCCGACGGCACCTTCGGCATCATGAAGCGCCCGCCGGACGGCGGGCGGGGCCTGGACGGGGTGGCGCGCCACGAGGACGACTACTACAACCCGGCCACCGAGATCCTGGAGGCCGACCAAGAGGCGGGGGCACGATGAGCGCGCAGACGGGCAGCCGGGCCACGAGGAGCACGGGCACCATCGTGCGCCCGTACGGGGACACCACGGGCGACGGGATGGTGCAGCTGTCGTTCACCCTGCCCGTCCCGCACGACAAGCGGGCCGAGGGCGCCGCGCTGCAGCTGGCGGCGAAGATGGGCGTGGACCCGGCGATGGTGGTGCACGCCAAGGCGATGGGGGACGCCTTCACGTTCTTCATCGTGTACGGACGGGTGAACCACCTCGTCGATCTGTCCGCGGTGCGGGTGGTGGAGCGGGACTACCCGCTGCTCGGCGCCAAGGAGATCAACGCGGCGGTGAAGGCACGGCTGCGCCGCAAGCTGGTCGTGGTCGGGGCGTGCATCGGCACGGATGCGCACACCGTCGGCATCGACGCGATCCTCAACATCAAGGGGATCGCGGGGGAGAAGGGCCTGGAGTCCTACCGGGAGTTCCGGGTGGTCAACCTCGGGGCGCAGGTGAGCGTGCCCGACCTGGTGGCGCGGGCCCGTGCCGAGCGGGCCGACGCCGTGCTGGTTTCCCAGATCGTCACCCAGCGTGACGCGCACCTGCACAACACCCGCGAGATGTCCGCCGCCTTCCGCGAGGCGTTCCCGGCCGCGCGCCGCCCGCTGCTGGTCGTCGGGGGCCCCCGGTTCGACGAGACGATGGCCGACGACCTGGGTGTTGACCGCATCTTCGGCCGCGGCACCACGCCGCGCGAGGTGGCCAGCTACCTGGTGCACGCGCTGACCACGAGAAGGAAGGCCGCCGCATGAACGACGACCCGCGTCTGGGGTTGACCGTCACCCACCGCCGGTACGTGCCGTACGGGCACGCGCACTACGCCGGCAATCTGGTCGACGGGGCGTACGCGCTGGCGCTGTTCGGCGACGTGGCCACGGAGGTGTGCATCCGTACGGACGGCGACGAGGGGCTGTTCGCGGGGTACTCCGAGGTGCGGTTCGTGGCGCCGATCCGCGCCGGTGACGTGCTGGAGGCGCAGGCCACGGTGGTGCGGGTGGGCAACCGCAGCCGGACGCTGGAGTTCGTCTGCCGGGTGGTGTGCCGCGGCACCGGGGGTTCGGCGGCCGAGGTGCTCGACCCGCCGCTGGTCGCGGTGACCGCGACCGGCACCGTCGTGGTGCCGACGGGCCGCCGGGTGGAGTAGCGGGCGAAGCTCGAACGGCCCGAATCAGGAGGTGACGCGTCCCGGTGACGCAGCCGGAGAGCGCTCTGGTCGTCTGCGCCGACGTCGGCTCCACCGACACCAAGGTCGCCGTGGTGGACACCGTTGACGGCACCCTGGTCGCCACCGCCACCCATCCGACCACTGTGGACAGCGATGTGCTGCGCGGCCTGGATGCGGCGATCGCGGCCACCGGCGTGGCCCGCCCCGCCGCCACGTACGTCTGCTCCTCGGCGGGCGGCGGGCTGCGGCTGGCCGTGGTGGGGTACGAGCGCCTGGTCACCGCCGAGGCCGGGCACAAGGTCGGGCTGTCGGCCGGGGCGCGGGTGGTGCACGTGGCGGCCGGCCGACTGGACGCCGCGGCCGTCGCCGCGCTGCGGGCCAGCCGTCCCGACGTGGTGCTGCTCGTCGGCGGTACGGACGGCGGTGACGCGGAGGTGCTGTGCCACAACGCCTCGCGTCTGGCGGGTGCGCGGCTGCGGGTGCCGGTCGTGGTGGCCGGCAACGTCGACGTCCGTGACGAGGTGGTGGCGACGCTGGCCGGCCGCGGGGTGCCGGTGACGGCCACCGACAACGTGCTGCCGCGCATCGGTGAGCTGTGCCCGCAGCCGGCCCGCGCGGCGATCCGGGAGGTGTTCCTGCGCCACGTGATCGGCGGCAAGCGGCTGTCGCGGGGCACCCGGTTCGCGTCCCTGGTGCGTGCCGCCACCCCCGACGCGGTGCTGACCGGCGTGGAGGTGCTCGCCGACAGCCTGCCCGACCGCGCCGGCCTGGTCGTCGTGGACGTGGGCGGCGCGACCACCGACGTCTACTCGGTGCTGCCCGACGACGGGCGCAGCCACGAGGTCGCCGGCACCCTGTGGCGGGCCCGCACCGTCGAGGGTGACCTGGGGGTGCGCGCCAGCGCCGTCGGAATCGTGGACGCGGCGGTGGCGGAGCGGTTGCTCGACGCGGACGAGGCGGACCGCCTGCGCTCCGCCGCGCAGGCACGTGCCGCGTGGCCGGGTTATCTGCCCGTGGACGCCGCGGACCGGGCGGTGGATCTGCGCCTGGCCACGCTCGCGGTGACCGTCGCGCTGCGCCGCCACGCCCGCGGGCAGCGGGACCTGCGCGACGTGCGCCTGGTGGTCGGCTCGGGTGGGGTGCTGCGCCACGCGCCGCGCGACGAGGCCTTGGCGGTGCTCGCCTCCGCGCTGGCCGACCACGCCGGCGGCTGGGCGCTGCCCCGCGCGCCGCGCACGACGATCGACGTCGACTACGTGCTGGCGGCCGCCGGGCTGCTGGCCGCCGAACACCCCGAGGCCGCGGTGGCCCTGCTGCGCCACCGGCTGGGCGGCTGGGCGCGGGCCATGGTCTAGGCGCAGGTCGGGGCTCTTCGCCCGACCGCCCGGGCCGACCCCTGCGGCGACCGCGGGTCCGACACGCCCGGCGACACGCCGACGCGGTGTGATCGACTTGCCGCGACCCGTTGACAGGTGCCCGGGGTCAGCGCGTACCGTCGATGGGTCCTACCTCGGGACGCGGCTGTTGTTCGCCGTGCCCTCCCCTCCGCTGGCCGATGCAGCGTCGCTGCGGGGGCCAGGTCCAGCGGATCTGGGCCGGCAACGGGTCGACGGCACCCGCCACGACAACGAGCCGTGCAACCGGTGTACGGGCAGGGGGGTTACACGCGGCCAGTAGACAACGGCCGGACGTGGGCAGCCAGTCCGCGGTCGGTCGGTCCGAAGGTCGCGGGGCATCGCGTCTGCCGCACCGGCCGGGAGGGCCTGGGAGCGCGGGGCGCGGCCTTGCGGCCGCGCCCCGATTTCTCGTTCGGGCACCGGATGCGGCACTGTTGACCGGTGATCGTCCTGCCGCGCCCCGCCGCCCTCGCCGCCGCCGTCGGCGCGGGTGTCGCGCTGCTGCTCGCCTTCCCGCCGTACGACGTGTGGTGGCTGGCCCCGGTCGCGGTGGCGTTGTTCGCCGTCGCGGTGCACCGGCGCGGCTTCTGGGCCGGCGCCGGGCTGGGCCTGCTGTCCGGTTTGGTGTTCTTTGTCCCGTTGCTACGGTGGACCGCGCTGCACATCGACGCCCCGCCGTGGCTGCTGCTGTCCACCCTCGAGGCGGCCTACCTGGGTCTGCTGGGTGGGCTCACCGCGTACGTCAGCCCGCTGGTCGACCGGTGGCGCGCGGCGTGGCCGGCGCTGACCGCGGCCTTGTGGGTGGGGCAGGAGGCGCTGCGGGACCGGACGCCGTTCGGCGGCTTCCCGTGGGGGCGGCTGGCTTTCAGCCAGGGTGACTCGCCGCTGCTGCGGCTGGCGGCCGTGGGCGGGGCGCCGCTGGTGACGTTCGCCGTGGCGCTCGCCGGCGGGTTGCTGGCCGCGGCCGGGTGGCGGCTGTGGGAGCAGCGGGCCCGCGGGCGCGCGCCGGCCGTGGCGGCGGCGCTCGCCGCCGGGGCCGTGGCGGTGGTTGCGGTGGGGCTGGCGGTGCCGCTGCGCGCGCCGAGCGGCGCGTCGGTCACCGTGGCGCTGGTGCAGGGCAACGTGCCCCGGCTGGGGTTGGACTTCAACGCCCAGCGCCGCGCGGTGCTCGACAACCACGTCAACGCGACGATCGCGCTGGCCGAGCGGGTGGCCGCCGGTCGGGAGCGCCGCCCCCACCTGGTGGTGTGGCCGGAGAACTCCTCCGACATCGACCCCCTGCGCAACGGCGACGCCGCGGCGCGTATCGAGCAGGCGGCGCGGGCCATCGGAGCGCCGATCCTGGTCGGCGCGGTGCTCGTCGGCCCCGGTGAGGGCGAGGTGCAGAACGTCAGCCTGGTGTGGTCACCGGACGACGGGCCCGGCCAGCGTTACGTCAAGCGCCACCCGGTGCCGTTCGCCGAGTACCTGCCGTGGCGGTCGCTGGTGGAGCCGATCGCCCGGAGGCTGACCGACCCCGACGACCTGCCGCGGGCCGACTTCGTCTCCGGCACCGAGCCGGGGGTGCTGCGGTTGGGCCCGGCCACGGTCGGTGCGGTGATCTGCTTCGAGGTCGCCTACGACGATGTGGTGCGCGACACCGTGCTCGGCGGTGCGGGTCTGCTGGCGGTGCAGACGAACAACGCCACGTTCGACGTCGCCGAGGCGCGCCAGCAGTTGGCGATGGTGCGGTTGCGCGCCGTCGAGCACGGGCGGGACGCGCTGATGGTGTCGACGGTCGGGGTGTCCGGGTTCGTGGACACCGACGGCGCGGTGCGGGGGGCCACCGGGTTCTTCACCGAGGCGGTCGTCGTGGACGACCTGCGCCTGCACGCCCGACGTACGCTGGCAACGAGGCTCGGCGCGTGGCCGGAGGCCGTGGGGGCTCTCGCCGCGCTGGCCGCCCTGGTCGCCGCCGGGGTGGCGCGTCGCCGGGCCCGCCCCGGGAGGTAGACATGCGCCGGTTGGGTGTCCTCGCGCTCACGGTGGCCGCGCTGGCCATCGCCGAGATCGCGGTGCTGATCGTGGTGGCCGCGCGTATCGGGGTCGGCTGGACCCTGCTGGCGATGCTGGCGACGTCGCTGGCCGGGTCGTGGCTGCTGCGGCGGGAGGGCGCGCGGGCGTGGCGGCGGTTCCGCACGGCGGCCGCCGCGGGCCGCCCGCCCGGCGGGGAGGCGACCCGGGGCCTGGTCGGGGTTGCCTCGGCGGTGCTGCTCCTGCTGCCCGGATTCCTCACCGACGCCGTCGGTCTGCTGCTGCTCGTGCCCGGGGTGCGGGCGGGCGGCGCGCGGCTGGTACGGGGCTTCGCGGAGCGGCGGCTGCCGCCGGCCGCGGCGGGGGACCTGTTCGGGCCGCGCCGGGTGCGGGTGAGCCGGCCGGCGCAGGCGGGGTGGGACACCCGGCCGCCGTCGTCACCGGTGGTCGAGGGCGAGATCGTCGACTGACCCCGCCGGCGGCGACCCTGCCGGCGGTGAGACGAGAAACGGCCGCCCCGGTGGAACCGGTGACGGCCGTTGTACGCCGCGCGGCGGGCCGGTCAGCCGCCCCGACGGGCGCGTACCTCCGCGAGGCGCTCGGCGAGGATCTCCTCGAGCTCCTCGATCGAGCGGCGCTCGAGCAGCATGTCCCAGTGGGTACGCGGCGGCTTGGTCTTCTTCGGCTCGGGCTCGCTGCCGTCGACCAGCCGCGCCACCGAGCCGTCGTACTTGCACTCCCAGGTCGTCGGGACCTCGGCGTCGACGGCGAAGGGCACCTCGAACCGGTGGCCCTTGGCGCAGAGGTACTCGCGCGCCTGTCGGGGGGCCAGCTCCGTGTTGCGGTCCGACTCGTAGCTGACCGCGCCCAGGCGGCTTCCGCGCAACATGCGCTCGCCCATGATCCCTTGTCCCCTTCACGTCGTGGTGCGGTTCGTATACCTGTAACGGCGGGGTCCGGCCTGCCCATTCCCCCGCGCGTCGGTAGACGCCCGCAAGGGTAACCGCCCGACGGACGTGCCCGGCCAGCTCGCCCCCGACGCCGCCATAACTACTCACAAAGCTGGCTATTCCCGGAATTGTAGATCTGCCTCCCGTGACCGCACACACCCGCGCCACCGCTTGTCAGAGACGGTGACCCGACTGGGCGCCGGCGAGGTGGCAGGCGACGGCGTGCCCATCGGTCAGCGGATCGAGGGCTGGGGCACGCGTCCGGCAGACGTCGACGGCGATCGGGCAGCGTGTGTGGAAACGGCAGCCGACTGGGGGGTCCACCGGGCTTGGCGGCTCGCCCGCGAGCTCGATCCGCTCCCGGCCGCGGTCGCGTGGGTGTCGCACCGGGGCGGCCGACAGCAGTGCCCGGGTGTACGGGTGCGCCGGCCGCTCGTAGACGGCTGCGGCGGGGCCGAGTTCGGCGAGGCGCCCCAGGTACATCACGGCAACGCGGTGTGAGACGTGACGCACCACCGCCAGGTCGTGGGCGATGAACACGAGCGCGATACCGAGCCGCCGCTGCAGGTCGGCGAGCAGGTTGACGACCTGGGCCTGGACGGAGACGTCGAGAGCGGAGACCGGTTCGTCGCAGACGATGACCCGTGGCTCGGTGGCCAGCGCCCGGGCGATGCCGATGCGCTGCCGCTGCCCGCCGGAGAACTCGTGCGGGAACCGGTGCATCATGTCGCCCGACAGCCCGACCAGGTCGAGGAGTTCGGCGACCCGGCGCTCGCGCTGGGCGCCGCGCGCCAGACGGTGGACGTCCAGCGGCTCGGCGACCAGGTCCAGCACGGTCATCCGGGGGTTCAGTGAGGTCAACGGGTCCTGGAAGACCATCTGGACCGCTCGCCGGACGCGCCGACGGGCCGCTCCGCGGGCGGTGGCGAGGTCGGTGCCGGCGAAGCGGACCTGGCCGGCGTCGGGGCGTTCGAGCCCGACGAGCAGCCGCGCGAGGGTGGACTTCCCGCAGCCGGACTCCCCGACGACGCCGAGCGCCTCGCCGGCGGCCAGCGTGAGGTCGACCCCGTCGACCGCGCTGACCCGGGCGCGGGAGCCGAGCCCTCGGCCCGCGCGGTACGACTTGCGCAGCCCTGTGGCGACCAGCAGTGGCTCAGACACGCGTCAGCTCCTCGCTGTGGTGGCAGGCGGCGGCCTGCCGCGCCCCGACAGCCCGCAGTGGCGGGCGCTCTCGCTCGCACACCTGGGTGGCCTGGTCGCAGCGTGGCCGGAAGGCGCAGCCGGGCGGCAGGGCGAGCAGGTTGGGCGGGGCGCCGGGGATCGGGCGTAGGTCCCCGCCCGTGTCGGTCACGTCGGGCACGGACCGCAGAAGCGCCGCGGTGTACGGGTGGCGGGGCGCGTCGAGCACCTCGGCGACGGGCCCGGTCTCGACGATCCGGCCGGCGTACATGACGGCGACCCGGTCGGCGAGTTCAGCGACCACGCCCAGGTCGTGGGTGATGAGTAGCACGGCCATGCCCAGTTCGCGGCGCAGCCGGTCGACAAGCCGCAGGATCTGGGCCTGCACGGTGACGTCGAGGGCGGTGGTGGGTTCGTCGGCGATGAGCAGCTGCGGGCCGAGCGCGACCCCCATGGCGATGAGGATGCGCTGGCGCATTCCTCCGGAGAACTGGTGCGGGTAGTCGCGTACCCGCCGCTCGGGCGCGGGGATGCCGACCAGGCGCAGCAGGTCGACGGCGGCGTCGCGGGCCGCGGCCCGGGACATGCCGCGGTGGACGCGGAACAGTTCGCCGATCTGGTCACCGACCGACAGCACGGGGTTGAGGGCGGACAGCGCGTCCTGGAACACCAGGGTCATGGCGCTGCCCCGCCGGCGCCGTAACTCGTCGGGAGGCAAGCTCAGCAGGTCCTCGCCGGCCAGGCGCAGTTCGTCGGCGTGCACAGTCGCGCTGGTCTCGTCCAACAACCCCATGACCGCACGCGCGGTCACCGACTTGCCGGACCCCGACTCGCCGAGCAGGGCGAGCACCTCGCCGGGCGCGACGTCCAGGTCGACTCCGGCGACCGCGGGCACCGCGCCGCGGCGGGTAGCGAACGTCACCGTCAGGCCCCGCACGCGCAGCGCGCTCGGCGACTCGGCCAAGGGTTCTCCCTCCTGCCTCGAGGCCTCGTATGGCGGAATCTTTCAGCGGAGTAGGCAATCCCGCCGAACTTGAAACTACATCTTGACACGCCTGCCTAATCCTGACAACATCTTCACCTATCACGCCGAGAATCGGCATCAGCGACCTTCCAGATGCCGGTTCTTCGCGAACAAGCGGTCCAAGACGAAGGGAGAATTCGGCGTGCTCGAACCCGCCGCCGCCTACACCGGCTACACCTCGTACAGCTATCTCGAGGCGGGTGTGGACTACCGCGAGTTCCGGCTGGCGCCCGAGCTCGGCCGGGTTCCGGCCTACACCGGGATCGAGCTGTCCGACGAGCAGGCCGCGCGGGTGCGCCGCCTGCTCACCGACAACATCGTCATCTCCCTGCACGACCACCCGACGGTGTTCCCCGAGGACATCTCGCAGACCGTCGACTACAACCGCACCGCCCGCCAGCACACCGGCTACGCCGGGCTGGCCCGCTCCGGCATGACCGCGGTGTTCGACAACTTCATGGACGGCACCTGCTGCGTGACCAGCCAGATGGGCTGGAAGTGGACCGACGTCATCGCCGACATCGGCACCCGCCTGTCCGATGTGGAACACCAGGACTTCCTGTTTGTCGCCCGCCGGTTCGCCGACATCCGGCGGGCCCACGAGACCGGCCGGATCGCGCTCGTGGTCGCGACCGAGGCCGCCACCATGATCGAAAACGAGGTGGACCGCCTGGACATCCTCTACGGGTTCGGGGTGCGCCAGATGGGCATCGCGTATAGCGAGGCGAACGCCCTCGGCTCGGGGCTCAGGGAGCGTCACGACGGCGGCCTGACGTACTTCGGCGAGAAGGCCGTGCGCCGGATGAACAAGCTTGGCATCGCCATCGACGTCTCGCACTCCGGCGACCAGACCTCGCTGGACGTCATCCGGCACTCCACCAAGCCGGTGTTCATCACCCACGCCGGCGCCCGGGCCGTGTGGCCCACCAAGCGAATGAAGCCCGACGAGGTGATCCGGGCGTGCGCCGAGCGGGGCGGGGTGATCGGCATCGAGGCCGCACCGCACACCACCCTGTCGCCGGCGCACCCGAAGCACTCACTCGACTCGGTCATGGACCACTTCACCTACTGCGTGGACCTCGTCGGCATCGACCACGTGGCCTTCGGGCCGGACACCCTCTTCGGCGACCACGTCGGCTTGCACGACGCGTTCGCCGGGCACCTGTCCATCGCCCAGGCGCACGGCGACGTCGAACACCCGCGGGTGCCCTACGTCGACGGGCTTGAGAACCCGGCCGAGTGCTTCTGGAACATCACCGCCTGGCTGGTCACCCACGGCTACTCGGACGACGAGATCGCCAAGGTCCTGGGCGGCAACATCATGCGCGTACTCGAGGAGGTTTGGCTTTGACTCGCCTGAGGTTGGGCGGGCTCGCCGCCGCGGCGGCGCTGGTCACCGCGGCTGCGGCCGGTTGCGCGCCGAGCAACCCGGACGCCGGCGGTGGCGCCGGGACGGCGTCGGCGGATCGCATCGTCATCGGCACCACCGCCGACGTCGTCAACTACAACCCGCTCGTCGGCAACAGCCGCACCGACACCTGGGTCACCAACCTGATGTACCCCCGCCTGATGGGCATGGACATGGACGGCAAGCGCACGCCGTACCTGGCCACCAAGTGGGAGTACACCGACGGTGGCACGACCGCCAAGGTGACCATCCGCGACGACTTCACCTGGTCCGACGGCACGAAGGTCACCGCCGACGATGTGATCTTCACCATCGACGCGATCAAGAAGGAGAAGATCGGCGTCGTCGCCGGGCTGATTGCGGCGTACGACTCGGCCACCGCCGTCTCGCCGACCGAGATCGAGTTCAAGCTGACTCGGCCGGACGGTACCTTCCTGGACAACGTCGGCTTCTGGATGCCGGTGGTTCCCAAGCACGTGTTCGAGAAGGCGCCCAGCGTGCAGAAGTTCGCCAACGACGCCGACTGGGTGTCGGCCGGGCCGTACAAGCTGGTCAGGGTCGAGCGCGGCCAGCGGTACGTGCTGGAGCGGGTGGAGAGCTTCCCGCTGGTCGAGGGCGGCCCGAAGACCCGGGAGGTCGTGTTCCGGGTGTTCCCGGACGTCAACACCGAGGTCCTCGCGCTGCGCAACGGGGAGATCGATGTGATCGCCAACGTGCTGCCGCCGGCCCTCGCCAAGTCCGTGGAGGGGGATCCGAAGATCAAGACGGTCACGGTGCCGTCGCTGGGCTGGGCGCACATGCAGTACAACACCAAGCGCCCGCCGTTGGACCGGCTCGAGGTGCGCCAGGCCCTGGCCGCCGCCGTCGACTACGACGCGATCCGCCGCATCGCCCTGCAGGGCAAGGCCGTCTCCTCGAACTCCTCCGTGCTCACCCCGACCCTCAAGCAGTGGCAGGACCCGACCGCCAAGGAGTACACCTTCGACGTGACCCGCGCCAGGCAGTTGCTGACCGGAGCCGGATTCCGCGACGGTGACGGCGACGGGCTGTTCGACGGGCTGTCCCTGCGGATGATCTACGACCAGGCCGACCCCAACATCGCCAAGTGGAGCCAGATGGTGCGCGACACCAGCCGGCAGGCGGGTATCGACATCAAGCTGGAAGGCCTGGAGCGCAACACCTACATCGCCAAATACCAGGAGCGCGACTACGACATCTACGCGGGGTCGTGGGCGATCATGGACAACCCCCCGGCCAACCTGGGCCTGGCCTTCAAATGCGGCGGGTTCATCAACTACGCCAACGTGTGCGACCCGGAGCTCGACGCGCTCATCGACCAGGCTCAGCGCGCGGTCGACCCGCAGGAGCAGAAGGTCCCGATCCAGCAGGCCGCCAAGCGGATCACTGAGCAGGTGTACGACAACGTGCTCTACGTCGAGGAGTTCACCATCGCACACTCGTCGAAGTGGACGAACTTCCTCGTGCAGCCCAGCGAGCTGCTGTCCATCATCAACCCCGTGTCACTGGCCCAGGCCACCCCGGCCTGACCCCGCTCGCGTCGGGTGGGGATCGACGGTCTGTCCCCACCCGACGCCGACCCTACCCGTCCACCACCCGTCGCCGAAGGAGGTCAGCCGATGCGTGCCGCTGCCAGCTTCGCGCTGCGCCGCACGCTGCGCGGGCTGTTGACCCTGTGGTTCGCGGTGACCGTGACCTTCTTCCTGCTGCGCCTGCTGCCCGGCGACCCGGCGCTGGCGGTCATGGACCCGACCATGACCGAGGAGCTGCGCGCCGACCTGCTGCGCGACTACGGCCTGGACAAGCCGCTGCCGGTGCAGTACTGGGAATACCTGGTCCAGCTCGCCCACGGGAACCTCGGCGTGTCGTTCCGCCAGAATCAGCCGGTCGCGTCGATCCTGCTCGAACGGCTGCCGTGGACGCTGATCCTCACCGGCTCGGCGCTGCTGCTCACCATCGCGCTCGGCGTTCCGCTCGGGGTGCTGGCCGCCACCCGCGCCGGGGGCCTGGTTGACCGGATCGTCCAGGTCGGCGGGATCACCGGCCAGTCGCTGTTCGTGCCCAGCGTGGGCGTGCTGCTGCTGTACACGTTCGCGGTCGTGCTGGGCTGGCTGCCCATCGGTGGCGCCATCGACGACGATGTCTCCGGCCTCGACGCGTACGTGAGCATGGCCCGCCACCTGGTGCTGCCGTGCCTGTCGTTGGTCCTCGTGCAGCTCGGTGCGTACGTGCTGACGCTGCGCACCACGCTCATCGAGGCGCTCGGGGAGGAGTACTGCGCCCTGGCCAAGGCCAAGGGCCTGCCGTACCGGTGGATCGTGTGGAAGCACGCGCTGCGCAACGCCCTGCTGCCCACCACCACCCTCGTCGGGCTGCAGCTCGGCTTCCTCGTCGGCGGCGCGGTGCTCACCGAGACCATCTACGCCTATCCCGGAGTCGGGCGCGCCATCTACGAGGCGGTCGGGCAGCTCGATTTCCCGGTCCTGCAGGGCGCGTTCCTCATGCTCGCGTTCGCCGTCATCATCGCGAACCTCATCACCGACCTGCTCTACGGCCTGCTCGACCCCAGGGTGCGCACCGCATGAGCTGCACGACGACGGGTTTTGAGGAGGGCGTGCGATGACCCCGGTCGCAGAGGCCACGCCGCCGGCGAGCGAGAGCGTCGGCCGGCAGACCTGGCGGGCCTTTGTGCGCAACCCGCTCGGCGTCGCCAGCGCAGTCGTGCTCGTCCTGCTCGCGCTCGTCGCGCTCGCCGCGCCGCTGCTCGCCGACTACCCCGCCGGCTACGGCGAGGAGGTGCTGGCCGCGCCGAGCGCCGCGCACTGGTTCGGCACCGACGACCTGGGCCGGGACGTGTTCGCACAGGTGGTGTGGGGCACCCGGGTCAGCATCCTGGTCGGTCTGGCCGCGAGTCTGCTCGCCATCGCCATCGGGGTGGCCGTCGGCGTGACCGCGGCGTACTTCCGACGGCTCGACACGGCCCTGGGCGTGCTGGTGGACCTGTCGCTGTCGCTGCCGGTCCTGCCGCTGATGATCCTGGTCGCCGCGCTGATCGGGCCGAGCGTGCGCACGCTGGTCGTCGTCATCGCCGTGTTCAGCTGGCCCGAGGTGGCCCGGGTGGTGCGCTCCCAGGCCCTGGCCGTCGTGCCCCTGCCGTACGTGTCCGCCGCGCATGTCATCGGCGGCTCACACTTGTGGATCATCCGCAAGCACATCCTGCCCGGGGTGGCACCGGTGGTCGCCGTGTCGGTAGTGCTCACCACCTCCCGCGCGGTGCTGTCCGAGGCAGGCCTGGCGTTCCTCGGGCTCGGTGACCCCAACAGCTGGTCGTGGGGCACGATCCTGCACCACGCGCAGCGCTCCGGCTCGCTGGCCACCGCCTGGTGGACCACGCTGTTCCCGTCCCTGGCCATCCTCGCGCTCGTCGTCGCCACGACCCTGCTCGCGGTGGCGTACAACGACGCGCGCAATCCCCGCCGGAGGTGACATGCGCCTGCCGCGCACGTGGTACGAGGCCCTGCACGAGCGGCTGCGGGCCGGACTCGACGAGGCCGACCTCGATGCGCTCGTGCTCGACGACCCGCTCGACGTCGCGTACGTGACCGGGTTCGTGCACTTTCCCAACGAACGGCCGGTCGTCGCGTACGTGCCACGGGCCGGAGCGGTCCTGCTGCTCGTGCCCGACCTGGAGCGGGAGCACGCCACCGACCAGCAGATCGTCGCCGACCTGGTGGTCTACCCCGAGTTCCCCGGCGTGCGGTCCCCGTTCGCGGTGCTGCGCGACGCGGTCGGTTCGCCGCCGCGGCGGGCCGGGTACGCCGCCTCGACGTCGGTCGCTCGGACCACCGCGCTCGCCGCCGCCTTCGGGCAAACACAGTGGACGATCAGTGATCTCGTGGGCCGGCTGCGCCTCCGCAAGACGCCGGAGGAGGTCATGCTGCACGCCGAGGCGGCCCGTATTGCCGATGCGATGCTCGCCGCGGGCGTGGCGCTGGTGACCGAGGCACTGGCGGCGGGACAGCTGCCCACCGAGGCTGAGCTCGCCGCACATGTGACGCGCTTCGGCACCGAGCTGATGTACGCCGAGCACAGTGAGGTCGTCGTGGTGCCCATGCTCACCGGCGGCCTTGTCTATGGCGGCGCCAACTCCGCCCAGCCACACCGGCTGCCAGGCGGCGACCGGCTGCGCCGAGGCGAGCCGTTCATGCTGTCGCTGGGCTGCGCGGTCGGCGGCCGGTTCGTTGAGAGCGAGCGCACCTTCATCCTCGGCGAACCGACCGCCGAACAGCGCCGGTACTACGAGGTGGTGCGCGAGGCCCAGGAGGTCGGCACCCAGGCGCTGCGGCCCGGCGTGCGGTGCGCCGACGCGAACCGGGCATGCCTGGAGGTGATCCGTTCGGCCGGCCTCGGCAGGTACCTGCGCCACCGGCAGGGGCACGGCATCGGGCTCGGGTTCCACGAGCCGCCATGGGTGGCCGACGGCGACGACACCGTCCTCGAGGCCGGCATGGTGCTGTCCAGTGAACCGGGCGTCTACGTGGCCGGCCACGCCGGCTACCGCATCTCCGACACGGTCCTGGTGACGGCCGACGGACCCCGCCGCCTGACCGCCTACCCCCGGGATCTGGCAGACGTGGTGATTGGAGCATGACATGTTCGTGGAGATCAACGGCAACCGGTTGAACGTGGAGGTGCTCGGCGACGCGCCCGGGAAACCAACGATGATCGTCCACCACGGCGCTCCCGGCCTGGGATCGCTAGCCGAGCCCCGCGCGTCGTTCGGCCCCTTCGCTGACGAGTACCGGGTGGTTGTCTTCGACGCGCGCGGGAGTGGGCAGAGCGAGGGCAAGCCGCCGTTCACCCACGAGCAGTGGGTCGCCGACGTGGACGGGCTGCGTGAATGGATCGGCGCGGACAAGATCATTATGGCGGGCGGATCGTACGGCGGGTTCATCGCGATGGAGTACGCCATCGCGCACCCGGAGCGGGTCTCGGCACTGGTGCTTCGCGACACCGCCGCCGACAGTGCCAACCAGGAGTTGGCCGTGCGCAACGCGCTCGCGTCCGCACGGGTCACCGTCGACCGGGCGAAGCTGGACCGGATCATGTCCGGCACCGTGCGCGACAACGACGACCTGCGCGACTGCTGGGCGGAGATCCTGCCGTTGTACGACCACGACCTGGACTGGGACAGGATCCGCGAGCGGGTCGAGGCGACCACCTACCGCTACGAGACGCACAACTTCGCCTTCGCCGTCAACCAGCCCAGGTATGACATCAAGCCGCTGCTTCCGAAGATCACCTGCCCCACGCTGGTCACTGTCGGCCGCCACGACTGGATCACACCGGTGTCGTGCAGCGAGACGATCGCATCGCTAATCCCGAACGCCCGGTTGGTCGTGTTCGAAAAGTCCGGCCACTCCCCGCAGCTCGAGGAACCGGAGGAATTCCAGCGCGTCGTGCGCGAGTTCCTCCGCTCGGTGGGATGATTCCCAGACCATGTACGACCTCGATCCGATCGACCGGCGTATCGTCGCCGCCCTGCAGGTCAATGGCCGGGCGAGCTGGACGGACATCGCAGGGCTGATCGGGGTGTCGGTGACCACCGTGGCCCGCCGGGCCCAGCAGCTGTTCGCCAACGGCCTGGTGCGGGTCGCGGCGGTGCCGTACCCGACCGGGCGCAGCGGCGCCGACATGCTCCTCGTGCGGCTGCGCTGTGCGCCGGGCACCCAGCTTGAGGTCGGCGCCGCGATTGCGGCGTTGCCGCAGGTGCGGTTCGTGGCCCTGGTGACCGGCGCCTACGACCTGGTCGCCGAGATCATGGTGGAAAAGGGCGAGCTGCACACCCTGCTCGTGGACGGACTGCACCACATCCCCGGCGTGCAACGCAGCGTCGCCGACCTGCAGCTGCACACGTACAAGGCGACCCACGGGTGGAGCCTGCAGCTGCTCGGTGAGGCGGCCGGCCTCGTGGCGCCCCAACCCGTCCACGACTGCGCTCCTGGGCACCTCGACGAGCTCGACGAGAAGATCGTCGACGTGTTGCGGGAGGATGGGCGGGCCAGCTTCCAGGCCGTGGCGGCCAGGCTCGGGGTCAGCGAGAGTACGGTGCGCCGCCGCTTCGAATCGCTGTACAACACCGGATGCGTGCAGGTCATCACCCTGGTGCCGGCGGCGGCGCTGGGGTTCGAGGCGGAGATGTTCTTCTGGCTGTCGGTGGCCCCGTCCCGGTTGGAGGCCGTCGCGCACGAGCTTGCCGCGCAGCGCGGCGTGCGCTACGTGGCCGCCACGCTCGGCCAGCAGTCGCTGATGTGCGAGGTGATCCTGCCGACGCACGAGGACGTGTACCGGTTCACCACGGTCACGCTCGCCGGTATCGAGGGCATCCAGGCGTGGACCGCAAACGTGCAGACGGTGACCCTCAAGCGTGGCTGGGTGGCGACGCCGTGGACGAAGCAATGGAGAGACCGAACTCGTGCACCCTCGCCCACCGCTGGCCGGTCACCACGTGCACGGCACCCCTCCGCAGGTCGTACGTGACCGACCAGCGGGTGTGCCGCTGCGCCACGCCCCGGAGCAGCTCCAGCGCCCGCCGCTCGTCCACCGCGCCGCCTGGTCGAGCACCAGCCGCCGGATGCGCACGCTGCCGACCGTCGGCTTGGCCGGGTCGGGATGCAGGCTCGCGGCGTCGTCGGCGGCCAGCCCGACGGCCAGCCCGCGCTCGTTCATCCCGTCGAAGGGCAGCAGCGGGGCGTCCAGCAGCCGCCGGTCACCCCGGCGCCGGTCCGTTGGCCGGGAACGCCATCACGCTCGACAGCGCGTTGGCCTGCTGACTGGTGTCCTGACGCAGGTACTGCACCACAACCGGCACGTCCGCGGCGACGACCGCCGCGTACGGCGTGGCCAGCGGGATCGCCTCCGGGTCGATGAGGTCGTTGACGCGCACCTGGCGCACCCGCCGGGCGCCGACGGTGAACCGGTACGGGCCGACCGGGTCACGGTCGGCGTAGAAGATGGTGACGTCCACGTTCGCGGCGCGCTCGCCGGTGTTGAGCACGCTCAGCACATCCCGGCTGGTCATCGCCGGCTCCGCTCCGGTGCTCTCGGCCGGCATGAACCCCCCGGGTACCGCCCACACCCGGTGCCCGATCGTCGCGTCCGTCATCGGTGACTCCGTCATCGTGGGTCCGTCAGAGTCCAAGCAGCGTGCGCAGGTAGTCGTTGACGAACACGCCCCGCGGGTCGAGCCGCTCGCGGACGGCCAGGAACCGGTCGGCGTGCGGGTAGAGGTCGAGCAGCGCCCGGCCCGCCAGATTGTGGATCTTCGCCCAGTGGGGTCGGCCACCGTAGGCGCGGAAGATCGGTTCGATGTCGGCGAAGAACTCCTGGTACGGCAGCGTCTGGTTCTGGTGCAGCGAGATGGTCACCGCGTCGCGCCCGTGGGCGGGGCTCAGGTACGCGTCGTCGGCGGCCACGTACCGGTACAGGACCCGCCAGCCCACGTGCTGGCGGTGCCGCCGCTTGATCCGCTCGCGCACCTCCTGAAAGCAGGCGACGCCCGCCTCGGCCGGCACGGCGTACTCCATCTCGTGGAACCGCAGCGTGCGCTGCTTGGTCAGCACCGGCCCGCTCCAGCCCGTCTCGTCCTCGGTGCACACCCCGTGCGGCAGCGCGTCGGGCCCCGGGTCGTGGTCGACCGGGTTGACGGTGCGCAGCTTCGCGTCGTCGCGGCGGGGATACCAGTAGAAGTCCACGTTGCGGTTGGTCGCCAGCAGCCGCTCGAAGCTGGTCAGGCACTCGTCGATCGGCACGCCCCACTCGCGCCGGCGGGCGCGGAAGGCGGGCAGCAGCCGCAGCCGCACGGCGGTGAACACCCCCAGGGCCCCCAGCGACACTCGGGCCGCGCGCAGCAGGTCCGGGTCGCGCTCGGCGTCGACCTCGACCACCTCGCCGTCGGCGGTCACCATGCGGACGCCGATCATCTGCGCGGACAGGTTCGGCAGGCGCCCGCTTCCGTGCGTGGCGGTGGCCAGCGCCCCGGCGATGGTCTGGGTGTCCACGTCGCCGAGGTTCTCCATGGCCAGCCCGTGGTGCAGCAGCTCACCGTGCAGGTCGGCCAGGCGGGTACCGGCCCCGACGGTGGCCTGTGCGGCGTCCGGCTCGGCGGCGAGCACGCCCGCCGGCAGCCGGTCCAGGGACAGCAGCACGTCGTCGGTGCGCACCAGCGGAGCCGACGAGTGCCCGGCGCCGACCGGACGCACCACCGCGCCCGCGGCGACGGCCCGGCGCACCTCGGCCCGCACGGCCTCCTCCGAATCCGGGAACGCCCGCGCGGCGGGCCGGAACCGCAGCGACTCGGACCAGTTGCACCACTCGGCGCCGGCCGGTCCACCGTCGGCCATCGCCACCTCCCACCGCGCCGCCCGGGCACGCCGCGGCTTTCCGGTACCCGCGCCTGACGCCGCCCACACGGGTCCCCGGCCGGATAAAGCGGGCCGCGCTGGGTACGCCGCAGCAGGGCTGGACGTCGCGAAAGGGGACCACGGTGCGCCAGACACTGCGCCTGGGCCGGGTGGCGGGGATACAGATCGGCGCCAACGCCGGCGTGCTGGTGATCGTCGCCATCCTCGTGGTAGGCCTGGCCGCCGCGCAGTTCCCGGCCGCCGAGCCGGGGCGGGGCGCCGGGGCGTACCTGCTGGCCGCGGCGGTGACCGTGGTGATGTTCCTCGCCTCGCTGCTCGCCCACGAACTGGCCCACGCGCTCGTGGCGCAGGCCAACGGGGTGCGCGTGGAGGCGATCACGCTGTGGCTGCTCGGCGGTGTGGCCCAGCTGCGCGGGCGGCTGCCCACGCCCCGGGCGGAGCTGGCGGTGGCGGTGGTCGGCCCACTGACCAGCCTGCTGCTCGGCGGGGTGTTCTGGCTGGTGCGCGTCGGGCTGGCCGTCACCGGTGCCGACCGGCTGATCGTCGCCGCGGCCGGCTACCTGGCCCTGGTCAACGTGCTGCTCGCGGTCTTCAACCTGCTGCCGGCCGCGCCGCTGGACGGCGGGCGGGTGCTGCGGGCCGCGGTGTGGCGGGCCACCGGGGACGAGGTCCGCTCGGCGATCGTCGCGTCCCGGGCGGGCCGCGCGCTCGGCTACACCCTGATCGTGCTCGGCGTCGCTGTCGTGCTGCTCACTCCCGGGCTCGGTGGGCTGTGGTGGGCGTTGATCGGCTGGTTCCTGGTGCACGCCGCCAGCGCCGAGGAGGAGCACGCGCGGCTGTCCCGGCGGCTCGGCGGGGTACGGGTGGGCGACGTGATGGCACACGACCCGGTCACCGTGCCGCCGCGGGCCACCGTCGCCGAGGTCGTGGACACGTACGTGCTGCGCTACCGCTTCTCCACGTACCCGCTGACCGACGAGGCCGGGCGCCTGGTCGGCCTGGCCACCCTGAACCGGATCCGCGCCGTCGCGCCCGACGAGCGCGGCCACACCCGGCTGATCGACGTCGCCTGCCCGCGCGAGCAGGTGCCCACCGCCCGCGCCGACGAGCCGCTGCTGGACCTGCTGCCGCGCATGGCCGGGTGCTCCGACGGGCGGGCCGTGGTCGTCGACGCCGCCGACCGGGTGGTGGGCATCGTGTCGCCCAGCGACATCAGCCGCACGCTCGCCGTCGCCGACCTGCGCCCGGCCGAGCCGTACCCGGTGCGCGGTGCCGACCTCAACGTCGCCGCGCCCGAGCGGGCGGCGAGCGGCCGGATCGCGCCCGGGCCGGCGCTGCCCGGCTGAGCGTCGCCCCGTCCGGTCGCACGTGTGTACGATCCCTGGGTGCCGGCCGGACGCGAGGAGGACGCAGCATGGCGGCAGCCGCCCGACCCCACCGGGAATCGATCGCCCTGCTGCGGCTGGCCGCCCAGCACATCGCGGGCCCGGGCCTGGCCACCCCGGCCGAGGTCGTGCGCTGGCTGACCGCGATGCAGTCGCAGGATCACCACGGCGTGCTCACCTCGGTGGCGCTGCGCACCGCGTCCGGCGGCCGCGAGGCCGTCGAGGCGGCGCTCAGCGCCGGCCAGATCGTCAAGTCGTGGCCGATGCGCGGCACGCTGCACCTGGTCGCCGCCGAGGACCTGCCCTGGATGCTGGATCTGATGACGCCCCGGGTGCTGGCGGGCGCCGCCATCCGCCGGGCCCGCCTCGGGCTCGACGAACGGGCCTTCGAGCGGGCCCGGGAGCTCGCGGTGGCGGCCCTGTCCGGCGGTCGGCAGCTGCGCCGCGACGAGCTGATGGCGGTATGGGACGACGGCGGGCTGACCACGGCGGGGCAGCGCGGCTACCACATGCTGTGGCACCTGGCGCAGACCGGGACGCTGTGTTTCGGGCCGGTACGTGACGGCGAGCAGCTGATCGTGCTGGTCGACGAGTGGATTCCGCGGCCGCGCCGGCCCGAGCGGGAGGAGGCGCTGGGCGAGCTGGCGCTGCGCTACTTCCGCAGCCACGGGCCCGCGACCGTCAGGGACTTCACCCGCTGGACGAACCTGCTCGCCGCCGACGTCAAAGCGGGGCTCGCGCTCGCCCGGCCCCGGCTGGCCCGCCTCGAGGTCGACGGCGTCGAGTACCTCATGGACCCCGAGACCCCCGAGCTGCTCGACGCCTGCCTGGACCGGGCCCGCGGGGTGTTCCTGCTGCCCGGGTTCGACGAGTTCATCCTCGGCTACCTGGACCGCGGTGCGGTGCTCGCCGCGGCGTTCGCGCACCTGATCGTGCCCGGCGGCAACGGCGTTTTCCGCCCGACGGTCGTCAGCGACGGCCGGGTGGTCGGGACGTGGCGGCAGCGCGGCCGGGGGGCGAAGCGGACCATCGAGGCCACCCCGTTCACCGTGTTCCCGGACGGGGTCGCCGAGGCGATCCCGGACGTCTTCGCCGCGCTGCCGTAACGGCCGTCACGGCTGTGGCCGGTCGGCGGCGTGCCGTGCCGGCGCACCCAACGCGGCCAGCGCCGCGGTCAGCTGTCCCAGTTGGACGGTCAGCCGGTCGGCCTGCTCGCGGGCCCGGTCGCGGGCGGTCTGTGCCTCGGTCAGCCGGGCGGTCAGGTCGGCCACGCGCGCCTCCAGTCGCGCGGCGGTTTCCCGGACCGCTGCGAGGTCGGCCAGGGCGCGGTCCCGCGCGGCCTCCGCCTCGCCAGCCCGGCGCTGCTCGGCCTCGGCGCGGCGTGCCGCGTCCTGCGCCCGTGCCTCGGCGGCGGCTGCGGCGGATTCGGCGGCGGCGGCGCGGGCCTCGGCCGCCCGGGCCCGCTCGTCCGCCGCGGCCGCCCGCCGCGCCGCCTCCTCGGCGTGTGCCGCGGCTTCCTTCTCCCGCTTCGCTGCTTCCTCCGCCTGTTTCGTGGCCTGCTCGGCACGGCTGGTCGCCTCCGCGGCCACCCGCCCGGTGCGCTCCGCCAGCGCCACCGCCTCGTCACGCTCGCGGCCGTACGCCGCGGCCTGCTCCCGGGCCTCGTCGCGCTCCCGCCGCGCAGCCTGCGCCTCGGCTCGCGCCGCGTCACGGTCCCGTTCAGCCTGCGCGCGCAGCGCCTGTGCGGCCGTGGCCTGCCGGAGCGCCTCGTCGCGTGCGGCGAGCGCGTCGCGGGCTTCGGCCTGCGCGCGCTGCGCGGCGGCCGTTGCCCGGGCCGCCGCCGCCCGGTCCTGCTCGGCCTGCGCGGTCGCGGTCGCGCACCGCTGCTCGGCGTCGTCGCGCTCGGCGCGGGCCTGCTCGGCCTCCCGGCGTGCCTCGTCCCGTTCGGCGTGCGCCGCCGCCACCTGCGCGGCGGCCTCCGCGCGGATCTCGGCGATCTGCCGCTCCACGCCGGCGGGGGAGAGTTCGGCGTGCAGCGCCTCGGTCAGCGTGGCGACGACCTGGTCGAGCCGGTCGACGATCTCGAACGCCCGGGCGACCTGCCCGGTGAGCCCCGGCGCGTTGCGCTGGCGCATGCGCATGTTGCGGTACGCGCGCTGGCACGCGCCGTCGTTGTCGCGGCAGTACCGGAACGGGCGCCCGGCAGACGTCCGCTGCGGCACCGGGCGTCCACAGTGGGCGCACGGCCGCGTCGGCACGTCGGTGGACTGCGTCACGCTGGCCGAGTGTAGCCGGCGGACGGCGATCGACGGGCGGGCTACTTGCCCCCGCGCTGAGCGGGCTACTTGCTGCCGCGCTGAATGGACACACCGATGAACTCGACCTCGGTCGGCTCGGTGAACCGGCGCCCGTTCACCTCGTCGTGGCGCATGAACATCGGGGGGTCGATGTGGATCCGCAGCGTGTACAGCCCGTCGACCGGAACGGTCCAGTTTCGCCCGTAGTGGTAGATCATGGGGTGCCACAGCATCGGCTGCTCGTGGGTCCCGATCTCCGTGCCGTCGGGCGCGATCAGCGTCGCGAGCACGCGCAGACCGGGTACGAACCGCCCGTCCGCGGCGTCGCGCACGGCGACCTCGAGGTGCACGTTGGCGTCGCCCGGGTCGTGCCAGACCAGTCCGCCGTCGGCCCATCCGTACATGCCCTCGGCCTCCTCGACGGCGTAGCCGACCAGGTACTCGCCCGCCGGTTTGGCCGCGCCGTCGTGGGCCACGTGCTCGGTCATGTGGGTCAGTGCCCGCCCGTACGCCTCGCCCTGCGCCCGCGCCAGGTCCAGCTGGGTCTTGTCGGCCTCCGACGTGTTCGGGTCCATCGGAGGCGCCTGAGCCTTCGTCGTCGCCATGTCTGCCGAATACCCCCGCCGCTTCGGCGGGAACCCGGGGGACTCACATGCGGGGAGCGCGGTGACGATCACGTCCGGCACGGGGAGCAGGATCGCTCCTGGTCGGCGGCGCACGCGTTGTTCCGCCGGTGGCAGCGGGACGCGGCGACAGCCCGCAGTTCATCCCGGTCATCGACGGCATCCGCGTACCGCGGCTGCATGCCGGCCGACCCCGGACCCGCCCGAACAGGGTCCTGTCCGACAAGGCCGACACCACTAGGCAAACCGCCACTACCTGCGCCGCCGTGGGATCTAGGCGACCATCCCCAGCAAGGCCGACCAGGACACCAACCGGCGCAAGCTGGAGTCCAAGGGCGACCGGCCACCGGTCTTCAAGCCCGAGATCTCCAAGAAGCGCCACGCCGTGAAGTGCGGCGTCAACCGACTGAAACGCAACCCGCGCTGTCGCCACCCGGTACGACAAACTGGCCGTGCGTTACGAAGCCACCGCGCCGGCCTATCGACAACGACCCCTCGTGTTGGCGGCGGAGATCGCGAGGGCCGGGGAGCACCCGGAGGTGGTGCTGGAGGCCACCGAAAGTCCCCGCTGGACGGGCCGATCACCCGTCCGGCTACGGCTGCCGCAATCTGCGGACGGCGCGGCCTCGAACCCGGAACATGACCTCGGGAAGCAAGAGAAACAACAACGTGAGGGACCACGATGACCACAGCGACCATGACCAGGACCGACGAGCAGCTTCAGCGGGATGTGCTGGCTGAGCTGAAGTGGGACGCCCGGGTGCAACCCAATGAGATCGGTGTGTCGGTTAAAGACGGGGTAGTGACCCTGAGTGGGTGGGTCGACTCGTACGTGAAGAAGTGGGCCGCTGAGCAGGCGGCGTACCGGGTGCGTGGGGTGAAGGCGATCGCGAACGACATCGAGGTGCGGCTGCCGACCTCGGCGGAGCGCGCGGACCCGGATCTGGCGGCGGCGGCGACCCGGGCCCTGGAGTGGGATGCGCTGGTGCCGAGCCAGAACATTCACGTCACCGTCACCAGGGGATGGGTGACGCTGACGGGCGAGGTCGAGTGGGAATACCAGCGACGGGCCGCGGAGCGGGCGGTGCGCCGTCTGTCCGGGGTGCGCGGGGTGAGCAACCAGATCTCCCTGCGGCCGCGGATGAGGGCGGACATGGCGGAGGCGCGGCGCCGGATCGAGGAGGCGCTGATCCGTACTGTGGACACGCCCGGCGAACGACTCACCTTTACCCTGGAGGACGACAAGGTCGTCTTGACCGGTGTCGTCCGATCGTGGCGCGAGCGCGAAGAGGCAGCGCGGGTCGCCTGGTCGACGCCAGGAGTGACATCAGTGGAGAACCGCATCGTGGTGAACCCATCGGAATCGTGGTGAACCCAGCGGACTAGCCTGGGTGATTCATGGTGGTCGCCGGGATGCGTCGTTGTTCGGCGTGTGGGCGCATCGTTTCGACCGGTGCCACCCGTTCCTCACTCGGTGCGCGAGGAGACTATCCGCTCTTGCTGATGTGGACCTTGCCGGAGCGCCGGCCAGCCGACTCGTAACTGGTCGGGGCCAAGCCAGAGTGGCGGTAGGCGGCGGGACGACGGAGTCGTGGCGGGCCTCCACGACCCGGTCGGTGAGGTGGCTGGCGGTGCGCCGACCGCGGGGCCGAGCAGGGCCAGCAGCAGCGTCGCGGGGCGCCCTGACGGTTGCGCCCGATCAGCCAGCCGCCCGCGCCGGCTCCGATCCAGACCGCCACCATCGTCGAGACGAGGGTCGCGGCCAGATGGAGCAGGCTGGGCCCGGTCCGGCCGGCGGCCACCGCGCGCTGGATGTCGACGACCTCAATGGAGAAGGTCGTGTGTCCGTTGAGGACACCGACGCCGAGGAACGGGAGCAGCAGCCGCCCACGGGAAGCCAGCCGGCGGATGCGGTCGAGCCAGGCCGAGGCCGTAACGGGCGGCAGTGTGGCGCATCCCACCGGCCCTGATCGCGGCGAGTACTACCGGCACCCGGGCTGGGGCGCAGCTCGGCGCCTTGGAGGCTGCGCTGCGCAGGTCGACGTTGGCGTCGAACGGGCTGGTGGCCTCGCTCACCGGTTCACCCGCGGCGACCGCGCCACATCCCATTTTTGAATTACTGTTAATACCAATCCGAAAAATGTCTGGCGAATGTGGCCGTTTCTCCGGACGCCTCATTCACGATAAGGTTCATTCTCGTGAATGAGATGCTGACCGTGGGGGAGCGCCACCCGGCCGTCCCGTTGCCCACCGAGCACCTGTCCGACACGGCCCGCCGGCGGATCCGCCACTCGGTGCCCGAGTCCACCCGCCGCGTCTACGCCGGCGACCTGCGCCGCTACGTCTCCTGGTGCGCCGACCAGGGCCGCTCACCCCTGCCGGCGACCGCGGCCGACCTCGCCGAGTACGCCAGCCACCTCGCCGACGCCGGCAAGGCCGCCGCCACGATCGAGCGGGCGTTGGCCGCGATCGCCACCGCGCACCGGGCGGCCGGTCTGGACCGTCCCGACACCACCCTCGCCCGGGCGGTGCTGCGCCAGCACCGGCGGGAGCTCGCCGACACCGGCCGCACCGTGCGCAAGGCGGCGCCGGTCACGGTCGCGGCGCTGCGGGCGATGGTGGCCGCCCTCGACACCAGCACCCTCGCCGGGGTCCGCGACCGCGCCCTGCTCGTGGTCGGGTTCGCGTTGGGCGCCCGCCGCAGCGAGCTGGCCCGGCTGGACATCGCCGACGTGCAGGTGGTCGAGCAGGAGGGGTTGCAGGTCACGATCCGCCGGTCGAAGACGGATCGGGACTCCGCCGGCCGGGTCGTCGCGTTGCCCTACGGGTCCCACCCCGACACGTGCCCGGTGCGCACCATGCGGGCGTGGCTGGACGCGCTCGCCGCCCACGGCGTCACCACCGGCGCCCTGTTTCGCCGCATCGACCGGTACGGCACCCTGGGCCGGGCCCCGCACGGTCGGGGGGCGCCGGACGGCCGGCTCACCGGGCAGGCGGTGGCGATCATCGTGCGGCGCGCGGCGCAGCGGGCCGGGCTGGATCCCGCGTCGGCGTTCTCGGGCCACTCCCTGCGGCGGGGGTTCGCCACCGAGACGTACGCCGCCGGGGCCGACCCGCTGCGGATCGCCCGGCACGGCGGCTGGAAGGACGGCAGCGCCACCCTGCTGGGCTACATCGAGGAGGTCGACCGGTGGAAGGCGAACCCGCTCGTGGGGGTCGCCCTGTGAGGCCTGCGCGGATGCCGGGCGAGTGCACGGCGGACATCAGGGACGGACGGCGGGACGGAACAGCTCCACCAGATCGTCGAAGGTGATGGCCAGGATCGCCAGCACCAGCCCGACGGCGCAGGCCATGGCGACGGTGGCGGGATGGATCTGGCCCCAGCCCGCCGACCCGCCGGCACGTATCGACCGAGGCCCAGCGAGGAGGCCATGGGGGAGTGTTCGCGGCCCCACCTCGCCTGCGAGGTGGGGCCGCGAACCATGAGGCTGCCAGGCGCGTTCAGCGTGGCTGCTCGTCGAGGAAGGCCAGGGTGACCGCGGCGAACAGCGGCGAGCTGAAGATGTTGTAGTGGGTCAGCCCGGGCAGGATGGCCAGGGCGTGGCCGCCCTTGGGCCGGCCTTCACCCATCCACCCGCCGTCGCGCTGCCCGCCGTCGAGCAGCGCGAACATCTCCACGAAGTGGCTCGGCGGCGCCATGTCCGCGTCGCCGGCCACGATCAGCGTCGGCACCTGAAGATTGCGTACCTCCTCGGTGTAGTCGAAGTCCTTCGCCATCGACTCGCCGATCTTGTTGAGCAACCGGGGGAAGTCCTCCGGGCGCGGGGCCACCCGCCGGTAGTTCTCGTACATCGGGGTGCCCTTCATGGCCTCGACCGCCGCCTCGCTGACCTGGGCCTGCCCGGCGAGGATCTCCGGGTAGACCGCGTCGCGGCGGGCGTAGGCGGAGGCGACGACCAGCCGGCCGACCTTGTCGGGGTACTTGGCTGCGGTGTGCAGCGCCACCCCGCCGCCGAGCGAGTAGCCCACCACGTCCGGCCTGTCCAGCCCGAGGTGGTCGATGAGCGCGGCGATGTCGTCGGCCATCAGGCGCACGTCGATGGGTCGGTCGATGTCGGCGGTGCGGCCGTGGCCCTGCAGGTCGACGGCGATGACCCGGTGGCGGGCAGCCAGCGCGGGCAGCACCGGCCCGAACATCTCGCCCGAGCCGAGCCCGCCGTGCAGGAGGATCAGGGGCCGTCCCTCCCCGTGGGACTCGTAGTACAGGTTGAGGCCGTTGACCTCGGCGTACTGTCCGGTGCCGGTCGTCGCGCTGGCCCATTCGGTGGCGGTCACGGTTGACTCCTCGTCTCCTCGTCGGTGGTCTGACACCCGTTCAGACTCCGCGCGCACCGCGAACTCATCGGTCCGCCCGCCGGACGCCGAAATTGACGAGCGCCGCGCGGAGGGCCACGAGTACAGTCCGCGACGTGATCGATACCGACGGGTACTTCGGGGAGGCCGTGGCGGCCAGGTACGACGAGTCGTCGGCGGACATGTTCCGGCCCGAGGTGGTCCAGCCCGCAATCGACGTGCTGGCCGAGCTCGCCGGCGACGGCCGGGCGCTGGAACTGGGCATCGGCACGGGGCGCATCGCGCTGCCGCTGGCCGCCCGTGGGGTGGAGGTCCACGGCGTCGACCTGTCCCGGGCGATGGTGGCCCGGCTGCGCGCCAAGCCTGGCGGCGACGCGATCGGCGTGACGATAGGCGACTTCGCCACGACGCGGGTGGACGGGACCTTCTCCGTCGTCTACCTCGTCTTCAACACGATCATGAACTTGACCACGCAGGAGGCCCAGGTCGCCTGCTTCCGCAACGTCGCAACCCACCTCGAGCCGGGCGGCTGTTTCCTCGTCGAGGTGAACGTTCCCGATCTGCGCAGGCTGCCGCCCGGGCACGATGTCGTCATGTTCGACAGGGGCCCGACGCGGTGGGCGTTCGACGTCTACGACATGGCGACCCAGGCGATGAGTTCGAACTACGTCGAGGTGGTCGACGGGCGCGGCACATTCTGGTCGATCCCGTTCCGCTACGTGTGGCCGGCTGAGCTCGACCTGATGGCCCAGCTCGCCGGACTACGGCTACGCGAGCGTTGGGGCGGCTGGGCGCGGGAACCGTTCACGAGCGAGAGCACCAAGCACGTCTCGATCTGGGAGGCTCCGGCGAGCTGACCGACGAACGCCGGCCGGCATGCGGGTGATACACCTCCCTGCGCGGGCGCGGCCTGGTTGTGCGGCGTGAGGCCAGTCGTGAGGATCTCCATATGCAGGTGACGGTGCGGCAGGCGACCGCAGCCGATGCTGCGGAGTTGGCGCGGTTGCGGTGGCGGTGGGCGGTCCCGCTGCCGCTCGCCGGCACCGGCGCTTCGGCGACGTCCAGTCGGTCTACGTGATACCTGAGCTACGGAACAGCGGGGCCGGCGCGGCGCTGCTGGACGCCGTGCTGACCGAGGCCCGCAGGCTGAATCTGGAGCACGTCACCGTCCACTCCAGCGACCGGGCGGTACGTTTCTACCAGCGCGCTGGTTTTCAGCACGACGAATGCTGGCTGCGCTGGATACCCGACTGAGACCCTTGCTCACGTGTCAGTGCCCCGCCACCGGTGCCCGCCGATGCCCACCGCGAGCACCAGCAGCACCGCCCCGATGACCACCAGGGGACCCGGGATACTCCGTGGCGCCGCCGGTGGCGCGGCCGGATGCGCGCCGGGCGGGGAGGCCACCGCGTGGACCGGCGCCGAGGGTTGCTCCAGCACCGCCGCCGAGTAGCCGCAGGGCGATCGCGGCCGGGTCGGTTTCCACCGCCGAGTCGCGGGTACCGCGGTCAGGTGGGGCTGGCCGTGCCCGCACCCCGTTCCCGGCGCCGGTGCACGCCACCGGCCCACTTCGCGCCTCGGGCCGACCCGGCCGCAAGGAGCAGACATGGATGAGCGGTACGTACGCTGGCTGTCCACCCTCGGCTCCGGCGACCTCCCCCTGGTCGGCGGCAAGAACTCCTCGACCGGGGAGATGATCCGCCGGTTGGGCGACGCGGGCGTACGGGTGCCGGGCGGCTTCGCCACCACGGTGCACGCGTACTGGCGGTTCCTCGACGTCGACGGCCTGGGCAGGCGCATCGGCGAGCAGATCGACCAGCTGCACGCCGGCACGCCGCTGGCGCAGGTGGGCGAGGCGATCCGCCGGTCCATTCTGGACACCCCGCTGCCTTCCGAGGTCAGCCGGTCGGTCGCCGAGGCGTACCGGGCGCTGGCCGCGAGCCTGGGCCGCTTCGACCCGGACGTCGCGGTGCGCAGCAGCGCGACCGCCGAGGATCGCCCCGAGGCCAGCTTCGCCGGCCAGCAGGAGACGTTCCTGAACGTCAGCGGCGAGCAGGGGGTGCTCGACGCCTGCCGGCGCTGCTACGCGTCGCTGTTCACCGACCGCGCCATCAGCTACCGCGAGCACCACGGCTTCGACCACCGCCGGGTGGCGCTGTCGGTCGGTGTGCAGCCGATGGTGCGTTCAGACCTGGCCGGAGCCGGGGTGATGTTCTCCATCGACACCGAGACCGGCTTTCCGAACAACGTCGTCATCAACGCGTCGTGGGGGCTCGGCGAGGCGGTGGTGGGCGGGCGGGTCGACCCCGACGAGTACGTGGTCTTCAAGCCGCTGCTCGGCCGGGCCGACCTCACCCCGATCATCGCCAAGAAGCGCGGCGACAAACGGATCAAGGTCGTCTACGGTGAGGACGCGGGCGGCACCCGCACCGTCGACACCGACGAGGCGGAGCGCAGCGCGTACGTGCTCGACGACCGGGAGATCCTGACCCTGGCCCGCTGGGCGGCGGCGATCGAGGCCCACTACGGCCGGCCGATGGACATGGAGTGGGCCAAGGACGGCGCCACCGGCGACCTGTACGTCGTGCAGGCCCGACCGGAGACCGTGCAGGCCCGCCGCCAGCCAGGCCAGCTGCGCAGCTACCGGATCACCAGCCGGGACGGGGCGCTGGTGACCGGGTTGGCCATCGGGGACGCGATCGCCGCCGGCGAGGTGTGCAACCTGGCGAGCGCGGCGGACATCGCCCGGTTCCGCGACGGCGCGGTGCTGGTCACGACCGTCACCGATCCGGACTGGGAGCCCATCATGAAGCGGGCCGCGGCGGTGGTCACCGACCGCGGGGGGCGCACCTCGCACGCCGCGATCGTCAGCCGCGAGCTCGGCGTGCCGGCCATCGTCGGCGCCGGGCAGGCCACCCGCGTGCTCACCGACGGGCGCGCCGTCACCGTCTCCTGTGCGGAGGGCGAGCAGGGCCGTGTCTACGACGGGATCCTGCCCTACGAGCAGCACGACGTCGACCTCGGCGCGGTGCCGACGACCCGCACGCAGGTGATGCTCAACGTGGCCGACCCGTCGGCGGCGCTGCGCTGGTGGCGCCTGCCCGCCGACGGCATCGGCCTGGCCCGCATCGAGTTCATCGTCACCAACCAGATCCAGGTCCATCCGATGGCGCTGGTGCACTTCGACCGGCTCACCGACCCGGACGCCCGCCGGCGCATCGACGAGCTGACCCGTGGCTGGCCGGACCGCACCGAGTACTTTGTGGCGCGCCTCGCGCACGCCGTCGCGCAGATCGCCGCGCCCCGGTTCCCCGCGCCGGTGATCGTGCGGCTCAGCGACTTCAAGACCAACGAGTACGCCCAACTCGTCGGCGGCGGGCAGTTCGAGCCCTCCGAGGAGAACCCGATGATCGGCTGGCGGGGCGCCAGCCGGTACGACAGCGACGGCTACCGCGAGGGGTTCCTGCTGGAGTGCCGGGCCATGCGCCGGGTGCGCGACGAGATCGGGCTGACGAACGTCCTGCTCATGATCCCGATGTGCCGCACGCTGGAGGAGGCCGACCGGGTGCTCGACGTGATGGGCCAGGCCGGCCTGGCCCGCGGCCGCAACGGCCTCGAGGTGTACGTGATGGCGGAGGTCCCCTCGAACATCGTGCTCGCCGACGGCTTCGCCGAGCGTTTCGACGGCTTCTCCATCGGCAGCAACGACCTGACCCAGCTGCTGCTCGGGGTCGACCGGGACTCCGCGGCGCTCGCGCCCCTGTTCGACGAGCGCAACCCGGCGGTCATCGCCAGTATCGAGCAGCTGATCACGGTGGCGCACGCCAAGGGTGTCAAGGTCGGCCTGTGCGGCCAGCGGCCCAGCGACGACCCCGACTACGCGCGGTTGCTCGTGCGCGCCGGCATCGACTCGATCTCCGTGACGCCCGACAGCTTTCTGAAGGTCAAGGAGCACGTGGCCGCGGCGGAGCGGGCGGGCCGGTGACGCTCGCTGGTGCCCGGGCTGCACTGTGCCCGTGAACCCGATGACCGCCGCTCGGGCGGCTACGGCACGGTGCCGGCCGGCACCACCCACTCGCAGCGGGGACCACCCGCCTCGGCGATCAGGTCGAAGTCCCGGTCGTAGTGCAGGACGGTGGCGCCGTACTCGGCGGCGGCGGCCGCAACGATGAGATCGGTAGGGCTCGGCGCGCGGTGCTGTCCGCGTCGCGCCAGCGCGAGTTGGATGTCGCGGGCGCGGGTCGCGACGGCGGCGGTGATCGGCAGGTCGATCATGACCTGGGCCCGGCGCGTTCGGATGGTCATCGCATCGCGCAGGTGGCGGGCGCTGCGGCAGTCCTCGAGATCCAGGGGCAGACAGGTGGCCGCGGCCGCGGCGTGCAGGATCGCCAGCAGGCGCTTCTCGACGGCCGGCACCCGCATCCTGGCCCAGGCCGAGGTGTCGATGAGGTACAGGTTGGCGGGGATGCTCACGCGGCGCCCCGGTCCGCGTCCGGGGTCTTGTCCTCGTCGAGGATGCCGGTCCAGTCGCGGTCGATCGACATGAGCTCCTGAACGGCCTGCAGGCGGGCGCTGCGGGTCTGGCCAGGCGCGGGCGCAGACCACTAGCCTCACGCCATGAGTTCGCGGGCCCTGGTCCTCGGCGGCGGCGGAGTGACCGGGATCGCCTGGCACCTGGGGATGCTGCGCGGGTTGGCCGCGGCTGGGGTCGACCCGACCGACGCGGACCTGGTCGTGGGCACCTCCGCCGGCGCCGTCGTCGGCGCGCAGATCACCAGCGGCGCGCCGCTCGAGGAGCTGTACACCGGCCAACTCGCCGACGCGCGGGGCGAGCCGGCGGCGCGGTTGGGGCGGCGGGTCCTCGCCGGGTACGCCTGGGCCATGCTGCGCAGCCGCTCCCACCTGGCCTTCCGCCGCCGGCTCGGCGCGGCGGCCCGACGGCACACGGCCGGGGAGGGGAAGCGCAAGGCGGTCATCGCCGCCCGTCTGCCCACGCACACCTGGCCGCAGCGGCCGCTGCGGATCACCGCCGTGGACACCGCGACCGGCGAGCTCGTCGTGTTCGACCGCGACAGCGGGGTGGCGCTGGTCGACGCGGTCGCCGCCAGCTGCGCGGTGCCGCTGGTGTGGCCCCCGGTCACCATCGACGGCCGGCGGTACATGGACGGCGGGATGCGCTCGGCGACCAACGCGGACCTGGCCGCCGGATACGAGCGGGTGGTGGTGCTCGCGCCGCTGCCGCGCGGGGCCGGTTGGCTGCCGTCGGTCTCCGCGCACGTCGCCGAGCTGCGCCGCGGCGGGGCGCAGGTCGTCGTGGTCAGCCCGGACGCGGCCGCCCGCGCCGCGATCGGTCGCAACGTGCTCGACCCCGCCCGCCGCGCGGCCGCCGCCCGCGCCGGCCTGGCCCAGGCGGCGGCCGAGGCCGACGCGGTGCGCCAGGTGTGGCTGGGGGCCGCGGCCGGGTAGCCGCGGCCGCGGCGAGCAGCCGTCCGCCGCGCTCAGCCGGACGGCGCCACCGTGGCCGGATCCGGCGTCGACGCGGTGGGGCTTGCGTCTGGCGGCTGTGCCTGGCGGCTGGCGGGCACATGGCGCAGCAGGGCGGCGATGAGCACGGCGACACTGGCGAACCCCGCGGCGGCGAGGACGGCGGTCGCGCGCACCTGGCCGGTGAAGGCCTCCCGGGCGGCGGCGAGCAGCGCCGCGGCGACCTGCTCGGGCAGGCCCTGCGCGGCGTGCGTGGCGCCGGTGAGCGTGTCGCGGGCGGCCCTGGCCGCGGCCGGCGGGATCCCCGCCGGGAGGTTGTCGGCGACGCGGTCGCGGTAGATGGCGGTGCCGACGCTGCCCAGCACCGCGATGCCGAGCGCGAACCCGAACTCCCCGCAGGTCTCGTTCATCCCCGCCGCCGACCCGGCCTTCTCGGGCGGAGCCGAACCCACCACCAGGTCGGTGCCGAGGGTGACCAGCGGGCCGGTCCCCAGGTTCATCAGGGCGAAACCGGCCACGACGGCCGCCAGCCCGGCGGCGGCGTCGGTCGAGGCGATCACCAGCAGCCCGGTCACGCAGACGGCCAGTCCGGAGCAGATCACGTACGCCGGACGGATCCGGCGGGCGAGCAGCGGGGACACCAGGAACGCCAGGGTGCTCGCGGCGACCGCGGGCAGCAGCCACAGTCCGGCCCGCAGCGGCGACAGCCCTGCGACGAGCTGCAGGTGCTGCGCGACGAGCAGCATCACCGCGCCGCCGAGGACGGTGTTGAGCAGCATGGCGCCCAGTGCGGCGCTGAACGCGCGGTCGGCGAACAGGCGCAGGTCCAGCAGGGGATGGGTCAGCTCACGCTGCCGACGCGCGAAGACCACCCCGAGGGCCGCCCCGGCGGCGAGCGCCGCGGCAGGCAGCGGCTGCCATCCGTTGCGGGCCACTTCCTTCAGCCCGTAGATCATCGGCAGGATGGCGGCCAGGGACAGCGCGACGCTGACCAGGTCCGGCGGGCCCGCGTCCGGGTTGCGGTCCTCGGGCAGCACGACCGGGCCGAGCACGAGCAGCAGCGCCATCGCCGGCACGCCGAGCAGGAAGACCGAGCCCCACCAGAAGTTCGCCAGCATCGCGCCGCCGACCACCGGGCCGATGGTCGCGCCGCCCATGAAGCACACCAGCCACACCCCGATCGCCAGCGACCGCTGCCGCGGGTCGCGGAACATCGTGCTGATCAACGCGAGGGTGGACGGAGCCAGGGTGGCACCGGCGACGCCGAGCAGCGCCCGGGCGGCGATGAGCATGCCCGGGCTGGTGGCGAAGGCGGCGGCGAGCGAGGCGAGCCCGAACACGGCCGCGCCCACCATCAGCAGCCGGCGCCGGCCGATCCGGTCGCCGAGGTTCCCCATCGTGATGAGGAACCCGCTGACCATGAACCCGTAGATATCCATGATCCACAACTGCTGGGTGCCGTCGGCCCCGAGGTCGGCGCTCAGCCGCGGCAGCGCGAGCAGCATCACGAAGACGTCGATGGACACGAGCAGGGTGGGCAGGGCCAGCACCGCCAGGCCCGCCCATTGCCGCCGCCCGGCCCGTGGGTGCGGGCTCTTGTCGGGCACACGAACTCCTTTCGGTCACGGCGCCCCGTCCGGGCGCCGCCACCGGATGGATCGGTGCTCGCGCGCGGTTCTCGACATCGGGACGCCGGCCGCACCGTTCAGAAGGCCAAGGAACAGCTCGCCGGCCACATCACGGTCGAGATCGACAGCGCGCGTCTCATCCCGCAGGTTCAGGCTGTACGGCCGGAACGGCAGGCGGAGGCGACGCCGGGCGCGGTACGACTCTGGCGGAGACGACGACGCTGATCGGGATGCCCACCAGGATCGATCCGGGCAGGAACGGCAGTCCGTCGACGGGGAAGGAATAGCCCGCGGCGGCCATCAGGGACTCGCCGACCATGAGCGACGCATACAGCTGGACATACCCCAGCGGTATGGCCGCCACGAGCGCGGCCAGCATCATGGCCGCGCGCCTCGGCACGGACCCGGCCGGTCGGATCAGCCAGGTGGTCGCCACCGTCAGGGGCGCGGCGGCGAAGGCGACGAGCGGGTGCAGAGTGCTCGCATACCCGACGACGCCGCCGATGACCAGGACGAGCGGCACCGCGACGACCCTGCGGATCGGGTGCTCGCGCGACATGAGGGCGAGAGTGTGGGCCACGATGGTGAGCAGACCCACGGCCATGCCAGAGGTGATCCAGAAGCTGGCCGGCAGCCGCGACTCGAAGACGGGGACATGGAAGGCGACGGCAGGCGCACAGGTGGCGGCGAGGACGGCGAACCCGGCCAGAGATCGCCGGACGTCGGCCCGCGGCGGAATGGCGCGAAACGCCCGGGACAGCGTCCACGCTCCATAAAGAACGCCAGCGCCGAGGACGAACGCCAGCACGCCGGACCGCACGTCGACGGCGTCGACGCTGTCGAACACGGAATCGGCGGCGATCAACACCACGAAGGCGAGCACAGCAGGGAAGACGACCGGGCCGCGGCCCGCCAGCACCAGCGCCAATCCGGTCACCGCGGCCACGATGGCGGCCTGGCGGATCTCATGCGCCCAGATGTGATGCTCCCCGACGTCGTCGTTGACCGAGTTAAGTGCGCCGGTGACTCCGGTAAGCCCGAATGCCCACAGCGCCAGAGCCAGAGCGGGGATGGCCAGCGCCAGCCGCGGCCGTGGCAAGCCGGTGGCGGGCGCGAGCGCGGGGAGCCCCACCGTCTCCCGGGAAGCCGCGATCCGGCTGGCCGCGGTGCCGTAACCGAACAGGAACACGGTGGCGAGCAGCATCGGGCGGGCCACCAGTGCGGCATGACCCGCGACGACCTCGGAGCCGACGAGCCCCTGGTTGATGTCACCGAACCGCACCCCGCTGCCGTGGAGATCCAGCAACGCCAGCGGGAACCACAGCGGGGCTGATGCCATCGGGACGTTCACCTGCGAGGCGGAGCGCGACGCCGCGACGATCGCCGTGATGTCAAGGGTCACGAACCCGCCGAGCAGGGCCATCATCCAGGCCTGCAGCTGCCGTCCGGCGTTGACCCGACGGACCACCGAGACCACGAGGACAGTGGCGAGAGCCGTCCACACCAGGACAGCGAGGTGGCTATCAGGGACATAGGTACCGAGCTCGTCCAGGAAGCGTGCATCCTGCAGCGCATGCACCAGCGACACGCCGACTGCGATCAGTACGGGTGCGAGCATCGCCGACGCGGCGCTACCGAGCCGCCCCCGATGCGCCCACCTCACCAGCGCGCGCGCACCGATCCACCGACCGATCCACAATGCTGAGGTGGCGGTGACGGCCAACGCCAAAACGGAGACGCCATTCGCCGCCCAATCAATGCCGCCGTTTGGCCAATAGGGGCCTGATCCGGGTGGGTACCCACGGGCGATCTCCACGAGCGAACTTCCCAATGCGGGGACGCCTCTCGCCAGACCCACACAGGCAAGGCCCGTTCCGATCAGGGCGAGGACGGGCGGCAAGCCACGCCCGACGGCAGGCAGAGTTACCCGCCAGTCCCACAAGACACGGCCGTCACCCACATACGGGGACCAGGCCAGGCTCCACGCGAAGCGCAGCCGCGACCACATACCCATGATGTGGAGCTCCGCCGACCATTCGCGCATGCGCTCCTCTCGCTGCCCCTCCGGCCACCGCCGTGCCGCCACCCGCAGGCACACCGCCACGAGCCACGCCAGCGCCCTCATGCCGTCCTCAGCCTTCTCGCGCCGGCCCCGGATTTTGACAGTTGCTGATGGAGTGTCGCGAGGTTGGCACGCGCCGCTTGGACACCATCGGGCGTCAGCCGGTAGTACCGCCGCGCGGGCCGGCCCTGTGCCGCCGAGTCGATGTCCTCCCAATGCGCCCGCACCCATCCGGCTCGTTCAAGCCGCGCCAGGATCGGATAGAGCGTGCCGCTGGCCAGCCCGGTGTCCCGCATCAGATCGAGCCCGTAGCGGTCCCGCGCCGGATCGTCGAGGAAGGCCGCGAGGACCTTGACCACGGCCATCGTTATCCGCACATCCTCAGCCACACTCGGAAATCTACATAGGTTCACGCGTGGAGGTCACCCGCGAGTTTTCTGCGCGACGACCGCCAGGTACGCCTCCTGGAGGAGTTCGCGTACCGTCGTGCCGTCGGGCGGCTGACCGGCCGGCGTACGTGAAATCGGTCGCTGCGGAGGCACGCGCCATGGCCAAGCTGATCTATTTGATGCTCACCTCGCTTGACGGGTACACGGCCGACGAGGGCGGCGACTTCGCGTGGAGCGCGCCAGACGAGCAGGTGCACACGTTCATCAACGACCTCGTGCGGCCGGTGGGGACCTACCTGTACGGGCGGCGGATGTACCAGACGATGGTGTTCTGGGAAACGGCGCACACCCTGGCCGGCGCGCCGGAGTTCGTGCTCGACTTCGCACGGATCTGGCAGGCGGCCGACAAGATCGTCTATTCGAGGACGCTGGAGTCGGTGTCCAGCGCCAGGACGCGGATCGAGCGGGACTTCGACCCGGCCGCGGTCCGGCAGCTCAAGGCGGAGGCGGAACGCGACATCGCCGTCAGCGGACCGACCCTCGCCGCCGAGGCGATCAGGGCCGGGCTGGTCGACGAGTACCACCAGTTCCTCGCCCCGCTCGTCGTGGGTGGCGGCCAGCGCTTCCTTCCTGACGGCGTCCGCCTCGACCTCGACCTGGTGGACGAGCGCCGCTTCGCCAACGGCACCGTCCACCTGCACTACCGCGCACGGGCCTGACGGTCCGCCGGCCGACGGCCGCCCGGCGGCGGCTGCAAGCAAGTTTCACCCGACGCGCACATTCTGGCGCGATCTTCCAAGACCACGGGATCGTGTGTAATCTCTGCGCACAACTCTGAGCACCGCGCGCTCGGGAGGTGACGGCATGACCGCGATCCAGGCACCACCCCCGGCGGCGGCCGCCGCCCCCGACCGCGCCCCGCGCCGGTCGACGCTGTCCGCCGTGGCCGCCCGGGTGTACCGCAGCTACGTGGTGCGGCGGGTGCTCAAGGCGAGCCTCACCGTCTACCTGGTCGCCACCGGCACGTTCTTCCTCGCCCGGATGCTGCCCGGCAGCCCGGTCGACGTCTACATCAACCAGCAGATCGTCCAGTACGGCATGTCGTACGAGCAGGCCGCCAGCCAGGCGGCGGGCCTGTTCTCCTTCGACCCGAACCGGCCCCTGGCCGAGCAGTACTGGGAGTACATGTCCGGCGTGGCGCGCGGCGACCTCGGTGAGTCGCTGCTGTCGCCGGGCACCCCGGTCGTCTCCATCGTCTTCGAGTACCTGCCGTGGACGCTGTTCAGCATCGGGCTCGGGGTGGTGATCAGCTTCGCGCTGGGCAGCACGCTCGGCATGGTCATGGCGTACCGGCGTGAGGGCCTGGTCGACCACGTCCTGTCGGTGCTCGCCTCGCTGACCCACTCGATCCCGAACTACCTGCTCGCCATGCTCATCGTGGTGTTCTTCGGGGTCCAGCTCGGCCTGCTGCCGATCACCCAGATGCGCGGGGCCTACTCCCCGGGCGTGACCCCCAACCTCAGCCTCGACTTCATCTCCGACGCCCTCTACCACGCCGGCCTGCCGATCACCGTGTACGTGCTGACCACGGTCGGCGGCTGGATGCTCATCATGAAGTCGTCGACAGTGGAGACGCTCGGCGAGGACTACGTGACCGTCGCCCGGGCGCGCGGCCTGCGCGACGGGCGCATCCGCTCCGCGTACGTCGGGCGCAACGCGGTGCTGCCGCTGTTCCCGCAACTGGCGATCACCCTCGGGTTCGTGGTGGGCGGCTCGATCCTGGTCGAGAAGGTCTTCCAGTACCAGGGCGTCGGGTTCCTGCTGCTGGAGTCGGTGCAGCGGCGCGACTACACGGTGCTGCAGGGCATCCTGCTCATCGTCACGATCGCCGTGGTCGCCGCCAACCTCGTCTCCGACCTGCTCTACAGCCGGCTCGACCCGCGGGTGCGCATCACCGGAGGGGAGGGGCGATGAGCCAGATCGTCGACACCGGCGCCCCGCTCGAGGCCCCCGTGCCCCCCCGGCCCGGTGCCGGCCCGCTGCGCGCGTTCTTCCGGGCGCTGCTGCGCTCCAAGGCCGGGTTCACAGGCTTCCTCGTGTTCACGGCGATGGTGCTGGTGTCGCTGATCGGGCCGCTGTTCACCCCCGACCGGCTACCGACCAACCTGGACGCGATCTACCAGCCGCCGAGCCTGGCGCACCCGCTCGGCACCGACTCCGAGGGCCGCGACATCGCCATCCAGATGATCAACGGCGGCCGCTCGGTGATCCTCGTGGGCCTGCTCGCCGCCGCGATCTCGACCCTCGTCGCGGTCGTCTTCGGCTCGCTCGCCGCCTACCTGGGCGGCTGGGTCGACTCGCTGATCGTCTCGGTCACCGACATCGTGCTGACCATCCCGCAGATCGTGCTGCTCGCCGTGCTCGCCTCGCTGTACAAACTTGACAGCCCGGTGCTGCTGGCGGTGCTCATCGGCGGCTTCTCCTGGCCGTTCTTGCTGCGCTCGGTGCGCGCCCAGGTGTTCTCGCTCAAGGAGCGCGAGTACGTCGAGGCGGCCCGGCTGCTGGATCTCGGCACCGTGCGGGTGGTCGCCCGGGAGATCCTGCCCAACATGGCGAGCTTCATCGTGATGAACTTCGTCGTCACGATGACCAACGCGATCTACGCCCTGGTCGGCCTGTACTTCCTCGGGCTGGCGCCGCTCGCCGACGACAACTGGGGGGTGATGCTCAACATCGCCTACACCCGCGGCGCGATCTTCTTCAAGGACAGCATCTTCTACATCCTCGCGCCGGTCATCGCGATCAGCATCCTGCAACTCGCGCTGGTCACGATGACCCGCTCGCTCGAGGAGATCCTCAATCCCCGGCTGCGGGAGAACTAGGGGGTGGGCGCAGTGGACGCGACACGCGAACCGGCCGGCGCCACGGCCCCGGCCCGCACGGCCACCACCACCGAGCCGGTGCTGAGCGTGCGGGACCTGGTCGTGGAGTACCGCACCGACGCGGGGGTGGTGCGCGCCGTGCGCGGCGCGAGCTTCGACCTGTACCCGAACGAGAGCCTCGCCCTGGTCGGGGAGAGCGGCTGCGGCAAGACCACCCTGGCGCTGGCGCTGCTGCGGCTGCTGCCGAAGCTGGGCTCGGTGCCCTCCGGCACCGTGCACTACCGGGGCCGCGACGGGCGGGTGGTCGACCTGCTCGCCCTGGACGCCGAGCAGCTTCGCCGGTTCCGCTGGCGCGAGGCGGCGATCGTGTTCCAGGGCGCGATGAACTCGCTGAACCCGGTGCTGCGGGTGCGCGACCAGATCCGCGACACCGTGCGCGCCCACGACCGCGGCGTGTCGCGCCAGGAGATCGACCGGCGCGCCCGCGAGGTGCTGCGCCAGGTGCGCCTGGACCCCGAGCGGGTGCTGCCGGCGTACCCGCACGAGCTGTCCGGCGGCATGAAACAGCGGGTGCTCATCGCGATGAGCCTGCTGCTCGACCCGCAGATCCTCGTGCTCGACGAGCCGACCACGGCGCTGGACATCCTCACCCAGCGGGCGATCGTCGACCTGCTGCACGAGCTGCGCGCCCAGCTGGGCTTCGCGACCATCTTCGTCTCCCACGACCTGCCGCTCGCCGCCGAGCTCGCCGACCGGGTCGCCACCATGTACGCCGGGCGGATCATCGAGATCGGCGACGTGCGCGACATCTTCTACCGCCCGCGCCACCCGTACACCACGGGGCTGCTGAGGGCCGTGCCGCCGGTCGTCGGCGACCTGCCGGAGATCACCTCCATCCCCGGCGCCCCGCCGAACCTGCTGGACCTGCCGCCCGGCTGCCCGTTCCACCCCCGCTGCCCGTACGCCCAGGCCGACTGCACCGCCGAGGAGCCGGCGCTGGAGCCGCTGGCACCCGGGCACCGGGCCGCCTGCTACCACAGCGACCAGGTGACCTTCGAGCGCCGGCCGGCGGCCGGCCGCCCGGTCGCGGCGGAGGTGAACGCCGATGGCTGAGCCGACGCCGGCCGCGCCACGGCCGCTGCTGGCCTTGGAGAACGTCACGCGGGTGTTCCGGACCCGAGCCGGACTGGTCCGCGCGGTCGACGACGTGACGCTGCATTTGGACGCCGGGCAGGTGCTGTGCCTGGTCGGGGAGAGCGGCTCGGGCAAGACCACCACGGCGCGGATCGCCGCCGGATTGACCACCCCGACCGCCGGCAGCGTCCGGTTCGACGGCGCGGACATCCGCCGGCTGCGCGGCGGCGAGTTCACCGCCTTCCGCCGCGCCGTCCAGTACGTGCACCAGGATCCGTACGCGTCGCTGAACCCGATCCGCGACATCTTCGCCACGATCGCGGCGCCGCTTCGCCGTCACCGGCTGGTGCGCGGGCGCGCCGAGGCGTGGCAGCGGGCCTGCGAGCTGCTCACCGCGGTGGACCTCACGCCGCCCGAGCAGTACCTGCGGAAGTTTCCCCACCAGCTGTCCGGGGGGCAGCGCCAGCGGGTGTCGGTGGCCCGGGCGCTCACCCTCGGCCCGCGGCTGATCATCGCCGACGAGGCGGCGTCCATGTTGGACGTGTCGATCCGGGTCAGTCTGCTCAACCTGCTCATGCGGCTGCGCGACGAGCTCGGGGTGGCGTTCCTGTTCATCACCCACGACCTGGCCATCGCCAAGTACTTCGGCTGGCAGGGCACCACGGCGGTGATGCACCGGGGCCGGATCGTGGAGTCGGGGCCGACCCCGCAGGTCATCAACGAGCCGCGTCACGAGTACACCCGGGCCCTGCTGGAGGCCGTGCCGGAGCCCGACCCCGACCTGGCCCGGCGCAAGCGCGAGAAACGGCTCGCCTGATGGTCACCCCCGGTCGCGAGCTGCTGCGGTGGCTGGTGTTCATCGCGCTGCTGTGCGGCCTGGCGCTGCTCGTGCTCGACCCCGGCACACCGGGGTTCGTGATCAGCGCGCTGATGTTCGGTTTCGCGATCCTGTGCGGAGGTGTGCTGCTCGTTGTGATCCGTCTGCTCGACCGGTGACGCCGCGCCGCGGCGTCCGTTTGCAGAGGAGGAGAGTCCCGTGAGTTCACCAGTGGTATCCCGACGCCGGGCGTTGCAACTGTTCGGCATGGGCACCGTCGGCGCGGCGTTCCTCGCCGCGTGCAGCCCCAGCGAGCAAGCCCAGCAGCCGGTCAAGGAGTTCCACGGCGCCTGGCCGTTCCAGGTGCCCCCGAAGGGGCACTTCAACATCGTCGTCGGCGTCCCGGACGGGATCCTGACCGGCATCTCCAACGGCCCCTACATCGACCTGATCGTGCCGCCGTCGGCGATGTATCTGTGGAAGGAGCAGAAGTACGAGGGCCTGCTGGCCGAGTCGTGGTCCCTGGACACCGACGCCAAGACGTACACGATCACGCTCAAGAGCGGCCTGACCTGGTCGGACGGCAAGCCGGTCACCAGCAAGGACGTGCTGACGACCTGGTGGGTGCTGCGGCTGATCCGCAACGTCGGCTGGAACTACATCGACAAGGTGGAGGCCCCCGACGAGCGGACGGTGGTGTTCACGCTGGGCAACGCGTCGACGGTGTTCGAGCGGTACGCGCTGCGCCAGCAGATCTACAGCGACGCCACCTACGGCGAGTGGGCCGCCAAGGCCAGGGAGCTGTTCGAGTCCGGCAAGGACCTGGACAGCCCCGAGGGCCAGCAGCTCAACAAGGACTTCCAGGCGTTCCGCCCCGACGACGTCGTCGCGAGCGGACCGTTCAAGTTCGACACCGCCAGCATCACCAACTCCCAGCTCACCCTGGTGCGCAACGACAGCGGGTACGGCGCGGACAAGGTGGCGTTCAGCAAGGTCGTGCTGTACAACGGCGAGACCCCGGAGGTCACGCCGGTGGTGCTGGAGAAGCAGATCGACTACGCCACGCACGGGTTCCCGCCGGCGACCGAGAAGCAGTTCGCCGCCAGCGGGTTCCGCATCCTGCGCCCGCCCACCTACGCCGGCGCGGCGCTGTACATCAACCTGGACAAGCTGCCGGAGTTCCGCGACGCCCGGGCCCGCCAGGCCCTGGCGTACCTGATCAAGCGGGACGAGGTGGGGCAGGTGGCGCTCGCCGACTCCGGCAAGCCGGTCAAGTACATGGCCGGGTTCTCCGACATCCTCGTGCCGTCGTGGTTGTCGGCGGCCGACGTGGCGAAGCTTCAGACCTACGAGCAGAGCGAGGCGAAGGCCACCGAGCTGCTCACCGCGCTCGGCTGGACCAAGAACGGCGACACCTGGACCAAGCCGGACGGCACCCCCGCCGACTACGAGCTGATCTTCCACGCCGAGTTCGCCGACTACTCGGCCACCGGGCAGAACGTCGCCCAGCAGCTGACCGCCTTCGGGCTGAAGACCCAGGGGCGGGGCGTGACCCACACCCAGGTGCCGATCGACATCCAGAAGGGCAACTTCCAGTTCGCCATCCAGACCTGGGGCTCGACCGCGCACCCCAACCCGCACTTCCACTACACCGTGCCGCTGTTCACCTACAACTACCCGACCTCGGCCAACCAGGGCGGGCGGGGCATCGGGTTCGACCTCAAGCAGACCACGTCGGCGGGTCCGATCGACCTGGAGGCGGCGGTGGTCGCCGCCGGCCAGGGCCTGGACGAGGCCGCGCAGAAGGCCAGCGTGACGAAGGTGGCGTTGGCGTTCAACGAGCTGCTGCCGGTGATCCCGCTGTTCGAGCGGTACGGCAACAACCCGGCGCTGGAGGGCGTCCGGGTCGAGGCGTGGCCGCCGGACGACGACCCCATCATGCTCAACGGCCCCTACGCCGACAACTTCACGATCCTGCTCATGTATCAGGGCCGGCTCAAGCCGGCCGGCTCGGCGTAGTACGTCGACGCCCGTCGCGGGGCGCGGTCCGGTGCGGCCGCGCCCCGCGACGCTGTGGGCCGTTGACCGAAGCCGAAGTGTGGAGAAAAATTACGGGGACCTCTGTTAAGCCGGTAAGCGGCTTACCGGCGGGTGGTGTCGAGATCTGGGGAGGAACACGCATGCGACGGCGTACGGCGCTGGCGCGAGGCGGTCGGCTGCTGCTCGGCGCGGCAGCGGCGGCGGCCATGGTTCTGACGATGCCCGCCGGCGCCGGCGCCGTCGACCACCCCGTGCCCGACGGGCGGCGCGTGGACCTGCGGGTCGTCACGTACAACATCGCGGCGGGCGCCGGCATCGGCCACGGGTTCGACGTCGAGCGGCAGATCGAGACGCTGCGGGCGCTGGACGCCGACATCATCGGGCTGCAGGAGGTCGACGTGCACTGGGGCGCGCGCAGCGAGTGGCGCGACCTGGCCGCCGAGATCGCCGACGGGCTGGGCATGGAGGTGTTCTTCGCGCCCATCTACGACCTCGACCCGCCGGCCGACGGCCAGCCACGCCGGCAGTTCGGCATCGCGGTGCTGTCCCGCTACCCGATCCTCGCCGCCGAGAACCACGAGATCACCCGGCTGTCCACCCAGGTGCCGAACCCGGTGCCGCAGCCCGCGCCCGGTTTTCCGGAGGTCGTCGTCAACGTCGCCGGCGCCCACGTGCACGTCTACGCCACCCACCTGGACTACCGGGGCGACCCGACGGTGCGCGAGATGCAGGTGGCCGACATGCTGCGCATCATGGGCGAGGACCAGGGGCGCCGCCAGATCCTGGTCGGCGACTTCAACGCCCGACCCGACGCCCCCGAACTGGCGCCACTGTGGGCGTACATCGACGACGCGTGGACCCTGGCGAACGGGGCCGAGCCGGGGTTCAGCTACCCGGCGGACGCCCCGGACCGCCGCATCGACTACGTCACCGTCTCGCCCGGGATCACCGTACGGTCGGCGCACGTGCCGCACACCCTCGCCTCGGACCACCTGCCGGTGGTCGCCGACCTGACCGTGACCCGAGGCGACAACCGACCGGCCCCGCTCCCGGCACCCTGACGACGCCGAGGGTGGGAGTGCGGCATTCCCACCCCGGCTCCTACGTGCCCGTACCCGGCCGGGCGTTGAGCAGGGCGATCGGCCCCTCGGCCACGATGAGGACCCGGAACGGATACCGCGAGGGGATCTCACGGCGCGCGGCCTCCACCCGTTCCGGGTCGACACCGAGGGTGACCGTACCGTCCATGCTCACGCTGACGGTGTTGAGCTGGATGCCGCGTGCCTTCCAGTGGGAACGGTCGGCCTCCACCTGATCGACGAATGCCTGCAGCTCAGGCGCGGAGTACCTGGCCTCTGCCACCTCCACGCACTGATCGGCGAAGGTGTCGAGGATCCAGGCATCGAACGCCGCGGAGGGCTTGCTGTAGACCCGGACGGCGTCCGCCTCCTGCCGCATCTCCAGCCCAGTGAAGACGTCAACGAAGCGGGCCTGGACGTGACGATAGATGCGCTGCGCGACATCATCGAGCGCTGTCTGATTGGCCGGCTGGGTGGCGTAGGCGGTCGGTGGCGGGACGGCGTCGGCGCATCCCGCCGTTTGCGCGCGTACGTCGTCCGTCGGCGAGGGCGCCGGCGCGGCCGCGGGCGAGTGGCGGGCGGGACCTCCGTTCAGCCAGGCCGGCAGCCCCGCCACGACACCGACCGCCACCGCCGCGGCCGCCGCGGCCGCAATGGCCAGGAAACGCTGCCGGCGCACACGCGCATGGAGGTGGACCTCCCGGCCGGCTGGGGCGTCGATCTCGTTCATCGACGCACGCTACCCTGACGGGCCATGACCCCGCCACGCCCGCACCCGACCCCACACCCGCCGTCCCGCCGCGGACTGCGTACCGCGCTCGGCGTCGTCGCCGTCGCGCTCGCCGCCTGCTGCCTCGGCGCCACCGGCGGCGGGTTCTGGCTGTACCGGACCTGGCAGGGCGCCGCCGACCCGGCCCGGCAGGCGGCCGACGTGTTCCTGGGCGACCTGGCGCGGGCGGACTACGCCAGCGCGTACGAGGGGCTGTGCCCGCAGATCCGCGCCCAGGTCAGCCGCGAGTCGTTCGAGACCGCGATGCGCAACCACCGCCAGGTGCGGGCCCACCGGATCGTGGACGCGTCGGTGCACACGGTCGACGGCCGGGCGACCGGGCTGGTCACGGTGGAGGTCACCTACGACGACGGCGCCGTGGAACGGCGCACGTTGACGCTGACCGGCGACGACGGCGACTGGGCGGTGTGCGGGCTGCCGTACCAGTGAGCCGAGCCGCCGCGCCCATCCGGTCCCGCGCCAAGCGCACGGTGCTCGCGGTGGTGACGACCGCGGACCCCGGTACCAGCCCGACGCGTGACTGCGGGTCCGTGCCGCAGGCGCCGATCGGCGGTCGGGTTCCTCGAGCAGCGATCTGGGCGGCAACGCCCGGCCACGGCACGCCGCGCCGCTAGGATCAGATACGAAGGGTGATCTCGCGATCTCGTAGCGTCCCGAAAGGGTGGCGGGAGAAGCGCGGTCGTGGGCCCCACGATCGTGTCCGGCGTCGAAGGGCCAGCGTCGTGTTCGAGGGTTTCGACGTTTTCGACATCCCCACGGCCGGTACGACCATCCACGGCCGTCGGGGCGGTGCCGGCCCACCGGTCCTCCTGCTGCACGGCATCCCCGAGACGCATCTGATGTGGCATCGGGTGGCGCCGTCGCTGGCCGAGCGCTTCACCGTCGTGGCCACCGACCTTCGCGGGTTCGGCGACAGCGGCGCACCCCCGAGCACCCCCGACCACGCGCCGTACAGCATGCGCGAGATCGCCCGCGACCAGCTCGAGGTCATGAACGCGCTCGGCCACGAGCGGTTCAGCGTCGTCGGACACGACCGGGGCGCCCGCTGCGCCTACCGCATGGCACTGGACCACCCCCGCGCCGTCACCCGCCTCGCCGTGCTCGACATCCTGCCCACCGGCGACGTCTTCCGCTCCGCGGGCATGGACACGAGTCAGAAGTTCTGGATCTGGTCTTTCCTCTCAGCCCCGGAACCGGTGCCGGAGCGCCTCATCGCCCAGGCGCCCGCGGTCATCGTCGACCACATGCTCGACTCGTGGTCGCAGCGACCCGACGCCTTCCCGCCCGAGGTGCGGGCCGAGTACATCGGCAAGTTCAGCCCGCCCGACACCATCCACGCCATCTGCGAGGAGTACCGCGCCTCGTCCACACTCGACCGCCAGCACGACGAGGCCGACCGTGGGCGGCGGCGGATCACCTGCCCGACCCTCGTGCTCTGGAGCCACACCGGCATCGTCGCCGACGTGGACCAGCCGCTCGAGGTATGGAGGGCCTGGGCCGACGACGTGCGCGGCGGCCCCGTCGCGGCAGGGCACTTCATCCCCGAGGAAGCGCCCGACCAGACGACACGCCACCTCCTCGAATTCCTCGCCTAGGCCCTGCCGGGCACGACCGCGGGGCGCCCCACCCGTGCGCCCAGCTCACCGGTCCGGTAGTGCCGGCGGCACAGCACCTGGTAGTGCATCCCGTCACCGACGGTGTCGCCGATGAGGACCTGCTCGCCCTCCCGCACCACCACCCCGTCGACGACCCGGGCATTGAGCAGCCCCGGCCGCCCGCACCAGCACAGCACCTCCACCTGCAGGCGCTGCACCTCGTCGGCGAGCTCGAACAGCCGCCGCGCGGCGGGGAACAGCTCGGAGCGGAAGTCGGTGGCCAGACCGAACGCGTACACGTCGATGCCGTCCACGTCGACGAGGTCCGCCAGCTGCTCGACCTGCGCCACCGTGTAGAACGACGCCTCGTCGCAGATCAGGTAGTCCACCGGCCCGTCGACGCGCGCCCGGGCCCGCACCACCTCACGCAGATCCAGGTCGACGGTCACCTCGATCGCCTCGCGCTGCAGCCCGATCCGGGTCGTCACCAGGGGCTGCCCGGACCGGTCGAGGGTGGTGAACACCAAGCCCCGGCGCCCCTGCCGGGCGTGGTTGTGGTCCATCTGCAGGGCGAGGGTGGACTTGCCGCAGTCCATCGGGCCCCAGAAGAACTTCAGCCGTGCGTCGGTCACGGCAGGGATTACAGCACGTGCCGTGGAGTGTTCCCGGCGGCGAGGATCGCCCGGCGCACCGGCACCGCCAGCAGCAACAGGAACCCGACGGCGAAGAACAGCAGCACGGACACCAGACCCGCCCGGTAGCTGGCAGTCAGCTGGAACACCAGCGCGAACGCCGCCGGGCCCAGCCAGCTCGTGCCCTTGTCGCTGATCTCGTAGAAGCCGAAGTACTCCGCCTCGCGTCCACGCGGGATCATCTGGCTGAACAGCGACCGGCTCAGCGCCTGCGTGCCGCCGAGCACCACCCCGATCGCCGCGCCCAGCGCCATGAACGGCAGCGGCGCCGACGCGGGCAGCCAGAACGCGGCGAGCACGATCACCGTCCACAGCACCAGGCTGGCCAGCACCGTCTTCCACGCCCCGAACCGCTCGGCGAGCCGACCCAGCGCCAACGCGCCGAAGAACGCCAGGAACTGCACGATGAGGATCGTGACCACCAGGGTGGACTGGCCGAGCTTGAGCTCCTCGGTGCCGTAGACGCTCGCCAGGTTGATCACCGTCTGGATGCCGTCGTTGTAGACCAGATAGGCCAGCAGGAAGAACAGCGTCAACGGGTACGCCCTCAGGTGGCGCACCGTGTGCCACAGCTGTTTGAAGCCCTGGGTGAGCACGCTGCCGGTCACCGGCAGCACGTCCACCGGCGGCCGGTCGCGCAGCCACCGCAGCGGCAGCAGGGTGAACACCGCCCACCACACCCCGGCGGACACGATGGCCCAGCGCACCAGCGTGCCGGTGCCGTAGCGCTCCTCGAACAACTGCAACGCCACCAGGTTGAGCAGCAGCAGCAGCCCGCCACCCAGGTAGCCGATCGCCCAGCCGACGCTGGACACCTTGTCGCGGTGTTCCTCGGTGACGAGTTGCGGCAGGAACGAGTTGTACACCACGATGCTCGCCGCGAACGCCATCGTGGCGAGCACGACCAGCGCGCCGAGCAGCAGGTAGCGCTGCGGGGCGACGGCGCCGATGCCGACCGTGGCGGCGGCTCCGGTGAACGCGGTCGCCGCCAGCAGCCGCCGCTTGTGCGCCGAGCGGTCCGCGATCGCGCCGACGACCGGCAGCAGCAGCACGTTGAGCACCACCGCCACCGCCACCACCGCCGGGTAGTAGGAGCCGGCGGCGAGGCCCACCCCGAGCACGTCGACCGTCGCGGTACGGCACGCCTCGTCGGTCTGGCACCCGGCGGCCGCCTTCACCGACGCGATCACGTACGGCCCGAGGAACACGGCCACGACCGTGGTTTGGTAGGCCGAGTTCGCCCAGTCGTAGAAGTACCAGCCGGTGCGCTCCCGGCGGGTGCTCGTCGGCGCGTCCGGCTCCAGCGTCGTCGTCGTCGCGGTCACCACGGGGCCCTCCACACACCTCGCTCGAGGTACACCTTGCGGAGCACCTCCGGGTGATCGGTCATGATGCCATCCACACCGAGATCAAGTAAGTCGTGCATCTCGGCGGGGTCGTCGACCGTCCAGACGTGCACCTGCAGACCGAGCCGGTGGGCCCGGGCGATGAACCGGCGGTCCACCACCCGCAGCGGGCCGTAGCGCACCGGGACCTGGGCGGCGACCGCCCCGGCCGGGGGCCGGCGCAGGATCCCTGCCCGCAGCCGGGCCACCTCGCGGGTGGCCAGCGACGTGGCCACCGCCGGGCCGACGGCGCGGCGCAGCCAGGCCAACCGGGTGTCGCTGAACGACGCCAGCAGCACCCGGTCGTGGGCCGCGGTGCGCCGCAGCGCCGCCACGGTCGGCTCGACCGCCGGGTGCGCCTTGACGTCCACGTTGAACCGCACGTCGGGCCACCCGTCGAGCAGCTCGTCCAGGCGCGGCACGGCCGCCTCGCCGCGGATGCGCACCGTCGCCAGGTCCACCCAGCGCAACGCGTCGACCCGGGTGCGCCGCCCGGCCATCCGCGCCAGGTCGGCGTCGTGGAACACCACCGCGACCCCGTCGGCGGTGGCCTGCACGTCGGTCTCCAGGTAGCGGTAGCCCAGCGCGAGGGCCCGCTCGAACGCGGCGACCGTGTTCTCGTCGCCGGCCGCCGCGCCGCCGCGATGGGCGAACGCCAGCGGCCGCGGGGCGTCCAGGTACGGCACGCGGCGCATGCCGTGCAGTATCAGGCGCCGGACAGCTGCTCGGCGAGCACCGCTGCCTGGCTGCGCTCGACGTCCCGGGTGGCGGTCAGCAGCGTCACCGGCCCGGCGTTCGCCAGCTCGCGCAGCCGCTCGAGGGCGGCGGCGCGGGGCGGGTCGGCGAGCTCGGCCAGGTAGCGGCGACGGAACTCGGGGAACTTCGCCGGGTCGTGGCCGTACCAGGTGCGCAGGCCGCTGGACGGGGCCACCTCCCGCAGCCACTCGTCGACACGCGCGGCCTGCCTGCTCACGCCCCGCGGCCACAACCGGTCGACCAGCACCCGCACGCCGTCGTCCGGCGCGGGCTCGTCGTAGACGCGGCGCACCCGCACGCCAACCGCCATCGCCCACCCCTCTCGTCGACCGTCGGGCTGGCGACACGCGCCCCTGCCTGCGTGTCATCCTCCTCGATGGTGACTAGTCTCGACGAATGGCCATACCGGAGATCGGCAAACTGGTCCGTGACGGGATCCCCGACCTCATCCGCAGCCAGGGCGGGGAGCCCGTAATCCGCCCGGCCGCCGCGCATGAACTGCCCGACCTGCTGCGCGCCAAGCTCGCCGAGGAGGTCGTGGAGTACCTGGAGTCGGGGGACGTGGCCGAGCTGGCCGACATCCTCGAGGTGGTGCACGCGCTCGCCGGCCAGGTGGGGCTGTCCCCGACCGACCTGGAGAAGATCCGGGCGGCGAAGGCCGACGAGCACGGTGCCTTCGACAAGCACCTGGTCTGGCACGGCAACCGGAACTGAGCCGCGGGACGGCACCGCGCCGCAACCGGCACGCCCCGGCGCCCGGGTCACCTGACCGGAGTCACCGGCCGGCGCCGGCGCGAGCGGGACGTGTCGACCGGCCGGGTGGGGTCGACGTGGCGCGGCCGGTCGGGCTCGTCGGGGCGCAGCGGCACGAGAGCCGCGGTGATCGCGTCGAGGATCCGCTCGGTGGCGCGCAGCGCGTCACCGGGCCGCCCGTGCGCCAGCCCGGACAGGTCGACCGGCGCGGCGAAGTGCACGCGCACTACCGGGCGGCGCAGCAGGGCCCGCCCCAACGCCCCGAGCAGGCCCTTGGGCGCCGTGTACGGCAGCACCTCGTGCGCCCCCCACATGGCGACCGGCACCACCGTGGCGCCGCTGGCCAGCGCGAGCCGCGCCACCCCGGTCTTGCCCCGCTCCGGCCACATGCCGGGGTCCAACCCGATGCGGCCCTCCGGGTAGGCGGCCACCACCGAGCCCTCAGCGACCGCGGCCGCGGCGGCGGTCAGCGCGTCGGTGACCCGCGGCGTGCGCCGGTCCACCCGGATGTGCCCGCACCCACGCATCACCGCGCCGACGACCGGCGCGCGGAACAGCCCGCCGGTGGCCATGAACCGCGGCGCGACGCGCCGGGCCCGACACGCGGCGGTGAGCACGATCGGGTCGAACGGGCTGATGTGGTTGGCGGCCAGGATCAGCGGGCCGCGGCGCAGCGCGTCGGGCACGTCGCCCGAGACCCGCAGCCGGCACACCAGAGGCACCAGGGCGCGGGCGGCGACGAGCAGCGCCCACCACAGCAGGGGTGGTCGGTAGGGCATGGCGTCACAGGCTAACGCCCGGACGGGGAGACGAAGCCCGACGGCTCGAGCCTCGGTGAGGGTGAGGCGACCGGCATCGGGCCGGAGTCGCTGACACCGGAGACACCAGAGACCCGGAACGCGGCGAGGCCGAGGACGGCCATCGCCACGCACCCGACCACCGCGACCGCGACGGCGGCGAGCACGACGGCGACCCACACCCCGGTACGCGACCGGGCGGACGGGGCCGGGGCGAGCGTGGATGGCGGGGCGACCTGCCCGGGCGGGGCCGGGGTGTCGGGCGAGCCGGTGGGGGGTTCGCCCAGTCGGGCCTCCGCGGCGATGGCCGCGGGGTCGCCGAGCCGCTCGAGGATGGTGCGTACCCCGGCCTCGGTGGGCGGGTCGAGCTCGGCGAGCGCCTCGGCGATGTGGGCGCGCAGATCGGCGAGCAGCTCCTCGCGGCGCTGCGGCGGCAGGTCCGCGGTCTCGCGGGCGACCGCGGCGAGGTAGTTGTCGACGAGGGCGTCGATCGGGCTCATCTGTCGCTCCGTTTCATCGGCTCGTCCCCACCGTCCGGTCGACGGCGTCGCGGAAGGAGACCCACTGTGACCGGAACCGCTCCAGCGCGGCGCGGCCCTCGGGGGTCAGGGTGTAGTAGCGCCGGGGCGGCCCGGCCGGCGCCTCCCGCCACGAGGTGGCGACCCAGCCGGCGCGGCGCAGCCGGGACAGCAGGGGATACAGCGTCCCCTCGCTGGTCGTCAACACGGACTCCGCCGCGAGCTGGCGCACCAGCTCCACGCCGTACCGCTCGCCGTCGGCCAGCAGCGCCAGCACGCAGAACTCCAGCGTGCCGCGACGCAGCGCGGTGGCGAGTCCCGCAGGTTCGTCCATGCCAAGCATGGTACCTTGCGTCGCAAGGGGACTGGCGGCGAAGCGGCACGCGACCCCCGGAGGCAGGGATCGCGCGCCGCCGTCACGGATAGACGATGAACTCCAGCAGCGACCCGTCGGGGTCGCGGAAGTAGATGCTCGTGCCCGCGCCCCGGCCGCCGTAACGCCGCACCGGCCCGGCCTCGACCACCACCCCGTGACGGTGCAAATGCTCCAGCGCCTGCTCGACCGTGCCCGGCCACACGAAACACAGGTCGCTGCCGCCCGGGGTCACCGGACGGCGCGCGACGAACCCGCCCGGGTCGACCCCGGGACCGTGCACGTTGAGCTGCTGGTCGCCGAACCGGAACGCCACCCGCCCGTTGGGGGCCTCGACGATCTGCGCGCCGAGCACGTCGCGGTAGAAGGCGGTCGACCGCGCCCAGTCGCTCACCGCAATCACACAGTGGTCCAGCCGCACCGCGTCCACCGGCTACCCCGCCACCCGCAGCTCGGCGAGCTTCGCCTCGATCTCCGCCAGCTCGGCACGCAGTCGCTCGGCACGCTGCTCGGCCTCGGCGCGCTCGGCGGCGAGGATCTGCTCCACCGCCTCGTGCACCCCCGGCACGTCCAGCAGCGCCACCATCTTCAACGCCTCCGACGGCTTGATCAGGTACGGCTTCGCCAACGTCTTGGCGCCCTGGTGCGCGGCGACCGTCCACTCGCCCTCCGCGTACGCCACGGTGATCGTCAGCGCGGCCGGCGGCTTGACCTTCGCGCCGCGGCCGCCCGCGCGACGCGCGGGCTTGACCTCTCCGTTCGCCGCTGGCGCGGCCGGCGACTGCGGCGCGGTGGACGCCGGGGACGCCTTCGCCTCCCCGCGGGCGGACGGCACCGGCTTCTCGCGCGTGACCTTGAACTCCGGCGCCGGCGGCGCGGGCTCGGGCGCGCCGCGGCGCGCCGTCCCGCCCTTCGGAGGGATCGCGAGGTCGGCAGGGGAGAAGGGCAGCTCGTCGTGGCCGAACCGCACCACGACCCACTCCTCGGACAGCTCCGGATCGGTCAGCGCGACGACCTGACCAACCTGCCCCGCGATCTGCCCGGCCGTCTCGGTGAACATCACCTTCGGCTTGCGGCCGGCTGCCAGGGCATCCCGGATGGTCTGCAGGTCCTCAGTGGACAGCCCGCGGGCGGCGTTCCGCACGGCGGTGGCCATGGCATTCCTCCGTACATCTGTTTGATTGCTAACCCTTCCTACCAGGCCGCGCCGACAGTTTCGACCGGACACCCCGGCGGCAGCCGGCGTACCCTCACGCCAGCGTCAGGTCGACCAGGACACGGCGCGCCGCGTCGGCCACACCGTCGGGGTCGCTCACCGGGGCCAGATGGTGTCCGAGCCGCTCGACCACCGGCATCCCGGCAGCCCGCGCCGCGTCGGCCGCGTCCCGGTAGGCCTCGCTGAGCAGCACGTACCCCGCCGGCCCCGACCAGTCGTCGGCGGACGCCGGCTCGGCGAGGTACGCCAGCGGCAGCCGCGGCACCTCGGCCGTGAACGCCGCCCGCATCCGCTCGTCGGGCAGCAGGGCCGCCACCACGTCGGCCGGGAACCACTCGTGCCACGGCGGCAGGGTGGTCCCGCCGCCGGCCAGGGCACGCAGCCGCGCCCCGAGTTCGGGCGGCGCCGAATCGAACCAGCTTCGCCCGGGATGGGGCAACAGCGCGTCCACGTACACCACCGCGGCCGGCGGCGCGGCCAGCTCGCGGGCGATCCGCGGCAGCAGCGGACCGGCCCCGCTGTGCCCGAACAGGACAGTCGGGCGGTGCCCGCCGTGCCCGGCCAGCGCGGCCGCCACCGCGCGGGCCACGGCGTCGTGGTACGGCGGGCCGCCGGACAGCGCCGCACGCACGTCCGGCACGGCCACCGGGTATCCCTGCGCGGCGAGCCGGTCCGCGACCGCCCGCCAGGTCAGCGGCCCGACCAGCGGGCTGTGCACGAACACCAGGAGCGGCTGGCCCACGACCGCGATCCTAGGCCCGCGACGCCCGCCGCCGAGGCGGCGCGTGTCGCCCCCGCTGAAGCCCCACAAGGGACGGAGCAGACCGGCCGGGCGGTCGCGCAGCGGAGGTGAGGTACCCGGCGATTCCGGCGCGATGTGGCACAATCTCCCAGGTGGCCAGCACATCCGCCACCACGGCACGACTGCGCGAGCTCGTCCTGCTGCGCCGTGTCCGCGACCGCATCGACCGGGAGTACGCCCAGCCGCTGAACGTCGAGGCGCTCGCCCGCGGCGTGAACATGTCGGCCGGGCACCTCAGCCGCGAGTTCCGCCGGGCGTACGGCGAGTCGCCGTACTCGTACCTGATGACCCGGCGCATCGAGCGCGCGATGGCGCTGCTGCGCCGCGGCGACATGAGCGTCACCGAGGTCTGCTTCGCGGTCGGCTGCTCGTCGCTCGGCACCTTCAGCACCCGCTTCACCGAACTGGTCGGGGTGCCGCCCAGCGTCTACCGCCGCCAAGCAGCGGGCGAGGCGGCGGGGATCCCGCCGTGCGTGGCGAAGAAGGTGACCAGACCGATCAGGAATCGAGAAGCCCGGGCCGTGGCGGCGCAACTACCGTGAGCGCCATGGACATCATCATCCACACAACCTTCCTGCCGCACGACGACCCGGAGGCCTCCCTGGCCTTCTACCGGGACACCCTCGGCTTCGAAGTCCGCAAACAGGTCGAATTCGGTGGACGGCACTGGAACACCGTCGGCCCCAAGGGCCAGCCCGACGTCAACATCGTTTTGCACCCGCCGGGCGCCGACCCCGGCATCACCGAGGACGAACGGCGCACCATCACCGAGATGATGGCCAAGGGCACCTTCGCCAGCATCATTCTCGCCACACGGGACCTCGACGCCGTCTTCGAACGGGTGCAGGCCAGCGGCGCCGAGGTCATGCAGGAGCCGACCGAGCAGCCGTGGGGCGTGCGCGACTGCGCCTTTCGCGACCCCGCCGGCAACATGGTCCGCATCCAGGAGCTGCGCTGAGCCGCCGGCGACACGGCCGCGGCCAGCAGTGTGAGAGGAAACCCCGGGGTCGGCGACGGTGACCGCGGTCACCGTCGCCGACCCCGACCGCACGATCCCCGACCACGTGACGCCCCGCAGAGGACCGATGAGTGACGAACCCCGTTCCCGTGCCCAACGCCGCCGCGACACCGAGCACCGGCTCACCCACGACGTCGACCTCTGGGTGGCCAGCGCCTCGCCCGACGGCACCCCGTACCTGGTGCCGCTCTCCTTCGACTGGGACGGCGAGGCACTGCTGCTGGCCACGCCAGCGGACAGCCCGACCGGCAGGAACCTGGCCGCCACCCGCAGGGCCCGGCTGGGGCTGGGCCACACCCGCGACGTGACGATCATCGAGGGAGACGTCGAGGTCCTCGAGATCGACGCGCTGCCGCAGGAGCTGGGGGACAGGTTCGCCGCGCGCACCGGCTTCGATCCGCGGACGCTCGCCACGCCGTACCGTTGGTTCCGCGTCGTCCCGCGCCGCATCCAGGCGTGGCGCGAGGTGAACGAGCTGCCCGACCGTGAGCTGATGCGCGACGGCCGCTGGTTGACCTGACGCGCCACGGCCTGGCCGGAGGGATGGAGACACGATGATCATGGCCCCGACGACCGACACCCAGTCCGCCCCGCACGTCGCCGACCGCCACGACGTGATCCGCGTGCACGGCGCGCGCGAGAACAACCTCAAGGACGTCAACGTCGAGATCCCCAAACGCCGGCTGACCGTGTTCACCGGCGTCTCCGGCTCCGGCAAGAGCTCGCTGGTGTTCGGCACGATCGCGGCGGAGTCGCAGCGGCTGATCAACGAGACCTACAGCGCGTTCCTGCAGGGCTTCATGCCGAGGCTGGACCGGCCCGAGGTCGACCTCCTGGAAGGGCTGACCACCGCGATCATCGTCGACCAGGAGCGCATCGGCGCCAACCCCCGCTCCACGGTCGGCACCGTCACCGACGCCAACGCGATGCTGCGCATCCTGTTCAGCCGGCTCGGGCAGCCACACATCGGCTCACCCCAGGCGTTCTCCTTCAACGTCGCCTCCATCAGCGGGGCGGGCGCGGTGACCTTCGAACGTGGCGGCCAGACCGTGCGGGAGCGCCGCGAGTTCAGCATCACCGGCGGCATGTGCCCGCGCTGCGAGGGGATGGGCCGGGTCACCGACTTCGACCTGTCGCAGCTGTACGACGACAGCAAGTCGCTCAACGAGGGCGCCCTGCTCATCCCCGGCTACAGCATGGACGGCTGGTACGGGCGCATCTTCCGCGGCTGCGGCTTCTTCGACCCGGACAAACCAATCGGCAAGTACACGAAGAAGGAGCTGCACGACCTCCTGTACAAGGAGCCGACCAGGGTCAAGGTCGACGGGATCAACGTCACCTACGAAGGCCTGATCCCGAGGCTGCAGAAGTCCATGCTGTCCAAGGACCGGGAGGCGATGCAGCCGCACATCCGCGCGTTCGTGGACCGGGCCGTCACGTTCACCACCTGCCCGGACTGCGACGGCACCCGCCTGAACGAGGCCGCCCGCTCCTCGAAGATCAAGGGGATGAGCATCGCGGACGTCTGCGCGATGCAGATCAGCGACCTCGCCGAGTGGGTGCGCGGCCTCGACGAGCCGTCGGTGGCGCCGCTGCTCGCCACCCTGCAGCGGACCCTCGACGCGTTCGTGGAGATCGGGCTCGGCTACCTCTCGCTCGACCGGCCGTCGGCCACGCTGTCCGGCGGGGAGGCGCAGCGCGTCAAGATGATCCGCCACCTGGGCTCCTCGCTGACCGACGTCACCTACGTCTTCGACGAGCCCACCGTCGGGCTGCACCCGCACGACGTCCAACGGATGAACGACCTGCTGCTGCGGCTGCGCGACAAGGGCAACACCGTGCTGGTCGTCGAGCACGAGCCGGAGACGATCGCCATCGCCGACCACGTCGTCGACCTCGGCCCCGGCGCCGGGACGGCCGGTGGCGAGGTGGTCTTCGAAGGCACCGTGGAAGGGCTGCGGGCCAGCGGCACCCTCACCGGGCGGCACCTCGGGTACCGGGCCGGCCTCAAGCCGACCGTGCGCACCCCGTCCGGGGTGCTCGAGGTGCGCGGCGCCAACACCCACAACCTGCGCGACGTCGACGTCGACATCCCGCTCGGGGTGCTCGTGGTGGTCACCGGCGTGGCCGGGTCGGGCAAGAGCTCACTGATCCACGGCTCGGTGTCGACCCGGGACGGGGTGACGGCGATCGACCAGACCCCCATCCGTGGCTCCCGGCGCAGCAACCCGGCCACCTACACCGGGCTGCTCGACCCGATCCGCAAGGCGTTCGCGAAGGCCAACGGCGTGAAGCCGGCGCTGTTCAGCCCCAACTCCGAAGGCGCGTGCCCCACCTGCAACGGCGCCGGCGTCGTCTACACCGACCTGGCGATGATGGCCGGCGTCGCCGTCACCTGCGAGGAGTGCGAGGGCAGGCGGTTCCAGGCATCGGTGCTCAAGCACACCCTCGGCGGGCGCACCATCGCCGAGGTGCTCGCGATGCCGGTCGAGGAGGCGCTGGAGTTCTTCGGCGCCGGCGAGGCGCGCACCCCGGCGGCCCACGCGATCCTGCAGCGGCTCGCCGACGTCGGACTCGGCTACCTCACCCTGGGCCAGCCGCTGACCACGCTCTCCGGCGGCGAGCGGCAGCGGCTCAAGCTGGCCACCCACATAAGCACCGACGGCGGCATCTACGTGCTTGACGAGCCGACCGCCGGCCTGCACCTCGCCGACGTCGAGCAGCTGCTCGGCCTGCTCGACCGGCTGGTCGACTCCGGCAAGTCGGTCATCGTGATCGAGCACCACCAGGCGGTCATGGCCCACGCCGACTGGATCATCGACCTCGGCCCGGGAGCCGGCCACGACGGCGGCCGGATCGTCTTCGAGGGCACGCCGGCCGACCTCGTCGCCGCCCGCTCCACCCTCACCGGCCAGCACCTCGCGGCCTACCTCGGCGCATGAAAGTGAGCCAGGTAGGCCGGGCGGCCCCGAGCGGGACCGAACCCAGTTGTTCGATAACAAACATTATGTCAAGTAGCTCCGCGACCGGGGCCGCGTGAGCGCCGAGATCCCCCGGTCGTGCCCGACACGTCGTGCTCGCGTACGCCGACGCGCAGGCCGCCGTGTGATTTGGTTGCCGAGGTGGCCGCCGACGCGGCTCGCCGGCCGCGGCCGGCCGGTTGCGCGGGTCGAGCCGTCAGCCGAGACCGCGGTGGGCGGCCCACAGCTCGCCGGCGCGGCTGGCCGCTCTGTGGATCAAGGCCACCAGCTCAGGACTGTCGGGTACGGGGAACGGGACGTACGCGCCGCGGCCGCCGCCGGTCGGTCGGCCGTAGGCCTTCGCCGCGAGGCGCCCGTCCGGGAGGAGCCGGACGTTGAGGGTCGTCAACGTGAACTCCTCACCACGCCGGGTGTCGGTCCAGCGGAGCCCTTCCGGCACCGTGACGTTGATGGCCAAGGCGCTCACCTCGGGGCCCGCGTCGCTGCTCATGGACGCATCGTCTCACGCGGGCCAAGCGCCCATTCATGCCGCTGACCGGGCGGCGCGGTAGCCGGGGTCCGGCGACCAGCCGTTCGGCAGCACGTACTGCCAGCCCGGGCGCCACTCCGCGGGCGCGGCGACCACATCCTCGAGCCGCTCGCCGCCGAGCAGGTGGGCTAGCGCGAACCGGGTGGCGGCGTGACCCACCACAAGCACGCGACGGCCCTCCCAGTTCCGGGCCAGGTCGACCAGGAACTCCCCCATGCGTACCACGACGTCGAGGTAGCTCTCCCCGCCCGGGAACGGCTCCCGGACCCGACGCGGGCGCTCGGCATCCCGCCGGGCGACGGGCATCCCCGTCCAGTCGCCGTAGTCGCACTCCCGCAGCCGGGCGTCGAAGTACACCGGGATGCGCAGGCCCTCGAACGCGATGGCCACGGTCTGTACGGCCTGCTTGAGGTCCAAGCAGAAGACCGCCGCCTGGTTGTCGTCGCGGCGGCGCTCGCCCAGCTCGACAGCCTCAGCACGGCCCCGCTCGGAGAGGTCGGCGCCCCGCCACCCGGTGGCGTACCCGGCCTCGTTGTCCACTGTGGTGGCGTGCGTCTCGTAGACGAGCTCAACAGCCACGCGTCACGGCTCCCAGTAGACCTCGACCGGGTACCCGTCCGGGTCGAGGCACTTGAACCCGACGTACGCGTCGGTGTCCTCGTCCTCCACGAACGTCAGCCCGTCGCGCGCGAGCCGCTCGCGCAGCGCGCGCACCTCGTCCGCGTCGTGCGCCCGGAATCCGAAGTGGAGGAACGCCGGCAGCTGCCCCACCTCGCCCTCCCCCAGCGCCAGGTCGAACCCGCGGCCGTCGCGGATGATCAGCACACCGTCGTCGTACCGGGTAGCCGGGCCGGCGTCGAACCCGAAGTACGTCTCGTAGAACCGCCGGGACCGCTCCTGGTCGGCCACGGTCAGCGCAAGATGGGCCAGTCGCATGAGCCGCAGTCTATGTGGCGGGGAGCAGACCCGCGATCACCCCATTCGTGCGGCGGTCGATGTGCCGAACCGCTTCGCCACCAGCCCCTTGATGCCGTGCGGGAACGCTGTCTTGGCCGTCAGGTGCGCCTCGAGCAGACCGTGCTGGGCCGCGGCGTCGCCGTGGAACGCGGCCACGCACTCCTGCGGGTACGCGTTGGCGACCGCGAGGATCGCGCCCGGCGCACCGAGGATGCCGGCGAGCGTCACCACCGCCGAGGAGCCCACGTACGTCCAGCCGTCCCAGGCCGCGAGTTCGCGCAGCAGCCGCTCGGCGTCACCGGTCGAGTCCTTCAGCCCGGCCACCGGCAGATCGCGCAGCGCCTCGACCGGCACCTCTCCCCCGGCCACGCCCGGGAAGTGGTACGCGAGCACCGGCTTGTCGTCGGCGGCGGCGGTCACGGACGTGTAGAACCCGAGCAGGTCGCCGCAGCGGCGCGGCGGTGCCACCAGCAGCGCGTCCGCGCCCGCGTCCACGGCCGCCCGCACCCGGTCGACCGCCTGCCCCACCCAGGATCCGCTCGCGCCCGCCAGCACGGGGATCTCCGTCGGCACCGCCTCGCGGACGGCGGCCACCAGCGTCCGCCGCTCGACGTCGGTGAGCGCATCGGCCTCCCCAGTCGTGCCGGCCACGAGCAGCGCCCGTATACCGTGGTCGACCAGGCGGCGGGCGTGGGTCGCGGTGGCCGTCAGGTCCACGGCGCCGTTGTCGTCGAAGAGCGTGATGAGCGCGGCCGCGACACCGCGCCAGAGGGGTTCGCTACTCATCGTCGCCTATCATGCCAGGCGCTACCCTGACCTGGTGATCAAGGCTCTGTTCTGCGCGATGCTCCTCTTCGTGGCCCTCGGCGCGCTCGGCATCGCCCTGCGCCGCGCCAGGCACCGCTGACCGCCGGTTGTGGCTGGATCCCTACGCGAAAAGGACCAGCTGCGCCGCGACCAGGATGTCGAGCACCCCGCACCATTCGGCGTACGAACGCACAACCACCTTGTCGAGCCGAAGGTGCACGAGATCCCAGAGACCGTGGGCGAACCAGCCGGCCGCCACCAGGTATCGGGCCAGATCCGGCTCAACGGCCAACGCGACCAGCGCCAGCACACCGAAGCCGAGCATGCCGGCCGCCTCGACCCGGAACATACCCGGTTCGCGCAGCTGTCCGTCTACCGCGCCCCACACCAGCACGCCCAGCCCCACCCCGGCGAACCCGGCGGCCAGCGGCATGCCCAGCAACCGGAGGGCAGTGATCGCGGCCACGCTGGCGACCAGCACAGGCCACGCTGCGCCGGGGCGGCGTACCTTGGCGGCGAGCAGGTAGACCAGGCCCAGCAGCAGGAGTAGCTCCCCGAGAGTGGAGATCTGGTCCGGTCCGCCGCCGCCGATGAGGGCGGCGGATCCGATGGCCAGTGCGGTAGGCCAGCGCCGCTTCACCAGCCTGCTCCACCGGTCGCGCCGGTGCGGGTCCTTCATGTGGCTGTCCTCCTTGGACCTCGATGAGGGGGATCTGGATCGACACTGGAGGACGCGGACGACGGCCAGTAGTGCTAAACGCGCACATCCCGGCATGGCTGTGTCATCAGCTGTCATGACAGCTGTCATCACCGCGGGCACCGGGTTCACCGGAATGCCGTGAGCTGCGACAATCGCCGCGTGCGGGCCCAGGCGGACCATCGTGGGACGGAGCTGACGCGCCTGCGCCGCTACACGTGGTGGTCCCTGCCCGGTACCGCGGCCGTCGTCATGGTCGTCCTCGTCGGCGGCTGGTTGCTGCGCCCGGAGGTGCCGTCGTGGGCCCGCGGCTGTGCCGCCGTCGCCCTTGCCGTCGCCGTCGTCGTCGCCGTCGTGCTGCTCACCCGGCGCCTGGCGCGGTTACCCGACCGCATCGTGGACGCCCGGCCCGGCCGGTGGCTGGTCGCCGGAAACGCGGCCGCGTCCGTGCTCGGCGTGCTGCTGCTGGAATTCCGGGAGTACGGGCGGTGGGCGGTCGTCCCGGCGATCCTGGTCGCGATCACCGCGGCGTACCTGCCGTCGCGGCCACGCTGGGTGCTCGTCACCATCGCGGCGGCGAGCGCCGCGATACCCGGCGCCGCCGTCAGCCTGGTCTCCGGGGACGACGTGCTCTACGCGGCCGCGTTCCCGCCGGGGCTGGTCGTCTTCACCGCCTGGGTGATACTCGGCCCGTTGTGGCGTGGGACATCGCGGAACGGCTGGACCGGGCGCGCGAGATGTCCGCACAGCTCGCGGTCAAGGACGAACGGCTGCGGTTCGCCGCCGACCTGCACGACATCCAAGGCCACCATCTGCAGGTGATCGCGCGCACGAGCGAACTGGCGGCTCGGCTCGCCGAGGTCGACCCGGCCCGTGCCGCGACGGTGATGGCCGAGGTACAGCAGGTGGCCACCGACGCGCTCCAGGAGACCCGTGCGCTCGTCCAGGGCTACCGCCGTACCACGCTGGAGGCGGAGATCTCCAACGCCGTCCGGGTGCTCGCCGCGGCGGACATCGACGCGCGGATGAACGTCGAACCGGGCGACACAACCCTCGCCGAGCCGGCCCGGCACCTGCTCGGGCTGGTCGTGCGGGAAGCCACCACCAACGTGCTGCGGCACAGCCACGCGACGCGCGCCGACGTGGAGTACCGCGTCGACGATGGCTGCGCCCACCTGGTGGTCACCAACGACGGCGCGGTGCACGTGCCAGGCGCGGCGGGTAGCGGGCTGACCACCCTCAGCCAGCGTCTCGCAGCGGCCGGCGGCGAGCTGACCTGGCGGCACGACGGCGATCGCTTCGTCGTGGCGGCGACGCTGCCGGTATGCCCCGCCCGGGAGGCGACATGATCCGATTGCTGCTCGCCGACGACGAGGACCTACTCCGGGGTGCGCTGGCAACGCTGCTGGAGCTGGAAGAGGACCTTACTGTGGTGGCCGAGGCGTCGACCTCCACCGACGCGGTACGCCTGGCGCGCGAACACCGGCCGGACATCGCGGTGCTCGACCTCGAAATGCCGCCGACGGACGGACTGCGCGCCGCCGAGGAGATCCGGGGCGCGCTACCCACCCGGATCGTCCTGGTCACCCGGCACGCTCGGCCGGGAGTGCTACGCCGTGCCCTGGCCGCCGGGGTGAGCGGGTTCGTGCCCAAGACCACGGCGGCAACCCGGCTCGCCCAGATCCTCCGCGACGTCGCCGCCGGGCGGCGGTACGTCGATCCCGAGATCGCCGCGTCCGCGCTGACCGAGGACCCCTGTCCGCTGACCGATCGGGAACTGGAGGTGCTGCGCGCCGCCCGGACCGGCGCCTCGGTCAACGAGATCGCCGCGCAGGTCCATCTGGCACCCGGTACCGTCCGCAACTACCTGTCGGCGGCCATGGCCAAATTGGGCGTCAGCTCCCGCCATGCGGCCGCTCACCGAGCCTGGGAAGAGGGCTGGATCTAGCCGCTGCCGCATCTAGCCGCTGCCGCCGGGGTCGCCGAAGGTGCCCCGCTCCCCTATCCGGACCCCGGCATGACGGATGCATCGAGCCGTTCAGGGTGGCGGCGACATGCGTTCGCCGTTGGTGTGTGACGGCTTTCTGGCCTCGTGTGGGTGGAGGCACGTCGCGTACGGCGTCCTAGGAAGCTAGGTAAGGAACGCCGGCGGTCGACGTGTGCCACCACCGTCTCCTGATCTCCTACCTCGGGGTCGGTGCCGCCCAGGGCGCGGCGCGCACCGCCCGCAGGGCCTCGCGGCGCGCCTGCCCGGTGAGCCTGTCCACGTACAGGACGCCGTCGAGGTGGTCCGTCTCGTGCTGCAGGGCCCGGGCAAGGAAGCCCGACGCCTGCACGGTCACCGGTTCCCCGTGCTGGTCCAGCCCACGGGCCACAACGTGCATCGCGCGCGGCGTCGGGAACGCCAGGCCTGGCAGCGACAGGCACCCCTCCGCGTCGTCCTGAACCTCGTCGCCGATCACCTCGACGGTCGGGTTGACGAGGTGGCCGCGGCGGCCGCCGGCGTCGTAGCAGAAGACGCGCGCCGGCACTCCGATCTGCGGCGCGGCGACACCCGCCCGCCCGGGCGCGCCGAGCAGCGTGTCCATGAGATCCCTCACCAGGGCGCGCAGTTGCGCATCGAACGACGTGACCGGCTCGGCCGGCGTGCGCAGCACGGGGTCGCCGAGAAGCCGGATCGGGCGGACGGCCATGCCGCTCACGGTACGTGGCGGCCCGCGCCGTACAAAATGTCCGCCGGGAGGTCAGCGGCTGACCTGCGGCTTGACGAGCGCCTACACTGTGCGCGGTTCACGTCCGCTCCCCTCTCCCGGAGGCACCCCTCATGGCGTACAGCCGTCCCGCCGCGGTCCGGTCCCACCGGCGCCGCGGACGTCGCCGGTGGAGCATCGCCCCCTGGTTCGTGGTCTCCCTGGTCGTGGTGCTCGTCGGGTCCGGTCTGACCGCCGGGTACATCTGGGTCGTCCGCCAGGCGTGCTCGGGCAGCGCGAGCGCCACCATCATCGCCTCCCCGGCCACCGCCGCGATCCTCGAGGAGCTGAGCGTGCAGTGGGCCAAGGGCGAGCCGGACGTCAACGGCAAGTGCGCGTCGGTCCAGATCGAGGCGAAGGACTCGGCGGAGATGGCGATCGCGCTGCAGAACCCCTGGGATCCCAAGGTGAACGGGCCCGCGCCGGACGCGTGGGTGCCGCAGTCCACCGCCTGGGTCCGCCGGGCCGCGGTCGACTCCGACGCCGAACGCATGATCCCCGACCGGCAGCCGAGCATCGCACGCTCCCCTGCCGTGCTCGCGATGCCCAAGCCGATGGCGGAGAAGCTGGGCTGGCCCGACCAGCAGATCACCTGGCAGACCGTGATCGACAACGCGACGAAGGGCACCGACTGGGCGGCGTACGGCCAGCCGGAGTGGGGGCCGTTCAAGCTCGCGATGACCGATCCGGCCAAGTCCACCGCCGGGTTGCTGGCCCTGACCGCCATGCTCGACAGGAACGACGACGAGGACATCAGCGTGGAGGAGCTGGAGAACCTGTTCCGGCTCAACCAGGCCATCGAGGTGCGCGCCGAGCGCACCGCCGACATCCTCAACGAGTACGCCCGGCTGTCGGCGGAGAGTCCGGAGGCGGGGCTCGCGTACGTCTCGGCGTTCCCGGCCCTCGAGCAGGAGGTCCTCGACCACAACCTGACCAACCCGCAGGCCCCGCTGGTCGCCATCTACCCGGAGCAGAGCATCATCGAGGCGGACCACCCGTTCCTCGTGCTCGAGGCGGAGTGGTCGACCGACGAGGCCAAGCAGGTCGCGGCGCTGTTCCGGGACTTCGTCCGAGGGCACGAGGGCGAGCAACGGCTGCTCGACGCCGGTTTCCGTGATCCGAACCGGGTGCCCGGGCGGGACCTGACCGTGCAGAACGGGGTGGCGCGGGAGATCACGGCGCTGCCGCGGGCCGCGCTGCTGCCCGACTCCGTGGTGCGGACCATCAACACGTGGACCGAACTGAACCGGACGAGCAACATCCTGCTCGTGCTCGACGTCTCCGGCTCCATGGTCGAGGCCGTTCCGGGCGCCGGCGGCACCCGAATGGACCTGGCGAAGCGCGCGGCACGGGAAGCGCTCGCGCTCTTCGACGATGACGACCGGGTGGGGCTGTGGGTGTTCTCGACCGGCCAGCGGGGCTCCACCGACTACCGGGAGGTCGTGTCGCTCGGTCCGCTCGAGGACTCCGTCAACGGGCAGAGCCGGCGGACACGGTTGGTCAGCGGCATCAACGGCCTGCGGGCGGCGGGCGCCACGGGGCTGTACGACACGGTGGCCGCCGCGCAGAAGTACATGCTGGACAACTATCAGCCGAACGCGGTGAACCTCGTCGTGGTGATGACCGACGGCAAGAACGAGGACTCCACCGGCGGCCTGAGCTACGAGCAGCTCCTGCAGCAGCTCGAGCAGAACAACGCGGACCCGGCGCGGAGGGTGCCGGTGACGACCGTCGGGTTCGGCACGGCGGCGGACTACCCGACGCTGCAGGAGATCGCGCGGGTGACCGGCGGGCTCGCCTTCGAGTCCCGCGAGTCGTTCGACATCACCCAGGTGCTCATCACGGCGATCTTCAACGACCTGTAGCCGGCGGCCCGTCCGGGCCGGCGAGTGCCGCGCGCAGCGGCGCGGACTTGGCCGCCGCCTCGGCGACCTCGGCGCCCGGGTCACTGCCCCAGGTGATGCCCCCGCCCGCCCAGACATGCAGGCGGTCCCCGTCGGCCACGGCGGTGCGGATGGTGAGGCCGAGGTCGATCCCCTGGCCGGACACCCAGCCGAGCGCGCCCATGCTGGGGCCGCGGCCGACGGGCTCGACGCGCGCGATGACCTCGAGCGCGGCGAGCTTCGGAGCTCCGGTGACCGAGCCGCCCGGGCACACCGCGCGCAGCAGCCCGGCGAGGTCCACGCCGTCGGCGAGCTGGGCGTGGACCGTCGACTCGGCCTGCCACAGGTCGCACCAGCGTCGCACGGCGTACAGCTCGGCGACCCGGACCGAACCGGTACGGGCCACCCGGGCGAGGTCGTTGCGCTCCAGATCGACGATCATGACGTGTTCGGCGCGCTCCTTGGTGCTGGCGAGCAGCTCGGCCCGGCCCGCGGCGGTGGCCGGTCGGGTGCCCTTGATGGGTCGGGTGACGACCCGGCCGCCGTGGACCTGGACGAGGGTCTCCGGCGACGCGCAGGCGAGCGCCCAGCCCGGCCCGGACAGCACGCCGCCGTACCGGGCGCCGGGCAGGGCGGCGACGCGGCGCAAGGCGCCGGCCGGATCGCCGCGGTAGGCCGCGCTGGCGTGACCCACGACGTTGACCTGGTAGACGTCGCCGGCGGCGATGGCGTCGCGCACCGCCCGTACCGCGTCCGCGTGCGCCTCGGTGCTCCAGCTCGGGACCCACGGCCCGATCGTGAGCCGACGGGCTTTCTCCAACGAGAGATCGGTGTGCACGCCGAGATTCCGGGTGGGATCGTCGGCCGGGTCGGCGTGCGCGTAGACCACCGCCACGAGGTCGGGCACCGCGGGGGCCGGGCTCGCGGCACCCTCGGCTCCCCCGGTCATGCGGGCCCCGGCGGCGGCGGAGACGTGCAGCGCCGCCCCGCTGTCGTCGTGCGTGTCCCGGGCCGGCACGGCGAGATCGCGCACGGGTAGGCCGTGCTCGGCGAGGAACTCGGTCACGAGCGCGGCGGGGTCGCCGGGATCGCCGAGCCGCCACTGCAGCCGGTCGCGTTCACGCAGTCGGGGCCCGCAGGCCGGCGGGCAACCGGGAGGCACGGCCGGCGGTCGCGCCGGCGCGGGGACGAGCGGCGGATGTGCTGTCATCCGTTGGGCCGGTCTTCCTGGTCCGCGATGTCAGTTACCTCCGCATTCGGGCGGCACGGCGCTGGTCCTGCGCGGCGCACGGCCGCGGCAGGGCCGACAACGCTGCTCAAACCAGTGTTGTTTTCGCTGGTATCGTGCATCTCCAAACAGGTGGTGAAGAACACAACGCCCACTGGAGCCCTCCGATGTGTTCCCATCAGCCCGCCTGTCCGTCCGCCGGCGCCGTGGACCGACAGGCCGCCCGGGTGGTCGCGTCAGCGCCGGAGCAGGGCTGGAGCCTGCTGTGCAACGGCGTCATCGTGTTCGACGACACCGGCGGGCTGCTTCCCGATGGTCGCCCCATCCCTCCCTCCCGCGGACCGGCGCGGCACGCCCCGGCCGCCCGGGTGCCCGTGCCGAGGCGGCCCGCCGCGTGAGGCGCCCGCACAGCACCTGATCCGATCGGGACGGGACGGCGGCCGGCCGCGGGAGGCCGTCAATCCTGGTAGGCCTGCGGGGGCGGGCAGGCGCAGACCAGGTTCCGGTCGCCGTACGCGCCGTCGATGCGCCGCACCGGCGGCCAGTACTTGGCGGCGGTCCGCCCGGCCGGGTACGCCGCCACCGACCGCGGGTACGGGTGCTCCCACTCCTCGGCGGTGACCATCGTCGCGGTGTGCGGCGCGTTGACGAGCGGATTGTCGTCGCGCGGCCAGCGGCCGGCCGCCACCTCGTCGATCTCCCGGCGGATCGCGATCATCGCCTCGCAGAACCGGTCGAGCTCGGCGAGGTCCTCCGACTCGGTCGGCTCGACCATGAGCGTGCCGGCGACCGGGAAGGACATGGTCGGCGCGTGGAAGCCGTAGTCCATCAGCCGCTTGGCGACATCGTCGACGGTCACGCCGCTCGCCTTGGTCAACGGCCGCAGGTCGAGGATGCACTCGTGCGCGACGAGGCCCTTGTTGCCGACGTAGAGCACCGGGTAGTGGTCGCGCAGCCGGGCGGCGACGTAGTTGGCCGCGAGCACCGCCGCGCCGGTGGCGCGTGTCAGGCCCTCGGGTCCCATGAGCCGCAGGTACGCCCACGGGATGGGCAGAATCCCCGCCGACCCGTACCGGGCCGCCGAGACCGGGCCGACCGGCGAGTCGCCGGGCCGCATCGGGTCACCGGGCAGGTACGGGGCGAGGTGGGCACGCACCGCCACCGGTCCCACGCCGGGTCCGCCGCCGCCGTGCGGGATGCAGAACGTCTTGTGCAGGTTCAGGTGGGACACGTCCGCGCCGAACCGGCCGGGCTTGGCGAAGCCGAGCAGCGCGTTGAGGTTCGCCCCGTCGACGTAGACCTGTCCGCCGGCGTCGTGCACCTTGGCGCACAGCTCGGCGATGCCGGTCTCGTAGACCCCGTGCGTGGACGGGTACGTCACCATGATCGCGGCGAGGCGGTCGCGGTGTTCGGCGATGCGCCGGTCCAGGTCGATCAGGTCCACGTTCCCGTCCGCGTCGCAGGCCACCACCACGACCCGCATGCCGGCCATCACGGCGCTCGCCGCGTTGGTGCCGTGCGCGCTCGACGGGATCAGGCACACGTCGCGGTGCGCCTCGCCACGCGCCGCGTGGTACGCCCGGATCGCCAGCAGCCCCGCGAGTTCGCCCTGCGAGCCGGCGTTGGGCTGCACGCTGACCGCGTCGTACCCGGTGAGTTCGGCCAGCCAGCGCTCCAGCTGCTCGATCATCGTCCGGTAGCCGGCGGCCTGCTCGGCCGGGGCGTACGGGTGCAGGTCGGCGAACTCCGGCCAGGTGATCGGCTCCATCTCGGTGGTCGCGTTGAGCTTCATCGTGCAGGAGCCGAGGGGGATCATGCCGCGGTCCAGCGCGTAATCCTTGTCCGCCAGGGACCGCAGGTAGCGCAGCATCGCGGTCTCCGAGCGGTGCGCGTGGAAGACCGGGTGGGTGAGGAAGTCCGAGGTACGGGCGGGACCGGCCGGGCGGGGCGCCGGAAGGTCCCCGGTGGGCTCGGGCACGCCGAACGCGGCCCACACCGCCCGCAGGTGCTCCTCGGTCGTGGTCTCGTCGCAGGCGATCCCGACCGTGTCGGCGTCGACCAGGCGCAGGTTGATCCCCCGCTGCTCGGCGGCGGAGACCACCTCGGCCGCCCGACCGGGCACGAACGCGGTGACGGTATCGAAGAACGGCCACTCCCCGGTGCGCACCCCGCCGGCCCGCAGGCCGGCGGCCAGCCGGGTGGCCATCGCGTGCACCCGCTGCGCGATCGCGCGCAGCCCGTCGGGCCCGTGGTAGACGGCGTACATGCTCGCCACGACCGCGAGCAGCACCTGCGCGGTGCAGATGTTGCTGGTCGCCTTCTCCCGGCGGATGTGCTGCTCGCGGGTCTGCAGCGCCAGCCGGTACGCGGGCGCGCCGTCCGCGTCGCGGGACACCCCGACCAGCCGGCCCGGCAGCATCCGCTCCAGGCCCCGACGGACCGCCAGGTAGCCGGCGTGCGGGCCGCCGAAGCCCATGGGTACGCCGAAGCGCTGCGTGGTGCCGGCGGCGATGTCCGCGCCGATCTCGCCGGGCGGGCGCAGCAGGGTCAGCGCGAGCAGGTCGGCGGCGACGGTGACCAGCGCGCCGCGCGCGTGCGCGGCCTCGACCAGCGGGGCGTGGTCGCGCACCCGCCCGGACGCGCCCGGGTACTGCAGGTGCAGCCCGAAGAACTCCTCGGGCAGCTCCTCACGGTCCAGGTCGAGCACCCGCACCTGGATGCCGAGCGGCTCGGCGCGGGTGGCGATGACCGCGATCGTCTGCGGCAGCGCGTCCGCGTCCACGATGTACACGTTGCTGCCGGTCTTCGCCGCCCGGCGGGCGAGGGTCATCGCCTCCGCGGCTGCGGTCGCCTCGTCGAGCAATGACGCGTTGGCGATGGGCAGCCCGGTCAGGTCGCCGACCATGGTCTGGAAGTTCAGCAGCGCCTCCAGCCGGCCCTGGCTGATCTCCGGCTGATAGGGGGTGTAGGCGGTGTACCAGGCGGGGTTCTCCAGCACGTTGCGTCGGATCACCGCCGGGGTGTGCGTGCCGTAGTACCCGAGCCCGATCATCGACACCATGCGGCGGTTGCGGGCGGCGAGTGCCCGCAGTTCGGCGGTGACCTCAGCCTCGGTGGCGGCCGGCGGCAGGTCGAGCTGGCCCTGCCAGCGGATCGCCTCGGGGATCGCCGCCTCCATCAGCTCCTCGACGGAGCCGTACCCCACGACATCGAGCATGCGGCGTTGGTCGGCGAGGTCCGGGCCGATGTGGCGGCGGACGAACTCTGCGGTCATCGGCGCTCCCGAGGACGAGGTATTCGTACCCTCCCCCTCTGTCGTGCCCGCCGCCGCGCCCTGTCGGGCGGCGGTCGCGGCGCTCCAGAGTCGCCGGCCCACGCGGTCCCTTGTGCCTGAGAGGTTCCGGGGAGGATTTGCCCCTTCGGCGCCGCCCGGCGGCCGCCGGGTGGTCTCTCCCGCATGGGTGTAGCGGTGGCAAGGCTACCAGCGCCGGCCCGAGCGGGGTATCGGCGCCTGGGCTATCCCCATGCGGGGATCTTGGATGTATGCGGTGGCACTGGCTACGGCATACATGCAAGATCGTTCGGTTCCTCCCGGATCAGATCAGCGACGCCCCGCATGCGGAGGCCATCGTCACGACGGCCGCCTCGCCCTTGGCGTCGTCATTCGCTTTGAGCGCCGCGAAGAAGTCCTTCACCGCCTGGGAGCAGGCTGCGTTCTTCTCCGCGTCCGCCTTCGCCGCGGCGAGATCCTTGGTGGCCTTGTCCAGATCGGCCTTCGCCTTGGTTGCCTCGTCATTCCTAGCCGCGAGATCGCTCTGCAGCGACGCGATCTGCGCCTTCTGGTCGGCGATCACCTTCTCCGCGGCCCGCGTGTCCTTTATGTACAGGACGGTCATCGCGCCGGCGGCCAGGAGAAAGACCGCCGCCAGCACCGCGAAGATGATGATTAATCTGCCCTTCCTGGCGGGGTCCGCCACCTGCACTGCCGGGCCGGTTGGTGCGCCGGGCTCTTCGGTCGGTTCGGACATGAGAACCTCCGTTTCGAAATGAAGCGCCACCATACAGCAGAGATCCTTAGCCGTCAGTTTCGTTCCGGACAGCGCACATCAGAGCCTGGTCATTTCGGAAGGCCCGGAATCCGACACCGTACTATCAATCGCCGCAAACCCTGACATACCCTGGAAGGGACCAACCCATCCCCATGATTCACAGGCCGGGCCCCAGTCAATTGGAGAATCTCCGCACGATCGATCGGGCCTTAGCCGACCCCCACCGGCTGATCGAGTTGGCGTGTCTGGCCGAGGACGAAGACGAAGCCATCAACGCGCTGTGTCGGGAGTTTCAGCTCACCGAGGAGACGGCCGCAGTGGTCATGCATCAGCAGATCCGGGGTTTCACCCGCGCGTCGATCGCTGACCGCCGTCAACGGATGGCCGCCTTGGAGCAGGGCGCGCCCGAGGGACGCACCGAACCCGACGACGCCTCCGGGTGACGCTGGTTGGAACGGCGCCGCTGGCTCGGCCGCTCGGAGCTGATAGAATCTGGTCAGTCTAGACAGATCTGAGGTGGTCGCGGTGCGCTGGCAGGTCCAGGAGGCGAAGCAGCGGTTCAGTGAGGTGCTGCGCGCGGCGAAGAGCGGCGAGCCGCAGATCGTCACCAGGCACGGCGAGGAGGTGGCGGTGGTCATCGACATCGCCGAGTACCGGCGGCTGCGGGGCGAGTCGGTCGGCTTCATGGACTACCTGCGCGCCGAGCCGTACACGGACGTGGACCTCGAGGCCGAGCGGGCGCGCGACCTGCCCCGCGACATCGATCTGGCCGGCTGACGATCAGGCGGGGCCCGTGGCGTACCTGCTGGACACCAACGTCGTATCCGAGCTGCGCAAACCCCGGCCGCATCCGGCGGTGGCCGCCTGGCACGCGCGGCACACCGGCGCCGAGGCGTACATCAGCAGCCTGGTGGTTGGCGAGATCCGGCAGGGCATCGAGCGCATCCGCCCCCGGGACCCGCAGCGGGCCGAGGCGCTGGAGCGGTGGCTGACCGGGCTGTTGTCGGCGTACGGCAGCCGGATCCTGCCGGTGACGGTGGAGATCGCGCAGGAGTGGGGGCGGATGAACGCGGCGGTCCACCCGCCGGTGGTTGACGGCCTGATGGCAGCCACGGCCAAGGTGCACCGGCTGACCCTGGTCACCCGCAACGTAGCCGACGTGGCGCGCACCGGCGTGCCCGTGGTCAACCCGTTCGAGCCCGAGTAGCCCGCGGCCGGCCGCCGTCGGATAACCGTCCCGCCACCACCCCTGGCGGCGGGGTACCAGCGTCGTGCGTCCGGCCGTCGCCGCCGCCCCGGCTTGCTTGTGGTGGCCACGAGGCGTGCGGCACTATTGCTGTCACCCGCGCCCGCCCCGGGGATAGGTGTGTGCACATGTCCGCTCCTCGTCGTTTGGTGGTTTCAGGTCGTGTCCTGACGTCTGCCGCCATCGCCATCGGCGCCGTAGGCCTGGGCGTGTTCCTCGCCACCCGACCGGATCCGCAGCCTCGGGACCAGTCGACCACCACACGGGTGGTGCAGCCGGGAGCGCCGGGCCAGCCGGGCCGGACGCTGTCGGCCGACGAGCTGGCCAGCATCTCCCCTCCCCGGCACACCACTGCCGACACGCTCTTCATGCAGCGGATGATCCGGCACCACGCTCAGGCGCTGGAGATGACCGCTCTCGTCGCGGACCGCACGTCGAGTCGGGATGTATCGCTGCTGGCCCAGCGGATCGAGGCCTCGCAGCGGGAGGAGATCGCCCAGATGCAGCGATGGCTGACCGAGCGGGGCGAGTCGACGCACGTGGATCACGCGGGGCATGACCTGATGCCGGGCATGCTCACCGACGAGCAGCTCGACCAGCTGGAGAAAGCGCGCGGGCCGGAATTCGACCGGCTTTTTCTCGAATTCATGATCCGCCACCACGAGGGCGCCCTGGCGATGGTGCAGGAGCTGTACGCGGCGGGCGGCGGTGTCGAGCCGGCGAGCGACCGGTTCGCCCGCGAGGTGAACGCGGATCAGAACATCGAGATCAGCCGGATGCGGCATATGCTGGCCGCCATGTCCTGAGCCGTCTCGCCCGTCGCGGATCTGTGCCGCCCGTTGCGGCTGTTCACGTCCCGAGTCGGGGTGCCCGTGGTTCGATCACGGCCGGGCCTCCCGGCCTCGTCCGAGGCCGGGAGGCCCGGTTGCGCGAGAGGATTGCCGCCAGTTGCGCTAGTGGGTTGCCGCCAGGTCCAGGATCGCCTGCTTCAGGGTCTGGTGCTCCGGCGCGACCAGCTTGCCGGCGATCTCCTGCAACTGCGAGACGGCCGCGTCCCGCTGGCCGGCGGCGTGGAACCGCTCGGCCCGCGCCAGGAACTGGTCGACCTGGTGCTTGAGCGGTTGGCCGATGGCGTTTGCCCGGACGAGCTGGTCGTAGTAGGAGCGCGCCACCGCGAAGCTCGGCGCCCAGGTGATCCTCTGCTGCCCCTGGGTGTTGAACTCGGCGAACCGCACCTGCCTGGCCGCCGCGATCTCCGCCGCCGACATGTCCGCGCCGGGCACCAGGCCCAGCACGTCCAGGCCACGCGCGATCTCGCTGCCGTAGATGTGGCCGTTGTACCAGTACGCCGACCAGAAGCCGCCCAGCACCAGCTGGTTCGCGCTGATCGGGCCGCGGTCGAAGAACGCGATCTCCTTCGGGTGGGCCGAGTCGGTGAAGTCGACCAGCGAGATGCCGCCCTGGTACCAGGCCTGAACCATGATGTCCCGGCCGGGCACCGGGATCAGCGATCCGTTGTGCGCGACGCAGTTCTCCTGGGTGGTCTGGTGCACCGGCAGCTTGTAGTAGCTGGCGAACCGCAGCTTCCCGTCGACGATGTCGAAGATCGCGTCGGCACCCCACTCCGGCTGGTCGGTAGGCCGGCAGCGCGCTGCCGTGCCGCCACCCCACTCGTCGGTGAAGATCACCTTGGTGCCGTCGTTGTTGAACGTCGCCGAGTGCCAGTACGCGAAGTTCGGGTCTGAAACCTCGTCGATCCGCACCGGGTTCACGGGGTCGGAGATGTCGATGAGGATTCCGTTGCCCTCGCAGGCGCCCGCGGCCAGCCCGATCTCCGGGTACGCGGTGATGTCGTGGCAGGCGTCGGTGATCGGCGTGGGCCCCCAGGCGGAGCCGGACGGGTGGCGCGGCGTCGGCGGCTGGTTCTGCAGACCGTCGATCCGGCCGCTCTCCGGGTCGGTGAAGAGCCTGGGCTCGCTCACCACGGCGGCCTGCTCCGGTGCCGCCAGCGGTACCTTGATGATCTCGATCCGCCACCGCGAGGGGTTCTCCCCCGTGGCCGGGTTGTTGTTGCAGCCGGGCATGGTCGTCGCCGGGCGTACCGACGTGGTCCCCGAGACGTAGATGTAGACGTTGTCGGGATCGTTCTTGCTCGTCACCACCGAATGCGTGTGCGAGCCGCGGCACAGCTGCACGGCCGCGACCTGCACCGGGTTGGCGACGTCGCTGATGTCGAAGACCCGCACGCCCTGGAACCGGGTTCCGACGGTGGGGTCGGTGCCGCAGTCGACCCGGGCGCGGGACTCCTCGACCGACATGAAGAGCAGGTCGCCGTAGACCGACACGTCGCCCTGGCCGCCGGGGCAGACGACGCTGGTGACGAGCGTCGGGTTGTCGGGCCGGGATACATCGAAGATGTTGAACCCGTTGAAGTTGCCCATGAACACGTAGTTGCCCTTGAAGGCGAGGTCCGAGGTGACGAACCCGAAGTCGCCGGGGTTGGCCGGATTGACGAATCCCGCCGGCTTGTCGTGGTGAGCCAACAGCTCCAGATTGCTGATCGCGCTCTGCGCGTCGAGCCAACCAGGGCCGAGGCCGATCCGTGGGTCGGGCTCGGCCGCGGAGGCCGCGCCAGGCAGCGCGCCGGCCACGAGCACGCCAGCGGCTGCCAGGACGAGACCCCGCCGTCCCAATCGTGTCCCAAGTGCCATGTGTCGCGCCTTCCGTACGGGGGGACGCCGAGCGGCGACCGACTGCGGATCGCCGGCCGCCGCCCTGTGGAATGGACGGTACCGTTCAGCGGCCATTCGTCAAGGCTCTGTCGATAGGCCGTACCGATCCTGGCGTGGGCGCGATCCTGGCGTGGGCGGCCGCGGCGTCCCGACGCCGCGGCCGCCCACGCCGGTCCCCTACCCCGTCGGCAAAACGGCCAGGGCCTTGTTGTAGTTCTTGGCCGTGCCGTCGGGGACGTAGTTCTTCTCCACGTTGCCGGCAGCGTCGACGGAGAACCAGTGGATCCTGGTGCCGACGGGCACGGTCAGGATCTCCCCGCCTTCCCGGACGCCCGCCGAGGCGTAGAGCGTGGAGGAGTAGGTGGGCGCCGTGCCGTCCAGGGTGTAGAAGACGGCGGCCGGCTCGCTGACGGTGAACTGCACGTTGACCATGCCGGGCTGCGCGCTCGGGGTCACCGACAGCGTGCTCGTCGGCCGTTGGTGGTCGATGTCGAAGTCGTGCGCCACCCGCATCAGCTCGACCAGTCCGTTGGCGAACTCCATCGTCTCGGCGTGCGCCTCCGGCCAGGCCGGCTGGAACGAGGTGCCGACCTCGAAGTTCCAGGCGTAGATGCCGTACTTGTACCACAGCATGTCGCCGGAGTTGCCGGCCGCCGAGTAGAGCACGTCGGAGATCGGTCCGGTACGCGCCGGCGTGACCGCCATGTTGCGGTACCGCTTGATGGCGGTCAGGATCCGCGAGGAGGCGCCCCAGAAGAACGACTCCTCGGCCAGCGTCGGCCGCGGCGCCGAGATCCGACCCGGAAGTACGTACGCTCCCGGCGACCACATGAAGTAGTTGCCGGAGGAGTGCAGGTTCATCGCGAACTTGATGTTCGGACGCTGCGCCAGCCAGTCGAGGTTCTTGTTCTCCGGCTCAGACAGCTCGCTGGGGCCGGCGTACGTGCCGCTGGTGCAGCTGCTCGACGCGCCCGAGTAGCCGTCGAACAGGCTGTACTCGGTGTAGTTGCGGTTGTTGTCCACGCCCCACGAGTTGCGGGCGAGGGCGTCGGCCGGCCCGGTCAGCGGGCAGTGGTTGGTCATGTTCTTCCGCTGGGAATTGAAGTCGTAGAACGAGTAGTGGCCGCCGTCCGGGTTGATCGACGGGACGATCCAGATGTCCAGGTTGTTCAGCAACTGCTTGGTCCGGCCGTCGTGCGCGTAGTTGCGCAGCAGCCGCTCCGCGGTCTCGATCGTGACCAGCGGCGGCACCCACTCCCGGGCGTGCTCCTGGGCGTAGGCGAGGACACCCAGTTTCGAGCCGTCCCGGAACTTGCCGATTCGGATCGCGTAGACCGGGTGCGGGTCGCGCGAGACGCTGGCCGGGGCGCGCAGGCCGTCGGTGAGCATGGTCCGCGGGGTCGGCGCCACTACGCCGGCACCGGCGTTGCCGCGGTAGGTGTACGCCACGATCAGGTGGCCGGCGCTGGCGTTCAGGGCCGCGACCACCTCCGCGGCGGTGCTGGTCACCGCGCCACTGGCGTTGGTCGCCAGGCTGACCCTGATGTCCGTGCCGGTCACGCTCACCGTCAGCGGCTGGTTGGCGGCGCCCGGGTGGGCGAGCTCGACGGAGATGTCGTTGCCGCCCTCGTGGCCCCAGGCCCGCGAGTCGATCGCCACCCGGCTCGCGTTCGCGGTGCCCAGCACCGCCTGCGCCTTGCGGCGGTAGCCGTTCGTCCGGTACGGCAGCTCGACGATCTCCGCCAGGTCGGGGAACTCGGCGGCCAGCTGCTTGATCCGGTCGTACAGCTCCGTCGGCGTCAGGTAGCTGGTGACGAAGTCCTTGAGGTACCCGGGGCCCTCCGGGTCGTCCTCCGGGATCGGCAGCCACTCCGTGACCTGGGCAGTCGCCACGTCGCCGGTCGGGCTGGTGATCTGGATCCGGTCCGGGCGGACCGTGACCGTGGCGGCGCCGCGGTGGTACAGGTAGACCCCGGCGTCCACGAACCGGGAGATCGTCTGCGAGCCACCGGAGCCCATCGGCGTTCCGGGCCCACTGTCCCGCAGCACCGTCAGGCTGGCGGTCGAGGTCTGCCCCTGGGCCCACTTCGCCTCGACCGACAAGATCTGGCTGGTGCCCGAGGTGTAGTAGTCAGCTCGGATGATCTTGATGTCCCTGGCGGTGGGATCGTCCACCAGGGCCGCGGTGAACGCCTGGTTCTCCGCGACGTGCGCGGCGATCGTCGCCTCGCGCTCCTCGACGCGCTCCCGCGAATCCTCGGGGTCGAACAGGACCTCGCCGATCGTGTAGCCGTGGGCCTTGAGCTCGGCGACCTCACTCGGGGTGACGACGGCGTGCACGACGATGCCGCGCGCGGTGTGCGACACGTGGTGGTCGAGGTCGACACCGGTGGCGACGAGCCGGTCCAACTCGGCGGTGTCGGCGACCAGCACCTGGACGACGCTCGCTTCCTCGTCGGGGAGCCGGATGAGCTCCACGCCCCCGTCGTCGCCCGGGGCACTCGTCGGCAGCACGGCGGCGGAGGCCGGAGTCACCAGCAGAACAGCGCAGACGGCCGCCGTTGCGGCGACGGAGACACGGCGCCATCGCCGTCCGAAGTGGGTCATTGGCGTTCCGCCCTTTCTGTGTGCGGGTCGGCGCCCCCGCGGGGAGGTCCCCTCGTTGCGCCACCGCTCGCCGAGGCTCAGGGCGGTGGCCGATGTCGACGGGCGGCGCAAAGGTGACGACACGTTATTGATCGATACATGCGAACACATACACCGGCCGGTTCAGCCAAGTCTGGACGTGAGTGCTCCGCCTTGTCAATCAGCCGACGGTACTCCGCGTTCTACATCGGACTGCGTCACGCATCGGGTGCGCCCCGCGGCGACGCGGTCGCCGTCGACTGCGACGGCGGTACGGATCAGTCCCGCAGCGCGTCGTCGACCGCTGTCTGCCCGGGGCCGAGGACGGCCGGGTCACGGCGGGTGGCCACGTCGACGGCGGCCTTGACGGTGGCGAACTGTTCGCGCAGCGCCGCCCTGCGCCAGGCGCGCCGGTGCACCCACACCGACTCGTCACCGACCCCGTCGGTGGTCACGCCCACGGCGCGGCAGACCGTGACGGCGCGCGGCAGGTGGTAGCTCTGGGTCACCACGATCAGGTGGTCCACCCCGAAGATCCGTTTGGCCCGCACGCACGAGTCGTACGTGTCCAGGCCCCCGGTGTCCGCGACCACCCTGCGTGCGGGAACCCCGTGTGCGATCAACCAGTCGCGCATCACGCCCGGCTCGTCGTAGCTGGGGTCACGGCCGTCGCCGGACACGAGCAGAACGCGCACCGTGCCCGCGTCGTACAGCTGCTTGGCCAGCTCGAGGCGCGCCCGCAGGAACGGCGACGGAGTGCCGTCCGGGTGGACGGCGGCGCCGAGCACCAGCGCCACCGGCGCCGGGGGCACACTGGCGGCCGAGTAGATGTGACGGTGGGCGGCGAGCCGGGTCCACGCCACGCAGCCCGCCAGCGTGCCGATCCCGAGGACCAGGCCCAGGCCGAGCGCGCGCGTCAGCCGACGCCGCAGCCGGCTGCGGGCCGCCACCGCCTCAACCCGCGCGGCGGCGTGCCCGGCGCAGGGCCAGCTCGTCGCCGGGCGCCACCCGCGGTGTCTGGTCCTCGGCCCGCTCGGCCGGCAGGTGCGACAGCGAGCCCTGGATCTCCTTGAACGCCCCGCTGATCGCGATCCCGAAGACGCCCTGGCCGCCCTGCAGCAGGTCGACGACCTCCTCGGTGGAGCGGCACTCGTACACGCTCGTCCCGTCGGAGATCAACGTGATGCCGGCGAGGTCCTCGACGCCACGCGCGCGCAGCGTCTCGATCGCCCGGCGGATGTTCTGCAGCGAGACCCCGGCGTCCAGCAGGCGCTTGACCACCTTGAGCACGACCAGGTCGCGGAAGGAGTACAGGCGCTGGGTGCCCGAGCCGGAGGCGTCACGGATGCTCGGCACGACGAGGTTGGTGCGCGCCCAGTAGTCCAGCTGCCGGTAAGTGATCCCGACGGCGTGGCATGCGGTGACACCACGGTAGCCGACGGTCTCGTCGGTAGCGGATTCGGACGCGTGTTCCATGCGACTCCCTCCCCGCTGCGCGGTGTCGCGTCACCCCGACCCTATCGCTCGCGTCGATGGTGGCCGGCCGGATCCGCCACGACACGCCGCGCTGGGGCATGCCCACCGGCTCGTGAGGCGGGCATGGGCTAGCCCGCGAAGTCCTCCGGCCGCACCTGCTCGAGGAACTCGCGGAACTTCTCGACCTCGTCCTCCTGCTCGTCGGGGATCACGATCCCCGCCTCGGCGAGCACCTGGTCGGCGCACCGGATCGGCGCGCCGACCCGCAGCGCGAGCGCGATCGAGTCGCTGGGCCGGGCCGAGACCCGCACGTTCTCCCCGATCAGCAGGTCGGCGTAGAAGACGTTCTCCTTCAGTTCCACGATCTCGACCGCGGTCAGCGGCGCCTTGAGCGCGGCCAGGACGTCCCGCAGCAGGTCATGGGTGAGGGGCCGCGCCGGCTTGACCCCCTGCTGCTCGTAGGCGATGGCTGTGGCCTCGACCGCGCCGATCCAGATCGGCAGGTACCGCTCGCCGTCGACCTCCTTGAGCAGCACGATCGGCTGGTTGCTGGGCAACTCGACCCGAACCCCGACCACGCTCAGCTCACGCACTGCTCCGCCTCCGTGTCGTTCTCGCTTCTCCTTGAACGGTACACGCGCGGACCCGGCCTGACGCCAGTCGTCGTGGAGCCGGACACACCCGATTATCCGCCGAGCGCCTCGCGCAGCCCCGCGCGCACCAGGGCTGCCTGGAGCCGGCGTGACAGCTTGGCCAGCTCCCGGGCGGTTTCGGCGGCCCGTGCCCGGGCCGCTGGATCCGACTGGCGTACCAGCGGCGCGAGCACCTGCGTGAACAGACCCACCTCCCGGTCGGCGGCCGCGCGGTAGGCCCGCAGGTGCCGCGGTTGGACGCCGTGTTGGGCGAGCTGGGCGGCGACGGTGACGATGTCGAGCGCGTCGGCGTCGTACCACCCGCCCGGCCGGCTCGGCAGCAGGCCGTGCTGCTCCAGGTCGCGCAGGTACACCTCCGTCACGCCCGCGCGTTCGGCGAGTTCGGCGCGGGTCAGCCGGACCTCGGCGGGCGTCTCGGGGCCGTCGGCACCGACCGGCACCAGCGCGGGGCGCAGCTCGAGGGGCTGCTCGCCCCGGTCGACGGCGGCCAGGTGCTCGCGGATCACCCGCAGCGGCAGGTAGTGGTCGCGCTGGGCGGTGAGCACGAACCGCAGCCGGGCCAGGTCGTCCCGGCTGTACTTGCGGTACCCCGAGGGGGTGCGCCGCGGCTCGACCAGGCCCTCAGCCTCGAGGAACCGCAGCTTGGAGATGGTCGTGTCGGGGAAGTCCACGCGGAGCTGGGCGAGCACCTCCCCGATGCTCATCAGCGGCCCGGGCGCGGGCCTGCCGGCGCGCAGCGGGCCCCCGCCACCGCCCGCGGACGGCATCCCCTGGCCCTGGCCGCTCGCGGACGCCGGCGCGGGATCCCGGCCGGCCGACGCCGCAGCTCCGGCCGCCGTCACGCCGCCGCCTCGCGGCTGGACCAGCCGGTGCGCCCGGTCACCCCCGGCCGACCTCCTCGCGCGGCTTGGGGCCGGCGATGAACACCAGGCGGAACTTGCCGATCTGCACCTCGTCGCCGTTGCTGAGGGTGGCCGCCTCGACCCGCTCCCGGTTGACGTACGTGCCGTTGAGGCTGCCCACGTCCCGGACGGTGAACGTGCCGCCCTCGCGGTGGAACTCGGCGTGGCGGCGCGACACGGTGACGTCATCGAGGAAGATGTCGCTGTCCGGATGCCGGCCGCTGGTGGTCACGTCGTGGTCGAGCAGGAACCGGGCTCCCGCGTTGGGGCCGCGACGCACCACGAGCAGCGCCATGCCGGGCGGCAACGAGCCGGACATCCGGCTCGGCACGACATCGGCATCGGGACCCTCGAGCGCCTCGTCCAGGGCACCGAGGTTCAGCGTCGAGGTGACGTCGAGTGGGGGGAACTCGTCGTCAGGACGCGTCATCGGACCACCTCGCGTACATCGATCCGGCCGGCGTCCCCGCACCAGCCCGGACGCGCGACCCACGGTTCACGGTCGACTGGGCGAGCCTAGCGATCGTCGAAATGACGGGTCAACCTGGGCTCGCCGGAGGACGGCCGCCGGATGGCTCACTTCTGTGTGAGTTGACGATATCCCTGCGCGTCGAGCAGGTCGTCGAGCGCTGAGCGGTCGGCCGGTTCGATCTCCACCAGCCAGCCCGCGCCGTACGGGTCATTGTTGATCAGCTCGGGTGCGTCGGCCAGCATCTCGTTGCGCGCCACGATCGTGCCCGTCACCGGGGCGTAGATCTCCGAGACGCTCTTGGTCGACTCCACCTCGCCGAACGGCTCGCTGGCGTTGACCGCGGTGCCGACCTCGGGTAGCTGCACGAAGACGATGTCGCCTAACGCGTCCTGGGCGAAGTCGGTGATGCCGACCCGTACCCGGCCGTTGTCGGCGTCGGCGACCCACTCGTGCTCGGCGGTGTAGCGCAGCTCGTCAGGAATCATGGGCTCCCTCGACCAAGACGTCAGGACGCCGGCTGGGCGTACCTGAGGTCTCCCTGCTCGTGCAGGGCCGTCACCTGCACCCTGCCCGACTCTTGCACGGTCACCGTACCGCCGTCCTTCTGTACCGACTCGACCACCCCACCCGGGATGGACAACGCGGTGCGCATGGTCTCCGGGTCACCGATGACGGTGATCGTGTAGGGCCCGGTGAGCCGCCGGCCGCCGGCGAGGATGCCACCGTCGTCGTCGACGAACGCGGTCGAGGCGACGATCCGCACCGCCTGGCCGTCGGCTCCGGCGATCTGCATGGCCTCGGCGCCGGCTCCGCGCAGCTCCTGCACGGCGTCGACGATCGCGTCGGCCTTGATCGGCTGGCCGGGGCCGGCCCGGAAGAGGATCACCAGCCCGCTGCCCTCGGCCGGCAGCGTGCCGGCGAGGATGCCGAGTTCGTCGGCGAGGCGGCGGGCCTCCTCCAGGGCCGCCGCCCGACCCTCCGCACCCCGCGCGAGCTGACGCTGGCTCTCCTCCAGCTCAGCGATCTCCTGGCGCAGCCGGTCCTCGCGCGCCTGCAGATCCGACCAGATCCGCCGCAGGTCCTCGGGCCGGGCGGCAGCCAGCGGGTCGGTCGTGTTGCTCTTGAGCTGGACCACCAGCGCGAAGCCGAACAGGCCGAGGAGCAGGGCGATCACGGCGCTGGCGGCGGTCAGCCGGCGGCGCAGCGGCGGGCGGTCGGGCGCGGATGCGCCGGCGGGTTCGTCGGGGCCGCCGTCGGCGGTCGGTTCGGCAGCCGCCCCAGCGGGGCCGGCGTCGGCGTTAGGTTCGACCGCCGCGTCGGCGGGCTCGGCTGCGCCCACAGCGGCGGCGTCGGCCGGCCCGGCCGATGCCTGCGCGTCGCGCCCGGTCCGCTCCGGCTGGTCCGGCCAGCCGGTCCCGGTGTGCTCGTGCATGCCGCCCCTCACGCGCGGAACAGGTGCCGGCGGATCGCCGCCACGTTGCCGAAGATACGCACCCCGAGCACCACCACGACGCCGGTGGACAGCTGGCCACCGACGCCGAGCTGGTCGCCGAGGTAGACGATGAGCCCGGCGACGAGCACATTCGAGATGAAGGAGATCACGAACTGCTTGTCGTCGAAGATGCCGTCCAGCTTCGCGCGGACGCCGCCGAAGATCGCGTCGAGCGCGGCGACGACCGCGATCGGCAGGTACGGCTGCAGCCACAGCGGCACGGTCGGCTCCAGCAGCACGCCGAGGATGACGCCGGCGATCAGCGCGAGCACTGCGATCATCAGGGACCTCCCGACGCCGAGGGTACGGGGGAAGCCGCGGACCTCGACGGCGTCGGCGCGCCGCTCGGCTCCGCCGCGGGGTCGGCGGGTGGGCGGGCGTAGCGCAGTCGCGGGTCCGTCGCGGCGGGCAGGGTCAGATTGTCCTGGCGGTGGATCTCGATCGACATCTTGTACCGGTCGGCGAGTTCCCGAACGAACTCTCCGGCCGGGGACCGGTCGAAGCGCCGGTTCAGGTCGTCGGGGCCGATCGCGGCGACCCGGTACGGGCTAGTGACCGGTTTGAAGTCGACGAGGATCGCCGAGCCGGCCGCCCGGATCGCCGAGGTGCTGGACAGCCGCTGACCGTTGATCGCGATCGCCTCCGCACCTGCGTGCCAGAGCGCATTCACCACGATCTGCAGGTCACGGTCGAGCACCCGGCCGGGGTTCTCCTCCTGCTCCTCGCCGGTGACCGGATTCACCACCGGTGGCGCATCGCGCAGCTCGATCACCACGCCGTCGCCGCGCACCCGGCCCAGCCCGGCCGCGGCGGCGAGCATGCGCAGCTCGGACACCTCCTCGCCGGCCAGTGCCGTCTCCCGCAATCGGTCCACCTCGGCACGCAGCTCGTCGGCCCGGCGGGCCAGCTGGTCCGTGGTGGCCTGCTGGGCCCGCACGTCGTCGGCGAGCTGCTCGCGGATCCGGGCGCTCTCCGGCTGGGCGGCGACGACCTGCTGGTAGGCGACGGCGAACAGGAAGCCGATGACGCCGACCACGAGCAGGCTCACCGCCCGGCTGGACGCACGCGCCCATCGTGGCTGCGGCCCGCGTTCGGCCCGACGGCGCGCCGCGGCGGCGTACGCCGGGTCCAGCGGCTCGCGCAGCACGTCGAGCAGGAAATCGGCGTTGAACCTGGTGCGGGGTGCGGTCACGACGCCACCCGCCTCTCGGCCCCGCACCGGGCCGACCGGAGCAGGCCGGCCGCCTGCACGAGGTACAGCACGCCGGCGACCCAGTAGAGCCCGAGGCCCCACCAGGCCAGGGCCCAGCCGGAGCTGTGGGCGACGGCGACCGCGGGCCAGGCGGCATCCGCGGCGCGCAGCGCGTCGGCGAGCAGCAGCATCGGGAACGCGGCGAGCAGGATGAAGGTGGCGGTCTTGCCCACGTAGTGCACGGGCATCGGACCGAAGCCGCGGGAGCGCAGCACCGCCAGGCAGGCCAGCAGGACCGCCTCGCGGGCCAGCAGCGCGGCCGCGAACGGCCACGGCACGATCTCGCGGGCGGTGAAGGCGACCAGCGTGGCCAGGATGTAGAGCCGGTCGGCGAGCGGGTCCAGCAGCTCACCGATCCGGCTGACCTGCCCCAGCCGGCGCGCGAGGTAGCCGTCGACCCAGTCGGTGGTCCCCCCGACGGCGAGCACGGCCACGGCCGCGGCGTCGGCCCGCTCGACGAGGAACAGGTAGAGGAAGACGGGCACTCCGAGCAGCCGGACGAGGCTGATCACGTTCGGGATCGTGAGGATTCGGTCAGACGACACCGAGCCTCCCTCAACCCCGCTGTGTCAGCGCCGGCGCTACGCACACCGACGACCAGCCACTATAGCCGGCGGCCGGCGGCGGGCCGGCGCGCCGCGGCGCGCCGGGCGGGACCGGCGTGTCCGACGGGGCCCGCAGGTTGGGGGGCCGGCCAGGGCCCGGGCGCGGACCTCCCGGGCCCGCCGCGGACGAGCGGGCCCGCGGGGAGCGCTCAGAGATCCTCGAGCGGGATGGGGCCGTGCGGCGGTGGGAACTCACGGTCGAGTTCGGCGAGGTCCTCGGGGGTCAGGCGCAGGTCCACGGCGGCACGGTTGGCCCGCACGTCCTGCGGGTCGGCCGACCGGGCCACGGCGGTGACGGTGTCGTGGCGAAGCACCCAGGCCAGGGCCACCTGTGCCGGGCTGGCGCCGTGCCGCTCGGCGACCCGACGAAGGGCGGGGTGGTCGAGCATCCGGCCGTCCTCGAACGGCGCGTAGGCCATGATCGGCAGCCCGAGTTCGCGCGCACGGGGCAGCAGATCCCATTCGATGCCACGCCGGTTCAGGTTGTAGCGCACCTGGTCGGTCTGCACCTCGCGACCTTCGGTCATGCTGGTCAGCTCGGCGAGGTCGGCTACGTCGAAGCTGCTCACACCCCAGTACCGGATCTTGCCCTGTCGGATGAGTTCGGCGAACGCCTCGACGGTCTCCTCCAGCGGCACCTCGCCCCGCCAGTGCAGCAGGTACAGGTCGATGTGGTCGGTGTCGAGCCGACGCAGGCTGTGCTCGCAGGCGCTGACCATGCCGAGCTCGCTCGCGTGGTCGGGCCGCACCTTGTCGACGAGGAACACCTCGTCGCGCCGGCCGGCGATGGCCTCGCCGACGAGCCGCTCGGCGTCGCCGTCGGCGTACACCTCCGCCGTGTCGATCAGGGTGACACCCAGGTCGATTCCGGTGCGCAGCGCCGCGATCTCGTCGCGGCGCCGGTCCGGGTCCTCGGCCAGACCCCCTGTCCCCTGCCCCAGCACGGGAATCCGTTCGCCGGCCGGCAGCTCGATGGTGCGGATCGTGCTCGTCTGCATCTGGGCGTTCCTCCCCGTCGACTCGGGTCTGGCTCCTGTCGACTTCCCCAGAGCTAATGCGACAAACCAGCCAATCGGGTACGCCCATCGTGGAGACACGGCGCCGACGAGCAGCGCCTCACACCCCCGGCGGTGCCGCGCGGGCCGGGGTGCGTTGTTGGCGGTGCCGCGCGGGCGGGGGTTGGTTGTCGGCGGTGCCGCCCGGGCCGGCCCGGCCGGCCGGTACGCTCCCCGTCGTCATGCGCATCGCTCGTTCGGCCGCCGTCGCCGTCTACCGCTGTGCCGCGCTCGCCGCCTGTGCCGTGCTGGTCGCCGGCCCGCCCGGCTCGCATCCGTCGCCGGCGCTCGCCGCCGGCACGGCGGCGGTCGAGGCACAACCGGCCGCGCCGTCCGAACCCGCGGGGCCCGTGCCGTGCCCGACGGTCGCCGCGCCGGGTGTCTCCCGGCCACCGGCGCCCAGCCCGCCGCCCCGCGACCCGTCGGCCACGACCGACCGGCCCATCGGCGGCGACGCCCTGGGCACCCCGGGCCTGGTGGTGCCGCCCGGTACGACCCCTCCCGCCGTTACCGCCCGCGCATGGCTGGTCGCGGACCTGGACAGCGGGGCGGTGCTCGGCGCGTGCGGGCCGCACGAGCGGTACCCGCCGGCGAGCGTGCAGAAGCTGCTGCTGGCCGCCACCGTGCTCCCACGGCTCGATCCGGCTGAGGTCGTCGAAGTGACCAAGGCCGACATGGACTTCGAGCCGGGCAGTTCGGCCGTCGGGCTGCTCGTCGGCGGACGGTACACGGTGGAGACCCTGTGGCTCGGGCTGCTGCTCAACTCCGGCAACGACGCCGCGAACGTGCTGGCCCGGCTGGGCGGCGGCGAGCAGGGCGTGGCCGGCACGATGGCGGCGATGAACGCCGAGGCGCGACGGCTGGGCGCCTACGACACCCACGCGGTCACGCCCTCCGGCCTGGACGGACCGGGACAGGTCACCAGCGTCTACGACCTGGCGCTGATCGCGCGCGCCTGCTTCTTTCGGGAGGATTTCCGCCGGTACGTCGCCACCCGGCGGGCGCAGATACCCCCGCAGCCGCCCAAGGACCCGCGCGGCTTCCAGATCCAGAACGACAACCCGCTGCTCGACCGGTACCCGGGGGCGCTCGGCGGCAAGACCGGGTTCACCGACCTGGCCCGGCACACCTACGTGGGGGCCGCCGAGCGGGACGGCCGACGGCTGGTGGTGACCATTCTCGCCGCGGAGGCCCGGCCCGTGCGGGCGTGGCAGCAGGGGGCCGCGCTGCTCGACTGGGGCTTCGGGCTGCCCCGCGACGCGGCGGTGGGGCGGCTGGTCGAGCCCGGGGAGGTCGAGGCGGCCCGCTCCTCGCCCGGCCCGTCACCGGCGCCCGTGCCCGAGGCCGCGGCGGCGGGCTCCGCCCTCAGCGGCCGTACGGTCGCAGCCATCGCCGGCGTGGCGGCCGGGATGCTCGCGGTGGCGACGGCGAGCGGCATGGTTGCGATGGGCCGCTCCCGCCACCCGCGTGGCCGGCGACGGCGAGGGCGGCGGCGGCGCTGACGCGACCGACGAGCCGGGGCCGGCCCGGCCGGGCGTGGCGGGTGGCACATCCACGGTGACACGCTGCACAGGGCCGGAATGGCCCAGCCCGCAGCGGGGGTTGGACCGGGGCGTACCTGTCGGCAGCACGAAGGGATGCCCGTCGTGACCCCCATCACGCAGACCCTGCGATGGCTGTCCGCCACCGTCGGTCACTCCCGGCGCACGGCGGTCGTCGTCACCGGCCTCGGCCTGCTCACCGGCCTGATCACCGGGCCCGCGGTGGCGCACATGGCCGACGCCCCGGCCCCGGCCGACGTCCCGGCCGGCACCGCCGCCGCGGTCGCGGCACCGACCGCCGAGCCCGCCGAACGACCGCAGCCCCCGCGCGCCCCGTCGGCGAAGACGCTGCGCCACGAGTTCCAGTTCCAGCCGAACTACTACTACTGCGGTCCGGCCGCGACACGGATCGCGCTGACCGCGCTGGGCGCCCGCCATGACCAGGATGAGATCGCGCGGCGGCTGGGCACCACGACCAGCGGCACCGACTCGGCGCGGGACACCACGCGCGTGCTGAACAGCCTCGGCCGTACCGACGCCTACCGCAGCACGTTCATCCCCGGCACCTCAGCGACGCAGGCCGAAACGGACCGGCTGCAGGCGGACGTCGTGCGGGCGATCAGCGGCGGACACCCCGTGGTCGCCAACGTGGTCGGCACGGCGACCGACACCGACGGCGACACGCACAGCTACCCCGGCGGCCACTACCTGACGGTGGTCGGCTACCGCGAGGACGGGCGGATCGTGCAGATCGCGGATCCGGCCGACGTCGTCGGCGGCGGCTCGTACGAAATGACCGTCACGGATCTGGCCGACTGGATCGCCCAGCGCGGCTACTCGGCCTGACCCGGGCGAGCCCGGTCGCGGCCGGGGGTCGGGCCACCGCCGACCACCCAAGGCGAACGAGGCATATCTCGCTAAAATCTGCTTTTCTGACATATCCGGACTGTTACCGTACGGCTGCCACCCGGTCGCCAGGACGGAGGTCGGTTCGGTGGTTCTCCACGGTCCAGCCCGCCGGCTGCTGCGGCGCTACTGGCCGCTGCTGCTCGCCTCGCTCGCGCTGCCGGTCGGCGCGTCGGCCGCCGACGCACTGCGCGAGCCGCGGACGTACACGGCCACGGCCCGGGTGCTCGCCTCCCCCGAACCGCCCGCGTCCACGGCGGCGAGCAAGGCGCTGGTCGATCAGGTGGCGGCGTTCGCGACCAGCCGGGACGTGATCGCGCAGGCGCTGGAGGAGGCGGGCAGCGCCCGGGACGTCGGGCGGGTGGCCGATGACGTCTCCGTCACCGGCGTGAGCACCTCGGCGATGGCCGACCTCGCCTACACCGACCGCGATCCGCAGGACGCCGCCCAGGTTGCGGCTGCGCTGGCCAGCGCCGTGGTGCGCCAGCTCAACGAGTACCGGGAGGGCGGGCTGCCGGAGGCGATCGAGGAGCTCGACCGGCAGATCGCCGAGCTGACCGCGGAGCGCGACGAGCGGGCGCAGACGGCGACCGAGCGGTCGTGGGACCGGGTGGCGCAGGACCAGCTGGCACAGTCTGAACGGCGGTTGGCCGACCTGCTGGCGGCACGGGCCCGGGTGGCCGAGGAGCTCGCCGGGGTCGCGACCGCCAGCGTCCTGACGTTGCCCACGACGCCGACCACGCCCGACCCGCGGGGCCTGCCCGCCCGGCTCGGGCTCGCCGGACTCGCCGGCCTGGCGCTCGGCGTCAGCCTCGTGACCCTCGGCGAGGCTCGGCGCGCGCGGCTGCGCACCGCCGCCACGGCCGCCGGCCAACCGGCACCCGACGGGCAGGAGCCGGCACGCGCCGCCAGACACCACCGCCACGGGCCGACGGGTACCCGGCAGACGTGAGTGGGCGTGACCGCGCCGGTACCCCCGATCAGGCCACCGTGCCGGCCGGCGCCGGTCAGCCCGCCGAGTCCCGAACGGGCGGGCCGGCGGCGTCGGCGCCGAGGCGCGGGAACGGCTCCAGCGAGAAGACGACCTCCAGCGGCACCTCGAAGTACCGCGCGATCCGCAGCGCCAGGTACAGGCTGGGGCTGAACTCGCCGCGCTCGAGGTAGCCCACCGTCTGGTAGTGGACCCCCAGCGCCTCAGCGAGCTGCCGGCGGGAGATGCCCCGCTCGGCGCGCAGCATCGCGATCCGGTTGTAGACGGTTTCGCTCATCGCCCCGGCCCGTCACACCGCACGCCGCATGGCCTTCTCGCGACGGGCGGCCACGGCGGATCCGGATTCGCGGCGGGCCATCCGCCGCAGCACGACCGGGGCCAGGATGAACCCCGCGACGGCCCAGACGCCGAGCACCGCCACGGTCTCCAGGTGGTGCCACGAGTGACCGATCTCGGCCGCCGCCATCTCGGGCGGCAGCAGCGCCGAGCGCATCCCGAGGCCCAGCCAGTAGAGGGGGAACAGCTGCGCGAGCGCCTGCAACCATCCGGGGAAGTTGGTGATCGGGTAGAAGACGCCGGAGATGCCGGTCAGCGCCGTGAACGGCAGCATGACCAGGCCCATGTTGCGGGGACTGTCGAACAGCGAGCCGATGACCGCGCCCAACGGCAAGGTCGCCAGCATCCCCAGCACCAGCACCCCGGCCAGCGTGAGCCACGCCTTGGGGCTGCCCACGCTCAGCCCGTCGAACAGCATCAGTCCCGGCGTCAGCACGATGGCGAAACTGACCAGCTGCATCCCGGACACCAGCACCACCTTGCCGATGAGGTAGCCCAGCATCCCGCCCGGGATGGCCTTGGCCCGCAGCAGGGTGCCGTCCTCGCGCTCGGTGAGCAGCACGGCGGCGGTGGTGGCCAGGCCGTTGAACGCCACGCCCATGCCCAGCACGCTCGGTAGCGTCCGCGCGCCGAGGGAGAAGCTGGTACCGGGCACCGTGGCGTCGCGCATGAGGAACATCACGATCAGCAGGCACACCGGGAAGAAGAGGTGGTTCCACAGGTCCTGGCCGTTAGTGAAGGTGTGGCGCAGCTCGATCCACCCCCGGGCGAGCCCCGCGCGCGCCGCCGTCAGCGTGGGGCTCATCGCGCCACCTCCCGGAGCGCGCGCACGGCCGCGTCCCCGCGGCCGGATTCAACGTCGCGCACCAGTGTCATGTAGACCTCCTCCAGGCTCGCCCGGCGCACCTCCAGGTCGGCGAGCGCGTCGCCGTGCTGCTCGAACAGGTTCCGCACGAACCGCGTGGCGTCCTTCGTGGCGTGCACGAAGCGCGCGTCGCCGACGCTCCAGCGCACCTCGGCGTCCGCTGACACCCGCCGGGACAGCTCGTCGGCCGAGCCGTCGGCGATGATCCGGCCGCCGGCCAGGATGAGGATCCGGTCGGCCAGCTTCTCCGCCTCGTCGAGGTCGTGCGTGGTGAGCAGGATCGTCGTGTCGTCCAGATCGGACAGGCGGTGCACCAGATCGTGGAACTCCCGGCGGACGTGCGGATCGAAGCCGGCGGTCGGCTCGTCGAGGAACAGCACCTCGGGACGGCCCACGATGCCGACCGCCACGTCCAGGCGGCGTCGCTGTCCCCCGGACAGTTGGCCGATCCTCTTGTCGGCGTGCTCGGCCAGGCCCACCGCGGCGAGCAGCTCATCGACGTTCCACGGCCGGCGGACCTGCGGCGTGGAGTAGCTCGCGTAGTACGAGCCCAGGTGGCCGAGGAGTTCGCGCACCCGCCACTTGCCGTGGTCGCGCCAGGACTGCAGCACCACGCCGAGCCGTGCGCGCCACCGCTCGTTGCCGCGCGCGGGATCGACACCGAGCACCCGCACATAGCCGGCGGAGCGCATCCGGAAGCCTTCGAGGATCTCGATCGTGGTGGTCTTGCCCGCACCGTTGGGGCCGAGCAGCGCCAGCACCTCCCCGCGCCGTGCGGCGAAGGTGACGCCGTCGAGCACGTCGGTGGCGCCGTAGCGCATCCGCAGATCGCGCACGACGAGCGCGGCGTCGTCGGGCGGGTCGGAGGCTGCGGCCAGTGACGGCAGGTCCCCGACGGCCACGTTTCGCCTTGTCATAGACATCTACCATTTCATCCAATGAATTATCCAAACGATAGCATGCCTACTACAAGAACGGCTCCTGGTCACCCGGTCGCGCCGGCGGGCGGCACGACCGGCCAACGGTCGTCAGCGGGAGCGTTGCGTGACCGCCTCGGCGAGCCGGGTCAGCGCCGCCCGCACGTCGTCGGGCAGGTCGAGAGCGGCGAGCGCGTTGAGCGCCGCCTCCTGGTCGCGCCGGATGCGCCGCTCGGTGGCCGCCAGCGCGCCGCACTCCACGACGATCGAGCGCACAATGTCGGCGCCCGCCGCGTCGAGCCCCGGATCGCCGACCAGCGACCGCAGCGTCCGCAGCTGCCCGTCGTCGGCGTTGGCGAAGGCCAGCCCGAGCAGCACGGTCAGCCTGCCCTGCCGCAGGTCGTCCAGGCCGGCCTTTCCGGTCCGCCGCGGGTCGCCGAAGACGCCCAGCACGTCGTCGCGCAACTGGTACGCCTCGCCGAGCGGGTCGCCGACGGCGAGGTAGCCGCGCACGAGCCGGGGATCGCCCCCGGCCAGCGCCGCGCCGATCTGCAGCGGGCGGGTGACCGTGTAGCGGGCGGTCTTCAGCCGCGCCACCTCCACCGCGCGCGCCACCGCGTGCCGGCCGCCGGGCGTGCCCGGCAAATGGGAGAGCAGATCCAGGTACTCCCCCGCGATCGCCTCGGCCCGGGCCGCGGCGAAGAGCTCCCGCGCCGCGCGCAGTCGGCCGGGCGGCGCGTCGCAGCGGCTGAACAGCAGGTCGGACCAGGACGCGCACAGGTCCCCGCAGAGCAGCGCGATGCTGCGCCCGACGTGCGCCGCCTCCCCGGGCCGGCAGGCGCGCCCCCACCGCCGGGCGTGGTCGATGGCGAACCGCTCGTGCACCGACGGCTCGCCGCGGCGGCGGGCGCTCTTGTCGATGAGGTCGTCGTGGATCAGCGCGAAGCAGTGGAACAGCTCCAGCGCGGCGCCGGCCACGATCGCGGCGTCGTCGGCCGTGCCCGAAGACGGCCGGGCACTCCGCCAGCCCAGGTGGCAGAAGGTTGGGCGCAGCCGCTTCCCGCCACCGAGCACGAACCGCCGCAGCGTGTCCAGCACCGGCCGGCGCTCGGGCGTGTGCCACAGCCCTTCCTGCTCGCGCAGGAAACCGTCGAGCACCGCGTCGACCCGCTCGGTCACCGGGGCTGCCGTCGCCAGCGCCGCCACGGCCGAACCGCCCGCCGTCATCGCGACAGCCCGGCCAGCCGCAGCAGCAGAGCCTTCACCTCGGTGGCGGAGGTCCGGTCCGTGGGCAGGGGCGACGAGCACAGCAGCACGGGCGACTCCCGCGCCGACGCCGGCAGCCGGCCGTGCGAGCCGCGGATCCGCTGCGCGCCCGCGTCGAGCCCGACCACGTTCATCCGGTACCGGAATCCGAGCGTCTTGCGCACCAGGGCCATCGCCGCCCGCGCCCTGGCCGCCAGCGGCCCGGCCGGATCGAACAGCAGCTCGGCCGGGTCGTAGCCGGGCTTGCGGTGGATCTCCACGTGGGTGGCGAAGTCCGGGGCCCGGGTGGCGTCGAGCCAGTAGTAGTAGGTGAACCACGAGTCGGGCTCGGCGACGAGCACCAGCTCACCGGAGCGGGGATGGTCGAGCCCATGGCCCGCCTTGCCCGCGTCGTCGAGCACCTGCGCCACCCCCGGCAGGTCGGCGCACAGCTTGGCCACAGCGGCGACGTCCGCGGGGTCGCGCACGTAGACGTGGGCCACCTGGTGGTCGGCGACCGCGAAGGCACGCGACGTCCACGGATCCAGGTACTCCATTCCGTCCTGGGTGTACACGTGCAGCAGCCCGGCAGCGCGCAGCGCCCGGTTGACGTGCACCGGCCGGTTCACCTCGGTAATCGCGTACTCGGAGAGGGCCACCACGGTCGCGTCGCGCGCCGCCGCCGCGTCCAGCAGGCCTCGCAGCACCCCGTCGAGCTCGGCCGCCGCCTCGCGCGCGCGTGGCGACGACGGGCCGTACCGCTGCAGGTCGTAGTCGAGGTGCGGCAGGTAGACCAGGGTCAGGTCGGGGTCCCGCGTGGCCATAACGTGCACCGCGGCCGACGCGATCCACGCCGAGGAGGTGATGCCCGCCCCCGGCCCCCAGTAGGCGAAGAGGGGGAAAGGCGGCAGCTCGTCGTGCAGGTCCGGCGGGTACGTGTAGCAGTCGGGGTCCTTGCGCCCGTCGGCTCGGTAGATCGGCCGGGGGGTGATGGTCCAGTCGACGTCGGCCCCCATCGCGTACCACCAGCAGATGTTGGCGACCGTGTAACCGGGGCGCGCCCGCCGCGCCGCGTGCCACAGCTTCTCCCCTCCGACCAGGGCGTTGTGCTGCCGCCACAGCAGCACCTCGCCCAGGTCGCGGAAGTACCAGCCGTTGGCGACGATGCCGTGCTCCCGGGGTTGCGCTCCGGTGAGCAGGGTCGCCTGCACGGTGCAGGTCACCGCGGGCAACACCGGGTCGAGCCGGGCCGTGTACGGGCAGGCGGCCCGCAGGGTGGGCATGTGCGCCAGCAGATCGGGGGTGAGCCCGACCACGTCCAGCACCACGAGCCTGCGGTTCTCCATCACGCCACCCCCAATGCCGCCAGCTCGTCGCGGGCGTGGGCGAGTTCCGCGGCGATGCCCGCGGCCAGCCCGGCGTCGTCGCTGGGCCGGGCCGCGGGCGGAAGCACGCCCCAGGTGTAGGTCTCCACCTCGAGGTGGTCGCAGACCGGGCCGTCCATCAGCGCCGTCAGGCCCTTGCGCAACACGTCGGCGGTGGTGGTCAGCGGCGGTATCGGCGCGGCGTGCAGCGGGGCGTGGAAGTGCACCCGCCACGGGCCGGGCGCGGCCGCGGCCAGGGCCTCGGGCAGGTCGTCGAACCGCTCCCCGTTGGCGGCGCGGGTCTGGTGCAGGAATCGCGGCTCGGCGTACCCGGCCAGCACTCCGGCGGCGGCGGGCGGATCGGCCACCTCCAGCGCGGCCGAGACCTGCACCTTGACCACCGGCACCCCGGCCACGCGCAGCCGGTCGACGGCGTCGGCCGGGTCCTCCCAGGCGCAGGCGAGGTGGGCCAGGTCGAGGCAGACTCCGATCACGTCGCTGTCGAGTATGGACAGCGCCGCTACCGCCTGTCCGGTGGTCTCCAGCACGCAGCCGGGCTCGGGCTCGAGCCCCACCCGGATCCGCCCGACCCGTCGCAGCGTGCGAGCCAGTTCATCGAGCAGGCCCCGGGCCGTGGCCCACCGGTCCTGGTCCCACGGCTCGCGCCAGGCCAGCGGGAGCGTGGAGATGGAGCCGTGGGCAGCATCGTCGGGCAGCAGATCGGCCAGCACCGTCGTCAGGTCGCGGGTGTACTCCAGCCGCCGCCGGTCGGTCCAGTCGGGACGGTAGACCCGGTGCTTGACCACGTCCGCGTGGAATGCCCGGTACGGAAAACCGTTGAGGGTCAACGTCTCCAGGCCGCGCGCCCGCAGCTCGCGGCGCAGCCGCCGCCGCAGGTCGCGGTCGGCGGCGAGGGCGGCGGCGAGCGGCGCGGCGAGCCACAGCCCCAGGCCGAGCGTGTCCACGTCGAGCCGTTCCCGTATCGGCGCCGCGTACCGGTCCAGTTGGGTGAGCACGCCGGGCAGGTCCTCGGCCGGGTGCACGTTGGTGCAGTAGGCGAGGTGGACGGTGGCGCCGTCGGGGTGGCGCAGGCGCATCACGAACCCCCGCGCAGGATGGAGTTGCCGGCGAACGTGTCCTCGGCTGGCTCGCTCTCCAGGTCCAGCCGCCCGGACTGGCCGTAGAACTCGACCGGGTTGCGCCACAGCACCCTGTCCACGTCGTCCTCGGTGAACCCGGCGGCGAGCATCGCCTCGGCGGTGCGCCGGGTCAGCAGCGGATCGGACCTGCCCCAGTCAGCGGCGGAGTTGACCAGCATCCGGTCCAGGCCGTACTCCTTCAGGATCGCCACCATCCGCCCCGGCGACATCTTCGTGTCCGGGTAGATGGAGAAGCCCATCCAGCAGCCGGTGTCGACGACCAGCGGCACGGTGACCTCGTTGAGGTGGTCCAGCACGACCCGGCCCGGGTCGATGCCGGACTCCTTGATCACGGCGAGGCTGCGCGTGGTGCCGGCGGCCTTGTCCCGGTGCGGTGTGTGCACCAGCGCCGGCAGGTCGTGCTCGACGGCGAGCGCCAACTGGGCGGCGAACGCCTCGTCCTCGTCGGGGGTCATCGAGTCGTACCCGATCTCGCCGACCGCGACCACCCGGTCCTTGGCCAGGTACCGGGGCAGCAGCGCGAGCACCGGGCGGCAGCGCGGGTCGTTGGCCTCCTTCGGATTCAGTGAGATCGCGCAGTGGTGGCGGATTCCGTACTGGGCGGCGCGGAACGGCTCCCAGCCCAGCAGCGAGTCGAAGTAGTCGGTGAACGAGCCCGGGTTGGTGCGCGGCTGTCCGAGCCAGAACGCGGGCTCCACCAGGGCGCGCACGCCGGCCGCGGCCATCCGCTCGTAGTCGTCGGTGGTGCGCGAGGTCATGTGGATGTGCGGGTCGAAGATGCGCATCAGGCCAGCCTTTCCAACAGGGCGAGCGCGTCGGCGGGCATGTCCCGGCCGGCGGCCTCGCGTTCGGCGCGCAGGTCGGCGAGCATCCGGCCCAGGTCGGCGTCGGCGCGCCGGTCGAGGTCGTGGACGCCGGCGAGGGGCAGCCCCATGAAGACGCACTTGAGGACTCCGTGGCGCCATTCGGCGTCGGGAAGGTGCGCGGCGTAGGGGCCGAGGGCGGCGGTGACGAGCCGCGTGTCGTTGCTGCGCAGGGCGTCGCGCAGCAGATCGACGTGCTTGCCGCTGTCGTCGACCGACGGCAGGGCCAGCAGCACGGCGCGTTTCTCGTCGTTGTCGCCGTACCGGTACAGGTCGGACAGGTACGCCCCGGCGTCGGGCAGCGCCTCGATCAGCCGTACCCGGGCCTGGTCGGCGCGGTCGCGCCCGACGTTGCGGCGCGCCGCGGGGAACAGCGTGGTGATGCGCTCGGGGTTCGCGGTGATCTCGGCCGCCGCGCTCGCCAGCCACTGCGCGCCCCGGAGGAACGCGAGCGAGCGGGCGGCGACCTGGGGCGCGGCGTGGGAATGCCGGGGCAGTTCCACCGCGACCAGACCGGTGTAACCGACCTCGTGCAGCGCGGCCAGCACCGGCGGGAAGTCGATCTCCCCCGCGCCGAACTCCAGATGCTCGTGCACCCCGCGGCGCATGTCGTCGATCTGCACGTTGACCAGGTGCGGCCCGGCCAGCCGCACGCACTGCGGCACGTCGTGCGGCTCGACCGCGCGGCAGTGTCCGATGTCGAGAGTCAGCCCGAGGACGCCGTCCAGGCGGTCGTTGAGCGCGGTCCACTGGGCGATGGTTGCCACGAGCATGCCGGGCTCGGGCTCCAGGCCCAGCGTCACACGCCGGTCCGCCGCGTGCTCGGCCACCCGGGCGCAGCCGCGGGTCAGCCGCTCCCACGCGGTCTTTTCAGGCACCGCGTCGGGCCGGACGCCGGCGAAGAACGAGACGGCCTGCGCGCCCAGGTCGGCGGCGATGTCGACGGCACGTTTGAGGAACTCGACGCGCCGGGACGCGTCGTCGTCGAGCAGGCTGGGCGCGTGCTTGTGCCAGGGGTCGAGCAGGTAGCGGGCGCCGGTCTCGACGACCACCGCGAGGCCGAGCTCGTCGAGGCGCGCGGCGAGCCGACCCACCCGGTGGCCGAGGTCCGGCGCGTACGGGTCGAGGTGGGCGTGGTCCAGGGTGAGCGCGACGCCGGCGTACCCCAGATCGGCGATGATGGCCAGCGCGTCGTCCAGACGATGATGGGCGAAGCCGTTGGTTCCGTACCCGAAGCGCAGGTTCATGTCGGTGACACCACCCTCGCCAGCCATCGGCCCACCGGCGCGGCCGCGGCCACCGCAGCGCCCGCCAGGGGCCGGCCGTACCGGGCCGCCAGCGCGCCCTGCAGCGCCGGCAGCGACATGATCCCGGCACCCACCGCCGCGCGGACATTGCCGGCCTTCGGCTCGGCCAGCGCCCGGCGCAGCGCGCGCCCGAATGCGGTGGCGTAGCAGGCCGCGAGCAGCGCGCTGACCGCACGCAGACCGGTCCGCTCCGGGAGGCAGGGCCGGGCACGGGCGCCGGGGCGCGGCCCGGCAGCGCCGGCGGCGGCGATCGCAGCCGTCGCCGCCATGCCCGCCGCCGGCAGGGCCCGGGTCGCGCCGGTGACCTCGCGCCGCGACAGCTCAGTCACCACGTAGGTGTGCGCCGCCACCACCGCGGCCGGCCCGATCGCGCGGCGCATCCGCCCCGGGCTGGCGCCCATCAGCACGTCCAGACCCCGGCACAGCGCCATCCCCGCCGGGCCGAACGCGGTGTTCTTCAACCGCAGGTCGTAGCCCCACACGGCGCCGGCCAACAGCCCGGCGGTGACCGTGGTGCGGCGGGTACCGCCGACGCCGGCCAGCGCGATCCCGGCGGCGGTCAGCCCGGCTGCGATCGCCAAGGCGACGCCGGGGCTGACCCGGCCGGACGGGATGGGCCGCTGCGGCCGTTCCACGGCGTCGAGCCCTCGGTCGGCCCAGTCGTTGGCGGCCATGCCGGCCCAGTACAGGCAGACGGAGGCGGCGGCGACGCGGGCGGTGCGCCGGTCCAGACACCCCGCAGCGGCAGCGCCGGCGACCGCGTCACCCGGCACCGACAGCGCTGCCGGGGCCCGCACCAGCTCCATCAGGTCAGCCGGCCGCATCGCCCCACCCCGCCACCCAGTCGCACAGCAGCCGCCACTGGTCGGCCAGCCCGTGCGGCACCGGCCCGGCCGGCTCCCCCGGCCGGGCCGGGTCCATCCGGCCGATCGGATCCTTGAAGAAGAACGCGAGCGGCGCGAGCGGTCCGGCCGCGCCCCTCCGGTGCGCCGCCGCGGTCAGCCGGGCCAGGTCGAGCACGAGCGGCGCGGCGAGCGCCGAGTCGCAGCCGTGCCAGGTGAACTCGAGCCGCATCCGGCTGCCCAGAAAGCCGGAGAAGGTGATCAGGTCCCAGGCCGTCTTCAGGTCGCCGATGTCGGCCACGAAGTCGATCCGGGTCTGCCCTTCCGGTTCGTAGCCCAGCGTCTCCCGCAGCACCCGCTGCTTGCTGGCCACCTTCGCCGCGTTCACATCGGGCCGCGCCAGATTGGCGCCGTCGCCGCCGCCCAGCAGGTTGAGCCCGGACCAGGACCGCACGCGCAGATTGCGCATGGCGAACATCGGTGCGAGCACCGACTTGAGCAAGGTCTCACCGGTCTTGCCGTCGTTGCCCGCGTACGGCAGGTTGCGCTCCGTCGCAAGCTGCGCCAGCGCCGGCAGCCGGGCACCGGTCGACGGCGTGAAATCGACGTGGGGGCATCCGGCGGTGAACGCGGCGTAGGCGTACAGCGAGCTGCGCGGCAGCACCTCGGCGGTGCGCAACGCCTCGGTCAGGGCGGTCAGGTCGCGGTGGGCCGGGTGCGGTGCGGGGACCGGCTCAGTGGAGGACACGTTGACGACGACCACCTGCTCCAGGTCGTTGCGCTCTCGGAACGCGTCCAGGTCGGCGATGACGCGCCGGATGGTGTCGTGCTGGTTGCGACCAGTCGGGGCGGGGCACAACCGGGTCTCGATCTCGTGCAGCTCGCCGGTCACCGCCCGCACCAGCGGCGCGGGCAGCACACCCGCGCTGACGAGGGCATGCGCCTTCTTCTCCAGGGAAAGGCTGGCGATGTCGTGGCCGCCGAAGACCAGGTCGGCCAGTGCCGGCAGGGCCGGGCTGCGCAGGGCGGGCAGCTCCGTCACGCAGCCGAGGGGTTCGATGAGACCGGCCCGCAGCGCGGCCGACCCGACCATCGTGGTCACGGCGACGGACCCACGAGCGCCGATCAGCCACACACCCGTCCGCATCGCGGCCTCCAGTTACGTTGGCCCCACAGCTAGGTTATATCGAGACATCCAATAGTTTCCAGATATAGACGAATACTCAGGCTCTGGCGAGCAAAAGATCGTGGCCTTCCGTCCATGAGATCGTGGGTCATGGGCCCATGAGGACGGATACGGACCGCTCGAGAGTGGCGTCCCCACCCACTGACCACCGGCACGGTCGCGCGCGGACCGACGCTTCTGCAGATTCGCGAAAAAGTTGACGATGATCTAGGTCGAAGCACTAGACAGGACCTACAGAAGCTCCTACTGTTCACCACACATCACAGCGATGTCCGCCGATGGTGGACAGCGTGGGAGGTGAGCCGGGTGCAGACTGCCGACCCACTCCACGTTCAACTCCTGCGGCTGCTGCGCGACCAGGGCGCGGTGTCGCGCGCCGAACTGGCGGACCGGCTGGCGGTGCCGCGTCCACGCCTGCTCGCCGAACTGGAACGCCTGGTCGCCGCGGGCTACGTCGCCGAGGCCGGCCTCGCCGCCTCCCGCGGCGGCCGTCGCTCGACGCTGGTCGAACTCAACCCTGACCTGCGGTTCGCGGCCGTCGACCTCGGCGCTACGTCGATAGACATCGAAGTTGTCAACGGCCGGTTGGAGCCGGTCGTGGCGTACGCGGAGCCGGCGGACATCCGCTCGGGCCCGCGGGTGATCCTGAACCGGGTCAACGAACTGCTCGCCAAGGCGCGCTCGGACGGCGCGTACGAGCGGCTGACCGCGGTGGGCATCGGCGTGCCCGGCCCGGTGAGCTTCCGCGACGGCGTGCCGGTCTCGCCGCCGATCATGCCCGGATGGGACCGGTTCCCGGTGCGCGAGTTCCTGACCCGCGAGCACGGCTGCCCGGCCGTGGTGGACAACGACGTGAACATCATGGCCATCGGCGAGCGGCACGGCGGTGTGGCCCACTCCGTCGACGACTTCCTGTTCGTCAAGATCGGCACGGGGATCGGCTGCGGGATCTACCTGTCGGGCGGCGTGTACCGCGGCACCGACGGGTGCGCCGGGGACATCGGCCACATCCAGGTCGACGCGCACGGGCCGATCTGCTCCTGCGGCAACGTCGGCTGCCTGGAGGCGCTGTTCGGTGGCGCGGCGCTGGCGCGCGAGGCGACCGCCGCGGCGCGCACCGGCGCGTCGCCCGCGCTGGCCGAGCGGCTGGCGAGCGCCGGCACCGTGACCGCCCGGGACGTGGCCGAGGGCGCGTCCGAAGGAGACGTCACCTGCATCCGGCTCATCCGCGACGGCGGCCGGCGGGTCGGCACGGTGCTCGCGGGGCTGGTGAGCTTCGTGAACCCGTCGATGATCGTGATCGGTGGCGGGCTCGCCCAGCTGGGCCACATCCTGCTCGCCGAGATCCGCAGCGTCGTCTACCGCCGGTCGCTGCCGCTGGCCACCGGCAACCTCCCGGTCGTGCTGTCCGAGCTCGGCTCCCGGGCCGGCGTCACCGGCGCCGCGGTGCTCGCCAGCGACCTCGCCTTCGAGCAGGCGTCATGACCACCGTGGACCCGATCCTGCGCCTGACCGACGTCGTGAAGACGTTCCCCGGCGTGCGCGCCTTGGACGGGGTGTCGCTGTCGGTCCGCGCCGGCGAGGTGCACTGCCTGCTCGGACAGAACGGGGCCGGCAAGTCCACACTGATCAAAGTGCTTGCCGGAGTGCACCGGCCGGACTCCGGCAGCGTGTCGTGGCTCGGCTCGCCGGTGGCGTTCCACACGCCGCAAGCGGCGATGAAGGCCGGCATCGCCACCATCTACCAGGAGCTGGACCTCGTCGACGACCTGTCCGTCGCGGAGAACGTGTTCCTCGGTCACGAGCCGCGCCGCCTCGGTTTCGTGGCCCGCAAGCGGATGGCCCGCCAGACCCACCAGATCCTCGCCGGGCTCGGCCACCCGGAGATCCCGCCGCGGCGCCTGGTGCGCCACCTGCCGAACGCCGGCAAGCAGATCGTCAGCATGGCCCGGGCGCTCTCCCGGGAGGCCCGTCTGATCATCATGGACGAGCCGAGCGCGGTGCTCGCGCACGACGAGGTGGGCAACCTGTTCCGGATCATCCGCGAGCTGACCGCCAGGGGCATCGCGGTCATCTACATTTCCCACCGCCTTGAGGAGATTCGCGAGATCGGCGACCGAGTCACCGTCCTCAAGGACGGCCGGACCACCGCGGAGGGCCTGCCGGCGCGCACCACACCGACCACCGAGTTGGTCAGCAGGATGACCGGGCGTGCGGTGGAGTACGTGTTTCCGCCACGGCGGCCCGCACCGAGCGGCGGCGCGGAGCTGCTGCGGGTGGAGGGGCTCAGCCGGGCTGGCGAGTTCCACGACGTGTCGCTCGTGGTCCACAGCGGAGAAATCGTGGGCATCGCGGGGCTGGTCGGCTCGGGCCGGTCCGAGCTGCTGCAGACCATCTTCGGCGCGCGTCGGCCCGACTCCGGCACCGTGCACGTCGCCGGCCGGCCGCTGCGTCCCGGCAGCGTCACCGCGGCGGTGCGGGCCGGGGTAGGCATGGCGCCGGAGGAGCGCAAGACTCAGGGTCTGCTGCTCGGCGAGCCCGTCTACCGCAACATCACCCTGGCCAGCTTCACCCGGTACGCGGTGGCCGGGTTGACCAACGCCGGCAGGGAGCGCGCCGAGGCGACCCGGATCGCCGAGGCGCTGGACCTGCGGCCGCGCGACGTACGGCGGCCGGTGCGCACCCTGTCCGGCGGCAACCAGCAGAAGGTCGTGATCGGCCGGTGGCTGGTCGGGCAGGGCACCGACGGTCGGGCGGCGACGAGCACGGAGGCGACCGGGTCCCGGCTGCTGCTGCTCGACGAGCCCACCCGCGGGGTGGACGTGGGTGCCCGCGCCGAGCTGTACCAGCTCATCCGGGAGCTCGCCGAGCGCGGCGTCGGGGTGCTGCTGGTCTCCAGCGAGGTGCCCGAGGTGCTCGGCCTGGCCGACCGGGTGCTCGTGATGCGGGAGGGGCGGGTCATCCACGCCGCACCAGCCGGAGACCTCGACGAACACCGGGTCCTCGACATGATCATGGCCGGTTCGCTGCTGGAGGAGGCACAGCTGTGACCAGCAACCTGACGGGGACCGCGCCGCCGGCGCCGGCGAGGGTCGAGCCAGCGCGGCGCGGCTGGTGGCGCGACGAGTCGGGCGAGTCGGTGCGGCGCAACCTCGGCCTGGTCGGGGTCCTCGTGGCGCTCTTCGCGGTCGGCTTCGTCACCAAGCCGGAGCTGTACGGGGATCCGGCCTGGTTCGCCAACAACCTGTTGACGATCCTCAAGCTCGCGTCGGGCATCGGTGTGGTCACCGTCGGCATGACGTTCGTCATCATCGGCGGCGGCATCGACCTGTCCGTCGGCGCGATCATCGCGCTGGCCGGCGTCTGGTGCACGACGGTCGCCACGCAGAGCTACGGCGCCGGCGGGATGATCTTCTGCGCGCTCGCGGTCGGGCTGGGCGTCGGGATCGTCAACGGCATCCTCATCTCCTACGGGCGACTGGTGCCGTTCATCGCCACGCTCGCCATGCTGGTGGCGGCGCGCGGCCTGGCGTCGGAGATCTCCGACCAGCAGACCCAGATCTCCCGCAACTCCACCATCAACGGCATCGCGATCGCCGACCCACTCGGGCTGCCGCTGCTGGTCTGGATCTTCGCCGTTGTCGTCGCCGCCGGCTGGGTGCTGCTCAACCGCACCACGTTCGGCCGGCGCACCGTCGCGATCGGCGGCAACCCGGAGGCGGCCCGGCTCGCCGGTATCGACGTCAAGCGGCACACCCTGCTGCTGTACGCCCTCAGCGGGCTGTGCTGCGGGATCGCCGCGATCATGCTCACCGCACAGGCCACGTCCGCGCAGGCGGCCATGGCCAACCTCTACGAACTCGACGCTATCGCCGCGGCCATCATCGGCGGAACACTGCTGTCCGGTGGCCGCGGGACCATCATCGGCTCACTGCTCGGTGTGCTGATCTTCTCCACGATCACCAATCTCTTCGCGGTCAACAACCTCAGCAGCGAGGCGCAGAACATGCTCAAGGGCGGCATCATCGTCGCCGCCGTGCTGGTCCAGCAGGTCCAGGTGAAGTCGCTCAGTCAGTTCCTTGCGCGCAACCGGCTCACCAGCGGTTGACGCGAGCCAACCCCGAGGCAAGGGGAGGTCCACCATGAACCAGTCTCCCGACAGCATGCGGTCCCCCGATCTGACCCGGCGCCGGCTGCTGCTCGGCGGCGCCGCGCTCGGCACCGGCGCGCTGCTGTCCGCGTGCACCAGCAACGAGCAGCCGAACACCGCGCAGACCGTCGGCGCTGGCGGCGCCAACCCGAACAGCTCGCCCGGCAAGCGGGTGGTGATCGGCTTCTCCGCGCCCGCCGCCGACCACGGCTGGATCGCCGCGATCACCAACAACGCCCAGGCGCAGGCGGCGCAGTACCCCGATGTGGAGTTCCGGCCGGTCGCCGCGGGCGCGAACGCCGCCGAGCAGCGGGCGGCGCTGTCCACGCTCATCTCGCAGAAGCCGGACGTGATCGTGCTGCTGCCCTACGACGGCAAGGAGCTCAACTCCTTCGGGCTGGAGGCGATGGCCGCCGGCATCCCGGTCGTCAACCTGGACCGGGCGTTCCCGGATCCGCTGGCCTACCGGCTGCAGATCAAGGGCGACAACTACGGCATGGGCGTGGCGGCGGGCCATTTCATCGCGGCCCAGATGAAGGCCAAGGGCATCACCAACCCGATCATCGGTGAGATCGCCGGCATCGACCAGCTGGAGTTGACCCAGGAGCGCAGCCAGGGCTTCCGCGACGCGCTGGCCACGCACGGGTTCCGGGTGGCCAACCGCCGCGCCGCGGAGTTCACCGTGGACACCGGCCAGCGGGAGGCGACGCTGCTGCTGCAGGCGCTGCCGCGCATGGACGCCCTGTGGAACCACGACGACGACCAGGGCGTGGGTGTGCTCGCCGCGATCCAGCAGGCGAACCGGTCCGAGTTCATCATGGTCGGCGGCGCCGGCTCCCGGCAGGCGATCGAGGCGATCGCCGCGGACAACACCGTGCTGAAGGCCACGGTGACCTACAGCCCGTCCATGGCGGCGTCGGCGATCTCCCTGGCACGGCTCATCGCGCAGGGGCGCAAAATGGCCGACCTGGCCGAGCTGCAGGTGCCGAAGGAGATCATCCTGGCTTCGGAGACGATCACCAAGGAGAACGCGAGCAGCTACCTGCCGCTCGGGTTCTGACAACGACGGGGAGCCCAACAGTGTCCATGAAAGACCACAGGGAACTGCGGGTCGGCATGGTCGGCTACGCCTTCATGGGGGCGGTGCACTCCCACGCGTGGCGCACTGTCAACCGGGTGTTCGACCTGCCGGTCACGGTCCGGATGGCCGCAATCTGCGGCCGCGACGAGGCGAAGGTGTCGGCGGCGGCGGCCCGGCTCGGCTGGGACGGCTACGCGACGGACTGGCGTGAGCTGGTGGGCCGCGACGACATCGACATCATCGACATCTGCACGCCGGGCGACAGCCACGCCGAGATCGCCATCGCGGCCCTGGACGCCGGCAAGCACGTGCTGTGCGAGAAGCCGCTGGCGAACTCGGTCACCGAGGCACAGGCCATGGTGGCCGCCGCCGAGCGGGCCCGGGCGGCTGGCGTACGGGCGATGTGCGGCTTCAACTACCGCCGCGTCCCCGCGGTGGCCCTGATGCGGCAGATGGTCGCCGACGGTCGCCTCGGCGTCATCCGGCACGTACGCGCGGCGTACCTGCAGGACTGGATCGTCGATCCGCAGTTCCCGTTGGTCTGGCGGCTGCAGCGCGACAAGGCGGGCTCCGGGGCGCTGGGCGACATCGGGGCGCACATCATCGATCTCACGCAGTACGTCACCGGGCAGCGGATCGTGGGGGTGAGCGCGCTCACCGAGACGTTCGTGACGGAGCGGCCCCTGCCTGCGGAATCGAGCGGCCTGGCCGCCACGGCCGGCGGGACCGAACTCGCCGACGGGGACGGCGCCGCCCGGGCCACCGGCCCTGTCACGGTCGACGACGCGGCGCTGTTCGTCGCCCGGCTCGACGGCGGCGCGGTCGCCACGTACGAGGCGACCCGGTTCGCCACCGGCCGCAAGAACGGGCTCCGCGTGGAGATCAACGGCTCGCTCGGCTCGGTCGCGTTCAACCTGGAACGCCTCAACGAACTGGAGTTCTACGACGCCACCGCGCCAGGGCGGGAGCAGGGGTTCACCCGGATCCTGGTCACCGAGCCCGACCACCCCTACCTGTCCGCGTGGTGGCCGCCCGGGCACATCCTCGGCTACGAGCACTCCTTCACCCACGAGATGCGCGACTTCATCGCGGCGATCGTGGCCGGTACCGACCCGTCCCCGTCGTTCGCCGAGGCGCTCGCCGTACAGCGGGTGCTCGACGCCGTGGCCCGCTCGGCGGAGCTGGGATCGTCGTGGACGAACGTCGAGGAGCCGCTCGTGGGGGTCGCGGCCTAGCGGCACATCAGCTCTCCGGCCCCCCGCCGGGAGGGTCCGACCGGGTTGCGCCTCTCGGCCGGAGGCGGCGGGCCGGAGCGGTCGACCGGTGCGGCCAGACGCCACTGGCCGCACCGGAGACCGGCCCAACGCCGGCGAGAACACGCGCGGGGAAGAAGGAGACGACAGAAGGGACGGTGGCGGACACGCGAGGACCACCGCCACCGGACGGCTGATCGACGGCGAGGAGAGGGAGATGACACGGCCGATCACACTGTTCACCGGCCAGTGGGCGGACCTGCCGTTCGAGGAGGTGTGCCGACTGGCCTCGGAATGGGGATACGACGGACTGGAGATCGCATGCTGGGGTGACCACTTCGAGGTCGACCGGGCGGTGGCCGACGAGTCCTATGTAGAGCGAAAGCGGGAGACCCTGGCGAAGTACAACCTGCGTGTGTGGGCCATCTCCAATCACCTCGTCGGCCAGGCGGTGTGCGACCATCCCATCGACCAGCGGCACAAGGCGATCCTGCCCGCACGCATCTGGGGCGATGGAGACCCGGAGGGCGTGCGCCAGCGTGCCGCCGAGGAGATGAAGAACACCGCCCGCGCCGCGGCCCGCCTCGGGGTCACCACGGTCGTCGGCTTCACCGGATCGTCGATTTGGCACACGCTGGCGATGTTCCCGCCGGTGCCCGAGTCGATGATCGAGGCCGGGTACGAAGACTTCGCACGGCGCTGGAATCCGATCCTGGACGTGTTCGACGAGGTCGGGGTGCGGTTCGCGCACGAGGTGCACCCGTCGGAGATCGCCTACGACTACTGGACCACGAAGCGGACCCTGGAGGCCATCGGGCACCGCCCCGCGTTCGGACTGAACTGGGACCCGTCGCACTTCGTGTGGCAGGACCTGGACCCGGTGAACTTCATCCTCGAGTTCGCCGACCGGATCTACCACGTCGACTGCAAGGACGCCAAGGTGCGCACAGGTGACGGCCGTCGCGGCCGGCTCTCCTCGCACCTGCCCTGGGCGGACCTGCGGCGGGGGTGGGACTTCGTGTCCACCGGGCACGGGGACGTGCCGTGGGAGGACTGCTTCCGGGCACTCAACGCCATCGGGTACAGCGGCCCGATCTCGATCGAGTGGGAGGACGCCGGCATGGACCGACTGGTCGGTGCGCCCGAGGCGCTCGCGTTCGTGCGCCGGTTGGCCTTCGATCCCCCGGCCGCGGCCTTCGACGCGGCATTCGCGAGCGGCGACTGACCCCGGTTTCGCTCGCCGGCGTGCCGCCTTTGGCGCGTGCGGAACGAAAGTCGACCGCACGCACACCGATAAATCGAGGCATCGGATTCTTTCTTTTCATTGCTATCGGCGATAGGGTCGGCCTCAGCGGGCCGAGCCAGTCGTCTGCCTGGCGCGATGCCGTCGATGGCGAGGACTGTAAGGCGCAGCTCGGCACCGTGACGATCACGCATACGACCGAGGTCACGGCCGCGGTACGCCTTCCCTCCGGGTGTGCCACCGGACTTCCTCCCGGCGCCGCACGTGCCGGCCGGCACACGTCAGCCGTACGCGTCGGCGTCGCGGCGGGGGTCGCAGATGCCGGCCCGCGCGACGGGGCGGGCAGCCACGTCGCCGGCCGCCACGCGGGTACTCACACCAGAGAGAGGTCCACAGTGTCCAGGACAAGACGTCTACTCGGCTTGACACTAAGCACAGTCCTGATGACCGGAGGCCTGGGGATACTCACCGCCGCGCCCGCATCGGCGCAGACGTTCGACGTCCTGGTGTTCTCCAAGACGGCCGGCTTCCGGCACGCCTCGATCCCTGATGGGATCGAGGCGATCCGCCAGCTCGGGGCGGACCACGGCTTCACCGTCACCGCCACCGAGGACGCGGGGGCGTTCACCTCCGACAACCTCGCCCAGTACGAGGCGGTCGTGTTCCTGTCGACCACCGGCGACGTGCTCAACGCTGAGCAGCAGGCCGCCTTCGAGGACTACATCCGGTCCGGAGGCGGCTTCGTCGGCATCCATGCGGCAGCCGACACCGAGTACGACTGGCCGTGGTACGGCCGGCTGGTCGGCGCGTACTTCCAGTCGCACCCGGCCATCCAGCAGGCGACGGTCTCGGTCACCGACCCGAACCACCCGTCCACCCGGTCGCTGCCCCGCGACTGGGTACGCACCGACGAGTGGTACGACTACCGCACCAACCCCCGCGGCGACGTGCACGTGCTCGCCGAGCTGGAGGAGACCACGTACTCCGGTGGCCTGATGGGCGCCGACCACCCGATCGCGTGGTGCCACAACTACGACGGCGGCCGGGCGTGGTACACCGGCGGCGGCCACACCAGCGAGTCCTACCGCGAGCCCGCGTTCCTCGCGCATCTGCTCGGCGGCATCGAGACTGCGGCGGGGGCGGTGGAGGCCGACTGCTCGGCCACCGTCGACGCCAACTTCGACCAGATCACCCTCGCCAAGGGCGCGGACGAGACCGGTGAGCCGATCGGCATGGCCGTGCTGCCCGACGGATCGGTGCTGCACACCTCCCGCGACGGCACGGTCTACCGCACCACGGCCGACGGGGCGACCTCGGTGGCGGCGCAGATCCCGGTCTACAGCCACGACGAGGACGGGCTGCAGGGCATCGCGATCGACCCGAACTTCGCCGAGAACCACTGGGTCTACGTCTACTACGCGCCCCCGCTGGACACGCCTGCGGGCGACGCGCCGGACAACGGCAGCGGCCCGGCCGACTTCGAGCCGTGGCTGGGGCACAACAACCTGTCGAGGTTCACCTTCACGGACGGTCGGCTGGACCTCGCCTCGGAGAAGGTGCTGCTGACCGTGCCCCAGAACCGCGGACAGTGCTGCCACAACGGCGGCGACATCGACTTCGACGCCGACGGGAACCTCTACCTGTCGACCGGTGACGACACCAACCCGTTCCAGTCCGAGGGCTACTCGCCGATCGACGAGCGCCCCACCCGCAACCCGGCGTTCGACGCGCAGCGCTCATCGGCCAACACCAACGACCTGCGCGGCAAGATCCTGCGGATCCATCCCGAGCCCGACGGCACGTACACCATCCCGCCGGGCAACCTGTTCACCGGGCAGGAGGAGGGCGGCGGCAAGACCCGCCCGGAGATCTACGCGATGGGCTTCCGCAACCCGTTCCGCATTTCCGTCGAGGCGAACGGGGTGGTGTGGGTCGGCGACTACGGTCCGGACGCTGGCTCCGCCGACCCGAACCGCGGCCCGGGCGGCCAGGTCGAGTTCACCCGGGTGACCGAGCCCGGCTTCTACGGGTGGCCGTACTGCACGGGCATGAACACCCCCGCGGAGACCTACACCGAGTGGGACTTCGCGACGCTCACCGCTGGCCCGCGGTTCGACTGCGCGAACGGGCCGGAGAACGACTCGTTCCGCAACACCGGCCTGACCCGCCTGCCGCCGGCCAAACCCGCCTGGATCGCCTACGACAACTGCTCGGTGCCCGAGTTCGGCTGCGGCAGCGAGTCCCCGATGGGTGGACCGGTCTACCGATTCGACCCGGCGAACCCGTCCCTGACCAAGTTCCCGGCCTACTACGACGGGCGGTTCTTCGCCTACGAGTGGGGTCGTGGCTGGATCAGGACGATCTCGGTGCGCCCCGACGGCACTCCGGGTGACATCGACCCGTTCTTCGAGTCGATGACGCTGACCCGGCCGATGGATGTCGAGTTCGGGCCGGACGGTTCGCTGTACGTGCTCGACTACGGCAGCGGGTTCTTCGGCGGCTCCCCCGAGTCCGCGCTCTACCGCATCGACTACGTCCAGGGTCTGCGGTCGCCGATCGCGGAGGCGTCGGCTGACCCGACATCCGGACCGGCGCCGCTGACCGTACGCTTCTCGTCCGCCGGCTCCCGCGACCCGGACCCCGGCGACGCGCTGCGCTACGCGTGGGACTTCGACGGGGACGGCACCACCGACTCCACCGAGCCGAACCCCACCCACACCTACGAGAGCAACGGGGTCTACACCGCGACGCTGACGGTCACCGACCGCACCGCGAAGACCGGCACGGCGAGCGTGACGATCGTCGTCGGCAACTCCGCCCCGGTCGTGCGCATCACGGCACCGCCCGACGGCGGGGTGTTCGGCTTCGGCGACGAGCTGGCCTTCACCGTCGAGGTGACCGACCCGGACGGGCAGCCGGTGGACTGCGCCCGGGTGGAGGTGGAGTACATCCTCGGCCACGACGAGCACGGCCACCCGCTCAGCGAGACGACCGGATGCTCCGGGGTCATCCGAACCGGCAGCGACGGCGGGCACGACGCGGGCACGAACCTGTTCGGCGTGCTGCACGCCAGCTACACCGACAGCGCGCCGATCCCGGGCCTGCCCGGGCTGACCGGCGAGGCCGAGGTCATCCTGCAGCCCCGGCACAAGCAGGCCGAGCACTGGAGCGGGTTCCAGGGCGTGCAGACCGTGAGCGATCCGGGGGCCGAGGGCGGCATCCGGGTCGGCTTCGTCGACAACGGCGACTGGGTGTCGTTCCGGCCGTACAACCTGACGGGGATCACCGGGCTCAGCCTGCGCGGCGCGTCCGGTGGCCCGGGTGGTGACGTGACGGTGCGCGCCGGATCGCCCGACGGCCCGGTGGTGGCCGGACCCATCCACATCCCCAACACCGGCGACTACGGCAACTGGCGCACGTTCGGGCCGGTGCCGGTGACCGACCCCGGCGGCAGCAGCGAACTGTTCCTGGTGTTCACCGGCTCCGGTGGCGGACTGTTCGACGTGGACTCCTTCACGCTGCACGGCAGGGGCGCCGCATCGAACACCGTCCCGGTGGTGGCGGCGGGCGGGCAGCCGACCCAGGGCGGGGCGCCGCTGACCGTGACGTTCCATGCGACGGCGGACGACCCCGACGGTGACGAGCTGCGCTACGCGTGGGACTTCACCTCGGACGGCACGGTCGACGCGACCACGCTGGACGCGACGCACACGTACACCGAGCCGGGCAGCCACACGGCGACGTTCACCGCCACCGACGCCCGGGGGCTGTCCGCCTCGGCGAGGGTGACCGTGACCGTGTTCCCGACGCTGCCGCCGTGCGGCAAGCCGAACCCGAACCTCAAGCCGGACGACGAGTTCGACGGCGCGGCACTGGACACCTGCCGGTGGACGACGATCGTGCGCCAGGACGCCGACCACTTCCGGGTCCGCGACGGCGCCCTGGTGATCGACGCCCTGCCCGGCGACATGTTCGGCGGCGCGACCGACGCGAAGAACCTGATCCTGCAGGACGTCGCCCGCCAGCCGGGGTGGGAGGCCGTGACCAAGCTGACCTTCGACTCGACCGACGCCTTCGCCCAGGCCGGGCTGATGGTCTACGGCGACGACGCCAACTGGGTCAAGGCCGTGCTCATCAACATCCCGGGCCTCGGTTGGCGGTACGAGTTCGCCCAGCAGGTCGACGGCGAGCCGGTCTTCACCGACGTGCTGGACCGGTCCGGGGCGCTGCCCGCGGACTGGCCGACCACCAGCTACGTGAAGGTGACCTGGGATGGCAAGGGGCTGACCGCCTGGTACTCGGCCGACGGCACGGACTGGACGCGCTTCGGCCGCGTGCGGTCGTTGCACGCCGTCCCCGACCCGAAGGTCGGCCTGGCGGCCTTCAACGGCCAGGGCGAGCCCGCGTCGTTCGACTTCTTCCGGCTCGTCAAGCGGCCGGCGACGCCGTGCCCGGCGACCGGGGTCGAGGAGGGCTACGAGCCGCTGTTCAACGGCACCGAGGCCAGCCTGGGCAAGTGGCGCCAGGCGGGCCCGGGCGGGTTCGTGTACGCCGGCTGCGAGCTGCTGTCCTACGGCGGGCTGGGGCTGTTCTGGTACGACCAGGAGTTCGGCTCCTACAGCCTGAAGGTGGACTGGAAGGTCGCCGGTGACGACAACTCGGGCGTCTTCGTGGGCTTCCCGAACCCGGGCGACGACCCCTGGCTCGCCGTCACGCAGGGCGAAGAGGTCCAGATCGACATGACCGACGACCCCGACTCCACCACGGGTGCGATCTACAACGAGCAGGCCCCCGACCAGGAGAAGCGGGACGCCGCGCTCAACCCGCCCGGAGAATGGAACACCTTCGAGATCGTCGTCGCCAACGACACCATCACGGTCTTCCTCAACGGCGTGAAGATCAATGAATGGGTGGACGACGACCCGAACGTGGACCTGTCCCGGGGCTATGTCGGGATCCAGAACCACGGCAGCGGCGACGACGTGTCGTTCCGCAACATCAGGATCAAGGAACTCCCGTAGCGGGCCTCGTGCCCGCGCCCCGGAGGGGGCGGGGGAATCGCAGACCGCGGGGTGGGAGCGCACCGCGCTCCCACCCCGCGACCCCGCCGCCGCGGCCGCAAATCAGTGCTGCGAGCAGAAGTTCGGGCGCCAGATGAAAAACTTCATCCTATCGGCCACTTTCTTTCCCCGGTCAGCACGCATAGAGTTCCCTGCAAGTAGGGTTCCTGAACGTTGCAGGCCGAGCCGGTCCCGCCGGGATTCCCGGTCCTGGCGACGACCACAGGCGCAGCTCGGCACGCAGACCCACCGGTAACAGACCCACCGCGACCAGAGCGGGGACGCCCTTCCCTCCGGGGCGTGCCACCGCCGGCACCGCCCGACGCCACCCGCCCTCCCGGCCCGCGTCGGCGGAACCGCGCACCCGCATCAGACCGCACCGACACGGATCGTCTCGCCACGATCCGCCGTCGGGCGTACTCACCGCAGGAGGTCCCATGCGCAGAGCCTTCCGCCGCCGGGCGATTGCGTTCGCCGGCACGCTCGCGCTCCTCGCCGGCACGGTGACCGGCCTGGTGTCGGCGCCGGCGCTCGCCGATCCCCCCGAGCACAGCAACGGCAACCGGTACAAGGTCCTGGTCTTCACCAAGGCCACGGCCGAGCGGCACGAGTCGACCGCGGCCGGCGTGGCCGCGCTGCGGCAGCTCGGCAACCAGTTCCGCTTCGCGGTCCACGTGACCGACGACGCCAGCAAGTTCGACGAGCCGCACCTGAAGCAGTACCGCGTCGTCGTCTTCCTCAACACCTCCGGCGACGTGCTCACCGACGCCGAGCAGGCCGCCTTCGAGGCGTACTACCGCGACGGCGGCGGGTTCGTCGGCGTGCACTCGGCCATCGAGACAGAGCCGGACTGGTCGTTCTTCACCGACATCCTGGGCACCCGGGCCGCCGGAGCGTCCGGCGTGACCGAAGCGACGGTCAAGGTCGCCGACCGGGTACACCCGGCGTCGGAGACGCTGCCGGAGTACTGGAGGCACACCGACCAGTGGTACAACTTCACGTCCAACGTCCGGGGCTTCTCGCATGTGCTGGCCACTGTGGACGAGCGGACGTACGATGGCGGCACGATGGGTTTCGACCACCCCATCGCGTGGTGCAAGGACTACCAGGGCGGCCGCTCGTTCTACACCGGCCTCGGCGACACGCCAACCAGCTTCGCCACCGCGGAGCTGCGCGCCCACCTCGCCGGCGCGATCGAGTGGGCGGCCGGCGTGACCGACGGCGACTGCGGCGCGACCGTTCTGGCGAACTACCAGATGGACTACATCGCCGCGCCGCCGAACGTCAGCGAGCCGATCGGCTTCGACGTGCTCCCCGACGGGCGGGTCATCCAGACCGACCGCCGGGGCGGGGTGCGGCTGCACGACCCGGCCACCAACACTACCCACCTGCTCGCCGAGATCCCCGTCTACACGCACAGCGAGGACGGTCTGTACGGCCCGGCGGTGGACAACGACTTCGCTACCAACAAGTGGGTGTACCTCTACTACGCACCGTTGAACATGGAACCGCCGTTCCCCGCGCAGACGCCGCCCGGCAACGCCCCGACCACCGGCACCGACCCGAGCGTGTGGGACCCGTGGCTGGGGTACTTCCAGCTCAGCCGGTTCAAGTTCGTCGACGGGCCGAACCCGACGCTGGACCTCGCCAGCGAGCAGAAGATCCTCAAGGTGCCGGTCAACCGGGGTGCCTGCTGCCACGTCGCGGGCGACATCGACTTCGACGCCGACAACAACCTGTGGCTGGTCACCGGCGACGACACCCCGGCCGGCGGCGGCAACTCCGGCGGGTTCTCGCCGCACAACGACATGCTCACCCCGACCGGGCTGTACAACGCGCCGCACGTGGACGCCCGGCGGTCGTCGCTGAACACCAACGACCTGCGCGGCAAGATCCTGCGGATCAAGGTCCAGCCGGACGGCTCGTACACCATCCCGCCCGGCAACCTGTTCACCGGGCAGGAGGAGGGCGGCGGCAAGACGCGCCCGGAGATCTACGCGATGGGCTTCCGCAACCCGTTCCGGATCACGGTCGACGACGACGGGGTCGCGTACGTCACCGACTACTCGCCCGACTCGCGCACGCCGCAGCTGTACCGCGGCCCCGCCGGCACCGGGCGGGTGATGGTGGTGCGCAAGCCGGCGAACTACGGATGGCCGCTGTGCTACTCGCCGGACCTGCCGTACTACCGCTGGAACTTCAACACCTCCACGCCGCTCGACGACCCGCCGCAGCCGCACGAGTGCGACAACCCCGAGCGCGGGCCGCAGAACACGTCGCGGTGGAACACCGGGCTCGAGTACTCCCCGCCGATCTCGGCGCCGGAGATCTGGTACTCGTACCAGGACAACGCCGCCACCAACCCCCTGGGCACCCCGTGCCCCGAGTCGTACACCCAGGACCCGCCCGGTGCGTGCCCGCAGTTGTTCCCCGAGCTCGGCACCGGCGGCGTGGGCCCGCACGGCGCGGCGAAGTACGACTACGACCCGGACAACCCCAACCCGACGAAGTTCCCGGAGTACTACGACGGGGCGATCTTCTTCGGTGAGTTCACCCGGGACTACCTGCGCGAGATCCGGCTGGACTCCGACGGGAACGTCTTCAAGATCAATGACTTGTTGAACTGCGGCCCCGCGCCGCCCACGCCGACGCGGCCGTTCGTCTGCGACAACCCCATGGACATGATGTGGGGCGACGACGGCAACTTCTACCTGCTCACGTACGGCGACGGGTTCTTCAACATCAACCCGGACGCGGCGCTGGTGAAGTTCAGCTACGTCAAGGGCCTGCGCGCGCCGATCGCGATGGTCAGCGCCACGCCGACCGACGGGTCGGCCCCGCTGACCGTACAGTTCTCCAGCGAAGGCTCGCGCGACCCCGACCCGGCCGACTCGATCCGCTTCGCGTGGGACTTCGACGGCGACGGCACCACCGACTCGATCGAGCCCAACCCGACGTTCACGTACACCACGCCCGGGGTCTACACGGCCCGGCTGACCGTCACCGACTCCAGCGGCAAGACCGCGTCGGCCAACACCACCATCACGGTCGGCAACACGTCGCCCAGGGTCGAGGTCACCGTGCCGGTCGAGGGCGGCCTGTTCGCCTTCGGCGAGACCATCCCGTTCACGGTCACCGTCAGCGACCCCGAGGACGGGCCGATCGACTGCGGGCGGGTCGAGGTGACCTTCGTCCTCGGCCACGACTCGCACGGCCACGCCGAGGCGAACACGACCGGCTGCACCGGGACACTGCCCACCTTCGCCGAGGACGTGGCGCACGGCGGCAACGTGTTCGGCATCATCAGCGCCTCGTACACCGACCTGGGAGGCCCCGGCGGGGTGCCGGCGCTGACCGGCGTGGACCAGGTCGAGATCCGGCAGAAGCGGCAGGAGGTCGAGTTCGCCGTCGAGCAGTCGGGCACGAACACCGCCCCGAGCGCCGACATCGGGGGCGGACTGGATCGCGGCAGCCTGGGCAACGGCGACTGGATCGCCCTCAACGGCACCTACAACCTGGTCAACATCGACTCGCTGACGTTGCGGACCTCGGGCGGCAGCGGGGCGGCGGGCACCGGCGCGGTCGAGGTGCGCCTGGACGCGGTGGACGGGCCGCTGCTCACCACGGTCACGGTCGCGGCCACGGAGAGCGCCACCACGTACGTGAGCCAGACCTTCCCGATCAGCGATCCCGGCGGCACCCACCGGATCTACCTGGTGTTCCGGCCGGTGCCCGGCGGCCCGACCAACAACTTCTTCAACCTCAACTGGCTCGAGTTCGGCGGAGCGGGGGTGGGCGTGCCGTGAGCGCCCACCCGGCGTCCGAGCGAGGCGACCAGATCTGTGCAGCACAGGCTGCGAAAGGAGGAACGGACATGAGCCACAACGGGATCAGCCGGCGCGGGTTCATCGTCGGCGCCGGCGCCGCCGCGGCGGCGGCGCTCACGCCGCTCGGCACGGTGCCCGTCCTGGACGCCGCGCCGGCCAGTGCGGCCAACGGCCGGCTCATCCCGCCGGGCAAGATGGGCACGATCACGTTCACCCAGCGGGACGTGCCGGCGCGCGTCGGCATCGCGGCGAGCGCCGCCCTCGGGCAGTCGCCCACCATGGGCTACCTGGGCGGGCCCGACTTCCCGGAAGACCCGACCGATCTCGGCCCGCTGGTGCCGCTGCCCGGCGGCTGGCGGGAACTGTTCGAGTTCCTGGCGAACCTGGGCTTCAAGCAGATCGAGTTCGCCGGCTACAACCAGCACGCCGCCAACCCCGGCGGCGCCATGCCGAACCCCGCCCCCGGCGGGGTGGTGACGCCGGAGTCCCGCGCCGCCTACCTCGCGTACGCGCGCACGCTGCGCGGCTTCCTCGACGAGTTCGGCCTGGAGGCGATCGGCAACCACGGGTTCATCCCGAGTACGTGGCCGGGCCCGAGCAGCCCGGGCGGCGGGATGTCCACGGCCGACTACGAGCGCTTCCAGACGGAGCTCGAGTTCGCGGCCATCCTCGGCATGCCGTACATGGGCACCGGCAACGACCCGACCAGCGCCAACAACCGCAACATCGAGCCGTGGACGGTGGCCGGCGAGAAGTGGGAAGCGCTGAACACGCTAGCCTGCAGTGGGGCATCCACCTCTACCCGCACAACCACTCCCCGGCGTACAACTTCCTGCAGGACGGGCCGTTGGTCACCGTCACCGAGGACCGGCTCACCGGCGCCCCCATCCCGCCGACCGTGGTGCGCGGGGAGTCGGGCAAGCGCCTCATGGAGTACTTCCTCGAGATCACCGACCCGGACCTGTGCGTCGTGGAGATGGACATCTACTGGGCGCACGTGGCTCAGCACCAGTGGCGCTGGCGCTACGACTGGGAGGGCAACCGCGTCGAGGACATCTTCGACCCGCTGGCCACGGTCGCGCGGCAGCCCAAGCGCTTCGCGCTCTTCCACGCCAAGGACGGCGACCGCACCGACCAGCCACCGGGGGTGGGCAACGGCTACGAGATGATCCCCTTCGGCGACCCGCGCAGCGACATCGACTACCGCAGGTTCTTCAAGAACATGGGCGCCAAGGGCTACCACAACCCCAACTACGAGCAGGACAACGCCCCCGGCGGCAGCGCCGATCCGGGCCAGTCCCTGCGCTTCGCCAAGATCAGCGCCTACAACATGCAGCGCCTGCGGGGCTGACCTCCGATCGCCGCATCGTCCGGGAGCGTGCCGCGGTGGGAATCCCACCGCGGCACGCTCCCGGACAGCGCGTCAGGGCGCGACCGGCGCCCGCAGCGCGCTCGCGATGTCGAGCGCGGCACGCACCGGATCGTCGGCCCACCGGCTGGGGAAGGCGTCCATCAGCCGCCAACCGGCGCGGCGCAGCGTCTCCTGCCGCTCGAGGTGGGCCTCGACGCCGTCTGGGTGGACCCGGCAGATGAGGCCGACCGCCGCGTCGCCGTCGCCGACACACAGGTCCACCAGCCACGAGCCGACCGGATAGTCGACGCGTACCGCGAGGCCGGCCCGACGCAACTCGGCGCCCAGCCGCGCCCGCCAGTCCGCGGTCGCCGGGGTGGCAGGCGGGAAGGCCGGGGAATCGGCGCCGGTCGGAGGGCGCTGCGCGTGGGCGAGATACTCGCCCACCACGCCCTGCGGGGACGTCAGGGAGGTCACCACCACCATCCGCTGCCGGGCGCGGGTGACCATCACGTTGAACAGGTTCGGATCCGCGACGAAACGCACGCGCGCCGGGGAGTCGTCGTCGACCAGGCCGAGCGATACGACCACGATGTCCGCCTCGCTGCCCTGGAACGCGTGGACCGTGCCCGACCGCAGACCCAGCCGTTCGATGTCCTCCGCGGGGAACGCCGCCAGCAGCGCGGCCTCGAGCGCGTCGGCCTGCGCGCGGAACGGGGTGACCACCCCGATCGACGCCACGCCCCGACCGCCCGCGGTGTCCGGGCCGACCGTCGCCGCCAGGTGCCGCACGACGTCCACCACGGCCGCCACCTCCGCGTGGTTGACGCCGTCCTCGACCGTGCCGTCGACCCGTACCACGTCGATGGCGTCGACGCACTCCGTGCGCGGATGCCGGGTGACGAGCGCGATCCGGCCGCCGTAGAAGCGCTCGGCGCTGAACTCGATGAGGTGCGGCGCCGAGCGGAAGTGCTCCCCGAGCCAGGTGACCGGCGCGGCGCCGGCCGCGACGTCGAACGCGCTGAGGCGCCGCACGTCGAGCCGGTCGGCCGCGGCGGTGAGCCCGTGCCGCTCCAGCGCGGTGGACACGTCCACGTCGGACACGAAGGACACGAAGCGGAGCTGCCGGGGATCGCCCACCACGAGCGCGCGGCGGGCCCGGGCCAGCACCGGCGCCGCCCGGATCTGGTCGATGTGCGCCGCCTCGTCGAGGACCACCAGGTCGAACAGTCCCGGTGTCGGAGGGAGCAGGTCCTCCACGTCCGTCACCGTGCCGACCCACAGCGGCAGCGCCCGCACCAACGCCCGCCCGTCCAGCGCGGCCAGCATCTCCCGGCGCCGGTTGCGTCCGGCCCGCAACGCGGCGGCGAGCGCGCTCACGCTACGCCGCGCGTCGCCGCGCCACCGCCGCTCGCTGGCCGCCCGGTGCCGCATGGCCGTGCCGAGGGCCTCGGCGAGCGCGGTCTGCGCCTGCCAGAGGGCATCCCAGGCGGCCTCGAGGTCGGTGCCGGTGCCGGCCGCGAGCCGGGCGGCGGCCTGGCGCGCCGCGGCCGCGTCCACCGCGGCGGCGATGCGGTCCAGCGGCACGGACGGCGCGGCGCCGAGCGTGCGGTACAGCCGGTGGCAGGCCCACCGCTGTCGCCACCGGGACACCCACCCGGCAGGCGGCGCGGCGGCAGCGGAGAGCAGCGCCCGGACGCGGCGGAGGTCGGTGCCCGGCGCGAACGCGGCCGGCGCCTGCGCCGACAGGGCCGGGATCAGGGGTTCCCAGGACGCCACCTCGGCCGCCCGCCGCTCCATGTCCAGCGCGGACACGATTCCGGCACGGATCGCCTCGACCCGCGCCCGCGCCGCCCGCACCGCCTGCTCGTCCGCGCGCAACTGCGCCTCCCCGGCACCCGCGGTGGTGCCGCCGCCCAGTTCCGTGGCGATCGCCGTACGCCGCTCGACGTCGCCGAACAGCACCGGCACCGGGCCCGGGAAGCGGGCCAGCATGTCACCGAGGACCTCGGCCGCGTGCGGTGACGCGGTGGCGATCAGGACCGAACCCCCACGGTCGACCACGTCCATCGCGGCGGCGACCACCGCGTGGCTCTTGCCGCTGCCCGGCGGGCCGGAGACGACCACCACCGGCTCCGTGCGGGCCCGCCGGACGACCTGCCGCTGCGCGCCGGTGAGCGGCAACGGCGAGAGCACCGGTCCGCCGTCGACGGGAGTGATGGTGGGCGCGGCGGTCGCGCCGTACACCGCCGCCAGCGCCGTCGCATCCAGCCCGGGTCGCGCGGCCCAGGACAGCAACGTGTCGCGCAGCCCGGCCGGCGAAACGTCGCCGGCCACGAACAGCGCCGCCACGGCGACTGCGACCAGCCGGTCCTCCGGTATCGGCCGCGGCACCGTGGCCAGCACGTCCGCCAACTCCAGGCCGGCGGCTGCGGCCGTCGCCCGCAGCCACGCGGCGCTGCCTGTCGACTTCAGCCAGCCGGGCCTGCCGAGCCCCGGGACCGCCTCCAGCCCACCCGCCACTGTTGGGTCGGCCACCAGCGGGGTCAGCTGCAGATCACCGGCGGGCACGACGCGGTACCGGCCGATCCCGCGCTCCAGGCGTACCGGCTGCGTGAGCAGCGGCAACCGGACCCGTCGGCGAATCCCGTCGACCGTCACCGAGCCCAGCACGAATCCCCAGCCGCGACGCAGGATCCGCTCCTCGCGGCGCAGCGCGTCGAGCGCGGCCAGCCGGTCCACGGCACGGCTGCGCGGTGCCCGCTCCGGCTCGGTCAGCCACACCAGCGGCTGCCCGCCCCTGGTCACGTCGAGCACCCGCTCACCGGGCGCCGGAGCCAGGTCGGCGAGCGCCGTGAGAATCTGTCCAGGCCGCATCGCCGCCCGATTCTGCCCTACCGCCTGCGGTGCTGATCATCCCCGGCCCGACGGCCGGCCGGGCACGGCCGTCCGGCAGACTTGCTGCGGTTGGACCTCGGGCGGACAGCCCCGGACGTCGAGCGCTCGCGGCGTAGGCGCACGCCCGGGGAAGCCAGATGACCGCCTTGGGGAAGGCACTGGACGGCGAGGTGGCAGGTGAGTGGTCGGGACGGTACGGGCGATAGGACGGCGGCCTGGCTGAAGCTGCTCGCCGTCGTCCTGCTGGCGCTCAACCTGCGGATAGCCATCGCCGGGCTCGCCCCCCTGCTGCCCGACGTGCAGGCGGATCTGGGGCTGGGCCGGGGCGCGGCGGGCCTGCTGACCAGCCTGCCCGTGCTGTGCTTCGGACTGCTGTCGGCGTACGCCGCGCTGCTCGGGCGCTGGATCGGCATGGAGCTGGCCCTGCTGCTGGCCCTGCTCGGGATCGGTGTCGGCAGCCTGATCCGGATCGGCCCCTCGGCCCCGTGGATGCTCATCGGAACGGCGGTCATCGGCGCCGCGATCACTGTCGGCAACGTGCTGATGCCGAGCATCGTCAAGCAGCATTTTCCTCGGCGTGAGGGCGTGGTGACCGGACTGACCACAGCCGCCTTGACCGCCGGACCCGCGGTCGCCGCCGCGGTCGCCGCCCCGCTGGCGTACGACGCCGGGCTCGGCTGGCGCGGCTCGCTGCTCGTGCTCGGCGGGTTCGCCGCTGTCGCCGCGCTGCCCTGGCTGCCCCGGTCACGGCACCGCCACGCGGCCCCGCTGCGGCGGTCGGGCGGTTGGGCTCTGCTGCGCTCCCCCGTCACCTGGTACGTCGCTGGGTTCATGGCGATGCAGTCGCTGCTCTTCTATTCGATGCTGGCCTGGCTGCCCACGCTGCTGCGCGACGGTGGCGTCTCCGCGGCGGGCGCGGGGTGGGCGCTCGGGCTGTTCAACCTGCTCGGCATCGCCACCGCGCTCGCGGTGCCGGCCCTGGCTGCGCGGCGGCGCGACCAACGCAGCCTGGGCCTGCTCACCTGCGCGGGGTGGGGGGCGGGCCTGGTAGGCCTGCACGCCGCGCCGTCGCTGTACCTGCTGTGGACGGTGCTGACCGGGCTGGCCCAAGGGGCGGGCATCGCGCTGGCGCTGGCGCTGATCGTCATCCGGGCCCGTTCGCCCGAGTCGTCGCGCGACCTGTCCGGCGTGGTGCAGTCGGTCGGCTACCTGGTCGCCGCGCCCGGCCCGGTGCTTGTGGGCGTGCTGCGCGACGTCTCAGGTGGCTGGTCAGCCCCGATCGTCGCCCTCGGCGTCGCCGCCGTGCTGATGGCGCTGTCGGCGATCGGTGCGGGCCGCGACCGGCGGGTCTGACCACCGGCGCCGACACTGCACTCAAGCGAACCGGATGCCGCGGCGAGGTAGCCGGCGAGCATCGCTTGAGCCACGTCGCGGACGGTCTCGTCGTCGGGCAGGAAGGTCGGGCTGTGCAGGCGTTCCCCGCGACCGCCGCGGGTGCCGACGAAGAGCATGAGGGAGGGCAGCCGCTGGCTGAAGAAGGCGAAGTCGTCGGATCCGGCCGAGCGCAGCGTGTCGACCACCACCATGCCGCTGTCGGCGAGCAGCCGGGCCGTGGCCCGCGCCAGCTCCGGGTCGTTGGCCAGCACCGGCTCACCAAGGCGGATCTGGACGTCGGCGGTGCACCCGTGCACCTTCGCCACGGACTCCGCCACCGCCGCCAGCCGCCGGTGCACGTGCACGCGGTCCTCCGCCGACATCGCCCGGATGGTGCCCTCGGCCACCGCCGTGCCGGGTACCACGTTCGCGGCGCTGCCGGCCGAGAGGGTCGACACCCCGAGAACCACCGGGGACATCGGGTCGACGTCGCGGCTGACCACCGTCTGCAGGGCCACCACCACATGGGCGAGGGCGACCACAGGGTCCCGGGTCAGGTGCGGGTAGGCGGCGTGCCCACCCATGCCGCGGACAGTGACGGTGAACTCGTCCGCGGAGGCGTTGACCGCGCCCGGGGTGCACGCGACCACCCCGGCATCCAGCAGGGGCTGCACGTGCGCGCCGATCATGGCCACGCACTGCTCGGCCTCGAGCACCCCGGACTCGGCGATGTCCCACGCACCCGACGGGTGCGTCTCCTCCCTCGGCTGCAGCACGGCGAGCAGCGGGGCGGGGCCGCCCACGCGGTGCACGGCGCGCGCCAGCGCCACGAGCGCGGCCAGGTGGACATCGTGCCCGCAGGCGTGCATTACACCGGGCCTCGCCGACGTCCAGTCGACTGTGGACCTCTCGGTCACCGGCAGCGCATCGAGCTCTCCGCGGACCCCGATCGCCCGGCCCCGCCCGCCGACGCGCGCGACCGCCCCGGTCCCCGCCACCGAGGTCACCGACAGGCCCGCGGGCAGCGCCGCGAGGACGGCGTCGCGGGTCGGCCCTTCCGCGCCGGACAGGTCGGGGGCGGCGTGCAGCCGGTGGCGCAGCTCAACCGCCGCGGGCAGCTCCGCGTCGAGGGCCGCGCGCAGGTCACGCAAACACTGCTCGACAGTCACGACGGCCGCTCCGTCAGGCGGTACACCCGGCTGGCGTTCTCCCGCCCGATGAGCCGAGCCACCCGGACCGCGTCGTCCAGGGTCCACTCCCCCGACTCGACCCAGCCGCCGAGCACCCGCAGCATGCCGCGTCGCCACAGCAGCGCGCCCAGGTGGTGCAGCTCCGCCGGGCCCCACGCGTCGGAGGAGAACAGGATCTTCGCGAACGGCGCCAGCTCCAGCGACTCGGCGATCACGGCGTCGGAGCGGACGCCGGTGTAGTTCACCCCGAGCCCCACGTCGAAGTAGACGTGCGGGAAGACCTGGGCCAGGTAGCCGGCATTGCGGTGGTACGGGTAGCAGTGCAACAGGATCAGGTCGACGCCGTGCGGTTCGACGAGCTTGATGAACCTGGTCAGCAGCAGCGGGTCGCAGCGGTGCAGCTCGACGTCGGGGTCGCCGTACCCGGCGTGCACCTGGATCGGCAGCCCGCGGCGTACCCCGGTCCACAGCAGAAACCGCAGCAGGGTTGGGTCGCTGACCCGCACCTGGCCGGTACGGTCGACCTCACGTAGCCACCGGCCGGCGGCCTCGACCACCTCCCGTTCGGAGGGCGGCTCAGGGTCGAAGTCGAACCCGAACCGGTAGGCCACGATGCTCTTGAGCCCGACCGCCTCCGCGGTACGCCACGCGAGCGCCTCGCGGAACCGCACCGGCAGGTCGCCGGCCGCGACGCCCGCTCGGACCACGTCCTCGAGCACGGTCTCCAGCCGTACGACCTCGGACGTGGCCGCCCCGGACACCCGGCGCATACCGGCCGGGTCGAGGACCTCGTCGCCGCGGTACCCGGTTTCGATGATGAAGTGCGCGATGCCGCTGGCCCGTAGCAGCCGCCGGGCCACCTCCTCGGCGCCGAGCGCACGGCGGGTCTCGACGTACGACTCGGGTGAGGCGTGGGCGTCGAGCCCCAGCACCGGGGCGCACCAGCGGCGGACCGCGAAGCCGATCTGGGAGTCGAACTGTGTCATCCAGTCCGGGATGGGCCGGTCCGACTCGGTCAGCAGCTGTTCGAGCGCCCCCCGGTCGAGATCGACGGCGCACGCGCCGTGCACATGGTGGTCGATCAGCGGGAGGGTTTCCAGTTCGGCGGCGAGCCGGTCAATAGACATCCGCGATCCTCTGGCACCGTGCCACGTCGTCGAGGCCCTTCAGGGCTTCCAGTTCCGCGCGCTTCACGGACAGGTGCGTGGCCAGCAGCGCCGGGTCGAACCACCCCCGCACCACCTCGTCACCCTCCAGGGCCGCGAGCGCGTCCTCCAGCGACGCCGGCATCGCCGGGGCCGAAGCGAGGTCGGCCTCCGTGGCCGACTCGGGCCACACCGTCGCCGGCTCGTACCCGCGGACGATCCCCTCCATGCCGGCCCGGATGAGCACGCCCAGGGCGAGCCAAGGGTTGGCGGTGGCGTCCGCGGCCCGGAACTCCAGGTTGAACGTCTCCGCCGGGTCGGCGTTTCCGATCTCGACGGTCGGGCAGACGCGCAGGAACGCCTCCCGGTTGCGTTCGGCGAGGAACAGCCCGGCGGCGCTCCAGCGGTGCGGGGTGAGGCGCAGGAACGAGACCGGACTCGGCGCCGTCCACGCGGCGAGCGCCCGGCCGTGCCGCAGCACCCCGGCCGCGAACCTGGCCCCGGTCTCGGAGAGCCGACCCGGGCGGGCCGGGTCAAAGAGCACCGGGTGGCCGTCGCTGTCGCGCAGGCTCAGGTGCAGGTGGACGCCGTTGCCGACGCCGGACGGATCGAGGATGGGCGCGAACGTGACCCGGTGGCCGCGGGCACGTGCGAGGTCGCGCACCAGTTCTCGGACGAGGACGGCCCGGTCGGCGGCGACGAGCGCGGGTGCCGGGCGCAGCGTCACCTCGAACTGCCCGTCGCCGTACTCGGGCAGCCACGTCTCCGGCTCGAGCCCGGTGGCTTCCAGCAGGCGTACGAGGTCGGAGCCGAACGGCTCGACGTCGCGGGCGCGGGCGAACGAGAACGGCGGCGACGCCGGCACGTCGGGAAGGATGAACTCGTGCTCGAACGAGGCGACGACGGTCAGGCCGGTCCGCTCGCGCAGGTCGGCGATCGCCTGCCGCAGGAACGTGCGGGGGCAGCACGGCCAGGGGCTGCCGTCGGGCAGCACCTGGTCGGCGAGGTAGAACCGCACCGCTGGTCGGGTGCCGTCGGCGGGGACGTCGATCCCGGTCGAGGGGTCGGGCAGCAGTCGCACGTCGCCGACCGAACCGAAGACGTTGTCCTCCGCGATCGGGCCGAAACAGGTGATCGCCAGATCCGCGGGCACCCATCCGGTGCCCTTGGCCAGCACGCTGTCGTGGCTGGCGAACGGCACGGCCCGGCCGCGTGTCTGGCCGACCAGGTCGCAGGTCGCGACGAACACGGTCGCGGGGTTCACGGTCGGGGGGTTCATCGCATCCTCCTGCCTGTGTCACCAGCCGCGGAAGGCGGCGACAGTCTCGTCACTGACCTTGCCGGCCCCGACGTCCCGAAGCGCGGTGCCCAGCACGTCCAAGGCACGGTCGATGTCCGCCTCGTTAACGACGAGCGGCGGGGTGAGCTCCAGGACGTTCGACCCGGGACCGACGTAGTACAGGACCGCGCCGAGTTCGTACGCCCGGTAGACGACCTTGGCGGCTTCACCGGTGGCGGGCTTCCTGGTGTCGTGGTCGTGGACCAGGTCGACCCCGGCAACCAGGCCGCGGCCGCGTACATCGCCGACGAGCGGATGCCGATTGGCGAGTTCCGTGAGGCCGTCGAGCAGCCGCCGACCCATGCGGGCGGCGTTCTCGACCAGCCCCTCCTCGACGAGCACGCGCAGCACGGCCCGCCCGGCGGCCGCGCTGACCGGGTTGCCGGCCGTGGTGAGCAGCGACGACGCTTCGTCCGCGTCGAAGATCGCGGCCGGCCCGATCGCGGCCGACAGCGGCAGTCCGCCGCCGAGCGACTTACCGAGCGTGACCACGTCGGGTGTGATCTGCTCGGCCTGGAAGGCGTGCAGGTGGCCCGTACGACCGAGCCCCACCTTCACCTCGTCGCAGACGAGGAGCGCGCCGTGCTGGTCGCACAGCGACCGAAGTCCGCGCAGGAACCCCTCGGGCGGCACGATGAGACCACCGTCGCTCATGATCGGCTCGACGATCACGGCGGCCACGTCCCCGCGCTCCAGCTCCCGCCGCACCGCGTCATGGGATCGCCGCAGCGCGTCGGCGCCGCCGCGGTAGGTGTCGGGGTACGGCACGAGCGCGAGGTCCGGATCGGCCGGTACACCGGCTGCGACGTACAGCCCGGAGACGTGCTGCGCGGGTCCGATCCCGCCGTGGTAGGAGCCTTCGAAGGCGACGACCCGCGTGCGGCCGGTGCCAGCCCGGATGGACCGCAGCACCATGCTGTTGGCGTCGGAGCCGGCGTGTCCGAGGTAGACCCGCCGGTCGCCGTGACCGGGCACCAGGTCGAGCAGCTCCTCGGCCAGGGCGACGGCTTCCGGGTTGGTCATGGACAGCACACTGGCACCCGCCATCTCGCCGACCGCGCGGCGCACCGCGTCAGTCACCCGTGGGTGCGCATAACCAACCCCCGCGGCGCTCCACGAGCCGGAGAGGTCCAGCAGCTCCCGCCCGTCCTCGTCATAGAGGCGGGCGCCGACGCCTCGGGTGACGGCGAGCGGGAAGAACCGCAACCGCTCGGCGCCGGCGATCACCTTCAGGTCACGGTCGTACAGCCGGTCACGCCGGGGGGTGCCGCTTCGCGCGGCGGCCGGAGCAGTCACGCCTCTGCCTTCACCACCTCGGAGGCGTCGGTGCCGGTCTCGGTGAGCTCGGCGGTCAGCCGCGAACCGATCCGCCGCGCCAGCGCCGGGGCGGCGAGCACGACACCCAGCCCGAGCAGACACCATGCCCCGGAGATCCACGGGAAGTACGAGTACGGCGCGGGCTGGCCGGTCGACTGCTTGACGAACACGTACCCCAGGTACACGATGCCCAGGGCCGGCAGCACCAGCTCACGCCGCGGGATGCGGCCGCGGCCGGACAGGGTGAACCGGATGACACCGGCGGCGGCGACCGCGTAGACGACCAGCAGGCACAGCACGCCGAGGGTCGCGAACCAGTAGTAGGCGTCGAAGGCGGCGACACCGGCGGCGTAGGCCACCACGTCCACTGCCGCGGCCAGCACGGTGACCGTGATCAACGCCGTAATCGGGGCGCCGGTGCGCGGGCTGGTGGCGGCCAGCGCGCGCGGGCCGAAGCCGTCGCGGGCGAGGGCGAAGACCAGGCGGGCCGCGGCGGCCGACGAGGACAGCGACGAGGCGAACGCCGACGCCACCGCGGTGAACGCCACGACCAGTGCGAACCAGACCCCGATGTACTGCTGGGAGAGCGTTGACAGGGAGGATTCGGCGGTAGAGAAGGCCGCCACCCCCTCCGCGTCGGTGCCGAACCCGATGGTCTGCGCGAACATCATCAGCACGTACAGGGCGCCGGTGAGCAGCACACTGCCGGCCAGCGCCCGCGGGATGTTGCGCTTGGGGTCGTCGGTCTCCTCACCGAGGGACGCGCACGCCTCGAAACCCGCCCAGGACAGGAACGCGAAGACCGTCGCCGTCATGATCGCGCCGAAGTGCACACCGCTCGGCGAGAACACGGACAGATCGAGGGTCTGGCCCCCGGGGGCCGAGCCGGTGGCGGTACGGGCGACGATGACGGCGGCGAGGATGAGCATGGCGAGGATCCCGACCGCCTCGATCACCAGCAGCGTGCGGGCGGTGACCCGCGTGTCACGGGAGTTGAGCACGCCAACGAGCACCGCGGCGATCAGAGCGACAACGAGCCACGGCCCGGTGGACTCCAGCCCGACAGCCTGCAGGAAGGCATGGGTGAAGACGCCGGTCGCGGCCAGGGTGCAGATGAGGAAGAACACGTACGTGCCCAGCAGCGCGAAGCCGCCGAAGAACCCCGCGCGCGGGCCGATCGTCGCACCGGCGAGGGCGTATACCGAACCGGCGTGATTGAAATGCTGGGTCAGCCGCCAGAAGCCGTATGCAATGAGGCCGACGCCCAGCAGCCCGAGGAAGAACACCAGCGGAACGGCCTTGCCGGCGGTGGCGGCGACGCCGGCGCCGTTGAGGCTCATAGCGAGCGTGGGGCCCATCAGGCCCACGGACAGCGCCAGGGCTTCCCACAGGCGCAGCTTCCTTCGCGAGAGTCCCTGCTCGGACATGCAATTCTCCCGCAGCTCTCCGGGGGTCACAGAGCATGCGACCACGATTGGGGGATATGAAATGACACATTCAGCGAGAGCGTCAATAGCGCTTGCTGAAAAGATCCGATCACATCCCGGATCGTGGGATACGGAGAGTCACACGACCGTCACGTCGCCACGGAACTGGTCCGCCAGCCGCATCCGCGCCTCCGCGTCGTCACCGAGGCGGGCGTGCACGCCCGCCACCAGCACCTCGACCACCGCGGTGGCCGACACCAGGCTGTCGAACGGGCTCGGCCCCTCCACCCGCGCCGGCAGCACCAGATCGGCCGACGCCGCCGCGGGCGACAACCAGGGGTCGGTGACCAGCACGACCTTCGCGCCGCGGGCGTGGACGTGGGCCGCTAGCTCCACGGTCTCCCGCTCGTAGCGGCGGAAGTCGAAGACCACGCACACATCCCGCCGCCCCACGTCGACGAGGAACGCGGGGTTTCGCCGCGGCGGCTCGGAGTGCACCACCGTGCCCGGCCGCATGAGCCGCAGGTGCAGGTCGAGGTACTGAGCGAGCAGGTGGGAGAACCGGCCCCCGAAGCTCGTCACCCGCCGGCCGGGATCGGCGAGGAGCTCCACGGCCGCCGCCAGGTCCGCCTCCGGCAGCGCGGCCCACGTCTCGGTCAACGCCCGTTGGAACACCTCTGCGGACACCGTGCGCAGCTCCGCGGCCGGCGACCCACCGGTCACTCTCGGCGGCAGCGTCAGGGGCGAGGCCCGGCGAGCCTGGATCTCGTCGCGCAGGGCCTGCTGGAACTCCCGGTACCCGTCGAACCCGAGCCGCGCCACGAACCGCACCACGGTGGCCGGGCTGACCCCGGCCCGCTCCGCCAACCTCGGCGTCGGCTCGAGCCCGGCCGACGGGTAGTGGGCCAGGATCGCCCGGGCAACCCGCCGCTCGGCGGGCGAGACCTCGCCCATCCTCGCCCGGATCCGCTCGGCCACGGTGGCGACCGGATCCGGCTGCACCCCGTCGCGTGCCGCCGCGACCGGTCCCTGCCGCCCGTGTTGCATGAGCCGCCCTCCCAGGTGTCGTCACTGTCCGCCGGTCGATTCCAGCCCGGCTCGTCGTCAAGGTGCGTGGGGACATGATGGCTCCTCGAAGCCCGGACGGCGTCGCCGGTGTCGCGGCGAGGATCCGGAGGTACGGCCGTTCCGCGAGGAGATCGCGTCAGCCGTCGATGCCCGTTACGCTGCGCGGCATGACGCTCCCCCGCCTGACGTTCACGTCCGTCAACATCAGCGCCCCCGATCCGGGGGCGCTCGCCCGCTTCTACAGCCGGCTGCTCGGCTGGCCGATCATGATCGAGGAGCCGGACTGGGTGGTGCTCGAGCCGCCCGACGGCGGGGTCGGGTTGTCCTTCCAGTCCGAGACGTACTACACGAGGCCGACCTGGCCGGCCGGGCCGAACGACCAGCAGATGATGATGCATTTGGAGATACGCGTCGACGATCTGGAGGCCGCCGGAGCGTACGCCCGGGACTGCGGCGCCACGCTCGCGGACTACCAGCCCCAGGACGACGTGCGGGTCTACCTCGACCCGGCCGGGCACCCGTTCTGCCTGTGGCTCGGAGAATGAGCGCGGCGTGCGCGGCGCCCCGCGGGCGCCGCGCCCGCCGTCTGTCATCAGCGTCCTGTCACGCGGGAGTGCCGGTGACGGTCAGGTTGCGCACCCGACCGATGTTGTCGAACGACCCGAAGCCGACCCGGCCGTGGCCGAGCGTGGTGTCGGTGGCCGTCATCAGCGGGTGCTTCGAGCCGTCCACGTACACTGCGATCTCCCCCGAGTCGGGGAAGTGCACCACGCGGACCCGGTGCCACTGCTCGTCCACAATGGCCGGTGGTGCGCCATGGTAGCCGTTCCACTGGTGGTCGATCCGCAGCCGGTCGGCGTTGTTCACCAGGAAGATGCCGTTGTGCGGGTAGATGGTGTTGTCGGTCGACAGGTGCGCGTAATAGAACTGCGTGTCGGACTAGTAGCCGAACACGATGATGACATCCCGGTTGCTGACCGACACCGGCGTGTCGATCCGCACCTGGGCGGTGATCTCGACCGACCTGAACTCCGGCCCCTTGGTCAGCACCGCGTACTCGAAGGGCCGACGTGGACCCGGCCGCTGGACACCGGGCTCGGTCAGGATCGCCTGAGTGCCCCGGAACTGCCACTTCTCCGGGGTGACCGGCGCCCAGTGCCGCGCTCCGGCCACACCCGCCACCGTCGTGCGGCCGACGTCGCCGTCGGCGAAGTGGCGGGTGCCGACCACCTTCCAGATCTTGCCGTTGGCCTTGGCGAGCAGGTAGAGCTCACCGGCGCCGTCGCGTCCGAACCGCAGGTCCACTCGGTTCGGGTCACCCGGCGCGCCTTCGCCGGCCAGCTCCGGCATGGTCACGCGCTTGCCGCTCGTGTCGAACAGCATCATCTGGTAGATGCGCGCCAGGCGCTTCGTGGCGCGTCGCATCTCCCCGGCGTTCGTGTAGAACACGCGGCCGTCAACGATGTCGCCGAAGACGTACTTGCCCCGCAGCTCGGGCAGCCGCTCGCCACGGTAGACGAAGCCGCCGACCACCGCGCGCCCGATGTCGGAGCGGCAGTTCCAGGTGGGTGGCGGATCGTGGTCGTACGCCGCGACCGGGTAGGTGTAGCCGTACTTCCAGTCGTCGGCGGGCAGGGGGTAGATGCGGTCGCAGGGGTCGGCGGCGGACGAGTCCCAGACGAACGCCCCTTCCCGCTCGCTCCAGCCGAAGTTGTCCCCGGCGCGCACCTCGTAGATCGCCTCGATGGCGTGCTCGCCGATGTGGCCGAGGAACATCCGGTTGCCGGCCTTGGGATCCCAACTGAACCGGTGCGGGTCGCGCATTCCCAGCGCGTAGATCTCGCCGAGCGCGCCCGGCGTGCCGACGAACGGGTTGGTGGCGGGCACGCCGTACTGACCGTTGGCGCTGCCGGTGCCTAGCGGGTCGATGCGCAGGATCTTGCCGTGCGGCATCGCCAGGTTCTGCGGGTCGTCGGTGGTGGTGCCCCGCCCGCCGTCGCCGACCGCGAGGTACAGCAGACCGTAGTCCTCGTCACCGGGCTTCGCGGTCGGGTTGAAGTCGATCTGCTGGATGCCGTGGACCTGACCGCCGAATCCGATCCGCAGGACCTCCCGCCGCGTGCCCTCGAAGGTGGATGCCGCGGGATCCGCCGCGGTCCACTCGGTCACCACACCGTGGAAGGCGGTGTTGGGCTGGGCGACCAGGTCCGGCGCGCGCGGGGCGAGGGCGGCCTGCTCGGTGTGGACCGTGTAGAACTTGCCGTTGGTCGCGAACTCCGGGTGGAACGTGACGAAGCCGAAGCCCTGGCCGAGGCCGCGCTGGGAGAAGAACGCGGGGGCGAACGCCGCCCGGACGTCGAGGTACACGTGCGGTGTCCGGCCCTCGAGGAAGTACAGGTTGCCGTTGAGGTCTGGGACGAACAGCCGCCCGGACCCGTCCGGCACCTCGCCCAGATAGTTGATCCGGGCGTGGCGGACCAGCCGCTGGTCGACCGGTGGAGCCGGGTACGTCTCCGACTTCGGGAACGCGGCGAACTCCTCGAGGACCAGTCCGAGCGTGGACTGGATCGGGCTTTCGGGTATCGGGTCGTAGATCGGGCCGCTGGTCTGCGCCGCCGCACCCGGTGTCACGAGCAGCGACAGTCCGAGCGCGGCGACGGCGGCGGGAATACTCGCCACCAGCTTTCGTCTGGCGCGGGCGGATGTGCGCACGCGTGGTCACTCCCTTCCATGCGATGAGCCCGCGGGCTCCGTGGTCAGGGCAGGTGCCCGGTCATCCGGCGGTACTGCAGGCGGATCTCGGCCGCGGTCACCGCGCGGTCGAGGAACATCAGGCTGTCCATGCGGCAGTTGCACGGGTTGGTTTCGCGGGTGTTCTGCGGGAAGCTTCCGCCGATCTTGATGCCCCGCGGATCGGTGGCCGAGGTGTAGTGCCGTCCGGGGCCGGCGACGCCCCAGGGATCGTCGGAGCGCACGTAGAAGCCGTCGAGCGGTTGCCCGTTGTGGTACAACGCCATGGCGCCGGTGGTGAAGTCGAACGTGGCCGCGAGGAACACCCACTCGCCCTGCGGCAGCAGCGCCTGCCACTCCTCGCTCGCGGCGAACGTCTGCGAGGCTCCCTCGTCGAGGCGTCGCCCGAGGGCCACCAGACGCAGCTGGCCGTCCACATTGATCAGCTCGAGCAGTGCCCGCACCGCGTGCCCGTCGGAGTCACCGGAGAGGATGCCGGCCAGGCCGACCGCGTTGTAGCGGTCGCTCGGGTTGGCCGTGTTGGAGTTCGGACTCGGGTTCTCGCCGGTCATCTTGAACCAGCCCATGATGGTCACCGCCTTCGCACGGTTGAAGGCGTTCAGGCTGGCCACGCCCGTCGGCGAGTAGACGCCGGCCTTCCAGTCGTCGTTGCCCGCCCGCTCCGGGTCGACCTGTCGGGTCTGCAACGACGTGGCGCTGGCCGGGTACGCGCCGTCGGCGACCCGCATCGCAGGACCGCCGTTGACGAGCTGGAGATCGGTGCCGGAGAAGCCCAGGTCCATCTCGTACGCCGGGTTCTCGGGGACCGGGTGCTCGAAGTCGTAGTAGGCGACCAGGTTGTGCCTCAGACTCGGGTGCACATCGACGAGCCCTGACCCTGACGCAGCCCGGGCAGGCGGTGCGAGCAGACCGGTGAGGACGACCGTGGCCAGCGCGGCAAGGCGCCATCCAGGCTTCGACATCACGCCCACCACCACCCTCTGTTCCTGTTCGGACACCAAGGGCTGAACGAAAGCGCTTTCGTAAGCGCTTTCATACGTTACTGGCCGGTCTTGAAATAGTCAAGCAGCGAAATACCGCTATTTCCTGCCACCGGCGGTGCGCACCCCACACCGCCCCGGCGCACGACAGTGCGTTACGGAGACGAACACCACGTGGACTTTGCCAGCCGGCCGGCGTTCACCTCACGCTCGATGTCCGCCACCAACCCGGCGTCACAGGACCGGCCGACCCGCTCAACCCTGCCGGGCGACCACCGCGGCGGGGTCGGGGATGTCCCCCACCCCGCCGCTACGTCCTCGGTCCGTCCACCCGGCCGCCCTACCCTGACCGGGTGTGGCGGGCGAGGACCGCGGTGACCGCCGCGAGCGCGTCGGACAGCGGCGGGACCTGCGGGAACCAGGCCCGCTCCCACTCCAGCGACAACCACGACCGGTAACCGAGCCGGTCCAGCTCGGCGAGGATCGCGCCGAGCGGCACCGCGCCGTGCCCGGGCAGCACCGGGGTGAGGTCCTGAGGGCTCGCCACGTCCTTGAGCTGGACGTGGCGCAGCCACGGCGCGAGCGCGTCGGCGGCCTGGCGCGGACTCTCCCCCGACCGCCACGGGTTGACCGCGTCCCACAGCGCACCGGCGTGCGGGGAGGCGACCTCGGCGAGCACCGCGGCGACCGCGCGCGCGGACAGGAACACGTCGTGGGTCTCCAGCAGCACCGTCACCGGTCCGCCCGCGATGCGCTCGGTGACCTGCGTGAGCCGGCGTACCGCAGCCGGATGCGGGTCGGGCTGGCCGTCGCGCCCGCCGAACACCCGCACGTACGGGCTGCCGAGCTGCTCGGCGATCTCGACGTGCCGCAGCAGGTCGTCGGCGGGGTTCCCGTCGGGCGCGGCGACACGCACGTACGAGGCGAGGCACACGACCTCGATGCCGGCGTCGGCGAACCGGTCCCGGACCTCGCGCAGCGCGGCGGGCGGGGTCTGGGGCGAGACCGGCTCCCCGTCCGCGCAGCGCAGCTCCACGCCGCGGCAGCCGGTGCGCCGGGCCAGGTCGATGACGGCCTCCACCGGCTCACCCGGGCAGCCCAGAGTGCTGAACGCGAGCCGGCCGGCAGCCCAGTCGGGCAGCCGTGCCGGATCGCGGGCAACCGCGGCGCTCACGCCCCGAACCCCGTCGTCAGGTCGGGAACCGGGACGGCCTCCGCGCGCCCGGCCGACTCGTACATGGCCAGGATGGTGGCCACGACCGACTGGGCGTACCCGCCGTCGACGGCGGGGGCCCGGTCCGCACGGCAGGCGGCGACGAAGTCGGCGAGCTGGTCGCGGAACGCCGTCGATACCTCGTCGTGGTGCGGCGCGACGACCTGGGTCTCCTGGCCGTCCTGGTAGGTCCACAGCCCGTCGCGGCGCGACAGCCGTAGTGCCCCGTGTTCGCAGACCACATCGGTCTCGTCGTGGAACGGCAGCCCGGCGCTGGTGACGGTCAGCGCCGCCCGCGCCCCGTTGGCGAGTTCGAGCAGCGCGACCGACTCCGTCTCCACACTGAGCCCGGCCCGGCTGAAGCTGTGTGCCACCACCCGGACCACCGGCGCGTCCGCGAGCCACTGCACCTTGTCGATGCTGTGGGTACCGACGTTCATCACGATGCCACCGCCGGCCACCGTCGGGTCGAAGAACCACTCCGGGCGGGACCCCGGCTCGTACGTCGCGGTCCGCCGTTCGTTGATCACCATCGGCCGGCCCAGGCGACCGGAGGCGAGGATGCGCTTCGCCTCGCGGATCGACGGCAGGAAACGCAGCACGTGACCGACCGCCAGGCGTACCTGGTGCTTCTCGCAGGCCTCGATCATCCTCCGGCAGTCGGCCAGCGTGGTGGCCATCGGCTTCTCGACCAGCACGTGCAGACCCGCCGCCGCGGCGTCGACGGTGATCGGAGCGTGCAACGCGTGCGGCGCGGTGACCACCACCGCGTCCAGGTCGCCGGCGGCGAACATCTCGGTGTGGTCGGTGTACGCGCGCAGGCCGTGGCGCTCGGCCATCTGCCGGGCGGCCGCGGGGCGCACATCGCAGACCGCCACCACCTCGACCCCGGCCTGTGCGGCGGCGTCCAGATGCAGCGCGGCGACGCTGCCAGCGCCGACGATCCCGAGCCGGAACGGCGGATTCCCCCTGCTGTCGGTCACTACCTGACTGTCCTTTCAATATCGACAACCATCGTGGTGGAGGAGTCGGCGACCCTCAACCCTTGAGCCCGCTGGCGATCGCGCCGCGAACGAAGTAGCGCTGGGCGAGCAGGAACAGCAGGAGCATGGGCACCAGCGACATCAGCGCGGCGGCGGTAACGAGCTGGTCGTTGCCCCGGAACTCTCCCTTGAGGCTCATGACCCCGATCGGGAGCGTGTAATTCTCCGGCGAGGTCAGGTAGATGGTGGGCTCCAGGACCGCCCCCCAGGACGCCATGAAAGTGAAGACCCCGAGCGTGGCGAGCGCCGGCTTGGCCAGCGGCATGTGCACCCGCCAGAAGATCTGCCACGGATTGGCGCCGTCCATCGCCGCGGCCTCCTCGAAGTCGCGCGGTATACCGAGGAAGGTCTGGCGCATCAGGAAGATGCCGAACGGGGTGGCGAGCCAGTACGGCACCACCAGCGGCAGGATGGTGTCCAGCCAGCCGAGGTGCTTGAACAGGATGAAGTTGGGGATGATCGTCACCACGGTGGGCAGCATCAGCGTGCCGAGCGCGGCGGCGAGCAGCACCTGCCTGCCCGGCAGCCGCATCCGGGCCAGGGCGTGCCCGACCATCGAACTCGTGATCACGTTGCCGATCACCGCGAGGGCCGCGATCAGCAAGCTGTTCCACGCGTAGCGCCCGAACGGCGCCCGCTCCCATACCTCGGTGTAGTTGCTCCACTGTGGCGGATCGGGCAGCCATGTCGGGGGCACGGCGATGTACTGCGCGAAGCTCTTCAGCGAGTTGCTCACCGAGGCGAGGAATGGCAGCACCATCACCGCCGCGCCGGCCCAGACGAACAGGGAGGCGGCGGCCCGGCCCCGGCGGCCCCGGCGCCCCCGGCGTCCGCGCGTCGAGCGCCGGCCCGCGTCCTCACGCATAGTGCACCCACCTCTTCTGCAGCTTGAGCTGGATGAGGGTCAGGATGAAGATCAGTGCGAACAGCACCCAGGCCACCGCGGCGGCGTAACCCATGTGGAAGAACTCGAAACCCTGCTGGTACATGTACAGCACGGTCAGCTCGCTGGCCCGGTTGGGCCCGCCGTTGGTCATCACGTACACCTGCTCGAATGCCTGCAGCGTGGTGATGGTGGACAGGACCAGCACCAGAAACGTGGTGGCCGAGACGCCGGGCAGGGTGATGTAGCGAAACCGCTGCCACGCCGAGGCGCCGTCGATCTCGGCGGCCTCGTACCGCTCCTGGGGAATGTTCTGCAGCCCGGCGAGGAACAGCACCATCATGTAGCCGACGCCCTTCCACACCGCGACCAGCGCCAGGGTCGGGATAACCAGCGCCGGGCTCTGCAGCCACAGTTGCTCGGGCAGGCCGAGCCAGCGCAGCAGCGTGTTCGCCATGCCGAACTGGGGGTTGAACACGGCGTCGGCGACGTACGCGACCACGACCCACGACGAGATGACGGGGACGAAGTAGGCGCCGCGCAGCAGCGAGATCCAACGCAGCCGCTGGTTGAGGGCCACCGCGAGCAGCAGCGCCAGGATCGTCTGCGCGGGGACGAACAACACCGCGAAGTACGCGGTGTTAAGCAGGGTCTTCCAGAACGCGGCATCGCCGAGGAGCCGGGCGAAGTTGTCCAGGCCTATCCAGGACGGGGGGTTGATGGTGTCGTAGTCGGTGAAGCTCAGGTAAGCCAGCGCGAGCACCGGCCAGGCGGTCAACACGAGCAGGTGGGCCAGGTACGGAAAGGCGAACAGTACGGCCCAGGCCCGCTGGCCGAATCGCTGCCGGTGGGTCTCGGCGCCCTTCACGGGCCGGCCGGAGGCGCGGTGTGGCCGCGCCAAACGGATCTCCGTCGTTGTCACACCGCACCTCCTCGTCCGACGTCGGCTCGGTCACCTGCTGCTGTGGAAGCGGTCGATAATCTGCTGCGCCTCCTTCTGTGCGTCGCGCAGCGCGTCCTCGACGCTCTTGGTCTTGCCAAGAGCCTGGTCGATCTGGTTGGCCACGGCGGTGGTGTACTCCGTCCACACCGGATTGACGCCGAGGTCGTCGGAGTCGGCCAGCGCCTCGAGGAACACCTCACGGTTGGCCGGAGGGTTGCCCGGCTTGAGGAACACCTCGGAGCCGGCCACCTTCCTGTTGATCGGGATGGCCTCACCGATGCTGGCCCACTTGGTCTGCGGCCCCTCGGAGGCGAAGTACGTGATCCACTTCCAGGCAGCTTCGGCCTTCGCCTGCGACGCGGCCCGGTTGACCACCCAGGAGTTGACGATCGCCACGTTGCCCCGACCGGCCGGCCCCTTCGGCATGGGTGCCACACCGAGGTCGATGTCGGCCTGGTTGGCCGGGATGATGCGTGCGTAGATGCCGAACTGCATGGCGACCAGGCCGCTGGCGAACATGGTGTGCGGGCTGCCCAGCGACTTGGTGGTCACTGGATCCGGACCGATCTTGTGGTCGTACATCGCGGCGAGCATCCACTCCAGCGCCTGGCGGGTCTGCGGGCTGTCGATGACCACCGTGCGGCCGCCGTCGGTGACGATGTCGCCACCGAATGCCTTGATCATCGGCCACCAGCTCTCCGTGAACCCGGGCGAGTAGACGCGCATCCCCCACACGTCGGGGTTGCCGTCGCCGTTGGTGTCCCTGGTCAGCTTCTTCGCCGCCTCGGTGAGGTCCTCGTACGTCCAGTCCGCGGTGGGCTCGGGCACCTGGGCGTCGGCGAACATCTTCTTGTTGTAGAAGAGCACCGGGGTCTGGGCGCCCTGCGGGAAGCCGTAGATGCGCCCGTCGGCGTCGCGGTTGAGCTCCACACCGTAGTAGTCGTCGGCGTTGATCGTCTTGACGAAGTCGCTGAGGTCGCGCAGGCTGTTACGCCCGGCGTACTCCTGCACCAGCACACCGTCGGACAGCCACACGTCGGGCCCCTGGCCGCCGGCGAGCTGAGTGCGCAGCCGCTTGAAGAAGTCGGTGTACGGCGCAACCTCGAGTTCCAGCTTGATGTCCGGGTTCTCCTTGGTGAACTCGTCGGCGATCTCCCGCATCGCCTTGTCGGCCGGACCGCCCGCCTCGGCGTAGTAGCCCAGCTTGAGGGTCACCTGTCCCCCGCTGTCCTCTGATCCCCCGCCGCACGCGGCCGTGGCCGCCGCGAGCACGGCGGTGCAAAGCAGCGCCACGAGCCGCCCGGCTCTCGGGAAGCGTCGCATGCTCATCCCTCCGTTCCGTCCGGTGCCCGGCTAGGCCTTTGCGGCGACGCGCTGCTGCGCCGGTCGTGCGGCGCCGCACGAGGCCCGGATCGCCAGGCGGGGTTGCAGCTGGACTTGATGAATGGGCGTCGAGGCGCCCTGTTCGATGCGGCGCAGCAGCAGCTCAGCGGCGAGGGCCCCCACCTCCGTCTTGGGCGGGGAGACTGCGGTGAGCGGGACCTCGCCGAGGTCGGCGACCTCGTCGTCGTAGGCCACCACGGCCAGGTCGTCGGGGACCGCCAGCCCCAGCCGGCGCGCGTGCAGCACCAGGCCCGCCGCCTCACGGTCACCGAGGCAGAAGACCGCGGTGACGCGGTTGTCTCGGCAGGTCCGTACGTACGACGCGAGCTCGTCCGGCGTCCACTCCTCGCGGCGCGCCACCGCCGCGGGGATCCGCGGCAGCCCCAGGTCGTCGATCGCCCGCTGGTAGCCCTCGGCGACCGCGTCCGCGGTGGCGGTACGGATCCGTCCAAGGTGGCCGATTCGCTGGTGCCCCAGCCCGGCGAGGTGCCGGACCGCGTGATAGCCGCCGCCGACGTGGTTGGTGCACACGTACGGGGTGGCGTCGTCGGGCGCCGGACGTGGTGGCCGCCGCTCGACCAGCAGGTACGGCACGGGCAGCTCGCGCAGCCGCTCGACGTAGCGTTGTGGGTCCGCCATCAGGTGCAGGTTCGGCACGAGCAGCAGCCCGTCGGCGCCCGCGTCGAGCAGCTGGTGCAACTGCTGCTCCTCCAGCTGCGGGTCGTACTCCGAGCTGGAGAGGATGACGCGCACCCCTGCGCCGCTCATCACCCGCTCGATGCCTTCGATGACCCGGGGGTAGAAGTACGAGGTCGACGGCACGAGCACCCCGACGAAGCGGGGCCGTCGCAGCCGCTGGGACGGGGCTGCGGCCACGAAGGTGCCCGATCCCTGGCGTCGGCGCACCAGGCCCTCGTCGACCAGCAGGTTGATGGCCCGCCGGACGGTGTTGATGCCTACCTCGTGGGTACGCGCGAGTTCCTGCTCGGTCGGCAGGCGTCCACCGAGCGGCCAATGGCCGTCGGCGATCTGCTCCCGCAGGCGAGTGGCGAGCACACGAAATTTCATCCCTCGAGGGACTGATTCCAACCCTTGTGTGCCCGCCATGGGAAGGGACTCTCCCCTATCCGCCACGTTCATGTCAACCCCTTGTCGTACAAGAACTTCCGCGCCCGCTACCGTGTGCCGCATGGGCTACGGAGACCACTTGAGGATTTAATTCAGTCCTATAGGTGGCCGATCATACGAGGAGCACCGGATGAACACGCGCGCAGAGCCGCACCGACCGCCGCTACCCGACCTGGCCGGGCTGGTCGTCGAGCGGGTGGAGACCTTCGTCGTCGAACTGCCGGCCATCCGCTCGTTCGAGATCGCGGGCGGGACGGTGGCGACCGCGGGACGGCCCAGCCCTCGGGTGCTGGTGAAGGTCACGGCGGGCGGGGTGGTCGGCTGGGGCGAGGCCACCCCGACGCCGTCCTGGACGTACGAGACGACCGAGACCATCCTGACCACGATCGACCGCTACCTCGCCCCAGCGCTGATCGGCCGGCCCGCGTGGCACTTCGACGCGGTCGCGGCGCTGTTCGACCGGGTGATCGGCCGGGGTTTCACCATCGGGTCGCCGCTGGCCAAGTCGGCGGTCGACATCGCGCTGCACGACCTGATGGGACGGGCCTGCGGCGTGCCGGTGGGCGTGCTGTGGGGGCAGCGGCGCACCGAGCGGATCCCGCTCGGCTGGATCGTCTCCACCACCAGCCCTCAGGCGGTCGCCGACAGCGTCGCGGAGGGCCGGGACCTGGGCTACACCGCGTTCAAGGTGAAGATCGGCCTATCTGACATAGACCACGATGTCGCCGTCGTGGCCGCGGTACGCGACGCGGCGCCGGACGCCGTGCTGTGGGTCGATGCGAACCAGGCGTACACGGTGGACCAGGCGCTGCGGGTCGCGCGGCGGCTCGCCGACCTGGACGTGACAGCGTTCGAGCAGCCGTTGCCCGCCAACCACGTCACCGGCCTGCGGCGGCTGCGGGACCTCTCCCCGGTGCCGGTCGCGCTCGACGAGAGTCTGCGCCACCCAAGCGACCTGGCCACGTTTGTCCGACTGGAGGCGGTGGACATCGCGATCGCGAAGGTGCAGCGCAGCGGAGGGCTGCTGCTGTCGCGGCGGCTGTGCGCACTCGCCGAGGACAGCGGGGTGCGCCTGATGGGCTCTGGGCTCACCGACTCCGACCTGGGCTTCGCCGCCTCGCTGCACCTGTTCGCGGCATTCGGCATCGACACGCCTGTGGACCTCAACGGACGCCAGTTCGTCGAGTCGGTCTACGCCGGCGAGCGGACGGTACGGGTCAGCGGCGGGGTCGCCGAGGTGCCGGACGGGCCGGGCCTCGGCGTGGACGTCGACGAGGAGCGCGTGCGCGCCTGTGCGGTCGACGTGCTGCGCTCGGCCTGACGCGCGGGTTCGACCGGTGGCCGGTGGGCCTCGCCTGCGGCAAGGCCCACCGGCCACCGACGTGTCAGGAGATGATGTGTCAGTAGACGATTAGGTACGGGGCGTTGTCGCTCTCCCGGCTGTCCAGCACGACCAGCCGGCCCGACGTCGTCTCGTCGCTCAGCCGCAGGGTCAGCGCGCCGTCGCCCAGGTGTGCGTTCACCGCGTCGGTCACGTCGAGCGAGTACCACCCGGGACCGCTCACCTGGATCGTGCCGAGCACCACCGCGTCCGCCATGGACGGTCGGCTGTGCCACGTCACGTCCCGCTCCGACCAGGCGTCGTCGGCGAGTGCGCGCACCGTCACCGGCACCGGGCCGCCGGGTGCGACCGACGCGACGTGGACGTACAGGCGGGCGGAGACCGTCGGGTTGCCGGACAGGCCCGCCTTCAGGTAGGTGAGCCGGTCGGAGTCCGGGCTGCTGACAACCGGGATGTCGGCGACCTCCAGCACGGGCTCCGTGCCGTAGGTGGTGCCGGCGTGGACCCCGCTGCGCACGAAGGCGTCGTCCACCACGGGTGTCTTCGTGACCCAGGTGGTCTCCACGTCGCGGGCGCGGTCGTGGGCCGACGCCCAGTAGTAGCCGGGCGCGGTGATCCGCAGCGGCTGGAAGCCCACCTGGCCGGCCCGCGTCCCGATGGACTCGGAGACGCCGGACGCGCGGCCGTCGGCGTCGGTGGCCATCGACAGGTAGCGGCCGGCCATCTTGGTGAACCGGCCGTGCACCTGGGCCGCGACCGGCTCCCCGGTCGCCATGTCCACGACACGCAGATCGACCCTGGCCGCACCGCCGGAGGCGGTCACCGTCAGCTCGTCGACGATCAGCGGCTTGAGCCCGGTCGCCGCGGTGGTGGCGGAGGCGGGCGCCGAGGCCGGGCCTACGTTGCCGTGCACGTCCACCGCCGCCACGCGGTAGTGGTAGGTGGTGCCAGGCAGCAGGCCGGTATCGACAAAGGTCAGGCCGCGAGACTGGCCGGCGAGGGTGGCCGGGCCCGGAGTGAAGTGCGGGTCGGTGGACCGGTAGATGTGGTAGCGCTCCACCTCCGTGTCGTCGAAGGCCCGGCCGTAGCTCAGATCGACGCTGTGGTGGTCGAAGGCCGTCGCCACCGGCGCCGCGCTGAGCGCGGTCGGCGGGCCGGAGTCCGCCGGCAGCGGCGGGTACACCGCGTTGGGCCCCCACACCGACGGCAGCCACCGGATCGAGTCGTAGTGGTGCATGGCGACGCCGCCGAACGCCGGGCTGTCGGCGAACGCCTCGTACACCTTCGCCAGTTCGCGCTCGGCGACCGCGCGGCCCTCCTCCCGGAACGTGATGGTCTCCGGGTCACCGCTCCAGGCGATGTCCAGCGTCTCCACGCCGATCACCACCGAGTTCGGCTTACCGATCGCCTCGGCGTACTCGATCTCGTTGCGGGCCTGCTCGATGATGCCGACCGAGCCGTCCGCGGTGTCCCGGTAGTCCATGATCGAGATGTAGTCGACCATGTCCTGGATGTGCTCGCTGAGCGGCCTGGTCCGGCCCTTCCAGGTGATGTCCTGGCAGCAGGCGCTGGTGTCCAGCCAGCGCGGGACCGCCGGCCCGAACACCAGGCCGGACCCGGCCGCGTCACGCCGCTGGATCATCTTCTCCAGGATCTCCAGCCACTGCACCTGCAACGCGGGCTTGCCCGGGGTGAAGTCCGGGTGGATGTACGGCTCGATGTCCACGTTGACCCCGTCGAAGCGCTCCTCGGGAGCCGAGGCGAGGTTGTAGTTGAGGATCTTCTCCATCTCCCGCACCGCGCGCCGGTGGTAGCGCTCCAGCCCGCCGAGGAACGGCGGCTGGGTGCCGCCGGCGATCGTCGCGTAGACCTGGAAGCCCTGGGCGTGCGCCCACCGCACGAAGTCGCGGACCTCGGGCCGGTTGTCGTAGAGCATGTCCTGGCCGCCGAAGCGGTCGACGCCGACGTAGAGGGTGGTGATCGGCCGGGAGCCGAACGTGGCCGTGTCGCCTGCGGTGGTGGCGAGCAGCCGCCGGGAGCCGGGGTTGAGGATCAGGTTGTACGAGGCGGCCTCCCAGATCCACATCGCACGGTCCTGCCCGCGTACCTGCACCGACTCGCGCGCACCCGCGCCGACCTGCACGTACACGGTCGGGCTGTAGCCGGTGTTGCCGCGCTTGTCGATCGCCCTGGCCTCGATGCTCGCCATGGCGTCACCGAGCGGCCGGGGATCCCACAGGTAGGTGTACGTGCCACCACCTCCCACCGCCGGCCGCCACGGACCGCCGTTGACGCGCACCGACACCTCGCGTACCGGGTTGCGGGCGGCGACCGAGATGCGCACCGGCGTGGGGTGCCGCACGGTGCCGCCGTCGTGGGGCCGGGTGACCGTCACGGTCGGCACGTTCGCGGCCGGATTGTCCACCCGCAGCCGGACCGGCGGCGACCAGACGCCGTAGCGGGTGTCTGTCCGAGACCCGCGTACCGCGATCTCGATCTCCCCGTCGATGCTCGTGGTGTCGAGGTCGTAGTGCCACGAGCCGGAGTCGTCGCCGTCCGGGTCGAGCGTGTGCACCCGTGGCGTGGCCTCGCCGTCGAGCACCAGCGTCAGGCCGTACGCGTCGGTGTAGCGGCCCGACAGCCGCACCGTGCCGACCGGCACGGTCTCTCCGTCGGTGTGTGAATCGATGGTGATCGAAGGCGCGGCGGCCAACGCCGCCTGCCCGGCCGGCAGCAGCGGCGCGGCCAGCACCGCAGCGGCGGTCAGCGCGAGGCGGAAGCGCCACCTCACGGCCCTGCGTACGGTCGGTGACACAGATCTGCTCCTTCCGGTTCGCCAGACAGGTGGTTCCAACGAGGTGAGCGGGTCTTTCACTCGATGAGCAGGTACGGCTCGGTCCCTGGGCCGTACTCGCGAGAGTCGATGACGACCAGGCGGTCGGCCACCGAGTCGTCGCCCATCCGGAAGGTGATCCGGCCGTCGGCGACGTTGGCGTTGACGGCGGCGGTGACGTCGAGCGCGTACCAGCCGGGGGCGGTCACCGGCAGGGTGCCGAGCAGGGTCGGCCCCGCGGTTGGCCGGTTGTGCCAGGTGAGGGTCGACTCCAGCCAGTCGTCGTCGGTGAGCGCGCGCACCGTGACCGGGACCGGGCCGGTGCCCGGAGCGACAGCGCTGACGTGCACGTACAGGCGCGCGGAGTGGACTTGGCCGCCGGGCAGGTCGGCCTTCAGGTAGGCGACGCGGTCCAGGTTGGGGTCGACCGCGTTGGGCCCGTCCTTGACCTCCAGCCCGGTCGCCGAACCGAAGGTCGTGTCGGCGTACGCGCCGCTGCGGGCGTGCGCGTCGGCGCTGACCACGATCCGGTCGGGCAGGGTGTCGGTGCGCTGGACGCCCGCGGCGCGTAGCGCGGCCACGGCGGCCTGCACCTCGGCGGTGGTCAGCGACACGCCCCGGGCGTGGTAGACCCAGTCCACGTCGACCAGGTAACGGCGGAACGTCGAGGTGGGCTCGAGGCCGCTGAACCACACCGCGTACTTCAGCGACATGAAGGATTCCGGGTAGTACTCGTCGCCGTGGCTAGCCACCGGGACACCGTCGATGTGGTAGCGCACCTCGCCACCGGTCACCTCGAGCGTGAGCACGTGCCAGCCGTCCTGGCTCGTGGGTACCACGGTCTTGAGGTAGCGGGGATCCCAAGGACTCTCCCGATAGGTCTCCCAGGTCACCGTGTGCATCGCGGTGCCGGCCGAGCCCAGGCCGCCGTTGGGGAGGTACTCGAAGTCCAGTTCGCTGTAGTTCGGATCCAGCGGATAGTTCAGCGGCGAGATGGTGTAGAAGGTCTGCACCACCTGGTCACCGTCAGGCCCGGTCTGCGGCGCGTCGCTGAACCTGATCCGGGTGGCGTAGGTCCCCTCGAGGAACCGCTGCGGTTGCGAGATGGATGCCTGGCTGGTGGTCGCCCCGGTCCCCTGGCTGGTGCCGGCGAGTCGCATCACCCGCGACGTGCCCTGGCCCGTGAAGGTGACGTTGCCGGCGCTCCAGGTTGCGCCGCCGACCCCGGGTCCACCGCCGCCGGACCGCACCGTCCAGCCAAACGCGGACAGGGCGGGATCGGTGGCCGAACTGTAGCTGAAGTCGTCGAAGAACTCGTGGGCGGCGCCGACGGTGGCCGCGGGTGGCGTCGCGGCGGCCGGCGGGACCGCCGTGGGTGACCCCGGGAACGCGGCGGCGAGGGCTGCTCCGAAGAGGACCGTGGTGCGGAACATGCCGGTCTCCTTCCGGCTAGGGAACCTCCCTGGACGTCATGGCGGTGACAGGCGTTCGGGCTACGCCGACTGCGGAAGCAATGGAATGAATTACTTCCCTTATGCTCCCCATGCGTGTGGATGCAGGGTATGTAATGCCGACGCTTTTGGGAAGTAGCAGGCGACCGCGTGCGGCTCACCGATGCCGCCGACGCTGTTGGGGGCCGCCGTGTCGTCGCTCGTTAAGCCGTGCGCCGGGTCCTGTTGCGGCGCTCGTACCAGGCGGCGGCGAGCGCGACGACGAGCGGCCACAGCACGTACGGGCCGCTCATCACCAGCAGCACCGCACCGGCGACGAGAGCCACGGCCGCGGCCCGGCGCGACCATGACCCCGCCGGCAGCAGGCGCACCGCCGCCGCCGTGCCGAGCAGGTACACGAGGGTGAACGACCCGGTGGTGAGCATGACCGACGGGCGGGGGCCGAGTCCCGCGACGGCCACCCCGGCGATCGCGAGCAGGCACAGGCCCGACACCACCATCATGCTGCGCCGCGGCACCTGCCCCGCCTGGCTGCCCCGGGCGAGCCAGCCGGGCAGCGCGCCATCCCGGCCGAGTGCCGCGCCGAGCTTGGCGGCACCGGCCAGGTACGCGTTCATTGCGCCCATCGTCAACAGCAGCGCCGCGACGGCGGTCAGTACCCGCACCTCGCCGCCGACACCGATGGCCAGCAGCTCGGCCAGTGGCGCCTGCGTCGCCCCGGCGGCGGGACCCAGCACGAGCAGGCTGCTGGTGGCGACGCCGAGGTACAGCACGCCGACCACAACGACCGCGACCGCGAGGGCGCGGGGAAGATCCCGGGCGGGGCGCCGGAAATCGGCGGCGAGGTGGGTTACCGCCTCCCAGCCGGCGAAGGCCCAGACGAGTGCCGCGGCCGCCGTCCCCACCGCGAGCCATCCGTTGGGCGCGAACGGAACCAGGTTGTCGAGGCGGGCATGAGGCAGGGCCGTCACCGCGGCGGCGAGCAGAAGTGCCGCCAGCAGCGCGGTGAGCGCCAGCTGCAACCGCCCGGAGACCCGCAGCCCCATGGCGTTGGCGGCGGTCACCAGCACCAGCAGGGCACAGGCTGTGGCGACGGTCGTGGTGGTGCCACCGCCGAACGCGGCCGCCACGTATCCCCCGGCGAACATCGCCGCGGCGGGCGCCCCGGCCGGCACCGCGAAGTAGAAGCACCAGCCCACCGCCGCCGCGGCGCTCGGGCCGAAGGCGGTACGCACGTAGGTGGCGACGCCACCGGCGTCCGGGTAACGGGCGCCGAGCGCGGCGAAGGTGGTCGCGAGCGGCACGGAGAGCCCGATCAGCGCGAGCCAGGCGAGCAGCGACGCGGGCCCGGCGATCTGCGCGGACAGCGCCGGCAGGCCGATCACTCCCGTACCGAGCACCGCCCCGACGGTGAGCGCAGCACCCTGTGGCGTGGTCAGCCGGCCGGCGGCCGGGTGCAAACCGACGGTGACGGTGGGCTGGCTCGTCACGCGCCGACGGTAGGCGGCACACCGGCCTGGTGAACAGAGCCGGTCGGCGCCGACAATTTTGGACCAATCCCGGCGTGGAGTGTGGGTGGCGTCACTCCTTGGTGGTCTGCACGCCGCGGGGTTCGGCTGCCGCCAGGTGTTCGCGTGCCCGGGCGACGAGAGCGGCGGGATCGTCGGCGCAGAGGCGGAGTTCCCTGACCGGCTCGCCGGTGCCCTTCGGCAGCGGCAGCGTCATCGGCTCGCGCAGGACGACATCGACATTCGTCTGGCTCATGAGGACGATGTGCGCGATGAGGCCGGACTCGGTCCGTTCGAACTGGATCGCCCGTGACCTGGGCAGCGAGTGGTTGCGGGCGCGGATCGTCGCGATCGCCTCCCACGGGATCGTGACGTCGACGCTGATCCCGTAGCGCACCCGCAGGCCGGATGCGCCTACCACGTGGGGGTGTACGCGGACGCTCGCGAGCATCCCGATCATCCAGAGCACGCCGTAGACGCCGATCGCGTCGGCGACGAGGCGCACCGTCTCCCAGGGCAGGAGGAGATGCACGATGGGGACCTCGATGGCCGAGACCACGATGAACGCGAGGTAGATGGGCGTCACGGCGGAGGCGTAGCCGAAGGCCGCGGCGTTTGCACCGGCAGGAGGACGGCGCAGGATCCAGCGGTACAGGCTGCGCCACAGGCCCAGCTCGTATCTGATGACCTTGACGGCGAGCCGCAGCATGCGGACCGCGCCCTGACCCGTACGTGTCACTGTGCGTCCTCGCTGGCCGATGGGGACTCGTCGATCTGAGGGGAGAGACCCTGCGCGCGCAGCCGGGCCAGGATCTCGTCCAGGCCGGCCACGAAGCAGTCGAACCGCTCCTCCGGCATCCCCGCGAACAGCAGTCGGCCGAACTCCCGCTGGTCGCGCTCCAGCGCCGCTACCGTCGCGGCCCCGTGCTCGGTGAGCGTGACGAGCGTGGCGCGCCGGTCGGTGGGATGCGGCTGCCGGGTCACGAACCCGGTCGCGACCAGGCCGTCGATCAGCCCGGTCACCGTGCGGGCCGTCACCCCGAGCGCGTCCGCGAGCTCCCGCTGGGTGACCGGTCCCCTTCGGCGCAGTTGCCAGAGCACGTTGGCCCGCGACACGGTCAGGCCGTCGCGTGCCAGGCTCTCGGTCATGTCCTGGTTGAGCACCACGACGAGTTCGAGGATCCGGTCGAGCGCCTCGGTATACCTGTCCACCTGACTCATAGTGTATCACCCTCACCATGTGGTCCGCCTACTATAGCTGGTCAAGGGCAGCAGGGCGTACGGCTGCGTCGGGCGCGTCCCGGGCGCACGACGGTCACCCGCCGGTTGCCGTCAGCAGGTACGGTGCGGGAATGGTGGCCACGCCCACGGTCCCGCGGGAACCCGCGACCGCCGACCGGCCAACGCGGCCGCAGCTCCCGCCGTTGGCCTGGCGGCCCGTCGGCCTTGTCGCGGGTCTGGTCGCCGCGCTGCTGCTCGTGACGAACGGCGGCTACGGCTACCACCGCGACGAGCTGTACTTCCTCATGCTGCGGCCCGCCTGGGGCTACCGGGACCAGCCGCCGCTGACCCCGGTGCTCGCGCGGCTGGCCGACGCGGTGTTCGGTGGCTCCGTCTGGGGGCTGCGCATCCCGGCGACGATCTGCGTGGTGGCGGTCGTGCTGCTGGCTGCCCTGCTCGCCCGCGAGCTCGGTGGCGGCGCGCTCGCCCAGGCGCTGAGCGCGCTCGGTCTGGGCACCGGCGCGGCCACCTTGATCTTCGGCCATGTGCTGCTGACCGCCACGCTCGACCTCGTGGTGTGGCTGGCCGTCATCCTGTGCGCCGCACGGGCGCTACTGCGCGACCAGCCCCGCTGGTGGTTGACGGCCGGCGCAGTGGTCGGACTCGGCCTGTACAACAAGCTCCTCGTCGTACTGCTGGTGATCGGCCTCGGCGTCGGCCTGCTCGCGGTCGGTCCACGTCGGACACTGGCGAGCCGCTGGCTGTGGGGTGGCGTCGCCATCGCCGTGCTCGTCGGCGCGCCCAACCTGGTCTATCAGCTCACTCACGGGCTCCCGCAGCTGCAGATGGCGGGCGCGCTCGCCGACGACCGGGGGGACGAGGCCCGCATGCTGTTCGTCCCCTTCCAGCTCCTCATGATCGGCCCGCCGCTGGCGGCCATCTGGATCGCCGGTCTGGTCGGGCTGGCGCGCCGGCCACAGTGGCGTCCGGTCCGCGCGCTCGCGGCGGCTTACCTGGTGATCTGCGCGCTCACGCTCGCCTCGGGCGGCCAGCACTACTACGCGTACGGGACGCTCGCCGCGCTCTTCGCCGCCGGCTGCGTGGTCACCGCGGACTGGGCAGCCCGCGGCCGGCAGCGCATCCGGTTGGGCGTGCTCGCGGCGGCGGTGGGAACCAACGCGTTCGCGAGCGCCCTGATCGCGCTCCCCCTGGTACCGGTCGACGCGCTCGGCGACACGCCGATCCCGGCGATCAACCAGGTCGCCCGCGACTCGGTCGGTTGGCCCGCGTACGTCGACCAGGTGGTCGCGGCCTACCAGTCGCTGCCCGCCGCCGAGCGCGACCGCGCCGTCGTGCTCACCTCGAACTACGGCGAGGCGGGCGCCCTCATGCGGCTCGGCGCGGGGCGGCTGCCGCAGGTCTACAGTGGCCACAACGAGCTGTGGTACTACGGCCCGCCGCCGGAGTCCGCCACCGTGGCGGTCGTGGTCGGGCTCGGGCCGGGCGGACTCGGTCAGGCCTTCGACACGTGCGAGGTCGTCAACCGGCTGGACAACGGGGTCGGGGTCGACAACGAGGAGCAGGGGCGCGCGATCGTGGTGTGCCGGCAGCCGCGGCTGCCCTGGCGCGATCTGTGGCCGCAGTTCCAGCACTTCGACTGAGGGCTTCAGGGCACCTGGACCGAGCGCTTGGACAGACCCATCATGTAGCCCTCGATGACGGTCTGCGCCCGAGGCCCGACGTCGGCCGCCGCGCCCAGGGTGATGAACAGCGGAATGTAGTGGTCGACCGTCGGGTGGGCGTACGGCATGCCGGGCGCCTTGGCCTGGTAGTCGGCGAGGGTGTCGATGTCGCCGCGGGCCAGCGCGTCGGCGACCCACGCGTCGAAGTCGGCGGACCAGGCCGGTACCGCGTTGTGGACGACCATGTCGCGGGTGAGGAACGGCAGGCCGTGCGTCATGAACCCGGAGCCGATGACGAGCACACCCTCCTCGCGCAGCGGCCGCAGCCGCCGGCCGAGGTCGAGCAGCCGGTCCGGTCGCTGGGTGGGCAGGCTGACCTGCAGCACGGGGACGTCCCCGAGCGGGTACATCACCTTCAGCGGCACCCACGCGCCGTGGTCCAGGCCCCGGCTCGGGTGCTGGTGCACCGGCTCGGTGTCGGGCATGAGGCCGGCGACCCGGCGGGCCAGCGCGGTGGCGTCCGGGGTCAGGTAGGTCATCTCGTAGTAGCGCGGATGAAAGCCCCAGAAGTCGTACACCAGCGGGGTGCCGGCCTCGGCGGCCGACAGACACAGCGGAGCGGACTCCCAGTGTGCGCTGACGACGAGGATCGCCGTGGGCTTGGGCATCCGCTGCGCCCAGCCGAACAGCTCGCGCATCCACACCGGGTCGTCGAAGAGCGGCGGCGCGCCGTGGCTGAGGTAAAGGGCGGGCAGCGGCCCGTCGGGCGGGGTCCACCGGCGCTGGGCCCGGCTCGCGGCGAGGGCCGCGGGCAGGAACTCGTCGAACGCGGCCGCGGGGATCGCCGGGTCGAGCGGAGACGTCATCTGGCCTCCTAAGGGTGTGCTGGCATCGACGGTACCCCGGCCGGGCGGGAGTTCCATCGTCGGTCGTCGCGGCAAGATCGTGGGTGACGTGACGCTGCGCACGCGCCGGCGACCGGGGCGGGGAGATTCACTACGGTGGCCGTATGACCGACGGCCCGGTGATCCCCGACGCGCAGCCGGACGACTGGACGCAACCCGGGGCGTTCCCCGTCGCTGACGGCGTGTACCGGATCCCTCTTCCGCTGCCGAGCGACGGCCTGCGTGCGGTGAACGTGTACGCCATCCGCGTCGGGGACGGGCTCGTCGTCGTGGACGCGGGTTGGGCGCTGGAGCAGTCACGCCGGCAGTTCGAGTGGGCGCTCAAGCAGATCGACGCCAAGCTGTCGGACATCTCGCGCTTCCTCGTCACCCACGTCCACCGTGACCACTACACGCAGGCGGTGGCGGTACGCCGCGAGTTCGGCGCGCGGGTGACCCTCGGCTTCGGCGAGCGCGCGTCGCTGGAGGGCATCCGGTCGCACACGCCCGGCCGCGACCGGCCCCAGGCGCGGCTGCTGCGCCGCGCCGGCGCGTCGGAGATCCTCGCGCGGCTGGCGGCGCACGACCACGACGTCGACCCCAGCCAGTGGGAGCTGCCCGACGACTGGCTGCGGGGCCGCACACCGGTACCGGTCGGCGAGCGGGAGCTGCTCGCCGTGCCCACGCCCGGTCACACCCGGGGGCACTACGTCTTCGCCGACCTGGAAAACCGGCTGATGTTCACCGGCGACCACGTCCTGCCGCACATCACGCCGTCGATCGGGTTCGAGTACGCCGCGGTCGAGTCCCCGCTCGCAAGCTACCTGGAGTCCCTGGCGGCCGTGCGGGCGATGCCGGACATGCTGATGCTGCCGGCGCACGGCCCCGTGGGCGCGAGCGTGCACCGGCGGGTCGACGAGCTCCTCGCGCACCACGAGGAGCGGCTGGACGCGTGCGCCGCGGCGGTCGCGCAGGGCGCGCGCAGCGCGTACGAGGTCGCGCAGGTGCTGCGCTGGACCCGACGCGGCCGGCACCTGGCCGAGCTCGACCTGTTCAACCAGACGCTGGCGGTGCTGGAGACCGCCGCCCACTTGACGGTGCTCGTCGCGCGCGGCGCGCTGACCGAGTCGCTGGACGGTGAGGTGGCCGCGTACGCGGTGGCCGAGCCCCGGACCGTCGCGCGGTGACGGAGCGTCGTAGGCGCGGCCGGCGCGGCCCCCGCGGGTGCCTGGCGCGGGCCGCCGGGGTGGACGCCCGGATCAGCGTGCCACGATGGTCCGTGGATCACCGCGCACAGTTCGGTCGACGACGGAAGGCGAGGCTCAGGTGCCCGAGCAGAGCAAGTGGGTGGAGATCACGCAGGCCAACCCGGCTCATTCGACCTGGTACGTCGAGCGCTTCCGCTCGATGGCCGCGGCCGGGGCCGATCTCGCCGGCGAGGCGCGGCTGATCGACGCGATGGTGCCCCGCAAGTCCCGCATCCTCGACGCGGGCTGCGGCACCGGGCGGGTCGGCGCACACCTGGCCGAAGCCGGGCACGTGGTGGTCGGCGTGGACATCGACCCCGTGCTGATCGCCGCGGCCCGCGAGGACCACCCCGGGCCGCAGTGGCTCGTCGGCGACCTGGCCGAACTGGATCTGCCGGCCCAGGGCATCGACGAGGGTTTCGACGCGATCGTCTGCGCGGGCAACGTGATGACGTTCCTCGCCCCCAGTACCCGGCAGGAGGTGCTGCGCCGTCTGCGGGCGCACCTGCGCGACGGCGGGCGGATCGCGGTGGGCTTCGGCGCCGGACGAGGGTACGACTTCGACGAGTTCTTCCGCGACGTCCGCGCCGTCGGGCTGGTGGTGGACCTGGCACTGTCCACGTGGGATCTGCGCCCGTTCACCGAGGAGTCGGACTTCCTCGTCGCCCTGTTGCGGCCCGAGTAGGCCACTCCCGCCGGCCCGTGACCGGGCAGACGCGCGGGTACGTTTGCCGGATGCTGCGACTGACCGTGGTGGGATGCGCCGGCTCGGTCCCCGGGCCGGAGTCCGCATGTTCCTGCTACCTGGTCGAGCGGGACGGCTACCGCCTGATGCTCGACGTTGGCACCGGGGCGGCCGGCCCGCTGCAGCGCTACGCGGCCGCACGGGACGTCGACGCCGTGATCGTGTCGCACGCCCACGAAGACCACTGGGCGGACCTGACCCACCTGGCCTACCTGCGGACCCTGACCCCCGGTTGCCGACCGCTGCCGGTCATCGGCCCCGCCGACATGCCGCCGGTGCTCCTGCGCAACCCCGACGTCTTCGCCGCCACCGTCGCCGAGCCCGACGCGCGGATGATGGGGCCGCTCACCGTAAAACTGTCGCGTGTAGAGCACGGCGAGTGCTGGGCGACCCGGATCGACGACGGGCTGTGCTACACGGCCGACACCGGGCCGTGCGCGGCGCTCGACGACCTGGCGGACGGCTGCGCGGTGCTGCTGGCCGAGGCGTCCGGCTTCGACGCCGACGGCCCGTCGCCGGTGCACCTCACCGCCGGGGACGCGGGCCGGCTCGCCGCCCGCAGCCGCGCCAGGCTGCTGATCCTCACCCACCTGCGGCCGTGGCACGATCCCCTGGCGCTGCTCGGCGAGGCGTCGCGATACGCCGGGTGCCCGGTGGTCCTCGCGCACCCGGGTCTGCAGTTGACGCTGTGACGCGCGCGGGCCCCGTCAGCCCGCGCGGGCCCCCGTCAGCCGTCGCACCAGGATCCGGTCCGGCAGGTCGCCTCGATCTCGTAGAGGCGCACCCGCGCGTCCCGACTCGCGGACACCTCCAGCCGCACCGCGGTGGCGTGCACCGGCGCGAAGGTGTGCGTGGTGATCTGCTCGCGGTTGCCGGCGACCTCGTGCAGGACCTGCCACTGGCCCGACACCAGGCCGAGGATCCGGTAGTCCCACAGCTCGTAGCCGCCGTACTGGTACAGCTCGACGGTGTCGATCGGCTCCTCGCGCGCAAACCGCACCTCCAGCCAGTGCAGGTCGCCGGCTTCGGTCAGCCAGCGGCTCCCGAGGCTGCTCCGGTTACCGTCGATCGCGAAACCCGGTTGGTACTGCATCCACCAGCTTGAGGCGACCGCGCTGGCGCCGGTGGACGCGAGCGCGACGTTGCGCCAGACCGCGGTGACGGTCGACGCCGCCCGGGCGGTGAGCCGGAGGTCGTGTGCGGCCCAGCCGTGGCGCGCGACCACTTCGACGGTCTGGACCTCCTCCGGCTGCGCGCCCCGGACGCCGACCACCAGCGGGATCTCACGCACCTCGAAGGGGGCGAGCGTGACCTCGACCGGGGCCGGCGCGATCCACCCGGCGGGCGTGGTTGCGGTGACGTGGGCGGTCACCGGCGCCGCGGTGTCGTTGCGGACGACCGCGGTCAGTCGCAGGTCCACATCGGCCTGTGGCCGCACGGCGGCGGTGTGGGGCAGCGAGGAGACGGTGAGCAGGGTCTGGCGGTCGGCCGGATCGGTGCCGAGCTCCAGGGTCGGGAAGATCTCGATCTCCTGGTACCGCGGCCAGGCCAGGGTCGTCGCCCAGCCGTCGAGCCGGCGCACCACGGCCGTCACCTCACCCTGACCGTCGCTGCCCAGCCGCACCGGCGCCCCGGCGAACTCGGTCGCGTAGAGCTGGTCGGCCAGCGGGGTGACAGCCTGGACCGCGAGTTGGTTCGCCGACTCGAAGACCTTCGTCATGTGCTGCGGGTCATCGCCGTTCTGCTCGGCGTACACCTTGACCTGGTCGAGCACCTGGTGGCGGTACACGTCGGTGTGGGCCAGCTCCTGAAGCAGCAGCTCGATGTGGGTGGTGGCCGCGCGCGTCAGCAGCGCCCGCCGGGCGGCGAGCACCGGCTCGCCCTTGGTCGAGCGGGATCCGCGCAGCAGCGGCCGGGTCCGGCTCGCGTCGAGCAGCGACGCGCGTACGGCGGACTGGGCGATGCTGAGCCCGATGTTCCACCCCGACCAGGCCGCCAGGTCGGCGAGCCTGATCCTCGGCACCAGCAGGTCGCGCAGCTCCGGGTCCACCCGCCCGGCCACGGCGTCGTCGCCGATCGCGACCAGCCGCCCGTGGGCCACGGCGTCATGGATCCGGTCGGCGAACGGCTGCAGGCTGCCCCCGCCGCCCGTGTTGGCCATCAGCAGGATGTCCGCTTCGGGGTCGTCCACAACGGTCCCGCCGACGGTACGCACGTACTCGTTGACCAGCGTGGCGTAGGGCACGTCCTGGTACGGCGCGGTCCACTCCTCCCCGGGTGTACGCGACCACTCCACCGTCACCGTCGGTGCGCTGCCGAGCCGTGCGGTGACGTGCTTGGCGACCAGCAGCGCCCCCAGCACGTCGGCACCGGGGTAGATCTTGACCCGGTCCTGCAGGCCGAGCTCCGCGACGAGCGCGGCGAGCGCGGCCTTCTCGGGCCGATGCGGGCCGAACTCGCTGGCGTCGTCCTGACCCAGGATGAGGTAGTCGACCGTACCCGCCGCGACCCGCCTGATCATGTCCCGGTTGATTTCGTGGTTGCGGGCCCGCGCGCACAGGTAGTCCGCCTTGATCTCGTCGGGGATCTCCGCGGCCACCTGCTCGTACTCGGCCCTCAGGTCCTCGCGTCCGAGGTTCTCCACCTGGTCCATCAGGATCGCCCACCGCCGCACGAGCCCCGAGTAGCGCCCGGGGTAGCCGCTGGTCGGCTCGATGGTCAGCCGCATGATGACGTCGAACGCGTACACCGGCTGGGTCGGGTTGGCCCGCTTCACCTCGTCGAGGACCGCGAGTCGCCGCCGGGCGTCGTCGAGGCTGGTCCGGCACGTCCGGGAGGCGACGAGCCCGCCGTAGGCGAGCATCGGCACCGCGACCACGGAGCCGTCCGCCGCGCGGGCCGCGGTCCGCCACCACGCGGCGACCGATTCGCTGTCGCCGTGGGTGAAGAACTCCCCGAGCAGGTCCTTGGGCGGGGTGAGCGCCTCGTGCGCGCCGGCTTCGGCTACGGCGACCGGGGTGTAGGACGTGAAGGGGCGGTCATCGAGCGGAACGACGGCGATCCGCCCGAGACTGCCCGGGGGACCGCCGGCGGCCGCTCGGGCAGTCTCCGGGTGGGCCGCGGCGACCGGGAGCGCGACGGCCACCAGCAGGAGTGCGCTCACGGCGCGGGCGGACAGCCGTGCACCGCGCCCGGGCCGGCCGGTGGCGTGGCGACGCGCAAACAAGGCTGAACAAAACGCTCGCACTCGTACTTCTCCTTCCTCATGTCCAGCCGGCACGCCTGCCGACAGCGGCGGCGATCATCCGATCGACACCAGCTCGACGTAGTCCAAAGCGAAGGTGGACCCCAGGCTGGCCGGATTGCGCCCGACATGGGTGAAGGTCAGGTGCAGCTCGCCGGACGCCGACACGGTCACCTGCCCGAGGACCGCTTGGTCGTAGGAGTCGGAGGGCGCGTAGAGATCTAGTGGATCGCCGAGCAGCTCGCCGCCGGTGCTCGCCTGGTAGATGCCTCGGGTGTCCTGCCGCTTGATCCCGACGACCACGTGATAGGTACCCGGCATCGCCCGCACCGTGTACGTCGCGGAGGCACCGGCCTGGAACGGGCTGAGCAGGTGCCCTCGGCCACCGCTCATCCGGCCGTCGTCGAAGATGCGGTGCGTCGCCCCGGACACGCTCACCGGGAGGCACTCGGCCTCCTGGCGAGGTGCCGCCTCATCGCACCCCGGGTCGCCCCCGCCGCCCTCGGGCGGGGCCACGGGTTCCTGGGTGGGCGTCAACCGCAGGTAATCGAGGGCGAACGATGAGCCTAGGCTGGCCGGATTCCGCCCGGTGTGGGTGAAGCCGACCACGAGAGTGTGCCCCGTGACCTCCACCACGCCGAGGTCCACCTCTGGGTACGTGTCCGACGGGGCGTACATGTCGATCGGGCCGCCCCACGCCTGCCCGTTGACCGTCGGCTGGTAGATGCCGCGGGCGTCCTGCTTCTTCACTCCAGCGACGAGCCGGTAGCGGCCGTCCGGTAGCCCGGACACGGTGTACGCGACGCGCGCGCCGGACCCGGACGGAGTCAACAGGTGCCCTGCCCGCCCGCTCATCCGGTCGTCGCCGAAGACCCGCCCGCTGCCGCCGGTGATGTGGGCTGGCAGGGACTCGGCCTCGACCAGCACGTCGGTCGGCACCAGACGCAGGTAGTCGATCAGGACCGGCCCGCCGGTGGCCGTCACCGTTACCGCATGCGTCACGGCATCCAGCCGCGCCTCCCCGAGGTCGAGCTCCCGGGGTCCGTGGGGGCCATCGGTGTCGATCGGATCGTCGACCGGCCGCCCGTCGATGGCGATGGCCGCCCGACCGCCGCCCGGCGCATCCGCGATCCCGAGCAGCAGGCGGTAGGTCCGCGCCTGTGTCCCGATCCGGTACGTCGCAGATCCGGTGCCGCCGTCGACGGTGGGTCGGATCCGGTCGGCGGCGCCGTACCCTAGTCGGTCGCCGTCAACCCGTTCGCGCACGGCATCGACGGTCTCGGCGACCGGTATCCGCTCGAGTTCGATCGCGCCGGGCACCCACCGGGGTGCCGGTGGCACTCTGTGGTCGGCGAAGACCTCTATCTCCGAGAGGTGGTACGCGCCGGTGCTGGCCATGCCCGACAACCGCACGTGCCGGCCTGTCACGCCGTCGAGGGTGACCAGGTCGACGCCGCCGTCACCGGACTCCTCGATGTGGACAGTGCGCCAGAAGGCTGCGTCATCCGACACCTGGATCTCGTACCGGGTCGCGTACTGCGCCCCCCATAGCAGCCGCACGGCACCGATCGGAGTGCGCCTTCCCAGGTCGACGCGCAGCCACACCTGCTTTGCCGTCGCACTCTGCCACTGCGAGAACGAGGTGACGGCGGTGTACGCGGTGTCGCCGTCCGTGGCGTACAGCGCACGGCGCTCGGAGCGAGTGACCGTTCCGGTGCGGTATGAGTAGTCGTCGTGGCTGGCGTACGTCGGCCGGTGCGCGGCCAGGTTCGGCCCCGTCGACGCTCTGGCCATCTGCCGGACGGTGATCGGGCCACGGTAGACACCGTTGCCCCTGGGCGTCACCGTGATCGATTTCGTCTGCCCGGGCAGCACGGCGAACACGTTGTCGCTGAGGTCCACCAGCCCTTCCACGAGGAGTTCGACACCGAACGCCGGGACGTCACCGCGGTTGGTGATTCGCACCGTCCGTACCCCGCGGTCCACCACGTCCGCGACCGCCAGGTCAGCCACAGGCGCGCCCGCCAGGGTGTACATGGACCGGTTGGGCTCGGTGGTCATCCAGGTGGTGTTGTCGACCACGAGGTTCCCGGCCCGGTCGAGAAGCTCCAGGTGCACGAGGAATGCGGTGGGGGTACCCGGAGCGTCGAACGTTGCGGTGAAGGCTTTCGCCACGCCGCCGTCGGCGTTTGCTGGCACGTCGACCCCACCGGCCCGCTCGGCTATCACCTGCCCGTCCATCGTGATCGCCGTGGCCCGCACGGTCATGCCGGTCAGTGGCTGGCGCGTGTCGTTGATGACGTGCACGTCCAGGCTGACCTGCTCGCCGGGATCGAACCAGTAACGGTCGTAGCTGGCCCGCACATGCACCGGGCGGAACTCTCGCTTGAGCAGGTAGTAGCTCCACTTCGGAGCCCTTCCGTAGTCGACCACACCCCAGCCGACCATGGGCGCCATGTCGTTGTACTGCCACATTAGGGCGCCGGCGTTGGCCCACTTGTGGGTCTTCTGCCAGCCCGCGTTGTACGCCATGCCCAGGCCCTGGGCGAGCTGAGTGAACCGGATGACGTCGTCGACGTCACGGTAGGCGCCGTACTCGTTCGGGTAGATCCACTCCTCACCGATGCGCCGGTGTGCGTCGGTGGCGTGTCCCTCACCGCCGTACTGATTCCAGGTGCTGGCCGAGGGTGCCGAGTTCATACCGAGTTCGCTCAGGAAGTCGGCGACGCCGAGATGCGCCTGCTCGTAGCCCTCGACGCCGACCATGTGCAGGTGTTCCCAGCGGTGGACGCTGCCGCCGGCCGGGCTGGTAGCCAGGAATTCGCCACGGGTGCCGTCGTGCTCGAGGTAGCTGTCGGCGACCGCGCGGACGTAGGGCAGCGCTTCGGCGCGCTCCCGGTCGCCGGTCGTGGTGCCGGTAAGCTCGTTGCCACCGCTGTACCGGGCGACGGCCGGGTAGTTGCGCAGCCTGCGTACGATGTCGTCCGCGTTGGCGCGCCACACCGGGTAGTCGACGTCGTACGCGACCATCCAGTGCCAGAACTCCTGCAGCACCGGAATGCCGTACTCACTGGCCCGTTGATAGAAGCCCGCGTTCTCCTCGATGCCCCCACCCCAGACACGCAACATCGTGACGTTGCCCTTGGCGGCCAGCCACAGCAGCTCGTCGTAGATCCGTTGCATCACGGCCGGGCGGTAGAGCGGATCGGAGGGCACCCAGTTCCCGCCCTGCGCGTACACCGGTTCGCCGTTGACCACGTAGACATGCCGGTAGTGGTCCGCCGGCGCGCCATCGGTCAAGCGGTACGTCAGCGACCGGATGCCGATGTGACTGACGTGGCGCGTGTCCAGCAGCGTGTCCCCCTCGTGCAGCTGCGTCCGCAGGGTGTAGAGGAAGCGGGGGCCGTCCGGCCCGCCGACCCCCGGCCCGAAGCCGTTGGGCCACCACAGACGTAGCGCATTGCCGGCGACGACCAGGTCCTGGCTGACCCGGTGGGTACCGGGTGGAACAGTGACCTCCGTGTGTCCGCTGACCGGTGGGCCGCCGAAGTTCTGTGGCGCCAGGGTGTCGCGCAGCCGCACCCGCAGCGGGGCGTCCGTGGTGTTCTGCACGGTGTGCTCGACCCGGACGGTCGCCGACTTCGAGGCGGCCGTGAGGTCCCCGACGGTACGCACGAACGTCCCGGCGAGCCGGACCCTACCGGTAACCACCACGTCGACCCCGCGCCACAGCCCAATTGGGCGCAGCGCGTTGGAGTACTGGAAGCCACGCCAGTGCGCCTCGTTTGCGGCGATCGAGACCCGATCGCTCCAGCCGCCCTCAGCCGCTCTCGCCCGAATGGCCAGGACGTTGACCCGGCCGGGTGGCGCCAGGTGCTCGGCGACGTCCAGCCAGGCTTCGTCGTACATCCCCTTTGTCGAACCGACATGGACGCCGTTCAACCAGACGTCACCGAGTTCCATGACACCCTTGACGTGCAGTTGCACCAATCGACCGGACCATCCTTCGTCGGTGCTGAACGACGTGCGGTACCACCATTCCTTGCCTGCCACCCACGACGAGTCGCGCGCGCCCCGGGTGAGCGGATCATCGATGCGGTGATGCTGCAGCAGCACTGCCTGCGCCGTGGTCACCGACTCCGTGGTGAGCCAGTCGGCCTCCGGCCGCGCGGGCAGGTGCGCGCCGAGGTCCTCACCTGATCCGGGGTCGAACCAGGCCACCTCCCACCTCGCGTTGTCGAGCCGGAGGGCCACCGAGCCGGCTGGCCCATCGGGCCGTTTCGAATCGGCAACATCTGCTATGGACAGTTCGTCCGCGATGCCAGTGCCGAGGCGGGTTGCCGGGTAGGGTGAAACGGCGAAGGCCGTGGACCGTGCGGTGTTGGCCGTACTGTCGGCGGTGGCTGTGCCGCCGCTCGCAGCTACTGCCGTCACCGTGAGTGCGGCGATCAGCACACGAACACTCCATCGGCCGGACATCGCTGCGCTCCCTTGAAGCACCACCAGCGGACCCACCGGAATCGGGTCGTTTGCTGGAGTGTCGGTACGCGCTTCGCTGTCGGTCAAGGTTTTGTCGATTAGCAATAGGAATTAACAAGGCGTCGACGAAGCGAAGGGAGGTCCCGGCCCGGCCCTCATGGATTGGCGAGCGGGACTCCATGCACGGACGTCCCGCTGCTGTCCATCGGACCTATCCCGCTTCTCCGCCTCGCCGCCGTGCGACGTCGGCGGGGACCGGCCGCGCCGGCAGGTCGCAGACTCGCTCGCCGCGCAGCCTGCGCCGTAGCGCCCAACCGAGCAGGACGATCGAGGCGACGGCGAGCAGCGGCTGGGCGGGGGCGAACCAGGCCATCGCTCCCCCGGTGCCGAGCGCCAGCAGCACCAGCTTGTTGCAGACCGGGCAGCCGACCGCGAGGAGAGTGAGCACACCGCCGACGACGCCCACCCGGGACTCGGTCCGCCCGATGCCCGCCTCCGTCGGGTCGGCGTCCGCGCGACCGGGGTAGGCCACATACGTCGCGGCCAGCAGGCCGGCCAGGACGGCGCTCGCGAGCAGCGCCGGCCACGCCCACCACGTCACCTCGACGTCGCGTGAGAACAGAGGCGTGTCGATCAGGTCGGTCGGCACGGCGACGAGCAGTACGGTCGCCGTGGCGCCCAGCAGGGCCGCGGCCCATCGCCTGACCGGCCAGCCCGTCATCACACCTCCCGGCGGACGTCCATGCCTGCTCGCGCGGATGACGCGGACCAGGACCACGACCAACTGTACGCGGCCGGCGTCATCGAGGGTCGGGCAGATACGTGCTCGGCGGCACGAGGCGTGCCCGCCGGAGGCGGACAGACGGAATGCGATGGCATGCCGCCGGGTGTCACCGGGTACCGACATGATATGACCGTCAACCCTGTCCAGTTGCAGAAGTACCTCAAGGGCCTGGACTACCCCGTCTCCCGTGAGGAGCTCGTACGCCGGGCCCAGGAGCACGGCGCCGACCAGAACGTCGTGGACACGCTGCGGTCGCTTCGGCGCGACCGGTTCAACTCGCCGAACGACGTGTCCGAGGCCGTCGGCGCGATGCGTTGACCGGCCGAGGCGACCGCGCTTGCCTGGTGATGGCAGGCTCGGGAGCACCTGGGTCGGGCCATCGGTGGGGCCGACCGCGGGCAAGGAGGCGGACCATGGCGGCGGACGACGGCACACGCAAGGCCCGGCGGGTGTGGGACGCATTCGCGCCCCGCTACGACCGCTCGATGCGGTTCGTCGAGCGGATGCTGCTCGCGGGAGGGCGCCAGTGGGTGTGCTCCCGGGCCAGGGGCGATGTGCTCGAGGTCGGCATCGGCACCGGCCTGAACCTCCCGTTCTACCCGCCGGATGTCCGGCTGACAGGCGTGGACCTGAGCCCCGCGATGCTCGCGATCGCCCGCACGCGAGCGAGCGAACTGGGCCGCGACGTCGATCTGCGGGAAGCCGACGCGCAGACGCTGCCCTTCGCGGATGCCTCGTTCGACTCCGTCGTGTGCACGCTGTCGCTGTGCGCGGTCCCGGACGAGCGAGCCGTGATCGCCGAGATGCGCCGCGTGCTGCGCCGGGGTGGACGGCTGCTGCTGCTCGACCACGTAGGAAGCAACTGGTGGCCGATCTGGGCGCTGCAGCGGCTCGTCGAGATGGTCACCGTCCGCACCGCCGGCGAGCACCAGACCCGCCGCCCGCGTCCTCTCCTGGAGGCGGCCGGCCTGGTCGTGACGGAGGCGCAGCGGCTCAAGGCCGGGACCGTCGAGCGGGTGGCGGCGGTCAAACCCGCCGATCCGCCCGGTGTCTAGTGTGCATGCCCTGGGCCAGCGGAGACGCAGCCGCCTGTCGCTACGGTCAACGGAGGCTGAGACGCCCTCGTGTGACCGGCGCCCGGGGCCCTGCTCACCGGCCTACCCTGGGGCCCGGCCGCAGGGCACGCCAGATCACGCGACCGGGCCGCGCTCCCACTCGGACCGGGTCAGGGCGTACTCGACATCGCCGTGCTCGCTACCGTCGATCGGCTCCTCCCACTGCTGATAGAAGGTCCGCACGTAGCGCAGCCCGGCCTTCTCCATCACCCGTCGTGAGACGGTGTTGACCGCCATCGTCTCGGCGAACACCCGCCGTACACCTGGCGTCGCGAACGCACGGTCGACCAGCGCCCGTGCGCCCTCGGTTGCGTAGCCCCGGTTCCAGGCGTCGCGACGCAGCCGGTAGCCCAGCTCGACCTCGTCCACGCGGCCATCCTCGCGCGGCCGCAGCTCGAACCATCCCAGGAACCAACCGGTGGGCTTGGCGAGGGCCGCCCACAGCCCGAACCTGCCGTCGTACCGCTCGTATTCACGGAGGATCGAGGGCAGGAGGTCGTGCCGGACGACCTCACGGGGTGTGGGCTTGCCGCCGGTGAGAAAGCGCATCACCTCGGGGTCGCTGTCCAGCTCGACCAGGTTGTCCTCGTCGGCCAGGGTGAAGCGGCGTAGCAGCAACCTGTCGGTCTCCAGGAAGACGTCCACCGGACATCCTCACCATCGTCGGACGGTCCGTGTCAACAGGGATTGCCACCGCTTTCCGGCATGATGATCGACGGTACGGACGACGGACGGCGAGGGCCGGGCCACGTGTGCCGGCCCTCGCTGGGGCGACGCTACGCGAAGCGCTTCGGGTCGACGCCCTTAATCACCGCCATGACGTCCTCCGCGGCGTGCCCGCGCTCCGCCGCGGCGGCGTACTCCTCCTCCGCGCCGGCCACGATGCGCAGGTCGAAGCCGAGGCTGCGCCCGACCTGACGGGCGAGCCGCACGTCCTTGAGCGCATGCCGGAGCGGGAACCGGGGCGCGAAGTCCTCGTCGACGACCAGCGAGCCCTTGCCCTTCCACAGTGGCGAGGTGAAGTCGATGGCGGTGAGGATGTCCAGCATCTGCCGGGGGTCCAGTCCGCCGGCCCGGCCCACGCTCAGGCTCTCGGCGAGCAGGCCGACCATCCCGGTGACGATGAGGTTGCCGGCCACCTTCATCAGCGATCCGGCGCCGACCGGGCCGACGTGGTAGACGGTCTGGCACAGCGTGTCCAGCTGCGGACGCACCCGCTCGAGATCGCCGTCGGCCGCCCCGACCACCGCCCACAGGTCCCCGGACGTGGCCGGTTCGGTCGACCCGAAGACCGGCGCGTCCACCAGAGCGACGCCGGACTCCGCCAGCCGTGCGGCGGCGTCGCGCACCGCCTGCGGGCTGGTGGTCGACATGTCGACGACGACGGAGCCCGCCGCCAGGTTGCCAGCCAGGCCGGCGGGCCCGAAGAGCACCTCCGCGAGGGCCGCGTCGTCGGAGACCATGGTGATGACGACCTCGCTGGCGGCCGCGACCTGGGCCGGCGAGTCGGCCACCACGGCGCCGAGGGCGCGCAGGGGCTCGGCCTTGTCCGGGGTGCGGTTCCAGACGGTCAGCGGGAAGCCGGCCCGGGCGAGATTGGCGGCCATCGGGGCCCCCATCAGCCCGAGTCCGATGAAACCCGTCCTGACGTTGGTGCTCACGCAGATGCCCCTCTCGCGAGGAGGGCCTGCTGCAGGCCCTCGAGGAAACGCAGATAGGCGGTGGCGCCAGGGTCCTGCCGACCGATGCTCCGCTCCCCCAACCAGGCCGCCCGGCCGCGCATGGACTGTCGGTCACGGGTGGACTCGACGCCGTTGCGCGCGGCCTCGACCCCGGCGCGCAGCATCTCGAGCGGATCCTGCCCGGCCGCCTCCATCGCGTCGATGCTAGGCACCAGCGCGTCGAGGATCGTCTTGTCCCCGAGCTGTGCCTTGCCCCGGGCGGCGATGCTGTCGGCCGCCGCCCGGGCCACGAGGAGCACGTTGTGCGGGCCGATCTCGGTGGCGTCCGGGACGGCCTTCGCGGCCGCCAGCAGGGCGCCGCCGACGAGCGCCGCCATGGTGGAGGGGTTGGCGTTGGCGAACGCCTTGGCGGCGGCGCGCAGCACCGCCGCCGGCGTCGCATCGTCGCCCAATTCGGCGAGCGCGGCGCGCACCGCCTCGCTACCCGACCGGACGGTGATGCCGAGGTCCCCGTCGCCGAGGGCGGCGTCGAGGTCGCGCAGCTCGTCGGCGGCGTCGGCCAGCTGCCGCAGGGCGTCGTCCAGTACGGCGATCAGGTCACGGGTGTCCACTGTGTCCCTCAGCTCTGCTCGAAGAACGGAGAACGGGCGGGTGCGTCGATCAGCTCGGTCAGCCGGTCATCGAGCCGCATAACGGTCAGCGAGGCGCCGGCCATCTCCAGGCTGGTCGCGTACTCGCCGATGTACCGCCGATGGATGGTCACCCCGAGGTCGGTCAGGCGCTTGTGCACCCGCCGGTACACGATGTACAGCTCCTCCAGCGGCGTGGCGCCCATGCCGTTGACCAGCACGACGACGCGCTCGCCGCCGGTCAGGCCCAGGTCGGCCACGATCGCGTCGAGCAGCCGGTCCGCGACCTGGTCGGCGGTCTCCAGCGGGCCGCGGTGGATGCCCGGCTCGCCGTGGATGCCGATGCCGATCTCCATCTGGCCTTCGTCGAGCTCGAACGTCGGCTTGCCGACCGTCGGCAGGATCGTCGGGGAAAGCCCGATCCCCATCGTGCGGGTCGCGTCGACAGCGGCCTGCGCCGCGGCGGCCACCTCGTCGAGACTGTCGCCGCGCTCGGCCGCCGCACCCGCCACCTTGTACGCGAGCACCAGGCCGGCGACGCCGCGGCGGTCGGCGGCCCGCTCCGGCGGCTGGCTGGCCACATCGTCGGTCACCAGCACGGTACGGGTCTGGATGCCCTCCAGTTCGGCCATGTCCGCGGCGAGGTCGAAGTTGAGCACGTCGCCGCCGTAGTTGCCGTACAGGTACAGCACACCCGCGCCGCCGTCGCTGGCCTTGGTGGCGGCGAGGCACTGCTCCGCGGACGGCGAGGAGAACACATTGCCGACCGCGACCCCGGTGCACAGGCCGACACCCACGTAGCCGAGGAAGACCGGCAGGTGTCCGGACCCGCCGCCGGTGACGATGCCGACTTTGCCGGCGACCGGCGCGTCGGTCCGTACCAGGGCGCGGTTGTCGGGCGAGGCGGAGCGCAGCTGGTCGGGGTGCGCCAGGAGCAGTCCTTCCAGCATCTCGTCGACGAAAGCGTCGGGGTTGTTGATGAGCTTCTTCACGGGAATCCTCCAAAGGTCGCGTCGGTCAGCGGAACGAGGCGCCGACGGTGGACGCCACCGGTGTCGCCTGGTCGTCCGAGGGTGGTACAGCGGCGGACGGGCGGCGCTTCTTACGCCGCTGGTACAGGACGTCCAGCACCATGACGAAGATCAGGACCACGCCCTGCGCGATGGTGTACTGGAACGAACCCAGCCGCATGATGTTGAAGCCGCTGTTGAGCATCTGCAGCGTCAGCGTCGCCAGGAACACGCCCGCGACGCTGCCGTGGCCGCCCAGCGGGTTGGTGCCGCCGAGGACCGCGATGACGATGGCGAGCAGGATGTAGGACTCGCCGTAGTCCGGGCTGGCGCTCGCCGACCGGGAGGTGATGATGACGCCGGCGACGGCGGCGAGCAGACCGCTCATGACGTACGTCGACATCAGCACCCGGCGCAGGTCGATGGCCGCGTACCGGGCGGCGGTCGGGTTGGCGCCGACGAGCAGCAGCTTCATGCCCAGTCCGGTGCGCCGCAGGAGGATGCCCAGGGCGGCCGCGGCGAGGGCGAAGAGCAGGAAGGTGACGGGTATCCAGGCCACCGTGGCCACGCCGAACTCGAGGAACACGTCGGGCAGCCCGTAGATGCTCTTCCCGCCGGTCCAGACGATCGCCAGCCCGTTGTACAGCTGCATGGTGCCCAGCGTCGCCAGGATCGGGGTTATGTTCAGCACGCTGACCAGGAAGCCGTTGACCAGACCGGCGATTGCGCCGACCAGCAGGCCGGCGAGCACCACCAGTACGGTGACACCGATGGCCTGACCACCGGAGAGACTGGCGGCGTCCATGGCGACGAAGAGCGTGCCGATGGTCAGCGCGGTGAGGTTCGCGATGGACACGATGGACAGGTCGATGCCACCGGTCAGCATCGTGATCATGACTGCAAGGCCGAGGAAGCCGATCTCGGGCAGGCCGAAGCCGATGGTCTGGAAGTTGATGATGCTGAAGAAGACCTCGGGACTCAGCACCGAGAACAGCAGGAACACGGCGACCGCGATGGATACCAGCCGGGTCAGGCTCGGCTCGCGCGACAGCAGTCGCACGAGTCGCCGGGTGGGGTCCTGCACGTCGGTCATGCGGCCACCTCCGCGGGTTGGGTGAGGGGAGCCCGGGCGCGCCGGCGGGCCCCGAGCGCCTGCACGGTCACACCGATGAGCAGCAGCAGCCCGACGGCGGCGCGCTGCCACGCGCCGGGCACGCCCATCAGGACGAGGCTGTTCTTGATTAGCGAGATGAGCACGACGCCGAGCACGGTGCCGGTCACCGACCCGCGCCCGCCGAGGATCGAGGCGCCGCCGAGGACGACGGCCGCGATGACGTCCAACTCGGTGCCGACCAGCTCGTACGGGTTGGCGTTACGGGACAGGGTGACGTGCATCATCCCGGCCAGCCCTGCGAGCAGGCCTACGCAGGTGTAGATGAAGACCTGCAGGCGTACGACGGGGAATCCGGCCCGCCGCGCCGACTCGGCGTCGCCGCCGAGCGCGTAGATTCCCCGGCCGATCATGGTGCGGCGCAGCAGGAGCCCAACGAGGACGCACACGACGACGACGGGGATGATGAACACGTGCAGCCGGGTGAGGGTCCCGTTGTCCTGATGGATGGTGATTAGGTCCCGTGTGGACAGTGCGTCGACGCCGGCGGGCAGCTCGGCGATGTACTTCGAGCCGATGTAGGCCAGCAGCACGCCGCGGAACATGCCCTGGGTGCCGAGCGTGACGATCAGCGTGGGCAGGCGGAACCCGGCGATCAGGCCGGCGTTGACCAGGCCGAGAAGCACGCCGATCACCGCGGAGATGAGGAAGGCGCCGACGGCGCCCGGGTCGAAGTCGCCGTTGCGGGCGATCACCACGGTGGTGTACGCGGCGAAGATGGCGATCGCGGGGAACGAGACATCGATGCCGCCGGAGACGATGACCAGCAGCACCCCGAGCGCGAGCACCACCTCGACCATCGAGTTGCGCAGGATCGAGAAGACCGTGGAGATGCTCCAGAAGTCCGGGTTGAGGGTGCCGATGACAACGGCGAGAGCGACGATGCTCAGCGCGATGACGCCCTCGTTGTTTTCGCCACGCAGCCGGGCGAGGACCGAAGTACGTCGGGGGGCGGTGGCGCTCATTCCAGCGACCCCTTCGTGTCGAAACCTTCCATGATGTGTGCCTCGGTGAGGCGGTCACCGGAGAGTTCGGCCTGCACCCGGCCGGCATTGACGACCAGCACGCGGTGGCACACCGAGACCAGCTCGGGTACGTCGTCGGAGATGATGACGATGCCCATGCCGCTGGCGCTCTCCGCGCGCAGGATGTCGAGGATCTCGGACTTGGAGTTCACATCGACGCCGACGGTCGGGCTGTTGAGGATGAGCACCCGCGGCGACCGGGCCAGCCAGCGGGCCAGCACGACCCTCTGCTGGTTTCCTCCGGAGAGGCTGCGCACCGGGACCGCCGTGGACGGAGCCTTGATCCGCAGCCCGGTGAAGAGCCGCTCGATGGTCTGCTGCACCCGTGGCCGGTCGAGCAGCCCGACACGGCCGCGGTGCAGGTCGAGGCTGGCGGCCATGACGTTGCGGGCGACCGGCTGGTCGAGGAACAGACCCTGGCTGAGCCGGTCGGACGGGACGTATCCGATGCCCGCCGCCACGGCGTCCTGGATAGATCTGACCTCGACGGGTTTGCCGTCCACGAGAATCTGCCCACCCGTGGCGGGGGTGACCCCGAAGATCGTCTCAGCGATCTCGGTACGGCCGGAGCCGAGCAGCCCGGTGATGCCGAGGATCTCGCCGGGGCGCACCGCGAAGGACACCCCGTTGACGGCGCCATCGAGGGTGAGGTTGCGCACCTCCAGAACGGGTGGCGCGCTTTCGTCGATCGGCTGGACCAGCCGGTCCTCGCGGACCTCGCGACCGGTCATCGCGCGGGCCAACGTGCGCCGGTCGAAGTCCTCGACCGGACCGGCGGCGGCCTGCCGGCCGTTGCGCAGCACGGTGACCCGCTGGGAGATCTCCAGGACCTCGTCGAGCTTGTGGCTGACGAACACCATGGCGACGCCGTGTTCGCGCAGCGAGCGGACCACGCGGAACAGGGCGCGGACCTCGCGCCAGGTCAGCGCGGTGGTCGGCTCGTCCATGAAGATGACCTTGGCGTTCTCGGCGAGCGCGCGGCAGATCGCGGTCAACTGCTTGTCGGCGACCGACAGGTCCTCCACGCGCGCGTCGAGGTCGAGTTGCACCCCCAACCGGTTGACGACCTCACGCGCCCGGCGGGTCATCTCACGTGGGTTGACCGTGCGGCGGCCCTGCGCGATCTGCGCGGTCAGCGCAATGTTCTCCGCGGCGGTGAGGTTGGGGAACAGGGAGAAGTCCTGGTAGATCACCTGGATGCCGGCGCGGATGGCGTCGCGGGGGGTCAGCCGGCTGTAGGTGCGCCCGTCAATGATGATCTCACCGGCGTCGGGCGTCTCCACCCCGCTGATCACCTTGATCAGGGTCGACTTGCCGCAGCCGTTCTCCCCGGCCAGACAGTGGACCTCCCCAGGAAGGATCTCCAGCGTCACGTCCGCCAAGGCCGTGACGCCGCCGAACTGCTTATGGATGCCTCGGGCGGTGAGCACCGGTGTGGCTGATGTCATCGTCGCTCCTTCCCGGATGGCCGCCGGCATCGTGCGGTGCACGATGCCGGCGGCCGGCGGCTAATGACCGACCGAGGTCAGAAGTCGTACTCCTTGACGTTGTTCTTGTCGACCACGATCCAGGCGTCCCCGTAGAAGACCTTGGGGTTGTCCTTGGAGACCTTGAGCGACTCGTAGCCCTTGTAGCCCAGGTTGGTCCCCTCCTGGATGGTCTTGCCCTCGGCCAGCATCTGAGCGATCTTCAGCATGGCCTTACCCGCGATCGCCGGGTCCCAGAAGAAGATCTTGTCGATTGCGCCGCTGTCCAGGTACTTCGAGGCGACCGAAGGGATGCTGGTGCCCATCACGCAGATCTTGTCCTCGAGGCCGGCCTCCTGGACCGCCCGCGCGATGCCGGCCACGTCGGTACCGGCCGAGCCCTGGAAGCCCTTGATGTTCGGGTACTTCGCGAGGATCTCCTTGGCCTTCTGGTAGGCGACGCTCTCGTCCTCCTTGGACTCGATCGGGTCGGTCACACGGGTGATGCCGGGGTAGTCGGACTTCGCCTTCTTCAGCGCGCCCTCGACCCACTCCATGTGCGTCTTGGCGGTGAGGTTGCCGACGAAGGCGACGTACTCACCCGAGCCGCCCATGCACTCGGCGAGGTTCTCCATGATCAACGCGCCGTACGCGTCGTTGTCGAACGCTTCGATGTCGGCGTCGATGTTCTGCTGGTTGCTCGCCTCGTGGGTGACCACGATGATGCCCTGCTCGCGGGCCCGCTTGAGGGCACCCTCCAGCGACTCCGGCGAGTTCGGCACGACCGTGATCGCGGTCGGCTTCTGGGCGATCAGGTCCTGAACGATCTTGACCTGCTTCTCCGGGCTGGCGTCGTCACCACCGGTCTGGGTGGCGTCGATGCCCGTCTCCTGCGCGAACTCCTTGACGCCGACCTCCATGCGGTCGAACCAGCCCACGCCGACGAGCTTGACGACGTTGACCATCCGCATGTTCTCCGGCGACGTACCGCCGGAGGACTGGCCGCCACCGGCCGTACCGCTCCCACACGCGCTCAGGGCGAGAGCGGCCGCCGTGGCGGCGGCGAGTACACCCATCTTTCGCACTGTCTGCACTCCCTGTTCTCAGTTGGATCGCCGTCGACCGAATCTCGCGGCCAAGGCGCCCCTACCACTTCCTTCACGTGTTGTCTGGTCGCGCCCGACGCGGGCGGGCATGTGGCGCCCGCCGCGCGTCGCGGCGGTCATCGGAAGCCGGGCGACCGCCGATCGGGCGTCTGACGCGGGCATGTGGTCACACCTTCCGCGGTTCCCACAGCCCGCTGGCTGCCGCGGCCTCCACGAGCCGGGCGACCCGGTCGCGGTCGACCTCGTTCCAGGTGATGCCGTCCCGCTTCAGCGCGGTGCCGACGATGCAGGCGTCCGCCACCGACAACAGCTCCCCGACTGTCTCCGGACGGGTGCCGGTGTTCGCGATGACCGCGACCTCCTCGCCCACGGCCTCCTTCGCCTCGCGCAACTGTCCGATGTCGACGCCGCTGCCCGTCGTGACACCGGAGACGCAGACCGCGTCGGCCAGCGAGCTGAACACCGCGGACCGGGCGGCGAGGCCGACCGGACGGGGGGCGATCGGCGCCGCGAACTCGGCGGTGACGTTGAAGAAGAGCTTGACGTCGTCGGCGCCGATCGCGCGCCGGTAGCTGAGCGCGGCGGCCGGGTCCGTGTTCCACACCCCGAAGTCGCCCGCATAGGCGCCGCTGAAGACCTCCCGGACCCACCGGGCCCCAGTGGCACGGGCCACGGCGATGGCGGCGCGGGGATCCCAGAGGACGTCGACCCCGAAGGGCATGTCAAGGCCGGCGGTCAGCTCGACGATCGCCGCGCTCATCACGGCCGGCACCTCCGGGCCGACCGTCGTGCGGTACGGGCGGTCGCCCTCGTTGCAGAACATGATCCCGTCGAATCCGGAGGCGGCGAGGATCTCCACGTCCCGGCGCAGATCGTCGACGAGCCCTCGCACTCCCCGGCTGGAGTCGTGCAGCGGCTGGCCCGGCAGTGGCTGGAAGTGGGCCATCGCGATGAGCGCCTTGGGCTTGCCGAATATCTGGTCGAGCACTGTCATGCGATTCCTCCGGAACGGGTTTGGCTCGCACCTCGGGACAGATCGACGTCCGTGATGCGCCAGACCAGCTCGGCGAGCAGGTCGGCGCAGCCACGCACGTCGCCGAGCTGCGCGGTCTCTATCGGTGAATGGGTGTATCGGCACGGGATGTTGACGCCCACCGCGGCGATTCCGTCCGCGGTGGCCATCGGCAGGAACGCCGCGTCGGTCACCACGCCGATCACCGCGTCGTACTGGATGTCGATGCCCGCCGCGGCGGCGCTCGTCTCGACGGCGCGCACCAGCGCGGGGTGCGGCACGAGTCCGCCCAGCGTGCCCCGGCCGTGGAAGGACAACCGGGACAGCGACGGACCGCCTCCGAGGCGGACCGTGCCGTGGCCGGCGAGGTCGGGAGTGTCGGTGGCGGGTGTGATGTCGACGGCCACCGCGATGTCCGGGTTGAAGCGCGAGGCTAGGGCGAGGGTGCCGCGGATGTTGAACTCCTCCTGACAGGAGAAGGCCACGTGCACGCGCGCGGAGGGCGGCTGCTCGATGAGGCGGTCGGCGAGCGCCAGCAGCGCGGCCACGCCCACCCGGTCGTCGAGGGACTTGCCGGCGAACCGCCCGTTGGGCAGCTCGTCCCATGCCGGCGCGTAGGTGACCGGGTCCCCGACACGCACGCCGGCGGCCTGCGCCTCGGCCTCGCAGGACGCGCCGATGTCCAGGTAGAGCTCGGTGGCTGGGCGGGCGATGTACTTCTCCTCGGGCTGGGTCAGGTGGTGGCTCTTGATCCCCACGACGGCGGGAAGGTCGCCGCCGCGGGTGTGCACGCGCAGCCGGGTGCCGGGCAGCACGCGTTCGGGCATGCCGCCGAGGCGGTGCACGCGTAGCCAGCCCTCCGGCTCGATGCCGCGGACGACGAGGCCGAGCTCGTCGAGGTGGGCGGAGACCATGACGCTGCGGTCGGCATCGGGTGGACCGAACGAGACCGCGACCTGGCCGAGCCGGTCGACGACCACGTCGAGGCCGCGCTCGAGGAAGTGTTCGGCGACCGCGGCGGTGAGCCGGTCCTCGTTGCCGGCAGGCGCCGCGATGGCCGACAGATCCCGCACGACCGCGAGGAGATCCTCCAGTGGCTGCCACCCATTCGTGCTCATTCGGGCAATCTCCGGGTCAATTCGCGCATCTCTAGCTCTCCACCTGCCCTGGTAATGCACGGTTTCGAGCAGAAAACTATGCGCGACTCGCGCGGTCGTCTAGCGACCGTTGCACGATCGTTATCGAGATCTGCGCGAACGTGCAGGTATCGTGCAAGCAACTTCCAAAATGTGGACTGATCTCGTAGAGTTCGCCCGGATGGGGAGCAAATCGATGCGGAGCAAGGAACGCCGAGAGGAGATCCTGCGCCGAGTCCAGGAGGCGGGGTACCTCAGCGCCCGTGCCCTTGCAGCGACCTTCGACGTCGATGCCTCGACGATCCGGCGCGACCTCGACGCACTCGCCCGGCGGGGGATGGTGCTGCGCAGCCACGGCGGGGTGCGGCCCGTCGTGGAGAATTCCGACATCCCGTACGCCGTGAAGGAGAGCGCGAACGTGCGGGAAAAACGCGCGATCGCGCGCGCAGCAGCGCAGCTCGTGGAGGACGGCCAGTCGCTCGTTCTGGACAGCGGGTCGACGACGTACGAGCTGGCCCGGGCGCTCCAGCACCACCGGGGGCTCACGTTCATCACCAACGACCTGCGCGTGGCCATGCAGGTGGCCACGCACAACGAGGCGCGGCTGATGGTGACCGGCGGTGAACTGCTCTCCTCGGTCTACACGCTCATCGGCGAGCGGGCGGTGGAGTTCATCAGCGACCTGCAGGTCGACTGGACGTTCCTCGGGGCGGACGCCATCGACCGAGTCGGCATCAACAACACCAACAGCCTGGAGGTCCCGCTCAAGCGGGCGATGATCGCCTGTGCCGCGCGGACCGTAGTGCTCGCCGACAGCACCAAGTTCTCCCAGCGCGCGCTCGTGCGGGTGGCCAAGCTCGACGAGATCGACCTGATCATCACCGACACCGGCCTCGACGAGGCGACCGCCACCCAGTACCCGGTGCGCATCCATCGGATGCCCGTGCAGGAGGATGGCGACTCGGGCCGGCCTCGGGTGTGACGACGGGAAGGCTGCGGGCGGTCGGCGCCAGAGCGACCGGCAGCGACGACGCGTGAGCCGACGGAGGCGATGAGGATGCTCTTTCTCGGAATCGACATAGGCACGGGCAGCAGCAAGGGCGTGCTCGTCGACGAGGCCGGCCGGGTAGTCGACTCCGCCACCCGACCGCACGTGACCGCATCGCCCGGCCCCGGCATGTTCGAGCACGACGCCGAGTCGGTCTGGTGGGACGACGTGGTGGCGCTGTGCCGCGCCCTGCTCGACGGGCGGGCGGCCGAGTCCGTCGCGGGAGTATGCGTCAGCGGGATCGGTCCGGCCGTCGCCGTGGCGGACGCGGCCGGGCGGCCGCTGCGCCCCGCGATCCTGTACGGCATCGACAGCCGCGCCCAGGAGCAGATCCGCCGGGCCGAACAGCGCTACGGCCAGGAGGTGTTGTTGCGCCACATCGGCAACCGGCTGACCACCCAGTCGATCGGACCCAAGCTGGAGTGGATCGCCGAGTGCGAGCCCGAGGTCTGGTCGGCGACCCGGCGGATCTTCTCCGCCCCCGGGTACGTCGTGTACCGCCTGACCGGTGAGTACACGCTCGACACCTACTCCGCCAGCACCTCGGATCCGCTCTACGACCTGACGGCCCGCACGTGGTGGGAGCCGGCGTGGCAGGCGATGCCCGACGTCGAGCGGCCGCGGCTGGCGCGCCCGGGCGAGATCGCCGGCAGCGTGACGGCCGAGGCGTCGGCCGCAACGGGGCTGCCGGTCGGCGTACCGGTGCTGACCGGCACGATCGACGCGCTCGCCGAGGCGTACAGTGCCGGCTGCCGCGACTTGGGCGACACCATGATCATGTACGGCTCCACGCTGTTCATGATCCAGGTCGTGGCCCGCCCGTCGGTACACCCCGGGCTGTGGGCCGCCGAGGGGCGCACGCCGGAGACGTACTCCATCGCCGCCGGCATGTCCACCTCCGGGCTCATCACCAACTGGCTGTCGGAGCTGACCGGGACCGAGTTCGCAGACCTGATCGCCGGCGCCCGCGCCATCGCCCCAGGCTCCGAGGGCCTGCTGCTGCTGCCCTACTTCGCTGGAGAGCGCACCCCACTGTTCGACCCGCTGGCCCGCGGCGCCTGGGTGGGTCTGTCGCTTCGGCACGGCAAGGCGCACCTGTACCGGTCGGTGCTCGAAGGGGTCGCCTTCGGCGTACGGCACAACCTGGCAACGATGGCGGAGGCGGGTTCGCCGCCGCGGCGTCTGGTTGCCGTGGGCGGCGGCACACGGGAGGACCTGTGGGCGCAGATCGTCTCGGACGTCACCGGGCTCCCACAGGATGTCCCGTCGGTGACGATCGGCGCCAGCTACGGCGACGCCCGCATGGTCGCCGACGCTCTGGGCGTCGACACCTCGACGTGGAATCCCGTGGCGGTCCGGCTGGAGCCGGACGAGAAGGCCCGGGCAGTGTACGACGAGCTCTACGGTTCCTATCTGGACGCGTACCCGGCCCTACGGGAGACCATGCACCGGCTCGCCGCCTACAACCAGTGAGCGGCGCAGCAGCGGGATCTGGGAGCCCGCGCGTGCCAGCCTGGGCGCCTCTCGGCCCGCCGCTCAGGGCTCGCTGCGGCGGATACGGTCCGCGTACCGGGCGCGCAGCGCCTCGTTGTGGGCGTCTCCCCCCTCGACGTTCGCGGAGATGAGCACCGGCGGTGCGATGCCCCGCTCGAGCAGCTGCGCGCAGATCTCGGCGGTGAGCAGCTGGGCGATGAGCACGCTGGTGATCGTCGACGTGGGCACGATCACGGTGCCGTTCGGCAGCGGGTAGGCGGCGTCGCCCGGTACGCCGCAGTTGTCGATGACCACGTCCGCGAGTTCGTACAGGCGCTGTCCGGAGGGGTGGCGCGACGGGACCGATGTGCTGTGGGCAAGAGAGGTGACCGCGATGACCGGGTTGCCGTTGTCGCGCGCGAGCCGGGCCATCTCGACGGTCGCGCCGTTGATGCCGGAGTTGGACGCGATGAGGAAGACATCGGCCGGGCGGATGTCGTGCAGCCGCCACACCCGATGGGCCAGGGCGAGGTCCCGTTCACAGGTCGGATCGAGAATCTCGGCGGGATCGGCACCGCCGTGCAGGACCAGATCCTTGATCGCCAGCTGGTTGGCCGGGACGAGGCCGCCCGCCCGGCCGGCGATCTCCATCGCGAACGATCGGGAGTGCCCGGTGCCGAATACCTGGATGATGCCGTCACCGGCCAGGGCCTCGGCGCATTGCAGCGCCGCTCGCCGGATCGCGGGCAGCTGAGTGGCGACCACTCGGTCCATCGCCTCACGCAGGACGCGGAACGCCGGTGGCTGGTCGGTCGTCGGTGCTGTCATCGATGTTCCTCCACGGTGTCGGTCGTGGACACACCGGCCGGGTCGGCACCCGACGCTACCCACCGCGCCACGCGAGCGGAGCACCCGGGTGGCCTCTTGCCCGAGCGGCAGCGGGGTGGCGGTCATCCGGAGGCGTCAAGGGCTCGGCGCAGCCGCTCGGATTCGCGGCGGGAGACCTCCCGCATCCGCTGGAACAGGTCGAGAATGACCTCCAGGTGCTCGTCGCTGTAGGCCGAGAGCACCCTCCGCCAGGCGGCGGCCATGCCTTCGTACATCGGGCCGATCCGTGCCACGGCCTCCGGTTCGGCGGTGACGACGACGCGGCGGCGGTCTGCCGCGTCGCGGGACCGCTGGACGTATCCGGCCTGCTCGAGCCGGTCGACCATACGCGTCACCGCACCCGTGGTCAGGCCCGTCCGCTCGGCTATCTCGCCGGCGGTCACCGGCGCGGCCTGCGCGATGATCTGCAGGTAGCGCAGGTCGGTGAGGCTGAGACCGAGGCGCTCCGCCACGGCCATGTGGAACGCCAGGCCATCGGCGACCAGCTGCGGCGCCGCGTGCATGAGCGCGTCGAGTAGTTCCTCGCGCCGCACGCGAGCGGCCCGACCTCCACCCATTATCTGCCCCTTGGCATTATCTGCATGAAGTAAGATACATTCAGCCTCAACCACTGTCCCAATCAAGACTACTGCCGGAGCCGCCCATGCCACCCGCCTCCACCGTCGCGCCCATCCCGCCGCGCCAGGCCATCGGCCCGCGCCTCTCGCTCGCCGCCGGACCGGTGGCGGCGGCGCTGCTGTTCATCGTGACCACCGTGGACTCCGCAACCCGCCCGGGCTACGACCCGTGGCGGCACTGGGTCAGCCACCTCGCCCTCGGTGACCGCGCCGCGCTCGCCACGGCGACCCTCCTCGTGAGCGGCGTCCTGATCGCCGTCTACGCGCACGGGCTGCGCCGTCGACTGCCCGCCGGCCGCAGCGCGCGGTGGGCGGAACGACTGGTGCTGTCGGTGGGCGTCGCGCTCCTCGCCGCCGCAGCGTTCCCGATCGACCCGGGCCTGGGCTACCCACCCGGCGCCGCGGCCAGCCACAGCGTGAGCGGAAGTCTGCACGACATGGCCGGCGCCATCCTGTTCGCCAGCCTGACCGGCGCCGCCGCGCTCCTCGGGCGCTCCCTGCGCGGCACCCTGGCGTACGCCGCGCCGGTGGGCTATCTCGTGGCAGCCGTCGTGGCCGGGTCCTTCGTGGCGTGCAGCGTCCTGGCCGCGCTGGACTTCGCCGGCACCCTGCCGCACGCGCCGAGCGGTCTGCTGGAACGGGTGGCGCTCTTCGCCGGCCTGGGGTGGCTCGGCGTCGTCGGGGTGCACCTGCGCGGCACAGCGAATCCGTGACCGGCCACACCGCCGGGGGGTGATGGAGCGGCGGCCGCCGCCGGGGTGACACGCGGCGGTCGCCGCTAGGGTCGGACGGCGACGACGACGGTGTCGAGTGCATCGACGGTCCGTTCATCGACACGTACGGGACGGCGGGCCGTACCGGCACGCCGCACACGCAGCCCGTCGAGCTCGGCGACGATCTCCTCCGGCGTGTAGAGCAGCGCGGGATCCTGCGGCCCACCCACGCCGTCGGTCAGGTTGGTCCGGTCGTGGCCGACGACGAGCAGGGTGCCGTGCGGGGCCAGGGCGTCGCTGGCCCGCCGCAGTATGCCGGCCAGGTCGGCGGCGGGCAGGTGCAGGTACGCGATGAGCGCCAGGTCGAACGAGGCTGGCGGCGGCATCCACTCGCGGAGATCGGCCACGTGCCAGTCCACCTCCACACCGCGCTCGCGTGCCAGCCGGCGTCCGCGCTCCACGGCGACCCGGGAGAAGTCCACCGCGGTGACCCGCCACCCGCGCGCGGCGAGCCACACCGCGTTGCGCCCCTCGCCCGTGGCCAGGTCGAGCGCCCGTCCGGGCGGCAGGTGCGCGAGTTCCTCAACCACGAACCGGTTGGGTTCGCCGGTCCACACGAGGCCCGGTGAGGCGGCGTACCGCGCATCCCACTCGCTGCTGTCCGTCGCAACCACCTCCTGCCTCCCCCTGCCGGCCGCCATGTCGGCCGGACCGGCGCGCCGGTACCCGCTCGCCGCCCAGCCTACGGCGCAGCCTCGACCCGAGCAGCGCGATCGAGCGGACGGCAGGGACGGTGCCGCCGGTGCGTCGGCCGGTTAGGCGGAGGGCGGCGTCGGCCCGTCACAAGGTGGGGATGAGTGCGGCGAGCGCGCTGATGACGAACGGCGTCATGATCACCAGCCCGTTCTTCAACTCCCCGAACGTCGTCTGGTCGATGCCCAGCAGATGCTCCAACGCATTGCGTTGCTCGGCGGCGGACACCAGCCGCTCGACTGGCACGTCCACGAGTCGGAAGTGTTCCTCGATGAACAGCGCACCTCGGCGACGCAGCGCCGCGGAGGCGGGTACGAACATGGTGCCGACCACAAGCGACGCCACACCGCCGGAGAAGATCACCACGGTTGGGGAGAGCGCCTGACCGAAACCGGTGGCCGCCCCGTTCACCCCGATCACGAGCACCACGAGCAGTCCGAGCTGGTTGAGCAGGCGCGTGCTGTGCCGGCGCAGCACCATGAGCAGCTCGAGCTGCGCGCCGGGCGGGCCCGGCAGTGGGTCCCGGCAGAGCCGCTGCACCGCGCCCAGGGTCGCCGCCGCGGGGAGGCCACCCACCACCGCCAGTCCGGCGAAGGCGACACCCCGCCAGGTCAGACCCTCGTCGCCGATGAAGTGGGGGGTGGCGGCGATCAGGCCGACGGCCACTCCGACCACCGACAGGACTGTGGGCGTCACGTCGCGCAGCCGCAATCCGTGGCTGCCCGCGAGCTCCCGCCAGCGGGCAGCCGCGAAGTCGAACGACTCGCCGCTGGCCACGCCGAGCAGAGTGGACAGCACCACGAACAGGACCCAGTGCGTGCCGCCGTCGCGCTCCGGATTGCTCAGCGCCACCGCTCCGCCGGCCAACCCGCCCAGCATCGTCGCCAGCAGCCGCAGCTCCCCCGCGTACGCCCGGCGCCCGCGCCGCCTGATCCGACGGGCCGACCCGCCACCGTGGAACGTCACCGGCTGAGGCGATCCCACCGGGCCGGATGGCGGCACAGGCGCCGCCGCGACCGAAACCGTATCGACCCCTGCCTCCTGGGCCAACTCCACGTCCTCCCCGTCAACGCTCTGGTCGGTGCCGCTGGGAGCCTGCCACCAGCCGCGTTCGGCGGGCAATACCGGGTGTGAGTCACAGCGCGCCGGCCGACGGGCGAACATGATCGAGAACGTGTCCCCCGTGCGCGTCTCGCCCACGGTGGATCGAGCGGCCCTGACCGCATCGGGGGCACGGTCCAGGCTGGATCTCCGGGGATTCCCCGAGGCGTCAGGACGCAGACCCCCGTACGGTCACGAACCGTGAACGGGCCACAGTCACCGACGCCAACGCCATCGGCATCCGCCGCGACGACGGCGACCGAGACGCTGCCGGGTCCCCGGGTCACGCTCTGGGTGCTGCGCGGCGTGGTTCTGCTCCACCTGCTCTGCGTGGTCGGTCAGCCGATCCTGGCCGGGGTGTTCCTCGACGGCGAGTTCGACGCGTTGGTGCTGCATGGGCTCAACGCCGGTATCGTCACCACTCTGGGCATGGTGCTGGTTCCGGTCACCCTGCTGTACTGGCTGCCCGGTGGCGGCCGCGGCTGGCCGGTGCTCGCCGCCATCGCCCTGTTCTTCGCCGAGGGCGCCCAGAGCGGCTTCGGGTACGCGCGGCTGCTGGGGTTGCACGTCCCGCTCGGGGTGGCGATCGTGACCGGGTCGGTCTTGTTCACGGTGTGGGTGTTCGGGGCCGGGGCGCGTCAGCCGCGCCGCCGCTATTGGTAGATGCGGGGTGGCCGTGCGGCTGCCCGCGCCGTCGATCCTCCATGCCGGACCGGGCCGGCACGCGGCGCACTGACCACGTCAGAGCCTGAAGACGAGAAAGGCCCTGGCCGGTGCCCGGTTTCCCGGGTCTGGCCAGGGCCTTTGTGGTTGGTGTGGTTCACCGTCAGATCAGACGGTGTTCCACAGGTCGGCGACCAGTTCGGCGGCCTGGGTTTCCCACTGGGCGTAGTGGAACGGGTAGGCCGAGACCTGTACCTTCTGGGCGGCCTGGGTCAGCGGCATGTCCCGCCAGCCTTC